>TARA_R110002012_G_scaffold36594_3_pt1 | contig 208574 bp, 211 predicted proteins | sample TARA_R110002012 | Tara Oceans TARA_R110002012 (sample SAMEA4396515) | marine metagenome | biome: Westerlies Biome; feature: [DCM] deep chlorophyll maximum layer (ENVO:01000326); material: water (ENVO:00002006), including particulate matter (ENVO:01000060) such as... | depth 40 m
ATTTTGCCTCCATACCAATGCGTTCATAAACATAATTCTCGTTAGGAAGTGTAGATTGAAATAAATATTTTTTCATTGCCCCACCAGATTCATTTCGAACCATTTGGTCAAGGAGTTCTAATTTTATCCATTCATAATTATTTTTTCCATCCTTGTCTCCTATTGCAGCTAATTCAAGATTTTTCAAATATTCTTTTGCTATTGTCTCAAGATCTGGAACGGCAATTCTTATAATTCCACCTGGTTTTAAAACTCGAAAACACTCTTTCACGAAATTTAACCCGTCAATTTTTGAGAAATGTTCTAGAACATGAGAATGATAAACTACATTTACAGACTTATCTTCCATTGGAATACCTTCTAGCAAATTATGAGGTATGACATTGTCACTATTGGATTCAAAGTCAATATTGATCCAATCTTTATGATATTTCTGACCGCAACCTAAATTGAGTAATTTCATTTATTGCCTTCTTTATATCCAAAAATATTCAACTGAAAATCCATATTATTATAATTTCTCAACCCCATTAAAGGAGATTTCAAAGCATTATTCCCTGGGATTGACATATAAATTCTAAAATTTGCTTTCGTAAGAATATTGATAATATCATTGAGTGTTTGAGGTTGTCCAATAAAAGAATGATACTCAACAAAAATTCTTTCCACATTTTTTAAATCATTTTCGATATCCTTTAAAACTTTAGTTTCAGCTCCTTCAATATCCAATTTTAAAAAATCTACTGTTCTATTTAAAAAGGGTCTTAATGAAGTTACATTTATTGAATTTGTAGCGGTCAATGTTTCATCTAGAGTTGCGATTAATCCAGCATCTGCGCCTTCTGAATTGAAGGTAATGGATGTATCTTCATTCCACAATCCTTTTTCAATTAATTCCACTCCCCTTAGTGAAAAAGCTTCTATATTTGATTTTAACATATCAAAAATCGTGGGATCTGGCTCAAAGGCAACAATTTCTGAATCCGGATAAAGAAGTTTAAGATAAATGGATGCTAGCCCAATGTTCGCACCACCATCGATTATATATGGACACGGATTTGAAGATTTGAAGCGATATATGTTTTCTTGAAAAATTTCCTTGTACATAAACAAAAAAGAAGCACTGTCTGGAATATCAATTTCTACCCCTTTAATAAATACCTTAGTTCTAGTGTAACGAGGAGTTTTCTTTAAAATACTAAAATCATTTGAGGATGAAATATTACTATTATAACCCAACTTTCTCCTTAAGTATTTTTTTATTTCAGGGGCTACGAGACCTGATAGTTTACGTTTAAACTTATTGGCATATCCATTCTTGGCACTAACTTTTTGAGTAATGAAGGCTTTTGTAACTTTGCTGTTTAAATTAATTTCTTGTTTTTCAACATTAATTTGAATTTCATTTTGATATTTGCCTTGGTGTGCTTTAGAATTATCTATAGCACAATGAACGCCTGTTCCATCAAAACCTATATTTTTTAATAACGATTGTTTGGGGTAGAGAAATACCCCTTTTTCTAAAAACATAGAAACATAAAACCGAATGGCCCAAGAATCATTTTTCCCACCCACTTGATCTTTAAGCATTTTATAATACTTCAAGTTCCCAAAGTCTAATTTATCTCCTATACCTTTATTTTCAATCAGATCAAGTAGTTCATCTCCATTAAAATTTACCCTCTTCCACCTATCCTTCCAGGTTCCATAACCCCATGAACTCATTATAGGCAGGAAAAAAGTTTCTTCTTTAATTTTCTGAGAAGTTGGAAATCGATATCCCGAAACCCCAAATACCTTTTGTTCGTTTTTATAAAGGTCTAGGGCCTCATTCATAAACTTAAGAAAATAGGTGCCCGTAAGGATATCATCTTCTAAAACAACAACCTTCCCGTGTTTTTCAATGACCTGTGTCACCCCTTGAATTACAGAGTTTGCCAATCCAAGATTATGATCCTGTTCTCTTATTATAACTTCTCTACACCATTGTTTTTTTTCAAGAATCTGTCGAACATCCTCAATATTTTTTACGTCCTCGGATGTGGCATTTTGTTTTGGTCCATCGCAATAAATATATAAAACACTTTGATCCGCCAACTCGTTATTAGATAAAGCCTCCAGCGTTTGTTCGGTATGCGAAGGGCGGTTGTAAACAAATAATATGATGGGAGCCAATGCGGACATAAATCAAATAAAATGTATTTATAAAATGGGTTTCTGGTACCCGAACAAATCAATATCTTCTTTGTAGGCCTGCAAAATCATTTCAAATGAATTTTTGCTATAGAAGTTCACAAACCTGTTGTCTTCTCTGCTTTTGTTTAAATAAGGCAAAGTGGCATCAAGCTTCAACCTTTTGCAAACCTTCGAAAAATCTTCTTCAAGATTTTCAAACTTACCCACAAAATCCATTAAAAATTCATCATTCGAATAAAAAAACGATTTCTGTAGAGTTAAATCTTCATGCACCCGCCAATCAATATATTCATCAAAGTTCGCAAAAGACTTGACTAACGTATGCTGATGATGGTTTTTTTCCTTTAGCATAAATGTATATAAGGAAACCTGCCAATCCCAAGGATTGCGTACAAAACCAAATTTATAATAACTATCAAAAATTCTTGATGGCAAAGTTTCCTTTATCTCTTTTGCCTTACTATGCCCGCTAAAGTTTTTAGAGAATATTTTAGGATAAAGTTGAATTGCACATTTTAACTTTTCAAAAGTAGTTAGAGTAGCGGGGCTCTTGTTGTTATACTTATCTAAAGCATTTCTTATACTAGTGCCAGCGACTTTATAATTATGAATAAAAATAAACTTTTTTCTGTGCGAAATAATCATAATCTTTTCAACGAATAATAGTTTTTATTTAATGGCATCTATAATCAAAGAAGTATAATTCAATTGACCATTTCTATTTCTTTGATCGTATCGCTTAGACCTAGACACCCTTCCGTGTTTAATACTCCAATCTGTATAATGAAAATTACCTGATTCATCCCAAAATTCAAGCAACTCAGTTTTGAATCCAGTTTTTTCTAACTTATCTTTCAACGTCTGATAATTATAAAGGATTTTATGATCTTGAGCTCCACGACCAACACCCCCAGGCTTTACATAATCTATATATTTTTTATCGGGATGGTATCCATCGGGAACAGCCAGTCTTAATCTTCCATTTTTATTTAAAAATTCATAACAGTTTTTATTTGCGAGTATCGTATCATCTTCTGTCAAATGCTCCCAAACATGTTCGGCAAAAATATTATTAAGCTTCTGTCCCCCTAGTAATTTTTTCCAAGACCTACGTTTCGTTATATCTAATATGTCTTTATCACAAGAAAACCACTCATCATCAAAATTCACATTCCCCGACCCCACATTAATTTTTTTTGCTGATATAACTTCCTTTCTGAGTTTTCTATAATAAAAGAAAACTCGCAATCGCTTTTTCAAGTCCTTAATTCCTAGAATCATATTCCTAAAATATTTTCATTTCTGTAGTAAATAGAGGTGCATTTATTATAAGATATGAACCCTGGCGAAATACCCCATAAATCAATACTTTTGAATCCCAAATTAAAAAGTTCATTGACTCCTGCTCTATATTCTTCACGTTCTGAATCATCAAGTATTAAAACTCCATTATTTTTTAAGTTTTCGATAGAGTTTAAAATACAGTTCACCCTATCTATTCCATCAACAATAATAATGTCATATTTTATACCTTTATTTGATGAAGCCATTGAATATTGACCTCCAATTCCTGAATGAATGTTTTCAATCAAAACATTTTCAGGAATTTTTAGAGAAGTTCTTTCGAACCATTCTGGATTGTGCTCAACAGTATGTACTTCTTTAACATTTTCACTATAATAAAGAGTCGAATTACCTGAGCCAAATTCAAACAATATCATGTCCTTTCTCAGTCGATTCTCTATAAATTTTATAAAACTGTAAGTGACCCAAGGCAACGGATTATTATTTGAATCAATAGGAGCTTTTGTTTCCCATGATTTCCACCAGCCAATATCATGAAGAAAACCATGATGTATGAGATTTATTGCCTGTTTTTCAATAGGAGACAAAAACTCATTAAGCATAACTCGCTTTCCAATGTACCGTTCGACGAATTTCAAAAACTGTTTTTTCAGAGAATTTTTAAGCTTAGCCATAATATTTTTATTGAAATTCATGAGTCACTAAAATATTTCCCTGATTTATAGGTAGAATACGTCCAGTTTTAAAAAAATCTCCCTGCTCTACCTCAAACAAACCTGCATTGATGACCCAATCGGCAACTTGTTGATCTATACTCGTAAAGAGCGTGAAATGATACTTTCCTGATTGAAATGGATTTTCTGGAACAAATATTTTTACCAATTTTGTTTCATTCGGTTTAAAATGAATTTCTTGATTCATCAAGTCATTACTAAATATTGTAATTCGCCGTTCATGGTTGTCGTCGATTCCGACAGAGATTCGGATATTTTTTAAAGCAAATGCAGTCGTATTTTCGATTTTGATTACCATCTTGTAAGTTATTCCAGAGGGTATAATATTGATTCGCTCACCACTTGCATTTACAAACCAATAATCAAGGAATTTTAAACGCCCATCGCCATTTCTATCTGTTCTCAATGAGAGCTCCTTTACCACTTCTTCATTCCTAAATTTCTTTAGATAATGGTTAATTACTTTTTCAGTTTTTCCAACTATGTCAACCGTACCGTTATTTAGAAGCATCACACGTGTACAGAGGTTTTGTATCGTGGCCATGTTATGGCTTACAAACAAGACGGTTCTCCCCTCTCCCTTGCTAATATCCTGCATCTTCCCGATTGCCTTTTTTTGAAATTCAGCGTCCCCTACGGCTAATACCTCATCTACCACCAAAATATCGGGTTCTAGATGCGCCGCCACCGCAAAAGCCAGGCGAACCCGCATTCCACTGCTATATCTTTTAACTGGGGTATCTATATACATAGCACAACCAGAAAAATCTACTATTTCCTCCTCTTTTGAGGCAATCTCTTTTTTATTCATTCCCAGGATAGCACCATTTAGGTAGATGTTTTCGCGGCCTGTAAGCTCTGGATGAAAGCCCGTACCCACCTCTAACAGGGAAGCAATACGTCCTTTGGTTTTAATCACACCGGTAGTGGGGCTTGTAACCTTAGATAATATTTTAAGCAATGTGGATTTACCAGCTCCGTTTTTTCCAATAATCCCTAAAACTTCTCCTTCCTGTACTTCGAAATTAATATCGCGTAATGCCCATACATAATTTTCGGTTGCGGTTTCACTGCGGTCATTGGCAGCTCCTACTTTTAAATAAGGATCTTCTTTCCCGCGTATACGGTACCAAAAGCGGTTAAGGTCATGTGAAAGTGTACCTGTACCTACCAGACCTAAACGATATTGTTTACTTATGTTTTTAGCTTTTAAGATTATACCCATTACACAGTATCTATAAACGTTTTTTCAGTTCTATTAAAAATAATGAGCCCAATAAAAAATAAGGCTAGACAAATTAACAAGGTATAAACAAATCCTGCCAAAGAAAAGGTGCCTACACCCAAAATCATATACCGAAAACCTTCGATAATCTGTGTTAACGGGTTATACTCTACGAGATTTGCAACATATTCAGGAAATTTACCGCGTGCTTCTGAAACAGGATATGGCACAGCTGATAAATACATAAGCAAACTAACTGCAAAGCCAATAACAACATTTAAATCTCTATACTTCGTAGTAAATGAAGAAATAATCATCCCCATACCCAAGCCTAAAAGAGCCATCATAAAAACATATATGGGAAATAAGAAAAGGTGGCTGTTAGGGGCTATAGTTACCCCTGATGCACGATAGTAAATGTAAAATGAAATTAAAATAACTAACTGTATTCCAAATTTCAGCAAGTTAGAAATGGTCACAGACATAGGCATGATCACTCTGGGAAAATATACTTTTCCAAAAATACCTTGATTCGTAGTAAATGTACTGGATGTTTTGGTGAGGCATTCCTTGAAATAATTCCAGGCGGTAATACCGGCCAAATTAAACAAGAAAGGCGGCACGCCCCCCGTTTGGATATTCCCCAGATTATTAAAAACCAAGGTAAAAACCACCGAGGTAAACAGCGGCTGAATAAAATACCACAATGGGCCTAACACCGTTTGTTTGTAGACTGTTGTAATGTCTCTTTTTACAAAAAGTAAGAGTAAATCTCGGTAGCGCCAAATTTCTCTAAAGTTGAGATCAAGCAACTTCTTTTTAGAAGAGATTTCATAAAGCCATTTATCGTCTGCCATAGCGGTTGCAAGTTAGCATTTATCCTTTTTACTTTCCAAACTTCAAAAATTCCTGTGGTTCGTTTCGGAGAAGCCTCGGTATTCTATTGTACGTATTAATCGTCACTAATTTTATGATAATCTACCGGTTTCCCAATGTCTACCCAGTCTTCATTCACACTAAAAACCTTGACTCCAAAATCTTGTTTTTTCGCCTTTAAAAACAAATTGGGCATGTCATAAAATTCATTGGTAGGCAATAAGGTGGTCATTTTGGGGTCTAAGAGGTACACCCCTAAATTGATATGAAATATCTTGGTGGGTTTTTCCTTTAGGTTCATTAAGTTTTTCTCAGCGTCGAACTCTACCTCAGCGTAGGGGTTGGTGTGGCTCAGTTCTTTGGTACACATCACTGCTTGGGCACGGTTGGCTTGAAAAAAATCGAGTACGTGTTGGTATTCAATATTGCTTATCACATCGCCATTTACCACAAAAAACGGGTCTTCAAAACATCCTTCTTCAATAAGGCTCAGGGCACCTGCCGTTCCCAAACGCTTTTCTTCAACAACGTATTCAACCTGCACATTAAAACGGCTCCCGTCACCAAAATACGATTCGATGACCTCTTTTTTGTAATTCACACAAAAAATAAATTTGTTGAAGCCTTGGTTTTTAAACGAATCTACAATGTACTCTAAAATAGGCTTTCCCTTTATTTCTAACATCGGTTTGGGCGTGTCTTTGGTAAGGTCGCCCAAACGCGAACCCAATCCGCCCGCCATGATTACCACTTTGTTCGGTTTGTATTCAAAATTAAGGTCGTTTAACAGAAAGACTTCCTTTAGCGTGGCATTTTCATCGATCAACGGAATGTGCAAACGCCGCTTCGATTGTAAATACGATACAATCTGGCTGCGCGGTGTGGTATGCGGCAACGTTATAGGCTGGGTATTGATAATAGCATCAATTTCGCGCTTTTGTTGCAATAATGCCTTTCTGATATCTCCATCGGTGACAATTCCGTACAGCGTTTCATCTCTATTTACTACCGCCAAAAAACCAACACCGTAACTATCCAGTTGTTGGATTACATCTTCAAAGGTTTCTAACTGATCTCGGTATATTTTATAACTACTCATCAATAATGTTTTGTGAATGAATGGGGAAGTCTTTTGCCACCGCTTTTTGTATTTTCTTCCCAACAAAGGGTTCTATTCTATAAACATTCTGGTCGTCGGCGTCCATCATCTTTAACGCCATATCGTTTTCAGTAAGTACCGTGCCTATCGCTAAATCTCTAGCCGCTACGCAAACCAATTGTCTGTTGCGGTAGGTTGTTTCGGTTTCGTGAAAAGAGAAGGCTTCTGCCTCGTTTTGCAGCACATTGTTTTCAATAAAACGAATACGATTTGTCATTTCTTTCAGGGTTTCCGCATTTACAGCCGAATTGTAATCTACCCGTTCTACGCCCTGTTCTATCGTCATGTGCTTTTCAAAAAAAGTAGCTCCGAGCAAGCGGGCATATTCATTGCTTCGAATATTGAAATCGTCGTCATGCGCAGAATGGTCTGCATACCCAATAGCTAGCTGCGGGTATTTTTTCGCCAAATGTGCAATTTTACCTATTTTCACATGTTCCAGTTTGCTAGGAAACGATTGATACCCCACCATGAGCACCTCTAATTTTCCTTCAAAATACGATATTTTAGCGTCAATCTCTTCGAGTGTTCTTCCGCCTACCCCTAAAATAATGGGGAGTGCCGATTGCTTTACTGCTGCTAGCAATTTCGAATCGTAAAAAGAAACCGAATGGATGTCTAGATACGCCACGTGGTGTGTTGCAAGCAACTCGAACGAGCCCAAATCTAAGGGCATCATGATGATATCGAGTCCGGCTTGGGTGGTATATTCAAAAATAGTGCTCCATTGCTCGGTGGTAAAGGTGTATTCTTGCAATGTCTTAAACGCACTGTGTTGGGTAGAAATAAAATCTGAAGCTTCGGTGAGCACCTGAAATTTAATACCGTTCACCCCTATCGCACTCGCTTGTGCAATCAGTTTTTTGATATATTCCATGTCGCCTTCGTGGTGAAAGGCGGTCTCTGCGTAGACATACGATTTAACCATACAGTTTTTTTACAATAGATTGTTCTTTCCTTCGGTTCATATCTGCTGAAAATTCGGCAACTGAAACCATTTTTCCGTAGGGCAACTTTACATCTCCCGCCATGGCAAATTGCGTCACTGGCAAGTCGTAGTTGTTGTTTTTATAGATTTCAATAATATCTTTTAAAGCAATAGCATCACCTTCAAAGATTTCGAGTACTTTTTTGGTACGTACCAAATCTTCTGGCGTATCTACGGTCACGGTATAATTTGAATAGTCTTCTTCAAAAACCTTTAAGACGCCACATTTGTAGGTGTTAGGTTCGAACAAGAAGAGCATCAGATATTCACTTACCGACGGATCCATTTTGGCGTAGCAATCTTTTAAGGCTGAAAAACGTATTACCTCAGGAGAGGCACCAATGGGCACTTCAACGATGCGCGCATAGTCTAGTTCGTTTTCAATCAGAAACTGAATCTGTTCATCGATATATTCGGTAGTGGTAAACGGGTTGTCTGCAGTAATACGCAAGACAACATCGGCAGCTTCCTCAGTACCCACGTCTATCATACGTTCTATCACCTTGTCTTCAGAACCTCGGTATAATTTTACACCATTGCGAATGGCTACATCTTCCAGCACGTCATCTACCGGCTGACTCGAAGTACAAATGTAAATCTCATCAATTCGTTGAACGGTTTTGAGTCGTTGCACCAAATAATCGATCATAGTGGTTCCTGGCGTCAAATCGCGCAACACTTTTATCGGAAGGCGGGTAGAAACAGTTCGGGCAATGATACAAGCAATAGTTTTCATGGCTTACTCAAAATGTTTCCAGGTTAGTAGCGTATCTGCGGAAATATCCTCTTTTAATTTTCTTCCTGCAACATAGGTGTACTCATTGGGGGGAATTCCGGTACCCGGACGCTTATAGTCGAAATGTTCTTCGGAAAGTACCGTTCCTTTTTTAAGATCGGTTGCCGCTACAATACTGCGTCTAAATTTATCTTTTTTCGCTTCTTCATCTGCCGAAACCGTGCGATGTACATTCCCCATGGCTGCCTGAATCTTCTTAGAGTCGTCACAAATGGCTTTCATCTCTGCCGGATCTGCAGAAATCTCATGGTCCCAACCTGGTAAATCTTTGTCTAGTGTAAAATGCTTTTCGATAATGCAAGCGCCCAATGCCACCGATGCCAAGGGTACGGCTGTTCCAAACGAGTGGTCTGAAAACCCTACCGGCAGGTGAAAGGCTTCTTGCAACATCGTAATATTTCGCAAATGGATGTCTTCATCTTTTGGCGGGTAGATAGAAATACAATGCAATAATACAATTTGTTCGTTTCCTTCGCCACGTATGGTTTGTACAGCCGTGTCAATTTCAGCAAGTGTTGCCATTCCCGTAGAAACCACGATGGGTTTCATGGTTCTAGCAGCATATTTTAAAAACGGCAGGTTGTTGATGTCCATAGAGGCAATTTTAAGAAACGGCACTCCAATTTCCATGAGCAGGTCTACTTCTTTGGTAGAAAATGGAGACGAACAGAAATCGACTCCTTTGCCTTCACAATACTCTTTTAGCTCAAAATGCTGCTCGGGACGCAAGTAATATTTGGTCACCATTTCTTCTAACGACCCGAAGTGTTTCTTTGGCGAATCGTCATAACTCTGGTTGCGCTCATATTCTTCTTTGGCGATGAGCGATTTGGGTGTCCAAGATTGAAATTTAACAGCATCGCAGCCACATTCAACGGCACTATCGATCATCTTTTTTGCCAAGTCCATATCGCCATTGTGGTTGGCGCCAATCTCTGCAATGATATACGGAGTGCTAAAATTGAAAACTTCTTTATTCTTTGAAATTTGAATGTTCATAAACTTAAAGTTGTACTTGTTCCCACCAAAACGGGTGGTCCTGTTGTTGCATATAAGCGCTTATCTCTGCTTCTGAAAGGGTGCTTATTTTAGCATGTAAATTCCCAAAACTAGTGGCAAGAGACTCAAATTGTGTATCTACTTGTGCCATGGCGCGGTAGTGTTGTAATTTTACAGACACTTCCCTTTCAAAACGCTGCAAAGTTAACTTTTTTAAACCAATAGTATTGCCTTCGTATTGTCTATAATAGATATAGGTCTCCGCAGTAAAAAAAGCACGAATACCTTCTTTCAGCAAGTTTGAAAACACATACCAGTCTACCGCAATCAAATCGGCAGGTATCTTAAATTCCTTTGGAAGCACCTTATTTTGAATCGCCGTATTTCCCAACCCGAGTAGATTGTAGTGTACAAGATTTTTATATGAAACTCCCTGCAAGAGTTCGGGACGGTATTTCCAATAGTTTGGTTCCAAAAGCTGCCCCAATTCGTTTACCAACCATACATCATGGGCAATAATGGCATGCTGTTGCAACAATTGCTTGGAAAGTTCGATACGGTTTGGCGCAAAGAAATCGTCGGTATCACCAAAAACGGTATTATCAAAATCTGAATTTGCCACATACGATAATAATTGTGCGCGTACCTCAGCAATGCTACCCGACGTTTCAATTATTTTAAACGGAAGCTCGTACGAATCTAAATGTGTTTCAAGTTTATCTACTCCGTCATTAAAAAGTATCAAGGTGAAGTTGGTGTCTGTCTGTTCTTGTAACGACGTTAGAAATTTGGGAAGAAACGGTACATTTCCTTCAAAAATCACACTCGCAAAGCAACAAGAATCCATAAGCAGTTTCAGATTGGCACAAAGATACAATTGTTACCCTATTTCTGCTTACAAAATCACGCTACTGGGAATATTCACCACGCGGGCCTCTAAAAATTCAGAATTAGGTAGTGGTGCAGATGGGCAATCGCTGAACATTGACAATCTATTCATGAGTTGCCAGATGGGTCGCGTCATCACATTATGCTCGTTGGTATATTCCAAAAAAGCATCACGTTCGCTTTCATTTTCGAGCAACAACGCCATAAGCCAATAATTAGACGTAGCATTTTTGGGTTCGGTGATAAACGTCAACGAGTTATTTTCAAAGAAGTTCGCGTATCGCTGTGCCAGGGCACGCTTTTTCTCTAAAAACAAGGGCAGCTGTTCTAATTGTGCCACCAAAAGGGCCGCATTTAAGTTCGGCATTCGGTAATTATAACCAATGCTATCGTGTTCGTATTTGTATTTATGCGGAATCTTCGCAGTGGTAGTCAGGTGTTTTGCCCTTTTTGCAAGTGTTTCGTTTGCTGTGGTAATGGCTCCACCCCCGCCTGAGGTAATAATTTTATTTCCGTTAAAACTGAACGCAGCTACTTTTCCGAAGCTACCGGCATGCTTGCCATTTTTATAACTCCCGAGCGCCTCGGCTGCATCTTCAACAACTGGAATTTGATAGGCATCGCAAATAGAAACAATGCGCTCTATGTCACCAATATGGCCAAACGTATGCATGGGGACGCAAGCAGAAATACGCCTGCCCGTATGTTTGTTATAGCAACCTTCGTTTCGGATTTCAGCTATTTCAGCAAGGTATACCTCTAGTTTCTCAGGGCACATACCCAAGGTGTCTTTACTTACATCTACAAAATGTGGAATGGCACCGATATACGAAATAGCATTGCAGGTAGCCACAAAAGTGAGGGCTTGGGTGAGCACTTCGGTATCTTTTTCAACAGCAACAAGCAACATGGCAATGTGAAGAGCCGCAGTGCCATTTACAGTCGCAACGGTGTATTTCTGTTGTGTAGCTACGGAAAAATCTTCTTCAAAACGATTTACATAGGCACCCACAGACGATACAAACGTTGAGTCTATGGCGTCGGCTACGTATTTTTTTTCATTCCCAACAAATCGAGGTTCGTGCAGCGGAAGAAAATCGGTGGTTCCAAAGGTTTTTTGGATAAAGGAAACGACCTCGCTATACATTGTAAATTCCAGCTTTGTATTGCTTTAAATTGTCCTTGTTGGCAAACCAATCGATGGTTTCCTGTAAGGCATCGTTAAAAGCGAATTGCGTTTTCCAGTTGGTATGCTCCATAAGCTTGCTATTGTCTCCAAACAAACGGAATACTTCACTTTTTTCAGGGCGAAGGCGCGTTTCGTCGAGCGCAATCGTTGCTTTTGGGTTGATCAATTTTATAAGTCTTTCTGCCACTTCCCCGATGGTAATTTCAGAATTTGTGGCAATGTTTACCTCATGACCAATCAACGACGGGGTATTAGCAATAGTTTCGAATCCACGTACGGTATCCTTCACATACAACAAATCGCGTGTTGGTGTGATATCTCCCAATTTAATTTCTTCAAAACCATTCAGTAATTGTGTGATAATGGTGGGGATAAAGGCACGCGCCGATTGCCGCGGACCAAAGGTGTTGAATGGGCGTACGATAGTAACTGGCAAATCGAAGCTTCGATAAAATGAATCTGCGATACAGTCGGCACCAATTTTTGAAGCAGAATAGGGCGATTGCGGTTGTTTCGGGTGCTTTTCATCGATCGGAACATACTGTGCGGTACCGTACACTTCAGAAGTAGAGGTCACCAGCACGCGTTCGATTTCAAAATCGCGCGCAGCTTGCACTACATTGAGTGTTCCTTTTACGTTGGTATCAATATAACTGTCTGGCGAATGATAGCTAAACGGAATGGCAATAAGCGCCGCCAAGTGGTACACCACAGAAACATCTTTCATGGCCGTGCGCACACCGTTGGGATCGCGTATATCGCCTGTAAACACCTCGATTTTATTAAGGGTTTCCTTCGGCAGACTATCTAACCATCCCCAAGAGTTAAAAGAATTATAGAAGCAAAAAGCTTTTACCTGATGGCCTTGTGACACCAAGTATTCTACCAAATGCGAACCTATAAATCCGTCGGCTCCTGTAACGAGAATTTTTTTTGAATTTTCTTTACTCATAACATGATGTATTAAAATTTACTCCAAGTGATTTCAAGTCCGTCTTTCACTGAGAACTTCGGGTCATACCCAAGTGACTTTTTGGCTTTTTCTATGTTTGCCAACGAATCACGCACATCACCTTTGCGAGGCGGCCCATAGTTCGCGTCAATATTTTTTTCTGAAATCTGCTGTAAGTCTGACCATAGGGAATTTAAGCTGATACGTTCGCCAAATGCCACATTGTATACTTCGTTTACGGCGGTTTCAGGAGCAAACATGGCTTTTATATTGGCCTGCACTGCGTTTTCGACAAAGGTAAAGTCTCGGGTTTGTTCGCCATCTCCATTAATGGTGGGTGGGGTGCCATCTTTTAAGGCTTGCATAAACAACGGAATTACCGCTGCGTAGGCACCTGTAGGGCTCTGATTTGGACCAAAAACATTGAAATATCTGAGTCCGATGGTAGGTGTTCCATACGTTTTATAGAACACATCGGCATAGAGTTCATTTACCAATTTGGTTACCGCGTAGGGTGACAGTGGTTTCCCAATGGTATCTTCTACCTTGGGAAGGTTTTTGCTATCGCCATAGGTACTGCTACTGGCGGCATAGACCAAACGTTTCACCGAATTGCTCTCGTTTTGGGCGATGAGCATATTCAGAAAACCTGAAACGTTCACTTCATTTGAAGTGGCGGGGTCGTTGATGCTTCGGGGCACACTTCCGAGCGCAGCTTGATGCGACACAAAATCGATGTCTTGCACGGCTTGCTTGCATGTTTCAACGTCGCGAATATCACCTTCCAACAACTCAAATGCCGGATGGTTTTCGAAAGCCTTTAGATTTTTATGGAACCCAGTAGCAAAATTATCCAGCACCCGAACTTTTTTCGCATTAAATTTCAGCAGGTATGCAACAAGGTTTGAACCGATAAATCCGGCGCCGCCTGTAATCAAGAAGGAAAAGTTTGAAAGGTCTTCGGAATGGTATTTTGTTTCGTACACTTTACTACTAATTATTACATTATAAATTCTGAGAATTTGCTACTCGCTACTCACTACTCGCTACTCACTACTCACTACTCACTACTACAAACACCCATCAATCTGGTCTTTCGGTAAAAAAGATTTTACGTCAAATACCACCGAAGGTGTTGCCAGATGCTCTTGAATATTGAAATCTGCGAATTTTTTATGCCCAACCGCCAAGACTACTGCCTCATAATTTGCTTTTAATTGACTTTCTTCGGTTAGTAAATGCAGTCCAAATTCATTATAAACTTCGGTAGCACTTGCCCAAGGGTCGTAGACGTCTATATTTAAGTTGTATTTCCGCAATTCTTCAATCACATCTATCACCTTGCTGTTACGAATGTCAGGGCAGTTTTCTTTGAAGGTGATACCCATCATCAATACATGGCCGTTTTTCACCTTACAATCTTTTTGAATCATCAACTTTACGGTTTCTTGGGCTACATAACTTCCCATGCCGTCGTTCATTCTACGACCCGCCAAGATAATTTCAGGATTGTATCCTTCTTCTTGCGCTTTTTGGGCTAGATAGTACGGGTCTACCCCGATACAGTGCCCACCTACCAAACCGGGAGTGAATTTAATGAAGTTCCATTTGGTACCTGCTGCTTCGAGCACATCTTGCGTGTTGATATTGAGCAACCTAAAAATTTTCGACAATTCGTTCACGAAGGCAATATTGATATCCCTTTGTGAATTTTCGATCACCTTGGCTGCTTCAGCTACTTTAATAGACGGAGCTAAATGTGTGCCAGCAGTAATTACCGATGCGTATAATTGGTCTACGTAGGTTGCAACTTCAGGAGTAGATCCTGAAGTAACTTTCAAAATTTTGGTTACTGTATGTTTTTTATCTCCTGGGTTGATTCGCTCTGGCGAGTATCCAGCAAAGAAGTCGGTATTAAAGGTCATTCCAGAATGTTCTTCTAAGATAGGCACACACACTTCTTCGGTTACGCCAGGGTACACGGTAGATTCGTACACCACAATGTCATCTTTTTTCAACAATTTCCCAATTGTTTCACTTGCCTTCACCAATGGGGTAAGTACCGGTTGGTTGTATTTGTTTGTGGGAGTTGGTACGGTCACGATATACACCGATGCGGCTTCCATATCTTGAGGGCGCGTAGTTACCGACAAACCATTTCCATTTTCTATGACAAGTGCATTTGCCAAATCTGAATCGGATACCTCTAGGGTATGGTCTCTTGCTGACGAAAGTTCAGCAACACGTTCTGTGTTAATATCAAAACCAATTACCCGATACTTTTCAGCAAAAGCCACTGCTAGTGGAAGCCCCACATATCCCAGTCCTATAATTGCAATCGTTGGATTTTCTTTCATTTTTTGTTTTTTCAAGGTGCTTACAGCGTTTCACCTAGTTTGCTTATTTATTATTGTTATCCAGTAAAAGAACGTACTATATAGCCAATATCTTTAGACAGGCTCCAATCGTTCAAATACTTTAAATTCAGTTGCACCTTGTCGGGCCAAATCACCGTATCGTTATAGTGCAACGGATTCTCTTGTGCTAACAAGATTCTATCTTCCTGTTTGTATTTTAATGTTGCCGGTCCTGTAATACCAGGTTTCAGAGCAAGGATGTTTCTATCATCACCTTCCAGCCTATCTGCATATCCTGGTATATCTGGCCGTGGGCCCACCCAACTCATATCACCTTTCAGTACATTGAACAACTGTGGTAATTCGTCTAATTTAGTCTTACGCATCCAACGCCCAATGGTGGTTTCACTTTTCTGAATATCAATGACATTGGCATGTGTTGTACCGCGCAACGTTCTAATTTTATACAATTTAAATGGTTTCCCGAATTGACCAATTCGGGTTTGCACAAAAAGGCCATTTTTACCCATAGAAATTGTAGCTATACCAAGCAGCAAAAGTAGTGGAATTATAGCAAACGGAAGCACAAGAATTGAAAGAGATACATCGAAAAAACGTTTACTGAATTGTTGCTTCTTTGTAAGCATAGACTGAAAGTTTCAAAAAACTATTTCCTTTTCTTACGGAAGCGTCTTAAAAAGCGCTGTAAATAGCCCGAACGCTGCTCTTCTTCGTGATAGCCATTTCCATACTTACCGTAGCCACCGTAGCCGTAGCCGTAGCCATAGCCATAACCGTAGCCATAACCGTATTTGGCCTTTTCTTGATAGTAGTTTAATACAAAGCTGATGTTTTTTACCTCCCCACGTTTGTATTTTTCATTGATCATTCCCAGCATACGTTTTCGGGTATAGTTTTGTCGAATCATGTACAGGGTAGCATCCGAATACTTTAGAAGCTCTAAAGAATCTGCCACCAAGCCCATGGGCGGACTGTCAAGAATGATATAGTCATACGATTTCTTCAACTCGTCTATGAGGACATCCATGCGCTCTCCCATCAATAATTCGGATGGGTTTGGCGGTATGGGTCCTGAGGTAATCACATCTAGGTTCGCGACTTGGGTGGGTTGTACAATTTCAGATAGTGTAGCATCGTTCACTAAAAAGTTCACTACCCCGATATCATTATTAATTTCAAAATCGCCAAAAATCTTAGGTTTCCGAAGATCGAGACCTACTAACACCGTTTTCTTTTCTCCCAATGCGATCACAGAGGCTATATTTATAGAAGCAAATGTTTTCCCCTCACCACTTACCGAAGAAGTCACCAATACCGTTTTGCAGCCTTCCACTCCTTGCTTGCGATACAAAAACTGAAGCCCAGAACGCAAGGCTCGAAATGCCTCAGCAATAGCAGATTTAGGTTTCTTGAGTACAGCAAGATTCCCGTCAAGATTACTTTTTCCGATCACCCCCAAGATAGGAATGTTAGATTGTTTTTGAACATCCTGAACATGGTGTATTTTAGTATCGAAAAATACTCGTAAAAAGACCAGAACAAACGGTATGACCAATCCCAACAATGCCGCCATTACATAATTGAGCTGGGTGTTGGGTCCGATTTGGCCCCCACCTGTATCTTTCGCCGGGTCGATTACCTGGACATCACTCACATTGGCAGCCTTTACTAAATCGGCTTCACTTTTCTTAGATAAAAATAGGTTATACACACCTTCATTCAAACTATATCGGCGTTCAATTTTCAAAAGGTCTTGTTGCTCCTTCGGCAACGTTCGCATTTCAGCCTCTAACCCTCCTATTTCGGCATTAATCGACCTCAACTCTTGATTTTTTAATCCTTTGGAAGAGGTGATATTTTCTAACAACACTCTTTTTACGGCATCAATCTGCCGGTCTAAATCTAAAAGCGGTGTAGCTCCTTCTTTGTAAGAGTATTCCAACGTATTTCTACGTTGTGCCAAGCTCACAATTTGTGCCACCCCACTTACAATACTATTTTCTGAAATTCCAGCAACAGAAGGCGCCGGAACATCTCTATAATCGGTGCGTGTACGCAAGTAATCTTCTAAAACACTATAATAATTAAGCTGTTGGTTCATGCTCTCTTTTCTAATGTCTAAGTTATTCAACTTATTTTTAATTTCAGCGCCTTCAGACTCTAGATTAAAAACAGCATTTTTATCTTTAAATTCATTTAACTCCTGCTCTACATCTTTTAATTGTTGGGATTTAATATTGAGACTACTATCGATAAACCGTATGGTCTTGGTAGCAAATAAATTCTTCCGTTCGAGCATATTTTCACTCAAAACTTCTACAGAACCGTTTAGATAATCTACAATTCGTGCCTTGTTTTTACCAACTAAACTAAGGTTGAGGACAGAAGATCCCTGACCCGCCGGATTCACAGCTACGCTTGTATACCCTTTTACGGCACTGTCAAAATTAGAAAAACTGATATAGTAGTTTTCGTTCGGAATTACGGGAACATCTCCATTTGGAAGTAGTGTCCCATTAAAATAAGGGGATGCAATAGCTTGGCCTATTTTGTAGTTCTCCTGAAGTGTTTGGGCAGGAACAAAATCACGTTTCTTTTCTTTGGTTTCGTTGTAGCGTTGGAAAGTGCGATTGGCATCATTCTCAAACACGGTAGACAACACAAAATTCACCGAATCTTTAAATACAATTTTAAATTGTTGACCCAAAAGTTGCCTTTTGGCAGTATCTACTTCTACAAAAAATGGGGTTTGCTTATAGGCATCTACCAATTGGTATTTCCCATCGCGCTTATAGTTCACGTAGTACTGCAACTTATCTACCACTTCTTCATTGTGCGATCTAGAACGTAGTGTTACTACAGAGGTATTTACCTTATCTGTAGTTCCTCCCCAGTTAAAGGTTAAGCTGGTATTGGTTGTAAAAAAAGGATTTTGGTCATCTTTTATGGTGATGAGCGTATCCATTTTATACGAAGGTAATTTCCTTACATTTATATAGTACGCAACCCCAAAAGCAATGGCTAATGAAATGACAAATAACGGCCAATAACTGAGTAGCTTGAACAAGAATCCTTTAAAGTCAAAATTAACCTGTACTTCATTTATGTTGAAATCGTCGCTCATCTTATAATCGTGTAAATAAAAGCACTGTAGTTACTAAGGCAGTAAAAATAGTGAGTATTGTAGTAAACGACTGTAATCCTGTGGTACCTGTTCCCAATGATTTTTGCGGTAACGGATTGATGAGGATAAGATCGTTAGGCTGTACCCAATAGTACGGCGAATTCATTGCATCGATGTTAGTTAAATCTATATGTCCTACTTTTTGACCTGCCGGTAATTGCCTGATTATAATAACGTCGGTACGATCTCCAGTTATTGCGATATCACCACTATTGGCGATGGCTTCCATGATAGTTACTGCGTCCCTATAGATAATATTAGACCCAGGCCCGCCTATTTCTCCTGTGATTGTATATCGTATTCCCGCCAATTTTACGGTGATAAAAAGTTCGCTTTCTGCCTTGAACGTACTTTCTAGAAGCATGGTTTCTATCTTTTCCCTAATTTCATCTACGGTTAATCCTAAAACCGCAACATCACCCAATTCTGGTATTCGAATGTTTCCATGTGGGTCTACTACAAATCCGTCGTAATACAAGCGCTCTTCACCCGTAGCATTCGGGTTAGTATCTCCCGTTGGGTTGAAAGTAGCTACTCCAGCCGGATCTATCGCTTTTCCACGAATACTTAAAAGGTCATTTACTTGTACCCGATACGGATCTGGTTTTTTACGCATCACATACAAACTATCTACAGTATTTTCGTCTTCTTGGAGGTAGGTTAATTGTTTTGTAGAAATACAAGAAGTAAAACCTAGTACGATCACCAATAATAGAAGCAGGTACTTAAAGTTCATAGTGGCAGGGTGTATGGCAACAAATATAAACGAACCTTCACAATAATGAAAGGTATTTTGTTTGTTCTCCTGAAAAACTGTTTAATTTGCGAAAAATTGTATTTGTGAATTACCTTTCCGTAGAAAACATTGCCAAATCGTATGGTGAACGGATTCTTTTTTCTGAAATTTCCTTTGGAATAAATGAAGGACAGAAAATTGGTTTTGTGGCCAAAAATGGTACAGGAAAAACATCCTTGCTGAACATTCTCTCTGGAGACGATGTGCCCGATACCGGTGAAGTGGTTTTCCGAAAAGATTTGCGCACCGCCTTTCTTTCACAAGAACCAGACCTAAATCCAAACCTCAGTATAGAAGAAACCATTTTGGCTTCAGACAACCCTGTACTCAAGATTATTGCGCGCTACGAAAAAGCCATTAAAAATCCGTCAGACACCACAGCATACCAAGCAGCTTTTGATGCCATGGATGCACACAATGCATGGGACTTCGAGACGCGGTACACCCAAGTGCTCTATAAGTTGAAGCTAGACGATTTAAGTTTGAAGGTGAATACCTTGAGTGGCGGACAAAAAAAACGACTCGCACTTGCATCTGCTTTGTTACAGAATCCAGACTTACTTATCATGGACGAACCCACCAACCACCTCGACCTAGAGATGATAGAATGGTTGGAGCAACTGTTCGCAAAAGAAAATTTCACCATTTTTATGGTAACCCACGACCGCTATTTCTTAGAGCGCGTTTGTAACGAAATCATGGAGCTAGACCATGGCAAACTCTACAGTTACAAGGGTAATTATAGCTACTATCTGGACAAGCGAGATGCCCGTATTGAAAATGAAGCTACAGAAACTGCCAAGGCCAAGCAATTGTATAAAAAGGAGCTAGACTGGATGCGGCGGCAACCCAAGGCGCGAACTACGAAGAGCAAAAGCAGGATAGACGATTTCAGCGAAATTAAAAGTAGAGCGCACCAACGTCGAAACGACCATGAAATTCAGTTAGAACTCAATATGGAACGGCTGGGCACCAAAGTGTTGGAGCTGCATAATGTTTCGAAAAGCTATGGTGATAAAGAATTGTTTACGAAATTCGATTATAACTTTTTGAAGGGAGAACGCGTTGGGATTATCGGAAAAAACGGTACCGGAAAATCAACCTTTCTAAACATGCTCACCGGTTCCTTAAAACCCGACACTGGCAAGGTTGTAATAGGCGAAACGGTAAAGTTTGGCTATTATACCCAAAAAGGAATAAAAATAAAGCCCGGACAAAAAGTAATTGAAGTGGTTCGGGAATTTGGAGATTATATTCCGTTAAAAAAAGGACGCCAGATTTCAGCACAACAGCTACTGGAACGGTTTTTATTTGACCGCAAAAAGCAATACGATTTTGTTGAAAAATTAAGTGGTGGTGAACGCAAACGGCTGTATCTGTGCACGGTTTTAATCCAAAATCCGAATTTTCTAATCTTGGATGAACCCACTAACGACCTCGATATCGTAACCCTGAACGTGCTTGAAAGTTTTTTGCTAGATTTTCCTGGCTGTTTGTTGGTGGTTTCACACGACCGGTATTTTATGGATAAAATTGTGGATCACCTGTTTGTGTTTCAAGGTGAAGGAGTGATTCAAGATTTTCCAGGGAATTACAGTGATTACCGAGTGTATGAAGATAGCATACCATCAGAAAAAAGTGAAGCAGCCGATTCAAAGCCCAAAAATGATTGGAAAAAAGACCAAAGCAAACCCCAGCTAAGTTATAACGAACAGAAAGAACACGGAAGGTTAGAAAAGGAAATTGCCAAGCTAGAAAAACAACGAGAAGAATTGCAAAATAAATTTGCCACAGAAGGCTGGGACGGTGAAGAAATAGACAAACAATCACGAAAATTACAAGATATTATAGACGCTATTGAAGAAAAAGAAATGCGTTGGTTCGAATTAAGTGAGAAACTAGAAAACTAAACTCCCTCCTAGAGGGGGCTACTTGGGGATTATTTCAATATTCAAACAATCCTCTCGCTTTTACACCCCTAAAGTCCCCTCAAGGGGACAATTTTTAAATGGTCTACCAAATTGCCAAATATTTCAAATTCCTCCTCCGCGCCACCAACCAACACGGCGTGCACTCCCCTTTTGTATATGATTTGGTGACGCAGTGTTTTTATGACAAAACGAAACACCATGCATATGAAATCCTTGCGAAACATCGAGAAGCGTTACTTAATGACACATCCACTATATCGGTAACCGATTTTGGCGCAGGTTCTCGGATATTTAAAAGCAATCAACGAAAGGTTTCAGCAATCGCGAAACACGCTGGCATAAGCCGAAAACGACAACAACTTTTATTTCGATTGAGTTATTATTTTCAACCAGACAATATTTTAGAACTCGGAACATCCCTTGGGATGGCCACAATGGCAATGGCAGCTGGCAGCCCAAACGCAACGATTACCAGTATTGAGGGGTGCGCAGCTACTTCAGAAAAAGCAAAAGCGCACCTAGCAGGGTTTTCATTCAAAAACATTGAGATTGTACATTCCAGTTTCAGTGATTTTTTTCTTCGGAAAGAGTTAGAAACTTTAGACATGGTCTACATTGATGGAAACCATAGCAAACAAGCCACCCTAGAGAATTTTGAAGCCCTGCTACCCTATGTCAATAATAAAACCGTACTTATTTTCGACGACATCTATTGGAGCCAAGAAATGACCGAAGCCTGGCAGGAAATTATTCGTCATCCAGAGGTGACCGTAAGCATAGACACCTTTCTGTGGGGACTTGTTTTCTTTCGAAGCGAACAGCGAAAGGAACATTTTTCGATTCGGATGTAGTCGTTGGTCATTTGTCATTAGACATTAGTCATTAGTCATTAGTCATTAGTCATTAGTCATTAGTCAAGGTTATGTCATTCTGAACGAAATGTCGTGCAGTGAAGAATCTCATGTCGGTTGTGGGTTGTTAGTTGTTAGTTGATAGTTGATAGTTGATAGTTGATAGTTGAAGAATTTCAATTTTTTCAACTCACCCAGCATCTGTCACACTGAGCGCCAGCCCGAAAGATTCATTACTGGCAGGTAGTCGAAGTGCAGCACCCAGCACCCAGCACTCATTAGTCATTAGTCATTAGTCATTAGTCATTAGTCAAGATTATGTCATTCTGAACGAAACGTCGTGCAGTGAAGAATCTCATGTCGGTTGACGGTTGTGGATTGTGGGTTGTTAATTGGTTACCTCTCACCTCTCACCTCTCACCCCTCACCCCTCACCCCTCACTACTCACTACTCACCACTCATCCCTTTTCACTATTTTTGTAACAACCTTGTTACCTTTGCGTCATATCAACCAAAGTATTGCCAACTAAAAAAACAATTCATGGGATTGGTCATTAAAATCAGGAATATCATACGAGATTTTCCATTAGGACAAGAAATTGTACACGTATTAAAAGGAATCGATCTCGATATTGAAAAAGGAGACTATGTGGCACTCATGGGACCCTCCGGATCGGGCAAATCGACCCTCATGAACCTACTGGGTTGCCTAGACACCCCTACTGCTGGCAGTTATGAGTTGAACGGCACCGATGTTAGTAATCTCTCAGATGACGAACTAGCCGACATTCGCAATAAGGAAATCGGTTTTGTGTTTCAGACTTTTAATTTATTGCCACGAACCACGGCCCTCGAAAACGTTGCCCTGCCAATGGTATATGCGGGTGCGTCTAAAACTCAACGCCATGAGCGTGCCGCAGAAGTGTTAACCAATGTTGGTCTGGCAGACCGTATGGACCATAAACCTAACCAACTTTCGGGTGGACAACGCCAGCGGGTTGCTGTAGGTCGTGCCTTGGTGAATAAACCTTCTATCATTCTAGCAGATGAACCCACTGGAAATTTAGATTCTAAAACCTCGGTTGAAATCATGAAATTGTTTGACGACATCCACGCTGCGGGTAATACAGTGATTATAGTTACCCACGAAGAAGAAATCGCAGAACACGCGCACCGGGTAATCAGACTTCGGGATGGTATGGTAGAGACCGATGTTCGAAATAGGGAATGGGTGGATAGGTAGTTGTTAGTTGTTGGTTGTTAGTTGAAGAATTTCAATTTTTTCAACTCATCCAGCATCTGTCACACTGAGCGCCAGCCCGAAAGATTCATTACTGGCGGATAGTCGAAGTGCAGCACCCAGCACTCATTAGTCATTAGTCATTAGTCATTAGTCATTAGTCAAGATTATGTCATTCTGAACGAAACATCGTGCAGTGAAGAATCTCCTCTCGGTTGTCGGTTGTTGGTTGTTGGTAAAAGGTTAATTAAAATCATGACACACGCACTTTATTAAATAATTAGACAGTTAATCTTTAACCGAAAAACGTTGTCATGCTGAGCTCATCGAAATAGCTCACAGCTTATCTTACAATGAGATTCAGCAGTCATAACCCTTCGGAATGACAATGCAACTGCTAACGAAATCTCTCAACACATCAACTAATCAACTTCTTCTCTTAGGTCGAAGTTTTAAATGAAATAGTATCGTAATTGAATGATTTTACAAAGCATGAACTCTTCAACCCATCGACTACGCATCTTCTCAACTTTTTCAGTAATTTAGCAACATGTTTGCAATCGATTTCTACAATCCGTATATCGTTATTTTCGGACTGCTAGTTTTGGCAGTGCTCGTCTTCTTTTGGAATAAAAAAAACACCACCAATAATAGAAACCGACGCCAACGTAATTTTAAAAGCGGTTATCTAGAACGCAAGAAAGAGCGGGAATCAAAAGAAAACCAAAAAAAGTGAGCACGGCGTCACTTTGAGTGGCTCCGATGAAGTCGGAGTTGTATCGAGAAGTGGCAAAAGATAACAAGGTAATACGTGACAACCATGGGTTCTCGATACGTTTTCCTCCGGAAAACACTCGAACAATCAAGAAGCGACGCGTACTAAAATTAGAAATTCATGAAAATTTATACCAAAACAGGCGACAAAGGCACTACAGCACTCTTTGGCGGAACACGTGTTCCCAAACACCACACACGCATCGAAAGCTACGGAACCGTAGACGAACTGAACAGCTATATTGGCTTGGTTCGTGACCAAGATATAGATTCCAGAAGTAAGGAAATCCTAATTCACATCCAAAATAAACTGTTCACCGTTGGCGCCATCCTAGCAACCGATCCCGAAAAAGCTACACTAAAAAGCGGGAAAGAACGGCTGAACATCCCTAAAATTTCAGAAGAAGACATCTCGCTGCTCGAACGAGAAATGGACGTCATGAACGATTCGCTCCCGCAAATGACACACTTTGTGCTTCCTGGAGGCCATACCACCGTGTCATATTGTCACATAGCTCGCTGTGTTTGCCGCCGTGCCGAACGTTTGGCAACGCTTTTACACGAACAAGAACCTACAGACGAACGTGTTTTAATGTACCTTAACCGACTTTCTGACTACCTGTTTGTGCTGGCACGGAAGTTGTCCCATGACTTGCAAGCAGATGAAGTAAAGTGGATTCCTGAGAAACTTTAAAACACAAAAGTTTTTTATATCACAACACCTTTATTTTCAATGTTTTACAAACGTTCTTAGAAATAATGCAGAAATAATTCCTTTTTTTCTTGACTTTTTGGTCTAAAAAATTATTTTTGCACAAAATTAAAATTACAACGTACTATGTACTGGACTTTAGAATTAGCATCGTATTTAAGCGATGCGCCCTGGCCGGCAACAAAAGACGAACTAATAGACTACGCTATTAGGACAGGCGCCCCTTTAGAAGTTGTAGAAAACCTTCAAGCTATAGAAGATGAAGGCGACAGCTACGATTCAATTGAAGAAATTTGGCCAGATTACCCCACAGATGATGATTACCTGTGGAACGAAGATGAATATTAAACCACTGCGAAGCAGTTAACAATAAAACCGAAAAAGTCTCAAGTAAATTGAGACTTTTTTTATGGGCAGAACTCACTAGACAAAACCGTTAAACCACTTGTATTTGTGGTTTTTTAACTGTTTTTTTGTATACTGTTTTCTACGGAAAAAATTAGTGAGAAAACGCCCCTTTTAACCGAACAACAATTATGGGATTTTTAGATAATGTATTAAAAGTTTTTGTAGGAGATAAATTCAAACAAGACATCGGGGAAATTCAACCCTACGTAGATAAAATCAAAGAACACGAAGCTGCAATTGCCAAGCTCTCTATAGACGAACTACGCGCCAAAAGTGACTATTTCCGAAGTAAGATAAAAGAAGACCAGAGCGAGATACAGACGCAGATAGACGATCTACAAAAACAGGCAGATGCCGAAGAAGATATCGACAAAAAAGAAGATATCTACAATCAAATGGATGCCCTAAAAGACGAGCGCTACGAGGTAGAGAAAAAAACGCTCGACGAGATTCTTCCTGAAGCCTTTGCCGTTATCAAAGAAACTGCCAAACGATTTAAAGACAATACGACGCTTTCGGTTACCGCAACTCCTTTTGATCGCGAACTCTCTGGCGAAAAAGAGTATGTAACCCTAGAGGGCGATACGGCCATTTGGAAAAACTCTTGGGATGCTGCTGGTAAAGAAGTAACCTGGGATATGGTGCACTACGATGTACAGCTCATCGGAGGTGTTGCCCTACACCAAGGCAAAGTGGCTGAGATGCAAACGGGTGAAGGTAAAACATTGGTGGCTACGCTTCCTGTGTATCTAAATGCACTTGCAGGAAACGGCGTTCACTTAGTTACCGTTAACGACTACCTGGCGAAACGTGATAGCGCATGGATGGCCCCTATTTTTGAATTCCACGGAATGACCGTAGACTGTATAGACCACCACAGACCGAATTCTGAAGCACGCCGCAAAGCATACAATTCTGATATTACCTACGGAACCAACAACGAATTTGGTTTCGACTACTTGCGTGATAATATGGCACATGCTCCAGGCGATCTTGTACAGCGCCCCCACCACTACGCCATTGTAGATGAGGTTGATAGTGTATTGATTGATGATGCACGTACGCCCTTGATTATCTCTGGGCCCGTTCCTGAAGGAGATAGACATGAGTTTAATGAACTAAAACCGAAAATTAACGACATTGTTAACGTTCAGAAAAAAATGCTCACCGGTGTCTTGGCCGAAGCTAAAAAATTGATTGCTGAAGGAGACACGAAAGAGGGCGGTTTCAAATTATTGCGCGTATACAGAGGTCTTCCGAAGAACAAAGCACTCATTAAATACCTTTCTGAAGAAGGCGTAAAACAAATCCTTCAGAAAACAGAGAACTTTTATATGCAGGATAACAACCGCGAGATGCCTAAAATTGACGCGGAATTGTATTTTGTTATCGATGAAAAGAACAACCAAATTGAATTGACCGATAAAGGGGTAGATTACCTCTCTGGAGAAGATGATCCCGATTTCTTTGTCATGCCTGAAATGGGTACTGAAATCGCCAAGATCGAAAACAAGGGCTTGACCCCCGAAGAGGAAGCAGCCGAGAAAGAAGTGCTGTTTCGTGACTTCGGAATTAAAAGCGAGCGCATTCACACCATGAACCAATTGTTGAAAGCCTACGCGCTGTTCGAAAAAGACGACCAGTATGTGGTAATGGACAATAAAGTGATGATTGTTGATGAGCAAACAGGCCGTATCATGGACGGGCGCCGTTATAGCGACGGTCTGCACCAAGCAATTGAAGCAAAAGAAAATGTAAAGATAGAGGCGATGACGCAAACATTTGCGACCATTACGCTTCAGAATTACTTTAGAATGTACCGCAAACTGAGTGGTATGACGGGTACAGCAGTGACTGAAGCAGGTGAGCTTTGGGAAATCTACAAATTAGATGTGGTTGAAATTCCAACCAACCGTCCGATTGCACGAGACGACAGAGAAGATAAAATTTATAAGACCAAGCGTGAAAAATACAACGCGGTAATCGATGAGGTGACCGAACTTTCGAACGCAGGTAGGCCGATTCTAATTGGTACAACCTCAGTTGAGATTTCAGAATTATTGAGTCGTATGTTGAGCATTCGGAACATTCCGCACAACGTATTGAACGCAAAACTCCATAAAAAAGAAGCAGACATTGTTTCGGAAGCTGGTAATAGCGGTATGGTAACCATTGCAACCAACATGGCAGGTCGTGGTACCGATATTAAACTTTCTGACGAGGTAAAAGCCGCTGGCGGATTGGCAATTGTAGGTACCGAACGTCATGATAGCCGTCGTGTAGACAGACAGTTGCGTGGTCGTGCCGGACGACAGGGAGATCCTGGAAGTTCGCAGTTCTACGTATCGTTAGAAGACAACCTGATGCGTTTATTTGGTAGTGAGCGAATTGCCAAGATGATGGACCGTATGGGGCTGAAAGAAGGAGAAGTGATTCAGCATAGCATGATTTCAAAATCGATTGAGCGTGCACAGAAGAAGGTGGAAGAAAACAACTTCGGAATACGTAAGCGACTGTTAGAATATGACGATGTGATGAACGCGCAGCGTGAAGTGGTGTACAAACGTCGTTATAACGCACTGTTTGGAGAACGACTTCGAGTAGATGTAGCAAATATGATCTATGACACTGCTGAAGTGATCACTGAAGGAAACAAACTAGCACAAGATTACAAGAATTTCGAATTTGAATTGATTCGTTATTTCTCTATGAGTTCGCCTATTTCAGAAAAGGAATTTGAAGACATGGGTGTGCAACAAATTGCCGGTAAGGTGTATAAAGCCGCTTTTCAGCATTATAAAGATAAAATGACACGCAATGCTGAAATGGCGTATCCAGTGATCAAGAATGTGTATGAAAACCATAAAGAGCAATACCAACGCATTTTGGTTCCGTTTACCGATGGCGTAAAAACCATTAACGTGGCTACCAATTTAGAAAAAGCCTACGAAACCGAAGGAACCCAGTTGGTGAATGATTTTGAAAAGAACATTACCTTGGCCATTATCGACGACTCGTGGAAAACACACCTTCGCAAGATGGATGAGTTAAAGCAATCGGTACAGTTGGCAGTACACGAACAAAAAGACCCGTTGTTGATCTATAAATTTGAAGCCTTCGAACTTTTTAAGGCGATGATTGAAAAGGTAAACAAAGAAGTGATTTCGTTCTTGTTTAAAGGGGAACTTCCGCAGGAAAATCAGCAACAGATTAGAGAAGCACGCCAAACCCGCCCGAAAGAAAAATTGAGCGAGCAAAAAGAGGAAATCCAAAATCTGGATGAACGTGCCGCTGAAAGTAGAGCTGCTGGGCAAACCCAACGGCAACAACCTCAAGTTACCGAGACTATTGTGCGAGAACAGCCAAAAATTGGCCGTAATGATAAGGTGACCATCAAGCATGTGATGAGTGGTGAAAGCAAAGAGTTAAAATACAAGCAAGCGCTCCCTCTTATCAAGAAAGGTGAATGGGTGCTTACCGAAAGCTAAGTGTTAAATAACCAAGATGAAAGTCCCGTAGTATCGTACTTCGGGATTTTTTTGGTATCTTTTTTGTGACTTTAGCAAAAAAATAAGTCATGAAAAAAATAATCATACTCTGCCTCCTAAGCTTATTTGTTGGTTGTAGCGCAGACGACGGAAGTGTAACCGAAGAAGAAGTGACTTTGTTTGTTAACCACTACCGCACCACCTCTGTACTTTCAAATACCACACTTTTGGTTCAAGAAAACAATGCCATAGGCTCTGAAGATTTTCATAAAACCAGCAACATAAAAGATTTCACTTTTGAACCGGGGCATACCTACCTCCTTACTGTTTCGAAGATAACTACAAAAAATCCGGGTACCGATGCGAGCACTGTTTCATACGAGCTGATTCGTCAAGAGGAGAAAAACATCGTGTCTCCACAAACCACTTTTGAAGTTCCTTTAACTCGGTTTATAAATGGCGTGGGCTATGTTTCATTTATCGTTGGTTCTGAAACGCTTGGGTTCGTGCTGGGAAATCGAATCTCTGTAGATTGCAACAATCTCTGTGCGCAGTTAGAGACTGTTCTTGGCGCTCGAGATATCGCTACGGGTACATTTACCCATGGAACAGACGGCACATACGTACTGCAAACACTTTATTAATTGTTGCGATAGATCGTTATTTAACTTGTTGGGCATCTACACTTTTTTGTATCTTCGATAGGTAACTAAACCAACCTATGAAAACAATAAAAATAGAACTAAAATGGGCCTTCATTTTTACCATCACTATGCTGGTATGGATGCTATTTGAGAAAACGTTGGGCTGGCACGACGAAAAAATTGCAGATCATTTTTGGTTGACGTTCCTTTTTGTACCGTTTGCAATTTTAATGTACGTTTTGGTAATGCGCGAGAAGCGACGACGTCAGTTCGATAAAAAAATGACATGGCTACAAGGATTCGTAACTGGTCTTAAAATGGCTATCTTTGTGGCACTTCTCTCCCCGTTGGCACAATACATTACACACAATTATATTACCCCAGAATATTTCAATAATGTAGTGACGTACTCGGTTACCAACGACCTTATGAGTATAAAAGAGGCAAACGACTACTTCAATATCAATAACTACATCTGGCAATCTGCCTTGGGGGCTTTGGGTGGCGGACTCATAATTTCGGCCATCGTAGCTATTTTTATGAAACGGAGTTAATTAGCTTCGTTGCTTGTCTAAAAATCGCTTTAAGAATGGAAGTTGTACCAAGAACAGCGACAAGAAAATACAAGCATACCACATCCCTTTTGACATCTTTAGGCTAGACATCATTTCGTTAAAATTCGAAAACGATTGCGTCATATTTTTAGAAAACAACGCATTTTCAATAGGAAAATAATACAGCAGCGCACTACTAGCCACGAAGATAAACACGAGTACTATCCATCCTTTTAATGAGACTAGCGGTGTTGCCTTTACGGGTTCTTTTTCAGCTTGAATCGCCAACATCACCTTTGAAGCAAAGTTTTTAGACGGTTTTTCTGTACCGCCCATTTGCATCAATTCACGAAAGGTTTGCTCGTCTTTTTTATATGGCTTTTCCATGATGTACATCGGTGTTTTTTATATGCGGCGCCAAGAGTGAATATAGCTCTTTTCTTCCCCGAAACATTCTAATTTTAATATTGTCTTCTGATAACTCCGTAATTTCTGAAATTTCCCTGACGGAAAGATCCTCAAAATAATAAAAAGTCAACAAGGCTGCATTGGTCTCAGATAGTTGCATAATACATTGTTGAATGAGCTCCTTTTTCTCTTTTACAATAAGTTGTTGAAGCCCATTCTCAACTCCATCCATTGCAACGTCAGACAGTTGTTCTATATCGGTATGCGCCACTTTCCTGCGTTGTTGTTTGATATAATCTAATGCTTTTCTATACGCAATGCTATACAGCCAACTGGAAAATTTAGATCTTCCTTCAAAAGTTGCTAATTTCTCATAGGCTTTTACAAACGAATCTTGCGCAATCTCTTCGGCAGCCTCCCGCTGTTTTACCATGCGCAAAATTATGGTAAAAACAAAATTCTGATACCGTTCTACCAATACCCCAAACGCATGGCTATGGCCTTGCAATGTTTTATCAATTAGGTCTTGGTCAGTGTCCTGTTTCATTTTATAGTAAGACGCGTTGTTTTCAGATTTGGTTACAATAAAAACGGTAAACCTTTTAATAAAAATATATCTTGAATGTTGTAACCAATCAAAATACTGTGCCGTCTTAGTAGTAAATCAATTCATCATTCATCTTTAAAAAACACTTATTATGGGATCTGAAGTTATTATTTTACCATTAATTTTCGGAGTTATCTTCGGAATATTTTACCTATACATTTCAGCAAGAAACAAAGAACGTTTGGCGCTGATCGACAAAGGCGCCCATGCTTCTATTTTCTACGGAAAAGATCGAAAAGTCACACCCATCTGGAAAGTAATTGTGATTAACCTAGCCTTACTACTCATGGGAATAGGTGCAGGCACGCTACTATCTGAAATTATAGTTCAAGCGGGTATGGAAGAAAGCGTTGCCCGCCCAGGAACCATCTTTTTAATGGCTGGGGTTGGCTTATTTCTCGGGTTTGTACTAACAAAAAAATTAAACAAAGATTCGTAAAATCTGAAGTTAACGATAGAGCCGTTTTGAGATCGATTGTATTTCAGAACGGCTTTCTTTTTTGAAAAACTATGGAGTCGAAAAAAATAATATCCATTATAGAATGGGCGGTACGAATTAATGTATTTCTGAAATTGTGTAATTACGGAATCGGGAAAATTATGAATGGTCAGTTCTACCTAAAAGATTCCATTCCTGAAGCAATTGCCTCCACCCCATTAAGTGAAGTGGGGAGCTATGATCTTGCTTGGACCTTTTTCGGACACTCAAAATCCTACATACTGTTTATAGGAATCTCACAAATTGTTGGTGCACTTCTATTCTTACTTCCAAAGACCAAGCTGTTGGGTGGCTTTATTTTAATCCCCATACTGCTCAACATCATCGCAGTAGATTACTTTTTCGGTGTGGCCTACGGAGCACTTTTTAGCGCTTGTTTCTATCTAGTAAGTATTTTATGGGTGCTATATTTAGGAAAAAATCAGGTGTTCGATGCCATCAAAAAACTTTTGCCAGTCCGGAAAAGAGAATTTTTACCATTGAAAGGGAAAATATGGACTGTTTTGGGGGTGCTTAGCATTTTGGGGATTTTATTTGTGATCGAGTTTTGGGGAATTGGTTATTTTGGGTACGAAGATCGATAACCTATTTAATGATAACGTTGCTGTAATTAGAATTGATAGTTAACGCTCTTGGTGAATTTTCACTCTTGTTGAATCCTTTTACCAACACTCTACCGTATTCTTTTTTATGATTGGCCTGTAATGATCTTGGATATTGCAATGTAGATTTCCTACCGTTGAAATAAAACGTGTAATCAGATGACGGCAATTCTAACGTGGCATTGGTATCATCTAAGACGATGTCTATTGAAGTGAATTTTGATGAAATCTTATTGATGAACAAACTTCCAATAAATCCTTTGATATAGGCTTCATTCTTTAATTCGTTAATTATTACATTACTAGAATTAGCGTTCAGGTTGATGTTTTCAACAGAATTCAGTTTGCAATTATCTACATACTGTACTGCCAGCACACCATTACCCCAATAATTTACTTCAATTGGGGCGTAAGAGGCATTGATGAGGGTTTTCCCCCCATCAATGCTATTTGCTGTTAATGCTGCATAATTTAGTGTAGCGCGCACATTGGTCACATCTGCCATTTTAATCTCCCCATGACGCACGTTGATGTCTGTCTTGGTGTTTTTCGGCATTCTGATGATGATTGTTTTCTTCGCCTTTTTGTTCGGTTTTTTATTGAAAAGTGGATTTCTGTTATCACTTCGTATAATGGTAGTTCTATTTCCATTTTCGTCGATGATTTCTTCTTTGGAGTAGTTGCTCTCTTCAAATTGCTTGGCCCATTCTTCGGCATCCTTCTCGAACTGCTGGCCCCATTTCTCCATGTCTTTACCAAAGTTTTCGCCCCATACTTCCATCTTCTTTCCAAATTTTTCACCAAAATCTTCACCCCACTTCTCCATACGCTTTTCGAAATCGGGACCGAAGTTCATTTCAAACGATTTTCCGAAGTTCTCACCCCATTTTTCCATACGGACTTCAAAATCTTTACTCCATGAATCTAAATTTTTCAACCAACGGTCGGTTTCTTTAACGGTTACATTGGTACCGTATTTTCGGTTCAATTCATCTACATACGATTGCTTACTTTTTTCATATTTACTACGATCAAAAGTATAAGCTCCATTGTTGTTGAAATTGTAGTTAGTGAATCCATCTCCAGATTTAATACTAGGCTTCACATCACTATAAGGCCAATTTGGCATATTTTGCATTTCTGGAATTTCGGGTACTTCAATTTTCCAATCTGCGGTGAAAATATCTCCCAGATCACCCAGGCCTTCAAGTCCTTTAAGTGCTTCCAGGCTAGACATGTTTACCAAGTCACCCAAGTTATCTAGCGAATGTAGGCTTCCCATGGTTTCAAATCCGCCCCAAAGGCTCCCTTCATTAGAGGTAATGACCACTTTTTTACTATTACCCAATACGTCAAATTTCCAGCTATCGAAAATTTCTTGTTTTTCTTTTTCTGAAAGATTTTCACCTTCTACAAATGCTTCTACTTCAACTTTATCTTTGTTCCAAGTTTCAAATACCACATTAGTATGTGAAGTATTTACCTGAACGGTCGCATCATCATTTACAGAGAATGACTCTTTATAGGTGCTCTGTGCATTTGTAATTCCAACACATAGAACACATACTGCAGTTACAAGATTACGCTTGTATGTTATTAAATTTTTCATTGTCTAAATTTTTAAGTTCTTTTAATTTGTTTTTCAGTTTGAACAGCAAATCCAAACGTAATTTCAAATTATCTATTAATGCGTTGATTGTTGCCTCGGTGGGCCCCATCTCGGTTAGTTCGTTATTTAATCTTTTGTACTCTACATCCAGTTCGGCAATACGCTCCATATAGCCATCTATCAATTCTTTATTTTCGTCGTCTGGCTCTAAAGATGCTAATTGCACTTCGATACCCGTGAGATAGAAATTCTCAACTTTCTTTAAATCTGGCGAAAGATCTCCCAACGTCAGCTTCGGTTGTTTTAAGATATCGGTTGCTTTTATTTCTGGTTCGTCTGATGTTTCAGCAAATTGTGGATCTCCGTTAGTTGTGCCGTTAAGGCCGGATAGATATTGGTATCCAAAATAGCTAACAGACAAAAGCACCACCACCACTGCAGCGATTTTTAACCAAAGGAATGTAGCCGTACTAGACGCTGTGTCATTTGGTTTTTCTGGACAATGTTTGTCTAACAATGTTTCAAAATCACTAATATGCCCATCTGGCATGGTCCTGGTTTTTTCAGGACGGTTCTTCAGCATTTCTCTAATATCCTGTGCCATATTGTAAGTGTTTTAATTGTTCTTTTAATTGTAATTTTCCTCGGTGTAACTTTGTTCGGGAGGCACTTTCTGTAATTCCCAGAATATCAGCAATCTCTTGGTGGTCATATCCTTCCAAAAGGAATAGTTTGGTGACATCCCGATAATTGTCCCCTAGCTTTTCTATTGCCTCCAATACTTCATCTACCGTCCTGTCGTCTGAGACATTCCAGTCACTTTCATCTTCTGCCAGCCGTAGTGTTTCGTCATACAAAGGCTCTGTTTCTAATTTTCTAGCTTTAAGGGCATCCAAGCACGTATTTATCACTATTCGTTTTAACCAAGCGCCAAAGGTGACGTCCCCTTTGAATTGCTCAATTTTTTTAAACGCTTTTATAAATCCTTCTTGGGCTGCGTCTTTCGCCATCGCCTCATCTTTCATATATCGCAGCGCAACTATAAACATACCGTCGCAATATTGCTTATACAAAGCCAATTGCGCCTTCCGGTTATTCTCCTTACACTGTGCTACAAGTAAATGATGAGACAATTTTGATGGTTTTTTGGTTGCTGTTCGGGTAAAGGACGAATTTTTTTAATTCATGTTTCACCTCTTAACTAAATTTTAGCTTAAATTAGTGATAAAGTAACTTCTCTCACATTGGTTTTGTTGTACATTTGGGTAAATTAAAGGAATATGAAAAATAAATACCCTGACTTTAATAAGCTGAATAGGTTGCTGGTAGCCTGTTTTGAAGCTGAAAAATTATATTTCAACGCCGCAGATGATGCGAAGACGACAGAATTAAAACGTTTCTTAAATTTTATGGCCGTAGAGCGCAATCGTATGGCAAATACAATTAGTAACGAACTTAGTTCTAGAGATATCGAACCGTTAAAACTCGATGCTGAAAAAGGACATCAAGACCGTACTTGGGAAGAAATTAAAGATGCTTTAGAGCATTTCAACTCTGAAATCATCTTACAGCAATGCATCGCTCGCGACCGAAACAACATCAAGCGGTATGATGAGCTCATTAACAGCCATCAACTACCAGAAATGACTTTGGGTATTTTATACAAACAAAAACAACAGTTAGAGTGGTATATAAAGCAGGCTATACAACATAAAGACAATCCCACTACCAAAGAACCATCAACAAGAGACGAAGCCATGAATGGTCCCTCTGATTCTACTGAAAAAAAAACGACTGAAGTTGACGAACGTGGCAGGATCATCAACCTAAAAGCAATGTAATTTAAATTGTCACAAACTAAAAAAGCCCTACAAAATTAAAAATGTAGGGCTTTTTTAGTTTAACTGCGAACGGATTTATTCATCCATTAACAGATTTAATGTTACAGTAATATTGTCGCGGGTAGCTTTAGAAAACGGACAAATTTCATGTGCCGCATTCACCAAATCCTCACCAGTTTCTTTATCAACATCAGGAATGTAACAGTCTAATGTAGCTTCCAAGAAAAATCCATCGTCATCTTTGCAAAATCCAATGGTTGCTGCTACGCTGATTTCGCCAGTATCAACCGCTATCCCTTTATCCTTGGCAACAGCTTCAATTGCGCTGCCAAAGCAAGCCGCATACGCCGCTCCAAAAAATTGCTCAGGGTTTGCGCCGTCACCTCCATCTCCTCCCATCGATTTTGGTACAGATAAGTTAAAATCTATGGGACCGTCTTCAGAGCTAACGTGTCCGTTTCTTGCTCCTACAGCGGTTGAAGTTGTTTCATATAAGGTTTTCATATCTCTATTTTTAAATTAATACAAGTCAATATACCAACGAAAATGTGCTTAAAGAAATGTGGATTCATAAATTTGTCATAAATTTCAATGATGGCAAAGCAACCCAAACAATCTAAAATACTTCATGAGAAAGACGGTGTACCTACACCCGATTTCATATCGAAGACCGCTGCTAAAACCATTCAGAAAAATAGAACTACAGTCATTTCTCCCGAAACGCTTTTAAAAGGAATCCTCGAAAGGAACATCGCTTCCCTAAGTCAAGGGATTACCCTTATTGAAAGTACGGCACCAAAACACCAACCTAAAGCACAACAACTCATAGAATCCTGTCTACCACACGCCAATAAGAGTATTCGCATCGGTATCACGGGCGTTCCCGGCGTTGGCAAAAGTACATTTATAGAACAGTTGGGGATGCACCTTACAAGCCAAGGAAAAAAAGTGGCAGTACTCGCGGTAGACCCGAGTAGTTCGTTAAGTAAAGGCAGTATTCTGGGCGATAAAACCCGTATGGAACGTTTGGTAAACAACCCGAACGCGTATATCAGACCTTCGGCAAGTGGCACTTCCTTAGGCGGTGTGGCTCGTAAAACACGTGAAGCCATTATCCTTTGCGAAGCGGCAGGTTTTGATGTCATTATTATAGAAACCGTTGGAGTGGGACAAAGTGAAACGGCTGTTCATTCTATGACCGATTTCTTTTTATTGCTGAAATTGGCTGGTGCTGGAGACGAACTTCAGGGCATTAAACGTGGCATTATGGAAATGGCAGACGCCATCGCCATTAATAAAGCCGATGGAGCGAATGTAAAAGCTGCTAAATTGGCGAAGGCATCTTTCAACAAAGCCCTGCATTTATATCCGCCTAAAGCAAATGGTTGGACCCCAAAGACGGTGACTTGTTCGGCACTAAATAATGAGGGTATTGCTGAAATCGCTAATCTTATTAACACATATATTTCCGAAGCAAAAGAAACTGATTTTTTTCAGCGGAAAAGAATGGAACAAAATAAATTCTGGCTCCTACAAACGATCGAGAATAGACTGAAAAGTGATTTTTATGAAAACGCAACCATAAAAAATGCGCTTGAAGAACAAATTGAACTTTTACATCAAGGAAAAGTAACACCGTTTCAGGCTGCAGAAATAATTCTTAGTCTTAACAAAAGCTCTTCTTAAACCAAGCTACCTGTGCCTCCAAACCTTCTTTTAACCCCGTAGTCGGATTGTAATTCAGGAGTTTTCTAGCTTTATCAATATTGGCCTTGGTGCGCGATTGGTCACCTGGTCTAGCTGGCTTGTTCTCAACCTGGATGCTGGTTCCCAATATCGCTTCAACAGTTGCAATTCCAGTAGCGGTAGTGTTTTCTTCCTCCGTACCTAAGTTAAAAATTTCACCGTTACAAATGCGTTGGTGCTCCAAAACACTCACTATACCATCTACAATATCTTGCACGTATGTAAAACTGCGAAGGTGCTTTTCACTCCCCTCGTACAACGGAAAAGCTTTGTTGTTGAGTCCGCAATCTATCAATCGCGTATAGAGTTTATCAGGTCGTTCGCGCGGCCCATACACCGAATACAGTCGCAAGGAAGTTCCTGTAAGCAATCCGCGTCGTGCATACGCCAACACCAATTGCTCTGCGGCCAATTTGGTGACCCCGTACCAACTTGCAGGAAGGGGCGCTTCGTCTTCAGCTAAGGTTGCATGCAGACCATACACCGAAGATGTTGCTATATTCACAAAAAAGGGCTTGTGGTCTAATGTTTCCACTACATCTAGCATGCGCTGTGTAGCGAGAATATTATTGCTTAAATACGATTCGAAAGTACTTGTGGCAGAAATTCCCGGTTGCGCGGCAAAATGAAAAATTGCGTCGGTTTCTTCCGTAATATGCGCTGCAAGACTGTCAGTTCGAAGGTCTAAATTTTCCACAGAAATACCTTTATCAGCAAGCATAGTTGCATTTTTTCGTTTCAGGGAAACATCGTAATAATCTGAAAAATTATCGACAGCAACCACGGTATGCCCTAAAGATTGTAACCTTTCAGCAGTATGGGACCCAATAAAACCAGCAGCTCCTGTAACAAGTATTTTCATGCGTAGTTGTGAAAGTTCAAGTTTCAAAAATAAAGTTTTGGCAGTTTATTTAAGACCCTTGCAGCATTTAATTTAGCAAATAGACCCCAGAAGGCATTTGCAAACTGTTTACACTCCAAAAAAAACAATACTTTTGCACGTAAATATCGCCCTGTGCTACCATACCAATTTACCATTATCGTTCCTGTCTATAACGAAGAAGAAAATCTTGACCGTGTAGAAAAAGAATTGTTGGCTTTCACTAAAATTGCCACAAAAAAAACGAGCATCTTGTTTGTAAATGACGGTTCTAAAGATAACAGTCAAGCACTAATTGAAGACATCTGCCAGCGCAACGAGGCGTTTCATTTTATCAATTTTAAAGAAAATCGCGGACTTAGTGCTGCGATAAAAGCGGGGTTCGACCATGTAGAGACTCCCTTATTGGGTTATATAGACAGCGACCTGCAAACGGCCCCAGAAGATTTTAATTTGCTGCTCGAACGAATTGGAGCATACGATCTCGTTACCGGCGTGCGCGCTAATCGAAAAGACAAATTTGTAAAAAATATGTCTTCCAAAATTGCAAACAGCATTCGTAGGGCTTTTACCAACGATGGGATGGACGACACCGGATGCCCACTAAAAGTGATTAAAACTGACTATGCCAAGCGAATCCCAATGTTTAAAGGGCTGCATCGTTTTTTACCTGCTATGATTTTGCTTCAAAATGGTAAGGTGCTTCAAGTCCCTGTTCAGCATTTTCCGAGAGTGGCAGGTACCGCGAAATTTGGGTTATGGAACCGGCTTTTAGGTCCGTTAATGGATTGCTTTGCGTATGTTTGGATGAAGAAAAAGTACATCAACTACGAAGTAAAATCGAAAGGATGAACGATTGGCTGGTATACACCATCGGTTTCTTAGCACAGCTTTTATTTTCTGGCCGTTTGCTATTGCAATGGTTTCTTTCGGAAAAGAACAAACGGGTCATTACTCCATCTATATTTTGGAAACTGAGCCTCTTTGCCTCTTTTTTATTGTTTGTCTACGGATATGCCAGAAACGACTTTGCCATCATGTTGGGCCAATCACTTACCTATTACATCTACATAAGGAACTTACAATGGCAAGGCGAATGGAAGAAATCGCCTAAATGGTTCCAACTATTTTTATTGGTCTTCCCTGTTTTTGTAGTGGTGTATTCGTACAACAATGGCGAATACGATCTGGACCAATTGTTTCGCAACGAAAGCATCCCGGTTTGGTTGCTGATTTTGGGCATTGTTTCACAGTTGATATTTACCCTACGCTTTGTATACCAATGGCTCTATTCTGAAAAAACCAAGACATCACAACTACCCGTCGGTTTTTGGCGCATGAGTGTTCTTGGTGCTTCGCTTATATTAACCTACGCGATTTTTAGGAAAGATCCGGTGCTTTTTGTGGGCCATATCGCAGGACTCATTATTTACGTACGGAATATATTCATTTGGAAAAAACAAGCCAATGCGTAACCTAAAAAACAATCATATCCTGCTGCTCTGCATTGCGTGCATTGCTATTTTCTTTGTAAATCTAGATGCGCTTTTTGTGAACATCATGGAAGCACGAAATTTTGCTACAGCCCGCGAAATGCTAGACGATGGAAATTGGTTGCTCACTACGCTAAACGGTGAACCCCGTTATCAAAAACCACCCCTACCCACATGGCTTACAGCAATTTCTGGTGCTATTTTCGGGTTAAAAAGCCTAACCGCCATGCGTTTGCCAGCGGCGTTGGTCACCCTGCTTTTGGTGCTGACCACCTATACTTTCACCGTACGTTTCAGCAAGAATAGAACACTAGCGTTTGTAGGGTCGCTTATTCTGGCAACCTCGTTCTACATTGTGTTTTCTGGGCGAAATGGCCAATGGGATATATTTACCCATGCGTTCATGATGGTATGTATCTATCAACTCTATATTTTCTTTACTTCGGAAACTGATAAATATCGGCACATCTTGATAGCCGCTTTGTTTTTTGGGGCTTCGTTTATGAGCAAAGGGCCCGTTTCTATGTATGCACTACTGCTGCCTTTCCTAATTTCCTTCGGAATTGTATTTAAATACAAAAAAATGAAACAACGCATCCTCCCGTTAGTGTTGTTTCTCATAGTTTCCGTTGCGCTCTCTGGTTGGTGGTATTGGTATACCTACACCTTCGATCCTGAGGCAGTGGCCGAAATTACCCGTCGTGAAACCAGTAATTGGACGGGTTACAACGTTCGACCCTTTTATTACTACTGGAGCTTTTTTACCCAAAGTGGGGTGTGGACCATCCCCGCCTTTATCGGGCTGCTCTACCCCTATCTCAAAAATCGGGTGAGCGATAAAAAAGGATATTTGTTTACTTTTTTATGGACCATGGCTTCGGTGGTGCTGCTCTCTATCATTCCCGAAAAAAAGTCACGATACCTACTACCCGTGCTCATTCCTTTAGCTTTAAATACAGCATACTACATAGAATACCTTTTTCTGAAATTTAAAAAGTTGAAAGACAAACGGGAGACCATCCCAGTGTATTTCAATTTTGGGCTCATTGCGTGTATCGGTATGGTTTTTCCAATTGGGGGTTATTTTGTGTTGAAAGAGAACATAGACGGATATTGGGTCTGGTATATTTTGCTTTCAGTAAGCTTAGCGAGTGTAGGTATATTTATCTTCGGAAAATTGCTTCGGAAAAAGATACGTCCCGTTTTTTACGGGACCATCGTTTTTATTGCGGTGATCATGTGCTTTGGGATGCCTATGGCGAAGGCCCTTACCGTAAATCCTGAATACCGCTCCCTTTCAGAATTAAACAATTGGCAAGCCCAAAATAATGACATGCCTGTTTACGAATATTCCTATTTTACTCCTGAAATGATTTGGGACTACGGAAAACCCATCCCAGTGATTCTAAATTTTGGCACAGAACATTTACCCCAAGAACCAATTTTTGGTGTGCTGGTTTCTGAAGATGATGTAGATAATTTCAAAAAGAAATTTGAAGGGTATTCCATAGAAAAAGTGCAGCGTTACGACATGAACCCCAACGCACCGGGATCCCGCACACACCGACCAAGGTTATGGCGGGATTTGTATGTGGTTTTTAAGCGTTAAACTTACGCCTAGCTTGCTTTTGAAGTTTATAAAACCCCCACCCTAGCAATCCGCCAAAAAACATACCCGTGATAATGTCTAACGGATAGTGAACGCCTAGATAAATACGGCTGTACGCCGTCATCACTGCCCAAAAAAGCAACAGAAATGGCAAATACCTGTACCATTTTTGAAGTAGCAATCCGAGAAACACAGCAGCACCCATACTGCTGGCAGCGTGTGCCGAAAAATAGCCATAGCGGCCACAGCCATCTGCCACAAAACGCATCATATCTTGTAAAGCTTCAACACGGCAAGGTCTTGGCCGTTGAAACAATACATATTTAAATAAATTGGCCAATTGGTCGGTTGCCGTAATGAGCAACGCTGCCGTGATTACAATAATGACCGTACCTCTTAGTTGATAGTGCTTATAAATTAAAAAAAGTAACACCACGTACAACGGGATTGAAGACCACTTTTCGGTAACAACACGCCAAAAACCATCCCAAGATTCGGTGCCCAGGTTGTTTAAGAACAAAAATAGTTCGGTGTCGTATTCGAGCAGTTGTTCAATCATCTCCGTAGCGCGCTACTTCCCGATCATAAAATTCGGTAGCTTCCTTGATGTAGTTTTCTGTTTCGGTCTCCAATTCCTTTTGATCGTGATTGTCAAATTCTTCCAACCACTCCACCTCATCGTTTTCAAGGTTGATCACAAAGCGTGGAAATTCAGTATGAATCACAAAAATAGCAGTTGGATAATCGGTGTTATCGCCTAAAATATATTTCGGGAGCTCCATAGGGTTGTGTTCAAAACGTTTTGGTAAAATTACATAAATTAATCGGGTGGTGTTTCAGAAATAGGCACGGTCGGGTTCGCCTCGATCAATTTACGCGATAGAAAATGGAAACGCAATGAAAGCATGATACTAGATGCGGTTAATCCCGCCAATAGCCCAATCCAAATTCCTGAACTCCCATAATCTGATCGCATGCTCAGATACCACATCACAGGAAAGCCAATGAGCCAATACGCAATAAACGTAATCACCGTTGGAATTTTCACATCTTGCATTCCGCGTAATACGCCCAACGCCACGACTTGTACCGTATCGCTAATCTGAAAAATAGCCGCGATGAGCAGCAACTTTGCAGCAATCCTGGCCACTTGGAAGTTATCTGCAAATAGTAATTCGTTATCGTAATCTAAATATAGTTTGGGTAAAGCTTCATGAAACAACACAAAAATGATCGCAAAGACCACCGCAAGCAAGGTAGAGAGTACTAAAATAGACAGCGCTATACGGCGCAATTCTAGAAAACGTTTCAATCCTTTTTGATTTCCCACTCGAATCATTGCCGCAACTCCAAATCCCATGGCTACCATAAAGGTCATCGATGATACATTCAATGCGATTTGGTTGGCTGCCTGCGGATTCTTACCTAGAATTCCGGAGAGCCAAATAGCCGAGGTAAAAATGGCGACTTCAAAAAACATTTGTAATGCAGACGGAAACCCCAATCCGAGTAGCTTTTTCAGCATTTGTTTTGAGAGCGTAAAGATTTTGATATTTCGCACATAGTCTCTTGCTTTGTAATGTTGCGACAACACATACCATAAATAAGCCACCATAATCACACGAGATGCCAAAGTTCCGATGGCTGCACCTACCACACCAAGGGCAGGCATACCAAACTTTCCAAAAATAAAAATGTAGTTCAGGATAATATTCACCACATTGGCAGCAATGGTAGCATACATGGGGTATTTCGTAAGTGATAATCCGTCGCTAAACTGTTTAAATCCTTGAAAAACAATCAACGGAATTAACGACACTGCCACCAAATTTAGATACGGCATGGCCAAGTCTACCACTTCTGGCGGTTGGTTCATGGCGTACATGATAGGTTTTGCTGTAAACACCATTAAAAACAATAGTATCCCCAGCACACTGCACAAAAAGAGCCCGTGTTTAAAAGCCGACTTACCCGATGCAAAGTTATTTTCGCCATCGGCTTCGGCTACCAAGGGGGTGATGGCTGTAGAAAAACCAATCCCTAGGCTCATCGCTATAAACATAAAGCTATTCCCCAACGAGACGGCAGCCAATTCTGCAGTACCCAGCTGCCCCACCATGATGTTATCTACCAATTGCACCACCGTATGCCCCAACATCCCCAAAATAACTGGGGTGGCCAACTTGAAATTGTATTTAAACTCTTTGGTATACTGGCTAAGCAAGTTTGCGTACTTTTGGACAAAGTTAGAAAAACCATCCCTGAGAACGCAGGGCTTGCCCCGTTTTAATTATGCACCATGGAAAACAGACGAAACAATCTCCGTATGTACCTCATCATAATCAGTATTGTCTGGTTTTTATCGTTATTTCCCGCATTGTTCCTCGCCATGTTCTCGCCCATGATGTTCGATGCTCCCGGGGCAACAAGCAGTGCATGGACCATAGCTGTAGCTTCGGCATTACTAAGTTACCCCGTGGTTGTGGTGCTTATAATCATTTTATCATGGGTCTTTTTTGCCAAACAGAAACACAAGGCAGCCCTCATTTTAAGTTTGGTGCCTGCCGTATGGATTCTGTTGAACATAGTGTTGTGGGTGGCGATTGAAATTTTTTGTGACGGATCTTTTACCTGCTAATTTGAAATCGAACCCACTCTCATATTTCTGCAATGCTCCCGAACTAGATGTTTCTTCGGAAACATTCTCGTTTAAGCCTTTTTCGGTGGTGAGCCTTGCTGCGGAAATTTCCGAAGTGAAGTTTCCGTCTGAAAAATTATTGGGGAAACAAGCCGAGTTTCTCTTCGAACATGTGTTGAACCAATCTACAGCCTACCAACTTTTGGCTTCAAATGTACAGATACATGGTGAGGAAGAAACTTTGGGAGAATTAGATTATTTGGTGCAAGACGCAAAAACGGAAGAAGTGCTGCACGTGGAGTTGGCTTGTAAATTTTATTTGCTCGACAAAGGTTTAGGTTCTGACTTGATACAGCAATGGATTGGCCCCAACCGAAAAGATCGACTGATTGACAAACTGGAAAAGCTAAAAAGCAAGCAATTCCCGATGCTCTTTGCGCCTGAAACAAAGGCCGTATTAGATTCGCTGGCCATTGCAGCGACCCACGTTGAACAACAACTCTGCTTAAAAGCATTTCTATTCCTTCCGAAAGGGGTAAAACGCAATGCACTGCCAGAAAATTTCCGCAAGTGCGTAGTAGGAACGTACATCACCCCATCTGAATTCACCGAACACCCTACCGCCCAATACGCTTTTCCGCAGAAAAAAGAATGGTTACTACCACCTGCACAACTCAGCAATTGGTATACGTACGAAGACGCCCTTGTGTATCTTAAAAAATGCATGCACGAACGGCGGTCGCCCTTGGTCTACAAAAAAACCGAAAGTGCCTTAGAAAAGTTTTTTGTGGTTTGGTGGTGATTAGCGAATCATTCGCTTTCCTTCTACGGTAATGGGAGAGCCTTCTGCCAATAGCACTGAGCGCGGTGCTGTGTGGTTTAGAAACCCGAAAGCTTCTCCATATTCTTTGGCAAAGTCGGCCTCAATATTGTAGTTTTTGACGTTGTAGGCGTTCCATTTTGGGTGGGTGACTTCGTACTCGGTAGTTTTGCGAGCGCCTGTTCTGTTGTAGCCCCAATAGTGCTCAGTGATAAATTCAGTTACTGAATTTTCTGGAATGGGTTGTGCCTCAGTTTCCGAAGTAACCGAAAAAGAAAACCAATCGCTCCCGTTTTTCCAGCGGTATTGTGTAAATAGTTCACCTTGCTCCTGCTTCCAAGTATGCTCCATTTTTCGCGTTTCATACTTTTCGTTATAGAGTGTATTTGCCACAAACGATATGGCGTGCTTGGGCACAATTTCTTTTACAAACACCACGCCCCGCTTCCATTGGTCACCAGATCTATAACGTACGTAAAATCGTAAATTAACTTCTTCAAAATGTATGTGCCCCGGTATTTTTAGGCCTAAAACCCTCGTATTTTTGAATAGGAAACCTACTAGACTTGCGTAACAAATTCCATTAAAGGTATCGAGTTCAGTTTTATAGGGAAGGTACGGTTGTAACACCGCAGGATCTACTTCGTAGTTTGCCAATGCCAATCTGCGCCATTCTGCCGTGAGGAAGCTCATATTTAATTTTTTACTTCGCTCATTTCATTCTTGATACCGTATTTATCTATCAAGTAAATTAAGCTTGTCATGGTAGCGGCTCCAAGTTCGAGTTCGCGTTTGTTCACTGCATCAAAAGTATCGTTGGCCGCGTGGTGATAATCGAAATACCGTTGCGAATCTGGACGCAATCCAGCAAGAACTACGGTGCCATCTTTAAGCGGACCAATATCTGCGCCACTTCCACCCTGTTCAAAATAATGGATGAGATACGGTTTAAACAGTGGTTTCCAGCTTTCAATATGGGCAAAATTTTCATCGTCGGTATCAAATGAGAATCCACGTGGTGTAAATCCGCCAGCATCACTTTCTAAGGCAAAAATGTGTTTTTCTTTCTTCAAGGCTGCTTGTGCTGCGTATTCTCTTCCACCGCGCAAACCGTTTTCTTCATTCATAAACAGCACAACGCGAATGCTGTGTTTTGGTTTGTAGTTGGTTTCTTTCAGCAAACGCAATACTTCCATAGATTGTACACAACCCGCACCATCGTCGTGCGAACCGTCACCGAGATCCCAAGAATCTAAATGGCCACCAACAATAATGTATTTATCTGGGTATACGCTTCCCTTTATTTCGCCAATCACGTTAAACGATTCTACGTCTTCGTGGGTTTTACAACTCTGCTTGAAGTAAAATTTCAGATCAGATTTAATTGCAAGAGCATTGCTGAGGTAATCGGCATCGTTCGTACTAATGGCACAGGCAGGAATTCGTTGCTCGGGAGGCGTATCACCATAGCTCATGGCACCAGTGTGCGGATAATCGTCTTGGCGTAGATTCATAGAACGCACCACAATACCAACAGCGCCATATTTGGCAGCTTCCATGGCACCAGCATAGCGTTGATCTACACAACCACCATAGGCTTCAAACGTATGAATGAGGTTGGCTTGCATAGGGCGGTTATAAAACACTATTTTTCCTTCAATTTGGTCGCGACCATAGCGTTCAAGGTCTTCAAAGTTTTGAACTTCAATCACCTCCGCCTTTAACCCTGTTGCATTGGTGGGAACAGAACCGCCAAGGGCACAAATATTGACAACATTGGTCCTTCCTGGGGCGGTTTCGATATAGGCATATTCTTTAAATCCGCGTGTCCATTTTGGCACCATCACAGGTTGTAACCATACTTTGTCAAGCCCAAGTTTATTGAGTTCTTTTTCGGTATAGCGAACGGCACGGTCTGCTTGTACAGAACCAGAAAGTCTACCGCCTATTTCGTTAGAGAGGTAGTCTAACCAATCGTAACTTTTACCGTTAAGCAGCGCCATATCGTAGATGTTTCGCAATTGGAGCGAGTCTGCCTGGTTCACCTTTTGGGCGAAGGCAGTATGTAAGGTAAAAACTGAAAAGAATGCAATGAGTATATGTTTCATAATAGAAAAGTTCGCGATAGCTGTTTTTATAGTTAAGTTCTGTACCAATGGCACCGATAGAGAAACGATTAAATGTACTGATAATTACAGGAACTGACTTTTTATTCGTTTTGTAGTTGGTCTTTAAACTCTTGAAGACGTTCCTTCAAATCGGCATCTAATTCAGGTTCTTTTATATCGTTGTATTGTTTTAGTTCGTTTAAGAGAATGGATGCCACCAGAAGTCTTGCTGCTGGTTTGTTATCGGCTGGTATGGCATACCATGGCGCATGGTCAAACGACGTCCTGTTTAGCACCTCTTGGTAACACTTCATGTACATGTCCCACAATTTGCGTTCTTTCAAATCGCCTGGCGAAAATTTCCAGCGTTTGTTGGGTTTGTCTAACCTTCGTAGGAGTCTATTTTTTTGTTCTTCTTTTGAAACATTCAAAAAGAATTTATAGATAAGTGTACCATTTTGTGCGATGGTTTTTTCAAAGGCATTGATTTGCTCAAATCTACGATCCCAGAAGGCTTCATTAATATCTTCTTTGGTATTTACATCAGGTAAATTTTCACCTAGGATATATTCGGGATGTACGCGTGTCACCAAGACATTTTCGTAATGGGTTCTGTTAAAAACGCCAAATTTACCTCGCGCGGGTAAGGCTATGTAATGTCTCCAAAGATAATCGTGATTTTTCTCCAATTCGGTAGGCACTTTAAAACTATGCACCACAACACCACGGGCGTTAAAATCTTTGAATACTTCACGAATCAGGCTGTCCTTTCCCGCTGTATCCATTCCCTGTAAACAAACCAATACGGCGTATTTCCCATGGGCGTACAGTGTATCTTGCAAATCGCCTAGCTTTTCGCGGGTATCTTCAAGCTCTTTTTCTAGTTTTTTCTTGGAAGCACCAAAATCTTCAAAGCTCTTAAAATCTGAAATTGCTACGGTTCCTTTTACTCGATATTCCGAATGGTTTATTGAATCCATATTTATTTAGTTGCAAATAATTTCACGTCTTCTTCGCTCACTTCGGCACCGCCGAGAATGATAAGGCGTTCTACCACATTCCGCAGTTCGCGTATGTTTCCCGTCCAATCGTATTGTTTCAATTTTTTGAGCGCATTGTCTGAAAACTTCTTTTGTGCCGTACCATGTTCATTGGCGATCTTTTCCGTAAAATATTCAACTAAAATTGGAATATCATCCCTTCGATCGTTTAAGGCCGGAACTTTTACCAAGATTACCGCTAAACGATGGTAGAGGTCTTCTCGAAAGTTTCCTTCGGAAATTTCCTTTTTTAAATCTTTGTTCGTTGCCGCAAGTACACGAACGTCTACTTTTATGTCTTTGTCGCTACCCACGCGCTGTACTTTATTTTCTTGCAGGGCGCGCAGTACTTTTGCTTGCGCCGACAAACTCATGTCTCCAACCTCATCTAAAAAAATAGTACCACCGTTGGCGGCTTCAAATTTACCTGCTCGGTCTTTATTGGCTGAAGTAAAAGCACCTTTTACATGACCAAAAAGTTCACTTTCAATGAGTTCGCTCGGGATAGCGGCACAATTTACCTCGATCATCGGTCCTTTAGAGCGATCACTTTTTTGATGCAACCAATGCGCCACCAGTTCTTTACCCGTTCCGTTAGGGCCCGTAATGAGCACCCTAGCTTCGGTAGGGGCTACTTTTTCGATCATATCTTTAATATGCACGATGGCGTCACTTTCGCCCACCATTTCGTAGTTTTTACTCACCTTTTTCTTAAGGCGGGTGTTCTCTACTACCAGTTCTTTTCGGTCTAGCGCGATACGTACAGTATTCAGCAATCGATTGAGATCTGGCGGTTTCGAAATATAATCGAATGCCCCCAAACGCATGGTGTTTACTGCGGTATCTAAGTCGCCATGACCAGAAATCATCACGATAGGTGTTTCGGGTTTAATTTTTTTGATGGCTTCTAGGACTTCCACGCCGTCCATTTTGGGCATTTTTATATCACATAGCACCAAGTCGTAATCGTCTTTTTTTATCAGCTCAATTCCCTCAAGGCCATCTTCTGCTTCGGAAACTTGATAGGCATCGTTTTCTTCGGTGAGTATTTTTACAAGCACGCGTCTAATAGCTGCTTCGTCTTCAATTATTAGTATTTTAGACATGTTTATATTTTAAGTTTTATACCACCACGGGCATAAAAATTGTTTTGGTCATCTATAGTAAAGACATCGTTACCATCTCCATCACGCAAACGAATGTCGTTTATAAAAGTATGTCCGCCATAGACATAAAAAACAAGGTGGTCTGCAAACTCCCAATCGTATCCTATTCCGGCAAGTGCGACGATCATTGAAATATTTTCACCTATTAAATTTGTACCTTCAATAGGTGCATTTTCTTGAATATTGGCGAAAAAACCATCCAGGGTTGCAAATAACTGTAATTGATGGTTTGGTATAAATTCATATTTTAAATTCGATTTTGGTACTCCCAATCCGAATGACCACTTTGGTGCAAATTCGCGGTAGTAATTTACAAAAGGTAATGGAAATGGACGTCCTGCTGTGGTTGAATAATTAATCCCTAGCACCAATCGCCAAGGTTTTTCTGGCAGATTATCGCTAGTTCTACCTGTTCTGTCTTTAATAAAATAGAAACTACCTCCAAAAATTAAGTCATCAGACACCATTTTTGATTCGAAATTTGAGGCCAATCTCGCTTCTCCTTGAATTGCATACCGCCACCCACTATCAAGCTTGTCTGTAAAACCGAGTGTGAGGGTAAAGTTTTGAAAATGTTCTTTGTCTGATTTATTAAATGGAACAGGCTCTCCTAGCTCTACATTCACGTTTCTATACTCAAAGCCAGGAACGAGGTACGCATCATCGTCTAATTGAACAGGAACATTAAAAAAAGCCCGAAACCTGCTAAAGGTATTGTCTGAATCGTCTTGAGGAAAATAGGTATATTCAATTCTCGCAATGTCTGTTAATTGGGCGTAAGTGACTATGCCAAAGAACAAGGCCATGATCAGGCAACATGTTCTTGATAATGATTTTATGTTGGGCATTAAGCATTCTAATTATTAGTTCGTGATAAAAATAAGCAACCTATAGCAAACGCATTGTTAGCGTTGTCATAAAATAAGGAGAACACCTTTACTCAGACTTTATTCCAGCTTGCGTAAACAAATGCACATCGCGTTGCGGAAATGGAATGGTGACATTGTTTTCTCGGAACAGACTGTCTATCGTAAATCGGATAGCGCTTTTAATTTTTGGGTCTACAAAGCTATCGCTTATAAAAAAGTGGATGCTAAACACCAAGGCCGAATCTCCAAAATCTTCGAAGAGTACGAAAGGTTTCGGACTTTTAAGAACGCCGCTTTGTTTGGCAACACTTTGCAGAAGTAGCTCCCGAACCATTTCAGTATTACTACCGTACGCCACCCCAACACGAACAAATTCGCGTGTAGAGCGATGGTTCTGGGTGTAGTTGTAAATAAGGTCGGTTATAAACTTATGGTTGGGTATGATAATGATTTTGTCATCTCTTGTAATGGCCCGGGTAGTACGCAATTTTATATCAATAACACGACCCACTTTGCCTTCTACCTCAATGATATCACCTACCAACAACGATTTGTCGATGATGATAAAAATACCGCCAATGATGTCTTGGAAAAGCTCTTGGAGTGCCAATCCTAAACCTACTAGCAGTGCTGCCGACGCTGCCAAGAAAGGGGTAATATTAAAACCGGAAAAGCTGAGGGAAGCAAACACCACAATCACATAGGTGATGTACTTTATGAATTTGAAAACGCTGATAAATTTAAGTTTATCAACCTCTTCCATTTTTCGGGTAAATAGCTTACGAATGGTTTTTAGCAGAAAACTAGCCACAAAGAAAGAGATGGTTACCACAAGCAGCAGCCCGATGGTGATGTGTATTTCTTTATCTCCTTTTCCGTAATGAAATCCGAGCTCCAAGAAGCTCTTTATAGCCCCCCAAATATCTTCTTGTACAACTTCTTGGATTTTATCGGTAACCTTTTCTGTCTCTTGAAACATTGCTAATATTTAAGCCACTTCGCCAATTCTTTATAACTCGCCTTTTTACCGTACATCAAGATACCTACTCGGTAAATTTTAGACGCGAACCATACGGTGCCAATAAAGGTAGCAAATAAAATGACTACAGAAATAATTTGTTGCCATAAGGGTACACCAAAGGGAATACGCATGAGCATTACCACGGGAGATGTAAATGGAATGTAAGAAAACACTTGGCTCACCGTTCCGTGGGGATTATCAATTACCGTAAAAAAGCCTACGTACACCGCCAAAATCAATGGCATTAATAAGGGTAACATAAACTGTTGCGTATCGGTTTCACTATCTACTGCAGCGCCAATAGCTGCGTAAAGTGAGGCATACAACAAGTATCCTCCTACGAAAAATAGTAAAAACATCACTACCAGATTGGCAATGGGAAGATTACTAATTTCCACAAAAACATCTTGTACGATACTTTCCATACCTCCCGCGGCATCTGCTTGGGCCAAGGCCTCTTGTTGTTGTGGCATGCTTCCCGGGTCGATTCCGAAGATAGAAGATGCAATCACACTAAACAAGCCTAACAAAATTACCCAAGCTAAAAATTGGGTAACTCCGGCGAGAGAAGTTCCTAAAATTTTACCTAATAATAATTTGATTGGTTTTACAGACGAAATAATCACCTCAATAATACGGCTGGTTTTTTCTTCAATCACACTGCGCATGATCATATTTCCGTAGATAATAATGAACATGAACAACAAATAGCCTGCAGCGCCTCCAAAAACAAGCTTAATACCAGAACCGAGTTTCGAAGTTTCCTGCCCTTTAAACGTTTCTAACCTCGTATTTACTCTAACGCGCAACTCCTTTATCCGTGCGGCGTCAATACCCGCTTCGGTAAGTTTCATGGTATTTGCCTTTTCTTGGATGGCATCTTCAATGTCGTCTAGGGTTCCCAATGAGGGTGAATCTTCAGAATAAAAGGTGATGCTCTTAGCTAATTCATCAATGTTGTTGTTTTTAGGAATAAAAAGTAATCCGTAGTTACCATTCTCTTCGGTGATTTTCTTTGCTTCGGAAAGCGCAAGCCCATCAACCCGTTCATACTTTAAGTTATCGGTACTTTCAAATTGTTCGGCAAAGAGACCACTTTCGTCCAACACCGAAATAACCCGAACTTTATCATTGTTGAGTTGCGATAGATAACCTACCAAAGTAAAGATTCCGACCATGATCAGCGGACTTAAAAAAGTCATGATAATGAACGATTTGTTACGAACCTTCGTAAGATATTCTCGTTTTATGATGAGCGATAAGTGGTTCATTTGGCTGAAGATTTAATTGTTTTTTACGGTTTCAATAAAAATATCATTGGCAGACGGAATCACTTCAACAAAGTGGGTAAGTTGTCCTCTAGTGGTAAGATATGCTACCAAATCGTTGGCCGTAGCCGTTTCATCGATTTTAATTTTGTATTGCAGTTCGTCGTTTATTGTTTTAAAAGTAGCAGGTGAAAGTTCAAATCGTTCTTTTAATTCTGCAGCCACACTCTCGTGGTTTTCTGTAACCAATCCTACTTCGTACGTATTATTTTTATAGGCACGTTTTATATCAATTAAACGACCGTCGAGTATTTTATTCGATTTGTTGATAAGTGCAATATGGTCGCACATTTCTTCTACAGACTCCATTCTGTGGGTCGAAAAGATCACCGTGGCACCCTCGTCTCTTAGTTTTAGTATTTCGTCTTTAATGAGGTTTGCGTTTATGGGGTCGAAACCGCTAAAGGGTTCATCAAAAATAAGCAGTTTGGGTTGGTGCAGGACGGTGACCACAAATTGAATTTTTTGCGCCATCCCTTTTGAAAGTTCCTGTATTTTTTTGTTCCACCAATCCCCAATTTCAAGTCGGTCGAACCAGTATTTGAGGCGCTGTTTTGCTTCAGATTTAGACAACCCTTTTAATTGGGCAAGATAAAGCGCTTGCTCACCTACCTTCATAGACTTGTACAAGCCACGTTCTTCAGGTAAGTACCCAATGTTCTGAATATGGTGCGGTTGCAAGGGTTCGCCATCTAAAATGACCTTTCCCGTATCTGGCATGGTGATTTGATTGATGATTCGGATAAAAGTAGTTTTACCAGCCCCGTTAGGACCTAGCAACCCAAATACGCTTCCCTTGGGGACTTCGATAGAGACATCGTTAAGGGCTTTAAATTCACCAAATGATTTTGAGACGTTTTCTGCGACCAGTAGTTTTTCCATAGCGTTGCGAACAAAATGTAAAGATATCGATTTGCACTCCCTTCTGTAATAATTTGCGATACTTTATAGTGCAATTTTATACAGTGGTTAGTAGGATATAACAAAGAAATGTTACTGATTGAAGCGAAAATATTAAAACAGGGAATTTCCGTAAATTAAAACCCACCCTCAAAATGAATTAAGGATGGGAAAAAAATTGCTATGAAAAAGAAAAATATCACTTATTTAACTAAGCGATACCCAAATATAGGTAAAATTAATTAATTAACGATTCTTTAAGAAAACATATCCTTTACCTTCTCAAAAAACGACTTGTCTTCCTTTTCGGGATTGGGCTGAAAATGATCATCGGTGCTCATCTTTTCAAAAAACTCTTTTTGTTCTTTGCTAAGCGATTTAGGGGTCCAAACGTTCACATGCACTAGCAAATCACCTGTACCATAGCCGTTGATACTTGGAATTCCCTTATTTCTTAGGCGCAATATTTTACCACTTTGCACTCCAGGCTCCACCTTTATACGCACTTTTCCAGTTACGGTATCAATTTCTTTAGAAGCTCCTAAAGCTGCTTCCGAAAAACTAACATATAAATCGTAGTGAAGGTTATCGCCCTCACGTTGCAAGCTCTGGTGCGGTAATTCTTCAATCGCCACCAATAAATCACCCGCAATACCATTGCCAGGAGCGTCGTTTCCTTTACCAGTTACTTTTAACTGCATGCCATCTACTACTCCGGCTGGGATTTTAATACTCACCGTATCTTCGGTTGTAAGCATCCCTTGTGCATCTGCATTGGCTGGTTTTTTATCTATAATTTGTCCTGAACCACCACATGTAGAACAGGGTGCAGACGTTTGCATACGGCCTAAAATAGTATTTTGTATACGTGTAACCTGACCCACGCCATTACAGGTGGCACATGTTTTATAGGTAGTACCTTGAGCTTGTTTCTTGCGCTTAACTTTTATTTTCTTCTCGACACCATTAGCAATTTCTTCTAGGGTAAGTTTCACACGAATGCGAAGGTTACTACCTTTTACGGTACGCCTTCCGCCACCGCCTCCAAATCCGCTAAAACCACTAAATCCGCCACCGCCGCCAAAAGCACCGCCAAAAATATCACCAAACTGACTGAATATATCTTCCATATTCATGCCGCCACCGCCAAATCCGCCACCTTCAAAGGCTTGGTGACCGTATTGGTCGTATCTTGCTTTTTTATTTGGGTCGCTTAAAACTTCGTAAGCCTCGGCGGCTTTTTTAAAGTTTTCTTCAGCTTTTGTGTCGCCCGGATTTTTGTCTGGGTGGAATTCAATCGCTTTTTTGCGGTATGCTTTTTTTATCTCAGCTGCAGATGCACCCTTTGAAATTCCGAGTATGTCGTAAAAATCTTCCTTCATATTATTGTCCTATCACTACTTTTGGAAACCGAATAATCTTATCACCTAAGGTATATCCTCTTTCAATCACATCGATTATTTTTCCTTTCATCTTTTTGTCTGGCGCAGGAACTTGGGTTATTGCCTCGTGCACTTCGGCGTCAAACGTTTCCCCTTTTTTAGTATCGATGGGTTCCAGTCCTTTCAACTTTAGTGTTTCACGAAGTTTCACATTAATAAGGTTTACCCCTTTAAAATGATCGTCGTCGTCACTCTTTTTAATTTCAGCCAAGGCACGGTCAAAATCGTCTAAAATTGGCAACAGCGCCACCATCACTTCTTGGCTCGCAGTTTTGAACAATTCAATACGCTCGCGTCCTGTTCGCTTTTTATAATTCTCGAATTCAGCAAACAAACGCAAGTACCGATCTTTTTCCGAAGCTACTTGCTCTTTTAATACCGCAAGTTCATCTACAGATTCTTCTTTCTTATTAGCATCTTGCTCTTTATCATTAACAGCATCATTTTGGGCCTTCTTTGTAGCCACATCAGATTCTTGCTCTTCTATATTGTTTTTTTCTTTCGTGCTCATAAAGCGTAAATTTTCATTTTTTCTGAACGGTGCAAAAGTACTGCCATTTCAGTACAAATGTCAAAATGTCACTTCTTTTTTATTTAATATTTTTTTAAGAGGAAATGGTACAAGAACATATAATTTTGACACCATACCAACAAAACAATAAATACCATGAAAAAAACAAACATTTTAATAGCCTTTGCCGTAGTTACAGGACTTGCCTTTACATCGTGCAATGAAACAAAAGAAAAGAACGAAGAAGTAGGAGTTGCAGCCGAAGCCGAAGAAAGCGCGGTAGCCTATAATGCAGATACCGCTAAATCTGTAATTAATTGGTCTGGAAACAAACCCACTGGTACACATACGGGAACCATCTCTCTTGCTAATGGCGAGATTATGGTAAACGACCGCAACATTGAGGCGGGTACTTTTACGATCGATATGAAAAGTATTGTTGTGACCGATCTTGAAGCAGGCGATGGAAAAGAAAATCTTGAAGCGCACTTAATGGGTACTGTGGAAGGGAAAGAAGGAGACTTTTTTAATGTAACTGAATATCCTACCGCCACTTTTGAAATCACTAGTATTGAAGGTGACCAATACAAACCAACTGTGAAGGGTAATCTAACGATTAAAGGAAAAACAAATCCAGTATCTTTTAATGCGACGGTTTCATATCCTGGGGACACAATGTTCTTGAAAAGTGAAAAATTTAAGATAGATCGTACCAAATGGGATGTAAACTATGGATCTAAGTCGGTATTCGACAATTTAGGAGATAAGTTTATCAGTGACGATATGGAGTTGCAAATTGAATTGCACGCTTCAAAATAATAATAGTTGTCAAAAAAATAAAGTACCGCACTCTCTAACGATAGTGCGGTTTTTTTTTAAAGCAATTTATGAATTGCATAATTTAGGTTCACAAAACGGAATTCGTACCCTGAATCTTCAATCTTTTTTGAGCTTACCAGCTGGCTCTCTAACAACAGGCTGGCCATTTCACCTAAAATTAGTTTTAGCATAAAACCAGGCACATTGGGAAGCCAGATGTTTTTCTGCAAAGCCGCTGCAATTTTAAATGTTAAGTTTTTGTTGGTTACTGGGTTTGGGGCAACAGCATTGTAGGTTCCGCTCAATCCGTTTTTTAGAATGTGTACATACAAACTAGCAATGTCTTCAATATGAATCCACGACATCCATTGTTCGCCAGAGCCTAAAGGAGCCCCAAAGCCTTTTTCGATGGGTTGTTTTATTTTCTCGAAGGCGCCTTCATCTTTAGAAAATACGACACCTGTTCTTACCTTAGCCACCCGCAAGCCCAGTGTTTCAAATTGATCTGCTGCAGCTTCCCAGGCAACTACTACTTCACCTAAAAAGGTATTTGCGACCTCTTTGTCAGTTTCAAAATAAAGCTTGTTTTTATGGCTGGGATAGACACTAACGCCGCTGGCAGAAATAAAATGGGTTACGTTGTGATCTATGTTTTTTAGCGTGATGAAAATCAAGTTCGCTGTTTGGGTACGGCTTTCTAAGATTGTTTTCTTGTAGCTTTTTGTCCACCGCTTGGCTATGGTGGCTCCTACCAAATTAATAATTGTCGTCACTTCCTTAAATGCTTCAGTATCGATGATGCCCTCAGAAGGATTCCAGTAAAACCCCTTATGATTTTCTGTATTTTCAATTTTCTCTTTGCTGGTTGTAAGGTAATTAACCTTGATACCGTCTTCCAGCAAGTATTCAGTAAGCTGTGTGCCGATGAGCCCAGTGGCCCCAGTTATTAAAATTTTCATTTTCTTTTTTATAGCGTTACTTAAATATACAAGGAAGCAGTTGGAATACCATATCAATTAACGCAACATTAATAGTCTAGCACCAAAACTATTGGAAGGGTATGAAAAAGTAGGTACAATGCAGTTTACGACACATTCCGTTTGGTTGCTCTTAGCATTTCGCGTTTTCCTGGCGGCCCCGGTAGTCGTTCTACTTCAAACCCTACGGCCTGCATAGCCCTCCGCACACTCCCTTTTGCAGCGTATGTCACCAACACGCCCCCTTGTTGTAATGCGGCGTACATGCTGCGGAAGATGGATTCGGTCCATAGTTCGGGCTGTACCCTGGCACCAAAGGCATCAAAATAGATAAGGTGGCAGGTATTTTCTTCGGAAATATCTGAAAAAAACTGCTTGCGTTTGGTTAGTTGAAAATGATCGTCAATTTTCGCGGTGACTTCCCACGGAACCGAATGGAGTTGTAAGAACTTTTCAGCAGAACCTTGAAGCAATTCTGGGTAGTTCAGCTTTGAAATTTCATCTTTCGCTACCGGATATGCCTCTACGCCCGTATATGTACATTTGAAATTTTCTTTGCAGCATTCTAGAAAAGTTATGTATGCATTGAGCCCTGTCCCAAAACCGATTTCTAGGATTGAAATCTCGGTATTGGGCCTTTTAGACAATACATGTACCAGTCCGGCATTTATAAAAACGTGCTTAGCCTCGGCTATTGCACCGTGTTTAGAATGGTATTGCTCGTTCCAATCGGGCAGGTGAATGGTTACAGAACCGTCTCCCGTCTGCAAGAATTCACGTTTCAAAATTTATTGATTCTCCGGCAATAAAACACCATCTGCAGTAAAAGAAAGGGTTCGCTTGGGTTCTGTGATTTGAGCAATCTCTTCTTTCGATTTTCCTGCATCTTCTGCAAAATGGCGTTGGTCATCAACACTCATCTCATCGATAAAAGCTTTCCCATTTACGATTACTTCTTCTCCAGCGATGTCTTTGGGCATAAAAAAGCCATAATCCTTAAATTTTACCATAGCTTCTTCTTCTCCCACATCTAATCGCATCCAGCAACCTTTACTTTGGCAAACGCTCTTTACTTCAGCAGCAAATTTTACATTTACCGTATCCCCTGGCTTTAGGTTTTTGTATTTCTCATACATTTCAGCCTCGGTCATCACCTCGTTATCTGTGATTTTTTCACCAAAAGATTGGTAAGCCATCGCAGTTTCTTCAACTTCTTCAACGTTGACTTCCTCTTTTACTTCTTTATTTTTTGTATTACAACTTCCTAAGATAGCTACTGCTAAAAGGGCTAGAAACAATTTTTTCATCTCGTTATTTTAATTAAGGTACTGTCTATTAAGATAGTGCAATTTTATGAAAATTTTCGATTTTTTAACGACTAATTTTTCGTTAATTTTACAACCTAACCCTTTCCCATTCAATGAATACTAGCATAGAACATATTTCGATAGAAAAAGTACAACAATCAAGGTTATCAGAAGTCGATTTTGACAATCTGACGTTCGGAAATACTTTCACCGACCATATGTTTGTTTGCGATTATAAAGATGGTGTATGGCAGGACGCAAAGATTGTTCCCTACGGCCCACTCACTATTTCTCCAGCAGCGAAAGTTTTTCATTACGGACAAGCAGTTTTTGAAGGAATGAAAGCTTATAAAGACGATGCAGGTGATGTGTTCCTATTTCGCCCAGAAGAAAATTTTGAGCGTATTAACAAATCGTCTAAACGAATGGCAATCCCTGAGTTCCCCAAAGAAATTTTCTTTGAGGCACTGCATAAATTAATCAACTTAGACAAAGACTGGGTGCAGGGCGGTGATGGCAATTCTTTATACATTCGTCCTTTTGTCATGGCCACTCAAGTAGGCGTGTCTGCATCACCCTCTGACGAATATAAGTTTATGATTCTCTGCTGTCCTGTAAAAGCCTACTACACTGGCGATGTACGCGTTGTAATTGCTCAGGAATTTAGCCGATCGGCAGATGGCGGCGTTGGTGCAGCAAAAGCAGCTGGAAATTACGGGGCACAATTTTATCCTACCAATCTCGCTCGAGAAAAAGGATTTCAACAAGTGGTATGGACCGATTCTAACGAACATAAATATTTGGAAGAAGCAGGTACCATGAATGTTTTTTTCAGAATAGGTGACAAACTCATTACAGCTCCTACAAGTGACCGAATTTTAGATGGAGTGACAAGAAAAAGTGTACTTGCTTTGGCAGAACGTGCGGGCATTCCTGTAGAGGTTCGAAAATTAGCCGTAACCGAATTGTTAGAAGCAGCCAAGAATGGAAGCCTGAAAGAAATTTTTGGAAGCGGTACAGCTGCGGTGATAAGCCCAGTGAGTGCTTTTAGTTATGACGAAACCGTGTACGATATTGAAAAGCAAAGCGACAGCTATGCTGCACGTTTCAAAAAAGAATTAAAAGAAATCCAATACAATATTCAGGAAGACCCGTTTGGATGGAGGTACCCTGTTGTGACGCACTAAGCGATGTCTAAAATCTTCTGGATATTTGGCTTAAAATAATTCGGCCCATTCAAAACTTTACCATCTTCTCTGTAAATGGGCTTTCCATCGTCGCCTAATTTACTCATGTTGCTACGTTGAATTTCGTTGAAGACTTCTTCAATTTTGTGCTGCATACCATGCTCGATGATGGTTCCGCACAAGATATAGAGCATGTCACCAAGCGCATCGGCAACTTCCACCAGATCATTGGCATTGGCGGCCTCAAGATATTCTTCATTTTCTTCGCGCATCAGCTCGTAACGCAATAAATTTTTCTTGATACCAAGATCTGCTTCAGGCGTTTGTTTTATTCCGAGTCCGAATGCCGAATGAAATTCATGGACGGCCTTTATTTTATTTTTCATAGCGAATGATTTTGCGGGTGTCTAACCGAAGGAAGTTTCAACTAAATTTCAGTAAAAATATAGAATCGCATGAAGGAACGGTATCATTTCAACATAATTTTTTTAACCATAAATTGTCAATAAACATGTATTTTTGCCATACTTCAAAAGCGCGACATGATTTCTACCGGACAATTAATTTTTGCAATTTTATTTTTTGTGGCATTTGTCATTATTGTAGGTATCAGTTACAGAAGAGACAAAAAGCTCCATAAAAAATATTACAAAGGGAATGTCTGGGTTTTGGTTGGCTTTGTAGTCTTCTTCCTTATTTTATTGGCAGCAAAATTTTTATTAAAATAATAACCCCACCCGCTGCTACATACAATAATATTTAGATTTGGGCAATTTGCAAATTCTAAGAGTTCCTGTTAACTTGGCAAGCAACAACCTAGGAAAAACAGAAGCACGAAGAACTGCTTTCTAAACCAGCACGCTTACAGAAAATTTGAAATATACCCAGTATTGGGTATGTACGTTTTAGATTTTAATCACGTATTTGCAACCAACATAAACTTATAAATCCCTAACCCATGGCACACGAAACACATCGATTTAACCTTTTACTCAGAAACGCGAGTCACCCAAGCGCAAATGGCGCAGCAAGCTTGAATCCTATATTTACCGAAACTTCTCACGGAACCCATTATTCATTATATGCAGAATTTTCACCTCGAGACCCTTCAAAAACTTATAAACATGAATTTGATGTAGGGAAGATCACAGTACGACTCCAGAATTATACGGGAGCAGTCACAATGGGAATATCATCGGTAGTTGGTATCAATATTTATAAAATTTCCGATAAGCAGAAAGAATTTATGGTAGCTAATTTCTCAACACAGCGGGTTATTGAATTGGTTGTTAGTGTACAACCGTTAAACAGTTGTGATGAAGTAGAAATAAACCTGAACGACAAAGAGTTGATCTTAAGAGAGGGAGATCTATTTGAAACCCACGTATTGCATAAAATAATAGATGGGAGCCTATCGGGGGCCGGCAGAAATACTATGGACGGTACACCTCGAATTCTCGATGAAAAATATATGTGGCGCGACGGGGAAGAAGTTATGATGGAAGAAGATATTTGGGATCATAAAGGAACTATCGAAATGCTTGAAAAAGCTGGCTTTTTTATCAATGACAAGATGAAAAACTTGATGCAGTTCAAATCGGCCAACGCTGATGAACCAGTAGATGAAAAAGATTTAAAAGAACTTCTCGATGTCATGCCCAATAGTACGAAAAGCAGGAGAAACGACCCGCGATGTAAACAAAAAACAGCCGATATTTATATCTTATAGCGTTTAGCATCTGAGGTGCCGTACCCATCAATTATGGTAAGATTGTTTTATTTTATGATACTATGTTTGCTTGTCACTTCCAAATTGGGAGCACAAGCAAACATTTTTTTTGATGAATTGAGGCATTACGAACTAAACAATGCAGCAAAAAGTATCGGAAATCTCCCTGAAGAAGCAAGAGCACAGGCTACCTGGAGAGTGAATTTCTTTAAAGATTTTAAAATTGAAAGTGATCAGTTTCGCAGTCTGAAATCTATAGACAAGCCCGCAGACAATTCGCTTGGCGACTACCTCTACCATCTGAATTGGGGCGATTATTACTTCTATATTACCTTAGACCAAAACATTAAAGCCATGGGCGAATACCAACAAGCCTTGGCAATTGCAAGCCGTGACAATGACAAAGTACTCATAGGTGAAGCGCTGAAGCGAATACTTACACTACATCGCATTCATTATTTATACAACAACCAAACATACAAGCCGTATTTGGAAGATTTCAAAGCCAATGCGTATGACGAATTGGAAGAAGCCTATTACCATTATTTTAATCTGATTTTAAATTTCAAAAATTACAATACCGAAGCATGGTCGTCTCAATCATATACCTTTCTTAAGAACTATTTTAAAAATCAGAATAGCCCATACGTACGAGGAATTTCAGAAACGGTTTTTGCCAGTTATTTTGAAGAAGTAGACCAACGAGATAGCATTTGGCACTACGCACTTAGTGCAAGAGACCAGCTTAATTCTATCCCGTATGGTTACAAAGGTACACGACTAAACCAAATTTATAGTTTCATGTCCCGCATTGCACTGCAAGAAAAGAACTTTAGTGCCGCCAAAGTATATACCGATAGTGCCACAGCAAACTATTACAACAGTAATGACCTTAAATTTAAATCACTGGGGCATTATCAAAAATCGGTAATCGATTCGGCTGCGGGAAACTACCTTCAAGCTTACGACGAGAGTATGAATTTCAGAGTATCTATGGCTGCCATTGAACGTGCCGCACAAAATAATCTTTTTAATGAATTGGAAGTGAAGTATCAAACTGCTGAAAAAGAAAAACAGCTCTTACTTTCGGAACAAGAAAAAAAGAAAACCCAAAATATTGCTATCGGTTTGGGAGGTAGTGTCATTGCCGTGGTAATTATTGGTATCCTTTTCATTAAAAACACCAAACGCAAACAACGTATCGCAGAGCAACAACGTGAATTGGAGATTCAAAAAACCGAAAAAATATTAAAAGAACAAGAACTCACCACCATCGATGCCATGATAGAAGGCCAAGAAAAAGAACGCAAACGATTGGCAAGTGATTTGCACGACAGTGTAGGGGCTACATTGGCTGCTGCCAAATTACAGTTTCACCATCTTTCAAAAAATCGGGAACAAGGTGAATTTACAGATGCTCTTTTCAGCAAAACCGGAAAACTTCTAGAAGATGCGTATGCTGAAATACGCGGAATGGCCCATGTAAAAAACAACGGCGTCATAGCCAAGAATGGGCTTTTACCTGCTGTTCACAAACTAGCCAACAGTGCTTCAGGTGCCAACGGCTTAACCATCACGGTAGAAGATTACGGCCTGGAAGAGCGTCTAGACAATACGCTAGAAATTTCAGTATTCAGGATCATTCAAGAATTGGTGACCAATATCATTAAGCATTCACAGGCCACCGAAGCATCTATTTCTATAAATCAGTACGAAGATTCACTTAACATAATTGTAGAAGACAACGGAAAGGGGTTTGATGCGCGCCACCTTCCGCAGAAAGAAGGCATGGGACTCTCAAGCATAGAGAAACGCATTGAACATCTAGAAGGAACTATGGAAGTAGACACCACCCTAGGAAAAGGAACTAACATTTTAATCGATATCCCCTTATGATTACAGTAGCCATTGCAGAAGACCACCAGTCGCTTGTAGACGGAATTGAATTATTGCTAAAATATGAAGATGACATCACCATTATCGGCATGGCTAACGACGGGGAAGCCCTGATTGACATTGTAAAAAAATCTGAACCCGATATTGTGCTCATGGACATTAAAATGCCCAAAATGGACGGAGTGACGGCTACCAAACAGATTGAAAAACACTATCCTAAAACAAATGTCATCGCCTTTAGTATGTTCGACCAAGAAGACGCTGTTACCCAGATGATCCAAGCTGGAGCCAAGGGCTATCTGCTTAAAAATTCACCCTTAGAAGAAGTACTTAATGCGATTCGAGCTGTTGCTTGTGGAGAAACGTTTTTCGACAAGAACATACCGCCAGACCTGCTTCAACCTAATACCCAAAAAACAACTTCTAAAAGTATTCTCTCTAAAAGCGAACGTGAAATTTTAGTACTTATAGGAGAAGGTAAATCTACCAGTGAAATTGCAGCAATCCGTTTTACGGCTGTTTCGACCGTTGAAAAACACAGAAAAAACATGATACGCAAGTTGGGACTCTCAGGCAAGGGAGAATTATTGCGTTATGCGTTAGAAAGAAAGTACGATTTTTAGCAAAAATACCCCTCATCGGGTATTTCATATATGGGTAAGCAGTGGTTACATTTGAAACATGACCCCGACCCAACAGATTATCTCTGCCATAAAGTTGGCTGAAAAAAATAACACACAACTCACTACCGAAGACACGATTGCTGTATTCAGAGCAGTTAAAAACATGTCTGCCAACAAGGAGCTTATCGATAAGACCCTCTATCTCTTACTGTTGGTTGAAAAAAAGCTACCCAACACTCCTACACTATCTACGCGTGAAACGCAAATTTTCAACCTAATTGGCATCGGTTTTAATTCGAAAGAAATCGCGACTATTCTAAATATTAGCAGTGCTACTGTCGCCACCCATCGAAAAAACATTATAAAAAAATTAGGGCTCACCGGCAGCGGTAAACTTAAGGAAACCGCTTTTCAATACACCCAAAAAAACATATAAACGAACGCCAATTGGATTTACAACAATCTAAATATACCCTCTAATGGGTATTGTCGCCAGATGGTCAATCGCATATTTTTGAACTCAATTATTAACCATACATAACCCCCCTATGAAAACTTTAAAATTACTCAGCTTACTATTTTTAAGTCTTCTCCTCGTAAACTGTGAAGAAGACGAACCCATCTCAGGCTGTACAGACCCATTAAGCGACAATTACAACAGTGAAGCTGTTAATGACGATGGTTCCTGTGCTTACCTTTATGGTGGTCGCGAGAAAGGACAAATTGATGTAGGATCTGAAGTAGATCTTAACAATGAGTACGACATTTACATTGATGGCGAATCTATTGGCCGTTTAAGTGTTTATTTTCCCAACGGTGCCTTTTGTGGTGCTCCCGAAAACCCCGGTCGTATTTTCGACTCTGGCTCACACGTAGTGAGAGCTGTAGGAAATGGCGGAGACGAAGTTCGTGAAGGAACTGTAAATCTAAGTCCGCAAGAATGTGATGTGGTCTTGGTTGAAAACTTACAAATTATCTCTACTGGTGGTGGAGGCGGCTCTGGTGGTGGAGGCGGTTCTGGCGGTGGCGGTGGCTCTGGCGGTGGCGGTGGCTCCGGCGGAGGCGGCGGAGGCGGAGGCCCTGATCCCGGAAGAATCAAGTTTTGGGTAAACAAAGATTTTGGCTGCGGAAATATTAGCCTTACCGTAAGCGGATTAGGATCAACAACCATCTCAGGATATATTCAAGGTGGCCCTAATAGTTGTGATGAAACCTTCGGAGGTGGAAACTTCAACAACGTAACCCCTGGAACCTATTCGTTCTCTGGAAGTTGTAGTGACAGAACTTGGAATGGAAGTGTAAGCGTTAGCGATGGCGGCTGTACCATATTCCAACTGTTGTAACATACATTTAATTACAACAAAAAACCTCCTTGCTATAGCCACAAGGAGGTTTTTCTATTTATAAACTTTACTAAGATTACATGCCTTTCAAATAGCCATAATCTTTACTGTATTGTAACATTTGCGATTCGAACGTATCTGGTTGTTCAATGCTGAAACTTTCAATCTCACCTGCATCGTTCATTTTCGGCACAATCATAGGGTTTACAAATCCGCTATACGGAGCCGACTTAAACTGGCTGTTTCTTTCAAGCACTTGTTTGTGTAATGTCTGGTCTACTTTTACACCGTAATCCTCCACCAAAGCTTTGGCAGCTTCATAGTCTCCTTCCGAAGTAATACGTTGTGTCTCCCGCAATAACTGACCGAACAATTCACGAAGCTTCTCATAATCTTTCACGTCGTAGTACGTTTTTCCGTCGCGCTCAATCTTTTCGATTACATTATCATCTTTTCCTTTTTCGTACACCCATGCACTCACCCATTGGCGGTTCCGCATATGCGCTTCTTCTACCTCATCACCCAACTCTAATCGAACTAATTGACCAACTAGTCCGTTTCTGATATACCCATCATAGGCAGCCATACCGGTTTCTTTCCAGTTTTCAACCAAACCAAGTTCTTCTAATTTTGGATCCATCAAATAATACAAACCGAACAAATCGGCACGTCCTTCTTCAATAGTAGACTTATAACTTTTTAAGGTTTCTTTTGGCGTACCAACACCTTTGTTTATTTGTCCAGATGCATGCCCCACCACTTCGTGCAGCGCTGTGTGCAACTTATCTGCCAACTGACCGTATTTTTTCTCCAGTCTAATTTCTTCTTCATCATTGGCAAATTCTTGCAAACGATCACTACCACCAGCATTGTTGTAAGCATTAATGATGTTTCCTAGAGAAACCGACTTACTTCCGTGTTTTTGGCGTATCCAGTTATTATTAGGAAGGTTCACACCAATTGGCGTACTAGGAGAAGCATCTCCCGCTTCACCAGCTACGATTACGGTTTTGTAAGACACTCCCGTAACGCTGTCTTTTTTGTGTTCTGCCATAAGAGGTGAGTTGTCTTCAAACCACTGTGCTTCTTCAGATAAGACGGCCATTTTCTTTGACATATCAAAATCTTTGATCTCTACAATCGTTTCATACGAGCCCTTATATCCTTTCGGGTCGTTGTACACTTCAATAAAACCATTAATCCAATCTATGTTTCCTTCGGTACTATTCACCCAAGCAACTGCATAATCGTCCCACGTATCTAAACTCCCCGTCTGGTAGTATTCAATCAATAAGCCAAGTGCTTTCGCTTGGTTTTCATTTTCTGCTACTCCTTTGGCTTTTTCTAACCACTCGACAACTTTTTCAATAGAAGGACTATAAAGACCACCTATTTTATATACTTGTTCTTTTAAGGTACCGTTTTCTTTCACCAAGCGAGTGTTAAGACCAACTTCAATTGGCTCTTCGGGATCTACTTGAATAGCACCGTAGAATTTTTCAACATCTGCAGTCGTTACATCTGGACCATAAAAATTAATGGCACTCTCAAGTACGATATCGGCATCTTTGCTCAAGTTTACTTTTTTACTGTCTTTGTCGTTAAAAATCACCTCTAGAGCCTCTCCTTCTAATTGGGTATTGGTAGCCGTAAGCAATTCTTCAAGATACGCCTTATCAAAATCAGGCTTTATCTTGGCATTGCTATAGTGATGGTGAATACCGTTGCTGAACCATACTCGTTTTAGATAGATTTCAAAATTTTTCCAATTGTCAGAAGCTTTGTCTCCATCATAGGTCTGGTAGATATTCTCGAGTGCCGTACGAATGGTTAAGTTGTGGCGATAATTTTGCGCCCACATCATGTCGCGTCCTGCAAGACCCGCTTGCGTAAGATAGTAAACAAGCTTTTGCTCTTTCAAGCTCAGGTCGTCCCAACTCGGAATTTGGTACCGAAGTATTTTAAGATCAGCAAACTGTTCTACTTGATAGTTAAAGTTGTCATCCGTTTCAACTTTTACAGTTTCATCTGTAGGCATATCCTTTTTCTTATCGTCGTCACATCCAACAAACAGGAAGCTACAGATTGCAAATCCTAGTAAAAAATAGTTTTTCATTGTTTATAATTTTGGTTTTTACAAATGTAGCAAATTTTGACTTCGGAAATTTTAGAATATCACCTACACGTCTTTTGCAAAAACACCTCAGCATAGAATTTTGCGTATCTTAGCACCTACAACCAAAAATCCCTATTAAAATGAAAATTTTAAAGTACCTCTTTTTCTTACTACTTATTGTTGTCATTGGTGGCGCTATCTATTTTGCTACCAAAGATGGTTCGTTCGATGTAGCTGAAACAAAAACCATAGATGCTCCTGCCGAAGTGATCTATAACAACGTAAAAGATTTCAAAAACTGGGAGGATTGGGGCCCTTGGATGAGCGAAGATCCCGATATGGAAATCACCTATGCCGAAAAAACCGAAGGTGAAGGTGCCTCGTATTCGTGGACGAGTGATGTTATGGGAGATGGAGCAATGCGGAACACAAAGGTGATTCCGAATAAAGAAATTGAACAAATTATTGTCTTTAATACACCCTTAGGCGATAGCGAGAGCGATGTGTACTGGAAATTTGAAGAAGGTGAAGCTGCAGGCACAACCGATGTTACCTGGGGTATGAAAGGGGAACAATCGTTTCTAGAAAAGGTTTTTATGAGTTTTCAATCTGAAGATTTTGAAACAACCTTGCGAACCATGTATGGAAATGGCTTAACAAATCTTGACAAAGTGGTGACCGAAACAATGAAAGTGTTTTCAGTGAATGTAGACGGACTCGCACAGCATGGCGGCGGATATTATATGTACAATACCACTTCAGCAAAACAAAGCGATATTGGCATGAAGATGGGCGATATGATGGGCCAAGTAATGGGTTTTATGCAGGCCAATAATATTCAGACTGCAGGTATGCCATTTACTATTTACAATAACATTGACGACAACAACGGGTCGGTGATTTTTTCGGCTTGTATACCTGTTCGTGATCGGGTAATCACTCCAGAAGGAAGCACCGTTGTATGCGGATTTATGGAGCCAGTTACTGCACTAAAAACAACCTTAAAAGGGAATTATGACAATCTTTCTGCTGCCTACACAAAAGCGCAAGAATACATGGCACAGAACAACTTAACACCCCACCCTACTGCCAATATGTTTGAAGTATATGTCACCGATCCAGGAGATATCCCAAATCCGGCCAATTATGTAACCGAAGTGTACATTCCCGTACTGGTTCCTGCTGAAAATCAATAGGTACAATGAAACAGCTGTTGCTTGTTTTTTTGGGAGGAGGTTTGGGCAGTAGTTTGCGATATATTGTTGGAAACTACCTTAACAATCCAGCTAACGGAATTCCGTATGGTACTTTTGCAGCAAACATTCTGGGTAGCCTAATCATTGGCATTATTCTAGGCTTGGCGGCAAAGCACCAAACACTCACCCAAAATACTATTTTATTTTTGGCTACTGGCTTTTGTGGAGGTTTTACCACCTTCTCAACTTTTGCATACGAAAATCACGTACTGCTTAAATCAGGAGACTTTATGAGTTTTGCAGCATATACCGTAGGTAGTTTTGTAATCGGTTTTGCTGCTGTTTTCTTCGGAATTTGGCTGGTACGTTTCATTTAATGATGCCCAAAATCCTTTACCCCAGCTTCTATTCGAATAGCTAGGTCATTTTCGCTTGGCGGAATTGGGCATGAATACCTAGTATTATACGCACAATACGGGTTATACGCCTTGTTGAAATCTAACACAATGGTATCGCCTTTCGGTATATAAGCATCCAAAAAACGGCCACCGCCGTAACTTCCGTCGCCACTTGTTAGGTCTGTAAATGGAAGGAAAAGATAATCGATATATTCAGGATCTTCGCTGGGTGTGGTACTCTGATACAGGTTTAATTGTAGCTCCTTTCCGAATAAACTAAAATGTGCCTCACCATACTTTACATACTCTGGAAGTCGGGATGTTGATGTTTTCATCAAAAATGGTGTCTCGTTTGGGGTTCGTACAAAAGTTGCTTCCACCCTATAGTTTAGATCGATTGGATAAAAATCGAGTTCCTCGAAGTTGTCTAAATCGGTTTTCTTGAGTATGGTGGTCTCTGGATTCGCGAACTTTTCATTTTCAGAAGTTTGGTATGCTTCAATTTCTTGTATCGCTTCCGATTGTGCATTTGCGAACAGATATAGAGAAGACACTAAAAAAATAAACAGCGGTTTCATAGACAACATTTTTTCAAATGTAGTTATTTTCTAAGCTCTAACATTTTTTAACCTATATTTGATTGATTTTCAAACAACTATTCACTACCAAATTAATCAATATGAAACTTTCCAATGTAAATCGCTTTACAGCGATACTGTTATTAGTGCTATTCACTTTTGCCAGTTGCGACAAAGATGATCCAGAAATAAGTGAAGAAGAACAGGAAGAGATGAACGAAGACCCTGCAAACTCGACAGGACGTTTTTCAGATCATTTAACTTGTAACGTTATTAATGTTCCTCCAGAAGTAGGCTTAAACTCGTATTACAAAAAGTATATTAATTGCTCAGGAGTTCCCGTGATAAGCTCGGCTGCCGTATCAGACGAAGCTTTAGTACTCGCTAGTGAGACCGTAGAGTTTATGTTAACCGATTTGGGTAATGTGCGGGCCAAATTAATTGAAGACGGTAATTACGTGGCTATATATCCTGAAGGGGGGAGTTTAAGTGATTTACCTGAAAATTTTACAGGAGGTCCGAATAGCACGGGTGCTTACTCTAATGGCCCCTCCCTAAAGGCATTGGCGACTGATGCGGCCAGTCTTTTATGTAATCCTGAAGTGGGGTATGGCCATACCTTGGTTCATGAAATGGCACATATGATAGACGGTGGTGCAATGCGGTTTATCGATAATACATTTACAGCTACGCAAACATCAATTTATAATCAAGCAATAGCAAGTGGAAAATGGGCGAATACTTATGCCGCATCGAATCCGAGAGAATACCTAGCCGAAGGAGTTACGATTTGGTATGGTGTGAATTGGATTGGTCCTGAAGGCGGTGACGGGAATAGAAACAATGTGGGTACGAGAGCTGAGTTACAAGCCTACGACCCTAACTTGTATAATTTTATAAATACATATTACAATAACAGCACAGATGTACCAGGATGCCGAACACCCGTGATAAGTGGAACCAGCGCTTCCTGTCCAGATACAGTTACTGATATTGATGGCAACGTGTACAATGTCGTGAATATTGGCCCCATGTGTTGGATGAAAGAAAATTTAGAAACAACAAAATTTAATGACGGAACTCCCATCCAGAATATTACTGACAATACAGCATGGCAAAATACAACCTCCCCTGCCTGGTCAACATATGATAACGATGGTTCCAATGGAGATTTATACGGCCACCTTTATAATGGCTACGCATTAAACAGCACCAAGCAATTATGCCCCACAGGTTGGCATGTGCCGAGCTATCAAGAATTACAAGACTTAGTTAATTATGCAGGTGGTGATTACGCTTCGGTAGACCTAAGAACTACTGCTTTATGGAACCCTCCGGGATTGCCAGCCACCAATAGCAGCAATTTTACAGCTTTACCAAGCGGAATCAGAAACCAAGATGGGTTTTTTCAAGAGGCAGAACGGCGAACTAATTTTGGCTCTCGTACCACGTCCAACTCAAATACAGCTAATTTCTATTCCAAAGCAATTTTTGGTGACCAAGAAAGAATTTATACAGACAATGTAAAAAAAACATTGGGAATGCCTTGTAGGTGTATCAAAGATTAAAATATTTAGTACTTTTATCCTATCAAAATAAAAATCATGAAAACATATACCTGGATCCAAGAAATCATTACAGTGAGAAATCACCGTGGCAGGATACGTATATGTTGACTATGTAACAATAAGACAATTCAATATAAAAACGTCCTGCCCAACAGCAGGACGTTTTACTTTTATACCACCCAACCAAATGAAAAAACTATACACAAATTACATCAATAACTTCTCAGGGCTTTCTATAGAGATCTGGTTATTGTCTTTGGTAACTTTTGTAAACCGGGCTGGCGCTATGGTACTCCCGTTTCTTTCGCTTTATCTTGTAAATGAAAAAGGATTTACCCTACCCCAAGTAGGATGGATTATGACAGCTTATGGCGTTGGTTCTTTTTTAGGTACTTGGGTAGGCGGAAGACTTACCGACACCATTGGATTTTATAAAGTGATTACGGCAAGTTTGTTTTTGGGCGGACTCGGATTTATAGGACTTCAATTTTTGGATAGTTATTACGGTATTGCCTTCGGAATGTTTGCCCTCATCTTTATAGCAGACGCTTACAGACCTGCAATTTTTGTGGCTTGTGGTGCCTATAGCAAACCAGAAAACACCACCCGAAGCATTGCACTTATCCGACTGGCTATAAATTTAGGCTTTTCGATTGGTCCCGTGATCGGGGGGATAATCATCGCAAGTATTAGTTATAGTTCATTATTTTGGATAGATGGAATTACATGTGTATTGGCGGCTAGCTTCCTATTTGTACTCTTAAAACCCAAAAAAGTCACAGAAGAAGCTCCTAAAAAGATAAAGTTTGGGCTCCCTCCTTTAAAAAATAAGTTATTCATGTTGCTTATTCTAATTATGGTATTGAGCACCATGATGTTTGTGCAATACTTTTCTGTAATCCCACTATACTATGAGCAAGCCCACTTTTTATCTGAAGATGTAATTGGCGCACTACTGTTTCTGAACGGAATCATTATCGTTGTTTTTGAAATGCCCCTGGTGGGTTGGCTAGAACGTATCAATATTTCAAAAACCATGGCGACCTTTTGGGGGATGGTCTTTCTGGCACTCAGTTTTATTGTTCTAAATCTGGGCGATTGGTTTGGAATTCTCGTAATCGGCATGGTGTTAATGACCGTTGGTGAAATGATAGGCTCCCCGTTTTCAAATGCACTAGCCCTAGAAATGGCACCAGAAGGAAGAAAAGGAAGCTATATGGGCTTATATAGCATGAGCTTTTCGGTTTCACATATTTTTGGCCATAACGGCGGCATGAACCTTGTAAACTCATTTGGTTATGCCAACACCTGGTATATTATTTTTGGCGTAGTAGCAATCGTAGCTATGCTAAGTCTACTACTCCACCAACGCGTTAAGAAAAGTCGTATTTTAGCGACCACTCCTGAATTTCCTGTATGAAAAAAGTAAGTTTTCTGGTTTTATTGGTATGTAGTGTTTTCGCTTGCGAGGAAATTTCCGATGGCTCTCAAAATAGTTCCGAAGTAGAAAAAATCAATTCTAAAATAAATCGAAGCACAACCTCTTCTGAAACGATCGAACGATACCTTCCGAAGTTAGATAGCACTCGTTACAACGTAGGGTTTTTGATCATGGATGGGGTGTACAATACCGAACTTACCGCACCGTATGATATTTTTCAGCATACTGTTTTTAGAGAAAATAGTAAGGCCATGAATGTATTCACGGTAGCAAATACATTAGATCCCATCATTACATTTGAAGGCCTCCGGATACTTCCTGATTTTGATTATACGGCAGATGAAATACCACCAATCGATATTTTGGTAGTGCCCAGTGCCGAGCACCATCTAGATACCGATTTAGAAGATGAACAAATGATACACTTTGTTTCAGAAACTGCTAAAAATGCACAATTTGTTACTTCGCATTGCGATGGTGCTTTTGTGCTTGCCAAAGCTGGGTTGTTAGACCAGCATGTTTCTACAACCTTCCCCAGCGATATAGATGCCATGCGAACTATGTTTCCAAAACTAGATGTTAGGAAAGATTTATTGTTTGTTCATGATGGAAAATACATAACATCGGCAGGTGGGGCAAAAAGTTTTGAAGCGGCATTGTATGTATGTGAATTACTCTACGGAAAAGAAATAGCCCAATCATTGGCAGATGGGCTAGTAATAGAATGGGACCTAAAAAAGGTCCCACATCTTATAATAAAAAAGTAAATTTTCAGTATTTCTATTTCTTAATTTTTTCAGTCCGGAGATTCTTTTTGATTTTACGTTGCCTTCTTGACAATAGGACCGCATCTAGACATGAAATAAATAATCCAATTCCAGCAACCAAACAAACAAACCGTATTGCAGCTGCGCCAGGAAATTCAATACCAGAAAATCCTACAGCAAAGGTTATAATTGTAATCAGTAAAAAATGTATCGTATAATTTTTCATGTGTGGGTGTATTTTATTTATAGTACTAAACTACTTTTTTAAACTATACGATTGTACTAATGAAATGTCAATTGTGGATACTTTAACGCAGTATCATAAAAACTGCAAAAATTTAATGCTTTAGCATTTCAATAGGTTTGATGCTATTGTTTGCCACTACATGCGACAAAACAATTTGTGTTTTGGTTTCCCCGTAGGAAATAAGTTGGTCGATAAAGTATTCGAGATGTTTTTGGTTGCGGAGTACTACTTCCATCACAATGTTCTCATTTCCGGTAATTCGATAACAATTAAGTACCTCCTCATACGTCTGTACCTTGTCTAAAAATGGTTTTAATTTTCCCATAAACGCACGCAGGGTAATTATTGCTTTTAATTGATAGCCTGTTTCAAATGGAGAAACTACGGTTCTATAGCTATGTATGATACCGGCATCTTCCATCTTTTTGATGCGCTCAGATACAGCGGGAGAGCTAATTCCTACTGCCCTGCCAATGGCCGAGTTACTGGTCCGAGCATTGCGTTGGAGTTGCTGTAATATTTTCCAATTAAGCTGGTCTAGTTGCATTTAAAGTTTTTTTTAAAATTAATTTAAAATTTAAACCAAATATATTAATTTACCTTAATATCAATATCTAATTATACAACTATCTCACTAAATTTGATGGAAATTAATTAAAATAGACCCCCAGATCGTGTTACCCTCTGCACACCCAAATTTCCCTGAATCGGCTATCTACAAAAAAGCCCAGGATATCTTTGCACTTTCACGAAACATTTCTCAATACCTTGGCCATGATCTTGCCAGTTTGAAGGAAGATGGAAGTGAGCATCCACATATTTACTTTTCAGGCGATATCGTACAGCAGTCGGTATCATTGGCTCCTGAAATCCTCAAAGCTGAACGCCAACCGTTTTCCGAACAAAAACAAAAGCACGTTGCCTCTGTAACGCGGCTCGCGAACTTGCTGTATAAAAACTGTGAACGCTTAGAACGTAGCGGTAGTAACGGCAAAGACTTTTTACCCATTTTACGCAATGAACTGAAAAAATTCAGAAAGTTACAGCGCCATTGGATGTTGACGTTGTAATTATTTCATTTCATATCCTCACTAAAACAGACAGTATCATTTAATAAGTAACTTCAATGTGCAGCAAAATGATTCACAATTTTTTGGTCACTGAGTGCTTCAACATTTCTTGAAGTGTATCGAAGTGACAGACCCAGGGTAAGCGATTCGCATCCTTAAACCAAAATAGCTAAAGGTGTTCTTAAATAAACTAGGAGAATCAGCCTAGACCCTTCGACACGCTCAGGGTAAGCGAATCACAACCTTTAGCCAAAATAGCTAAAGATGTTCTTAAATAAACTAGGAGAATCAGCCTAGACCCTTCGACAGACTCAGGGTAAACGAATCACAACCTTTAGCCAAAATAGCTAAAGGTGTTATTAAACAAATCAGGAAAATTAGTCTAGACCCTTCGACACGCTCAGGGTAAGCGATTCGCACTATTCTTGATTCGTTTCACTCTCAAGAATTGGCTTTCTGCTTACATATTTCGTCTGTACTGCCCGCCTACTTCAAACAAGGCGTAGGTGATTTGACCCAGCGAAGCATATTTACATACCTCCATGAGCGCTTCAAAAATATTTTCATTCTGTATTGATCGCTCTTGTAGGTCTTTTAACAAAGTAGCTACTTTTTCTTTATTACGGTCGTTCAGGTTTTCTACTACTTCAATCTGATATTGCTTTTCTTCTTCCGTAGCACGAATAATTTCTGCGGGTTGTACCGTTGGAGAACCTTTGCTACTTAAAAAGGTGTTTACACCTATAATTGGGAATTCCCCTGTATGTTTCAAAGTTTCGTAATACAGGCTTTCTTCTTGTATTTTACTGCGTTGGTACATGGTTTCCATAGCACCCAATACGCCACCGCGCTCCGTAAGTCGATCAAATTCATCTAAAACAGCATTTTCAACTAAATCGGTAAGCTCTTCAATGATAAAACTTCCCTGTATCGGATTTTCATTTTTAGCGAGTCCGAGTTCCTTATTGATAATCAACTGAATGGCCATGGCACGTCGCACACTTTCTTCGGTAGGTGTTGTGATGGCTTCATCGTAGGCATTGGTATGCAAACTATTACAATTGTCGTAAATAGCGTACAGTGCCTGCAGTGTTGTCCTAATATCATTAAAGTCTATTTCCTGGGCGTGCAACGATCTACCTGAAGTTTGAATGTGGTATTTCAGCATTTGGGCGCGCGGATTCGCACCGTATTTATTTTTTAGTGCTTTAGCCCAAATTTTACGTGCTACACGACCAATTACCGAATATTCTGGATCGATTCCGTTGCTGAAGAAAAACGAAAGGTTTGGCCCGAATTTATTGATATCCATACCTCTGCTCAAATAATATTCCACATAAGTGAAACCATTGGCGAGGGTAAAGGCTAACTGTGTAATCGGGTTGGCACCTGCTTCTGCGATATGGTATCCGCTTATAGAAACTGAGTAAAAATTTCGAACTTGTTGTTCGATAAAATACTCTTGTACATCTCCCATTAATCGCAAGGCAAATTCTGTTGAAAAAATACAGGTATTTTGCGCTTGGTCTTCTTTTAAAATATCGGCCTGTACGGTTCCACGCACCTGCTTTAGTGTTTCTACCTTAATCTTTTCATACACCTCTTTAGGCAATACTTGATCTCCTGTGGTTCCCAAAAGCATCAGCCCGAGGCCATCATTCCCCTCTGGTAATTCACCTTGGTATTCAGGCCGCTTTTTACCTTTATATAGTGCTGAAATTTTAGCAGACACTTCGTCTTCCAAGCCATTTTCTTTGATGTATTTTTCACAATTTTGATCGATGGCGGCATTCATAAAAAAACCGAGTAACATCGGCGCCGGACCGTTTATGGTCATACTTACCGAGGTCATCGGGTGGCTCAGGTCGAAACCTGAATACAATTTTTTTGCGTCGTCTAAACAACAGATGGAAACACCGGCGTTCCCAATTTTTCCGTAGATATCCGGGCGCAATCCTGGGTCATTTCCGTAAAGCGTAACACTGTCGAAAGCCGTAGACAATCGTTTTGCCGGCAAACCGTGACTCACATAATGAAAACGACGATTTGTACGTTCTGGGCCACCTTCACCAGCAAACATTCTAGCCGGATCTTCGCCCGTTCTTTTAAATGGATACAGTCCTGCCGTATAGGGAAATTCTCCTGGAACATTTTCTTGCAAACACCATCTTAAGATATCACCCCAAGCTTGGTATTTGGGCAAAGCCACTTTGGGTATTTGGGTATGCGAAAGGCTTTCAGTATGAGTTTCGATATTAATTTCCTTATCGCGCACCTTAAACGTATACACGGGATTTTTGTATTTGTTCACTTTTTCATCCCATGAAGTAATTACCTCCCAATTGTACGGATCGAGGTCCATTTTAAGTTGGTCAAACTCTGCCAACAACAATTTGAGCAAGTCTGCAATTTTTGTCTCCGTTTTTATACTTTCTGAAACGATACCCGTTTTATCAATTTCGGGTTGCTTTCCTGAAACAGTTTCTATGGTCTTAAATATTCCGTAGAGTTTTTGCGCCACTTCGGCTTGACCAATGGCTGTTTTATCGTACGCTCGATTATTTTCAGAAATTTCAGAAAGATAACGCGTACGGGCAGGTGGAATCACAAAAATTTTCTCACTCATCTCATCACTGATCTCAAAGGTACTCTTCAGTTCGGCGTTTGCCTTACTTACCAACTGATCCATAATTGCCTTGTAAAGCGTATTCATTCCAGGATCATTGAACTGGGACGCGATGGTTCCAAAAATCGGGAGTTGATCTTGTGGCGTATCCCAAAGTTGGTGGTTGCGCATGTATTGTTTTTTCACATCTCGTAACGCATCTAGCGATCCTCGCTTATCGAATTTATTGATAGCAACCAAGTCGGCAAAATCGAGCATGTCAATTTTTTCTAACTGGGTGGCCGCACCAAACTCGGGGGTCATTACGTAGAGCGAAATGTCGCTATGTTCTAAAATTTCAGTATCACTCTGGCCTATTCCTGAAGTTTCTAGAATAATGAGATCGAAGCCTGCGGCCTTAATCACCTCAATAGCTTCGGCAACGTATTTGGAGAGGGCAAGATTGCTTTGCCTTGTGGCCAAACTTCTCATGTAAACCCTGGGGGAATTGATGGCATTCATCCGAATTCGATCGCCCAATAAGGCTCCACCAGTTTTTCGTTTAGAGGGATCTACCGAAATTAAGCCTATTGTTTTCTCTGGAAAGTCCAACAAAAATCGACGTACCATTTCATCTACCAAAGACGATTTTCCGGCACCTCCCGTTCCGGTAATCCCGAGAACCGGAGTTGTGATTGACTTATTGTGTTCATGAATTTTTTCTAACGCATCTTTGGCGATATCTGGAAAATTTTCTGCGGAAGAAATCACACGCGCAATAGCACCAGGTTCTTTAGACGATAATTTTTCAACCTCACCGTTTAGGGAATCTCCAATGGCAAAATCGGCTGTTTTAACCAGATCATTAATCATTCCCTGAAGGCCCATTTCACGTCCATCGTCTGGAGAATAGATGCGTGTAATTCCATACTCCATGAGTTCTTCAATTTCCGAAGGAAGAATAACTCCACCACCACCGCCAAATATCTTGATATGTTCTGCCCCTTTTTCCTGTAGCAAGTCGTACATATACTTAAAGTATTCGTTATGACCGCCCTGATATGATGTCATGGCAATTGCATTGGCATCTTCTTGGATGGCAGTATTCACAACCTCTTCCACGCTTCTATCATGACCCAGGTGAATTACTTCAACACCAGTTGCCTGAATAATGCGACGCATAATATTTATGGCAGCATCGTGGCCATCAAAAAGAGAAGCTGCAGTTACGATTCGTACTTTATGTTTCGGAGTATAAGGAGTTTGTGTTTGCATATTTTTCAAATAGTGCACAAAGTTACGAAAACAGGGGCATAAACTTTATTTTTTTACACGCAATAAAACAGTCTTATGTTTGCGATTAAAACGTTTTTTGTTTACATTTACAACTTAATTCAAAATATAAAAATTACTCATTATGAAAAAAATTTACATTTTAGCTGCATTAGTGGCTTTCGCGTTTAACGCTACTGCACAGATAGAATACGAAGAAGGGTTTGAAAACTTTACCCTTGGTGATGTGTCTCCACAGCATCCAAATTGGAGAACTTGGGGAGAGCCTTCTGGACCTATGGAGAATGCACAAGTTGTAGACTCACAAGCTTCTTCAGGAGATAAGTCTTTAGAAATCAATTCTGATGGTGCTCCAGCTGGAATCGATCAAATTATGTACATTACAGGGGCTCCAACATCTGGAGTTTACTCTGTACGTTTTGATATGTTAGTACCAGACGGTCAGGAAGGATACTTTAACATGCAAGGTCAAGTAACTAACAATGGAACTGCTTGGGAACAATGGTTAGTTGGTGGTAATGTTTACTTCAACGAAGCTAACGGTAGCCCAGGAGAAGGTACTGTTGACGGAAACCCAGGACAAACGTTTTCATTTCCTCATGATGCTTGGTTTACAATCGATTTAGTATACGATATCGATGCTGAAGTTTGGGCGATGTACATTGACGGAACGCTAGCGTTTGATGATCAGTTGTTCGAATTCAACCCAACAACGAATCCTTTTGCAGAATTAGCTGCTTTAGATTTTTACGCTCCTAGCGCTAGTACATTGTACTACGTAGATAATGTAATCCACTTTAACGGAGACTCTACTACCTTAGGTGTTGATGACTTTAGCCCTGCTAATTTCAGCGTATACCCTAACCCAGTACAAGACAGATTGAACATTCAATCTAACGAGGTTGTAGATGCAATCACTGTATATGATGTATTAGGAAAAGCTGTTATCTCTGTAGCTCCTGGAGTAATTTCTCCAAGTGTAGACATGAGCGCTCTTTCTGCTGGTGCATACTTAGTTAATGTTAGCATTAACGGTGCTTCTAAAACGGTAAAAGTAGTTAAGTAATCTTACTGACTTTTTATAAAGTAAAAGGCCCTTCATTTGAAGGGCTTTTTTTTATCTTTATACGCACCATTAATTAATTAGACCATGAAAAAGTACCTCGCATTTGCATCTTGTTTTATACTTATTTCTTGTGCAGAATTGCAACAAGTGGTAAATACATTACCCCAATCTGGCGGTATGGATCCAACTATGATTGCTAATGGTCTGAGGCAAGCTTTAGATTTCGGTATTGACAAACAAGTGACTAAGCTCACTAGAAAAGATGGGTTTTATAAAAATAACCTTGTAAAAATAGTACTGCCTCAAGAATTACAAAAAGTAGATAAAACCTTAAGGGATATTGGTCTTAGTAGTTTGGCAGACGAAGGGTTAAAAATACTAAATCGTGCCGCCGAAGACGCTGTAAAAGAAGCTACTCCAATTTTTGTTGATGCCGTTAAAGGAATTACCTTTAATGATGCAAAGAACATTCTATTGGGTCCAGATAATGCTGCTACCAATTATCTAGAAGGCCGCACCAATAGCGCGTTGTACAGTAAGTTTAATCCCGTCATTAAAAATTCGTTCCAGAAAGTGGGTGCCGACAGGATTTGGGAAAATATAATCACCAAATACAATGCTGTTCCATTTGTAAATCAAGTAAATCCAGATCTAACCGACTATGTTACCAATGAAGCCTTAGACGGAGTGTATACAATGATTGCAGTAGAAGAGAAAAAAATAAGAACCAACGTGGCTTCGAGAACAACTACACTACTCAAACAAGTATTTAGTCTACAAGATTAAAAATTTCATATTTACATTAATTATGAGATGATTAACGCTTTGTTAATACCTCTTTACATTTCCAACACATACTTTTGTAGCATAAAACAAAATGATATGTCGGGATGGTTTTCTAAAAAATCACGCTTAGAAAAATTACAGAAAAAATATGTAGCCTTAATGAGAAAATCGTATAGGGTTGCACTAGATGATGCAAAAGAGAGTGATCGGGTTCAAGAAAAGGCCCAAGAAATTTATGACGAAATTAGGCATCTAACCTTGCTCAGGGCAGATAAGTAAGTTAATGCAACGACTTAAAGTAGTCGAAAGCATCTTTTAATCTAGACCCGTACCAACTAAAATATTCCCCATCTACTAAAAGCACTTCGTTTTGAAGTGCTTTTTTTAATTCATCAACATCACTTTCAGTAAACGGATATGGTTCTGAACTCAGTAAAATTAAATCTGATTGTTTTAAAGTTTCCGCAGTCACTTCTGGATATCTGGACGATTTTTCACCCAATATATTCTCAAAGTGATTTAGAGCTAATAGATCATTTATAAATGTATTTCTACCCGCCAGCATCCAAGGATTCTTCCATATAACATAGGCTACCTTTTTAAAAGGCCTGTTTTGTATAAATACATTGAATTCATTCTGAGCCTCGATTATAGATTTTTTCAATTGATTAGCCCGATCAGACACCGCTAGAATTTCACCTAAACTAACAATCATTTCATGTACATCATCTATAGTATAGATATCACTTACCCATACAGGAGCAATGGTTTCAAGCTGTTCTACCATCTCCTTGGTATTCTCTTCTTTATTACATAAAATGAAATCAGGATTCAATTTTTCAATTTTCTCAAAAGACACCTTTTTAGTGCCACCAACCATTGTTTTTTGTTTTCTGAAATCGGGTGGATGTACGCAAAATTTTGTCACTCCAACAATACTATCTGAAAGACCAAGTGAAACTAACAATTCTGTTTGGGAAGGAACCAGTGATACTATTCTACTAGGAGTGGTAGGTATTGTCACTTTTCTATGTAACTGATCAGTAACCAGCATCGAGAATCGATTTCATTTGAAGTTGTAGTTCTTGTGCTGCTGTAGCTGCAGCAGTAGCAAAATCAGTTTCTTTAGAAGCATAAATGATTCCACGAGACGAATTAATCAATAGCCCCACCTGACTATTAAGTCCGTATTTACAAACTTCGGAAAGATTACCTCCTTGGGCTCCCACTCCTGGAACCAAGAAAAAACTATCGGGCACCACCTTTCTTATCTCACCCAAATATGATGCTTTTGTCGCCCCTATCACATACATCAAATTCTGTGCATTATGCCATGATTTAGATGTTTTGAGTACAGAAGTATATAGCGGCGCTCCCTTCGAAGTATCCGTTTGAAAATCGAACGCGCCTTTGTTCGAGGTAAGCGCTAACAATATGGTATGTTTATTTTCAAATTGCAGAAATGGTTCTACGCTATCACGTCCCATATAAGGAGCAACCGTAACAGAATCGAATCCTAAGTCTTCAAAAAAAGCCTTGGCGTACATGGTAGAAGTATTTCCAATATCACCACGCTTTGCATCTGCAATGGTAAAAATTTCAGGATGATTTGTATTTAGATAGGAAATTGTCTTTTCTAATGCGCTCCACCCTTTGAGACCATAGGCTTCGTAAAACGCGGTATTTGGTTTATAGGCCACGCATAAGTGATGAGTAGCATCTATTATCGCTTTGTTAAAGGCAAAAATTGGGTCCTCTTCTGCCAATAAATGTTCTGGTATCTTTTTGATATCTACATCCAGACCAATGCAAAGAAACGATTTCTTTTTATGGATCTGTGCGACAATTTCTTGCGTAGTCATGGGTACTCGTTAAAAAGTTTCGCCTGCTTCTTTAAGCTTTTCTGTGTTGCTCACCAATTGAAGCTCATCTATGATTTTTTGGATATCGCCGTCTATGATGTTGCCTAAATCATATAACGTAAGATTAATACGATGGTCTGTTACACGTCCTTGCGGATAGTTATAAGTTCTAATTTTGGCACTTCTGTCTCCACTAGTCACCATAGACCCCCTCTTTTCTGCATCTTCCGCTTGTTTTTTGGCCAATTCTAAGTCGAATAACCGTGAACGCAACACTTTAAATGCTTTCTCTTTGTTCTTATGTTGGGATTTTTGATCTTGGCACTGTGCCACCAATCCAGTGGGTTCGTGTGTTAAACGAACTGCCGAATAGGTAGTGTTTACCGACTGTCCGCCCGGTCCTGAAGAACAGAAATAATCAATTCGTACATCTTTAGGGTCAATTTCAACATCAAATTCTTCTGCCTCTGGAAATACCATCACGGTAGCGGCGCTTGTATGAACGCGCCCTTGTGTTTCAGTTTGTGGCACTCGCTGTACCCTATGTACTCCAGCTTCATATTTAAGGGTGCCATATACATCATCACCTTCTACTTCAAACTGAATTTCTTTATAACCACCACTGGTACCTTCACTAAAATCTACCACACTTACCTTCCAGCCCTTGTTTTCGCAATATTTGGTGTACATACGGTGTAGGTCACCAGCGAAAATACTCGCTTCATCGCCTCCAGTTCCAGCCCTAACTTCAACAACAGCATTTTTAGAGTCTTCTGGGTCTTTCGGAATGAGCATAAACTTAATTTCCTCTTCAAGCTTTTCTATTTTTCCTTTGGCCTCGTCCATTTGAAGTTTTGCCATTTCAACCATCTCATCATCGCTACCATCGGCCAAGATTTCTTCTGCTTCGGAAACACGCTCGGTTGCCAAAAGATATTGCTCGCGTTTATCCATAAGCGCCCTTAAATCTTTATATTCTTTATTTAGCTGAATATATTGTTTCTGGTCACTAATTATTTCAGGTTGAATGATAAGATCGCTTACTTCATCAAACCTATTTTTTACTATTTGAAGTTTTTCTAACATATACTAACTTCCCATTATTCGGGTCGAGCAAATTTACAATTTTTTAGAGGATTAGATTCTCAAATCGCAAAGACACTTTACAATCTTATTGAGGTGACTTGATGACTAGCGGCGCGATAATTGTTCTTTGGGAGCCTTATTCATCAAGCAAAAATGAATTACCAATGCAGTGGCCAAGATTAAAGTTCCACGGGCTATAAACACGAATAAGTTTCCGAATCCTAGGTCATAATAGGCCAATGCTCGAAAAATTTCAGCAAAAATGAACAAAAACATAGCCAAGGCAAACACCAAAGATGCCTTCGTATTGCACGCGTGGTTATACAATAGCACCAAAAATCCTGTTACCACCAGTACCATCGCTCCTAATAACATAGCAGCATACTGCAAATTTCCCACAGTGAAATCTTTCAGCATATTAATAAACCTATATAACATGAAAGCATTCACTATAATAAATACAACAAATACAATGCTCAAAAAAACACCGAGATTTTTAAATGAAGCTTGTTTCCACAGTGCCTTCACAATAAATAGAAACGATATAAAATTTAGTAGTAATGCAACGACCGCCATCGTTTCATTTTCATACCAAATAGTAGCGAAGCTAGAAGTGGCATAGATAAGTAAGAAGGTCGCAATTAATGGGTTGACTTGCTTTTGCTTATAATATATCAAGATACATAGAAAAGCAATCGAAATAAACCCCCTAAGGAAACGGTAGGCTTTAAATTCTTCGAAATAATGTACGCCAATACTTGCTAGAAGCAGAATGAGACCTACACTTGCCAATATGAGTTTGTAGTTTTTAGCAATAGACTTCATAGTTCAATAACTCACGCCATTAATAACTTCACATTTAACAAGAGCACTAACTATAATTAAATTCTCCGTGCTTCGATTTAATTGTCAATTTTTTATCTGAAGCTTGATGTACGCGTCCTACAATCTGGGCGTCTACATTAAATGACTTCGAAATCTTAATAATTTCGTCTGCAATTTCTTCGGGTACATAAAGTTCCATTCGGTGCCCCATATTAAACACTTGGTACATTTCCTTCCAATCGGTTCCACTTTCTTCATGGATCATTTTGAAAAGCGGTGGTGTGTCGAATAAATTATCTTTTTCTATATGTAGATTTTCAATAAAGTGCAGAATTTTAGTTTGCGCACCCCCACTGCAATGCACCATCCCGTGAATTTCTTTAGAGGAATACGAATTTAAAATCTCTTTGATGATAGGAGCGTACGTTCGTGTGGGAGACAACACCAACTGTCCGGCATCAAGCGGTGTTCCGTCAATTCTATCGGTTAGTTTTTTAGAACCACTATACACCAAAGATTCGGGTACAGCAGCATCATAACTCTCAGGGAATTTTTCAGCTAAATACTTATGGAACACATCATGACGGGCACTTGTGAGGCCATTGCTTCCCATTCCACCATTGTATTGCGATTCATAGCTAGCTTGTCCAAACGAAGCCAGCCCTACAATTACATCACCTGGTTGAATGTTTGCATTGTCTATGATGTCTTCTTTTTTCAATCTTGCAGTAACCGTACTATCTACAATAATGGTGCGCACCAAATCACCTACATCGGCTGTTTCGCCTCCAGTTGAGTAAATATTAACCCCAAAGTTTGCCAACTCTTTAATTAGTTCTTCAGTACCGTTTATGATAGCAGAAATTACATCTCCGGGTATCAAGTTTTTATTGCGCCCTATGGTAGAAGATAAGGTAATCGCATCTACCGCGCCAACGCACAGTAAATCGTCTATATTCATGATAAGGGCATCTTGTGCAATGCCTTTCCAAACAGATAGATCACCTGTTTCTTTCCAGTACATATAGGCCAAAGACGATTTTGTACCGGCACCATCTGCGTGCATTACCAAGCAGTAGTCATCGTCACCTGTTAGATAATCGGGTACAATTTTACAGAATGCCTTCGGAAAAAGTCCCTTATCAACATTCTTAATGGCATTGTGAACGTCTTCCTTTCCTGCGGAAACGCCCCGTAACGCATATCTTTTTGAAATTTCCTGACCCATAGAGTTGTTGTGTTGTCACAAAAGTACTGAATACTAAAACGCCCCGAAAATTCGAGACGTTTTTTTTGGTGTATTTAAATGGTTTGTATTATTTCCAATCGGGCATAAATGCGTTCTCTTTAAACGTCTCACGATTTCCATCATTATCGATAAAATCTACTTCTAATATTACGATGCTTTGTGCTGAAATCCCATCGTTTGAAGTATTCATCAGAATTATTTCTGCTTCATTCGGAGAGTATTTTACTTGTAAATCGTTTGTCCCATTGGGTTTTGAGCCTGAAATTTCCGTAGCAACATCGGTATCGAGATCATAAATAAATACACGTGAATCTAATCTTCTGTATTCAGCGTTCTGAAATTCTGACACATCATAGGTATAGAGCACTTGTTTATTATCTACAGATAATTCGAGACCACTCACGCCACCTAACATATTTGAAAAAACCGTATCTAAGAGGTTTCCAGCGTTATCAATTATTAAAATTGATGTATTATAACCACTCAAATCATTTGTCTTAATAGCGATCGTATTGTCAGATTCATGAGCATCCACTTCAGAAACAAGCGATCCATCGGTTGTTTGGTATACAAGTTCGAGTCCTTGACCAGAGGTGTTTATACGATATAATTTATCTAACACGGGAAAATAAATACGGGTACTATTTTCTGGCCATGAGATATTAATTTCATTAAGGTTAAATCCAGCGGGCTTAACAGTACTTGTAATTTTTCTTGTCTCGCTTCCATCCCTATTCATTGTGAACACATCAACTTGTGCCCCGTCAGATTGTAAAAAGGCAATTCGGTTTGCTGCCACATTACGCACGGGTCTAAAGCTATTTTTGTCTGAAGGGGTAAGCTGAAATTCAGATCCGTCCTCATCAGCAGAAAAAATAACATTGTTGCCGTTTATATTTCGTGTAAAGAGTATTCGGTTGTCTACAGGTGCACTCACCACAGAAAATGTTCCAAACGGACTTAGTACTGGATCATTAATATTATCTGTTGCTGATACTTGCCATACATAGTCGGCGCCAAGAACTAACGGACTATACGTAAACGTAGTATCTGTAATATTCTCGAAGAGAAGAACGTCGTCGTTCTGGTTGTTACGCACCTCTAAAGTGTATTCTATTGGGTCGTTTTCAGGATCGTCTGAGGTCCATGAAAAAGTTGCCTCAACACTCTGCAAGACTTCATTTTCGGTAGGTGACAGTAATTGCGGACTCGTAGGTGGTCTATTATTAGCTGTTGAAACATCTAACTCGAACACAACATTCACTGTGGTATTGGCCAAAACCGTAGTAGGCTCAAAATCGGCTAAAAAGTCTTCTACCCTCGCCTCAACAGCATATTCGCCTACTGGAACATTCTCAATTAAAAATTTCCCAAGACTGTCGGTAAAAACGGTACTTGAAACGGGTTGGGTTGCAATTCGGGCATTTGGAATTGGGGTATTACTACCTGCGGCAACAACGGTACCGCTAATAGCCCCAGTATCGTCTTCACCAATCCTATCTTCATTACAAGAAAACATACCTACCATCAGTGTAAGAAAAACGGAAATATATAAAATTCGATCTTTCATCATCATGCTATTTAGGATTACGGTTTAGTTTTGTTTTTTTCGAGCCGAAATGATAGTTAATTCCGAGTCCAATATTATAATAGAAATCATTTCGTCTTCCCCCCACAAAATCGTCTATTCTATCAGAAAACGCACTATTCCAATCGGCATTAAGAGTCATAGATATGCGATCTGTGAAAAGATACTCTAGTCCTGCACCTACCTGTAATTTATAGAAAGGATCCCATCGTTTTAGGTTATCGGTTTCTGGATCGTCTGCATAAAACATAATACCCCCACCTCCATAAAGATATGGGGACAATCTATCGTGTGGCAGAATATTGAATTCGATATTGGCATTTTGGCTGTTCCACCATCGCATGTTTTCTGATGTAGAATTAAGCTTAAACCATTGTATTTGGTACCCTAAGCTAATTCGAGAAGAGAAACGATATTTATAGCCGGCTCCTACCATATAATCAATTACTGCGGTACTGTAATCTCCATCTACCAGGGAAGCACCTGAAAACAAACTAACCGCATGTCTGAAATCGTGGTCTTGGTAGGCGCGCTCATACAAAGCGGTTTCATTTTCTAATTCCTGTTCCAATTCGTATTGGGAAATCAATTCTTTATCTTTTTCAGGCCCTTCTAAGGTACCCCATAAATTATCCTTAATACCTTCTAAAATAAGTAATTCTACCGCTTTTTCAATAGCTTCTTGCACGGCCATTTGTGAAGGCTCATTTTTTGTAAAGCCAGTTTCTACTTCTAAAAGTCTCTGAAAATTAACATAGCGGAATAACCCTACATCTACCCCTTGCGATAAAATTGTTTTTGAAGCATTTACGGTTTTTAAAACCTCTCCAGTAGAGGTTGAGACCGCCCGTAGGTATACTGTAATTCTATCTTGCCTGTATTGTGAAGACCCGCCAACACCAAAATAACGTGCACCAACACCTCCTGTTAAGATGTTTGAATCGTATGACACAACTCCTCCTTCAAGAAGGATTCCTGCAAACAACAACGGGTTTAAACGTTGCGGAGGATTATCGGTAGCATTCCGATATTCATCCCGAGTGGTTCTAATAATATTTCTTTCGTTTAATAGGTTTCCTAAGTTTTCTCGTTCAATCGGTAAAAACCATTTGGAGTCTTCAAGTGCTTTTATAAGAATTGTAGTTGCACCTTGTGTAACGGCTGTACTAAATGTACTTCCGTTCTCAACACTTTTATATTGTCCTGTCTGATCTTTAAAGTTATAAACTCCAACCTCAATTTTACTCTCTGGTGCTGGCAGCTGGCGTAATTTTTTGGTTTGCGCGGTCAATTCGGCAATTCGTGCTTCTTGGGGTGTTGTGGGCTGATTGAAATAAGCTCCGCATCCATTTAAGAAGAGAGATATAATGAAAATGACAACAATATTTTTACAGTTTTGCATACCTATTGTTATGTTAATTATTCGGAACGATAATTTGGGTTTGCTCTCCCGTGGTTATATCTAAAATATTGATAACTAATCCTTCTGTAGATTCGAACACCTCATACTCAAGGTTTCCATCTCTTGAGGTTCCTTCTGGTGGAAGTTCCTGATCGCCAAACTGACCGAAGAGTTGGTTATTTAGCAAGCTATCAAAACCTTCAAGCCCTTCAAAACCTTCCAATTGTGAGTCTTCAAACTGGTTTTGGGCGTTGGCAGAATTTAAAAGCCATGTATAATTAAAGGGATCACCACCAAAAGCCGGGTTTTTGGGAGTATAGACTAGCTGTTGGCCAAAACCATATGAACTGATTCCGATGAAAAGAAGAAATAATAGTTTTTTCATTTTTTATTTTTTAATAGCTCTTAGTTCGTGATCCATTTCGCTCTAAATCTAAAAGATAGCGATGCACGCGAACTAATGCTTGATTTCTCATTTCAATTAAATAATCATTTTGGGGTCTGACAATAAATTCGGCAACAATGCTGTCACCCACGTAAATTTCAATCTTTGTATTGTTACCTATTGCCAAGACCTCCTTAATGGTAACAATCTCTCTGCCATTGATATTGTTCTGTAGATATTCTAAATAAAACATTTTGTAGAAATCACTTCCCAATTTGGTTTTGGTATCTTCCACAACAATCCCCCTGAGCACCAATCCGTCTGCATTCTCGTATTGCTGATCTAATGAAGCCGACGTGGTATCTGTTTTTTTCTGAAGTACTATTTTTTCAATATCTCCATTTTCATCAGCATTAATAACAATTCTATCTTTTCCTATAAGCGCATCTTCTGAATTATAAATAAGCAATAATATGATAATTCGCTCCTTCTCATCCTTATTGATTGAAGTGACAGACAGATTTTTTTGTTGCCCAGGCGCTAGTACAAATCTACCATTCTGGCTGTTTTTCGATTTGTTAGTGCTTCCTTTATCTCCTTTAAAAACAGTAAGGTCGTAACGCAAGCTTTGGTTAATTTCAGTCCGGTTGAGCGCCGTACCAGTAATAGTGAGCCTGTTGTAAGTATCTTCAAGGTCTATTTTTGCTACTACTTCAGAATTATAAATTTGTGCCTGTGCACCCAACGAAATAAGTAGCGTGAATAAAAATGGAGCTATGATTTTCTTTAAATAAACCATTATAATAGTATCATTTTCTGTTTCGAATTAAAACAGTTTGTTTCTTACCTCTCATTCGAACAACCATGTTTTGTGAAAGCGAATTATCACCAACCCATATTAAATTTTGGCGTAATCCGTATTGAACTACCGTGGCGGTGTGAGATTTAGAACCGGATGTATTTAGATGAACAACGCTGTTTTCATATCCGCTTTGAACGAATGTATTTTGAATACGACCAGCTATCAGTTCTTGAAAGATATCATTTTTTTCGCCAAATTGAAGAATTTGCGTTTGATTAGTTGCTGAAATAGTGTTTGTATTTACCCTGTTATTTCGACCAATCTGTTGAATTTGCACGGTTCTACTGATAGAATTCCCTGCATTGTTAGTTAAGTTCTTTTTTTGCTCTGTAATTTGTAAAGATGTCTGATCAAGAAATACCTGTACAGTAGATTTATTTTCTTGACAGTACATCTTGGTTGCTGCAAGAAAAATGCAGCAAATAAAAGGAATAATATGTAAACTTCTGTTTTTCAAAAATGTATGATTAAAAACGTTTTCTAGAATGTAAAGGTAGTGTATAAGAAAGAACTTTCCTACACACTACCTTTATGGTTAGTAGTTGATGTATTAGATCAACAAATGGCTACTACAGATTGTGCTGGTTTACAACAGATCCGTTTCCAGCTCCTAGTTGTACTACACTACTGTTGTGCCCAAGTCCATGTTGGTGAACAAAACTGTCGTTGTTAAGACCTACTTGAAGTACCAAAGACGTATTGTTACGTCCGTACTGCTCAGTCCAAGCATCGTTACCTCTACCAGCTTGTAAAGTTAACGAACCATTACCACGACCTTGTTGGTAAGTTCTTGCGTAGTTGTTGATACCTAACTGACCTACGATAGAACCGTTGTTTCTACCTCTCTGGTCAACATCAGCCACGTTTCCACGACCTAACTGACCTACAATAGAACCATTGTTTCTACCTCTTTGGTCAACGTCAGAATCGTTTCCACGACCTAACTGAACTACCAATGATCCATTACCGCGACCTTGTTGGTACACGTCAGACTCATTGTTACGTCCAATTTGAGCAACAATAGAACCGTTGTTACGTCCTCTTTGCTCTACATCAGAATCGTTTCCACGACCTAATTGCCCTACGTAAGAATTGTTACGTCTACCTCTCTGATCTACTTCAGAAGTATTACGTATACCAACTTGTCTTACTTTAGACTCGTTTCTTCTTCCGCGTTGGTCAACATCAGATTCGTTTCTGATACCGATTTGGTCAACTTCAGAATCGTTACGTAACCCTTGTTGGTATACGTCAGAATCATTCATTAATCCTATTTGGTCAACATCAGACATGTTACCTACCCCAACCTGGAGTACATCACTGTCATTAGATTGTGCGAACATTACTGTTCCTGCTAAAAGCGCTACTGCGCAAAAAATTGCTTTTTTCATAATTTTAATTTGAAAAGGTTAATATATTGGTTTTAATTATACATTATCAATACTCACATACCAATAACCTATCGGTGACATAAGTACATATCGATTTTTACTCGATACAAATTTCGGGGTATGAATTAGTGAAAAAAGCGGGTTTGTTAGGGATAGAAACACTTAAAATTTGAGGAAGAATTATCAGCATTTCTTATCCCAAATATCTGAATAATTCGGTAGTTTCCATGAGGGGTAAACACCCCCTTTTTCAAGAGGGTTTTTGAAATGTAAGAAAAAGATTACCAATATTTTATAAGAAATAGATGTACGAAATTTATGTATCGATGAACTACATAATTTTAACTAAAATGACGAAATGTTAAATTTATGTTAACAAAACTGTTTTTCGACCAACGAAAGATATTTCCGACAAACTGATTTCCTTTCATGCACGAAAATCCAGTTTTGTTTAAATTTCTTAGAAGATATCTAGACGATATCACTCAAAAACGCTAGGAATCAATTTATTTTAGGCTGTAAAAAGAGCATTGTTCAAGAAATTTCAGTTTTAGCGCACTTAGGAAGATCAATCCCTTATTTTATAAGTGTCATAAAACAGATTACTTATCCACAGCACAGAAACACTATTCCCAATCTGGCATGAAAGCATTGCTAAACAATAACTCACGCGTTCCCGTTTCGCCTATTTCAAGCCTATAGATATCACGTTGTGATATTCCGTCATTGCTTGTATTTGTAAAAATTGCAAATGCTTCATTGGGTGCAAAGATGGGTTCTAGATCGTTGGTTCCATTTGGTTTTTCTCCAGATACATCTGTGAGTGTGGCTGTTGCAATATCATATACAAACAGTCTAGCGTCTAACCTACGGTAGGTAGCATCTTCAAAACCTGAGATGTCATATGCATAAATTACTTTCATATTGGTTACCGACAAGGTAAGCCCGCCGGCACCTCCTGGTACACCACTTAAAATAGTGTCTAGCACATTTCCGTTGAAATCGATAGTAAAAATTGAAACGTTATACCCGTTTACATCATTCGTCTTTAAAGCAATAATATTTTCATTTTCACTCACGTCTACTTCAGAAATCAACGAACCATCTGGTGTTTGGTAGATAAGTTGGAGTCCTTGCCCGTTCGAGTTTATTCGATATAGTTTATCGAATTGCGGATAGTAAATTTTATCGCTGTTGGCAGGCCATGAAAAATTGATCTCGTTCAGGTTAAATCCAGTTGGTTTTACTACAGAAGTAACCTTCGTCTTTTCAGTACCGTCACGGTTCATAGTATAAATATCAACTTCGGCACCGTCAGTTTGCAAATAGGCTATCTTATTTGCCGCAACATTACGCCTTGGCCTATAACTATTCATTTCTTGTGAGGTGAGTTGAAACTCGGCTCCATTTTCATCTGCGGAATAAATTACATTATTGCTATTAATGTTTCGCACAAACAAAAACCGATTGTCTACGGGCGCAGCAATTACCGAAAAAGTACCTACCGGACTCAACACTGGTTCGTTAATCTGATCTGATGCCGAAACCTGCCAGAAATACTGTGCTCCCAGCATAAGCGGAGCATAGGTGAAAATGGTATCGCTAATCTCTTCAAACCGCAAAATCTCTTCATTTTGATCATTCCGAAGTTCTATTGCGTAGGTAAGTTGGTCTTCTTCAGGATCTGTGGTGGTCCATTGAAACACGGCTTCAATGCTCTGTAATTCTTCATTTTCGGCAGGAGCTATCAATTCGGGGGCAAGCGGAGGTCTGTTATTGGCTGTAGAAACTTCCATCTCAAAAACCACATTTACAGGTACATTGGCCACCACTACGGTGGGTTCAAAATCTGTGAGATAGTCTTCCACCCGAGCTTCTACTGCATATTCGCCAACGGGAACGTTTTCAATCAGGAATTTTCCGAGGCTATCGGTAAAAACAGTACTACTTATGGGTTGGGTAGAGATACGGGTGTTTGGCAAGGGCATATTACTACCAGAAGCTACCACCGTCCCAGTGATACTTCCTGTATCATCTTCGCCCACCCGATCTTCGTTACATGCCATAAAATTGAACAGCAGAATGCTCCAGACTATATATATAGGTACATTTTTCATGATTTCTTTATTTAATGGGTTTGTTAGGTTTGTTACCCCCCGCACCGAAATGATAATTAATTCCAACGCCTACGTTATAATAAAAGTCGTTTCGTCTTCCGCCTACAAAATTGTCTACTTTATCAGAAAAGACACTGTTCCAGTCTGCTTGCAACACCAATGAAATACGATCGGTAAACCTGTACTCGAGTCCAGCTCCAGCTTGTAATTTAAAAAAGGCGTCCCAACGCTCTAAGTGTTCTTCTTCTGTATCATCTGCAAATAGTAGCAAGCCGGGGCCGCCATATATAAAAGGGGAAAGCTTATCGTTAGGAAGTATGGTATACGAAAGCTGTAAGCTTTCGCTCAACCACCATTTAATATTATCTGTAGTTGCATTCAGCTTGAATATCTGCGCTTGAAACCCCACACCTAATTCTGGGATAAGTTGATAGCTATAACCCAAACTCCCCATAAAATCAATGACACCCGTGGTATAATCGCCATCTATAAACGCAATGCCCATACCGCCACTCACCTTGTTGCGAAAGGTTTGGGTTTGGTATTCACGTTCATACAGTTCGGTGGCATTTTCTACCGCTGTTTCTAAATCATAGGCATCTATTAATTCTTGGTCTTTTTCGGGTCCGTTTTCTGTTGCCCACAAATCATCTTTTAACCCTTCAAGGATTAAAATAGACACCGCTTTTTCGATTGCTTCCTGAACCGCCATTTGGGCAGGCTCATTTTTTGTAAATCCTGTTTCCACTTCAAGCAAACGCTGAAAGTTTACATATTTAAACAGTCCTACATCAACACCTTGTGACAGAATGGTTTTTGAAACATTAACGGTTTTGAGCACTTCGCCAGTTGACGTTGAGATTGCCCGCAGGTATACTGTAATACGGTCTTGTCTGTACTGTGAAGAAGCTCCTGTACCAAAGTATCGCGCTCCTACCCCACCAGTCAAGATGTTAGAATCGTACGAAATCACACCTCCTTCTAGTAAAATTCCCGCAAATAGCAACGGACTTAATCGTTTGGCAGGTTCATTTTGGGAGACTCGATATTCTTCGCGTGTGGTACGTATAATATTCCGTTCATTTAGTAAGTTCCCTAAATTTTCACGTTCTATGGGCCTAAACCACTTGCTATCTTCTAAGGCTTTAATAAGAATGGTTGTAGCTCCCTGGGTAACGGCCGTACTAAAGGTGCTTCCGTTTTCTACATTTTTATATTGCCCAGTCTGATCTTTAAAGTTGTATACCCCAACCACTATGGGTTCTTTGGGCAGCGGAAATGCTTCTAATGTTTTGGTTACGTCTGTTTTTTCAGCAATTCGGGCATCTTGGGGTGCTTCGGGCTGATTAAAATATGCACCGCAACTTGTAAGCAAAATCGCCCAGGATAAGAATAATACTATGGTAAGGGTCGCTCTCATGGTATTATTCGTTTGGAATGATAATCTGCGACTGTTCTCCCGTTTGAATGTTCAGTATGTTAATCACCAAACCTTCTGTAGACTCATATACTTCGTATTCTAGGTCGCCCTCTCGGGTAGTTCCCACTTCTGGGGGTTCGTTATTGAAAGGGGAAAATAATTGGTTTTGCAGCAATGAATCGAAATCTCCCAATCCGTCCAGACCAGGGAAATCGTCGTTAAACTGATTCTGGGCATTCGCCGAATTCAACAACCATGTATAATTGAAGGGATCGCCACCAAAGGCCGGGTTTTTAGGAGTATACACCAATTGTTGCCCTGCGCAGTAGCTAGTTGCCGAAATTAGGAATAAGAGGATGAATGTAGTTTTCATTGTAGTATGATATAGGTTTGTTATGAGCAATTGTATTTTAAATTCCTACTGAAAATTTCTGGGTACATTATCGTTGTCGTCTAAAGTTGCGCACCAAAATATTTTGATTCTTTCCTTTCATTTTAACGATCATCTGGTCAGACATTCTGTTATTTCCTAGCATGAAAAGGTTTTGGTTATACCCTTTTTGAAACACTGTTGTCTTTGTTTGGAGTCTTGGTTGGTTATGCACCAAGAGAATATTGTTGTTGGCTCCCTGTTGAAGTAGAAGCGCATCAGTGTTGTGTGCTCTGGATCGTATTTGAATCCTGTTTTTATTACCTGTCTGGAAAGAAAGGTGGGTTCCTTTTTCCGAAGTTATAGCAGCATCCAATGTATTTTGTTGTCCTATCTGTTGGATAATTACCGTACTTCCAAGGGTACTTTTATCTTGTGCTATTACGGCATTAAGTGGTAACAGAAACAGAAATACAATACAGCACTTTATGATATTTGGTATTCTCATCACGTTTTTTTTAAGGTAAAGTACGGGAGTACAGTGTGTCATACCCCCGTACATTACTTGGCTTACAAATAAATTCTAATGAACTTATAGGTGAAATATCTAGTTGCTTTGTGTTACCGAAGACATATTGCCAACACCCAATTGGTTTACCACACTGTTGTGGCCTAAACCGGTTTGTAATACATCACTCGTGTTGAAGGCACCAATCTGGTTTACCAACGATGTGTTGAAGAACCCGATCTGTGTAACGTCAGAGTCGTTTGCCAACCCGAACTGAAATACATCAGACTCGTTGCCAATACCCAACTGGGCAACAGTAGAAGTGTTCAAAATACCAATCTGGTCTACATCAGAATCGTTTGCTAACCCAAACTGAAACACGGTTGAACCGTTACCAGCACCGAACTGATCTACATCAGAGGTGTTAAGAATTCCGATTTGGTCTACGTCAGAATCGTTTGCCAGTCCAATTTGTGTTACAGTAGAACTGTTTGCCAACCCTAATTGGTCTACATCTGAAGTATTCAACACTCCAAATTGTCCTACGTCTGAGGCATTTGCAATACCGATTTGTGTAACGGTAGAACCATTAAGGATCCCAATCTGGTCTACTTCAGAGTCGTTTAAGGCTCCAAATTGCAATACATCAGAATCGTTTGCGATTCCCAATTGATCAACACGTGAAGTGTTTGCAATCCCAATTTGGGCTACCGTAGAGGTGTTAAAAGCACCTTCTTGGTCTACATCTGACGCGTTTAGCGCTCCTAATTGTAATACGTCAGAATCATTCAACAAACCGATTTGATCTACGTCAGAGTCGTTTAATAATCCGACCTGCAGCACATTACTGTTGTTGAATTGTGCGAACATTGCTGTTCCAATCAATAGCGCAATTGCGCTTAAAAATAAATTTCTCATAATTTTAAAGTTTAAATTGTTATACATTATTAAGTGTTCTTTGAAACTTGCTTGCAAGGCTTAGGTATCTTTAGAACCATGGGTCAAATATCTTGCTAGTTATCTAAAAAGTGCGTAGGTATCTGCCCCATTTATAACTGATAACCAACCCTTTATGATAGCTGACAAACACCCCTTCCTGCATAAGGGGTTTACTGTGTAGTATATTAAGACCCCTCATAAACAATGGGGTTTATCCAAATTTGGATGTAGGGCATTTCAAAATATGGCACAAAAAAAAAATGCCCCTTAAAAGGGGCATTCATTATTAATAAATGGTTTATTATCTAGTGAATAACAACTCACGATATTTGGTTAATGGCCAAATTTCATCATCAACCAATAGTTCTAATTTATCACAGTGATATCGTATTTCTTCGAAATAAGGTTTCACGTTATCGCAGTAAGCAAAAGCGCGTTTTTCTGCATCTTCTATCTTATTTGCCTTTTTTCGCTCATTAATCATATCGGTGATTCCCTTATTAATTTTGGCAATATGGCCGCTGATGGCTTCTATAAGTTCCATTTGTTCGGATGCGTGTTTTTTAAAGGTATTTCCGTAGATATCTTTCAACCCCTGTACATTCTCAATCAGCAAGTTTTGATATCTGATGGCTGTTGGAATCACATGGTTTCTCGCAATATCACCAAGTACACGACCTTCAATCTGGATACGCATGGCATATTCTTCTACTTCGATTTCATGACGGGCTTCAATTTCAACCTTGCTCATGATACCCAATTCTTCGTAAAGGGCAATCGTACTTTTAGAAACCTGCGCCTTTAAAGCTTCTGGCGTTGTCTTGTTGTTGCTCAGTTTACGCTTCTTCGCTTCTTTTTCCCACGCTTCACCGTAACCATCTCCTTCAAAACGAATGCGCTTCGATTCTTTAATATATCCTTTCAATACATTAAAAATAGCATCGTCTTTTTTCATTTTCTTGCCCTTGATCAATTCGTCTACTTCTTTCTTAAAGTCGATTAATTGCTTGGCTACAATAGCGTTTAAGACGGTCATGGGTTTCGCGCAATTCGCGGTAGAGCCGACAGCACGGAACTCAAATTTATTTCCTGTAAAAGCGAAAGGTGACGTTCGGTTTCGGTCTGTATTATCTAACAAAATTTCAGGGATCTTTCCTACTACATTTAGTTTAAGGTCCGTTTTATCTTCTGGAGATAATTTCCCATTCTTTAATTTTTCCAACGTATCGAGTACCGAAGTTAGTTGTGACCCAATAAATACCGAAATAATAGCTGGAGGTGCTTCATTCGCCCCCAATCTATGGTCGTTACTTGCACTTGCAATGGCTGCACGCAGTAGTTCCTCATAATCATTTACCGCTTTAATGGTATTGATAAAAAAGGTCAAAAACTGAAGGTTCTTCATAGGTGTACTTCCAGGACCCAATAAATTAACCCCTGTGTTTGTAGCCAGCGACCAGTTATTGTGTTTACCGCTACCGTTTATACCAGCAAAAGGCTTTTCGTGAAATAACACTTTAAAGTTATGCCGATCTGCCACTTTACTCATCACGTCCATTAATAAAGAGTTGTGGTCTACCGCTAAGTTGGTCTCTTCAAAAATAGGTGCCAACTCAAATTGGTTTGGTGCTACTTCATTATGTCTCGTTTTTACGGGAATCCCAAGATACATACATTCAGTTTCTAGATCACGCATATAGTCTAACACACGTCTCGGGATAGAACCAAAGTAATGGTCGTCTAGCTGTTGTCCTTTTGCAGAAGCGTGGCCTAAGAGCGTACGACCTGCAAGATTAATATCTGGACGTGATTTTGCCAACGCCTTATCGATCAGGAAATATTCTTGTTCCCACCCAAGGGTCGGATTTACCTTCGTGACACTTTTATCGAAATATTTTGCCACAGCTGTTGCGGCTTGGTCTACAGACTGCAATGCCCGCAATAGCGGTGTTTTATTATCCAAAGCCTCCCCGGTGTAAGCAACGAAAACGGTTGGGATGCAAAGTGTAGTGCCGTAAATAAAAGCAGGAGAAGTAGGATCCCAAGCAGTATAACCTCGCGCCTCGAACGTATTTCTAATTCCGCCATTTGGGAAACTAGAAGCATCTGGTTCTTGCTGTACCAATTGACCACCTCCAAATTTTTCGATAGAATTTCCATCGCCTGTAGTTTCAAAGAAGGCATCATGCTTTTCGGCAGTAGTACCAGTTAACGGTTGAAACCAGTGTGTATAATGGGTCGCACCTTTGCCAATGGCCCATTCTTTCATTCCTGTTGAAATGTGGTCGGCAACGCCCCGGTCGATTTTAGAACCGTTTACGATCGCATCTTGTACACTCTTAAAAGAATCTTTGGTTAGGTATTGCCGCATCGCAGCTTCATTGAATACATTCTGTTCGAAGATTGTAGAACGACGTTCTGGCTCGTTCACATCTATCACCGGACGGTTAAATGTTTCTTTAATGGCATGAAATCTTAAGGTAGACATAGTAATATGCTTTGTTTATTAAGTTATGAGGCAAAAATAACCCTTTTTTAAGATACACCCCCCTAAAAATTATGTTAAGTTGTTAATAAATGTATGATTTTATGAACACACCCCCTCTTTTTAAGGGTGATATTCAATAAAAATAGACTTAGACTAGGAAATAATTTAGTTTTTTAGAAAAGCTAGACTAATAAAAGCACAATACCCAATAACAATTACAAGTCCTTTTATTCTTCCAATTTCGAATTTCTTCGGAAGAAATGCCAGTGGTATAAGCACGGCAGCAAAGCCTAGCATCCACCATATATCATTGGTAAGCACTTCTTCGCTTTTTACAGCAATAGGTTGGATTATTGCAGTAATACCCAAAACAGAAGCAATATTGAAAATATTAGAGCCAATTAAATTCCCTAAGGAAAGGGCCTTTTCCTTTTTGAGAGCAGCGATCACCGAAGCTGCAAGCTCTGGCACGCTTGTACCCACTGCAATCATGGTAACTGCGATAACGCGTTCACTAATACCCATGGCCGTTGCCAAATCTACAGCACCCATTACCAAAAGTTCACTACCGCCGTACAATGCAACGCCTCCAATGAGTAACCAAATAACAATCTTAAAATTACTCGCTTTTGAGAGTCCATCGTCAATTCCATCGTCTACGGCATAGGTGCTGGCCTTTTTTCGAGCACGGTTAATTAACAGATATAAATACACTGCGAGCAATGCAACGAGCCCTACCCCTTCCCAAAGGGTTATTTCATTTCCGGATTTCAGCACAAAATAAAGCACGATAGATAACAGCATCATGACCGGCCAATTGAACTTGTAAAAATCTTTATCGATTGCTAAGGGGGCAATCACTGCTGTAACACCCAAGACCAAGCCAATATTTGCGATATTCGACCCTATCACGTTACCCAATGAAATATCACTAAATCCGTTTAACGCTGCTTGTATGCTCACGAGAAGTTCGGGAGCCGAGGTTGCAAATGAAACTACAGTGAGACCAATCACCATTTTAGAAAGGTTGAGCTTAAACGACAAGCCTACAGCAGATCGAACCAAAAACTCACCTCCTACCACAAGTAATATTAAACCCAAGATAATGTACAGAATGCTCATACGTATATATTAAGGAGCGAAGATAAGAAATGCTCAAGGAGAGCAGAAGAACCTGTGACCGATTTTATCAAAATTTCGGCCCCAAAACAATAACCAACTAAATTTTCAGTTATATAACTACAAATATAGTTGTTAAACTATAAAAATAGTTATATGTTTGTTTTACAAATAGAAAATACGATTTGCCCTGTCCTATTCAGCATCTTTTGGGGACATAGCATCTAAAAATATTGTAGAGAAAAAATAGATTATACATGGAACAATTAACGAACAAAGAGGAAGAAATCATGCAAGTGCTCTGGAAGCTCGAAAAGGCTTTTGTGAAAGAAGTTTTGGTGCTCCTACCAAAGGGAAACCATTACAACACCGTCTCTACCATCATTCGGAATTTAGAGGAAAAAGGATTTGTTTCACACAAGGCCTTCGGGAAAACCCATCAGTATTTCCCTGTGGTTAGCAAGAAAACGTATACTGAAAAATTCATGAATTTGGCTACTAAGCGTTATTTCGACAATAGTTATAAAAGCATGGTGTCCTTTTTTGCGAAGGAAGAAAAGATCAGTGCTGAAGAGCTTCGTGAAATATTAAAGATCATCGAAAAAAAGAATTAACATGGAACTACTCACTTACATCGCGAAATCGGCAGGAATACTCACCCTTTTTTATGTTGTATATTTAGTCGTACTCCAAAATGACACCTTCTTTTCGGCCAACCGCACGTATCTCCTTACAGGGATTATATCGGCTCTGGTGTTGCCCTTTGTCACTTTTACTTCGGTTACCATTGTGGCAGTTCCTATAGTTGAGGCTAGCCAAGAGTATACTTCAATTGTGCCATTTACAACTACGGAAACGCCTAGCGAAACTCCTTTTAATTTCGTGGAACTAATTTTCTACGGATATCTTTTAGGTATCGCGGTCATGTTAGTACGATTTACCACACAGTTATATTCGTTGCTACGGTTGCTTCAAAAACATCCTGCAAAGCGCATCGGACCATTGAATTTTGTTGAAATCGACGATGAAATCGCTCCTTTTTCCTTTTTCAACTATATCGTGTATAACCCGAAGACTCACGACTCTGAAGAACTGGAAATGATCTTAAAGCATGAAAAAGTGCATGCTACCCAATGGCACAGCATCGATTTGTTATTGGCAAATTTGGTACGCGCCCTACAGTGGGCCAACCCAGTTTCTTGGTTTTACAAATCGAGTCTTGAAGCCAATTTAGAATATTTAGCAGATAGTGAAACTGCCCAATATTTACCGTCAAAAACCGAATACCAATTAGCGCTGTTAAAGGCTTCATCGTCCTTACCAGTACCAGCGCTGACCAATAATTTTTATCAATCATTCACCCGCCTTACTGTTTTTGGAAGAGAAATTAAACTCGATTTCCAGAACGGACAGGTAAAAAAACGAATCATTATGTTAAACAAAAGAAATTCTAACAGTTACAACCAACTAAAACTGACCGTAGTACTACCTGTGCTCGCCTTATTTTTATGGGGATTTAATACCGAAGAGGTTATTGAATACACCCATGCTACAACCGAAATAGCTACTGGGGAAGTTGCAGAAAAAGCAATCAACGAAGCAACTTGGTTCTCGGCGGCTTCTACAGATGCTGAATTGAACGAATTGGAAACGTATTTTAGACAACATCACCCGAGTAGCCTAGTGAAAATTGGCAACAGAAAACGAAATGCCGCTGGTGAACTCACCGCTTTTAGTTTTGAAACTAAATTTGAAGGCGAGGACCGCTTTTACACCCGCTTTGATAGGGGTGACAAAAAAGCCGCCTTTACTACTACCTATAAAATTGAGCCAAAAGAAGCAGGTGTTTTATGGGTTTCAGAAATTGGTGACGAAGCGGTGCAGCTTAAGATTACAAAAGAGCAACTAGAACTATTCTTGCCAGAAAACAACCCGCTTGAGGTAGCTTCTAAAACTGTAGTAGCGAAAGCAACTCCGACTAAAAAAGAACCAATGCTAGGTGAGAATCCGCTCTACATCATCAACGGCAAGGATTACAAAAAAAATACGCTACCTGTGGGACATACCCTTGAATTAGACGGCAAGGTGGAAGCTTACAACCAAAAAGAAGGAGCCGCCAAATACGGCAACAAAGGGAAAGATGGTGTGCTGTACTTTAACGGGGAAGCTACGTTTGTTCCCGTGCAGACAACACCTTCCGCTACGACGCGTGTAGAAACGCCTTTACCCAGCAAAAAACAAACGAATGCAACTGAAAGCAAGAAAATTTCCGAAGAACTAAAAATAGCAAATGCGACTAAGGAGGTTCGAATTAAAATTACAAAAAACACCACCAAGGAAGAACTAGATCGTATTAAGGAAGAATTGGCGCGCGACCATGGTATTGTTTTTAATTATAAAAATTTGAATTACAATGCAAAGAATGAGCTTACTTCCATCTCGGTTTCGTACAAAGGCGATGGGATGAACGGTAGTTATAGTGTGAGCGACGATGATGGCGGCGCAATAGACGACTTCTATTTTTATATGGACACGGAAGCGGGCACTTCTGGTTTCGGTTCGGAACGGATGGTAGAACGGGAAGAAGCCAGAGCCAAAATGATGGCAAAACGTGAAGAATTAAGAGGTAAGGTACTGGTAGAGCGCAGAGAAGAATTAGAAAAGCAGCGAGATGAAATGGCCAAGGTTCGTGAAGAAATTCGTGAAGAACGCAACGAAATGCGGGAAGAAGTCGCTAAGATTCGGAAGAATAGCAGAAAAATAGTTGACGAGGAGCGCAAGATAGCAAGGGGATATGCACAAGTTACTCGAAACACGAATGGGCGCGGAGCCAAGGCGCTAATTACCAAAGACACTACAGATGAAGAGTTGGCTAACATCAAAAAAGAGATGGAGGCCAAGGGCGTAACTTTTAGTTACAGTCGTATAAAACGAAATGCAAAAGGTGAGATTACCCGAATTAAAATCCAAAGTGATGACGGCAAGGGAAGCAAACAAACCATAAGCACCAGTACCGACGACGGTGAACCGATCGAAAAAATTGTTATTGAACAATAGGGCACATTGCAGACCAATTGGAATAGTCTTACTATATTGTAAGACTATTCTTTTTTATAATGAAAAAGCAATTTTTTAAAACACTCGCGAAGGTAAACAAGGCAATTTTGCCAAGCTTTACGAAGAAAAATGTAGATTTAGCCAAGGCTTCAAAACTACAGCTGGCTTTGTTTGCCTATAAATTATGGGTGACAAAAAATGCGTTGGATTGAGCCGTTGTGCGTTTTAGCAATTTCATCATTTTCTACCCTTGTTCATTTCTCTCGCTGAAAAAGACTTGTCGCATGCAGGAAAGGGATGATGATAAAATTTCAAGTTCATCCTTTAGGATTCGAGGTAAAAACTTGAAATTTTACTGAATTTCAAAGAAAAGTACTTCAAAATGCCAACAGGTTTAAATTAATACGTTAGTACCGACCTCACTTCGTATTTACTGAGTTTTCTAGCGCCTTTCAGAAAAGAAAGTTCGATTAGGAAATTGCACTGCACGATAGTTCCGCCCAACGATTCGACGAGCCTACAAGCGGCCTGTGCCGTACCACCGGTGGCCAACACATCGTCATGTACCAAGACCCTGTCTCCTTTTTCAATAGCATCTTCATGAATCTCTAGGGCATCCATACCATACTCTAAGGTATACGGTTGCTTTAGCGTATCGAATGGCAGTTTGCCCGGTTTGCGTATGGGCACGAACCCAGCCCCTAATCGTTCTGCCAACAAGGTAGCAAAGAAGAATCCGCGCGACTCAATTCCCACCACCTTATCTATAGGCTGCATTTCGGTAAGGTTGAGCAATTCTTGCGCGCAGGTATTCAAGGCATCAGGATGTGCGAGCAGCGGAGTGATGTCTTTAAAAGAAACGCCCTTTTTAGGAAAATCGGGTATCTCACGAATGTATTGTTCTATATCGAGCATATTTTTATGGAACTACTTTGTCTATAAAGGTAAAAAGAAATATATTTGCACCCGCTAACAAAGGAAATAACTTTTGTAAGCAGTTTTTAGGCCTCGTGGCGCAACTGAATAGCGCACTTGATTACGGCTCAAGAGGTTACAGGTTTGAATCCTGTCGAGGTCACGAATAAATAGTTCAATTAGAAAAAACGCCAAGCTTGCTTGAGCGTTTTTTTGTTTGTGCTATTTTCAGCGCGGAGCGCTATCAGGATGTAAAGCAACGCGAAACAATCCTGTCGAGGTCACTTAAGAAAGAAAAGCTCACTGATAGTGAGCTTTTTTATTTGAACGAAATTGAAGCTTGCTTCAGATTGACGTGAAAATAAAAAAATACACAAACCGCAGGTTTGTAGCTTTTCATTTAGACTACGGAGCACAAAGGAACACCAAAGGTAATCCTGACATCTACAAACCAATAACGAAATCGAAGCTTGCTTCAGATTGATGTGAAAACAAAAAAATATACAAACCACAGGTTTGCAGCTTTTCATTTAGACTACGGAGCACAAAGGAACACCGAAGGTAATCCTGACACCTACAAACCAATAACGAAATCGAAGCTTGCTTCGGATTGACGTGAAAATAATCCCGACAGTTATGGTTAGCTGACAGACGGCACCACACCCCTAAATTTATTGTATGTAACAACAGTTACCAACTCTCAAAACAAATCAGTTTACTTTTGTAGGAAAATTGAAGAAATCTTGAAAAGGTCAATTGTTTACAGTATCTTATTTTTGAAATGCCCACAATGTCGCCAAGGGAATTTTTTGAAAGCAAATCCGTATAAGCTCTCAAACATGAATAAAGTAAAGGAACATTGTTCAAAATGTGGCTTAAAATATTCTATAGAACCTAGTTTCTATATTGGAGCCATGTACGTATCCTATGCAGTAGGAGTTGCGGTGGCAATCGCCGTTTTCGTGCTTACACTAATTTTTGGGATGGATCTTGGGCCTGGTGGTATTTTATTAAGTATTGTGGGTACTTTGGTGCTAACAATGCCTTATATTGGTGCCGTTTCCAAATCTATTTGGGCGCATTTCTTTTTTAAGTACAACCCTAAAATAGCAACTAAAGTAAGTAATGAATCAAGAGCTTAGAGAAGATTACGGGTTTCAATTTGAACCTGAACTTATAGATGAAATAAGTCGTGTAGGAATTCTGATGGAGGTTTCTGAAGGCACAGACCTGATTAAACCGGGGGAATATATAAAGTCGATGCCGCTATTGCTGTCTGGCAGTATTAAAATCATGCGTCCCGATGAAGAAGGCGAAGAACTTTTATTGTACCACCTTGAAAAAGGTGACACCTGTGCCATGACCATGACCTGTTGTATGGGCAACACCAAAAGTGAAATCCACGCCATAACTGAGACCCCAGCCAAGCTTTTGATGATCCCCATAGGAAAAATGGAAGAATGGTCTAGTAAATATAAAACCTGGCGCAATTTTGTTTTTTCGAGTTACCACGCTCGTATGATGGAGCTTTTGGAAAGTGTAGATAACATCGCTTTTAACAACATGGATGAACGGCTAGAAAACTATTTAGAAGAAAAGGTCAAAATAATAAATAGCAAGCACATTCATATCACCCATAAAGATATTGCAAACGATCTTCACACGAGTCGTGTTGTAATTTCACGATTGCTGAAGAAGATGGAGAATAATAAAAAAATAAAATTACACCGTAGCTTTATTGAAGTCTTGTAACATTCGTTACAAAGAATCCGCTCTCAGGTAATTACATTTGTGCCTAACTAAGAATCGTAAATGGAAATAATCGAAATTTTAGGCTATCTAGGGGCTTTGCTCATCGGGCTCGTTCTAGGGCTTATTGGTGGTGGCGGATCAATCCTTACGGTCCCTATATTAGTTTACGCGCTTACTTTAAATCCTGTTCTCGCAACCGCATATTCTTTATTTGTGGTTGGTACCACATCGCTGGTTGGCGCTATCAAGAATATGATGAAGGGTATGGTAGATTTTAGGACTGCCATTATTTTTGCGATTCCAGCATTTATAGCCGTATACCTTACAAGAGCTTATCTTATTCCTGCAATACCCGACGAACTTTTTGAAATAGGAAGTTTTATGGTTACAAAAAACTTGGCTATCATGCTCTTTTTTGCAATCATCATGTTGTTGGCTTCCGTTTCGATGATACGAAACAATGGCAAAGAGAGGGACCTAAGTACACAAATTCAATACAACTATCCACTAATTATTGTGGAGGGCCTGGTGGTAGGTGTTATAACAGGTCTTGTTGGCGCCGGTGGTGGTTTTCTAATCATACCCGCATTGGTTTTACTCGCAAAATTACCCATGAAAAAAGCAGTAGCCACGTCCCTACTCATTATTGCTATTAAATCGTTGATTGGGTTCTTGGGGGACGTTCAAAACCTAGAGATCGATTGGCCATTTCTTTTATCGTTTACTGGTATTTCCGTAGTGGGGATTTTTATAGGAATCTGGCTCAATAAATTCATTGATGGAAAAAAACTAAAGAAAGCGTTTGGTTGGTTTGTTCTTATCATGGGAATATACATCATCTACAAAGAACTTTCTATGTAACCTTGGTTACCAAATAACATTAAAATACACTCTAAATTTACAGTATCAAATTCAGCTGAAATCAAAACTATCATTAAAAATACGGTGGTTTTTGAATAAGCATACTTAAAACACAATACTATGAACGTAGAACAAATTTATACAGGATGCCTGGCACATGCAGCATATTACATTGAAAGTAATGGAGAAGCTGCCATTTTTGACCCATTAAGAGAGGTAGAGCCTTATTTAGCCCGTGCCAAAAAAGACAATGCTACAATTAAATATGTGTTTGAAACGCATTTTCATGCCGATTTTGTGAGCGGCCACTTAGATCTCCAAAAAAAAGCTGGAGCAGAAATTGTGTTTGGTCCTGGCGCGGCACCTGCTTACGAAGCAACGACTGCCAAAGACGGACAAATTTTTGAAGTAGGAGATTATAAAATAAAGGTAATCCATACACCCGGCCACACTATGGAAAGTACTACCTACCTACTTATTGATGAGAAAGGGAACGAACACGGTATCATAACGGGAGACACCTTGTTTATTGGCGATGTAGGTCGCCCAGACCTTGCACAACATGTGGTAGAAGACTTAACCGAGGAAAAATTAGCAGGACACCTATTCGACTCACTACGAAACAAAATCATGCCATTGGGCGACCACCTCATCGTGTACCCAAATCACGGTGCTGGTTCTGCCTGCGGAAAAATGATGAGTAAAGAAACTACAGATACGTTGGGGAACCAGAAAAAACTGAACTACGCCCTACGACCCGACATGACTAAAGATGAGTTTATTAAAGAATTACTAACTGGGTTAACCGCCCCTCCTGGCTACTTTCCGCAAAATGTGTTGATGAATATAAAGGGATATGATAGTTTAGACGATGTTAAAAAACGTGGAGAAAAACCGTTAAACCCAGAAGCTTTTGAAGTAGCAGCCAACGAATCTGGAGCGTTACTATTAGACACCCGGAACGCAGAAGATTTTGCCAAGGGCTTTATTCCCAATAGCATCAACATAGGGTTGGAAGGCAATTTTGCACAATGGGTAGGCGAAATGATTCCCGATGTGAAGCAACATATCTTACTTATCACAGAGCCCGGTAAAGAAGACGAAGCCATCACTAGGCTATCACGTGTGGGCTATGATTATACCATCGGGTATCTGGATGGCGGATTCGAAAGCTGGAAAAAAGCTGATAAGTCGTTCAATACCGTCAATCGTATAGACCCCGAAACATTAGCCTCTGTATATGAAGAAAACCCATTAATCTTTGATGTGCGCAAGAAAAGTGAATTCGATTCAGAACACATCCTAGAAGCAACGAATATTCCCTTAAACGAAATTAATGATCATTTAGCTGAGCTTCCTAAGGATAAACCATTATATCTGCACTGTGCAGGAGGCTATCGCAGCATGATTGCAGCTTCAATATTAAAACAGCGCGGATGGGAATATATCACAGATGTTCGTGGCGGATTCAAAGAAATTTCAGAAACGGATATTCCAAAATCAGATTATGTGTGTCCTACCACAATGCTCTAATGTTTGTTGATTTTAAATATCTCAATTGAGCCTAAAAATAAATTTTTGTTTTTTTGTTGGTTGAAAAGCGGCTGGAGACAGTCGCTTTTTTATTTCTGCAACACTAAGGTAGTCATGGCCCGTTCATCCTGAACGTTAGTGGTTTTTACCGGTTCGAGAAGTGTAAGCTTAAACTCTTTCACAACTTGTTGAATACGTTCTCTGGTTAGATAATAGGTGCCTTTCTGTCCATTTTCTTTATAAGTAATCTCAGGAGCATTTCCGTCTAACCCAATATTTGAAGCCATTCTTACAAGCAAGATTCCATTTGGCTTCAGTACCCGCATCAATTCTGAAAACATTGCTGTAAAATGTGCTTCACTTTGTGCAAAATGCAATACAGCACAGCAGAGAATGTGGTCAAAACGACGTGCGTCAAACGGTAGTTGGTCTAGGGTACCAATTGTAAAATGTTCTGCTTGACTCGGATAGTTCGTTTTCGCATTGGCTAAGAATTCAGCATCCATATCAATTCCAAAGACCTCAAAGTCATTTTGATAAAACCATTTTAAGTTCCGGCCTTTGCCGCAACCAGCATCTAATATGGTTTGATTCTTTTGGTAACGCCCTTTTAAAATTTGGTCGATCACATAAATATCAACGTTCCCTAGTGCATCATATGTGGTTTCAAAATTCATAAGTTTTAATGTTAAATTTTTAAAGCAATCTAGTAGTAATTAATTCATACTTCTGTAACAATAGTTACTGTTTCTGAGCAGTATACAGATTACTTTTATACTATCAAAATAAAAAAAAGACGATATGGAAACAATAAATGAAAACAACATCACTACGATGCCACGAATAGGCGATATGGCGCCAGATTTTAAAGCAAAAACAACCAAAGGAGATATCCAACTTTCAGATTTTGCTAAAGATAAATGGATTGTAATGTTTTCGCATCCAGCCGATTTTACACCAGTTTGTACTACGGAAATGTCTGGTTTTGCCACGCGTAAAGGTGAATTTACAGCACTCAACACAGAATTATTAGGGCTAAGCATAGACAGTATTCATGCACACCTAGGCTGGGTAAATAACGTGAGAGAGAAAACAGGGGTGTATTTTGACTTTCCGATCATAGCCGATATAGACATGAAAGTTTCAAAATTATACGGCATGCTACAACCCAACGAAAGTGAGACAGCTGCTGTACGTGCTGTGTTCTTTATCGATCCAAAAAAGAAAATCCGGTTAATTATGTACTATCCATTAAACGTTGGTAGAAATATGGATGAAATCTTAAGAGCATTAGAAGCACTTCAAATTTCAGATAAACATGGGGTAGCGATGCCATTAGATTGGAAAAAAGGAGACAAGGTAATCGTGCCACCGCCCAAAACATTGGACGAGATGAACGCCAGAATCAATGACGACACATGCGAAAAGGTAGATTTCTACCTTGCAAAAAAATCATTGTAAGTAACTAAAATGAATAAAACACTAATTATTATGACACTTTTAAGCACACTATTTGGTGCAAAGGCACAACACACAGACACTATTAAAATATTAGATCCCGTTGCATTTCAAGAGGCAATTTCTAAAGAACAGGCACAGTTAATAGATGTTCGAACCGCCATGGAGTATAAACAAGGACACATCTCTAATGCCAAAAATTTAGATTTTTTTCAACGGGTGAATTTCAAGAATAGTGTTGAAAAGTTAGATAAAAACAAACCGGTTTACCTGTATTGCCGCTCTGGAAATCGCAGTCAGAAGGCAGCACATTTATTAGCAGAGATGGGTTTTTCGCAATTATATGATTTGAGCGGTGGTTATATGCAATGGCCTTTTAAAAATGAATAGCATGAAAACAACTCTAATCGTCCAAAATTTGAAATGCGGTGGGTGTGCTAAAACAATCACTTCTAGACTTTCTACGCTATCTGGAATAAAGGAGGTTGAAATTGACGTCCATACTTCCGAAGTTCAATTAAGATATGACACCCTGAATGATCTTGCGATGGCCGAACGATTGCTGGTAAACCTGGGTTATCCACCTGAGGGGGTTGAGAATACCATGGTAAACAAGGCAAAATCGTTTGTGAGCTGTGCAATTGGTACAATAAACTGATACTATATAACACTATGAAATACATCTTGAACTTAATGATTGTCGGCCTGCTGTTTAGCAGTTGCGGGAACACCAATAATTCAGTTAATCCTACGGAAAAAAACCTAGCCTCAAAAGTGGCGTATGCAGACGAGATAAATAAGGTGGTCGTTTTTGAATCGCATTATAAAATGCTCGTTTTCGCATTGAAAAAGGGGCAAGATCTCAAACCTCATTCGGCAACGATGGATGCTCCATTGATTATGTTAGAAGGAAGCGCTATGGTAACAATTGGCACAACTGAAACTACCGTCAAAAAAGGGGATATCATCACATTGCCTAAAGATAGTATGCATGGTGTATCTCCGATAACAAATTGTAAGTTCCTACTTATAAAATAATGGTTACTATGAAAACATATCAGTTCATAGCAGCCATCGCATTTGCAACTTTCGTGCTAACGGCGTGTAACAAACCTGTTTCAGATGGATATACAAATCACGCAGCTGTAAAAGAATTCGTTATATCAAAAACAACGGATCATCCCGGTAAAAAATTGATGGAACAGCAATGCTATGTATGTCACAATCCCAGCAGCGATCACGATGGTCGTATTGCGCCACCTATGGTTGCCGTAAAGTCGCATTATATGACTGATTCCATTACAAAAAAACAATTTACAGATGCCATTTGGAATTTTGTCGAAAAACCTTCCGAAGAAAAATCAAAAATGAGAGGTGCGGTACGTCGTTTTAACCTAATGCCTTTTCAACCTTTTAATGAAGGACAAGTCCGTCTCATCGCCGATTATATGTATCAATATAAAATTGACGAGCCCGACTGGTTTAAAAAACATGTAGAGGAAGAAAGCAATGGCAATATGAAGTACCATAATGAAGGAAGAAAAATAGACGGTACCCATTCCGAAGAAAAACAAACACCAGAAGAACGTGGTTTGGGGTATAGTTTTGACAAAACGAAGTACTAAAACGTACAATTTAGATAACAGCTCTTATGGTAAATTTCAACAAAATTATTTCAGGAGATACACCAGTTTTAGTTGATTTCTATACGAATACCTGCGACCCCCGCGATATGCTAACTCCCGTGTTGAGCCAAGTACAAGAAAATTTGGGTAAACGCGTAGAAATTTTACAAATTAACTTAGACAAGAATAAGACTATTGCCGAAACTTATGATGTGCAAAGCACTCCCACCATGTTGCTTTTTCAAAATGGACAAATAAAGTGGCGCGCCTCTTCGGTTTTATCGAACGCCGAAATTGTTTCCGCCATCATAACAAATATAGATTAAAATGAAACTTATCGGACTTATTGGCGGCACCTCATATCACTCTACCATTGTATATTATAAATTGATAAATGAATTGGTTGGTAAAGAAATTGGTGCCCAGGGCAATCCGCCCCTACTACTCTACAGCCTCAATATAGAGCTGATGCGATCACAAGATTTTGAAAAAATAAACAAAACATATCTAGAAATCGCGCAAAAGTTAGAGAAAGCAGGAGCAAAAGCCATCGCTATCTGTGCAAATACACCCCATATAGTTTATGATTTTGTTCAGCCAAAAATAGCGATCCCCATTTTGCACATCGCCGAAGCAACTGGAAGAGAAGCAAAAAAAATCGGACTAAAAAAGGTAGGGCTCTTGGGTAACAAACCCACAATGACGAAAGGATTTATACCAATGTATTTAAAGTCTGCGTTTAAAATTGAAACTATCATCCCCGCAAAGCAATATTTAGAGCAAGCACATCACTATGTTTCTGATGAACTTACCCAAGGTATCTTTTCAGTAAAAGCAAAATCGTTTTTTTTGAATCAAATGGAATTACTAAAGCAGCGAGGCGCCGAAGGAATAATACTTGGCTGTACAGAGCTTCCATTACTGCTTAAAGACGAAGATTTTGATATCCCCTTACTGGCAACCACCGATTTGCACGCTAAAATGATCACCGAATTTATTTTGGAATAAAGGAGGAGAAAAATTTATTCTTAATTGGCGCCAGACAGCACCTTCGTTCCTGGTTTGCCGTTATATTTCTAAATTGTGTAACATCGGTTACAAACATCATTAAATCAAAGAATTAAGTTTATAAAAACATTAATCTAATTAGTATGGCAAAGCATTATCAAGTGCTCATTATTGGCGGTGGCACCGCAGGTATAATGACCGCAGCACAACTCATAAAACAGAGAGGAGTAGACAACATTGCGATCGTTGAACCCGCAGATACCCACTACTACCAGCCCGCTTGGACCCTTGTTGGCGCCGGAACGTATAGCTTTGAAAAAACAGCCAAACCTATGGTATCTGTGATACCCAAGGGTGTACAATGGATTAAGGATAAAGCCACTGGCTTCCATCCTGAAAAAAATACCGTTCATACCGAAAAATCGGATGATATAACTTATGATTATTTAGTGGTGGCTCCAGGAATTACTTATGATTTTAGTCTCGTACCAGGTTTGGGCGATGCAATAGACAAAGGAGTCGTTTGTAGTACCTATACAGACCCAAAACATACGTGGCAAGTAATTAAAAGTTTTAAAGGAGGTACTGCCCTATTTACGCAACCCGCAACACCCATAAAATGTGGTGGAGCACCACAAAAAATCATGTATCTTGCAGAGAGCCATTTCAAAAAACGTGGCGTACGGTCTAAAACAGACGTTGTTTTCGCCACCGTAGGAACTGTGATTTTTGGAATAAAAGAAATTGCAGAAACCTTAATGCACGTAGTAGACCGAAAAGACATTAACCTAAGATTCAACCATAAATTAGTTGAAGTAGACGCTGAGAAACAAATTGCGTGGTATGAGTTAACCAAGGATGTCCCCATGGGAGGATGCGTGATCATGTCGGATGACGATGAAGAAAAATGTATCGACGAAACGTTTCAGTACAACTATAAAAACGTAAAAGTTACGAAGAAAGATAATCGGTACGGTATTCATTATGATATGCTGCACACGGCACCACCCAGTGTTGCCCCTGAGTTTGTAAGGAAATCATCTTTAGTGAACGAAGCCGGTTGGGTAGATGTTGATATACACACCATGCAACATAAAAAATATGGAAATATTTTCAGTTTGGGTGATGTCGCTGGTCTTCCAACAGCAAAAACTGGAGCCGCCATAAGAAAGCAAGTTCCTGTTGTAGTTGATAATATCGATCTATTGATGAAACAAAACAGCATGAGCAATAAATCGTACAACGGTTACTCCTCCTGTCCATTAGTAACCGATTATGGTAAGATGGTTTTAGCAGAATTTGATTATTCAGGCTCCTTCACTCCAGATCCTAAGTTAAAACGGTTGCTCATAAAAGATAGTTCAAAAGAGCATTGGCGTCTTTGGATTCTCAAAAAATTTATGCTTCCTTATTTGTATTGGAACAAGATGCTAAAAGGAGTTGATGTTTAAAAAAAGATTAAAATGAAAAAAAACATGGGCAGTCTAGACCGCATGATTAGGATAATTGTGGCCATTTCGCTTGCGGTATTATATTGGCAAGGTATTGTTGAAGGAATACTGGCTTATCTACTGCTTGCAGTAGCGACCGTATTCGTATTCACGAGTTTTATGAGTTTCTGCCCGTTTTATACGTTAATTGGCTATAAAAGTTGCCCAAGGAAACAAGCTACGGGTGATGCTAAAACCGATTAATATGAGCATTATCAAATGTGTTTGACCCATAATTTGTTATATTTGATTAGTTGATTAAACTTTTCTCCATATCGTTTTCGTTTCTCATCCTATTACAAAGCTTTGGGATAAGTTTTAGTGACGTAGCCCAACTAGATGAATTTATTGAACACGCCCAATTTCACAGTGAACAATATGGTGATAATGTATTCGTATTTATTTCTAAGCATTATGGTGAATTAAAAGCGAACCATCACAAAGAGCATGAAGAAGAGAAAGAAGACCATGAAGAGTTACCTTTTAATCATTCTTCTTGCTTTCATATTACCTCCTTACCCGCCTTTGTTCTCAATACCATAAAAGTAGAGATTAGCGCTCCCGATTTTTTAGATAGAACAGACAAACCGAATTTTCATTACCAAGCTCCTACCTCTTCTTTCCATTCATTGGGGCTTTTACAGCCTCCCCGACATTCATAAAAGAACTTCGCTATTTTTTTTGTTCCTGTTCCACAACTTGATACAGGGCTAGTAAACGTTTATTTTATGAAAAAATGCTATCAAACATTATCCATTTCAGCATAAAGAATAAATTCATTATTCTCTTATTTACCGCTTTCATCATAGGGTTTGGGTTATACTCACTTTCTCAAATCCCTATAGGAGCCGTTCCCGATGTAACCAACAACCAAGTGCAGGTAATTACAACCTCTCGCAATCTATCTACACAAGATATGGAGCAATTTATCACCTATCCTGTAGAGTTAGAAATGGCGAATCTACCTGGTGTTACAGAAATTCGTTCAGTTTCAAAATTTGGATTATCGGTTGTAACCATCGTCTTTGAAGACGACATGGGAACGTATTTACCGCGTCAACTTATTGCCGAAAAAATTAAATCTGCCTCAGAGAAAATACCCGAAGGTTTCGGCACACCAGAAATGGGACCCATCACAACGGGACTTGGCGAAATCTATCAATACATTTTGGATGTAAAACCAGCATTTAAAGAAAAGTATACCGCAGAAGATTTAAGAACCATTCAGGATTGGGTGGTGAAAAGACAACTCTCGGGCATTCCAGGTGTGGTAGAGGTAAATACTTGGGGTGGCTTTTTAAAGCAGTATGAGGTGGCCATAGATACCGATAAGCTAAATGCCATGAAAATTACCGCAACCGAAGTTTTTACTGCTTTGGAAAAAAACAACAGCATTTCGGGTGGTGGTTATATTGAAAAAGTAAATCAGGCATTTTTTATCCGTGGGGAAGGATTGGTAGCTTCGCTTGACGATATTCGGGCAATTGTGATAAAAAATGATGATAATTTCCCCATTTATATCAGAGATGTAGCAACCGTGGGCTTCGGAAACGCTATACGTTTTGGTGCCATTACTGGAAACGGCGAAGGTGAAAAGGTGCTCGGACAAGTAATGATGCTGAAAGATGCAAACTCAAAAAAAGTAATCGATGCTGTTAAAGCACGTGTTGCTGAAATTTCAAAATCATTACCCGAGGGTATCTACATCAATGCATTTTTAGACAGAAGTGAATTAATTGGCAAAACCACATTCACTGTTTCTGAAAACCTCATCCTTGGTTGTCTTATCGTAATTTTTGTGGTGGTACTTTTATTGGGGAATTTACGCTCCGGACTTGTAGTTGCATCTGTAATACCCTTGTGTTTACTTTTCGCCTTATCCCTGATGTACCTATTTGGGGTAGACGCCAACTTGATGTCGCTGGGCGCTATCGACTTCGGAATTATCATTGACGGTGCGGTAATCATTGTAGAATATATTGCTTTTCAGATTACGCAGAAAAAATTGGAAATCAATGCATTAACTACGGGCGAGCAACAAGCCATGAAAGATAAAATTACATTTAATGGAGCATCAAAAATGATGAATTCGGCCATTTTCGGACAATTAATCATTTTAATTGTATTCATCCCAATACTCTCGCTTTCAGGTGTAGAAGGAAAAATGTTTAAACCCATGGCACTAACCTTCAGTTTTGCCTTAATTGGTGCGATGCTATTTTGCTTTACATATGTTCCAGTTGCAGCTTCTTTATTCTTAAAGCCAGCAACTGTTTCAGACAAAAACATTTCTGTTCGTTTAATGCGCTGGATACATAAACTTTATACCCCGGTAATTCATTGGGCGTTGCACAGCAAGCGGCTCGTTCTTCTTGTTGCCACTACATTACTAGCAATTACGATTTTCCTATTTACTACCATGGGCGGCGAATTTGTTCCAACGCTAGATGAAGGGGACTTTGTAATTCAGCCTGTTCTCAAAACTGGAACGTCTTTAAGTAATACGGTTGAAATTACTACGGAAATTGAAAAAATTCTTCTCAAACAATTTCCAGAGGTCAAGCAAGTAGTGACCCGTATAGGTGCGGCCGAAGTACCAACTGACCCGATGTCTATGGAAGAAAGTGATGTGATTATTGTATTGAAACCAAAAAGTGAATGGGTTTCAGCGAATTCAAAAGATGAGTTGGCAGACAAGTTTAAAGAAGCGCTTGCCATAATTCCGGGTATGGAGGTTGAGTTTACCCAACCTATTGAAATGCGTTTTAATGAATTAATTACAGGGGTACGCGCAGACATTGCCATCAAGGTGTTTGGAGAAGATTTGGATGTTCTAGCAAAAAAAGGAAATGAGATAGCTGCTTTAATCGAAGATGTGCCTGGAGCAGCAGATATTTCCGTAGAAAAAATTGTCGGACTCCCAGAAATGAATGTGAAATTCAACCGTACAAAAATTGCCCGTTATGGGCTGAATATCGAAGATGTAAACAACATGGTTTCTATGGGCTTTGCCGGACGAACAGCAGGAAGTGTTTTTGAAGGAGAAAAACGCTTCGATCTAGTCGTGCGATTAAACAAACAAAAACGGCAAGATATTGACAATTTGAAGAATCTCTATATTGATTTGCCCAACGGGGGTAAGATTCCTTTAAGCGAACTTGCAGCTATTACCTATCAAAAAGGAGCTGCAAAGATTTCTCGCGATGATACGCGCCGCAGAATAGTTGTGGGGGTTAATGTTCGCAATCGCGACTTACAATCGGTGGTAGATGACGTGCAAAAGTTAATAAACGAAAATGTAAAATTACCTGTGGGTTACAGCATCACTTATGGCGGACAGTTTGAGAATCTTGAAAGTGCTAAAGAGCGCTTATTGGTTGCTGTTCCAGTGGCCCTGATTCTTATATTTATTTTACTCTATTTTGCTTTTAAATCGGTACGGGAAGCCCTGATGATCTATTCTGCCATACCCCTAGCTGCAGTGGGTGGCGTTTTGTTATTATGGATACGCGACCTCCCCTTCAGTATTTCTGCAGGTGTTGGTTTTATAGCTTTGTTTGGGATTGCCGTACTCAACGGTATCGTACTTATTGAACATTTCAAAGACTTAAAGAAAAAAGGCAATTTTGAAACTATAAATGACCTCATTATACAAGGAACGAAAGATAGGCTCCGAGCCGTTTTACTAACGGCAATGGCAGCAGCTCTAGGCTTCTTACCCATGGCCATATCGACCAGTGCGGGTGCAGAGGTACAACGCCCCTTGGCCACAGTGGTGATAGGCGGGTTACTAACAGCAACCTTCCTAACCCTTATTGTACTTCCCGTTCTATATGCATATTTCAACACCCTAAAGCGACCGCAAATGAAGACAAAAGGTATTAATAAAATAGGAATTCTAGCTACATTACTATTCGTATCATTTGGGGTAAAGGCACAGCAGAATCCAATGTCTTTAGAAGAATTAATTCCGTTAGCAATTGAAAATAACGCAGGACTCAATGCATTTGACTTGCAGGTGGACCAGTCTGAAGCACTCGTGAAAAGCGCCTTTCATTTCGACAAAACAGAACTCTATTACGGCTATGACGAAAATAACTTAGCACTTAACAACAAACCATTACGGATGCTAGGAATTCAACAAGACTTTCGTTTTCCAACAGTATATTTTTCAGAAAAAAGGGTACATAAAGCAACCCTGAACTTGGCATCGAGCACCTATGCAATTCAGAAAAAAGCATTGGAAAGAAAAGTTACAAGTGCCTATTACTCGTATCAAATTGCGAGTGAAAGACAACGTGTTCTTAAAACCTTAGACAGCCTATATGCCAACTTCGCAAGCATGGCTTCCCGACGTTTTGAATTGGGTGAGACCAACTATCTTGAAAAGATAACGGCCGCATCAAAACAAAAGCAGGTCAATCTTAATTATTTCGCGTCTCAACAGGAGGTAGCATCGGCATATGCTAGCTTGGTAAGTGTGGTACAGCCTAAAGACACGCTTGTAGTTAAAAAAGATAATTTGTTGAAAGTACCATTGAAAGTATTTGAACTCAATTCAACTCCAGAATTGGGATATTACCAAAACAGGCTATCGTTAGTACAAGCAAGACGTCGTTTTGAGAAACAGCAGTTGCTACCAGATATCAGCTTGAACTACTTTCAAGGAACCAATTCAGGACTTAATAATAGCTTGCACGGCTACCAACTTGGATTAAAAATTCCAATATTATTTGGTGGTCAATCAGCTCAAATTAAAGCCGCGGGTATCGCAGAAGATATTGTATCTGAAGAATTAAACGAGTATCAAATTCAACTCAATGCGAAGCTAAACGCCCTAACCATTCAACTGAACCAATTAAGCAAAGCACTCATGTATTTCGAAGAAGAAGGGAGTGCTTTGGCAGATGAGATCTTGAAAACGGCTAATGGAAGTTTCCGAAATGGTGAAATTGACTTCTATCAGTACATTCAGAGTCTTGAGAGTGCATACGAAGTGAAATTGGAATATCTAGATAAATTAAGTGAATACAACAAGAGTGTCATTAGCATCAATTATTTAACCCTGTAAATAGAATCCTATGCAATCGATTATATATAAAATAGCAATTTTTACTGTGCTACTTACTGTGGTTAGCTGCGGAAGTAAGGAAGTCGAAAAAGTACAAACGGAAATTACCGAAAATGATAATATTTTCGTTTCAAAAAAACAGTTCCAAAACAGTAAGATGGCACTAGGAAGTATGGAAGAGATGTCTTTTCCTAAAATGGTGCAAACCACAGGAATGATTGATGTACCACCAGAAAACCGTGCTGTTGTGAATGCCACTATGGGCGGATACATAAAAACCACACCCTTGTTAATAGGCGATGTAGTGCGTAAAGGACAAGTATTGGTAACTATTGAAAATCCAGAGTTTGTCACACTCCAACAAGAATATATGCAGGTTCATGAACAACTCACTTATTTGCAATCTGAATACGAAAGGCAACAAACAATGGTGGCAGAAAATATCACGTCACAGAAAAGTTTCCTTCAAGCCGAAAGCGCATATAAAACAGCAAAAGCCCGCCATAATGGCTTGCGTAAGCAGTTGCAATTACTAAATTTATCTCCCACTAGCGTAGAAGCAGGAAGCATTAGCTCTGTGGTCTCTATTTACGCTCCTATTTCGGGAAGTATTACTAAGGTAAATGTTACCAAAGGCACCTATGTTTCGCCAGCAACCGCAATTCTCGAAATTGTAGATAATGATCATATTCACTTAGAATTATCAGTTTTTGAAAAAGACATCATGAAACTGACAAAGGGGCAACCTATCAATTTTAGTATTCCTGAATCTTCAGCAAAGACCTACAAAGCGACCATCCACCTCATTGGTAGCGCCATAGAAAATAATAGAACGATAAAGGTGCACGGACATTTAGACGATGAATCTGAAGCTAATTTCTTACCTGGAATGTTTGTGGAGGCTGCTATTGTGACAGAAACTACGTTGCAAAAGTCGTTGCCTGAAACTGCTGTAATAGCCTTAGATGGTGGGGAGGTAGTTTTAAAGTTAATTAATGAAACCAACGAAGGATATTATTTCGAAAAAACGGAAGTAGAAGTGGAAAGCAACTATGAAGGACGGACGGCTTTTACCTCATCTAACAACCTCACAATGAAAGATAAGATATTAACAATCGGTGCATTTAATTTGATAGCAGATGAATAATCAAGAAAAACATTACATCAACCGGAGTGGCTGGCTACGCGCAGGCGTGCTGGGTGCAAATGACGGTATACTTTCAACAGCCAGTATTATCATAGGTGTAGCAGCGGCAAGCAGTACCCGTGACCCCGTAATAATTGCGGGGATAGCAGGTCTCGTAGCGGGAGCATTGTCGATGGCTGCGGGAGAATATGTTTCAGTAAGTTCACAGACAGATATAGAAAAATCTGATTTAGAACGGGAACAACAAGAACTACTTGACACCCCAGAAGAAGAACTGATAGAACTGGCCAAAATTTATGAAAAAAGAGGTTTACAAAAAGCGACTGCTCTAGAGGTCGCCAAGCAATTAACGGCCCACAACGCACTCGAAGCCCATGCAAGGGATGAATTGGGAATTATGGAAATAACCGAAGCTAAACCGTTGCAGGCAGCGCTATCTAGTGGCGTAGCATTTACCTTGGGCGGTTTTCTTCCTGTAGCTGTAGCTTTTCTAGCTCCCTTGGCTTATTTAGAATATTTAGAGTACGTATTTGCTATCATTTTTCTCGCCGTACTAGGAATTGTTTCTGCAAGGGCAGGCGGTTCAAGAAAGTTAAAGGCAGTTTTAAGAATCACCTTTTGGGGTACGCTAGCAATGGGCACTACTGCGCTTATTGGTTATTTATTTAACATTAACATGGTTTAAGATGTTAGCAAAAGTTGAAAAATACTGTACCTCGCTTTTATCGAGTACCAACATAAAAAAACTTCCATTCCACAATCTCCTGCACACTCAGGAAGTTGTACAAAATGCGAAGTTCTTGTGCAAGGAGATGCATATAAGTAGAACTGACAAAGAACTGCTGTTAATGGCAGCATGGTTTCACGATACGGGCTTTATAGAAACGTACTCCGGGCATGAAGAAATCAGCAAGAAACTTGCTACAGAATTTTTAAGGGGTATCGGACTTGAGAAACCATCAATTCAAGTTGTAACTGATTGTATAGACGCTACAATAATACCACAGAGCCCAACCTCGCAATTGCAAGAAATTTTATGTGACGCCGATGTGTATCATACGAGCAATTTAAATTTCTATTATCGAAAACTATTGTTGAGAAGAGAGTGGGAATTATTTTGTGACCTCAAAAAATCTGATAAGGAGTGGCACGAACTCAATTTAGTATTTCTGAAAAACCTACATTTTAAAACAAGCTATGGAAAACGTGTTTTGGAAGGTGGTAAACAAGAGAATATAGAGAAGGTGGAACAAATTTTAAGGTACTATGAATAAAAAAACATTTCCGAATTTAAATTACACCTTCAACAATCAAAATGTGTTGAATGACTTACCTATCGCTATCAGCGATCTGTTATTTAAGCGTAGCACTAACATGAGCTTTAAGGCAGGTGCGTATATTTTTGAAGAAGGGAATGCACCTGAAGGAATCTATAGGGTAATTTCTGGAAAGGTCAAGAAATCTACGTTGACTACTTTTGGTACAGAGCATATTTTTTATGTCTGTAAAGAACTCGATTATTTAGGATACCACGCATTGTTAAGCGATGAGAATTATTCAGATTCTGCTGCTGCACTCACCGATTGTGAAATAGCGTTTATTAATAAAGCGGATTTTCTAAAGGCTGTAGAAAAATCGCATCTTCTAACCCAACGTTTATTAAAGAATTTAAGCCATGAGTTTGTGGTTTATATTAACGCTACCAAGGCATTGGCAAAGTATACCGTCCGTGAGCGTACTGCTCTTAATCTACTTATCTTAGAAGATAAATTTGGAGACGATGCGGGTACTAAAACCAGCATCACCATTACTAGGATGGATCTAGCTAATATGGTTGGAACAGCAAAGGAGTCTTTAGTACGTATGCTAAAAGATTTCAAAGAAGAAGCACTTATTTCAACAAAGGGTAGCACCATATTTATTGAAAATCACCAAGGCCTGTTCGACGTCTCTAATTTCAACTAAAGTTGATAAATATCAATGTAAGAATACCAGAGTTATCACGTTTAACTATATACATTTACACCATATTGACTATGAAAGAATTAGTAATCCTATTAATTTTATTTTTTACTGCGCTCCCATCCTTAGTTGCACAAGAGTGGCAAACTAACTTTGAGGATGCCTTAGAGATAGCTTCCGAAGAAAACAAACCGATCATTCTTGTATTTCAGGGCTCAGATTGGTGCGCGCCCTGTATTAAATTAGATAGAGAAATTTGGAGCTCAGAAGTTTTCAAAAAATACGCTGCAGACCATTATGTGATGTTACAAGCAAACTTTCCAAGAAAAAAAATGAACGCCCTATCTGAAACACAAACCAAAGCAAATGCAAAACTTGCCGAGACCTATAACAAACAAGGCTTTTTTCCCCATGTAGTGATTCTAGACTCTAAGGGTAATGTGTTGGGAGAAACCGGGTATAAAAAAACAACACCAGAAAAGTATATAAACGTTTTAAATACCTATATCGATTAAATTGAAATATCTTTTGCCCATATTGTTCCTTCTCCTTTCTGTCTCCAGTATTGCGCAACAACCTTTTAAGCGAACACTCAAATTAATGGGAAGTCGTTTTGAGATTACGGTGGTTGCCAATGATTCGGTTGAAGGTAGCAAAGCGATCAATTTGGCGATTGAGGAGATCACACGTATTGAGAAATTGATTTCATCTTGGGACCCCAACTCCCAGACTTCTGAAATCAATAAAAACGCAGGAGTACAACCGGTAAGAGTAGACTCTGAGTTATTTCAACTCATAGAAAGAGCGATTGGAATTTCGAAAATTACCGATGGTGCGTTCGATATTAGTTATGCTTCTATGGATCGTATTTGGAAATTTGATGGCAGTATGAAGGTGATGCCTTCCAAAGAAGAAATAAAAGCTTCCGTGGCAAAAGTTGGGTTTAAAAATATCATCCTCGACAAAACAAACACTACCGTCTTTTTGAAGCACGAAGGAATGAAAATTGGTTTTGGTGCCATTGGCAAAGGCTATGCAGCAGATAAAGCAAAGGCCATGCTTATTTCAAAGGGGATTTCAGCCGGAATCATAAATGCCTCTGGAGACATGAATACATGGGGCAAACAACCCAATGGAAACACATGGAAAGTAGCCATTACAAACCCTATGGACAAACATAAAGTTTTTGCCGTACTACCCATAAAAAATGGTGCTGTGGTTACCTCTGGCAACTACGAAAAATTTGTGGAGTTTAACGGTAAACGCCTTACACATATTATCGACCCCAGAACCGGATATCCCTCTAGCGGACTCATAAGCGTGACTGTTTTTGCACCCAAAGCAGAATTGGCAGACGCCCTGGCAACTTCCGTTTTCGTGATGGGGAAAGATGTAGGACTTAGCAGAATAAACCAGATGCCGAAAATAGAATGCGTTATTATAGATGACCAAGGAAACATCTTCACATCTGATAACATTGAAATAGAAAAAATATGATTCAAAAATTGATAATTTTTTCATTGTTCACGGTTCTTTTCAGTAGCTGTGTTGTGGTGAAAGAATACGAAAAAGTTAATATTAACGACCCCGATATGGCGCTTTCAGAAAAAAAATGCGACCGTAATGTCACCACCGCCCATTCATACCGTGAAGCTGCGGTAGGAGCAAATGGAGGAAAAACAGGCGGAGGTTGTGGCTGTAACTAACTAAAACCAGAAATTTGAAAAAATTAATTTTAGTACTTTTTGTTTGTGCTGTGGCAAATGTATTTTCCCAATCACAGCAAGACACCTCGACTATCTATAAAAAGCGGGTGCTGGAAACTACAGAGGTAGACTTTTTAACGAGCTATTATTCTCAAGATGGTGATAATGCTGCAGTAAGTGGTGGTATTGGAACCGAAGAGCTCACAGATGTAACCGGAGCTTTTGTAGTGTCTATTCCGCTAAACGACGATGATGTTTTAACCATAGATGCAGGTGTTTCTGCCTATACCTCAGCTTCTTCAAGTAATGTGGGTCCGTTTGACGATGGTCCTGCAGATCCTTTTCAAGCTTCTTCGGGTGCTTCAAGCAGCGATCTCTGGGCAAACCTCACAGGATTTTACAGCCATAGTTCAGACGATCGAAACGATATATGGTCTGCCAAGGCTTCGGTGTCTTCAGAGTATGATTATTTTTCTCTAGGGGTTGGGGGTAGCTATACGAAATTGTTCAACGAAAAAAATACAGAAATAAGTATCAATGGAAATGTCTTTTTAGATACCTGGAATGCAATTTATCCGACCGAACTGAGACCTTTTGCTGAAGGTGGCAACGGGCTTAACAATGGATTTTTCACTCAAAACACCATTACGGGAAACACAAATTACAATCCGCGATTTGTAGAATTTGCCGATGAAAAAAGGAACTCTTATTCATTAGGCATTGGCCTATCCCAAATCCTCCATAAAAATGTTCAAGGATCACTTGCGGTAGATGTTATACAACAAGAAGGACTACTATCTACTCCATTCCAGCGCGTCTATTTTGCAGATGTGGCAGATTCGTTTATTGATAATTTTCAACTGGCCGATGCTATTGAGCGTTTACCCGACACAAGGTTTAAAGTGGCTTTTGGTGGACGTTTAAATTGGTATCTCAATGAACGTTTTACCGTACGGACTTTTTACCGCTATTATTTTGATGATTGGGGAATTACGTCACACACAGCAAGTGTAGAGGTGCCTGTAAAAATCAGCGACAAGTTTACCCTGTATCCGTCTTACAGATTTTATAACCAAACCGCAGCCGATTATTTTAGACCTTATGAAAAGGCGTTATCTACAGATGAATTTTATACTTCAGATTACGATCTTTCAGAATATTCGGCAAATCAACTCGGATTCGGTGTTTCTTATACAGATATCTTTGCGAAAATGCACATCTGGCAATTTGGCTTAAAAAGTATCGATTTGAAGTTTTATCAATACGACAGGGACACCAGTTTTACCTCAAGCATCCTTACAGCAGGCTTTAAATTTGTTAAGGATTAGATAAAAATTGCGTTTACGTATCAAAGGTTACATCAAGTAGGTGTAACCTTTTTTATTTTTACATTAAATTTAGAAGTTATGAATATTAAACAGTTCGAATATAAACCCTTAGCTCATTACAGCTATGCCATTGTAAGTAATGGTGAAATGGCGCTAATAGATCCAGAAAGAAATCCTGAACAGTATTATGCCTTCGCGGAAGCACACAATGCTAAGATAACAACAGTAATCGAAACTCACCCACATGCTGATTTTGTGAGTTCACATCTTGAAATCCATAAAACAACAGGAGCTACTATATACAACAGTGAGAAGTTAGGTGCAGACTATCCGCATCAACCTTTCGACGAAGGAGACGCTATTACTTTAGGAACGATAACGCTTAAAGCTATAAACACGCCTGGGCATTCGCCAGACAGTATTACCATTGTAGCTACCGAAGGCAACGAAACGGCACTTTTTACAGGTGACACGCTTTTTATAGGTGATGTAGGCAGACCTGACTTGCGTGAAAAAGCGGGAAATATGAAGGCTAAACGCGAAGAATTAGCCGAGATGATGTATCATACGATGCAAGATAAATTCAATGATTTGCCTGACCATGCGTTGGTGTATCCCGCCCACGGTGCTGGTTCACTTTGCGGTAAAGGAATGAGCGATGCCAGTAGCAGCACACTGGGAAATGAGCGAATGGGGAATTGGGCGTTTAAGGATCAATCTAAAGAGGAGTTTATGAATAGGTTGCTTGACGGTCAGCCGTTTATTCCCTCCTATTTTGGTTATGACGTGGATGTAAACAAAACGGGGGCAGAAAACCTACAACCATCCATAGACAAAATTCCATTTCATGAAAATTCTTCAGCGAAGGGGTTGGTTGTGGATATACGTGATGAAGAAACCTTTAAAAAAGGGCATTTGGAAGGAAGTTTCAACATACAGGCAAATTCAGAGAACGCAAAATTTGAAACATGGCTGGGCTCTATTATCGAACCCGATGAAAGTTTCACGCTGGTGATCGATAAAAAAGAAACCAAAGACAAACTTTTACATCGCGTGGCTAAAATTGGATATGAAAAGCAACTCAACCAAGTCATCACGCTTTCAGAAAAAGATCTTGTGACGACTGAGAAATTAGATGTAGCAGATTTCAAAAGCCACCCTGAAAAGTACACCATTGTCGATATTCGAAATAAAAGTGAAATTGAAGAAGGCAAATTCTTTGACAATGCTATCCCACACCCTCTCAATGAATTGCGAGAAACAGCGAATGAAATACCCACAGATAAACCCATTGTTGTACATTGTGCGGGAGGGTATCGAAGTGCCGCAGGTAGTAGTATCCTTCAGAAAAAACTAAAAGATGTTACGGTATATGATTTGAGTGATGCTGTAAAGGATTTTCAATAAAATGAAAAAAAGTATTTCTAATTTTATCCTAGCCGTAGTTTTTTTAGCTTTAGCAAGCTGCACAAATTCCGCAGATAAAAAAGGAATAGCAGACACCTATCCAGACGTAAAAGTTGTAGGGGCAATGAAAGATGCGATGTGGAAAGGTGATTTACAAAGTAAAATTAATCTTGACACCATACGTAACAAAAATGGGTTGTATGGGTTGGGCCCCCAAACTGAACTTACAGGTGAGCTGCTTATACTTGACGGAATTAGTTACGTATCACAAGTTATTTCAGATACTACTATGACGGTACGAAAAACCTATAAAACAGGGGCCCCTTTCTTTGTCTACGGAAATGTAACAATTTGGGACACACTAACCGTACCTAAAACTGTCGCAGACATGAATGCTCTAGAATCGTTTATCGATGAGAAAACGAAATCGATCAAGCGGCCTTTTGCATTTAAGATTTCGGGCAAAGTAGATCGAGCAACCATTCATGTGCAAAACTTACCTCCAGGTTCAGAAGTTTCTTCTCCACAAGAAGCCCATGTTGGTCAAGTAGATTATAACTTAAAGGACGAAGAAGTAGACATTGTCGGGTTCTTTTCAAGAGAACATCAAACTATTTTCACCCACCACGATAGTTATATGCACCTGCATTTAATTACGAGAAATCGACACAGAATGGGACATCTTGATCATGCAAATTTCAATAATATCATATTGTATCTCCCAAAAGAATAATGCTGCAAAGCTTTAATCTTTAGGATTTAGATGAATTGATTTGAACTTCGATTTCGGTAACCTTTGTTACGCAATAACGTTTTGAAAATATACACCTTTGCATAAAAATAATGTATATGAATTGGATTTATGAACCGTGGCCCTGGTATGTTGCAGGACCGCTAATTGCCTTAGTGATGTTTCTTTTATTGCTCGTCGGAAAGCAATTTGGAATGTCCTCTAATCTTCGTACCGCCTGTGCGGCAGTTGGTGCTGGAAAGGCAGCTGATTTCTTTAAATACGATTGGAAATCTGAACGTTGGAACCTCACCGTGGTGTTAGGTGCCATCTTGGGCGGATTTATCGCATCAAACTATATGAGTGATAATACTGTTGAAATTAATCCCGAAGTTGCACAACAGCTCGCTGCCGATTACCAAATTACAAGTGCCGGCAATTCGTATCTACCTACTGAAATTTTTGCAATCGAAGCACTTAGTGAACCCAGTACTATTTTTATTCTTTTTATCGGTGGTTTGCTGGTAGGGTTCGGAGCGCGTTATGCAGGAGGCTGTACTTCGGGACATGCAATTTCTGGATTAAGTAATCTTCAAGTACCTTCATTGATTGCCGTGATTGGTTTCTTTATTGGTGGTTTGGCAATGGTGCATTTATTTTATCCCCTAATTTTTTAAACAATGAGATACTTAACATATTTAGCCATTGGTGTTTTCTTCGGAATTGTCATGTTCAAATCTGAAGCGGCTTCTTGGTTCCGTATTTACGAAATGTTCCAATTTGGTAGTTTTCACATGTACGGTATCATCGGGTCTGCATTAGTCCTGGGGATAATCGGGGTTCAGGTCATAAAACGAAAGAAAATACAACCCATAGATGGAAGCGCGATGTCTTTGCACCCAAAAGAAAACAGTATTATACGGTATTTTATTGGAGGGATTATCTTTGGCTTGGGCTGGGCACTTTCAGGCGCATGCCCTGGACCGATGTACGTCTTAGTTGGAGCTGGGTTTCCATCAATTTTAATCGTGATCTTTGGTGCCCTGGTTGGGACATTCCTCTATGGCGCAATTAAAAAGTACTTACCACACTAGATGATTTTTTTAGTGTGATGGTAATTCTAAGATAACTTTGCTTCCATTTTTATCACTCTCAAGTGTAATTTTTCCATTAAGATTATCTGCACGCGCTTTTATATTTGTGAGTCCGCTACTACTTTCTGAAATATCCTTCAGTTCATAACCTTTTCCATTATCGACTATTTCGATCTTTGCAGGGTTTTCAGCATAGACATAGACTTCAATTTTAGTTGCTTCGGAATGTTTCACGGCATTGTTTACTGCCTCTTGTATTATTCTAAAAACATGCATGGTCTGCGACGGGTCTAAGGAAGATGAATTTTCACCTTTTTTATGAACCAGTACTGCTATGCCCGTAGTATTCGCAACTTTATGCGCCAAGTACCTTATTCGCTCGGCAAGATCGTCCCAGGTTACCGAACTATGGTTCATCACCCAAATGGTGTCGCGTAAATCTCTGATTGCCTCTTCGCTAAAATTGGAGAGGTCATCCAGTTTCTGTTGTGTCACTGCTTCGCTTGTCTTGTTGAGGCCCATGCCTATATTTTGTGCCGCACTTGCCAAATAGGTGAGTTGCGAACCTATATTATCATGTAGTTCTTTAGAAATTCGGAGTCGTTGTTCTTCTAATTTATTTTTAGTCTCAACCGTTGCCAATGCTTCCTTCAATTCTTGTTCTTGACGTTGTTGCTTTATTTTAAGTCGCTGTTGTCTGTATACCAAAAACCCTATAAATACCAAGAGGAATGCCCCTCCTGCCAACAAGCTCGTAATTAATCGTTGTGAGGATAATTCGGCTTCCTTTAATTCTAATTGTTGTTCCTTTTCCTTGGTTCTAAATTCCGTCTCTTTCTGTTGAATAACCTCTATATTCTTGACATTGTACATACTATCTAGCGCCTTTTCATATCGCAAAAAATAAGGGTCTGCTTCCAATGGCTTACCCCGTAACATGAGGTTGGTACTTTTAAAAAATAGGTATTCCCGGTTTCTTATATCGGGCATATTGTTCGTCTCAATTATGCTGTCTACGATAGTAATATACTTTACAGCTTTCTCAGGTTGGTTAGACATATTGTACCCCCAAATAACACCGCTGAGTGCTTCAATAATTTTAAAATCTTCGAGACCAGCATCTACACTCATCTCGTACGCTTTTATATACGCTGGTATGCCACGATCAAAATCACGTTTCCTTGAAAGAACAGAAGCGATACATGTTTGATTGCCCGCAGCACCGTAGGCATCATCTACTTTGTTTGCCTCTACCACACCTTTTTTAAATGTCTGGAGTGCCTCATCGTACATCAACAATTCCATTTGGCAAATACCTAAATTCCAGAGGGCCCTTGCTTTTAGTTGGGAATCGAACTTTTGTTGATACATTAGCGAATTTTCTATATACGGAATGGCCTGCTCATAGCGTTTCATGTTCAGTAATGCCATTCCCACATTGTTATTGGCCATGGCTATCGCACTAGGTTCATCCTCTAATCTTTTCGCTGTTTCTAGGTATTCTAGGTATTTAACTGAAGCCTTCGTATAATCTGATTGAAGCGCATACGAATTTCCAGCAATATTGAACAACCGCGCCTTTAGGTCAAGCAAACCTTCTTCCTCGAAAAACGGATGAAGCGAATCTGATACTGCAATGGCAGCTTTATATTTTCCCTGATCGTATAGGTCACGGCAATTAATAAAGGCAAGTCTTAATTCCGTTTCTCTATCTGAATTCTGTCTGGCAAAGGCCAAGCCTTCCTTATAATATTCTTTAAACAGTAACGTATCTGGTTTTAATTGTTGCACTAGCGCTTTATAGGCAGCCGCTTTCGCATTCACATCATTAGATGTAGCAATTACCTGCTTTAGGCTGTCTATTTTCTGTTCTTGGGCATATAGTGGAGCTAACAAAAGTGAAGCTAACACCAATAAGAACGATTTTACCATGATAAAAGATTTGGCTCTAAGGTAAAACACTCTAGCAAGTCTCGCAAAAATTTGTAATTCAGGTTTCAAGAAATAAGGAAAGTCCGCAGCAGGGCGGACTTTCTTCAACATACCTAACTCATTTAGGTTGGTTAATACATATTTCTGAGTGCGGTAATGTCGTTGCCATTAAATTCGCCGTCTTCATTTGCGCTAAAACATGCTAGCATGATTGAGGTGGAATCGTATCCGGTGGGGGTTCCAGTAATATGAACTGCTCCTACACCTGCTGAACCTTCGTTAGTATTCTGACCGCAGCTTTGGCGACTGAACCAATCGGTATGTCTAAAGCCAACAGAGTGACCAATTTCGTGGGTAATAACATGCTCATTTACGTTGGTGTCATAACCGCTAAGCCCGTAAATTTGCACATATTTATTTGGAAGTCCGTTACTTGGAAATCCAGCACTACCACCCGCGCCACCTGGATTGTTCACAGTATTGTTATACACAACCATATCTTTACTCTGGTAATTGGTACCGAACGTAAGTGTAAAACTTATGGAGACACCACTTAACCTGTTGTAGTTGTTCACAGCCCATTGCAGTGCGGTTCTTTCTTTGCTAGATAAGGCTTGATTTCCTCCTGTATATCCAATAATAGAGATGTTTCTGCCTTGGCTCACCAAGTTGAACGTACTGTATTGTCTTGTACCCGACTCTTCGGCTAATTTAGCCAACGACAGGAGTTGTGCTTCCGTCATGGTAATATCATCTTCAAAGAACAACCGTTCTTCAGAGGTACCATCAGGGAAGTGAAATTGCCCATAGCGGATAAAATTAACATTCAATTCTAGGGTGTTGGCGGCATCGATCACTTTTTGGGGAATTTCTTTGATCACTTCTGCCGTGTCATTATTTTCGGGGATTGTTTGGTCTTCGTCTTTAGAACAAGAAACCACTGTTAGACCGAGGCATATCATGCCTAATAGTCCAAATTTAAAATTTTTCATAAGAGTTGATGGAATTAAATTAGTAAATAGTTACAATGTTAGGTTTGTTACGATAAATGTAAATAAAATTATCGATAATACAATAAAATGATGCTTTTATTGATGATTCATTAGTAAACCTGTGTAATTATTACACATCTTTTATTCCACTAAATTGGTAGGATAGTTCTGAAAATCAGACGATTTCCGCAGAAAGTCCCGCATCAAGCAGCATTCCGCAGCGAGGCTTTAAATCTGAAAGTGAACCGGTTTTTACGGTGCATTTTCCTTTATAATGAACAATTATAGAGCATTGTTCGGCTTGTTCTGGTGTGTGCTCACATGCGTAAATAAGGGTATCGATTACGTGGTCGAAAGTATTCACGTCGTCATTGTATAGCACAATTTCATTCTGTTTTTTAACGTCTTCTGCTAACAGAAGATCTTCTAAATGTTTTTCTTGTGTACCCATGATGTACTAATTTACAAATTTTGCGGCAATCCAGTTGTTTTTTTCCTTATTCTGAACGAATTTCAGACCTAAATTATTGCAAGATTCAGTAATTATTGGCAAGTCTTCTTTATAAAAGCCGCTTAAAAACAAGACACCACCTTTGGTGAGATTATTTACATAAGTGGCCATATCTTGCAGTAAGATATTTCGGTTAATGTTCGCAATAATCATATCGTACGCAGCATCGTTAGGAATCACCTCAGCACCACCCAACATAACATTTATGGAGCCTTGGTCATTTCGCAATGCATTTTCTTCACTATTCTCTACACACCAAGTATCAATATCAATAGCATCAATTTCTGTGGCACCCCGCATGCCCGCAAGTATGGCTAATACAGCAGTACCACAGCCCATATCTAGCACTTTCTTGTCCTTACAATCTGTTTCTAACAAATGCTGCAACATCATAAAGGTAGTTTCGTGGTGCCCCGTTCCGAAACTCATTTTTGGTTCAATCACAATTTCAAAAGGTACATTATACGGCTCGTGAAAAGGCGCACGTACGGCACATGTTTCTGCCACGACGATAGGCTTGAAGTTTTTTTCCCACTCGGCATTCCAGTTTACTTGTTTGATTTCTTTCTGCTGAAAAGTAATCTGAAACGCCGGCGATTGCAAGATGTTGATATCATCCAAAATATCTTTATTCCAATCGGTTTGTTGGATGTACGCCTGCACTCCATCTTCAGTTTCCACAAAACTTTCAAAACCAGCGTACCCCAATTCGGCAATCAAGATTTCTGTTGCTGGTTGTACAGGTTCTACTTTAAACGTATATTCAATATAAATAGGCACCATAGGTCTATTTTCCAAACGCATTTACAATAGCCATAAAATCGTCTGCTTTTAAAGAAGCGCCACCAATAAGACCTCCGTCTACATCTTTCTTGCTAAAAATATCTGCTGCGTTATTAGGTTTCACACTTCCTCCGTACAAAATTGAAATGTTGTTGGCGATCCCATCCCCATATTGTTGGGATATGGTCTCCCGAATAAAAGCATGCATTTCTTGTGCTTGTTTAGGTGTAGCAGTCTCGCCAGTACCAATGGCCCAGACGGGTTCGTAGGCAATCACAATCTGTTCCCAACTTTCTTTAGACGTATGGAAGAGTCCGCGGTCTAGCTGTGTTTTTATCACTTCAAAATGTTCACTATGTTCTCTATCAGATAGTTGTTCACCCACACAAAAAATAACGGTCATTTCTTTTTCGAGGGCTGTATCTACTTTTTCGGCAAGCAAAGCATCTGTTTCATGAAAGTCTGAACGGCGTTCACTATGACCAATAATTACGGTGTTCACCCCTACACTTTTCAGCATACTAGCTGAAATTTCACCTGTAAAAGCTCCTTTATCAGACTGGTGCATGTTTTGGGAAATTACCTCTACTGGGTGCTCCCGCAAGGTTTGATAAGCAGGGTATAAGTTTGTAAATGCGGGTGCAACCATGACCGCTACATCTTCAGGGAAGACCTGCTTTTTCAACTCTGCTAAAAGGTCTTGGGTAGCTGCAAGATCGTTGTTCATCTTCCAATTCCCCGCTACTATTTTTTTTCTCATATATATTTCCGCACAGGCGGTTCTATTTAATTAATAAAAAGTCTATGAAATGGTATTAACTGACAAAACAAAAACTGATGCTTCCTAAAATCAATTAATTCCGAAGTAGGCTACGCTAATCACTGCTTACTAATCTTCGGATCGAGCCAACCATAAATAATATCTACAAAGATATTGATTACAATAAACAATGTGGCAATTACTAATACTGCTCCCATAATGATAGGCAAGTCTAAGGTGTTTAGCGCATCTACAATTTCCTTACCGAGGCCGTTCCAGCCAAAAATATATTCAACAAATACAGCACCTGCTAACATCGATGCAAACCAACCAGATATGGCTGTCACTACTGGATTCAACGAATTTTTTAGCGCGTGACGCCTAATGATATTCCAAAAGGAAAGGCCTTTCGCCTTGGCCGTACGAATGTAGTCTTGACCTAAAACCTCTAACAGGGAATTTCGCATTAACTGTGTCACCACGGCCAACGGGCGAATGCCTAAAACTACTGCGGGGAGAATCAAATTTTTCCACTGTATATAACTTCCTTCCCCAAAATCATCAACTTCATAAAGGCTGCCGGTCATATTCAAGTTTGTGTACTCATGCAACACATACCCGAACAACCACGCAAATATAATCGCACTAAAAAAAGATGGAACACTCATTCCAAAAGTGCTCACTAATTGAATGAGTTTGTCTATCCAGCCATCTTTAAACAATACTGAAACAATACCCAACAAAACACCTAAAATCATGGCTATTATTATGGCTGAAACTGCTAGCACAAACGTATTGGGTAGCGTCTCAGCAATAACTGAGCTTACGGCTTTTCCATTTTTCTGAAACGATTCGCGCAAATAAGGCCACTTTAAAACCACTTGGGTTCCTCCTGCTGCAAACAGCGGCGTTGCTGAATATTTATCTTCAGAAAGAAACGTATAGTTGTTAGGGTCTGTACTGTGGAAAGATACAGGTGCCAAGTCATTTAAATAGTACAAATACTGTATTGAGACTGGCTTATCGAAGCCATACTTTTTTTTCACGTTGGCGAGTTGTTCTGCATTTTCATTTTGCCCCAACATCATACGTGCTGGATCTCCAGGAAGTATGGTAAATAAAAAGAAAATAACTGTGACCACCCCAAAAAGTGTGAGCAGTGCGTATCCTATTTTTTGAAGCACATATTTTCCCACTAAGTTCGGTTTACATCGTCTAAAGTGAGTGCGCGGTATTCAAAATCTTCTCCGAACAAATCTTTGGCATATTCTTCTATTGTTTGGGTAAAACCGGCTTCTTTTCTACGTTCGTTCACGGTTTCAGGGTTTTCGATGGGCCAAATGTACGAGCCGTTATCATTTGACATTCCCTGGGTACCGTATACTTGCATTTTACCCTCATTCATAAGATAACGGTCCTCCATCATAGCAACCAGACGGAATGGTAATTCACCTTCTTCACCCGCCTTTTTAATGAGAGGTAAGTACGTTGGTATCTTATCTGGGTTATGTTGCACCACATACCAAGCAGCTGTGTTGGTAGGTTCGCCAACCATGCTGATTCCCGGATATCCTTTTTCGTTAAAAACGCGTTCAATAAAAGCCATATTGGCACTGTCTATCGCTTCTTGCATGGTCCAAAGGTTTCCATTGTATTCGGCTTCAGAAAGACCCATTTCTTCGCCCATCTGTTTTCTAGCTTCAGGTGTGTCTGCCTGCATTAATTTTCGGTACCGTTGATCTAGTACCGCAATACTATCAAGGCGTTGCTTCAGCCCTACATCGAAAGCAGGTATGGCTTTTTCCTTTTTCTCGAGCTGTAACTCTTGAGCGTCGTTCCAATGTAATTTCTGCTTAATGGTTCCTTTTTGTAATTCGAGTATTCCCGGATTACTTCTAACGATCGTTTTTAGCGTAGTCTCATCACAGAAGTAAAATTTGAAATTCAATTTATAGTCTTCAACCAATTGGGCAGTTTTTTCTTGGCTAGAAGCCGACAAGCCAATCACTTGATATCCTAGTTCGAGGGCACGATCTGTTTCTTTCTTGATATTGCTATAACCATCAAATTCGGTGTTCTGTAAATTGTAAGCTATCACCACGATCAGGTTTTCTGCCTCTAGGAATTGAGTGGTATAATTTTCACCTTCTCTTTCAATACTGAAATCGTGCACGGGTGGTTCGTATCCTTTCTGAATTTCGGTGGTTTCTACCCCAATAAATTCTCCCTCTTGCTGCGGATAGTCGCCATTGGTGGTTACAATCACCTCTTCTCCGTTAACATTAAATTTCCAATTGTATTCGAAGATAGGTTTGGGCGCTCCTTCAGGAACCTCCATCCCTTTCTGAATATTTGCCCCAATCTTATATGCTCTAAAATCAATCCAAGGTAAATGTTGCAACACATAATACGCAAATACCATACACGCAATAAAACTTACAAAGACGATAATGGTGCGTCCAAATTTTGAAAAGAACGGTTGTATGTGTTTTTTTCCGAAGAAAAGAATCAAGATCATGATACTGAGCACTACATCTTTCCAGAACGATTCCCACGGAGTCAGTTTAAGGGCATCACCAAAGCAACCACAATCGGTTACCTTATTGAAGTACGCCGAATAAAAAGTAAGAAATGTAAAGAACACGATCATTAGAAGCAGGCTCCACAGGGTAAACTTCTTGGCATACCCTACGATGAGCATGATACCCAACAGTACTTCAAAAATTACGACAAAAAGTGCAATGACGAGTGCAAAGGGAACTAAAAATTCGAGGTTGAGCACATCGGGCGCAAAATAATCTTTCAACTTAAATGAGAATCCTACGGGGTCATTCAACTTTATAAATCCGCTGATGATAAAAAATATCCCGACAAATATCCTGAGAAAACCTACAATGTATTTCATTCCTTATTTATTTAATTTGTTCAATTCCCGCTTGAGGGAGGCTAGGGGTGTCGTATTAAATTTATACGATGGTCTGGAACACCCCTGAAGTCCACTAGACCCCTGAAGTCCACTAGAGGGAGCACTTCATAATAATTATTCCACTGATAGGTGAATCAGCGCAAAAACCGCATAATTAATCATATCCTGATAATTGGCATCAATTCCTTCGCTCACCAAAGTTGCACCTTTGTTATCTTCAATTTGTTTCACCCGCAATAATTTCTGGAGAATGAGATCGGTTAAACTCGTTACCCGCATATCGCGCCACGCCTCTCCATAATCATGGTTTTTATCGAGCATTAATTGTTTCGTTTCAGCAATTTTCTCATCGTAGAGCTGCGTTGCTTCCTCTAATGAAAGATCGGGCTGTTCTACCACTCCTTTTTCAATTTGAACCAATGCCATCGCACAATAATTGATGATCCCAATAAACTCACTTTCTTGGCCCTCGTCTACTTTTTGCTCTTTATTTTGCTGCAGGCCCCGAATACGTTGGGCCTTGATAAAAATTTGGTCGGTAAGCGACGGAAGACGCAAGATACGCCACGCACTGCCGTAATCTTTCATCTTATTTATGAACAGCGAGCGACATGTCTCTATCACTTCGTTGTACTGTTCTGAAGTATCTGCCATAGCGTTCTTTAGAATTTGCGTAAATTTCGCTTAAATATCTTAAAATAGAAAATTGTATACACTTAATTGTAAGGGTTCTTTACTAGATCTATCGGTTCCCAAAATTATGGGAATCATTAATGTTACTCCAGATTCGTTCTATGACGGCGGCAACACCACAGTACTTAGAGATGTGATTGCCAAGGCTGAAAAAATGGTGAATGATGGTGCCACCTTCCTCGATATAGGTGGGTATAGCTCTAGGCCCGGGGCTACAGATATTTCAGTAGCCGAAGAAACCGGACGTGTTATTCCAGTGATTGAAGCGTTGCGTCGTGAATTTCCCAATACGTACCTCTCTATAGACACCTTCCGCAGCAGCGTTGCCGAAAAAGCAGTAGCCGCTGGAGCAGCCATGGTGAACGACATTAGTGGCGGAAGTTTAGACCCCAATATGTTTGCCACCGTTGCCCAATTGCAAGTACCCTATATTTTAATGCATCTAAAGGGAAATCCGCAAAATATGGCTTCCTTAGCGCATTATGAAAATGTTACAAGAGAAGTTCTTTATTATTTTTCTGAAAAATTAGCTGAAGCAAGGGCGGCGGGTATTAATGATATTGTGGTAGATCCCGGCTTCGGATTTGCAAAAACGGCAGATCATAATTTTCAATTGTTGCAATCGCTCGAGCTATTCCAGTCGCTTGAAGTACCGTACTTGGTCGGACTCTCACGCAAATCGACAGTCTATAAAACCTTAGGCGTAACACCAGACCAAGCCCTTAACGGCACGACGGTGCTCAACACCATTGCCTTACAAAAAGGCGCTTCCATCTTGCGGGTTCATGATGTAAAAGAAGCCAAAGAATGTGTTATGCTGTTACAAGCAATGCACAATACAGACTAATTTTATACCTTTAACCAACTTAAATTGCACTGCCCTTGGATTTTTTCGATGTACGCGTCATAGATATTATTGATATTGTGCTAGCCGCATTCCTGATGTATTATCTGTACAAGTTAGTGCGCGGTACTGTAGCCATTAATATTTTTGTAGGTATCGTTATTATTTATGCGATTTGGAGGCTTACCGAGTTGCTCCAAATGGAATTGCTGAGTAAAATATTGGGCGGATTCTTAGGCGTTGGTATGTTTGCGCTTATTGTTGTCTTTCAGCAAGAGATCAGGAAATTTCTACTCATGTTGGGCTCTACAAATTTTACCGCTAGACGAAAGGTTTTTAAAAAACTAAAATTATTTTCTTCGGAAAAGGAAAGCAACACAACCCTTGAGCCTATTTTGAAGGCTTGCGAAAACATGGGCAGATCGCAAACTGGAGCCCTTATCGTAATAAAACGGAACAACAGTCTCGATTTTATTAAAAATTCTGGAGACACCATGAAAATGGAGGTTAACCAACCCATTATTGAAAGTGTGTTCTATAAAAACAGTCCGCTGCACGACGGTGCCATGATTATTGAAGAAAATACCATCACCGCCACCCGTGTTATTTTACCTGTGAGCAACGATAGACGTATTCCGCAGCGTTTTGGCCTGCGTCATCGTGCAGCCGTAGGGATCACCGAAAAAACCGATGCCGTTTGTTTGGTTGTGAGCGAGGAGAACGGACAGATTTCATACTTAAAAGAAGGAGATTTTGTACTCTACGAAAACTTAGAAGATCTTAAAGAACAACTTGAACAAGACCTAGATTAACTATGGAATGTAAGAACTGCCAAAAGCAACTAGCCCCCTCTGATAAGTTTTGCGGTAATTGTGGTGCCCGCATTGTAGACCAGCAATTAACTTATAGGTACCTAGCCAATGAAATGTCTGAGCGTTTTTTCAATGTAGAAAACAATTTAATTTTACGTACTATAAAGGACATGTTTGTAAGACCAGGAGCTGTAATTGATGGCTACATTCACGGTGTTAGAAAACGTCATTTAGGGGTCGCAAATTATCTGGCACTCGCCATTACGCTTTCGGGATTGTTTCTTTTTATAATGCAAAAATTTTTCCAAGAAAACATGGATATGGCTTGGATGGGACAAGAAGACAACCCCATGCTACAGGATACGAGTTGGCTTGATTTTATGTATGAATACCAGTCAATCATGTATCTTGCCTTCATTCCATTTTATGCGCTTTTAGCCAAATTAACATTCTTCAATTACCGCGGGAGAAACAATTATTTGCACCATTTAATAATCGCAACCTATTCTCAAGCACATATTAGTATTGTCACTTTTCTTCCTGGAATTCTAATCATGCTTTTAGGAATTAACTTTTTTAAGTACACTTACTTCTTCTCGTTCCCTCTAATTATCGTTTATTCAGCTTACGTTTACAAAAGTTTCTACCAAATATCACTTGGGAAAATTATCGGTAAAACGCTACTCTTTATAGTAATAACTTCGATATTATATGTAGGATTGTGGATTGGCATCTATATAATTTTGATGCTTACAGGGGTTATTGATTTCCAAGAAATGATGGAAGCCCAAAAAGCAGCGCAAGAAGGAACTAGTTATATCGCCTCTTCGGTCATAAATTGGACTTCGTAAAGGTTTTTGTAATACCCATCTGGGCGTTCTAACAACTCCAAATGGGTGCCAGACTCAACTATTTTACCGGCGTCCATCACCAAGATTTTATCTGCCTTTTTAATCGTCGCCAAACGGTGGGCAATAACGATAGACGTACGCCCTTGTGTTATTTTATCGGTTGCTGCCTGTATCATCTCTTCAGAATACGAATCGACTGATGACGTTGCCTCATCTAAAATTAAAATACTAGGGTTACTCACATAAGCGCGTAAAAAAGCAATCAGCTGGCGTTGCCCTGAAGAAAGCATGCTTCCCCGTTCTTTTACATTGTAATGGTACCCATTGGGTAGTGAAGTGATAAATTTATGTACACCAATGGCTTTAGCGGCCTCAATAACTTCTTCTTCGGAAATGTTTGTATCGTTTAAGGTGATGTTGTTCAATATGGTATCTGCAAATAAGAACACATCTTGAAGCACCACGGCTATTTGGCTGCGCAGCGACGCAAGCGTATATTCTTTTATATCTACCCGATCTACTTTTATAGTTCCGCTATTGATCTCATAAAAACGGTTCAGTAAATTGATGATGGTAGATTTTCCCGCTCCGGTGGCCCCAACTATTGCGATGGTTTCGCCCGGATACACCTTAAAAGAAATATCTTTGATCACTTCTTCTTTTTCATTATACCCAAACCGAACGTTTTCAAAAGCAATGGCTCCTTTCGCATCAGTTAATACTTTTTCTCCTTCATTTGAGATATGCGACTTGGTATCTAAAATTCCGAATACGCGATTGGCAGCAACCATCCCCATTTGCAGCGTATTGAATTTATCGGCAATTTGACGTAACGGCCTGAATAACATTTGTGAATATTGAATAAAAGCTGTCACAATACCGAGTGTAATCACTCCACCTTCCGCAGCATTAAGTCCGCCATACCAAACTATGAGCCCAATGGCAATACTCGAGGCCATTTCAGCAATAGGGAAAAAGATGGAGTTGTACCAAACAGTCTTCACCCATGCTTTTTTATGTTTTTGGTTGATATCAATAAAGCGTTTGTATTCGGTTTCTTCACGTGTAAAAATCTGTACGATTTTCATTCCCGTAATGCGCTCTTGTACAAATGAATTAAGATTGGCCACTTGGTTCCGCACTTCTTCAAAAGCCACTTTCATCGCTCTCTGAAATACACGTGTGGCATATATAATGAGCGGTAATATAGCAAATACAATAAGTGACAGTCGCCAACTCATATACAACATTACACCGGCAATGGTAAGCATTTTCAGCAAATCGCTGATGATCATAAACAGCCCTTGGCTAAATATGGAAGAAATGGTCTCGATATCATTTACGGCACGGGTTGTAAGCCTACCAACCGCACTTTTGTCGAAATATTTCATTTTAAAACTGGTCATGAGTTTGAACAGTTTTACGCGTATGTCTTTGATAACATTTTGGCCCAACCAATTGGCATAATAAATAAAGGATAGCTGAAAAAACACCTCTAGCACGAGTACTCCCAGCATGAGCATGAGGTAATACTGCAACAACGGTAAATCCCGATTGAACATGGCGTTGTCTATGGCAAGTCGCAGCAGGTGCGGACTTAAAACCGCGAGACCCGACATGGCAATGGCAGCAAATGCCACAAAATAGAAGGTACCACGATACGCATTGGTAAATGCCAACAGTCTTTTGAACAATTTAAAATCGAATGCCTTTCCTGATTCTTTCGCCATAGCACCTATGATTCTAGGTTTATTTTTTTACAAAGATAGTGTTTGGATAGCTTACTTTTGTGAGGTAGAGTCCATGTGCTGGTGCCGAAGCTCCTGCCCTGCTCCTATCTTTACTTTCAATGATTTGTTGTAGTTCTTCTAATGTTGTTTTTCCAAATCCAACATCCAGCAAAGTCCCTACAATGGCCCGCACCATATTTCGTAAAAAACGGTCGGCTGCTATTGTAAAACGCAACCGATTGCCATCTATTTCCCAAAACGCTTTGGTAATGGTACAAATGTAGGTTTTTACATCAGTGTTTGAACGTGAAAAGCATTGAAAATCGCTAAAGTCGCATAGCATTTCTGCCGCTTGGTTCATCCGGTCAATATCAGGGGTTTGGAAAAGTTGATGTGTTAATTTTTCAGCAAACGGATCTTTTTGTAGCGAAATTAAATATTCGTATTCTCGCTGCGTTGCGTCAAATCGCGCATGGGCTTCGTCTTGTACTCGTCTTATAGATTGTACCGCAATGGCTTTGGGTAGAAACGAGTTTAACCTAAAAATGGTTTCTTCAATATTTGGGATATTTTCAAAGTCGAAATGCGCATACAATTGCCGGGCGTGTACTCCAGTATCTGTTCTCCCTGCTCCAGTCACTTTTATAGCACTTCGGAAAAACGTAGAAAGGGTTTCTTCCAAAACTTGCTGTACGCTAATGGCGTCAGGTTGTATCTGCCAGCCATGGTAAGGGGTCCCGTTGTAGGCTATTTCAATAAAATAACGCAAAATGAAGATTTAAAATTTCAGCTAAAATACGAAAGAGAGTTGAGATTGAGTGGTGAAGTGCGAAGTGGGTAGCCCGCCCGCCTGAATGACATGGTCGGGCAGGTACCGAACGTACGTTCGGGCGGGTGGGTTGTGAAAATAAATTTTAATGTTATGGCCCGTCAACTCGTCACCTTATTAAACTTTATCTTTGCTGAAAAAGAATTTCTTTTGACTAAAATACTCCTACTTAGCGACACCCATAGTTTTATAGACGAAACTGTTTTGAAATATGTACGGCAGGCAGATCAAGTGTGGCATGCGGGTGATATTGGCGATTTGAAAGTTACCGATACCCTCAAAAAACTGAAGCCTTTGCAAGCTGTTTACGGAAATATTGACAGCTCAGAAGCAAGAGCTGAATTTCCGCTGGACAATCGATTTATGTGTGAGGAAGTTTCGGTTTGGATCACCCATATTGGCGGGTATCCGGGTAAATATAATCCGCGTATCCGTGAAGAAATAAGGCGAGACACGCCGAGGTTGTTTATTACGGGGCATTCGCATATCCTCAAGGTAATGCCCGATAAAAAATTGAATCTACTGCACATGAACCCAGGCGCTATTGGGAAACATGGCTTCCATCAGGTGCGCACCATGTTGCGATTTGAAATTAGTGGTAGGGAAATAAAAAACCTAGAAGTAATCGAGTTGCCGAGATAAGAAACAAAAAACCCTCGAAGATGGCATTCTTCGAGGGTCTTGCACTAATAATACTAAGCAATAGTTTAACGTAATCGGTCTACAGATTTTACGAGATCTTCATCCTTTTTGATGGCCTTATTGGCCAGCACTAAAAAAACGATAGAGATGATAGGAAGTAACACCCCAATACCCTTCTCAGAAACCAATGTTTCTCCGGATACCTTTAGCGACCTATATACGAAAACTCCCAGTAATACAAAGTTTGATATGATGTTTAAACGGTTTAGTACAAATTGTAACTGCCGCTTCTTAAAACTCAAAATTGAAATCACAGCCAACGCGATTGAAACAAATATAAGACCGAAAACCAAATATTCGTCACGCGCTATCACAACCATACCTTCTGCATCGGTAATGCTAGGAAACCAGATATACAAACACGCCATAACCAAGGCGGAAAGTATCATATAAATGGTTTGAATACGTTGTAACATCGCTTCGCTGTTGTTGCGGAAGCAAAAATAAGGTTTCTTTTTGAAAGTTTTAACCCTTCAATTTAAAATATTGTCGTATCATTGTAGCACCTCTTCGTAACCACCTCAATAAAGGTTACTTAGTCTTCAAAATTATTTCTCAAAAAAATATCTTCAAAAGAAACGATTTTTTACAATCAAATAAACATTATTCATTTACATGTTAGAAATTTCAGAATTAAAAGCAAAAAAACTTCCTGAGCTGCAGGAACTCGCAAAAACACTCAAAGTACCAAAGTACAGAAGTTTAAAAAAATTAGATCTCGTATACCAAATACTAGACTACCAAGCTGCCAATCCAAAAGCTGTTAAAGCTGTTGTGGCAGATGATGCTCCTTCCGATGGGGCAGACAACAAAGACAACAAAGACAATACAGACAAAAAACCGTCGAACCAGAAGTCTCGTGCTCCCCGGAGTAACAACCGGAACCAACAGAACGACAAAAAAGACAGTGGCGACGCTTCGAAAAAAGATGATGCCGGAAAAAGCAATCAGCGTTCAAATTCGAAGGGTGACACGAACAAATCGTCTTCAAAGTCGAATTCGAGACAACAATCTCACGACAAAAAAGACAGTAGCGACAACAAACAGCGCAACCAGAAGTCTGATTCGAACAAAGGTTCGAACCGCAATGATAACAGGAATGACAATCGAAACGACAATCGAAATTCCCGAGGTGGCAATCAGCAAAAAAACAACGGCAACAAAGACACCCGCAACCGTTATAAAGAGCCTGACTACGAATTTGACGGCATCATAGAAAGCGAAGGAGTACTAGACATCATGCAAGATGGCTATGGTTTTTTACGTTCTAGTGATTACAATTACCTTTCGTCTCCAGACGATATTTATGTGTCACAATCGCAGATTCGTTTATTTGGTTTAAAAACTGGAGATACGGTATTGGGTGAAGTTCGCCCACCAAAAGAAGGTGAAAAATATTTCCCGCTTATCAAGGTGAATAAAATTAATGGTTTAAATCCGAATGTGGTACGCGACCGTGTGTCTTTCGAGCATTTAACACCATTATTTCCGCAGGAAAAATTCAATATTGCTGAAAAGCAGAGTACTATTTCTACTCGAATTATCGATTTGTTTGCCCCAATAGGGAAAGGACAACGTGGAATGATTGTTTCACAACCGAAGACGGGTAAAACAATGTTGCTGAAAGATATTGCCAACGCAATTGCAGCCAACCACCCTGAAGTATATCAGATCATCCTATTAATTGATGAGCGACCTGAAGAGGTAACCGATATGCAACGTAATGTAAGTGGTGAAGTAGTAGCTTCTACTTTTGACAAAGAAGCTACAGAACACGTGCGCGTTGCAAATATTGTGATAGACAAGGCCAAGCGTTTGGTTGAATGTGGCCATGACGTGGTGATTCTATTAGATTCTATTACCCGACTTGCAAGAGCATACAATACGGTACAGCCTGCAAGTGGAAAGATTTTGAGTGGTGGTGTAGATGCCAATGCACTTCACAAACCGAAACGATTCTTTGGTGCGGCCCGTAATATTGAAAACGGCGGCTCATTAAGTATCATCGCGACGGCACTTACCGAAACAGGAAGCAAGATGGATGAGGTGATTTTTGAAGAATTTAAAGGAACGGGTAACATGGAATTACAACTGGATCGAAAAATCTCGAACCGACGTATTTTCCCAGCTATCGACCTTACTTCTTCAAGCACACGTAGAGACGACCTATTACTTGATGAAAACACTATACAGCGTATGTGGGTGATGCGAAAGTACCTTGCAGACATGAACCCTGTAGAAGCTATGGAATTTATCAACGATAGATTTAAGCAAACTAAAAACAACGAAGAATTCCTGATTTCTATGAACGGATAAGGGAACCCCTTGAAAACATAAAAAAGCCTTTGGTATAACATACACCAAAGGCTTTTTTTTATACAACACTGGCAACACATTTAATACACAAAGCGATTTTCAGTGGTACTATTAGATTACATATGGTAGCTATTCTCTTATTTCGATTATCATTAAGAACACAAGTAATTCTGAAGTAAAATTAGCCGCTACAACATAATCTACCGATAAGGTCGGTGTTAGACAAACTGAATCTGCCTAACAAAATTAGCTTCGCCTATTTGTAATGCTTGTATAGAAACTATTTCAAAAACAAAGCCTAATGCGAGTTGAAGTTGATAGAAAAAAGTTAAGGCTGATGATATATTAATGATAAAAAAAAGCCCTGCAGTTATGCAGGGCTTTCTTCATTTTCGTAATGTGTTTAAAACACCTAAGCTTATTGCTTAACGATTTTCTCAGTTAACGTACCAGCAGAAGTTCTAACGTTTAAGATGTACACACCTCTTGCAAGGTTAGACAAATCGATAGTTCCGTTGTTGTACTGAACACCAGTATCTTTTCCTAAGATGTCATACATAGACACAGCCTCAACTTCGATAGTTGAAGGAATGTTTACGTTCAACTCGTTTTGAGCTGGGTTAGGGAAAATAGATACCACATCAGCTAAGTTGTCTCCAACTCCTAATACTACATCACCAGTAATGTTGATAATGTACTCTTGTGGATCTGCAACGATAGTGTTTGAGTCAGTGTAAGGAATCTCACATCCAACGTTTGTTCCACCAGTTCCAGTTCCGTCAGAACGTAACCAAGCAGTATTCAATTGACCGTCTGTGTTAAATCCTGGGAAAAATCTCATGTTGATATTTGTTCCTGAGTCTGGAACGAAAAGCTCGATAGCAGCAATTTCTCCAACTGGGATCACAGCAGGATCAACATCTTCTACTACTACAGTACCGTCATTTGCAGCACTTAAAATAATATCAGTAGAAGAAATAAGTGTAAACGCAGCAGCACCTAAGTTCTCGTTGTTTACCGTGTAAATGTTAATCTGAGCAGGAGTACCTTCATCACCAGTACCTTGTCCAAACTCTACTTGAGTAATCTGAAAATTTTGGTCAACACCAAAATCTTCTTCTAAGCTGTAAGTTCTAGCGAATGCATTATCTCTGTATTCACCATTACCACTGTTCCAGCATGCTACACCACCCGTACCAGCGTCGGTTGGATTAACACTTTGCGTGTAAGTTGTTTGTGCGTATGCTGACATTGTCATGGCAGCAGCAGCCATCATTAAAGTAAATTTTTTCATAATAATTATGTATTAAAGTTTAATATTAAAAACCAAATATAACATTCTATACGTAATTTACACAAAAAATAATTATTTTTTTTTGATTTTTGGAGCTACTTTTGAAAGTACACAAACACCTTCAAACCACAGCAATGGCAGTAAATAAGATACATTTCTACCTCATAATTACGATTCTTTTTATACAATGTGACAAAAAAATTGAGCAATCAGAATCCAATTTTGAAACGATATTTGAAACCTCTAACGGAACCGAAACTCCAGAATACAATGATGTAATCAAATTTTACAAAGACCTGTCAGAAACCTTTAATTCGGTAGCAATTTACGACATGCAGAAAACCGATAGTGGACAACCCTTACACCTTGTCACCTTCAATCCAAATCGTACGTTTGAATCAGAGTTTTCACGTGCTGATGAAAAAAGCATTTTATTGGTAAACAATGGTATTCACCCAGGCGAAAGCGATGGTATAGACGCTTCTATGCTGCTCATACGAGATTTGGCGCAAGGAAAAATTGAAACTCCAGAAAATACCATCATCGCAGTAATACCTATATATAATATAGGAGGGGCACTAAATAGAAACAGCACTACGCGCACCAACCAAAATGGGCCTAAATCGTATGGTTTTAGAGGCAATGCAAGAAACTACGATCTGAACCGTGACTTTATAAAAGCAGACACCAAAAATGCAAGGGCATTCGCAAACCTTTTCAGAATCGTGAAACCCGACTACTTTATAGATAACCATGTAAGCAATGGTGCAGATTACCAATATACACTCACCCATTTATTTACACAGCACAATAAGTTAGGAGGCCAATTGGGCAACTATTTGCACACATCGCTTATGCCAAAATTGGAAGATAGCCTGGCTAAAGCACAGTGGGACATCACTCCGTATGTAAATGTTTTCAACCAATCACCTGAAAAAGGTTTTACACAGTTTATGGATTCTCCAAGGTATTCAACAGGATACACAACGCTTTTCGGAACCGTAGGCATGATGGTAGAAACACATATGCTGAAACCTTATAAGCAACGTGTAGAAGGAACCTACGAATTAATGAAACAGTTTATAAAAATTATTGACGAGGATGTTTCCGTAATAAAAAACCTGAGAAAAATAGACGCCGACCTTTATAAAGTGGGCTCTTACTACCCCATTCAATGGCGCGTAGATAGCACCCAAACCAAGACCCTCAATTTTAAAGGGTACGAAGCTGAAATGCCTCCAAGCGAATTAACAGGCGCACAACGCCTAAAGTTTGACCGCACCAAACCCTATGCCCGAGACGTGACTTATTATAATACCTTTAAAGCCGTTGATAGTATTACCATACCTGAACAATATATCGTTCCGCAGGGGTACTGGAATGTCATAGAATTGCTAAAAAAGAACAAGATAAGCTATGATGTTGTTCAAAAAGACACGGTAATCACAGCAGAAGTATATCATATAAAAGACTATGAAACTCGTAACAGCCCGTACGAAGGCCATTACCTTCATTATAATACTGCTGTGGAAGTTTCAGAAGAAGAAGTTGCCCTTAAAAAGGGAGATTACATTTTTAACACCCAACAAGACGGGGTGCGTTACCTGCTGGAAACCTTAGAGCCCTCGGCAACCGATTCATTCTTTAATTGGAATTTCTTCGATACTATTTTGCAACAAAAAGAAGGATTTTCACCCTACGTATGGGAAGATAAAGCAGTTGAATTCCTAAATGCCAATCCGAACATTAAAGCCGATTTCGAAGAAAAAAAAGCTGCAGAACCCGATTTTAATGCCAATTGGTTTGCACAACTAGATTGGATACACAAACAATCGCCTAATTATGAGGCGGCCCATTTACGTTATCCGATCATTCGGATGGGTGGTTAAATATTCCTTCGGAAATAGGAGTTTTATATTTTCATACGAATCTTGAAGGGCCTTTTGGGTTTTTTCAAAGTTTTTCCATCGAACTTTTTTAATCCCTTCATTGGTTTCAGGAACCAATTCACCGTCGTATGAGGTATACATTTCGTACCAATAGGTAACTTTAAGTCGGTATTTATCATTGCGCTTAAACACATGGTACGTTTTTGTAATAAACCGCTTTACCTCTAAATCTTGTACCCCTGTTTCTTCCATGGTTTCACGAATAGCGGCTTCTTCATGAGTTTCACCTTTTTCTTTTTTTCCCTTCGGAAGGTCCCATTTAGAGTTACGCCGAATGAATAATATTTCCTTTTTATCATTAAAGACCATTCCGCCACCAGCCTCAACAACTTTTAATTTCTTGAATAAAAAACGTTCTAACTTTTCAGGGTTTTTATGATACAGGTTAACATAAAACAACTGGCCGTTATTTATTTTCTTGATGATTTTTTTTAACCTCGCGAGCTTTAATGGAATAGACTTGTACTGCTTTCCGATATTTTTTTCAGTAGACAAAATGATCGGAATTTCTTTGACAAAAACTTTATACATTTGCAAAATGATTTTACATAAAGAAACAGCACAAAAAACTGCTGAACTACTGCTGCAAATTAATGCAATAAAATTGCAACCACAAAACCCTTTTACGTGGGCCTCGGGATGGAAATCGCCTATTTACTGCGACAATCGCATAACTCTTTCATACCCAATGATTCGCAACTACCTGCGTGAGCAAATGGCAAAGCAGGTAGAAGAATTGTATGGAAAACCAGATGCAATTGCAGGAGTGGCCACTGGTGCCATCGGAATTGGCATACTGGTTGCAGACTACCTTAATGTACCGTTTTGTTATGTACGCCCAGAAGCCAAAAAACACGGACGCCAAAACAAAATTGAAGGCCATATAGAAAAAGGAAGCAATGTGGTGGTAATTGAAGATCTTATTAGTACGGGCAAGAGTAGTTTAATGGCTGTTGAAGCCTTAAAAGAATCGAATGTGCATGTAAAAGGGATGCTTGCTATTTTCTCGTACGGTTTCCAAACAGCGCAAGATAATTTTAAAGACGCTAACATAACGCTGAACACACTGAGCAACTACGAAAGCTTGTTGGTACAAGCTGAAAAATCGAACTATATCAGTACTGATGAAGCTTCGGTATTGGCAAGCTGGCGCGAAAATCCCGCCAATTGGAACCCTAATGTTGCGCACTAATTAATATTTCCGAAGAAAAAATTATGAAAATTGAAAGTAAAAAAGTAACCGTTCAAAAATCTGCTGATGAGCTTTGTACCTTCTTGGCCGATGTCAAAAATTTTGAACAACTAATGCCCGAAAACACGAGCAAGTTTGAAGTGATTAATGAAAAAGCCTTTGTATTTGCCTTGAAGGGAATGCCCGAAATCGCTTTGGAAGTAAAAGAGGTGACACCGCCCAATCAAGTAGTTTTGGGAGCTATGAGCGATAAACTTCCGTTTACCCTTACCGGAAATATAGCAGAAGTTTCAGATACAACTTCTGAAATAGAATTGTTATTTGAAGGAGATTTCAATCCTATGATGAAGATGATGATTAAAGGCCCGATCACAAAATTTATGGAAACCCTGGCCACAAATCTGGAGAAGGTTTAAAATAGCAGCTTTATCTCTCGCAATCCATAGGTGGCAATCGCATCGTCTTCATGCGCTACTTGAAGCATACCAGATTCTGTAACTCCAATGATCTGACCGTTTTTCTTCACACCGGCTACTTCAAAAGTAGACACTATCCCCTTGCGGAACAATCTCGCTTCGTATCGTTTTTTCAGTTCATTCGTTTTTATTGTGGTAATCTCCTTGAGCACTTTAAAAATTTCTGTGGTAACTTTTTGTAGTACTTCCTCTAGATTATAACGTTGGCCACTGGCCAGAAGCATCGATGTGGCTTGGGGCAACGCGTTGAAAGATTCTTCATTTACATTTAAACCAACCCCAACCACTGTGGCAGTTAAGTTGCCGCGTTGTACCGTATTTTCGATGAGGATCCCTGCCAACTTTTGTTGTCGTGACATAATGTCGTTAGGCCATTTCACAGAAATCTTAGGAATTCCGTATGTCTCCAACACATCTAAAAGCGCTAAAGAAACTGCAAAATTAAGTCGTGCCTGATGTTCTATCGGAAATCCCTCAAACCTCTTGAACAGGCTACAGGTAAGGCTTTTACCCGCTTCACTTTGCCAAACTGCGCCTTGTTGCCCCCTCCCCGATTCCTGTTGGGTTGCCACCACCACAACTTCATCAGTTAATGATGTGGTGGCGGCAAGTTGTTTTAGGTACGAATTGGTAGAACCAATGGCATTAAGTTTGATTATATTCAATACATTATATTTATTAGTTACTTGCTAAGGTGTATCACGCTAAAGAAACAAAAAAGTGATAACTTTGCACAAATAAAATTTTTGAATGTCAGAAAAAGAAAAAAACACAGACATACTCGTTGCCCATATTGTTAAAGGTATTGAAGAAGTTAAAGGACAAAATATTGAAATTTTGGACCTTAGGGAGATTGAAAATACCGTTTGTGATTACTTCATTATTTGCGATGGAACCTCGAACACACAGGTAAATGCTATCGTAAACTCCATACAAAAAACAGTTAGCAAAAGCATTCAGGAAAAAGCATGGCACATTGAAGGAACGGAAAATGCAGAATGGATCTTAATGGATTATGTGCATATTGTCGTGCATGTGTTTCAGAAACACATCCGCGAATTCTACGATATTGAAGGCCTTTGGGGCGATGCTAAAACTGTGAAAATAGAAACCACTTATTAAAAAAAGACACACGCCGTATGGCTAAAGAAAATAAAAAACCCGAAGCGCGTAAACCCAGATTTAATTATTATTGGGTCTATGCCATCATATTTATTGCTGTAATTCTTTTCAGCCAAGTTTTTGGAGGAGGCCTAACGCAACCCGCAAAAACTACACAAGCCGATTTCCAGAAATATCTGAAGCAAGGCGATATTGAAAAAGTAGAGATCGTAAACAAAAAAGTTGCAAAAATCTACCTCACCCCAGAAGCAGCGCAACAAGAAGAGCACAAAAGCAAACGCAGCAACAACTTGCTCTCTTCTGGCGCGAACGAGGCCGCATACCAATTTGAGTTTGGAGACCTACAGAATTTTGAAAACGATCTAAATAATATTAAAGAAGAAAACGATCTGAACACCAAGGTTGTCTGGGATACTGAAACCAACTTGCTCGCCGAATTCTTACCGTCTATTATTTTCTTCGCAGTAATTATAGGTATTTGGATCTTTATCATGCGCAGAATGTCTGCGGGTGCTGGAGGTGGAGCTGGCGGACAGATTTTCAACATCGGTAAATCGAAAGCCAAATTGTTCGACGAAAAGACCGATGTAAAAACATCATTCAAGGATGTCGCAGGACTAGAAGGTGCCAAGGAAGAAGTACAAGAAATTGTAGATTTCTTAAAAAATCCAGACAAATACACCTCTCTCGGGGGTAAAATCCCAAAAGGGGCATTGTTAGTAGGCCCTCCTGGAACGGGTAAAACATTATTGGCAAAAGCCGTTGCTGGAGAAGCACAAGTGCCGTTTTTCTCACTGTCTGGATCAGACTTTGTTGAAATGTTTGTAGGGGTAGGTGCATCACGTGTGCGTGACCTCTTTAAGCAAGCAAAAGAAAAATCACCTTCCATTATTTTTATAGATGAAATTGACGCCATTGGTCGTGCACGAGGAAAAAATAACTTCTCTGGCTCTAACGATGAGCGCGAAAACACACTGAACCAACTGTTAACTGAAATGGACGGTTTTGGAACCAACACCAACGTAATTGTAGTGGCTGCAACCAACCGTGCCGATGTACTTGACAAAGCATTGATGCGTGCTGGTAGATTTGACAGACAAATTTATGTAGACCTGCCAGACGTGCGGGAACGTAAAGAAATTTTTGAAGTTCACTTACGCCCTATCGTTCAAGACGACTCACTCGATACCGACTTTTTAGCGAAGCAAACCCCTGGTTTTTCTGGAGCAGACATTGCGAATGTTTGTAACGAAGCAGCTCTTATAGCCGCTAGAAAAGAAAAGAAAGCGGTTACCAAACAAGATTTCTTGGATGCGGTAGATAGAATTGTGGGCGGACTCGAAAAGAAGAACAAGATCATTACACCAGACGAGAAAAAAGCGATCGCTTTTCACGAAGCTGGACATGCTACCGTGAGTTGGATGCTAGAACACGCAGCCCCATTGGTAAAAGTTACTATCGTGCCTAGAGGACAATCGTTAGGAGCCGCTTGGTACTTGCCTGAAGAACGTCTTATTGTTCGTCCGGAGCAAATGCTGGATGAAATGTGTGCCACCATGGGTGGGCGTGCTGCTGAAAAGGTGATATTCAATAAAATTTCAACAGGAGCCTTGAGCGATTTGGAAAAAGTAACCAAACAAGCAAGAGCGATGGTCACTATTTATGGTCTGAATGACAAGATAGGAAACCTTACCTACTATGATTCTTCTGGGCAATCTGACTACAATTTCAGTAAGCCGTATAGTGAAAAAACAGCTGAAATGATCGATAAGGAAATTTCAGCAATGATTGAAGAACAGTACCAACGCGCCATTAAGTTGCTAGAAGACAACAAGGACAAACTTACCTTGTTGGCCGAAGAATTACTCGAAAAGGAAGTGATCTTTAAAGAGAGTCTCGAACGCATCTTTGGTGAGCGCCCATTTAAAAAACCGGCAGAAGTGCCTTTAACAGAATCTACTACCACAATAGGCGATGAGTAATTGTCGTTGTATGGTAGTAAACGTTCACGCAACATGTGTGAACTTCAGAATAGATTCTTTATATTTGAAGTAAATCGATGTCTGAACTCCTCAATAGATCGTCACCATGAGTCTCTTTAAAAGACTTTTAAATCCCGGAAAACAGTCGGCTTCCAAAAAAAAGACCGATCATGGGAAGTATTACCCTGAAGAGAAACTTCCTATAGATGAAAAATTCACCTATAATTTCAACAAGAACGGTGGAAAATTTCTCTATTGTGAAAATATGGAGGAGGCACTTGAGTCGTTCGACAATATTTTACTTGAAAACGATTGGTACGAAAAAGACGTATTTTGTATCAATGAACAATTAACCTCTCGCTTTGACGGTTTCAACTTAACCTTCAGCAAAAAAGCCAATACCACCTTTTTCCTCTCCACCTGTGAAAGTTTGGTGGCTAACAATGGCTCTATATTACTTTCTTCCAACCAGATGAAAGAGAAAAAACTACACGAACTTCCAGACAATATTGTAATCTTTGCCACTACCAGCCAATTGGTTGACACGATTAGCGAAGGCTTGCGTATTATTAAAAACCACTGCAAGGGGAAAATTCCGAGCAATATTACAACCATACAAGACTTCGAAAGCAATAAAGAAAAGGACTTTATGAGTTATGGAAGTAGCACAAAAAACCTATATTTGCTGCTACTGGAAGACCTCTAATTTATGAAGGAACTTATTGTTCGAACCATTTCGGGACTACTGTATGCCGCAATCATCATCTTCTCGATGTACACCTCACACGAATGGTTCATGGTACTCTTCCTTATCCTGGGCACAATTACCCTCTCTGAATTTTTAAAATTAGTACACCTTCGCAGTTACCTAGCATACGCCTTATTGTTGGCTGCCCTCTATTTTTTGAGTTATGAAATTTTTGATGATAACGCCGTGTACCTTTACCTGATACTCGCCTGTTTTGTCAACCTGTTTTTACTGAAAGATGTATTGTGGACTTCCAAAATCCCCATGTTTGAAAAAAAGAAATACATCGTAGTTATATTCTATGTAATTAGCGGATTTGTATTCTTGACACTCATCCCCTTTCAGCAGGAAGAATTCTTACCCCGTCTCATCATAGGTGTGTTCTTATTGGTATGGAGTAACGACAGCGCCGCGTATATGGTAGGTAAAAACTTCGGAAAGCGTAAATTATTAGAACGCATTTCGCCAAAGAAAACAGTAGAAGGATTTTTGGGAGGCATTGGCGGTTCTCTTTTGGCAGCTTTTATTATCTTTAAGTTCACAGAATTTTATCCATTGTGGGTATGGCTTTGTTTAGCGCTCATTGCCTCTGTATTTGGAACCATTGGTGACCTGATTCAGTCAAAATTTAAACGCCAAGCAGGCGTAAAAGATAGTGGAAATTTGATGCCGGGACACGGCGGACTCTATGACCGGCTAGACAGCATTATGTATGCGAGTCCGTTTATTTATGCATTTTTATTAATTGTAGCGTATGTTTCATAAGGAAGGAACGAAAATAATATTCTTTACACTGGCCATTGTGGTGCTGCTCAGTTTGGTGGTAAACCATTTTGTTGGAAACTCCCTCGTTCGCGGCGGGCTGATACTTACATTGGTTGTGTTCCTGATTTTGATTCTTCAATTTTTCCGAAATCCGCGACGTAAATTTTTAACCAGTACCGAGCAAGTGTTGTCACCGGTAGACGGAAAAGTAGTGGTGATAGAAGAAGTATTCGAAAAAGAATATTTTAAAGACAAGCGTTTGCAGATATCTGTATTTATGTCGCCTCTAAACGTACATGTAACAAGATATCCCGTGGGTGGAGAAATTGTGTATAGCAAATACCATCCCGGCAAATACTTGGTGGCTTGGCACCCAAAATCGAGTGAAGAAAATGAACGCACCACAGTAGTGGTAAAATCAGATCAATTTGGCGATGTATTGCACAGGCAAATAGCCGGCGCTTTGGCAAAACGCATTGTAAATTATGCCGAAGAAGGAGCTGTGGCCGAGCAAACTGCCGATAGTGGCTTTATAAAATTTGGATCACGGGTAGATGTCTATCTTCCTGTAGGAACCAAAGTAAATGTAACATTAAACCAAAAGGTAAAAGGAGGAATTACCGTTCTAGCAGAAAAATAAGCAGATGACCAATAAAGCGCTCGATATTGCCTTTCAGAAAGCAGTACAAAGTATAAACGAGCACACCGAGCCCTTCCCCGCAGATGTGTTGTTACGCCTCTACGCCTACTACAAACGAGCCACCAATAGCGAGGGAAGACCCAGTGGTGGCAACCCCCTAATCAGTGCTTTTAAAACAAACGCACTCTTTCAAAATCGGGATATGACCCAAGATGAAGCAAAACAAGCTTACATTGATGCGGTAAACCAGTATTTTTTGTATCGGAAATAGCGAGGAAAAACTACTGCAACCCCTTTAAACTTGCCTTAATCGTTTCAATTTTTGCCAACGCATCGGCTTCTTTTTGCTTTTCCATAGCCACTACCTTTTCAGGAGCACCTGCCACAAAACGTTCGTTGCCCAATTTTTTCTGAACACTTTTTAAGAATCCTTCGGTGTATTTTAGTTCTTCGGAAAGTTTAGCAATTTCTTCTTCTACGTTAATCGCACCAGCTATGGGCACAAAGTATTCATTCGACTTCACTCGGAAAGTGAGCGCTCCCTCTACCGCTTCAGAAACATAATTCAATGTCGAAATATTCCCCAATTTGGTAATAACTGCATCAAAATGGTCTGTTCCCCTTTCATTGTTGATGACAGAAAGTTCAATCGCATCTTTAAAAGAGATGTTTTTCTGTTTCCGAATGGTACGAATACCCGAAATCACCTCAGCGGCAAATTCGAATTGCTTGTTCAGCTTTTCATCAAAAGCTTCAGTCTTGGGCCATTCGGCCACAATCAGTGCCTCTTCAGGAGAACGTTTCGCAATATGCTGCCAGATTTCTTCTGAAATGAATGGCACAAACGGATGCAATACTTTCAAATTATCTTCCAAAATTGAAATCACCGCAGCGTAGGTTTCCGAAGCTATTGGTTTCCCGTATTCGGGTTTCACCATTTCTAGCAACCAAGAGCAAAAGTCGTCCCATATCAATTTGTAAGTAGCCATCAGGGCATCGCTAATTCGATATTTGCTATAATGGTCTTCAATCTCTGCCAATGTTTTCTGAAATTTACTTCGGTACCACTGAAGTGCAATAGTTGCAGCTTCGGTAGATTTTTCAGTCTCAGAAACTTCCCATCCATCTATCAACCGATAGGCATTCCAAATTTTATTTACGAAGCCACTCCCCTGCTTACACAGGTCTTCATCGAACATCAAATCGTTTCCAGCAGGTGAACTTAGCAACATCCCTACACGAACTCCATCTGCCCCGTACTGATCCATTAAACCAATCGGATCGGGAGAATTCCCCAGGCTTTTGCTCATCTTACGACGTTGCTTGTCACGAACAATCCCTGTGAGATACACATTCGTAAATGGTTTTTCATCACGGTACTCATACCCAGCAATAATCATTCGGGCTACCCAGAAAAACAAAATTTCAGGTGCCGTTACCAAATCGTTGGTCGGGTAATAATAATTTATCTCCTCGTTATCTGGCTCTAAGATGCCGTTAAACACACTTATGGGCCACAACCAAGACGAAAACCAAGTATCTAATGCATCTGGGTCTTGACGTAAGTCGGCAGCCTGTAGTTGGCCGTTGTCAGTTTTATTTTTTGCTAATGCTAACGCTTCCTCAATCGTTTCAGCTACCACAAAATCTTCTTTCCCATCGCCATAGAAATAAGCCGGAATTTGTTGTCCCCACCATAATTGTCGTGAAATATTCCAATCGCGAACATTTTCCATCCAGTGGCGGTAGGTATTTACAAACTTTTCAGGAACCAAATTTACGTCCTTTTCGAGCACAGCATCTAACGCTGGTTGCGCCAGGTCTTTCATTTTCAAAAACCATTGGTCGCTTAATTTAGGTTCAATCACCGCACCTGTACGTTCACTCGTTCCAATTTTATTGGTGTGTTGTTCGGTTTTTGCCAATACGCCCATTTCGGTAAGCTCTGCAACGATTTCCTTGCGGGTTGCGAAACGGTCTTTTCCTTCATAATGCATTCCGAAACTATTCAGCGTAGCATCGTCGTTAAAAATATCGATTACTTCCAAGCTGTGTTTGTCTCCAAGCACCTTATCATTTTCATCATGGGCAGGGGTTACTTTTAGGCAACCTGTACCAAATTCCATGTCTACATATTCGTCTTCAATAATGGGTATTACGCGGTTACAGATAGGCACTATTGCTTTTTTCCCTTTTAGGTGGGCAAATCGTTCATCATTGGGGTTAATACAAATAGCGGTATCGCCCAAGATAGTTTCTGGTCGTGTGGTTGCAATGGTTAAAAATTCGTCAGATCCTTCAATGGCGTAGTTCAAATAGTACAAACTACCCTGTTTTTCAACGTAATTTACCTCTTCATCGCTCAGGGTCGTTTTTGCTTGTGGATCCCAATTAACCATACGATAGCCACGGTAAATCATTCCTTTGTTATAAAGGTCTACAAATACTTTTAGTACCGACTGCGACATGTTGTCGTCCATCGTAAACTTGGTGCGCTCCCAATCGCAAGAAGCACCCAATTTCTTAAGTTGTTCTAATATAATTCCGCCGTGCTTGTGGGTCCATTCCCACGCGTGTTTTAAAAATTCTTCTCGGGTGAGATCTTCTTTATGAATGCCTTCAGCCTTGAGTTTTGCTACTACTTTTGCTTCCGTAGCAATAGAGGCATGGTCTGTACCGGGCACCCAACAGGCGTTATAGCCCTTTAAACGTGCGCGACGAATAAGAACATCTTGTATGGTATTATTTAACATATGGCCCATATGCAGCACCCCAGTCACATTAGGTGGCGGGATTACGACGGTGTACGGCTCTTTTTCGTTCACTTCTGAATGAAAATACCCCTGCTCCATCCAGTAGCTATACCATTTATCTTCAACAGATTGGGCATCATATTTTGCTGCTAGTGCCATAGTTTGGTCTAATTTTTGAAATAAGGGTACAAAAGTAGGTATTATTGGCCTATTATGAAATCACTTAATTGAATAACTTTGTTTGCAGGAAATGTAACAAATGCCTACATTAGCCTGACCAAAATCTTAGAAATTATGAAAAAATTATTGTTAATAGCTGTGGTGCTATGTGCAGGATTTACGATGAACGCACAGGCAAAATTTAAGTTTAAAACAGAAACCATAGACTATGGTAAAGTAGCGAAAGGAAGCGACGGAGTGCGTGTATTTGAGTTTACAAATGTGGGTGATCAACCTTTGGTAGTTACCGATGTAAAATCTAGTTGTGGTTGTACAATCCCAAAGAAACCTAAAGGACCTGTAGCTCCAGGAGCAACAGGAGAAATTGAAGTTAAATATGATACTGAAAATAAAGTAGGGCCTATTAGAAAAACCATTACGGTATATTCTAATGCCGACGAACCTGTAAAAGCACTAAAAATTAAAGGCGAAGTATTGCCAGAAGGACAAAGTGTGATGCAGTAAACTACTACTTAAAACTAAATTGAAAAGCCAATTCTTAGGGATTGGCTTTTTTTATATCACTTTTTGAAGTACAAATTTCTTTTTTTGCCGTTGGCCATTCCGCTCTATTAAAAAATGGATGGTTTTACCTGCTTTCGAACTAAACAACGCAGAAAGCTCATACAACTTGTATTTATAGGCAGGTTTGCCATTTACCTCAAGTACGGTATCCCCTTTTAAAATACCTGCCAAGGCAGCTGGCGATTCATCTCGCAGTTCTGCTACAATAATTCGGGGTGCCAGAAAAAATTTATAGGCAGCATTCACAGGTAGGGTAATAGACACATTGTTCTGCTCGCTCCTATCTAAGTTCATAGAGCCCGACTTATAATCCTGGACATCTTTTACCGTAACGGTACCATCGTGCGCCAAAACCACACCCGACATATTGTAATAAAAAGGTTTTTTAAAATTACTGTTTTTCTTGAGGTACATTTTTTGGTTGCGATAATCCATATACACCGTAAAACGTTTTAATAGGGCCGCTCCCAAGCTTCCGTCGCGATGTCTAAAAAAGGCAATATTTTGTAAGGCATTTTTATCAGGAAAAGAGGTAGTCACATCATTTAGCACATAATCTCCAATCTGGATTTCACCAATTTTCGAGCGTTTTCCAAAAATACTGCCGCTAAGCCCTAACCCTAAATAGTCTTGAAAGTAGTTTTTAGGAGTTTCCCTTGTATAACCGTTATTTCGAAACAACCAAAGTGCATCGCTAGAGCCAGAATCGATTAAAAGCAACACGTTTTTAAGACCGAGTGCTTCGGAAATTTTCACATTTATAAATGGTTTATTCGAAGCAAAACTGAGATCAAATTCTTTACAGTTCCTACAGGGTTTCTTTGTAAATCGATCGGGGTTATATATGGTGAGTACTTTTGATATATAGTCGGTTTTTACAACAAAACTCTTGAAAAAATCATACCCCAAAATTCCATGTACCGGCACACCCATTCGAGGTGAAAAATTTAGGGATTCATCAAAAACCACAAACAGCGTATGGCTTTTGTCGACAGCCTTCCCCACTTTCAGCATATTGTGGTCGCTCTTCAAGGCTTCAATACTGCCCCCTTGCCCCAATCCACGTATTTTCTTCGGAACGGCGTTTTGAAGTTCCAACGAGTCGTTTTCAGCAACACTAAAAAGCAATGAAGTTTCTACGCCCGTGTCTAACAAAAATGAAAGCCGGGTACCGTTTAGCTCTACCGGAACAATCACCAAATTGTTCACCAACTCAAACTTAATGCGATCTCTTTTTACATTTTCGGGCAGCACAAAGCCTTCTTGGGCAAAACCCATAGAATTTGCAAAAAGGAGGGTTGCAACAGTGATGAATAAAATTAATTTCCTACTTCCGAAAAGCATACGTATCAAGATAAAAAAAATAACGCCAACACTCATATCAATGCGTGTATTTATGGAATATATTTTGCAACTTTGTTATCTAATAACATTCTTATGCCTGCAGTATCTCAAAAGGGTTCTAAAATGCCCGAATCACCTATCAGGAAATTGGTCCCTTTTGCCGAAATGGCTTATAAAAACAAGAAAACGGTCTATCACCTCAACATTGGCCAGCCCGATATTAAAAGTCCGCAAATTGCCATGGACGCGGTGACTCACCATTCTCTTGAGATTCTTGCCTATACCCGTTCGGAAGGATCTGAACCTTATCGTGAAAAAATTGCAGCCTATTACAATCGCAATAACATCATGGTAGGCGCAAAAGACATTGTAGTAACTACTGGCGGTAGCGAGGCGCTCCTCTTTGCCATGGGTACCATTGCAGACCAAGGTGATGAAATTATCATCCCAGAACCTTTTTACGCCAATTACAATGGCTTTGCAACGGCTAGCGGCGTAACCATTGTACCCGTGATTTCTAAAATTGAAGACAATTTTGCCTTGCCTCCTATTTTAGAATTTGAAAAACTAATCACTCCAAAAACAAAGGCAATCCTTATTTGCAACCCGGGAAACCCTACTGGATATTTGTACTCTAAAGAAGAATTAGAAACCTTGGCCGCAATTGTAAAGAAGCACGATTTATTTTTGATTGCAGATGAAGTGTATCGGGAATTTGTGTACGATGGCTTAAAACACGTTTCCATTTTAGAGTTGGAAGGCATGGCACAAAACGGAATCATAATCGATTCTGTTTCCAAACGCTACAGCATGTGCGGTGCTCGTATTGGTTGTTTGGTTTCACAAAATAACGACGTGATTAAAACTGCCCTTAAATTCGCTCAAGCACGTCTAAGTCCGCCCACGTTTGCTCAAATTGCCAGTGAGGCAGCTTTAAACACACCCCAGAGCTATTTTGATGAAGTGATTGATGAATACAAGGACCGTCGTGACACCTTGGTGACATTATTAGAAGAAATCCCAGGCGTAAAAGTAGGGCATCCCAAAGGTGCTTTTTATTGCATCGCAGAGTTACCAGTAAAAGATAGTGATGCGTTCGCCCAGTGGCTGTTAGAATCGTTTGATGTAGATGGTGAAACCGTAATGGTTGCACCTGCTGCTGGATTCTATTCGAGTCCGGGTGTTGGAAAAAACCAAATCCGAATTGCCTATGTACTCCAGAAAGAGAGCTTGATAAAGGCTGTAAACATCCTTAAAGTTGCATTACAGGAATACAACGACTAATGCCTATCGAAACCAACACATCATTAAAAGCCTACAATACCTTCGGGATTGATGTAGCTGCCAATAAGTTTGTTTCTGTCAATTCTGTTGAGGAACTCAAAAAGGTACTCGCCAATCGCGGAAACGACCCTCTATTTTTATTGGGTGGTGGCAGTAATATGCTTCTTACAAAAAACATAGAAGCGCTTGTGATTCATTTAAATCTAAAGGGCATTTCCGTACTTTCAGAAAACGAACATTCTGTACAGCTACGTGTCATGGCAGGCGAAAATTGGCATGAATTTGTCTTGTTTTGCATTAATAACAACTACGGAGGTGTAGAAAACTTATCGCTAATTCCAGGAAATGTGGGCACCGCACCTATCCAAAATATTGGAGCGTATGGTGTTGAGCTGAAAGACACCTTTGTACGTTGCGAAGCGCTTCACATCGAGACGCTTTCAGAAAAAACGTTCTCTAAAAAAGAATGCAACTTCGGGTATCGAAACTCCGTTTTCAAAAACGAATTAAAAGGAGAATATATCATCACCAGTGTTACGTTTGAACTTACAAAAACGAACCATGAATTGCACACTAGTTATGGTGCGATTCAACAGGAATTAGATCGCAAAGGAATTAACTCACCTTCCATTTCAGATATTTCCGAAGCAGTTATCGCCATACGGAAATCGAAACTACCAGACCCAACAGAACTAGGCAATAGTGGAAGCTTTTTTAAAAACCCCATCATAACTTCAGAAGCATTCCAAGCATTCCGCCTCCAATATCCTGAAGCTCCTTTTTACGAAGTGAGCCCTACAGAATTTAAGATTCCGGCAGGCTGGCTTATTGAACAAGCTGGTTTTAGGGGAAAACGATTTGGCGACGCTGGAGTGCATAAAAATCAGGCGTTGGTTTTGGTGAACCACGGAAATGCAACGGGAGAAGAAATTTGGCAGCTCGCGCTTAAAATTCAAAAAGAAGTACGCTCAAAATTTGGAATCTATATTGAACCAGAAGTAAACGTATTTTAACTACTGAAAGAACCCATCTACCAAATGAAGCACACCGTTGGTAGCCATAATATCACTTTTACCTACAATTACCGATTTGTTTGTTGCTTGGTTAGTAATCACGATGGTATCACTACGCATTGTTGCAACCAGAGACTTTCCATCAATTGTTGTTAAGGTTACTTTCGAGTTTTTCTGAACACCCTGCACTAAATCTGAAGAGGTGACTGAGCCTTTCACGATGTGCATGTTCAATTTTTCAACCAATTCTTCTTTTCTAGAAGGGTCATTAAACACATTCTGACCTGTGGGAACTTTATTGAACACCTCATTATTGGGAGCCAGAATAGTGTATTCTGTTTGTAAATCTTCCAACTTATCTAACATGCCTGCAGAAACCAATGAACGCGTAAAAGAATTCATGTCTTTGTTGGTCATTAACTTGGTCATGACACCATTCATCCGGTCTTTTTGCTCTTTGGTAAGCGGCTTTTCCCGAATCTTCTTAGGAGCTTCTTTCACGACTTGCTGTTCCTTCTGCTCTTGCTGTGGCTCTTTTTCTTCCACATCATTTTTACAGGATAAAAACACAACGGTACAGGCAATTAAAAAAATAGATAGGATCTTAGATTTCATGGTAGTATTTCAATTTTGAAGGCTAAAATTAACCAAATTTTTAAGGCAACACCAAGAAAGATTGTATTTTTGCACCTAAATACGCTAGAATGAAAATCGTACTTATCACCGTTGCACTTTTACTATTGGCCGTAGCAGGTATTGCTATCAAAATATGGGGTAAAAAAGATGGAGAATTTGCCGGAACCTGCGCTAGCCAAAATCCTTTTTTAAACAAGGAAGGAGAAGCCTGCGGTTTCTGCGGCAAAACACCCGATCAATTTGCCAACTGCAAAGAAGAAACCCACTCGTAGCACTTCGCCTATCAACCGCCTATGATACTACTTTACGTATTGGCATTCGTTGTTCTTATTAACTGTGGCTTCTATGTTCTATTTTCAAAATTTTCTTTTTTAAGGCCTTCGGAAAAATCAACACAACACACTTACCCAGTTTCTGTGATTGTTTGTGCCAAAAATGAGTCCGAAAATCTAACCCAACACATCCCGCTACTCCTTCAACAAGAATATCCCAACTTTGAAGTCATTTTAATCAACGATGCTTCGTCAGACAACACCTATGAGGTCATGGAGCAATTTGCTGAAAAAGACCCACGGGTGAAACTTGTAAATGTTGAAAACAATGAAGCCTTCTGGGGAAACAAAAAGTATGCACTCACCCTGGGAATCAAAAAAGCTGTGAATAAGCGAATGCTTTTTACCGATGCCGATTGCAGACCCGCAACCAAACACTGGTTGGCCGAAATGACCAGCAAACTTGACCAAAACACTCAATTGGTCCTGGGGTACGGAGCCTATGAAAAAAAGAAGGGCCTGCTGAACGCCCTCATCCGATTTGAAACACTGATCACCGCCACACAGTACTTTTCGTATGCCAAAGCTGGCATCCCGTATATGGGTGTTGGGCGCAATCTTGCCTATACCAGCCAACTCTATTACGACAACCAAGGTTTTATGAAACACATCCAGCTTCCTTCTGGCGATGATGACCTTTTTGTGAATGGTGCGGCTACAGCAGAAAATACAGACATCTGTTTTTCAGAAACAAGTTTTACTATTTCAAAACCGAAAACAACATTTGGAGATTGGATACGTCAAAAAAGGCGGCACAATACAACCGCAAGATTGTACAAACCACTGCACAAATTTTTGTTGGGACTATATTTTACCTCAAACCTTTTCTTTTGGCTGGTAGTGCCATTCTGTATAATCTTTGCTAGTTGGCAAATTACATTGGCCCTTGTGCTATTTCGCTTTCTGGTTCAGTACATTATAGTAGGGAATGCTGCCAAAAAACTACAGGAAAACAAGCTCATTCCCTTTCTACCATTTCTTGAATTGTTTTTGGTATGCTTCCAATTAAGTATCTTTATTTCCAATTCGAATAAAAAACCGACCCGTTGGAAATAACCAAAAAAAGCATTCTAGACCATATTGAAAAAGCAAAAAGTGGAAAACAAGGAGCTTTCAATTTTCTGCTTCACCATTTTTGGAATGAAGTATACGGATTTCAGATGAAACGTGTCGGTAACGAATATGAGGCAGAAGATATTACCATTGAGACTTTTTCTAAAGCTTTTGATAAAATTGATACATTCGACCCTAAATACACCTTTGGAACTTGGCTAATTACGATTTCAAAGAATATTCAAATAGACAAATACCGAAAAAAAAGTACGTCGGTAATTTCACATGCTACCGATACCAGTGACGAGCAAATCAAGAAAATTCCAGATGACAGTCCAACACCGGAAGACATCTTGATTACCGAGCAAAACCTTGCCGAATTGCTGCGTTTCATTAAAAAATTAAAACCCCATTATCAAGATGTCATTAACTTGAGGTACTTTCAGGAAATGAGCTACAATGAAATTTCAGACACCTTACAAGAACCACTGAACAACGTGAAAGTACGGTTGCTACGTGCCAAAAAACTATTGGCCGAAATTATTACCCAAAACAGAAAGAATTGATTGCAAAACTCCGAAAATTGGGCCCCGGATTTGTATTTGCAGGCGCGGCCATAGGCGTTTCCCATTTAGTACAATCTACGCGGGCAGGCGCCGATTTTGGTTTCGGATTGTTATGGGCGCTGCTACTCATCAATTTAGTAAAGTATCCTTTCTTTGAATACGGTCCGCGTTATGCAGCAGCCACAGGCCAAAGCTTATTACACGGTTATAAAAAATTAGGCAAAGGAGTTTTGGCTACTTACTTCGTACTCACGTTTGCCACCATGTTTACCATCCAAACCGCAGTAACCATCGTTACCGCTGGCATTGCAAGTTCATTATTTGGAGGTAACACAGTATTATGGACCGCCATTATCACAGGTATTTGCTTTACCATTTTGGTAATTGGCAGGTATAAAGCATTAGACAAACTTATGAAAGCGATTGTTATTTGCTTGACCATAAGTACCATTGCCGCCGTAGTATTAGCCACCGATAATCTCGACGCTGTCCCCTTTACACAAATTATTCCCACAGAAGCAGCCAGCTTGGCCTTCCTAATTGCTTTTATGGGTTGGATGCCAGCGCCCTTAGATATTTCGGTTTGGCACAGCGTATGGACGGTAGAAAAGATAAAACTGGAACCTTCCATAGACCGAAAACAATCGCGTTTCGATTTTAATGTGGGCTATACAGCAACAACCATTCTCGCCATCTGCTTTTTAGCATTGGGCGGTCTTGTTATGTTTGGAAGTGGCACTCAATTTTCGAGCATTGGGTCTGAATTTGCCAACCAACTTATCGCACTCTACACCACAGGTCTGGGTGAAAGCGCTAAATTAATTATCGGGATTGCTGCACTCACCACCATGTTTAGCACTACCCTTACCACCTTAGATGGTTCACCTCGCGTAATGCATCTCTCTTGGGAACTGTTACGCGGAAAATTATTTAAAAGAGGCTATATATTGTGGTTAACACTATTGGTGGTGGGTACACTGTCTATCTTCTTTTTCTTTTTATCTGAAATGGGAACACTCGTAACTATTGCTACCATCTTATCATTTCTCACGGCTCCCTTTTACGCCATTATTAATTATATACTGTTGTCTGGAAAACATACCCCAAAAGAAGCACGACCATCTGTGTACATGAAAGTCATGAGCATCTTCGGAATTGTAGTTTTAATAGGCTTTAGTTTGTGGTACCTGAGTACCCTTTGGTAACCAAATCGATTGCAAATACTTATGCTACCATAAGCAATGTTACAGCTAAGATCTCAGCTTCTGAAACTAAAAAATCATATCTTTGCACCACGATATGAGTACACAAACTGCAGCACCTTCTAGACCAAATCCCAAACCAAAATGGTTGCGGGTTAAACTGCCTACAGGTAAAAAGTATACCGAGTTACGCGGATTGGTAGACAAATACGACTTGCATACCATTTGCACCTCAGGCAGCTGCCCGAATATGGGCGAATGTTGGACCGAAGGAACCGCTACCTTTATGATATTGGGGAATGTTTGCACACGTTCGTGCGGATTTTGCGGTGTGAAAACTGGAAGGCCCGAAACTGTAGATTGGGACGAACCTGAAAAGGTAGCCCGATCTATCAAGATAATGGACATAAAACATGCGGTAGTGACGTCTGTAGATCGTGACGATTTAAAAGACATGGGTTCTATTATTTGGGCTGAAACTGTTAAGGCCATTCGGAGGATGAATCCGGAAACGACGCTAGAAACGCTCATCCCAGATTTTCAAGGGGTAACCAAACATATAGACAGAATTATTGCTGTGGCACCTGAAGTAGTCTCACACAACATGGAAACCGTAAAAAGGCTGACTCGCGAAGTTCGTATTCAAGCAAAATATGAACGTAGCCTTGAAGTACTCAGATACCTGAAAGCTGAAGGGATAAAAAGAACAAAAAGTGGTATCATGCTCGGACTGGGCGAAACAGAATCTGAGGTATTACAAACCATGGAAGATCTTCGAAGCGTAGACTTAGACATCGTTACCATTGGTCAGTATTTGCAACCTTCAAAAAAGCACCTTCCTGTAAAAGAATTTATCACTCCAGAGCAGTTCAAAAAGTATGAGGAAATAGGGTTGGAAATGGGTTTCCGACACGTGGAAAGTGGCGCATTGGTTCGATCTTCTTACAAAGCACAAAAGCATTTAACATAACCGCACATAGCAATGGCTGCAAAGATCACGATTGGCATTAACGGATTTGGCCGTATTGGCCGAACCCTCTTCCGCAGTTTGTTGCACCACCCCACGATTGAGGTTGCTGCTGTAAACGATATTGCAGACACTTCAACCTTGGCCCATTTACTAAAATACGACAGTATTCACGGGGTTCTAAAGGAAACAATAGAAGTAACCGCTTCGGGAATTTCAGTAGCAGGCAAATCGGTACGTTTTTCTTCGGAAAATGATATTTCAAAAATTAATTGGCCCAATGTTGATGTTGTCGTAGAATGTACGGGGAAATTCAAATTAAAAAATCAGCTCCAAAACCATATTAACAACGGTGCGAAAAAGGTAATCCTTTCAGTACCACCTACCGAAGATGACATCAAAACCGTAGTCTTGGGGGTAAATGAAACGATCCTTTCCGAAGAAGACAACATCATCTCAAATGCATCTTGTACCACTAACAATGCAGCTCCCTTACTAAAGGTAATAGATGAACTCTGTGGAATAAAACAAGCCTACATCACTACAGTACACAGTTACACCACAGACCAAAGTTTGCACGATCAACCCCATCGCGACTTGAGAAGGGCTAGAGCGGCGGGGCAATCTATCGTACCCACCACCACAGGTGCAGCCAAAGCACTAACTAAAATCTTTCCCCATTTAAGTGATGTCATTGGTGGTTGCGGTATTCGGGTCCCTGTTCCGAACGGTTCGTTATGCGATATTACCTTTAATGTAAGTAAAGAAGTTAGTATTGCTGAAATTAACAATGCCTTTAAACGAGCGGCTGAAGAAGAATTAAAGGGAATTATTGACTACACGGAAGACCCAATCGTCTCCATCGATATTGTTGGGAACCCCCATTCTTGCATTTTTGATGCGGGAATGACCTCGGTAATTGGCACCATGGTGAAAATTATTGGATGGTACGATAACGAAACTGGCTATTCGTCAAGAATCGTTGATTTAATTCAACAAATATCGAGGAAATAACTATATTTATCGCCAAAGCACACCTACTTGATGCGAAGCTTACTACCCAAATACAAGAGACAGCTGCTTTTTTTTAGCTGTTTTTTTCTGGCGATGGTTGTTTTTTCCCAAACCACTCGGAACGACTCTATTGCGTATATCAAAAAATTACAGACAGAAGCTTCTACTGCGATTTCAGGACAGAATTTTGACGATGCGATTGTTAAACTTATTGAGGTTGAAAAAATTGTTCAGGAAAACAACTATGACGATTTAAGGGCCAGTGCTGTACTTGGCCTCGCAGAATTAAATTATTACCTTCAAAACTATCAAAAAGCAAGGTCTGAAATTGAAATTGCGTTCAATTATCTAGAAGAAAATAAGTCGGATGCCGAATTGGCGTCGGCCTACACATTGTACGGACTCATTTTAACGAGATTAGACGAATTTGATACCGCTGAGAACATACTACAAAAAGCAGATAAAATTTGTATTTCATTAAACGACGAGTCGCTACAAGCCAATGTTATATTGGCCTTTGGCATTTTAGAAATGCAACGGGCTAACTACAATAAAGCAATCAATTATTTCAATGCGGCACTTCCTATTTTCCGGGTTGAAGACATGAAGTACCAGGAGAGCTTTGCAGAGCTCAACAAAGCTGAGGCACTTTTAGAACTCCCCGTGAGTGAATTTCCCAATGGTCTTGACCAAGCAAAAAGATCGGTGGCCAATGCAAAGCGCATCATTGCGGCAAATAACTATATAAAACTACGCGCGCAGAGCTATAAACTCACTTCACAGATCGCTATGCGAGAAGGCAATACCGATGATGCCATTCGGAATTTTAGCTTATATTCTAACTTAAACGATTCCATAAATCGGGTCTATACCCAGGCAGTTTCTAAAGGCATGGACGCCGAAACTAGTATCGGAGATCTTACACAAATTATTGAAAACAAACAATCTGAGATAGACGAGCAGAAGAAAACATTGAATCTCAACAAAATGACGACGGGCTTGAGTATCGCCCTCATTATTATATTGTCCCTGCTCACATTATCGCTCTACAAAAACAACAACCTCAGGGCCAAAGCCAACAATCTCTTACAAGATAAAAATGTAGAAATGCAAAGCGCTAAGGAAAAGGCAGAAAAAGCCTCATTGGCCAAAGCACAATTTTTATCTACCATTACCCATGAATTAAGGACACCATTGTATGCGGTAACGGGATTAACCCATTTATTGCTAGAAGAAGATCCAAAAGAGGAGCAAAAAGAACACCTCAATTCGTTAAAGTTTTCTGGAGAATACTTGCTATCGCTTATTAATAACATTCTAGATCTTAATAAACTCGAAGCCAACAAGGTGGAAATAGAGAAGACTACGTTCTCGTTAAAAAAGCGGATTAACGACGTGTTGGTTGCATTGAAGAAGTCGGCAGACGACCGAAAGAATCAGCTCATTTTAGAGTTTGACGACACCATTCCGAGTAAATTGGTAGGTGACCCGCTCAAACTTTCACAAGTACTCATCAATCTTATTGGGAATTCGGTGAAATTCACCCAAAATGGTGAAGTCGTGATTCGCGTTTCGAAATTAGATCAGAACACCTCCAAAGTAAAGCTGCATTTTGAGATTGAAGACAATGGTGTGGGTATTTCAAAAAAGAAACAAAAAAGTATCTTCGAGACCTTTTCACAGGCATCTCTTCAGATTAACAGAAAATTTGGTGGTACGGGGCTCGGTCTTTCTATTGTAAAGAACCTATTGGAGCTCATGGGAAGTAAAATCCATTTAGAAAGCCAACTCGGTAAAGGTTCAAAATTTTGGTTCAACATCAATTTTAGTATTTCCGAAGAACTTCAAGAAGATAATAACCCTAACAATATTATCTACGATGTAGATTACGTTGCCTTAGAAAACAGAAAAGTACTGGTGGTTGAAGACAATAAAATCAACCAGATGATTACCAAGAAAATCTTAGAGAAGAACAAAATGGCCTGCCAGGTAGCAGACAACGGTATGGATGCGGTGCAAATGGTAGAAGAACAGACCTTCGATATCATCTTAATGGATATACATATGCCGGGGATTAGCGGTATTGAAGCCACACAGAAAATCCGCCAGTTCAACAAAAACATTCCTATCATCGCCCTAACGGCTGTGACGATAGATGAAAATCTGGACGATTTCTATCGTGCCGGGTTTAATGAAATCATTCCGAAGCCTTTCAAAACAGAAGAATTCTTTGAAAAAATCTACCGCACGCTGGAAGGCCGAAAAATGCCGGCTCCGAGGTAGTTGGTAGTTGGTAGTTGGTAGTTGGTAAAATTATCCCAATCGTTTTTTATCGATGGATTTCCGGACAAAATCTTCAAAAAACTCGGCTTGGTCTTTTAATATTTCAGTAGTAATCGGGAAATAATACATCGCAAACTTTGATACCCTATGCTGAAGGCGCATATAATCTTTTTCAGTAGTGATAATCAAATCGGTTTGGTTGAGATCTTCAATTTCCGCATCGCTAAAGTGATGGTGGTCTGGAAAACGTTGGTGTACAAAATTAAACTGCTGATCTTTTAAAAATTTCAATAACGGCAACGGATCTGCGATTCCGGTGACCAAGGTAAATGGCTTATCGTTTAAATATTCTAGCGGTAGTGTTTCCGTAGTGCTTTTAATGATGGTACCATACCCAATTTTTGAAAAATAAAGTTTTTGGTGATTGTAAATTGGCATTCTGAGTTCAATCTCCTGTAGCGTGGCATACGGCACCTGACTCGGACATTTGGTAACCACCAAACAATGGGCACGCTTCGAGCCAGTTCTGGGTTCCCGAAGGTTTCCAGTAGGCAGCATCCAATCGTCTATAAATAAGTCGTGAAATGGTGTAAGCAGGATATTTAACGATGCCTTTACCTTTCTGTGCTGAAAGGCATCGTCTAACAAAATTACGTCTGCTTTGCCTTTTAAATGTTCAATCCCAGTACGTCTATCGGCGCAAACAGCTACGGTAACTTTAGGAAATTTCGTTTTAAACTGTAATGGTTCATCACCAACTTCGGCAGCTGTATGGTTAACGGCAACCTCTAAAAAACCCTTGGTAGTACGTTTGTACCCTCTACTCAGCACCGCAATTCTGTAATCATTTTTTAAAAAGGAAATCAGATATTCTATCATAGGCGACTTGCCCGTACCTCCAACCGAAAGATTCCCAACACAGACAATCGGAATTGTATACTCCCGACTTTCCAACACATTCTTGTTATAAAGAAAGTTACGAAAACCGGTAATCCAACCGTAGACAACGGCAAAGGGAAACAGGAGTTTTCGTAGTATATTCATTTGTGTTAAAAGTGTAAAGATAAGTTTGTCTGCGGAAATACCCCGAAAAATGATAAACCGTTATCTTTACCTAAAATTGTATCGACCATGACTGTACAGGAAGTAATTCAAGTTTTAAATGCGCATGCCCCACTGCACTATGCGGAAGATTTCGACAATACGGGGCTGTTGGTAGGTGATGCACAGATGTCAATTACCGGTATTTTGATCACACTAGACACCTTGGAAGCTGTAGTTGATGAGGCGATTGACAAAAATTGCAATCTCATTGTGAGTTTCCACCCAATCATTTTCTCCGGATTAAAAAAGTTGACGGGACAAAGCTATGTAGAACGAACGGTACAAAAGGCCATCAAAAACGATATCGCCATTTTCGCTATCCATACTGCTTTAGACAATAGCTGGAATGGAGTGAATGCTATGATGTGTCAAAAATTAAAGCTTTCCAACAAACAGATTTTACTACCGAAAAAACAAATCATCCAAAAGCTCACCACTTTTGTGCCCACAGACCATATCGAAACGGTGCGTGAAGCACTCTTTAACGCAGGTGCAGGAAATATTGGGAATTACAGCCATTGCAGTTTCTCAGTTTCAGGAACCGGAAGTTTTAAGGGTGAAGAAGGCAGCCAGCCAACGGTGGGCAAGCAAGGCGAACTCCGTTTGGAAGATGAATTACAATTGGGTGTTACATTTCCGAAGCACCTTCAATCCAACATAATCCGTACGTTGTTTAAAACACATCCTTATGAAGAGGTAGCGTATGAAGTCACCACACTAGAAAACACCCACCAACATATTGGCATGGGAATGATAGGCGAATTGTCTACGGAAATTTCCGAAGAAAACTTTCTTAGCCAGATAAAAGAAACTTTTCAAACCGGCTGTGTGCGGCACTCGGCCAAGCGTGAGAAACCCATAAAAAAAGTGGCCGTACTCGGGGGAAGTGGTAGCTTTGCGATTGCGGCAGCCAAGGCAAATGGAGCCGATGCATTTGTGTCTTCCGATTTGAAATACCATGATTTTTTCCAGGCAGAGAACGATATCTTACTTTGCGATGTAGGCCACTATGAAAGCGAACAATACACAAAAGACTTATTAGTTGATGTGCTTACAAAAAAAATCACTAATTTTGCAGTCGTTTTATCACAGACAAACACCAATCCTATTAGCTATTTTTAATTTATGGCCACAAAAACAGAAACCACTGTAGAAGAGAAGTTAAGAGCCTTGTACGACCTACAATTAATTGATTCACGTGTTGATGAAATTAGAAACGTACGTGGTGAATTACCTTTAGAAGTTGAAGATCTTGAAGATGAAGTTGCAGGTATGAACACCCGCCTTGACAAATTAAAGACAGAACTTGAGGTAGTTGAAGAAAGTATTAAAGAAAAGAAAAACGGGATAGAAGAATCGAAATCCCTGATCAAAAAATATACGACCCAACAAGACAATGTACGTAACAACCGTGAGTATAACTCGTTGAGCAAGGAAATTGAATTCCAAGAGTTAGAAATTCAGTTGGCTGAAAAGCACATTAAAGAATTTAAGGCACAGATCGAGCAAAAAAATGCAGTGATTGAAGAAACTGCTAGTCGTGTAAAAGAGCGCCAAGACCACCTGAAGCACAAGCAAGGTGAGCTGAATGAAATTCTTGCTGAAACTGAAAAAGAAGAAAAGGCACTGATTAAAGAGTCTGAAAAATTCGAAAAGAAAATCGAAGAGCGTTTGGTAAAAGCTTACAAGAGAATTCGTACCAATGTTAAAAATGGTTTGGCTGTAGTTCCTGTAGAGCGTGGAGCCTCAGGAGGTTCGTTTTTCACCATTCCACCACAGGTGCAAATGGAGATTGCTGCCCGCAAAAAAATCATTACCGATGAACACAGTGGCCGTATTTTGGTAGATCCAGAATTAGCAAAGGAAGAGCAAGAAAAAATGGAAGCGATGTTCGCTAAAATGAAATAATCGCTTTCCCAAAATTATAACAGAGCCTTCACAGTTTGTGGAGGCTTTTTTTTGTACATTATTTGAAAGGAAATTGAATTTACACGACCAATTCAACATTAAAAAAATACTATGAAACATTTTATATATCAATTCGCTTTGGCCGGACTTGTTTCGCTACAAGCCTCTTGTCAATCATCGAACGAAAACAATAAGAAAGCCGAAATGCAGGCACAGAATACACAAACTCCTGTAGAAGTACCAAGCCAAAATGGCTTAGAAAAAGCCTACTTCGCGAGTGGTTGTTTTTGGTGCGTAGAGGCTATTTATGAAAGCGTACAAGGAGTACAAGAATCTATTTCTGGCTACAGCGGCGGACATACCGAAAACCCAACCTACGAATCTAGCAACACCGGTAGAACAGGATATGCAGAGGCTGTAGAAATTATTTACGACCCAAACGTTGTAAGTTTTAAGCAATTGGTAGATGTCTATTTTGGTTCGCAGAATGTCACCCAAGTGAATGGTCAAGGACCTGACAACGGCTCACAGTATCGTTCTATTATTTTTTATCAGAATGATGCCCAAAAACAGATAATCGATACCAAAATTGCAGAACTGGAAAAAGAATATGGCGAGGGTAACGTAGCAGCACAAGTACTGCCATTTCAAAAATTTTGGATTGCCGAAGGGTACCACCAAAATTACGAACGAAACAATCCTAACAATCCGTACATTCAGAATGTTTCCATTCCCAGACTACGCAAATTCCAGAAAAAATTTCCACAGTTGTTAAAAGATAGTGCGCATTAAAAATTGCGAACATGCTAAAAAGCCGTTTCAGCATCATGCTGGAGCGGCTTTTTAGTTTCATATATAGTTATAAGCACATCCGATAAATATCTAATGGTACTTATCGCTTTACCGCTTTCACTTCAAATAGTAAGGGGTATAATTTGTTGGGCAACTCGTATAACCCTTCGTTATTTTTTTCTAAATCTGGAAATACATCGTATGGGGAGGCATCATGCTCCTTAAATAGTTCTAATGTTAGTCCGGCGTCTAATAAACTACCAATCACATCGCTCAAACTATGGTTCCACCCATACTCTTTGCTCACCATTTTAGTTTTTCCATCTTCGGCATAGGTGCCTTCATATTCTTCATAAATCGCTTCTTTTTGGTGATAGCCATATTTCATATCTGGCGGTGTAACGGTATAATCGAACATCCACGCGATAGGGTGAAATTCAACAATATAAAAAACTCCGCCAGGCGCCAATCGCTCAGCAATCATCTTCGCCCATGGTTTTAGATCAGGCAACCAACCTATCGTGCCATAACTCGTAAAAACCACATCAAATGTTTCGTTCACAAACTTTGAGGTATCCAACACATTGCAGCAAACAAATTGGGCGTCCTGCTTTAATTCTTCATTTAATTCGCGTGCCATTTTAATGCCTTCTTCGGAAATATCCACTCCAGTGCATTTGGCCCCTAGCCTGCTCCAACTCAACGTATCTTGGCCAAAGTGGCACTGTAGGTGAAGCAAACGCTTCCCTTTAACTGATCCTAGTGCGTCCAGTTCGTAACGATTAAGCGACAACTTCCCTTTTTTGAAATCCTCTAAGAAATAAAAATCGCTCGCAGCGTGTACCGCTACTTTTTTATTCCATGTTTCTTTATTCGTATCGAATGCTTTTTGAAAATCCATCTTTCTATATATATGACCGAAAGATAGTAAGTTAAATTTTGTTTAATCTATCTGTGATTTTAATAGACAAACCCTATTTTTAACTTATGAAATACTTCAACAGTGCCGATTTAAACAATTTGGAAAAACGATACCGGGCACACCTTATCAACAGTTGTACGGGCTACAAATCTGCCAACCTCATCGCTACTAGGTCTGAAGATGGCGTGGAGAACGTCGCTGTTTTTAGTAGTGTTACGCATTTAGGCAGCAATCCGCCTCTGCTTTCATTTATTCTTAGGCCAACCACGGTACCCCGAAATACATACGACAATCTTAAAAATACTGGCTATTTTACCGTGAACCACATACATGCTGACATCGTTTCAGAAGCGCACCATACGAGCGCGAAATACGATGGTACCATTTCAGAATTTAACCAAACCCAATTGAAATCAGAGTATAAAAATGAATTTTACGCTCCCTTTGTACAAAAGGCACCCGTTCAAATAGGGTGTAAGTATATACGCGACTATTATATTGAAGAAAACAAGTGTTTGCTTATTATAGGAGCCATTGAACAACTTCACTGCGAAGCCCAGCTGCTGCATGATGATGGATTTATTCAGCTTGATCGCGCACAAACAGTAGCTGTGAATGGATTAGACGGGTATGCCCTTGCAAAGCTACAGGAGCGTCTAGCCTATGCAAAACCAAAGAATTAATTATGGCGCATAAAAAACTGCATTTACCTACTAAAATTTGCCCTGTTTGCGGTCGTCCCTTTGCGTGGCGAAAGAAATGGGAACAAAACTGGGACACGGTGCTGTATTGTAGTGAACGCTGTAGAAAGAACAAACAAAAATGACACATTTAGTTTGGTTTAGGAACGATTTACGGGTAACAGACCATATTCCCTTAACACAGGCGTGCAAGGCCTCGAAGAAAGTAATTGCTATTTATTGTTTCGACCCAAGGCACTTTGGCACCACCAACTTCGGTTTTCCAAAGACCGGGGCGTTTCGGGCAAAATTTTTACTACAGTCCGTATCAGACTTGAAGAAAAATTTACAAGCCTTGAATATTCCGTTGGTGCTAAAGTTTCAGAAGCCAGAAGAAGCTATACCAGCTTTAGTAGCTCAATTCTCGGTTAAATCTGTTCATTTTCAAAAAGAATGGACTTCTGAAGAACTTGCCGTTTCAAAAACTGTCGAAGCCAATGTTTCAAAGCAGGCAACATGTATTTCCTATTACAACCAATTTCTGTTTCATCCTGAAGATATTCCATATGCCGATTTCAATAAAATTTCGAAGGTGTTTACCGAGTTCAGAAAAAAAAGTGAGAAATATACCAAGGTGCGAGACGGTGTTGCGATTCCTGATAAACGCCCAGAATTTGATTTGAATCTCTCAGAGAAATTCCAAAACGACATTCCAACACTAAAAGAGTTAGGGTTAGAGCCTCCTCCAACCGACTCACGCACAGCCTTCCCCTTTTCTGGAGGAGAAACATCTGGTATAGAAAGAATACAGGAATACATTTGGAAAAAGCAACACATAACTACCTACAAACAGACGCGAAACGAATTGATTGGCACTGCCTATAGTTCAAAATTTTCAGCGTGGTTAGCAAATGGATGTATATCACCGCGTACCATTTATTGGGAAATTAAAAAATTTGAAAAAGAGGTTACGAAAAACCAAGATACCTATTGGATGATTTTCGAACTCATCTGGCGTGATTTCTTCAAATACGTATCATTAAAACATGGCGATGCGCTCTTTAAAATCGGCGGAATTTTAGAAAAAGAATACGACTGGGGAACTTCCGAAGAAAAAAAACAAGATTGGATTTCAGGCAACACTCCGTACGATTTTGTAAATGCCAACATGAAAGAAATAGCCAGAACCGGTTGGATGAGCAACCGTGGAAGACAAAATGTAGCTAGTTTTTGGGCGAAAGAATGGAAACAAGACTGGCGAATAGGCGCTAGCTATTTTGAAAGCCTATTAATCGATTACGACGTGCACAGTAATTGGGGAAATTGGCAATACGTGTCGGGTGTAGGAAACGATCCCCGAGACCGAAAATTTAACATTGAAAGGCAAGCTGAAAACTATGATCCCCACGGAGATTTTGTGGCTTTGTGGAAAGGGTAGTGAAATGAAAAATATTAGATTTTAATGTCAGATAAACAAAACAAAAAAACACTTCGTCTCATTTTGGGCGACCAACTCAACCATAAGCATTCGTGGTACGACCACCCGAATGAGAAGGTGGTCTATTTTATGGCTGAAATGCGTCAAGAAACAGATTATGTCGTGCACCACATCCAAAAGGTGGTCGCTTTTTTTGAAAGCATGCACAACTTTGCCCAATGGCTTGAGCAACGTGGTCATAAAGTAGTGTATTATAAACTTACAGACGCTCTTAATAAGCAAAACCTGGTTGATAATCTACAATACTTAATAAAAGAGCACAACATTGAAAAATTTGAATATCAGTTACCAGACGAATACCGACTCGATAAACAGCTTCATGCCTTTTGCGAGAATCTAGACATACACCACGAGGCCTTCGACACCGAACACTTTCTGACCAGTCGAGAAGATCTTTCAGATTTCTACAAGGGTAAAAAAGAAATGGTCATGGAGTATTTTTATCGGGATATGCGTAAAAAATACGACATCCTAATGGCGAACCAAAAAGATCCTGAAGGTGGTAACTGGAATTTCGATAAAAGCAATCGCAATAAATGGAAAGGTGAACATGAGATTCCGCATGAACGTGGTTTCCGAAAGGATGTTTCAGAAACAGTAAAACGGATAAAAGAGAGTGGCGTAAAAACGCTTGGGAATATTTCAGCAGAAAATTTCAATTGGCCTACTTCGCGGGAAGACAGTCTCTCGGTATTGAATTATTTCTGTAAAAACCTCTTAGTTCATTTTGGCGATTATCAAGATGCCATGCATACCGAACAGGTGTATTTATTTCACTCGAGGCTATCCTTCGCAATGAACGCCAAGTTGCTCCACCCTAAAGAAGTAATAGATTCTGTGATAGGCTATTGGCGCGATCATAAAGACATTATAGACATCTCCCAAGTAGAAGGTTTTGTACGCCAGATTCTAGGATGGCGCGAATACATGCGTGGTATCTATTGGAAAGAAATGCCAAGCTATTCTAATAAAAACAAGCTAGAGAACAAAAACAACCTACCTGATTTTTATTGGACGGGCAACACCAAGATGAACTGCCTGCATCACGCGATAAAACAAAGTTTAGACCATGCCTACGCGCACCACATACAACGGCTAATGGTGACGGGTAACTTTGCGTTGTTGACCCAATGCCATCCAGACGAGGTAGACCAATGGTATCTTGGTATTTATATAGACGCCATAGAATGGGTAGAAATTACGAACACCAGAGGCATGTCTCAATTTGCAGACGGTGGTATCGTAGCCACAAAACCTTACGTCTCTAGTGGAAGCTACATCAACAAAATGAGTAACTACTGCAAAGACTGCCATTATAAAGTTTCAAAAAAAACTGAAGAAGATGCTTGTCCGTTCAACAGTTTATACTGGAATTTCTTAGACGACAAAAAAGATCATTTCAAAAATAACCATCGCATGAATATGATGATGAGTTTACTCGAAAAAAAATCGGCAGCAAACCTTTCGGCTTTAAAAGAACGGGCTGCAAAAATCATCGAAAATCCAGATAATTTCTAGTTGGGAGCTTTTTAACAAAGCGGGTTAAACACAGGTTAAAGTGCCATCAATTACGCTAATTTCAGTGTACATTTATGATAATTAACCATTAAAACAACAAACCATGAGAGATTTAATTTGGCTTATCGTAGTAATTCTAATCATAGGATGGCTCGTAGGTTACTTCGGATTTGGAGATGCTGTAGGTAGCTTGATCCATATATTATTGGTTCTTGCAGTGATTGGTATTTTGTACCGTCTAGCAACAGGCAGAAGACCATAAATCCACAACCTTCCAACTGAAATTTTAACTATTTAAAGAAAACCAACAACATGAAAAAAGTATTCACATTTTTATTGGTAGCCGGACTATTAACGGCAACGGCAACTAGTTTTACAAGTTGCAGAGAGAAATCTACTGTAGAAAAAGTAGCAGATGATGTTGAAGATGCTGTAGATTAATTTTCTTTGCACTTCGTAAGGGACCTTTAGGGAATATATTCTTTAAAGGTCTTTTTTATACGCTATAACCATCGGCTAGCAAATGCGCATATTCTGGATGTCTTTTAATATAAGAAGCTACAAAGGGGCACAACGGCACCAATTTACGATTTTCCCCTTCTATTGCGGCTAGGGCATGTTTTACGAGCGCCGAACCAATTCCATTGCCTTCCATTTCTGAAGGAACTTCGGTATGTGTAAGGTACATTTTGTCTTCGGCACGGATATAGTCTATAAAAGCGCAGCCGTCACCAACATGAACTTCAAAGCGCTTTTTGTCTTTGTTTTCTGAAATATTTAAATCCATTACGCTTGGTTATGGGTGCCATCACAAAATGGCTGATTCATACTTTGCCCACACCTACAAAACGCCGTTCTTTTCTGTTTTTGTTCTTCTCGGCCGTCATCGTGTGTAATGTTTACCGCTCCTAAAACTAGCAAGGGTCCGTTTTTCATCACTTCTATTTTCGTAGTTTCTTTCTTCATTTCTTTATCAATTTCTGATGGCCCAACTGCATTCATATAATAGCTTAATGCACCGCTGGGGCAAGCTTTTACGGTGCCAATAATTTTTTCAGTAGCCGCATTTTCAACCTGTACCCAGGGTTTTTCTTTTGGTTTAAATACTGAAGGCAGTCCGTGTACACATTTTGCTGAATGGATACAGAGTCCTGGTTTCCAAAGTACCGTAACTTCTCCGTTTGAATATTCTTTCGTCTTTTCCATGTATTAAAGTTACGAAAATTATACGCCCCAAAGATACTTTCCTTATTTTTACATAAAACCAATCTAGATGAACAAAACACTGCTTTTCCTACTCTGTGCTACCGTTCTATGGAGCTGTAACAACACTACAAAAACTTCAGATACGGAAGCATCCCCAGACACCGAAACCATTGTTGCCACTACTCCTGCCGAAAAGATAGCCAACGCCAATGGTATTGAACATTGGAACGACGTTTCTGAGATCAATTTCACCTTTAATGTAGATCGTGGAGAAAACCATTTTGAACGTTCTTGGTCATGGAATCCAAAAACCGATGCAGTCACAATGACTTCAGCTAACGATACGGTAGCGTATAACCGGAAGCAGATGGACAGTATCACTAAAAAAACGGATGGCGCATTCGTTAACGACTCGTATTGGCTGTTAGCACCATACAAACTGGTATGGGACGAAGGCACGACGCTTTCCGAAGCAAGCAAAGAAATAGCGCCTATCTCTAACGACAGCTTGCATAAACTCACAATTACGTATGGAAACGAAGGCGGCTACACCCCTGGCGATGCCTACGATTTTTTCTATGACGATGCATTTATGGTGCGAGAATGGGTTTTTAGAAAAGGCAATAATCCTGAACCTTCTATAGTTACAACTTTCGAAGACTATCAAGATTATAACGGATTAAAATTGGCTACCATGCACAAGGACAGTATTGGCGCCTTCAAATTATATTTCACTAACATTTCAGTAAAAAAATAATGCAGCAAAGCCTTACATACGCACAACAGTGTGACGCAGAAGATTCGTTACGTTCGTTTCGCGATCAGTTTCTATTTCCCAAAGACAGTAATGGCAAGCCTCTGATTTATCTCTGCGGAAATTCCCTCGGATTGCAACCGAGAATTACCCAAGAGTACTTACAACAAGAACTAAACGACTGGGCAAAACACGGCGTTGAAGGACATACAGACGCAGAACATCCATGGCTGCCCTATCATGAATTTCTAACAGAAAGCATGGCAACCATTGTTGGAGCAAAACCTAGCGAGGTGGTAATGATGAATACGCTTACCACAAACCTTCATTTAATGATGGTGAGTTTTTATAGGCCTACCGAAACAAAATATAAGATTATCGTAGAAAGTGATGCGTTTCCTAGCGACAAGTATGCGGTTGAAAGCCAGTTGAAGTTTCACGGTTATGATCCAAAAGACGGTCTCATTTTATGGAAACCCAGACCTGGAGAAGACCTTTGTCGCTTTGAAGACCTTGAACAGATTATGGAAACCCAAGGCAATCAAGTGGCCTTGCTAATGATTGGAAGTACCAACTATTATAGCGGTCAGCATTATCCACTTAAAAAAATTACAGAACTTGGCCATAAGCATGGTTGTAAAGTAGGTTTTGATCTGGCGCATGGCGCTGGTAACATTCAGCCAAATCTACACGAAACAGGAGCAGATTTTGCCGTTTGGTGCAGTTACAAATATTTAAACAGTGGCCCGGGTAGTTTGGGAGGTTGTTTTGTACATGAAAAACATGCCAATGATCAGACATTGCCACGGTTTGCAGGTTGGTGGGGACATAACAAAGACACCCGATTTAATATGCGACATGAGTTTGATCCGCTGCCAGGAGCCGAGGGTTGGCAACTTAGCAATCCGCCGATATTAAGTATGGCCGCCATACGGGCGAGTCTATCGGTTTTTGAAGATGCCGGATTTGAGAATCTTCGGAAAAAATCAATAAAACTCACTGGTTTTCTAGAGTTTCTTCTGGAAGGCTTGAACAATGAAAACATCAATATTATCACACCGAAAAACCCAGAAGAACGTGGGTGCCAGTTAAGCATTCAGTTAAAAAATGCAGACAAGAAACTCCATACCCAACTTACCGAAGCAGGTGTGATAAGCGACTGGCGCGAACCAGATGTTATCAGGGTAGCTCCCACACCCTTGTACAATAGTTTTGAAGATGTCTGGGAGTTTGTGGAACGATTGAAAAAAATAGTATAGTAAGTGTCCCCCCGAGCGCAGTCGAGGGGTTTTACAAAACAATCAACTAATATTAGGTCTTGACTGCGCTCGACCAAACAGTTATTTTGAACAAAAAACAAAACATACTTATCATAGGCGCTGGCCTCTGCGGAAGCCTTTTAGCCTTGCGGCTTGCACAACGAGGCTACCAAATTACCTTGGTTGAAAAACGCCCAGACCTCAGGAAACAACATCAAGATGCCGGCCGTTCTATCAATTTGGCGCTTAGCGATCGCGGACTGAAAGCATTGCGTCTTGCAGGTGTTGAAACAGCCGCAAAAAAGCTATGCATCCCTATGTATGGGCGCATGATTCATGATAAAGAGGGAAATACATTTTTAAGTAAATACAGCGGCAGAGAAAACGAATACATCAATTCAATTTCACGTCCTGGCCTAAACATGTTATTGCTAGATGAAGCTGAAAAAATGCCGAATGTTACGATCATCTTTAACAAAGGATGCAAGTCAGTCGATTTAAAAAATGCTGCTGCCACCTTTAAAGATTATGATAGCGAAGAAGAACTTACCTATTCGGGCGATATCATTCTGGGTACCGATGGCGCCGGATCGGTAGTAAGGAAAAGTATGTTTAACCATAAGCAGTTCTTGTTCAGTTTTAGCCAAGAATGGCTAACACATGGATATAAAGAAATTACCATCCCGGCAACAGCCAACGGCGGCTACCGAACCGAGAAAGAAGCGCTTCATATTTGGCCTCGAGGTGAAGATATGCTAATTGCCCTACCCAATTTGGATGGCAGCTTTACCGTCACATTGTTCTTGCCGTATTCCAATAGCGATTACTGCTTCGACAACTTGACAACGCCAGAAATGGTCACAGAATATTTCAGTAAAGAATATCCAGATGCGGTTGCGCTTATGCCTAATTTAGTACAAGAATTTTTTGACAATCCAACGGGGCCTTTGGGTACCATTAAGTGCGCTCCGTGGAATTGCTACGGAAAAACCCTGCTTATGGGAGATGCGGCGCATGCTATTGTACCCTTTTACGGACAAGGAATGAACGCCAGTTTTGAAGATGTAGTTGTTTTTGATGAAATCTTAGATATGCTTGAAGGAGATTCAACCAACTGGAATACCGTTTTTGAAGCCTATGAAAAAGCTCGAAAAACGGACACTGACGCCATAGCAGATTTGGCGGTAGACAATTTTCATGAAATGAAAGAACACACTGCGAGTCCGTTATTCCAGCAAAAACGAAAACTTGAAACTGCTTTTGAAGCTGAATTCCCAGACGACTATCACAGTAAATACTCGTTGGTGACGTTTAATGAAGATATCACCTATTCGCAGGCCTTAAAACAGGGTCGAGCACAAGACAAAGCTATCCTGAATTTGTTGGCAGATGGTAAAATTACCGAACAAATGGACTTGCGCGAAAAATTGGAATTGGTAACTAAAGCAACACAAGACATTTTACACGATGATGAAATAGCAGGAAATCTATAATCTGTCCCCTCGAGCGCCCGCAAGCCCGCCCGTGCCGGTACGGACGGGAACGAATCTTTCGGGCTGTAATTCGAGAGGTCATTTAACTTGAGATAAATTAAACATAGGTTTCGACTGCCCGCTGGAATGAATCTAGGGCTGGCGCTCGACCAAAAAAATACATGACAAAAGCATGACAAACAAAAGTAAACTCGTAGAAGGCAAAGCAACACCCCGGGGAGCTTACCCGCACATAAAGCGTGCAGGTGATTTTTTATTCGTAAGTGGCACAAGTTCGCGCTTGCCCGATAACACTATTGCTGGCGCTAACAAAATTGATCAGATGGGAACCATATACCTAGACATCAAAGAGCAGACTCGTGCCGTGCTCAATAATATCAAGGATGTTCTGGCTACCGAAGGTGCAACCATGGCCGACGTAGTAGACGTTTCTACATTTTTGGTGAACATGAATGACTTTGGGGGGTATAATCAGGTGTATGGGGAATTTTTCAGTAAAGAAACTGGTCCCGCCAGAACCACTGTAGCTGTACACCAATTGCCACACCCGCATTTAGTGATTGAAATTAAAGTCACAGCATATAAACCCGCTTAAGCAAATGAAACTCGTTCTAAACATACTTGTTTTATTGTGTATAGCAAATGTGAGTTTTGCTCAAGAAGTTAAGTTTCAAAGTAGTAAAGAACCGTTTGTTCTTGGTGAAACCGTGTCGTTTCAATCTGCTATTTTAGATGAAACCAGAACACTAAATATTTATCTTCCGAAGGGATACCAGGAGAGTTCTGAAAAGTATCCGGTAATTTATGTGCTAGACGGTTCAGCCGATGAAGACTTTATTCATATTGTAGGTTTGGTTCAGTTTGGATCATTTTCATGGATTAATATGATTCCAGAAAGTATTGTAGTGGGTATTGCCAATGTTGATAGAAAGCGGGATTTTACGTTTCCATCAAAAAACAAACTTGATCAAGAAGAGTTTCCTACAGCGGGAAAATCTGAAAATTTTATACAGTTCATTGAGAATGAGTTGCAACCGTTTGTTAGATCTAATTATAAAATTTCAGAAACAAGCACGCTTATCGGACAGTCATTAGGTGGTTTGCTGGCTACGGAAATCGTTTTAAAAAAGCCACAATTATTCGACAATTACATTATCGTGAGTCCGAGTACCTGGTGGGACGACCAGTCTATACTTACTTTGGAAGCTTCAAAAACTTGGAGTCCGAAACAAATCTATGTAGCTGTGGGTACTGAAGGCCCTACCATGCAAACAGGTGCCACCCAACTTTACTATAAATTATTAGCTGCCTCCCGAGACACCAAAAATAAGGTGTATTTTAAGTTCTTGGAACAACAGGATCATGGAGATGCGCTGCACTTGGCGGTCTATGATGCCTTTGAAAAAATATTTAGCCCAGCATCTAAAAAATAAGCCTAAAATGAAAAAAATTCAAAATTACATCAACGGCGAATACACAAATGCAACTTCAGAGGCGTGGCTCGACAATTACAATCCGAGTACCGGAACTGTATATTCCAAGATTCCAAAAAGCGCGTCTGAAGATGTAGCGTTGGCGTACAAAGCTGCTTGCGATGCCTTCCCTTCTTGGAGCAACACGACCCTAGAAGAACGAAGTAAAATTATGCTGCGCATAGCAGATTTGATTGAAGCTAACCTGGATGAATTGGCAAAAGCCGAAAGTCTAGATAACGGGAAGCCTTTGTCATTGGCAAAAGCAGTCGATATTCCACGTGCGAGCTCAAATTTTAGATTCTTCGGAAATGCCATTACCCAATTTGCTAGTGAAGCCCACGAAAGTGTTGGTTTGAATACTATGAATTTTACATTACGCCAACCCATAGGTGTGGTTGGTTGCATTTCTCCGTGGAACCTACCGCTCTATTTGTTTACTTGGAAAGTTGCCCCTGCTATTGCTGCAGGTAATTGTGTGGTGGCAAAGCCAAGCGAAGTCACGCCAATGACGGCCTATCTTTTAGGAAACATACTCACCGAAGCAGGACTACCCAAAGGGGTGCTAAATATTGTGCATGGTACTGGACCAGAAACAGGGCAAGCCATTGTAGCCCACCCAAAAATTAAGGCAATTAGTTTTACAGGTGGCACAGCTACGGGTGAACACATTGCCCGTGCAGCGGCTCCGATGTTTAAAAAATTATCGTTAGAGTTAGGTGGAAAAAACCCGAACCTCATTTTTGCCGATTGTGACTATGACAAAATGTTGGCCGTAACTGTAAAGTCTTCTTTTGCCAATCAAGGGCAGATTTGTCTCTGCGGAAGTAGAATTTATGTGGAAGAACGTATCGCTGAAAAATTCAAGCAGGATTTTGTGGCTAAGGTTGCAGCCCTTAAAGTCGGAAATCCGTTAGAGGCAGATACCAATTTAGGAGCTTTAGTATCAAAACCGCATCTGGAAAAAGTTTTAAATTATATAAATATAGCCCGTAGTGAAGGGGGCAACATACTGTTTGGCGGAGAGCAGGTAAAAGTGAAAGACCATGAAGATGGTTATTACCTGCAACCTACCGTGATTGAAGTTGCTAACAACCAATGCCGCATACAGCAGGAAGAAGTATTTGGTCCGGTTGTTACCATCGTTACCTTTGAAGATGAAGCAGAAGCCCTGCAGATGGCAAATGATGTAAAGTATGGACTTTCAGCTACCATTTGGACCAACGATTTAAACCGCACCATGCGACTCTCCAAACAATTGGATGCAGGCATTGTTTGGGTAAATACTTGGTTAAATAGAGATCTACGCACCCCATTTGGCGGAATGAAAGATAGTGGTGTGGGCCGTGAGGGCGGATTTGAAGCACTGCGCTTCTTTACAGAACCAAAAAATGTGTGCATTAGCTATGCGCCTTCTATATAGTTTAATTTTAAAGGGATACCAAAATACACGTCTTTCCCCTCCTTTTTAAGGAGGGGTGCCTGAAAGGCGGGGTGGTTAGTATATGAATGAAAAACTACACAATTGGAAACATCTAAAACAACGTCGTAAGGAATTGCGAAACAATGCAACTTTGAGCGAAAAACGATTGTGGAATTTTATAAAGAATTCACAATTAGAAGGCAGAAAATTCAGACGACAGCATAGTATCGCAAATTATATTGTAGACTTTTATTGTCCTTCTGAGAAACTTATTATTGAATTAGACGGAGGCGTTCACAATAACACTGTAAACCAAAACCACGATTTTGAGCGTCAGGGATTTTTAGTGGATAAGGGCTTTACAGTAATCCGCTTTCAAAATTCAGCTATAAAAGATAGTATCGAACAAGTGTTAACCGAAATCTCAAATAACTTTGCCACCACCACTTAGTCCCCACCTCCAACTTGTCTACGACGATCCCAATAACTATTGGGAGAGAGGAAGACATAGGATACCTGAAAAGCGGGGTGGTTAAAAAATTGAAGAATCCTAAACAATTCATAAAGATTTGGTTACTTCATGATTTTTATTAGATTAACCTTCACAAATAAGACAACAACACCATGAATATAGATTTAACCAACAAAAATGCATTGGTCTGCGGAAGTACCGCAGGCATCGGTAAAGCAGTTGCTAAACAACTGGCAAAAATGGGTGCAACCGTAACCCTTGTAGCTCGAAATGAAGAAAAGTTGAAAGAGACCCTCATCGAATTACACCACGAGCAAGGCCAAAAACACAATTACTTTGTGGCAGATTTTAGCAATCCGGATGACGTTCGGGAGAAGGTCGCAATTGCTAAGGAGCGCAAAATCTGGCATATTTTGGTGAATAATACTGGTGGCCCGAAGGGCGGACCTATTTTTGAAGCCAACACTGACGAATTTACCAAGGCATTTTCGCAACATGTCATCTGCAACCAAATTTTGGTGCAGGCGCTGGTTCCCGGAATGAAAGAAGCTGATTATGGTAGAATCATAAATATTATTTCCACTTCGGTGAAACAACCTATTGATGGTTTGGGTGTAAGCAATACCATACGAGGTGCCGTTGCAAATTGGAGTAAAACCCTTGCTAACGAATTAGGTCAATACGGTATTACCGTGAATAATGTACTGCCAGGTTTTACGACCACCGATAGATTGGCAGATATTGTAGACAAAGCTGCCGACAGAACTGGAAAATCGAAAGACGAGGCCAGCAAATGGATGCAATCTTTGGTGCCGGCAAAACGCTTTGCACAACCTGGAGAAATCGCAAACGCTGTAGCGTTCTTGGCTACCGAGGCCGCGAGCTACATTAACGGTATTAACTTGCCCGTAGACGGAGGCCGAACGAAAAGTTTGTAACCCCCTTTTTGAACCTATCGTTTTTACTTACAATTATTGTATCTTTTCCCTTTCTTGCAACAACGCAACAAACAAGAAACTCGGGCAAGGATAGAACGAAGGTACCCCGCCCCTGCCAATGGCTACAGCTGGCAGGCGTGTACCCGTGATAGCCTGGTCCCGCCACGGCGGGAGCCCGCCAAAAAAAACTAACTTACAAAATGGCAGACAGAAAACTACGTATTAACGGGCATTCACACCTACTCCCCTATCCAGAAGAGATTCCGCAATTCATGCAGGACAAGGGTATTTTTTGGGTCGATAAAGACCGAAAATTTATGCTTCAGAAAGATTGGAGCCGCCCTGTGACTGATTCTAGCTTTTTTCTAGATGAAAAGTTAGCTTGGATGGAGAAATATAAAATTGACCATGCTGTGGTGCTCAACCTTTCACAGCTCTACGGAAATGGGCTACGGTTGGAAGAAATGAAGCAAGCATTGCGGTTTCAGAACGATTTTAATGCAAAAGTTCAGAAGGAGAATCCGTCGAAGTTTACATGCGGATTTGTAATTCATCCTGGTTTTATACGTGGTGCCCTTTGGGAAATTGAGCGCTGTGTGGAAGTATTGGGCATGCAATTATTGTGTTTACCAACCCATTATATGGACACTATTGGTACTTGGCGCTGTATTTTTGACGAAGAAAACGAACCCATTTTTGAACTCGCCAGCAAATACAATCTCGCTGTTGAGATTCATCCGTACGACGGTGAAAAATTTATAAAATTAGAAAATACCGCGTGGCGTTTTCACCTTATCTGGATGTTGGCCCAATGTGCAGATGCATACCATTTTTTAACGCTGAACGGTTATGCCGATAAATATCCGGGCATGCGAACCTGTTTTGCACACGGCGGTCAATTAGCCCAGATGAATTTAGGGCGTAGAATTCAAGGATTTGACGGCAGACCCGATCTTTTTGAAGGAAAAACGCATCCGCGGAAAGCTGTTGGACATAAGAATATTTTCTTCGATACTTTAGTTCATGATACTGGCTCGTTAGATTTATTAGTTAAAAATCAAGGTGTGCAGCAAGTATTGGTGGGGCTTGACGATCCGTACCCCTTGGGTGAAATGGAAAGCGTTGTGCAATCGTCTTATCCCGGAAAAATTTTAGACTTAGCAAAAGATCGTAAGATTATCACAGATGATGATGCAGATAAGATGTGGGAAGAAAATGTCATACAATGGCTGTGTGGCGATAATGAAGACGCTAAGAAAAAGTTAGTAAACAGGATAACTGGTGCATCATAAACTCTTAAAACCTACACCTTATTGGACTTTCTACCTGAAAAAATAGATGCTTACGTAGTGGCCCATTCACAGCCCGAGCCCGAACTGTTGCAACAGTTAACCAGGGAAACATGGCAAAAAGTATTGGCCCCGCGCATGTTGAGTGGTCATTTACAAGGACGGGTTTTGAGCATGCTCTCTAAACTGATTCGACCAAAAAACATTCTTGAAATTGGCACTTATACAGGCTATTCGGCGTTGTGTTTGGCAGAGGGCATGCAAAATGATGGCGCGTTGCACACGATTGATGTGAATGAAGAATTGTACGACCTACAGCGAAAGTATTTTGACGCTTCGAACTATGCTGAAAATATCATACAGCACACAGGTAACGCATTAGACATTATTCCCACCTTAACACATGATTTCGACATCGTTTTTATAGATGCTGACAAGCGGAATTACCCAAATTATTTAGAACTATTGATTCCTAAACTTAACACTGGCGCCGTATTATTGAGTGACAATGTGCTGTGGAGCGGAAAAGTAGTGGAAGCCGTAGCTGCAGATGACGTAGATACAAAGGCGCTTTTAGAATACAACCGCCTATTAAACGAACACCCAAAGCTAGAAACAGTAGTGTTGCCTATTCGCGATGGCTTGACGATTTCTAGAGTGGTGTAAAAAATGTATGTCTAAATACGAGACGTATGACCGAGGGAAGATTGAATGCCCACAACCAAAGAACGAAGGATCTACGGAGACGAAAAGGAAACCGTTTGTCTGGAAGTGATGTAACTCGAAATATGGAGGGTGGTGTTCAATTTGAGAATATTGATACTGCAACTGTTGAAAAAGTAAAGGCTGATATTCAGAAAAAAGCAAAGCGAAAGCGACGTTTCGAAGCTGTTTTTCTTGTTGTTTCCATTGGTATCGCGATACTCATCTTTATAGTATTCACACAAAAATATGACTAACTAATAAAGAATGCTTTCACTTAAAAAACAACCTTAAAGAACTTCATATGAAACCAACCATCACCCATGTAAGCGCCATCTTATTAATTGCTTTGTTATTGGCTTGTAACGATATAAAAGAGTCCTCTAAAGTTTCAGAAAAAGAACGAACACAGGTAGAAATGGTGACCAACTATGGCACCATGCAGATTGAACTGTATGATGAGACCCCACTACACCGTGATAACTTTCTCAATCTTGCTAAAAACAAAGCCTATGATAGCCTCTTATTCCATAGGGTAATCAATACATTTATGATACAGGCGGGAGATCCCGATAGTAAAAAAGCAACTAGCACAGATACGTTAGGAGATGGTGATGCACCTTACTTGGTACAAGCAGAATTTAACGATTCACTCTTTCATAAAAAAGGAGTGTTGGCTGCAGCTCGAGATAACAATCCTGAACGTGCTTCGAGTGCCATGCAGTTCTATATTGTACAAGGAAAAGTTTTTAACGACAGCCTGCTGAATCTTGCCGAGGAACGCATCAATAAAATGAAAGCAGCTCGTTATTTTGAAATGAAACCCATCAAAATTGCGTTGTTAGATTCGCTTGAAAATGCGATGAGCATGGGCGATTTTGAGAAATACAACGATTTTGGAAATCGAATTTGGGAAATGGCAAAAGTTGAAAAAGACTTTGCGCCTTATACTATTCCGGCGTATCAGCGAGATGTCTACAAAACTATTGGTGGCACACCACATTTAGATCAAAACTATACGGTATACGGTGAGGTTATTTCCGGTTTAGAAGTTATCGATTCGATTGCGAAGGCACCTACAAGCCCTTTAGATCGCCCTTTGAAAGATGTTCGAATACTAGAAGTAAACGTTATTGAATAAATTCGAAATAGTAGCTAGTCTACACCTTTTCGGGCTGACGGGAATTTATTTTTTGCAGTACATTTTTAGCTAGTTGAAATATGATAAATGCGATGGTGGTCCCTACCAAAGCCCCCACAGAGATGTCGCTCGGGTAATGTACACCTACATAAATTCGGCTCAACACAAATATCAAAGGCCAAAGAAAAGCCAGATAGATCCATTTGGTATGATCGCGAATTGCTAACACCACAAAGGTAGTCACTGTAAAACTGGACGATGCGTGCCCCGAGAAAAAACTATAATTGGTTGGTTTCTGTAAAATCCGAATCACCTCGGCCAAGGCTTCTACATTATTGGGGCGTAGGCGGGCGACGTATTCTTTGACCAAATTTGTAAAGGTAAGGGTCACCATGAATGAAATGATGGTGAAAATAATGAGCAGAAACCCTCTTTTTATGCCATAGAAATGGAAAAAGAGCACAAAAAATAAAATAAACAACGGAATCCAGCTTTCTATTTGGGTAACAAAAATCCAAAAGCTATCAAAGCGTTCAATACCCAAACTATTGAGCCAGACAAAAAGTTCTCTGTCCCATTCTTTGAGAGTTTGAAGCATTAGAATTTCCGTTTAATGGGGCCTGTGATTTCGTTTACATCTTCCTTCACCTTATCTATCTCATTACGCACGTCATGGGTAATATCTACTCCGTGTTCTTCTGCGCTTTTAGTGATTTCAGATTTAATATCGTTCGTGGCATCTTTTATTTGCCGCATGCCCTTCCCGAGGCCACGGGCAATTTCTGGCACCTTATCGGCACCAAATACCATTAGCACGATAAATAGTATAAAAGCTATTTCGCCGCCGCTGATAAATAAAGGAAGTATGGCCATTTGCATGGTACAAAGATACAAATTCTATTAGCGCAACAATCAAATTCTAAATAACAAAAAAAAGCCCCTTCCAAAATGAAAGAGGCTTTTTCAATAAATTGGGTGAATGCTTACTTGTCGCCTTTCACTTCTTCTTTAAACTTATTGAACTCACCTAACTTTTTAAGTTTAGGCCATGTATTATTTGTAGTGTCAATATCTGCCGTTTCTTCATCTGGATCTACCACGATTTTGGTAATTTCCTTTTCAGAAGCGATTACTTTTCCAACTTCCGCATCATTCAATCTCCAAATTTGGGCTGGGTAGGTATACCGCTCTGTTGTTCCATCGCTGTAGGTAACCTCAGCAATAATAGGCATCGGGATTCCTCCTGGTTTCTCGAAAGTAACTTCATAGAAATAATTAGGACTCTTCATAGCAGCTCTATCTGCAGCTGGAACATTGTCCATTATAAATTCTTGTACCGTCGTTACATCATCTAGTGTAGCATTCTTCATACTCGGATCGAAATCTTCACTACCTTCTTCAACTAGATACACCAATGGCGGCAAGTCGCTTTCTTTCATTCCGCGTGCTTCCATCATTTCTTTCACTTCTTTGTTCATTTTGCTAGTGACGTAGAATTTCTTCACATCTTTCACGCCAATATCAGTATAGTCTGTAGTGTAAAACCACGATCTCCAAAACCAATCTAAGTCTACAGCCGAAGCATCTTCCATAGTACGGAAGAAATCTTCTGGCGTTGGGTGCTTAAACATCCAACGTTGTGAATACGTTTTAAAAGCATAGTCGAACAACTCACGCCCCATAATAGTTTCACGTAAGATATTCAATCCCGTAGCTGGTTTTGAATAAGCATTTGCGCCAAAACTATAGGTGTTTAAACCTTTCGTCATAATGGGTGCTCTACGATCTTGGTCTCCTGCCATATAGTCTACGATGTTCTTAGCAGGTCCACGACGCGAAGGATACTTTTTATTTGGTGCGATTGCTTCTGGATATTTTTCTCCAAAATCTTGCTCGGCCACATACTGTACAAAGGTGTTAATTCCTTCGTCCATCCATGTCCATTGGCGCTCATCACTATTTACAATCATTGGGTAGTAGTTGTGCCCCACCTCATGGATAATCACCCCGAACATTCCGTATTTGGTGCGCTCACTGTAATTTCCATCTTTATCTGGTCTTCCGTAGTTCCAGCAAATCATTGGATACTCCATACCTTGGTTTTTCGCGTGCACACTAATTGCCTTGTGGTATGGGTAATCGAATGCCATACGCGAGTAGGTTTCTAAGGTACTTGCCACTACTTTCGTAGACCAATCTGACCATAACGGATTTCCTTCTGGCGGATACACAGAAACTGCCATCACATCACGATTTCCAATTTTCACGGCCATCATGTCCCACATAAATCGACGCGAGGTCGCAAATCCGTAGTCACGAACCATTTCAGCTTTAAATTTCCAAGTTTTGGTTCCAGTGGCAAAGCCTTTAGAAGCAGCTTCTGCCTCGGCTTCGGTAACAATTTGAACCGGCTCTTTATATTCTTTTTTAGCTTGCTCGTAGCGGTTCATCATGGTTTTACTGAAAACGTCTTTTCTATTCAACAATTCTCCAGTTGCATCTAACACATGGTCTGCCGGTACGGTAATACTTACATCAAAATCTCCAAAAGGCAGCGCAAATTCATCACGCCCCCAGAACTGACTGTTTTGCCATCCTTCCACATCGCTATACACAGCCATTCGCGGATAGAATTGAGCAATTACATACCCTTTGTTTCCATCTTCAAAAACTTCATACCCACTGCGGGCACGGTCTACAGTGTGGTCTGGAATATTGTACCACCACTTAATCGAAAATGTAAACGACTCACCCGTTTCTAAATTCTCGGGCATTTCAACACGCATCATCGTGCGATTTATAGTATGCGGAAGTGGTTTTCCAGATTTATCTTTTACGTAATCAATTTTAAATCCGCCATCAAATCCAGCACCCATGTATTTTCCAACAAAACTTGAAGCCAACTCTGCTGGTGCAGCACCACTCGATTCGATTAAAGGCGATTTAGAATCCTTTGCACGTACATTTTGATCTAATTGTACCCAAAGATATTCCAACTCGTCTGGTGAATTGTTGGTGTATGTAATAGTTTCAGTACCGTATAATTTTGATGCTTTATCATCTAAAATGATGTTCATTTCATAATCGGCCTGTTGCTGGTAGTACGCAGGACCCGGAGCTCCGTTTGGAGAACGGTACATATTAGGGGTAGAGAACTCTTCATAGAGTTGTTTAAAGCGGTTATTGTTGTAGTGTCCAGGCTTTCTTGCTTCTTTAGTTTCACCGTCGGCATCTTGCGCAAACGACATTCCAGAAGCTAAAAGCAGTGCTACTAGGGAAAGATATTTTACTAGTTTCATGAATGTGTAAATTAAATTGATTTTGATTGGTCTAAAAATACTTGTTATAAAGGTTTTACGCGGGCTAGTCGCTGAAGTTTAACAATCCTTTAGGATTTTCTTTTTCAAGCACTAAGCTGCGTCTTTTTTTGTTCTTTTTTACGTGTATAATATTCTGTTGTTCATCGAACATATCGTGCAAAACTTTGTTTTCAATTTCTAAAGTTGAAAGTTTCTTCACATTGGTTACTTCGAGGTAACATTTTACAACGTCTATGTCGTATTCTTTTCCGATGTACGTATAGGAAACAGGCGCTCCATTTACTTTTAGCTTAAACTTCTGAAATAAATACTCTTTCAAAAGATTCTCGGCGGCTTCCGTTTCTTTGGTAGAATTAAATTTTAGTTTTTTACCATAACGGGTTTCTAGGGCCGCTTCAAGGTCATCTAAAAAAATCTTGGTGATTATCTGCAGGCTTTCCTGCTTTGGTGCATATTCTATGTTGGTGATACTCACATAGAATTTATGGTCGGCAGAGGCCGTAACCAAAGGAAACAGCGCCAAAAGTATGGCAATTTTTAAAAACTTCATATCGTAATTACGTTTGGATAAGACGTGGGTGTGGCCTAAATGTTACAACAATTATTCCTTTTTTTCTATGGGTTCTTGAATTCGCGAAAGATACGTTTTTGATTGTCGTTCAAAAATATTCAGCACACGTGCATAGCTTTCATTTCTGAATTCGGTAGCAAGTGTTGAAGTCTCCATACAGAACAACAAAAAATCATAAGTTCGATCCTGGGGGATTCCGTAGGCCTTTTCAAAGAAATTTTCATCGTATTTGTATAAGATGTGGGCAACGGCTTTGTTCTCAGACTCCCATTTGCGCTTGGTTCGCAACATCTTATAGTAGCCTGTAAGGTGTTTGTACAGCGCATCAATATTAACGTGTGTTGGCCCGATGGTTTGCCCAATTAGGGTAGGGATTTTTTCTTCGGGTTCTCCTTTAAACCCAGGTATACCCAGGCTGTCAAAATCTATTTTCTTTTTTACTTTAATATTCTTGACATCACGCTCAAGATCGCCAGAGAGTTTCGGCCCCAGAAAAACTTCGTCCAGTTCGTTCACTAATTTTGAAAGCGTCACCACCAAGATGCCGCGTTCATGAATTTCTTCGGTGACAACCACCTTTTCTGGCACAAAGTGCACTGATGAGAAAATTAAGGTATCTAATGGTTTGGCGGAAATGCTAAAATTTCCGAAGACATCTGTAACACTGTTGTAACGTGACGTGGTGTTTAACACATGGATGCCTTCTACCTCTTCTGGATTGGTTATTTTTCCTTGAAGCTCCTTTTGCTGTGCTGAAGTTTCAAAAATAAATAGAAACATCCCAATGAGAACAAAGAGGGTATTATTCAACTTTAATACGTTCTTTATACACTTCACTTTGTTGAAATAAGGTTGCTAGCAATTCAATTTCGTTTTCTTCTTTCAACATCTCCGGAGTCACTGCGTTTTCTTGTGCGAAATAGATAAAATTGTCTACTTTTTCTATCGGAATTCCAAAAGTATCGGCATAATATTGGGCGCTAAATCGTTGTTGCAACGCTCTTACAATAGTACTATAATTTGGTGTTTCAACGTACGGATCTTTTTTCTTTTTTCCGACAATCGCGTTTGCAATCACGCCCAATACAGAGATAAAATTAAAACCATTTTTAAGTCCGCCATTGTTTAAGGCATCTTCTGCTACATTCCCTTTTATGGAAGTTTGCCTGTCTTCAGTAAATTCATATTCGTATTCTAGCGTTTCATAAGAAAGGTCCCAGTTGGGAGATGCATACACATCTACTCGATTTACGTCTACATTAATATTTCCGGAAAGATCGTAGGGCCGCACCACAACTTCTTCCAATTGGTTAATGGCAGGATTCATATAAATCCGCATTTGCTTCGCGGCTACCACACCTTCATCTACCACCACGGTAAACGATTGAAACTGCAAAGCAGAAATCAATACCCTATCGTTGGCTGCCACAGCGAGTGTAAAGTTGCCTTCGGCATCGGTTACCGTACCTTTTTGGGAAGACACATTATACACACTTACCTGATCTGCAGAGTCTCCCGCAGGGACGAAAATTGTTCCTTCTACCAATGTACGTTCAATGGTTTGCGAAAAACTCACGAAAGTTAAGAGCAATAAACAAGAAGTTAGCAACAATTTCATCTCTTAAAGTTACGATTGTTTTGTTGAAATAGGAAATATTTCACCCCTTTATCGAGGCCCATTACTGATAAAAATATGCCAAAATTGTAGCATCTGTTGTTTGGAAAAGTAAGCTCTTTTACAACCCTGCCTCCTAATCTTTTAAATATCGCTCCTTATAGATGACACTTTGTTGCAAAAGCATTTGGAGCAATTTCAATTCGTTTTCAGGTTGTAGCATCTGTGATGTTACAGCATTTACATCGGCAAAATGCAAAAAATCGTCTACGCTATCTAAGGGAAGCCCATACGTTTCTGCATAGAAATCGGCTGGATATTTTTCCTGTAACTGCTTTACTACATTCATTTCTTCTAAAAAAGGATCTACGTAAGTTGACTTATCTTTCTTCGGAAATATTGCTTTTGCGAGCAACTCAATAAGCCCAGTTATATTGACACCATTTGAAAGCGTATTATACCCCAATGCTTCTTGTGCAACATTGCCCTCTATTCTTGAAAACCGGTCTGGTGCGAAATCGGCATCAACATCAAAAGACAATTTAATATCTGGGGTGGCGATTACATCAATATTTTTAGCATCGATGCCTACATATCCCGTAAGATTATAGCTGCTCAAGAACACCTCGTCGAGTTTGTTTACATACGGATTCAAATAAATTTTCATCCGTTTGTTTTTCAGCACTTCTTCGTCTACGATAACGGTAAACGATTGAAATTGCAGTGCAGTGATCACGACGCGGTCGTTAAGTGCAACTTCAATAGTAAACTTGCCTTCGGCATTTGTTGCCACGCCTTTTTCCGAAGAAGCATTGTAAATGCTCACCATTTCCTTGTCTTCATCTTTGGTGACAATTACTTCACCGGCCACTGCTATGCGCTGCGTTTGCTGCGAAAGCGAAGCGGCAGTAACAAAAAGAAAAAATAAAGCGAAGCGTACTTTCACCAAATAAATGTGCTATAGTTTTGCCGAAAGCGATAATTAACTCCAGCTTTGTAAGTTTGTAGAAAGACGAACCCTTTTGAGCGCTATTACACCTTTATGAAAAATTTAATAATTGCCAGTACTTCCACTCTTCATTCTGGATCCTATTTAGACTATTTACTACCTGAGTTAGAAACGTTATACTCGGGTTTAGACGAAATTTTATTTGTACCCTTTGCAAGGCCTGGTGGCATCTCCCATGATAGCTATACCGAAAAAGCATCTAGCGCATTTCAACAGATTGGCAAACAATTGGTAGGCCTCCACACCTTTGAAGACCAAGTAGCGGCCATTGCCGATGCCAAAGGTATTTTTACAGGTGGCGGAAACACCTTTGTGTTGGTACACGCATTGCACGCTCGCAAACTGATGCAACCGCTTCGTGAAGCAATTTTTTCCGGGACGCCGTATTTGGGAACCAGTGCAGGGAGCAATATCTGCGGCCCCTCGATGCAAACCACGAACGATATGCCCATCGTATATCCGCCGAGTTTTAAAACACTGGGGTTGGTAGGTTTTAATATCAATCCGCATTACCTAGACCCCAACCCAAACAGCACGCACATGGGCGAAACTCGTGAAACCCGAATCAAAGAGTTCCATACCCAAAACACGATTCCCGTCATCGGAATGCGCGAAGGAAGTTGGCTGGAAGTAAAAGAGGATGCCATCATATTAAAAGGTAAGTTTTCGGCGCGGGTATTTTTACAAGGAAAAGCACCTTATGAAATTGAATCTGGCTCGCAAATTGATTACTTTTAACCCATGAACCGTTCCCAATTTTTAAAACTAAATGCCATTGCAGGTCTGGGCATTACCTTATTCCCTTCCCTTTCTTTTGCTTCGGAAATACAAAAATTTTCCCGGTCGCAGCTCATCGGAAAAGGGAATCCAGACATTGTTGGCGATAGCTACACCTCCAAAATGCACAAAGATGCAAAGGCAGCATTCCTTAAAATGAAAGCAGCCGCTGCCAAAGACGGTATTACCATTGAGGTGGTATCTGCCTACCGAAACTTTCAGCGTCAAAAAGAAATCTTCGAAGGCAAATACCAACGGTTTACCAACCAAGGGCTGGCACCGCTCGACGCTATCAAAAAAATTATTGAATATTCTACCATCCCCGGAACCTCCCGCCACCATTGGGGTACCGATATAGACATTATAGACGGAGGAGTTTCTCCGCGTCCTAAAAGTGTACTGCAACCCGAACTCTTCCACGGGAAAGGTCCGTTCTGCAAATTGAAAGAATGGTTGAACTCAAACGCCAACTCCTTTGGTTTTTTTGAGGTGTATACAGATAATGCCAACCGACGCGGATTCAAATATGAGCCATGGCATTTTAGCTATGCTCCTGTCTCAAAACCAATGTTGCAAGCTTATAAAAAATTGGACGTACAGCAAATTCTATTGAAGGAAAAAATTAAGGGAGCCGAACATTTTACACCCGAATTTATTGCCCAATACCGTAATGAGAACATTTTAGACATAAACCCAAAATTACTTTAACTTGTTGTTTTAAATTTCCTGACCAAGATTTTCGTAATTTTAATATTCTAAAACCATCACGATGAGAGGAAGTTGGAAAATACGGATATTGATAGGAGTGCTTATTGCAGGATTCGGGCTCGTACGTTATTGCTCTTCTATGGAAGAAAACCCGTATACCGGGACCACCCAAGCCCTCTCCATGGACCCCCAAGAAGAAATTGCCATCGGGCTTGCCAATGCACCACAGATGATTCAGGAATATGGCGGGATGTATCAAAACCAACAACTGCAAAACTATATCGATATGGTGGGGCAAAAATTGGTTGAAAGCACCGTTGCCACCCAAACACCTTACCAATACGATTTCCACCTGCTGGCAGATCCCGAAACCATTAATGCGTTTGCGCTTCCTGGCGGACAAATATTTATTACCTACGCATTGTATTCTAAATTACAGAATGAAGACCAATTGGCTGGTGTGCTAGGGCACGAAATTGGCCACGTAATTGGCAGACATAGTAGCGAGCGGGTTGCTAATTCGCAAGTGTGGCAAACTGTTGCGCAAGGGGCAGAAATAGGTGCCGGTGCCGGAAGTGTTGTTTCACAAATAGGAATGAGCACTTTATTAACCAATGGTCGGGGTGACGAATTAGAAAGTGATGATTTGGGCGTTCGGTTTATGATAAAAGCAGGTTACAATCCCAATGAAATGATTGGCGTGATGGAAATATTGAAAGCTGCTGCCGGACCAAGCCGCGTACCAGAATTCCAAAGTACCCACCCAGACCCCGACAACCGCATGGAACAGATTCGGGAAAGCATTCGGAAATATGGAGGCACGGTGGAGTGAGTAGTGAGTAGTGAGTAGTGAGTAGTGAAAGAATGCAAAATAGAACTAAAATCTAACAGGTACAGCTTTTAACTCCCACAACCGACAACCGACTAAGGACTAAGGACTAAGGACTAAGGACTAAGGACTAAGGACTAAGGACCAAATAATATGGAATATGGACTCAATCTTCAGTTATGAGTTATGAACAGATATTAAAACTCAGGACAACGAAATAACAAGAACCCACAACCCACAACCGAAAACCGAATCATTCCGTTTCCCCTTCAGCACAGGAATCATTATCTTTGCCGCATGCACAAAAAAGTTTTGCTCTTAATCTTAGATGGCTGGGGAATTACCCAAAACAATGAAGTTTCGGCCGTTGCGCAAGCACAAACACCGTTTATAGATTCACTGTATGATGCGTATCCGCATTCGCAATTGCTAACACACGGCATGCACGTAGGGCTGCCTGAAGGCCAAATGGGAAACAGCGAGGTAGGCCATATCAATCTTGGAGCGGGACGCATTGTCTATCAAGATCTTGCCAAAATAAACTTGGCCCTTCAAAACAACACCTTAAAAGATGAAGTGGTGCTGAAAAATGCCTTCAGCTATGCAAAAGAGCACAACAAAAAAGTCCATTTTATTGGGCTCGTTAGCAAAGGTGGTGTTCACGCTCACCTCAACCACCTAAAAGGATTGCTCACCGCAGCCCATGAAGCCAATGTAGACAACGTCTTTGTTCATGCCTTTACCGATGGCCGCGATGTAGACCCGAAATCGGCTGCACAGGATATTTCAGAATTAGAAACACACCTTTCAAAAACAGGCGGGAAACTAGCTTCGGTCATTGGACGTTACTTCGCGATGGACCGTGACAAACGTTGGGAACGAACCAAAAAAGCATACGATTTGTTGGTCTACGGAAAGGGAATGCCTTCCGAAAACGCCGTACAAAGCATTCAGCAGAGTTATGAAAATGGGGTTACAGACGAATTTATCGAACCCATCTTGCTCACCCAGAATGGAGAGCCTCTTGCCACCATCGAAAAAGACGATGTGGTCATCTTTTTCAATTTCCGCACAGACCGCGGCAGACAACTCACCGAAGTATTGAGCCAAGAGAGTTTTGAAGAATACGGCATGCACCAAATCCCGTTGCACTTTGTAACACTAACCAATTACGACCATCGTTTTCAGCACATCAATGTAGTGTTTAACAAAGCAGATTTGAACGATACCCTGGGCGAAACCCTTGCCAAACATGGTAAAACTCAGATTCGGATTGCTGAAACTGAAAAATACCCACACGTAACGTTCTTTTTTAATGGTGGGAGGGAAATTCCGTTCGAGGGAGAAGAACGTATTTTATGTCCGTCGCCCAAAGTTGCAACGTACGACTTACAGCCAGAGATGAGTGCCTATGACATTCGGGATAAAATCATTCCTGAAATAAAAAACCAGACCGCCGATTTTATTTGCTTAAACTTCGCAAATCCAGATATGGTAGGCCATACGGGTGTATTAGAAGCTGCCATAATGGCTTGTGAAACCGTAGATAAATGCACTAAAGATATCGTGAACGCCGCAAAAGAAGAAGGCTACACGACTATTATCATTGCAGACCACGGAAACAGTGAAACCATGCGCAATCCCGATGGATCTCCCAACACGGCACACACTACAAATCCGGTGCCTTGCATTTTGGTAGACGATAATTTAAAACAAATCGACAATGGTATTCTAGGCGATATAGCCCCTACCATTTTGCACCTCATGGGAATCGAAAAACCGAACGCCATGACACAACATTCATTAATACCTGAAACTAAATGAAATACTTTTTAACCCTACTTTGCACCATCGCGCTCATTGCATGTAAAAATAATTCAGAATCGATGTCTTCGGAAAATTCCGAAGAAAACACTACCGAGACGCTTTCAAAAGAAATAAATAACGAAGTAAAAGACACCATAGACGGCGGGATGATGCTGTTGGGAACCATCAACCGAAAAGGGTTAAATACCGAACCATACGCCGATTGGTTTTCAACTTCCCAAAAAGAGCATACCCTAGACAGTACGGCAATCGAAAATCTTAAGCCGTTATTGGCCGACGTAAAAATTAATGTATTTATGGGCACATGGTGTGAAGATAGCCAACGTGAAGTACCAGCCTTATACAAAATATTAGATGCGACAGATTACAACTACGACCGTCTAGAATTGGTGGCCGTTTCGCATGACAAAGACACCCCAAACGGTCTGGAAAAAGGTCACAATATTGAGTACGTGCCTACGATTATCTTTATTCGAGATGGCGATACATTAAATCGTATTGTAGAATACGCACACGGTACTTTAGAGCAAGATATGCTCACAATTTTAGAGGGTAAAGACTACACTCCGGCCTATGCAGAATAACGCAGATTTCTTTGTACTTTTGCGGTCCAAATCAGAGTTTGATGAAAGACACCTACACCATTGCTGTAGATTTTGACGGTACCATCGTAGAAGACGCTTATCCAGACATTGGAAAGCCACAGCTCTTCGCCTTCGATACCCTTAAAAAATTGCAAGATAAAGGGCACCGATTGATACTTTGGACGTATCGGTACGGGAAGGCACTAGACGAAGCAGTCGCTTTTTGTAAAGAAAATGGCATTACCTTTTATGCGGTGAACAAAAGTTTCCCAGAAGAAGATTTTGATATAAAATACAGTCGGAAAATCAACGCCGACCTATTCATAGACGACCGAAATGTAGGTGGATTAATGGGTTGGGGAGAAATTTATCAGGAGCTGGTTGGCGAGAATGCCCCACTTCCGAAGAAAAAGAAAAAAGGCTGGTTTGGCCTCTAAATGAATTGTATGATTATACCCAAAACATCTGAAGAAATAGCCTTGATGCGAGAAGCAGCCCTCGTTGTTTCAAAAACCTTAGGAATGCTCGCCAAAGAAGTAAAACCAGGGGTTACCACCAACACCTTAAACACCATGGCCGAAGAATTTATACGAGCGCAAGATGCGGTACCGGGTTTCTTAGGTCTGTACGATTGCCCATCAACACTCCTTACTAGTGTTAATGAGGCCGTTGTGCATGGATTACCCACCGATGTGCCATTGCGAGAAGGCGATATTGTAGCTATAGATTGTGGCGCTATTAAAGAAGGATTCTACGGGGATCACGCCTATACTTTTGAGGTAGGAGAAGTAGCCGACGAGACTAAAAAACTGCTAGACGTAACCAAACAATCGCTTTACTTGGGTATTCGCGAATTTAAACACGGAAATCGCGTTGGGGATATCGGGTATGCCATCCAAAACTTTTGCGAAGGACACGGCTACGGGGTGGTTCGAGAATTGGTGGGGCATGGCTTAGGCACTAAACTGCATGAAGATCCAGAAATTCCAAATTACGGAAAACGGGGCCGAGGTAAAAAATTTATTGAAGGCATGACCATTGCCATAGAGCCTATGATTAACCTAGGAACGCATCGTGTGAGCCAACTAAAGGATGGTTGGACCATTGTAACTCGCGACGGAAAACCAAGTGCACATTTTGAACATGACGTTGCCCTGGTAGATGGAAAACCTAGATTACTTTCAACATTCGATTATGTGTATGAAGCACTCGGGATTGAAAGTGATGAAGAAGATGAATTTCGGTTTTAACTGCTACGATAAACACTGCGGAAACTTTAGCGCACAAGCCGCTGAGCAATAATAAGCCCTTGAACAAACTTTTTAAATTTTTCCTGAATTTAATTCCACGGCCCCTCCTAATTCGGCTTAGCTATGCGGTACGCCCTATCGTGGCATTTTTCTTACGGGGAGACAGGTATACAGATCCCATCGATGGTAATTCGTACCGAAAGTTCCTACCGTATGGCTACGAACGGGTTCGTGAAAATGTGTTGGCTCCAGGTACGCTTTCATTAGAACGCCACCGTTTGTTTTGGCTATACCTAACCAGAGAGACTTCCTTTTTTACTGAAAATTTGAAAGTGTTGCACTTTGCGCCAGAACAGGCATTCTTGAAACGTTTCCGAAGGCTAAAAAACATCAACTACACCACAACAGATCTTAATTCGCCCATTGCCGATGTAAAAGCTGATATCTGTAATCTTCCGTTTGATGACAATGCATTCGACTTTATTATTTGCAATCACGTGCTCGAACATATCCCAGACGATACCAAAGCCATGCAAGAACTCTATCGAGTACTAGCCCCGGGTGGTACAGCCATTTTACAAGTACCTTACGATCGTAACCGCGCGACTACCTTTGAAGACGATAGCATTACAGACCCAAAAGAACGGGCAGCTATCTTTGGCCAATACGACCATGTGCGCGTATACGGCATGGATTATTTTGAAAAATTAGCATCGATCGGATTTAAAGTCGAAGCCCTAAATTATACCCAACAGCTCACGGAAGCTGAAATAGAAACCTTTAGGTTACCCAAAAACGAACTAATACCCATTGCCCACAAATAGCTTTATGAGAACACTTATTGCCCTACTTATTTTTACGTACTCCTCTTTTCTTTTTTCCCAAAACCCCAACGATTGCGAATTTGCCCTTGTAGTCTGCGGAACTACCAGTTTAGGCTTAGAGCCGTCAGGAGTAGGGAACAACGAATTTGCATTGCCCGGAAACACACAACCAAGTTGTTACTCATTCGATAATAATACCATTTGGTTAAAACTGAACGTAGTATCTGATGGTAATTTTACGTTCGATATTATTTCTAACGACGGTGAGGCCGATTTCGATTTTGCTATCTACGGCCCTAGCGTAACGTGCACTACGCTTGGTGACCCTATTCGATGTTCTAGTACGAATCCGCAAGAAGCAGGAGTTCCTGCCGAAACAGGACTGAACATGACTGAAACTGATCTAACCGAAGGGCCAGGACCTGATGGCAACGGATATCTCAAGTTTATTGAAGCCCAAGCTGGCGATGTGTATTACCTTCTTATAGATCGCGCCGTAGGTGCTGGCGGGTTTTTATTCAACTATACAGGAACAGCAGGATTACCTGCGGGTGTTACTGCAAATGAAGTAAGTGACATCAGTAATTGTGACGCCGATGGAAATCCTGACGGATTTACAGAATTCGATCTAGATGCGCTCATTCCGCAGATTGCAGGCTCCCAAACCAATACCACGGTTACCTTCCACCTTAATTTGAACGATGCTAACATTGGTATTAATAGCATCAATTCTCCATACACCAATATTTCGAACCCGCAGACCATCTATGCCAGAATTGAAGGCCAAAATGGCTGTAGTGATTATACCAGCTTTACCATTGAAACTGGAAATCCGAACCTTACCGATCCTGGAGATATTGCTGTTTGTAGTTATAACACTTCAGAAGAATATGACCTAGACACTATTAAACCGCTTGTGATTAGCAACCCTGCTGAGTATATATTCACCTATCACCTTTCAAACACAGATGCCATCCAAAATACCAACAGTGTGGGACCAATTATTACCATTACTGAAACACCCGAAGAGATATTTGTAAGAGTTACCGATCCTGTGTTTTCAGATTGTTATAGCATTGTCTCCTTTTTTGTTCAGGTGAATGTCATTCAATTAGCTACAGCACCCACCGACTTTTTGATTTGTGATGATGATTTTGACGGTAGTGGTGTTTTCAACTTAACTGAAAAGAATGCTGAAATTCTAGGCACATTACCATCAAATCAATTTGAAGTACGTTATTATGAAACAATTGCCGATCGGGAAAATGACACCAACCGCATCACTACACCCTACACCAATACATCAAACCCACAGACAATTTACGTCGCCTTGTTTGAGATAACCACGGGCTGTATAGACGAAACAGAACTGCAGTTGGTGGTACGTCCAAAACCAGTGCCTACTTTTACAGAAGAACCTTATTATTTTTGTTTGAACACTACAGAACCTGTAGCTATTTCCGTAGAAGAGGGCTTCGAATATTACAGTTGGAGTACGGGTGAAGAAGGTAGCGATTTAAACACCATATTCATAAATGAACCGGGCGAGTACACCGTAACTGTAACCAACGAGTTCGGGTGTGATAACAGTGTGACTACTGAAGTACTACCGTCTGATGTTGCTACCATTATTGAAATTACCGTAATCGATATAAACTACCCGAATAACGCTATCACCGTAGAAGTAGAAATTCCTGGCGATTATGAGTACGCGCTAGATACGCCTATCATCTTTCAAGATAGCAATGTGTTTGAGAATCCGCCCTTTGGAGAACATATTATCTATGTTCGCGATAAGAATGGTTGCGGAACGGTCACAGATCAGGTCTTACTTATAGATTATCCTAGGGTGCTCACACCCAATCAAGATGGTTTCCACGATACGTGGAAAATCGAAGGCATTGCTGCATATCCAAAGGCAGAGATTTATATTTTTGACAGATTCGGAAAATTACTGAAACAACTCTCACCATTTTCAGATGGATGGGACGGAACCTACCAAGGAAATGAGATGCCGTCTAGCGATTATTGGTTCAGGATTCGGCTAGAAGATTCGAGAGAATTTAAAGGTCATTTTACTCTAAAGCGTTAGTGAGCAAGCGCTCTGAAAATCCTTCTGTTACATACACAGATTGCGTTCCACTGCCATCAGTAAAAGTTAGGTAAGCTTCTACAGTATCGAGTGTTGCCAATACTTTTTTTGAACGTTCCAAACCCATGGCCATAAAGGCAGTTGCGTAGGCATCTGCAACCACACAAGTTGTGGCAATTACCGTGGCGCTGGTAACATCGCTCTCTTCGGCAAAACCTGTTAGTGGATTTATGGTGTGAACGTATTTTTTGCCCGTACGCGGATTGATCCTGAATTTTCTGTAATTCCCGGAGGCTGCCATTGCTTGATTTGATAACTGCACGGTCGCCAAAAAACTTCGATTACCAACTTCAGAATCTATAGTTTCTATTCCGGCAGTCCAAGGTTTTCCTTTCGCTACGTTGCTACCCATTGCGAGCACTTCTCCACCTAATTCAACGATGTAATCTTGACTACCTTGATTTTCTAAATAGCGCCCCATCAGGTCAATGGCATACCCTTTCGCCACCGCATTAAAGTCGAAGTAAATTTCAGGATACATTTTTTGCACCGTACCGTCTTCCATTAACTTCACTTTATTAAAGCCAACAAATTTCCGAAGCGAATCTAATACAGTGCTGTCAATTTCAGTAATCGGAGCTACGTCTCCAAAGCCATACGCATTCCGAAGAATCCCCACCGTTGGGTCAAAATAGCCGTTAGAGTTTTGGTAGACGCTTTCAGAAACACGATACACCTCCTTAAAAATGGCATCGGTAACTACAGAGCTATCTCCTTGGTTAATTCTCGAGATATCACTTTCTGGCAGATAGGTACTCACAGACTTGTTAACCACGGCAATTAATGAGTCTAATCCTTTTTCAATATCAAAATCGGTATCCGAAAAATACTGAATGTTATATGTAGTCCCAAAGGCATTACCGCTATGTGTTTTGCCAACAGGCGCTTGTTCAGCACAAGAGAACAATAGAACGCTCAATACAACAAAGAGTGACTTCTTCATAGCTAATTTATTTCTTGAATTCCGTTATAAACCATGGTATAATCTTCATTTTTAATCACAGGTTTGGCATAATCAGTTCCATGCCCCAATCCCACACCAGCGTAGTACGTTTTCGCTTCAAATTTATCTGCATGTGCCTTCATGGTTTGCATCAGCACAGGGTCATATACATTCGCGTCTTGCGGATAATGCACTGCGCGCACAATTACAAAATGAAGATCTTTATTCTTGAGCGCTACAAATTGTGGATCCTTTTTTAATTTAGAATTAACGCCTAAAAATTCAAATCCGTTCGATTTTAAATCTTCTCCCACAATGTTCATTGCTAGGTTATGCAGCTCTTGTTCGGTGAGTTCTTCAGCCATTATTTAAAACGTACAAATTCAATTCGGTTAAAGTAATAGGTAGGAATTTCGAGCGAGGTATGCAGTTCTAACTCGTACCACGGACTCATACGCATATCTTCTAAATTTTTAAGCACGTGAATGCTTTGCGCAGGCGTGTTTCCCTGTGCTAAAATAAACAAATTTTTACCGTTGGCATCGATTACTTTATCTGCAATCATCACAACATGCCCAGGAAAACCTGGCTTTATCACCATGTCGCCTACCTCCAGTTGGCCGGCGGTTTCTACATGGGTTAACTCATCATACAACGATTGAGTTCCCGCATACATATAAATAAGATTCAGGTACTTATAAAAATTTTCTTTAGAATGGTTGCTTGCCGCTGTTTTATGAAAGGAAACCTTATTGCCATTCACCTTCGGTCGGTATCCTTCAGCATATTTTCTCCAAGAACAGTGGTGACCCGATGTAAAATTAAATCCTATTTCATCCTTTCTGCCCTGCTCCCATAGATATTCGGCCCGCAATCTAATTAATGCGTCTGCACATTGCTGCAACCCATTTGCAGGAACAGGAACATCTAAAACTCCCACATGCCCTTGCTGGTAGATATAATCATTCCCGTCGTAGTTAACAACCTTAGCGCCATACGCCAACAAAGGATATTTTTGAATGTAAGCTGAAAATGAATTGTCAGGATATTGTTTTCTGCGGAAATTTTCTGGCGGCAAAACGCGTTCAGAAATGGTCATGCCGTTCTCCTTTATCAGGCTAGGTTCCACCAAATAACTAAACGCAGCATTTTGAACCAACGATCCTTTCTTTGTAAACACAAAATAAAAGAACAGGCCCAAGATAAAAAGAATGCCAACTACCTTTCGCATATATAATTAACTGAAAAGGAACATAAATATTTCTCTTTTAAAAAAAAAGGGCGTCCCGAATCGGGACGCCCTGTTGTCTTTTCTGATGGATATCGCACTATTCGCGTACGATTCTCCTTGTGGCATTCCCCTCGGGGGTCGTGACCTCCAC
>TARA_R110002012_G_scaffold61952_1_pt1 | contig 202809 bp, 198 predicted proteins | sample TARA_R110002012 | Tara Oceans TARA_R110002012 (sample SAMEA4396515) | marine metagenome | biome: Westerlies Biome; feature: [DCM] deep chlorophyll maximum layer (ENVO:01000326); material: water (ENVO:00002006), including particulate matter (ENVO:01000060) such as... | depth 40 m
GCCACGGCAATGCCGCTGTGGCGCAGGACTGGAACGAGTTCTAGTCGAACCGTCGACGACCGTCCGATACGTCAAGTATGCCTGATCGCGGTGTGCCCTATGACAGGGCCGCCGCGATCAGTGCTTTGGCGTGCAGGTCGGTGGTGTCATAGACCGGGATAGGGCTGACATCGTCATCAATGAGCATGGTGATTTCGGTGCACCCCAGGATCACCGCTTCGGCGCCCCGCGCGGCCAGACGTTCAATCGCGCTGACATAGGTACGCCGCGATTGTTCGTGCACAATGCCGCGGCACAATTCTTCATAGATGATGGCGTTGAGATTGGTGCGATCAGCCTCGGGGATCAGTGCCTGCAGACCACGGCTCGCCAGACGGTCCCTGTAGAACCCCATCTCCATGGTGAAGCGGGTGCCCAGCAGGCCAATCGTTGTGAAGCCGTCCGCCAGCAGGGCGTCGCTGGTCGGGTCGGCGATATGGACGAAGGGCACCTGCAAATCGCGGGTAATGGTGTCGGCCACGATGTGCATGGTGTTGGTGGCCAGCCCAATGACTTCGGCGCCGGCCGTTTGCAGACCCTTGGCAATTGTCGCCAGCTGTTCGCCGGCAACGTCCCAATTGCCGTCCGCCTGCAACTGCGCAATGGGTGCAAAATCTACCGAATGCACGATCAGCGGCGCTGAATGCAGTCCGCCACGTTGCCGCGCGGTTTCCTGATTGAGCACACGATAATAGTGCGCCGTGGATTCCCAGCTCATACCGCCGATCAGGCCGATGGTTTTCATGGCTCAGATATGGGTGAAACGTTGCGGAATATCGGCAAAGGCTGCCACGACCTGATCATAGGCATCCTTTTTGAAAGGCACGATCAGGGCCGGTGTGCGGCTGAGCCGTTCCCAGCGCCAGGCATCGAATTCGGCGGTGAACTTGCCGGCACCGGGGTTGTGCACGTCGATCTCGGTTTCCTTGCCGGTAAAGGCGAAGGCGAACCAGCGCTGGCGCTGACCGCGATATTTGCCCTTGAGGGCGATGCCGAGGGCTTCATCGGGCAGATCGTAATGGATCCACTCGGGCGCCTCGGCGAGCAGGCTAACGGAGGTGATATTGGTTTCTTCGTGCAGCTCACGCAGCGCGGCACGCAAGGGGTCCTCGCCCTTGTCGATACCGCCCTGGGGCATTTGCCAGGGTGCCTCGACTTCCGTCTTGTCTTCGGAGTCGTGGTCGGCAATCCGGCGGCCAATGAAAACATTGCCCTGCTGATTGAAAATGGTCACCCCCACGCAGTCGCGATAAGGCAGGGATTGGCGGTCAGGACGGGGCGCAGTCATGGCAAAGCTCTATTTCATCAATGCGCTGGCGGGCACCAGCAATATGCCCCTTGCCTCAAGGTCTCGTGACCATTCGGCTATCGTGGAGATCGATATGGGCAGCGCGCTGACAATACCAATTGCCTGACCATTCTCCACCGCTTTGGCTTCAAGGCTGGCAAGCGCTGCGAGAATGGATGCGCGCGATGGATTGGCATCGATCATCGCATCGGCGCGGGCAAAGGGTACGCCATTGCCCTGGGCCAGCTGCGGCGCCAGTGATCGGTTGGACGAGCCATCATCAAGATAGCCCAGGCCGCGCGCACCCAGCTCTTCCATCATGGGCGAGAAGTCTGCCGCCGATGCGGTAAAGCGGGCGCCCATATTGTTGATCAGGCCGGTATAACCGCCAAAGCGCGACATCAGCCAGAACAGCTTGTCGAGATTGGCGCGGGGCGGCTCGCCAGTCAGCAGGGTTTCGGGGCCAGGATCATTCTGGGGATAATCAAAGGGCTCCAGGGGCACTTCAAGCAGCACTTCATGGCCAGCACTGCGCGCGGCGGCCACTGTGGTGGAGAGCGCCTTGCCATAGGGGGCAAAGCCCAGCGTCATAAAGCTGGGCAGCTTGTCGATGGCGTTGAGTGATCCCTGTTCGTTGATGCCCAGTCCGGTCACCACAATGGCGACCAGCGGCATGCCGCTGTCCAGCGCATTGCCGGGTGGATGCGCATAGGCCTGGAACGGGGTCAGCCCGGTCGCCGAAATGCGGGGAATGGGACCGTCGGCGGTCTCTTCGCTCAGATCGGGCAAGGCGCCGAAAATATCGGGCAGGCCCACAACCGAGCTAGGGCCACCGGCGCCTGTGGTCACACCGGTAATCGAGCCGCCAGCGGGATATTGCTGGGGATCGGCCTCGATCACCACCGGGCCATCAGCAACCGAATTGGCCACCTCGTTGGCGTTGCGGGTGGAGGTGATGGCCACTTCCTGGCTGGGTCGCCCCCCATTGGGGTCATCAACCATTAGCACGCGCGCCACAAAGCCAATGGCCAGCAGTGCCAGCAGGCCGAACAGGACACGGGCGATAGGCAGACCGCGGCGGGAGCTGGGCTTGCGCTTGCGACCGGTGAGTGGCGTGTTCAGGTCATCGGTCATTCAGCAGGGTCCCGAAAACAGCTGGGGCGAGGCGGCGAATCAGCAGCCTCGCCCCAGCAATTTCATAGCACAATGAAGGCCTATTCCGCCTTGGGCGGGAACGCCTCATTGGTCTCAAGGCCTTCAATCAGGCGGATGGCGTATTGCAGCTGGTTGTCGTCGGCCTTTTCAGCCGGGACATAGACGGACGAGCCAACAGTGGTTTCCTCCTGGCCCTCAATGGTGATGTGACCGGCAAGGCCCGCTTCACCAATGATCTCGTCACGGCCCTGGAACTCCTCAGGCACGTCCTGGAGAATTTCGATGTCAGGGGTGATCCCAAGCGCCTGAATGGAACGGTTGTTGGGCGTGTAGTAGCGGGCGGTCGTCAGGCGCATGGCCCCGTCGGGGCCCAGCGAGATGATCGACTGCACCGATCCCTTGCCGAAAGAGCGGGTGCCCACCAGGGTGGCCCGCTTGTGATCCTGCAGGGCGCCGGCGACGATTTCGGAGGCAGAGGCCGAGCCGCCATTGATCAGCACGATCAGCGGCACGTCGGCGATCTGGGCGTCGAGGGCGTCAGGCTGGGCGTCATAGCGGGCGCTTTCCTCTGGCACGCGACCGCGTGTCAGCACGACAGCACCCTGCTTGAGGAAGGCGTCGGCGACATAGACCGACTGATCGACCAGACCACCGGGATTGTTGCGCAGATCGAGAATGATGCCCTTGGGCGCCACGCCGTCACGATCGGCAAAGATGTCCTTGATGGCGCTTTCAATGCCGACAAAGGCCTGCTCGGAGAAGCGCGACAGGCGTACAACGGCGACGTCGCCTTCCAGCGAATAGCGCACGGCGCGCATGGCAATGGTGGCGCGGGTGAGTTCAAAATCGAGCGGCTTGTCGAGGCCTTCGCGAATGACGGTGACCTTGATGTCGGTGCCGATCGGGCCGCGCATCTTGCCCACGGCTTCATCCAGGGTCAGCCCCTGAACCTGCACGCCATCGAGTTCGACAATCAGGTCATTGGCCATGATGCCGGCATTGGCCGCGGGTGTGTCATCGATGGGGGAGACCACCTTGATGACGCCTTCTTCCATGGTGACTTCGATGCCCAGGCCGCCAAATTCACCAGAAGTGTCCTGGCGCATGTCGTTATAGTCTGCCGGGGGCAGGTAGCCCGAATGGGGATCAAGCGAGGTCAGCATGCCCTGAATGGCGGCGCGGACCAGTTCCTGCTCATCAGGTGGATCGACATATTCAGCGCGGATGCGATCGAAGATTTCGCCGAACAGATTGAGATCGGCATAGATCTCGAGCGGGTCGCGCGGGGTCGGCGCGTCCATTTCCATATTGGGGTCGAGCTGCTCAGCACCCGGTACGGGATCGACCGGCGCAGGCGCCTGCTGGGCAAAAGCATGACCAACCGGCAGCAGCAGCGCCAGGGCGAGAGCTGAGGCGCGAAGGGGAGAAAGGCGCATGAGGGTTCTATCCACTCTGTGTCGGGGTCGCCCACCAGCCGGTGGGATCGACGGGCTCATTGTTCTGTCGAAGTTCAATATAGAGGGTCGGCTGGGCAGCGCCAGCATTGGTGGTCACCGTGCGCCCAATTGTGCGTGAACCCATCGTGCCCAGGGGCATGCCCATCTGCACGAATTGACCGATTTCGACGGTCACGGTGTCCAGCCCGGCCAGGAGCGCGGTGTAGCTTTGACCCGTATTGAGAATGATGATTTGGCCGTAATTGAGGTAAGGACCCTTATAGAGCACCCAGCCATCGGCCGGGGCAATCACCTGGGCCTCGGCGCGGGTGACCAGCGAGATGCCGTGGCTGATGCCACCAAAGCCGTCGCTGGCCCCAAAATCGAGGACATTGACGCCATTGGCAGGCTTGGCCAGAAAGCCCTTGGCCAGGCCAAAGGGGATGGCGGGCTCGGTGCGGGCGGTGTTGGCCAGCGCCAGTTCGATGTCCGCCTGGCTCATCACCGGCAGGCTTGGATCGATCGCTGCGTCAGCGGCAGCGGCGGCAGTGGAAACCGAGGTAACCTGAGCGGAAAGGCTGTTGACCAGTTCCTTGAGCGAGGTGGCCCGGGCGGCCAGTGCTTCGGCGTCGCGCTGCTCTTCCTCGAGCTGGGCGGTGCGCATGCCAATGCCCTGCTTGCGGGCGGCAATCAGGGTGGCGATGCGCAATTGCTCTTCCTCGAGCACGGCATGGTTGGCGCGCAGCGTGGCTTCTTCGGCCAGTGCTGCCAGCTTGATGTCGGTCAGTGCCTTGAGATCGGCGGTGACAGAATCGGCCTTGGCACGCAATTGCGGCACGATGGCCGCGATCAGGATGGCGCTGCGGGCCGAACCCAGCGCGTCATCGGGATCGACAATCAGTGCGGGGGGCGGATTAAGTGAGATGCGTTCAAGTGCTGCCAGCACATTGGCAATTTCGGCGTTGGAGCCATCCAGTCGGCCACGCACTTCGAGTTCGGCGATGATGAGATCCGAAAGGCGGGATTCGACATCGGCGACTTCGATCTCGGCCAGCTTGACGCGCTGGGCCGCGGCAATCAGTGCTGCGTTCTGCTTGGTACGATCGCCTTCCATTGCCGCGATCTCGGCCTTGAGCTCGTCAATTCGCTGCTGGCTGAGCGAGATCGAGGCCTCGACAGCTTCAAGATCGGACTGGGTGACCTGAGGTTCGGGTTGTGTGTCTGCGGCAGGCTCGGCCGTTGCTGGCGTATCGGCTGACGGGGCAGCCTCTGTCGGCGCCGGCGTGGCGGTATCGCTCTGAGCCAGCAATGGCAGGGGCGATAGCCCCACCAGCACGATGCTGGCGAGCAGCAATCCCAGTCTGTTGCCCGGCCACAGCGCCATGACGTCTCCAGCGAGGGCGGCACGCGCCCGAATCAATGCCCGCACCATAGCAAGCATGCAGAAAACTGCAGGTTAATGCGGCTTAACCTTGATGGAATTGGAATTGGCTAGTCGCCCCGGTGATAGGGATGGCCGGCCAGGATGGTGGTGGTGCGATAAAGCTGCTCGGCGAGCATGATGCGGACCAGCTGGTGCGGCCAGGTCAGGGGCGAAAAGCTCAGCACCAAATCGGCCTTGGTCACGAAATCGGGATCAAGCCCGTCGGCACCGCCGATCACGAAGCTGACCGCGGGGCGGCCATCATCGCGCCAGCGGCCGATCTGGTTGGCAAAGGGTTCCGAAGCGATGGATTTGCCGCGCTCGTCGAGCGCCACAACAATGCCGTCGGGCAGGGCGGCCCGCAGCGCCTTGGCTTCGTCAGCCTTGCGGCTGGCCGAAGAGGAGGCGCGCGACTCGGTCAGCTCGATCACGTCAAAACCGGTCAGGGCGAGCGGCTTGCCGCCACCGCCTGCGCGATCGAGATAGCGCGCCACCATTTCGCGTTCCGGCCCGGCCTTCATTCGGCCGACAGCCGCAATCGTCAGGCGCACTGGATCGCTCTAGTGCGCGTCAGCAGCGAAATCGGCCTGCCACATCTTTTCGATGTTGTAGAATTCGCGTACTTCAGGACGGAAGATGTGGACGATCACATCGCCGGCATCGACCAGAACCCAATCGCAATGGGGCAGGCCTTCAATGCGGGGCTTGCCGTAACCGGCTTCGCGCAGGGCGTTGACCATCTGATCGGCCACGGCGCCGACATGGCGCTGCGAGCGACCCGAGGCAACGACCATGTGGTCGGCCAGCGAGGACTTGCCGACGATATCGACAGCAACGACTTCCTCGGCCTTGGCGTCGTCAAGGCAGTCAAGGATCACATCGATCATAGGGCGTTCCGGTGCCACAGCGGGCGTTTCGGCGGATGGGGTGGTGTTTTCGGGCAGCGCGGCCATCAGCAATGGCCTTCCGCCCATGCGAGTGCATGGGTCATGCGGGGGATCAGCATCCTTGGTTGTTGATCGGAATGTGCAGGCGTCTTTGCAAACGGCAAGCAGTCAGTTCCTGTTCCGGTGACTAGTATCACACGTCCAGAATATGCGCTCTTGATGACGGTTTCGCAAGATTGGCGATTCATTTTGGCTTAACGTGTTGCCGCCGTGCCCTTATGGCCGACGAAGACAGGGGTGACTGGCGACCATGCAGATACACCCAGGCGGGTGCTTCAAGCGTTGCCAGACGGGTGGCGTCGTCCTCATCAATGCGCCATTGGGCCAGCGCACTGGCAGCCATCGAGACCGGGGCGCGTCGACCCGAACCGGGGCGGACATAGACCGCCATGGGGACCATGGCGGCGATATCGCGCCAGCGTTCCCAGCGGCTGAAATGGACCAGATTGTCGGCGCCCATGATCCAGACAAAATTGCGGTCGGGCATGGCCTGGGTGAGATAGGCGATGGTCTGCCAGGAATAGGTGAAGCCATGGGCGGCCTCAAAGCCGGTCACCCGCACCTTGGGGTGATTGAGCAAGTCGCGTGCTGCCGTTACCCGGTCGGCCAGTGGTGCCAGATCATCGTGGTTTTTCAACGGATTGCCGGGCGTCACCAGAACCCATAAAGCGTCCAGATCAAGCCGGCGCAGGGTCTCTTCGACCACCAGTCGATGGCCCTGATGGATCGGATTGAAGCTGCCGCCGAACAGACCGATCCGCATGCCGGCGCCGGAGGTTGGCAGCTCGGTGATGCCGGGGATACGAAGGGGTTGGCGATAGGTCAAAAGGGATCAGGGTCTCGTCTGGCCAGTGCCGCGAACGCGGTACTTGAAGCTGGTAAGCTGTTCGACCCCGACGGGGCCGCGCGCATGCATCTTGCCGGTGGCAATGCCGATCTCGCCGCCAAAACCGAACTCGCCGCCATCGGCAAACTGGGTGGAGGCATTGTGGACCAGAATTGCGCTGTCGATCTGGTTGAAGAATTTTTCGACCGCCTCGGCATCCTCGGCGATGATCGCCTCGGTGTGGTGGCTGGAATATTTTTCGATATGGGCGATCGCATCGTCCAGACTGTCGACGACTTTGACAGCGATGATGGCGTCTTCGTATTCGGTGCGCCAATCCTGCTCGGTCGCTGGCTTGGCGTTGGGAATGGCATCCATGACGGTCTGGTCACCACGGATTTCGCAGCCCTTGGCGATCAGCGCATCAATAATGGGGCCAAGATGGGTGGCAAGCACATCGCGGTGCACCAGCAGGGTCTCGGCCGCCCCGCAAATACCGGTGCGGCGCATCTTGGCGTTCAGGGTGATGGCCACGGCTTTGTTGAGATCGGCTGACTTGTCGATGTAGACATGCACCAGGCCCTCAAGATGGGCAAAGACCGGCACCCGGGCCTCGTCCTGCACGCGCGCGACAAGCGTCTTGCCGCCACGCGGCACGATGACATCGATATTGCCATCAAGCCCCTTGAGCATTTCGCCCACGGCAGCGCGATCGGTGGTGGGCACCAGTTGCACGCATTCGACGGGCAGACCGGCCAGATGCAAGCCATCAAGCATGCATTCGACAATGGCGTGGCTGGAATGGAAACTGTCGCTGCCGCCGCGCAAAATCACTGCATTGCCCGATTTGATGCATAGAGCACCGGCGTCGGCTGTCACATTGGGGCGCGATTCAAAGATCACGCCGATCACCCCGAGCGGGGTGCGGACGCGTTCGATGTGCAGTCCGTTGGGGCGGTCCCATTCGGCGATGACGCTGCCGACGGGGTCGGGCAGTTCGGCAATGGTCTTGACCGCTTCGATGATGCCGTCAATGCGGGCGTCGGTCAGCTCGAGACGATCAAGAAATGCGGCGGATATCCCCTTGGCCTGCGCTGTTGCCATATCCTTGGCATTGGCAGCCAGGATCTTCTTGCGATGGGCATTGATGGCGCCGGCAGCGGTCATCAGGGCCGTGCGTTTCTGCTCGGGGGTGGCGATAGCCAGTGCCCTGGCGCCGATGCGGGCATTGCGGCCGAGCTCGGCCATGGTGTCGGTTAGCGCTGTTGCGGTTTCAGCTTGGCTCATGGCTGTCCTCCTGCGTGCCCACCAGCACCATATTGTCACGATGTATCAAGGCGGCGCGATTGCTGGCGCCCAGCAGTTCAAGCACCGTGTCGCTGTGCTTGCCCATCACCAGCAGGGCTTCCTGGCTATCCAGTCCCGCCAGTCCGCGCGCAATTTCAACGCCATCGGGATTGAGCACGCCAATGGCGTCGCCACGTTCAAACTGGCCCGACACTTTGGTGACGCCGACGGGTAATAGCGATTTGCCGGTCTGCAGCGCACGGGCAGCGCCGGCATCGACCTGCAGGGTGCCCGAAACGGCGAGGGTCCCCATGATCCAGCGCTTGCGCGCCTGAGCCCGCGAACTGGCGGGGTGGAACAGGGTGTGCCGCGCGCCGACGGCCAAGGCGGCCAGTGGATGGTTCTGGGTGCCCTTGGCAATGATCATGGCGGTGCCGGCCTGGGTGGCAATCTTGCCGGCTTCCACCTTGGTGGTCATGCCGCCGCGCGACAGGTGGCTGGCGGCGCCGCCAGCCATCGCCTCGATCGCGGGGGTGATGGCATGCACGTCCGGCAAATGGGTGGCATCGGGGTTGGCGGCAGGCGGGGCGGTATAGAGCCCATCAATATCGCTGAGCAGGACGAGGCAATCGGCCTCGATCATGGTGGCGACACGGGCGGAGAGACGGTCATTGTCGCCATAGCGGATTTCGGCGGTCGCGACGCTGTCATTCTCGTTGATGATGGGCACCGCACCCAGCCCCAGCAGCGTGGCGATGGTGGTGCGGGCATTGAGATAGTAGCGGCGCTCTTCGGTAATATTGGGCGTGATCAGGATCTGCCCGGTCACGATGTCATGGGCGCCCAATGCCTGCGCCCAGGCCTGGCTCAAGGCGATCTGGCCAGCGCTGGCGGCCGCCTGGCTCTGTTCGAGCGTCAGCGCGGTGGCCGACAGACCCAGCAGGCCACGCCCCAGCGCGATGGCGCCCGAGGAAACGATGACCACCTCGATAGCCTGCGCCTTGAGGGCGGCAATATCGGCCGCCAGATCGGCCAGCCAGGCAGCCCGCAGCGCCCCCTGCTTGTCGACAAGCAGGGCCGAACCGATCTTGATGGTCAGGCGCCGATAGGACGCGAGGGCATTGGCGCGCATCAGGGAGCCCAGTTCGGCTCGATCTTGCGGCGTTCCAGTTCGGCCTTGGCGGCCTTTTCGGCATCAAGGGTCTCGATAACCCCATAGAGCACCATGTCGGTACCCTTGCCGGTAACGGCCGAAACCTGCAGCACGTTCTGCTTGCTGACCTGCTTGAGGATTTTGACCTTTTCCTTGAGCTCGTCGGCAGGGATGGAATCGACCTTGTTGAGCACCACGATCTCGGGCTTTTCGCCCAGACGCTCGTCATAGGCGGCCAGTTCGAAACGGATCGATTCATAGGCGCGCTTGACGTCGGCCTGGGTGCCATCGATCAGGTGGATCAGAACGCCGCAACGCTCGATATGGCCCAGGAAGCGGTCGCCAATACCCACGCCTTCGCTGGCGCCTTCAATCAGGCCGGGAATATCGGCCAGCACGAAATCGCGCTCGCCGATCGAGACCACGCCCAGATTGGGGTGCAGAGTGGTGAAGGGATAGTCGGCGATCTTGGGCTTGGCCGCCGAGACGGCGGCCAGAAAGGTCGACTTGCCTGCATTGGGCTGACCGACCAGACCGGCGTCGGCGATCAGCTTGAGGCGCAACCATACCCACTTTTCGATGCCTTCCTGGCCCGGATTGGCGCGGCGCGGCGCCTGATTGGCGCTGGTCTTGAAGTGGGCATTGCCGAAGCCGCCATTGCCGCCCGAGAGCAGGACCACGCGCTGACCCACTTCGGTCATGTCGGCGATAAGAGTCTCGTTGTCGTCTTCAAAGACCTGGGTGCCCACAGGCACACGCAGTACGGTATCCTGCCCATCGGCACCGGTGCGGTTCTTGCCCATACCATGGGTGCCGGTATTGGCCTTGAAGTGCTGCTGGTAGCGATAGTCGATCAGGGTGTTGAGCCCGTCGACGCATTCGAGCACGACGTCACCGCCGCGGCCGCCATTGCCACCATTGGGACCGCCGAATTCGACGAATTTTTCACGCAGGAAGGACACGGCCCCACCCCCGCCATCGCCGGAACGGATAAAGACCTTGGCTTGATCGAGAAATTTCATTTCGGTCTGGCCTTCCAGACGCTACGCGTCATTTGTGTGTCGATATGCTCTACCTCGGCGTCGCGCGCAAGGCAGAGGAGGGTGGAGCGTCCAGTTTCGGTAAATCCGAGCTTGGTCTGAATGGCCAAGGATGCGGTATTGAAGTGGAACACCCCGGAAACAATTGTGTCGACCGCGACAGTGTCAAAGAACCAGTCAAGGCTGGCGACCACCGCCTCGGTCATGATGCCACGGTTCCAGAACGGCCGCCCCAGCCAATAGCCCAGAATGGGCCCTTTGGGGCCGGCGTGAAACCCGATATGGCCAACAAAGCCGTGGTCAGGAATTTCAATCGAGAACGTGGTTTCCTGCGCTGGCAGGTGCGCGCGCCGGGTGGCCAGCCAGGCTCGTGCATCAGAGACATGGTAGGGAAAGGGCACGCGCGCAAGGTTGCCGGCCACCTCAAAGTCATTGAGATAGCGCGCGATGGGTTCGGCATCGCCGATCTGGGGTTGGCGCAGAATGAGCCGGGCTGTGTGCAGGGTGACGTTCATGTTGTCTCCCCATTGGCAAAGTCGAGCCGCATAAAGGTGGTCGGCGCGCCGGCATTGGTGCCTTGTGGGCCCGGACCCTGGTGGGTTTGTGAGAAACCAATCCTGCGCAGCAGGTTTAGTGAGGCGGTGTTTGTAGTCAGTGCACAGGCGCTCAGCGTGACAAATCCGGCATTGCGCGCAGCGGCGACAACAGCACTGGCTGCTTCTGAACCATAGCCCATGCCCCAATGGGGTTCTCCCAGCCAATAGCCGAGTTCGACGGGCTTGTCGGCGAACAGATGCAGGCCGACGACGCCGATGAATTTGTCCTGCAACAGGATCGACCAGGCGAATTCGCTATCGCCGCGCGCGATGGACTCGACAAAGAACTTCCCGTCGCTCTGGGCATAGGGATGAGGCAGGCGCGAAAGCACGCTGTAAATCGCCTCGCTATTGGCCAGCACCGCCATCTCGGGCACGTGCGCCAGCGTAGGCGTGGTCAGCACCAGTCGATCCGTTTCAATCGAAGCGGGCAGGTTTTTGGTGATGCTGTCCATGGTGCGCTCTAGCTGTAGAATGCGAAAAGGGGAACCGGCAGACCGGTTCCCCTTGTCAATTTCGCGTGGTTGCGAACACGAGCCGGGGAACGGGTCACCGGCCAGGTTCACAGGACCTGCCGGGTTACTCGGCGGCCTCTGCCGGGTCGACAGACACGAAGACTTTGGACTTCGCACGGGTGCGGAACGAGACGTTGCCGTCGACCAGTGCGTAGATGGTGTGATCCTTGCCCAGACCAACGCCGGTACCGGGGTGCCACTTGGTGCCGCGCTGACGGATGATGATGTTGCCGGCTACGACAACTTCGCCACCGAACTTCTTGACGCCGAGACGACGGCCAGCGGTATCACGACCGTTGCGGGATGAACCGCCTGCTTTTTTATGTGCCATGGTGCTTGTCGATCCTTACTTCGTCTTGTCTTCGGCCTTGTCGGCCGCAGCGTCCTGGTCAACCTTGGAGCGAGGGGGCTTGCCAGCCACCAGATCCTGGGCCTGGGCAATCCACTCGTCGCGCTCGATGCGGCCCTTGAAGCTGAGCAGGTCGTCAAACTTGACGACGTCGTCAGCCGTCCAGGCAGCGATCTGGGTCAGGCTGGTCACGCCAGCGGCGTTCAGCTTCTTTTCCAGGGCGGGGCCAACGCCACCAATGAGCTTGATGTCGTCGTTGAAATCGGCGTCCGCCTTGGCGGCAGCCTTCTTTGGTGCAGCAGCCTTGGCTTCAGCGGCCGGTGCCTTGGCAGCGGTCTTGGCCTTGGCAGGCTTGGCTTCGCTGACTGCGTCAGTCTTGGCAGCAACGCCGGCAGCCTTGATCGTTGGCTTGGCGCCGCCGGTCAGGATTTCGGTGATGCGCACGGTCGAGAGCAACTGGCGGTGGCCGTTGCGACGACGATAATTGTGGCGACGGTTCTTCTTGAAAATGATGACCGTCTTCTGCTTGCGAGTCTCGAGCAGCTCAGCAGCGACAGTGGCGCCTTCGATGAGCGGCGCGCCGACTTCGTCGCCAACCATCAGCACCTGGTCGAAGGTGACGATCGTGCCGGCTTCGGCATCGAGCTTTTCAATCTTGAGAACGTCGTTGGCGGCAACCTTGTACTGCTTGCCACCGGTTTTGATCACGGCAAAAGTCATAGCATAACCGGGAGCGTTAAACGCCCGGTCCCATTGTGTCGCGTCCTGTGGCGCCGCAGGGCAAGCCCTGATCCTGCGGTCTTCGTGAATGCTGCTGGCGATCAAACCAGCGGGGCAACCTCGAACAGCGTTTTCAAACAAAGGAAGCGCGCAAGACCAGCCTGCGCGCAATTCCGAGGGCGCTTATCAGGGCAAATGCCCCAAGAGTCAAGCGTGCGAGCCTGTCTAGCCGCCGTTGGGATACCAGTTGCGCAGACGCAGTTCGGTATCGGAACCAATGGCGGTTTCGAGCACGCTCAGATCACTCTCGCCATAGTGATAGGGATAAACAATGGCGGGCTTGAAGGTGTTGATGGCTTCTGCTGCCTGCTCAGGTGTCATTGTATAGGGCAGGTTCATGGGCAGGAAAGCCACGGCGATCCCGGTCATGGCGAGCATTTCGGGAGTCGGTTCGGTATCGCCGGCCACATAGACCACCTTGTCGCCCAGGGTCAGCAGATAACCATTGCCGACACCGACGGGATGATAGCGCATGCGGTCTTCGGTAGTGTTGTGCGCCGGCACGGCGCTCAGCGCGATGCCATTGATGTCACCATCATCGCCATTGGCCATGGCGGTAGCCTGGGCTCTGAGGGCCTCGGGCAGCTTGTCGAACACGTCCTGATTGGTGATGATCGGTGCGTCCCCGGCAATCGCCTCAAGGGTGGGCACATCAAAATGGTCGCCATGGCCGTGGGTGATCAGGATGGCGGTGGCGGCTGGCAGGCCGGCATAGCGCTCGGCGCCGCCAACAGGGTCGATATAGATGGTCTGATCGCCATAGCCGAGCAGCAGGCTGGCATGGTCAACAGGGTGGACAATGATGTCGCCCTGTGCGGTCGGAATCGTGTCGCCGTCCAATGTGGCCTCCTGTGCCAGGGCTGTAGTTGCAAATCCGCCGCCCAGAGAGAGCAGGGACAGTGTCGCCATTCCGGCAACCATTTCACGACGTCTAACCATTGGTTTCTCCCATTATCAGCAAATCTTGCGTTCCTTGAACGCAAGGACAGACGGCATGGTTTGCTCAAGCACGGAAACGTGAGGTCGAGGTGATCGTCGGCCAATGGCGGCCAAAGCGCAATGAAAGCTTACAAGAAGTGTTGCGGCCCGATGGCTGCTATGCCATAAGCCCGCCCGTGTTGACCACACGCGCCCCCACAAGGGGTAGCATCGATCTTGCGGAGAGATGGCAGAGTGGTCGAATGCACCGCACTCGAAATGCGGCATGGGGGCAACTCCATCGGGGGTTCGAATCCCTCTCTCTCCGCCATTTCTTCCCTTATAGCCATCGATCGTTCGCCAGACCCGGATTGCCGGGTTGGGACGGTTTGCGCTGAATGATCCGTCCCGGAGGGTCAGCCCTTGGTGAGGGTGCTGTCGCGGACGATGACTTCGGGGTCGATCTGGGTGACGCGGGGCGTGGGAAGCTCGTCGCCGGCGGTGATCAGCGACATCAGGCGCTCGACGGCCAGTTCGGTGACAATATCGACCGGATAATTGACGCTGGAGAGCGGCACCACGGCGTGTTCGGCAAATTCGATATTGTCAAAGCCGATAATGGCCATGTCGTCGGGCACGGTGAGCTTGTGCTTGATGCACCAGCGCAGGGCGCCCAGCGCCAGTGAGTCATTGGCGGAGAATACGGCGGTGGGCTGGGCGGGCGTGGCCATCAGCGCTTCCATGGCCAGATAGCCGCGGATCACCGAATGGCCGCGCGGATCAACGGCCAGCGCGGGATCAAATTCCAGGCCCGCTTCATTGAGCGCTTCGACATAGCCCTGGCGCTTTTCGCGGTTGCCCAGCGGGTTGGCACCATCAATCAGCCCGATCCGCTTGTGACCAATATCGATCAGATGCTTGGTGGCCTTATAGGCGCCGCGCGATTCATCAACGCAGACCGCATCGAGCCCTGAATCGGGATCGCCGACCAGCATCACCACGGGGTAATTGGCCAGACGCAGGGCGCGGATATGGTCGATCTGGCGATGGCTGGTGGGGTAGATCAAAATGCCGTCGACCTGGCGCGAGCGCACCAGTTCGAGCACCTTTTTTTCCTCTGACAGCTTGTTGTTGGAGGTGGCAAACAGGGTGGCATAGCCCCGCTCGGCCAGGGCCAGTTCGATCGCCTGGGCAGTATGGGTCAGGGTGGGATTGGTGATATCGGTGAGCACCAGACCGATGGTCTTGGTTTCGCGGCTGACCAGTGATTTGGCGATGAAATTGGGCAGGTAGTTCAGGCTGGCGGCAGCCTGCCGGATCAGTTCACGTGTCTCGGCCGGGATGCGCGGGCTGTCGCGCAGCGCCAGGGACACCGTGTTCGTTGAAAAACCGGTTCGGTCGGCAATGTCCTTTAGCCGAACTGTGCCCTTGCCCATCTTGTCCCGTTCACCGCTGGGGTGATGCCGGCGCGAGGGGCGGCACCACCTGGTTTCGTTTGACCGTTATCGGCCTTCGGCATGGAGCCGCGCAATGGCCTGAAGTTGCAGGCAATCGGGGTTCATTTCCATAAGCTCGATCCGATTACCATCGGGATCTTCAATCCAGGCCTGCCGATTGCCGTCCAGTCCCATCTGAATCTGGGACGTCAGCGCGATGCCGGCATCCTGAATGCGCGCCACCGTGGCATCAAGATCGTCGATGGTCAGGCACAGATGGTTGGCGCCATTGGCGTTCCAGCCCGGTGCCCGATCATTTTCAGCGCCCGGAAACACTTCGAGAAACACATCATCGGTGATGCGCAGATACACCAGCCAGGTTTCGCCATTATCGTGCTTGAGACGCAGCATTTCGGGAAAACCCAGGCGCTTCTCCCAGAAGTCGAGTGACTTATCGAGGTCCTTCACCTTGATCGCCAGATGGCCAAAGCCCGTAATACCCTTCATTGAATCCTCCTTGGTCTCTTCTTGTGTCTCTGACGCCAGCAATTTTGGGTCAGAATGGATGACCTATCTCATCGTTAATACGATTTTTTGCTGTATTGCAAGTTTCGGCCGGGGTTGTCGGCTTAGTCCCATTTGGGTCCCCATTCGGGATCGATGCGGCGCTTGCCCTGATCCCGCGTGGCAATGCTGGCGATCTGCTGGGGCGTCAGGACGATCTTGCTGGCGGCGTAGTTTTCGCGAATGCGTTCCGGCTTGCCCGAGGTGGGAATGGCCGCGTAGCCCTTGGCCAGCTCGAACGCGATGGCGATCTGCGCCACCGTCGCGTCATGGCTCCGGGCAATGTCCTGCAAGATGGGATCGTCCCCCAGGGTGCCGTGGGCAATGGGCAGGTAGCAGGTCACAAGGATGCCCTTGGACTGACAGAAATCGGCCAGCCGCTTGTTCTGCATATGGGGGTTGAGCTCGAACTGATTGTTGGCAATGGCATCCTTGCCCAGCATAGCGATGGTTTGCTCGAGCAGGTCGATCGTGAAATTGGAGACGCCGATCAGCCGGGAAAGCCCGGAACTCCGGGCTTCCACCAATTGTTCGACATAATGAGCCAGTGGCACTTCGTCATTGGGGGAGGGCCAGTGCAGCAGGGTCAGGTCAACCTGGTCCAGGCTCAGCTTGTCCAGGCTTTCGCGCAGTGAGGGCAGCAATGACCCCCTGGGATAATGGCGCGGCGCAATCTTGGTGGTGACGAAAATCGACTCGCGCGGCAGGCCCGAGCGGGCGACGGCCTGCCCGACCTCGGTCTCGTTTTCATAGTCCTGTGCGGTGTCCAGGTGGCGGTATCCGGTTTCAAGCGCGGTGAGCATGGCGTCCACGCCTTCGGGCCCTCTGCGGCCATAAGTGCCGAAGCCGAGCCTGGGGATCGGGTTTGATGTCACGACGCCTCTCCTGTTTGTGTCTGGGCCTTTGACCCTGTTTTTCAATGATGCCAACAAAGACGGTTGACGATCTGCGTTTCATCAACTTAGATTAACGCTAATACGAACACAAGCCGGACCAGAAACGGGCTGTGTTTTCGAGCGGGGCGACCCGACGACTGCGCGCAAGACGCAGGTGAGGAGGACTAAATGAAGACCATGCGATGGAGTCGCATATCGCCACAGGCTGCGCTGATGCCAGCGGTCGCTGTCACGCTGGTGGCCTTTGTGGGCTCGATCCTGTGGACCGTCTATCTCAGCTTTACCCGCAGCCGCCGTCTGCCCGAATATGGCATCGACTGGTCTGAATGGGGACGACAGTACAACCGCCTGTTCCGCGATGCCGGCTGGGAAATCTCGCTGCGCAATCTGATCGTCCTGGGTCTGGGCAGCGCGCTGGCCATCGTCTTCGGGTTCATTCTGGCCGCGATGATCGACAAGGAAAAGCGCGGCGAAAGCCTGTTCCGCACGGTGTTTCTGTATCCGCTGGCGGTGTCGCTGATTGTTACCGGCGCTGCCTGGCGCTGGATCCTCAATCCGACCCTGGGCGCCCAGAGCTTTCTGCGGGGGCTGGGCTGGGAAGTCGATTTCAACTGGCTGGCGCAGCCCGATACGGCGATGTACGCCATCATTCTGGCGTCGGTCTGGCAGAGCGCGGGCTTTTACATGGCCCTGATGCTGGCCGGGCTCAAAGGCATCAATTCTGAAATCTGGAGTGCGGCCAAGCTGGACGGCGTGCCGTTATGGCGGCTCTATGTCGAGATCGTCATTCCGATGATGAAGTTCACCTTCATCACCTGTGCCATCCTGCTCTCTCTGGGTGTGATCAAGGCCTATGACGTGGTGGTCGCCATGACCAATGGCGGACCGGGCCAGTCCACCTGGGTGCCTGCCTATTTCACCATCAATGCGCTCTCGGCCAAATCCAATCTTGGCTACGCCTCGGCTGCGGCGGTGATGATGCTGATCATTACGCTGGTCGTATTCGTGCCGCTGGTGGCTCTGACCGCCTGGCAGCAGCGCAAGGGAGTTGCCCGATGAGCCAGATATCGGTGACCCAACGCGCCGCTGGCGCTGCAGAAGTGCCTGTGAGCCGAGCGCCCTATTTCCCGCGCAAGAAGAAGGGGATCTCGCCGCAGTCGATCGCCATCATCGTGTTTTTGAGCATGTGCGCGCTGTTCTTCTGCATCCCGCTCTATGTGGTGGTGGTGACCTCGTTCAAGACCATGGATCAAATCCGCGAGGGGGCGATCTTCGCGCTGCCCCAGGTCTGGACGCTCGATGCGTGGGACCATGCCTGGAACAGGGCCTGCTCGGGTATCAACTGTAATGGGCTCAAGGTCGGGTTCTGGAACTCGGTCATGATCCTGTTCCCCTCGCTGGCCCTGTCCATCGGGCTATCAATGGTGACGGGCTATGCGCTGGCGCTGTGGAATGTGCGCTGGGCGGGCGGTTTTTTGTTCCTGCTGTTCATCTGCGCTTTCGTGCCGTTCCAGATCATCATGTATCCGCTGATCGTGATGACCTCGACGGCCAAGGTCTACGGCACCCTATGGGGCGTGGCGATCATCCATGCCGTGCTGGCCATGCCGGTGCTGACGCTGATTTTCCGAAATTACTACAAAGACATACCGCAGGAGATCATGAGCGCGGCGGTCATGGATTCAGGCTCGTTCTGGAAGATATTCATCGAGATCATCCTGCCCATGAGCGGCAATATCCTGATCGTGGTGCTGATCCTGCAGATCACCAATATCTGGAATGACTATCTGATCGGGGTGACTTTTGGGGGGCTGAACGGGCAGCCCATGACGGTCAATCTGGCCAATCTGGTCACCATCTCCACCGGTACAACCAATTACGCACACAACATGGCGGCCGCCCTGCTGACCGCCATCCCCCCGCTCGTCGTCTATTTCGTGGTGGGAAAGCTGTTCGTGCAGGGCGTCACTTCCGGCGCGATCAAGGGATAATCTCATGCCAACTGTCAGCTTCGAACACATCGTCAAAAGCTACGGGTCCCTAACGGTCCTCAATGACCTCAACCTTGCGGTGGAGGACGGCGACTTTCTGGTGCTGCTGGGGCCAAGTGGCTGCGGCAAGACCACGTTGCTCAACCTGCTGGCCGGGCTGCTTGAGGTGACCGACGGGCGCATCATGATCGGGGATCGCGATGTCACTGATCTGGACCCCAAGGATCGTGGTCTGGCCATGGTGTTTCAGTCCTATGCGCTCTATCCGACCAAGACCGTGCACGGGAACCTCAAATTCGGCCTGTCGGCCAGCAAGCTGCCGCGCGAGGAGATCGAGCAACGCATCGCCTGGGCGGCCAAGCTGCTGCAGATCGAGCCGCTGCTGCATCGCAAGCCGGGGCAGCTCTCGGGTGGGCAGCGCCAGCGCGTCGCCATTGGCCGGGCGCTGGTCAAGAATGTCGGGGTGTTCCTTTTTGATGAGCCGTTGAGCAATCTCGATGCCAAGCTGCGCACCGAAATGCGGCTTGAGATCAAGAAGCTGCATGACGAGCTGAAGTCCACCATCGTGTATGTCACCCACGACCAGATCGAGGCCATGACCATGGCCACCAAGATCGCGGTGATGGATGGCGGGGTGATCCAGCAGTTTGGCACATCCGACGAAATCTATGAGCGGCCCGCCAATCTGTTCGTGGCCGGGTTTATCGGTTCACCCGCGATGAATTTGCGTGAAGCCACGCTGCGCGTGAATGGATCAAAAGTCACCGCCGATCTGGCGGCGGGCATGGCGCTCGATCTGACCGGTTATGATTTCGAGACCGCGCCGCAGGACGGCACCCGCATCATTGTGGGGTTGCGGCCCGAGCATTTTGGCGTGCCCGACATAGCCGAGCCCAATGCGGCGGCCAGCTTCACCCTACCGGTGCAATATACCGAACGCACTGGCTCGGATGCCACCGTCTATCTCAGTCTCGACAACCAATTGCTTGCCCTGCGGGTCGCTCCCGACGCTGCAAGCCGGCTCAAGCCCGGCACCAGCGTCTCGGTCGATTTCATGCCGGGTAAAGCCAATATCTTCGACGCCCAGACCGGGCGGCGGATGTGAACGACGCATCGTAAGGGAGGAAACAACGATGATGAAGAAGACCCTAGCCGGACTTGCTACAGCCATCCTGCTCAGCTCTACCGCCTATGCCAGCGAAATCGTGGTGTACCACTCCTGGTCTTCGGGCCCGGAAGTGGCAGCGCTCAATATCATCAAGGATGGCATTGAAGCCAAAGGCCACACCTGGACCGATATCGCCATTCCGCATGATACCGGCTCCAATGTGAATTTGATGAACTTGGTCACCGGCGGTAGCCCGCCAAATGTGTTCATGGAATCCAATCCCGGTGTGTTCCGCGATCTGGCCGCACTTGGCTTTGGTCGTCCGGTCACCGCGTTCTTCAATGAACAGGGTATCACCGAGCACCTGCCGCTGGCGGTTGCCAAGTCGATCACGGTGGACGGCGAGATCGTCAAGATCCCGACTGCACTGCATATCGATGGCATGGCGTATTACAATATGGAGGTGGCCAAGGCTGCCGGGGTCGATCCCTCCAGTTGGGGTTCGCTCGACGCCATGTTCGCTGATTTCCAGAAGGTGAGCGATGCGGGCTATGTACCGCTGGCCATTGGTGGGCAGCAGTGGCAGGTCGGCTATCTGTTCCATGCGCTGGCGGCCGCCACGGGCGGCGTCGACTTTTACAATGGCGTTTATGGCGCAGAGCCTGATCCGGCGGTGCTCGACAGTGCCGAAATGCGCAATCTGCTCGATACGCTGCGGCGCTTCCAGGAAGCGGCCGACGAAGGCTCGGCCAATCGCGAATGGAACGTGACCACCAATATGGTGATCACCGGCAAGGCGCTGATGCAGATCCATGGCGACTGGATGAAGGGCGAATGGACCGCTGCGGGCAAGACTGCCGGCACCGACTTTGGCTGCATGCAGATCCCGGGTGCCAAGGCCGTTGTGGCCACGGTCGATAGCTGGGGCCTGCTGGGCGGCCAGTCGCCTGAAATGGACCAGGCCGAACTCGACTTTGCCTCGGTGGTGGTCGATCCGCAGGTGCAGGCCGATTTCGCCATGGCCAAGGGCTCGACCCCGGTCCGGCTTGATGCGCCTGAATCGGCGCTGGATGCCTGTTCCGAAGAAGTGCTGCACATCCTGTCTGATCCGGCCCACCAGGTGCAGAACCCGCACTCGATGAGCGATGCCGACTGGCAGAACTCGATCTGGGATGTGGTGTTCAACTTCTGGAGCGATCCGAGCATGAGCGTGGATGATGCCATCGCGCAGATGCAGGACAATTACGAGACCATCCTGGGCTAAGCGCCCACATCCTGTCCCCCCAGCGGTTGGCGACCCGGCGTTCTGCGCCGGGCCGCCGCCCCTCAACCCAATGAATGGACGAGCAGAATGGACAAGCGCCTGCTTGATGAAGACGAAGTGATGCAGATCTGCTTTGTCACCGATGATGTGGTGAAGTCTGCGCAGTGGTTTGCCGATCTGACGGGCAAGCCGATGCCAAGCGAGGGCCGCGCTGCTCCGGCAGAGGAAGCCAAGGCCATCTATCGCGGCAAGCCCAGCGATGTCGGTTGCCGGATCATGATGTTCAAATTCGGCAATATCGATGTCGAGTTTCTCGAACCCGGTCCTGAAAAGAGCGCCTGGCGCGACCTGCTCGAGGAGAAGGGCCCGGGTTGTCACCACATCGCTTTCCGCACGCGCAATCTGACCAAGCGCGATGCCTATCTTGAATCCAGGGGTCATCCGCTGCTGCAGCGCGGCGAGTTCGACGGCAGCCATGGGCGCTACGCCTATTACGACACGGTCAAGGATCTGGGCGTGATGATCGAACTGCTCGAGTTCGACAAGGACAAGGAAGCCCAGCCCTGAGGCTTGCGCTGTTCCCCACTGCACACACCTGACATCGAGACCTGCCGCATGATCTATTGCAAAGCCTATCAGCTCTATTCGTCGCGCAATTTCCCGCCACTGGCGGCGCAATTGCCGATCCTCAAGGCGATGGGATATGACGCCATCGAGCCCTGGTTGCCCGCCTATGAGGAAGATCCGGGGTTGTTCCGCCAGCAACTCGATGATGCGGGGCTGGCCTGTTATGGCTTTCACATGCCGCTGGCCGGGCTTGTCGAGGCGCCGCAGCGTTATATCGAGATTGCCCAGACGCTGGGGGCCACCTATCTGATCCCGCCCTATGTCACCGCCGAAGAGCGCGAACCGACGGTTTCCTACTGGCGCGGGCTGGGCGAAAAACTGGCCCGCGGTGCCGAACTGGCAAATGCTGCGGGGCTCGAGGTCGCCTGGCACAATCATGATTTCGAGTTCGTGCCGCTGGCCGATGGCAGCCGGCCGATCGACCATATCTTTGAGGCCGGCGGGTCGGGCGTGAAGTTCGAGATCGACTGTGGCTGGATCGTGCGTGCCGGGGCCGACCCGGCGGCAGAACTGCGCCGTTTCGCGGACCGCATCGTGATCATCCAGACCAAGGACACAGCGCCTTTGGGCACCAAGCTGGACGATGGCTGGACGGCCACGGGCGATGGCATCATCGACTGGCAGGCGCTGGCGCCGCTGTTTGAGAAAACCAAGGCCGACCACCTCGTCACCGAACACGATAACCCAAGCGACTGGCAGGCTTTTGCCAGCCGGTCGATCAATCACCTCAATGCGCTGGGCCTTTAGGGCCGCGCAGCGACAGGAAAGGCAAGGCAATGCACAGCGAACCGATGGTCAGCGGCATTCCGCAAATGGGCTATGGCACCTGGAACCGTCCCGGCGCGGAAGCCAGCAATGGTGTGCGCTGGGCGCTGGAGGCCGGGTGCCGCCACATCGATACCGCGCAGGGTTATGACAATGAGGCGGACGTAGCGCGCGGCATAGCCGAGGCTGGCGTGCCGCGGCAGGACATCTTCATCACCACCAAGGTGAAGCCGGACAATTTCGGGCCTGGCAAGCTGGTGGATTCCGTGCGGGAAAGCCTCGACAAGCTGCAGACCGATCAGGTCGATCTGCTGCTGTTGCACTGGCCATCGCCGCACACTGAAATTCCGCTAGAAGTCTATATGAGCCAGTTCGCCGAGGCGTTCGACGCCGGATTGGCCAAGCGCATCGGGGTATCCAACTTCACCAGGGCGCTGCTGGATGAAACCAGAAATCTGCTTGGCGATCGGCGGATCACCACCAACCAGGTGGAGTGTCACGTCTATATGCAGAACCGGCCAATCATTGATTATTGCGAGGGGCTGGGCATGCCCATCACCGCCTATGCGCCGCTGGCGCGGGGGGCCGTGGTTGGTGATGCCGTGCTGGAACGGATCGGCAAGGCCCATGAGGCTACCGGCGAGCAGGTGGCGCTGGCCTTCCTGATGGCCAGGGGGCACATCGTCATTCCCTCTTCGGGCAAGAAGGAGCGGATCATAGCCAATTTTGCGGCACGTCTTCTCAAGCTCGATGCGCAGGACATCAAGGCTATCGAGGCGCTCGACAAGGGAATGCGGCTGGTCAACGGCCCCTGGTGTCCCGTCTGGGACGTCTAGTACCGCAACGCTATTTGAGAACTGAAGGGAGAGAGCAATGTCCAGGATCAAGGTCGAGCAGCATTGGTCGCGGCCAAATGGCATGCTGCCAAACAGCCGGTTTCCGCTGCTGGTGCATCGCAATGGTATTCCGGGCGGCGGCGCGGACGCCGTTCAGGCACGTTTTCGCGGCAATGGCTGGCTGAACAACTGGCGCTATCCGGGGGTCTATACCTATCCCCATTTCCATTCGACCACGCATGAATGCCTGGGCGTGGCCGCAGGCTGGATGGAGGTCGAGCTGTTCGGCAAGGGCGGGCTGCGCATGCGCGTGAATGCGGGCGATGTGATCGTGATGCCCGCCGGGGTGTCGCACAGCATGGTCGGTCAGTCCGATGATGTGCTCATGGTTGGCGGTTATCCCGATGGCCGCGACTGGGACAATATGCAGGAAGAGCATCTGACCGAAGAGCTGCGGCGTGCCGCAGCCAAGCGCATCATGATGCTGCCCATTCCCCCGCGCGATCCGGTCACCGGAGAAACCATGATCGAGTGGATCGAGGCGCCATCAACCGTCGAGGCTGATCTCAACGATTTCCGCGATGGTCTGGACGCGCTCTAGCGCGCGTTCTGCACACAGGCGCAACAATTTGAGGAGAAGCAGGCATGCCGGTATGGCTCAAGCGCGGCAAGGATGCTGCGGCGCGCGCGCAGGCGGATCAACAGGTCCGCACCACGGTGGAAGCCATTCTGGCCGATATCGATGCGCGCGGTGACACGGCGGTGCGTGAGCTGTCGGCAAAGTTCGACAATTGGCATGCCCCTGAATTCCGCCTCAGCCAGCGGGACATCGATGCCTGCCTGGCACAGTTGAGTGCGCAGGATCTGCGCGATATCGAGTTTGCCCAGACGCAGGTGCGCAATTTCGCGCGACTGCAAAAAGACACCATGCTTGAACTCGAAGTGGAGACGCTGCCCGGCGTGACGCTGGGTCACAAGCATGTGCCGATCAGTGCGGTGGGGTGCTATGTGCCGGGGGGGAAATACCCCTTGCTGGCATCGGCCCATATGTCGGTGATCACCGCCAAGGTCGCCGGTTGCGAGCGGGTAATTACCTGTGCGCCGCCTTTTGGCGGCAGGCCCGCCCCAGCGGTGGTGGCAGCGCAGGCCATGGCGGGCGCTGACGAAATCTACGTGCTGGGTGGCATTCAGGCCATTGGCGCCATGGCGATCGGTACCGAGACAATCGCGCCCATCGATATGCTGGTGGGCCCCGGTAATGCCTTCGTTGCCGAGGCCAAGCGGCAGCTGTTTGGCCGGGTCGGCATCGACCTGTTCGCCGGTCCCACCGAAACGCTGATCATCGCCGATGAGAGCGTTGACGGGGAAATCTGCGCTACTGACCTATTGGGGCAGGCCGAGCATGGTCCGACCTCACCGGCTATCTTGCTGACGACGTCAGAAAAGCTGGCACGCGATACCATGGCGGAAATCGAGCGGCTGCTGGCCATTCTGCCGACGGGTGAAATTGCTCGGACCTCCTGGACCGATTTTGGCGAAATCATTGTCTGCGACAGCCATGCGGAGATGCTGGTCGAAGCGGATCGGATCGCTTCGGAACATGTGCAGGTGATGACCGACCGCGATCTGTGGTTCCGGGATAATCTGCGCAATTACGGAGCACTGTTTCTGGGACCGCGCACCAATGTTGCCTATGGCGATAAGGTCATCGGCACCAACCATACGCTGCCCACCATGCGCGCAGCGCGCTACACCGGCGGTTTGTGGGTGGGCAAGTTCCTCAAGACCTGCACCTGGCAGACAGTCACGACCGATGCAGCATCAAGCATGATCGGCGAATATGGCTCCCGCCTCTCCATGCTGGAGGGCTTTGTCGGCCATGCCGAGCAGGCCAATATACGCGTGCGCCGCTATGGCGGGCGCAATGTGCCCTATGGCACGGGGGCGAGTGTTCCTGCGGCGTCTGTCGAGTAAACTTCGCCGTCTGGATACGCTCCCGCATCAGCAGATCTTGGCAACGGCGGCGTAGTTGGCCGTTCTTGGCCTCATGGTGGGCTGGTTCTGGGACAAAGCCCAGAGACCGGGTCGAAGACGCGGTTTGCAGAAGCCCGGGCAATCTGCGCGGGTCGCGGCTTTTGCCTCAGGCGGCATCGCCTGACGGCAGGAACAGGCTGGCCTTGTCGGCCTGGGTGGCCAGGCTCAGGGTTTCGCCAGCAGCCACGGCAACATCGCCGGGCAGGGCAGCAATGATCTGCTGACCCGATTTGAGCTGCATGGCGGCCAGTGTTTCATTGCCGAGCCGTTCCACCAGCACAATGCGCCCTTCAATGCGGTGATCGCCCGTTTCCCCCAGATGGTGCGGACGCAGGCCCACGGTGACATCATCACCCAGCTTGAGCTCGGGATTGGTGCGGGGCAGCACCATGCTGCCCAGATCATGCGAGGTCACGGTGACGCTGTCGGGGCCGATTGCCTCGATCCCTGCCTTGAGCAGGTTCATCTTTGGCGAGCCCATAAAGCCTGCCACAAACAGGTTTGCCGGGGTGTGATAGAGCTCGAGCGGGGTGCCGATCTGCTGCACCACGCCGCCATTGAGCACCACGATCTTGTCGGCCAGCGTCATGGCTTCGACCTGATCATGGGTGACATAGACCATGGTCGCGCCCAGATCGGCATGCAGTTTGGAGAGCTCCATGCGCATGTCGACGCGCAGCGCGGCATCGAGATTGCTCAGCGGTTCATCGAACAGAAACACGGCCGGCTTGCGCACAATGGCGCGGCCGATGGCAACGCGCTGGCGCTGCCCACCCGAGAGCTGGCTGGGGCGGCGATCGAGCAGATGCTCCATTTGCAGGATGCGGGCGGCCTCGGCGACCTTGGCGTCCTTTTCGGCCTGCGGGGCATTGGCGATGGTCAGCCCGAAGGCGAGGTTTTCGCGCACGGTCATGTGCGGGAAAATCGCATAGCTCTGGAACACCATGGCAATGCGGCGATCCTTGGGGGGCAGGTCGTTGACCACGGTGTCGCCAATGGTCAGCGTGCCCCCCGAAATGTCTTCAAGCCCGGCGATCATGCGCAGCAGGGTGGATTTCCCGCATCCCGATGGGCCAACAAACACCACGAATTCGCCATCGCCGATCTCGATATCGACGCCCTTGATCACCTGGGTGGCGCCGTAGTTCTTCTTGATGGCCTTGAGGGAAACCTGCGCCATGGGGCTACTCCGCCGCTTGAACTGTGGGGATGACTGAAAGCAGACCGTCCTGGCCCACCACGACGGGTTCTGGATCCATGACATAGCCGCCAAAATTGTCCTTGCCGCCATCGGCAAAGCCCAGAATGCGCAGGCCGTCATCGGTCTCGACAATGCGTGCGGCGTAGCGGCGGCAGGGCTTGGCGCCATCGAGGAAGGGACCGGGAGCGATCTGCCAGGGGCCGCGTGGATCATCGGCGATCAGGTAGTGATTGCCCGCGACCGGCGATTGCGGATTGACCGCCTTATAGGCCTCGGACCAATGGGAAGAATCGGTGCAGAACAGGCAGTACCATTTGTCCTCGACGCGGAAGACCTGTGGCACTTCAAGCTGGCCAAAGCCGCCGGAAAAGACGGGTGGCTGCAGCGTCCAGGTCATCAGGTCGGGCGATTTGGCGAAACCGACGGCGCCACCGGCATTGGGTTCCTCAACGCCGGGCACGCGAGCGGTGAAATACATCAGCCAACCATCTCCGGCGGGGTCACGCATCACCCAGGGATCGCGCATAGCGCGGTCGTGCCAGTGGCCCACCATATGCTCGGCCTCGTAGAATTTTGCCGCCGGGCCCGTCAGGTCCAGGCAAGGCTGGTCGCCGACGCGAACCCAGTTGTGCATATCGCTCGAAGTGGCGTGGCCGATGCGCTGATACATGCCCTGCTCGGACTGACGCGAGCCGGTGTAGAACAGATGCCAGACCCCATCATCGCCCTGAACAACCGAACCGGTCCAGGTGGTCATGTCATCCCAGGCCGGCCCGGGCGCCGGGCGCAGGCAGGTACCCAGATGGGTCCAGTTGACCAGATCGGTGGAGACGGCATGCCCCTGCGAGACATTGAAATGGCGCAAATTGGGATCGCCCAGGCTGCGGTCAGCCTGCAGGAAATAGCCGTGGTACTGGTCGCCATCGCGAACATACCAGCTGTCCCAGATCCATTTGGTGTCGAGTGCGAGAACCATCAGTAAACTCCGTCAGCCCTTGACGCCGGTCGAGGCGATCGAGGCAATAAATGCGCGTTGCAGGAAAAGGTAGAAGGCCAGCACAGGCACGGTGATCATGGAAAGATAGGCCATGATCTCGCCCCAGGCCCGGTTGAGCTGGAAGAAATATTGCAGCCCCACCATGACGGGCCGATAGGCCTCCTGCTGCACCACCATGAGTGGCCACAGATACTGGTTATACATGGCAAGGAATTTCAGAATCGCCGCGGTTGCCAGCACCGGGCCAGCCAGCGGCATGACCACGCGGCGATAGACCTGCCACCAGCTGGCACCCTCGACGCGGGCCGCCTCGATCAGTTCGCCCGGCAGATCCTTGAAATACTGCACGAACAGGAAAATGGTCAGACCATCGGTGATGAAGGGGACAATCTGTACCTGATAGGAATTGAGCCAGCCATAGGTCAGCCCGTCCAGCCCGATCCAGGGCAGTTTGGAGGAGATCAGCAGCAGCGGAATGGCGATGGTTTCGAACGGCACGATCAGCGTGGCCAGAATGATGGTCAGGATCAGTTCGCGACCGCGCCAGTCGATGAAGACAAAGGCAAAGGCAGCGGCTGAACACACGATCAGCGAGAGCAGGACGGTCACCCCAGTGATCAGCACCGAGTTGAACACGAACAGGCCTACCGGCGCCCGGCGGAAGGCGGCCGCATAATTGTCCAGCGAGATGTCGCCCACCGGCAGGAAGGCGGCCAGGCTTTTGGTATCGATCAGCAATTGCTGGTCGGGTTTCAGGCTCGACATGAGCATGAAGACCAGCGGAAAGATGAAGATCACCGCGATCAGCACCAGCACCGCATAGCGGACGAACAGGCGCAGGCCGTGATTGTCGGAGGCGATATTGGCCATCATGCCTTCTCCCGCGTGAGCCAGCGTTGCAGCAGAGAAATGGACAGCACCAGCACGAACAGAATGACCGAGATGGCCGAGCCGCCGGAAATGTCCTGCTTGCCATAGCCGCGCTCGACGGCCTGGAAGACAATGGTCTGGGTGGAATCGAGCGGTCCGCCGCCGGTCATCACGTCGATCTGGGCGAACAGGGCAAAGGCCTGCATGGTGATCACGATCAGCACTAGAATGGCGGTGTTTCGCAGTCCCGGCCAGGTGACATAGCGGAAGGTCTGCCACGGGCTGGCGCCTTCAATGGCGGCCGCTTCATAGAGCGTTGGACTGATGGTCTGCAGGCCCGAAAGCCAGATCACCATGTGAAAGCCAACCGCCTGCCAGATCGACATGGCCATGATGGCGCCCAGGGCGGTGGAGGGATTGCCCAGCCAGTCGATTTTGGGGATGGCGCCAAAACTGATGGCCCCCAGCAGATTGTTGAGCAGCCCGCTATTGCCGTCATAGATGAAGCGCCAGAGCAGGGAGACCACCACGATGGAAACCACCACGGGCATGAAATAGATGGCACGGAACAGATTGATGCCGCGCAGACGCTGATTGATCAGCAGTGCCAATCCAAGCGCCAGAGCGCCCTGTACGGGGGCGACGATCAACACGAACAGGAAGGTGTTGACCAGAGCCTTCATGAACACCACGTCGCGCACCAGCACGAAGCTGCGCGCCTCGCCAAAGGGCACGCTGAACCATTCGCGCATGCCGGCATATTGCGGATAGTCGGGATTGTTGCGAACCAGGCGCCGGACCGAGGGGTATTCAACCGCGCCGTCATCGTCACGCATGACGGTGCCTGCGTCGTCGCGCAGCGGGTCCAGCGTCAGCACGCCCACGCCGAGCAATTGCTCGTAATTGGACAGGCCGACAAATTCTGTGGGGTTGGGTGAGATCAGCCGCTGATTGGTGAAGCTGAGCACAATGGCAAAGATGAAGGGCAGGATGATAAACCCGGCCATCAGCGCGGTTGCCGGGCCTGCCATGAGCCAACCGGCGCGATTGGATCGGGTAAATTTGGATGCCATGGTCAATTCACCTTGCTGAAATACGGGACCCCGGCCTTAACCGGGGTCCCACCAGGACCGGGAGGGGACCGACCTAGAAGCCGTAATTGCCGTTCTTGGCGATGTCGGCGTCGATCTCATCGACGGCGGCATCAAGGGTGTCGGCAACATCTGCACCATTGGCGATATCGGCCAGCGCCTTTTCGAACACCTTGGCGGCGACGACGTAACCGGGGGTCACGGGGCGCAGCAGAGCCTGCTGGGCGGAGAGTTCATAGAAGTCAGCCATCGGGCCGCCGTCCTTGTAATTGATCGAGGCCGCAGCAGAGCCGGGGGTTGGCGGGATCAGGCCAATGCCATCGGAGAAGGCTGTCAGGTACTTGTCCTGCAGGGCAAACTCGATGAAGGCAGAGGCGCCATCGGGATGCTCTGAGGCAGCCGAGATGCCGAACTGCCAGGAAGCAGCACCGATCTTGGGGCCATTGCCGAAATCTGGCGCTGGCAGGAACAGGGCGTCATCAAAGGCGCCCAGTGCCCCCAGGGCTGCCCAGTTGCCGTTCCAGGAGAAGGCATATTTGCCGTCAGCAAAACCGGCATCGCGGTCAGCGGGGTCCTGGGTGGCCTGCGAATAGCCCTCGGTGAACAGGCTCTGCCACCATTCGCCAAAAGCAATGGCTTCATCGCCGTTCAGCACGCCTTCGGCGGTGGTGTATGTGGAGCGGTCGATGATGTCGCCACCAAAGCTCTGCAGGAAGGGCGAGAACGCATAGGGGTACCATTCGCCGGTCCAGGCCATGCCGGGATCAAAGGCAGCCTGATACTTGCCCGACGCCTTGGCGGCTTCCAGCGCGGCCATGAATTCGTCATGGGTCCAGGGCTCATCCAGGGTCGGTGTGCGCAGACCCAGATCATCGAGAATGGACTGGCGTGTCACCAGCGCGACCGCGGCATCCCACAGGCCGATGGAGTAGAGCTTGCCATCCCACATGCCCTTGGTGCCGGGCAGGAAATTGGCGATCTTGGATTCGTCGATCTGCAGCGGCTGCATGTAACCCGACCAGGCCCAGTTGGGCATGACGGGGCCATCGACGTCCAGAATGTCGGGCAGATTGCCGGCCAGGGCGCCCGCGACCACGCTGTCGTTATAGGCGGCCTGGGGGAAGCTCTCGAGCTCAACCACCCAATCGGACTGGCTGGCGTTAAAATCGCTGACCAGATCGTTGATGATGCCGGCTTCCACCTCATTGCCGGCGCCGTGATACCACATGGACAGCGTGGTCTGGGCCATGGCCGAACCACTGAACAGCGTGGCGCCCATGAGCAGGCCGGTGACGGCTGCGAACTTGTTCATTCTCAATCCTCCCTGAGTATTTTTAGCTGCGTGACGTTGGAGCGGCGCTGCTCGGTGACAGAGCCACGCCAATGCACCGGCCCGGCCACAATGGCGGGGTTGGCGCTGTCCCGGCTTTCGCCGGAAATCATGCCAAGCAGGCGCTGCGCTGCGCGCACGCCGATGGCGGTGTAGGGCAGTTCCACCGTGGTGAGCGGGGGATAAAGGGTCTCGGCGATGACACGGTAATTGTCGTAGCCGGCGACCGAAATCTCATCAGGCACCTTCATGCCGCGCGAGCGCAGAATGCCGTAGACCTTGAGCGCCAGCCGGTCATTGCCGCAGCAGATCACGGTGGGCGGCTGGTCAAAGCGCAGCATGGTGTCGATGGCATCCCAGAGCACCTGGGTTTCACCTTCGGGATTGTCGATTTCGCAGGCCTGAACCAGTGCTGGATCATAGGGCAGGCCAGCCGCCTCAAGGGCATCGCGATAGCCCTGCTTGCGCAGGGGGGTGGCAATGATGTTTTCGCGCAGGGTGAGATAGGCGATGCGATCGTGGCCGGCCTGGATCAGGCGGCTGACCAGTTCGCGCTGGCCGCGCCGATCATCGGGAATGACGGCAGGCGTGTTGTTCTCGTCAAAGCAGTTGACCAGCACCATGGGGGTGTTGGCCGGCACCTTGGGCAGGTGCACCTGCTGGTGGTATTCGGCGACGTAGAGCAGGCCTTCGACGCGGTGCTGGATGAAGGTATCGATCAGGCCAGGGACGCGGCTGGAATCGCCACCGGTATCGGCGATCATCAGCGTATTGCCGCTGGGCGCGATGACGGTCTGAATGCCCTGGACGATCTGCAGTTCGGGCAGGCCCGAAATCTGCGTGTCCTGCGCGGTGGTGGAAATGGCGCCGGTAATCAGGCCGATCAGCCCGGAGCGATTGGAGCGCATCATGCGCGCGGCGCTGGAGGGCACATAACCCAGAGCGGCCATGGCTGCCTCGACGGCATCGCGCGTCTTCTTGCCGACCGGTGCATCGCTGTTGAGCACGCGGCTGACCGTCTTGGGGGATACATTGGCCGCTTTCGCGACGTCGTAAATCGTAGCCATTTGGCCTCCCTGACGTCATGCATGATTTATGACACCGATGTCATGACACCGATGTCATACGAAATCGCGCGGGATCGAGTCAAGACGTTTTGGAAGGCTCAGGCGGTGGGGCGGAGCGCAGAAAGCCTGCGCTGGCGACTGCCCAATCGGGTCAAGGAATGCTAACTGTGCGCCCGGACAACAGAATCCAACTTGCGAGAGGGAAAATCATGAAGCTGGAATCAATCGCCCTGCACCATGGCTATAAGTCGGAGGAGACCACCAAGGCGGCCGCGGTGCCGATCTACCAGACCACCTCCTATACGTTTGACGACACCCAGCATGGTGCCGACCTGTTCAACCTGGCCGTGCCGGGCAATATCTATACCCGCATCATGAACCCCACGACCGCCGTGCTGGAACAGCGCGTCGCGGAAATGGAGGGCGGCATTGCCGGTCTGTGCGTGGCCTCGGGCATGGCCGCCATCACTTATGCCATTCAGGCGATTGCCGGCGTCGGTGACAATATCGTTTCGGTCAGCCAGCTCTATGGCGGCACCTATAACCTGTTCATGCACTCGTTTCCGCGTCAGGGCATTGATGTGCGTCTGGCCGATCAGGGCGATTTTGACGGTATCGACGCGCTGATCGACGAGAACACCAAGGCCGTGTTCTGCGAGTCGATCGGCAATCCGGCCGGCAATGTGGTGGATATCCAGCGTCTGGCCGATATCGCGCACAAGCATGGCGTGCCGCTGATTGTCGATAACACCGTGGCGACACCCTATCTGTGCAAGCCGTTCGAATTTGGTGCCGATATCGTGGTGCATGCGCTGACCAAATATATTGGCGGCCATGGCAATTCGATCGGCGGCATCATCGTCGACAGCGGCAAGTTCGACTGGGTCAAGAACAAGGACCGGTTCAAGATCCTGAACGAACCCGATCCTTCCTATCACGGTGTGGTCTATACCGAGGCGCTGGGCGCTGCGGCCTATATCGGTCGCTGCCGCGTGGTGCCGCTGCGCAATACCGGTGCGGCCCTGTCGCCGCATAATGCGTTCCTGTTCCTGATGGGTCTGGAAACGCTGGGCCTGCGCATGGATCGCCACTGCGAAAACGCCATGGCTCTGGCGCAGTATCTCAAGGCGCACCCCAAGGTGAGCTGGGTGAACTATGCCGCGCTGGAAGACAGCAAGTATCACGAGACTGCCAAAAAGATCACCAAGGGCAAAGCCTCGGGCATTGTCAGCTTCGGCATCAAGGGCGGTTCGGTTGCGGGCGGCCAGTTCATCGATGCGCTCGAAATGATCCTGCGTCTGGTCAATATCGGCGATGCCAAGTCACTGGCCTGCCATCCGGCCTCGACCACCCATCGCCAGCTTGGTCCCCAAGAGCTGGCCACGGCCGGCGTTTCGGAAGATCTGGTGCGCATCTCGGTGGGTATTGAGCATATCGACGATATTATCGCCGACGTAGAGCAGGCGCTGGCCAAGGTCAGCTGATTGCGGCGCCGGCGGCACGACTGCCGGCTGATCTGACTGCGCTGTCTTGCCGCCCCGGGGTCATCCCTGTGGGCGGCTTGACTTGGCATGGCGAAGGCCTACCTTGGCTCCCATGAACGCTTCATTGCACAACGCCAACACTGCACCGCGACGGGATTATCCCGTCGAAGGATTGTTGCCCTAAATCCAAGGCGCTGCCCGCCGGCACGGATTTAGGGGTTCATATATCTCCACAGCACAGGCCCTGATGGCTCCCTCGCAGCGCGGTTCACCGTGGTCTGGCGCGGGGGCGCAAGGCCGTTTTCAATTGGATCAAGCCATGCGTAACCGTACCCTTCGCCCTCAGATTACCGTTTGTGAACGGGACCACCGCCAGTTGATGGGCCTGGCCGAGGCCGGCAGTGCCGCGCTGGCCAGTGCGGCCGAAAGCCTGCTGGTCGAGATGGAACGTGCCCGCGTGGTGCCCGATGCCAAATTGCCGGCTGACAGCGTGCGCATGGGCTCGCGGGTGCGTTACGTTACCGAGCGCGACGAGGAGCGTGCGGTGACGCTGGTCTATCCGGTGGATGCCGATATCGCGGCGGGCAAGGTCTCGGTGCTGACCCCGGTCGGGGCAGCGCTGATCGGGATGCGCGCGGGCAAGTCGATCAGCTGGACGGCGCGTGACGGGCGCACCAATGTGCTCACCGTGACCGCAGTGGAACAACCCTAAACCATCTAGCCAGATACAAGAAGGGCCGGTCTGCTGACCGGCCCTGACAGGACGAGCGAAAAGCGCGGGCTAGAATTCGGCCCAGTCCTTGGCAATGGCGGCATTGCCCTGGCTGGCAAACCCGGTCGCGGCCTTGCGCAATTGCTGGACGTCCCGGACGGGCAGCGCCTTGCCGGCGGATTTGGCCGCGGGCCTGCCGGTTGCTGCGCCGTCGAGCTTGAACACTTCAACGATGCGATCGATTTCGCTCGCCTGATGTTCGGTCTGGGTGATGGCCGCATTGGTTTGTTCCACCAGTGCCGCATTGTGCTGGGTCATCTGATCGACCTGCCGCACGGCGCCGGAGACTTCTTCAATGGCCGAGGCCTGCTCGCGGCTGTTGCGGGCAATGCCCTCCATCAGCTCATTATTGGCGCGGGCGGCGTCCATCATGGTTTCGAGCTTGGTTGCCGCTTCGGCCACCAGCTTGGTGCCTTCGCCCACTTCGCCGGCCGAGGCGTCGACCAGTGTCTTGACGTCCGATGATGCCTTGGCGGCCGACTGGGCCAGGCGGCGCACTTCGACCGCCACCACAGCAAAGCCCTGACCGGCATCGCCGGCGCGGGCAGCTTCAACCGAGGCATTGAGCGCCAACAGATTGGTCTGGAAGGCAATGTCGTCGATCAGGCCGATGATGTTGGAGATCTTGGCGGAGGACTGGGTGATGCGCGACATCGCCTCATTGGCGCGCGCCATCACATCGCCGCCCTCTTCGCCGACCGAGCGCACCTTCTGGGCGTTGGCATTGGCGTCGCGGGCGCGATCGGCGTTTTCAAGCACGGTGGCGGCCAGCTGTTCGATGGCTGCGGTAGTCTCCTCAATGGTCGCGGCCTGTTTGGTGGTGCGCTCGCTCAGATCATTGGTGCCCACCACGATCTCGCTGGTGGCAGCGCGCATGCTGGTAATGGCGGTGCGCAGCGAATGCATGATGGTGGTCAGCGTATCGGCCAGGGCGTTGGTGTCGTTTTGCAGCTGGGCAAAGGCACCTTCATACTTTCCCGTCATGCGGGCGCGCAGATCGGTATTGGCCAAGCTCGACAGCACGCGGGCGGTTTCGCCCAGGCTGTCGCCGACCGTGCCGATCAGGCCGTTGATCGAGCTGGCCAGATTGGCCAGTTCGGGGTCGGCATAGCTGGTTTCGATACGGGCCGAAAAGTCGCCCTTGCTGGCCGCGTCAACGACACGGTTAAAGTCGGTGGAGAGCTGCTCCATCATCGACTGACGTTCCTGACGACGGGCCGCGGTTGCCTCCTCGACCTCGGTGGCCAGCAGTTCGGCTTCCTGGGCGCTGGTTTCGGCCTGTTCGGAGCGCTCTTGGGAAATATTGAGCAGGTGGTGGGTGTTGATGGTCATCCAGACCAGACCAACCGTCTCGACGATCAGGATGACCGCATGCAGCAGCACACGACCAAAGCCGCCGCCGCCGTAAAAGATCAGATTGTCCAGCGTCATGCCCAGCACCAGATGATGCACGGCCACCAGGGCGGCGCCCAGAATGATCGCCTTGGCATCATAGAGCAGGGCGCAAACGGCCAGACCGGCAAAGAACGCCATGTGGATGTCGGTCTGCAGCGGCTGTCCGCGCGCCGAGATCAGCATGGCCATCACTTCGGCCATCATCACGGCCACCGCCATATAGCGGAAAGCCGCTGACTGGCGACTGGCCAGATAGGTTACGGCCAGGCCCGCAAAGCCCAGCCCGCCCAGCAGGCTGCCCAGTCCCAGGCCACCCTGAAACAGCAATTCGATGATCACCGCGATAGCGGCCATGGAGGCTGACAGGCCCGCGACCAGGATCGTGGCGCGACTGCGAATGGTATCAAGTGTCATGTTGTCTCGCGATCAAGTTGCGGAGCACACAGCCCGGTAGCATTGAGGAAAAACAGCGCGCCCAGGTCTCTGGCGCGGCGCTGGAAATCTGCATCGCCGGCATAGGCCACAACGATGTTGGGAAGCTGGGTCGGACCGACGGCGTAGCCACCGGCCTGCCGGACAATCGACCAGGCGGTTTCTTCGCTTGTGAAGGGCGGGAAGGCCACGGCCATCTCTCCCTTGGCCTGCGGCGCCAGCATGAAGGCGGCGATCAGCACGAACGAGACGGTCGAAAAGATCAGGGCAGGCGCAAACTGGCGCATATGGCTCATCCTCCCCCTCCTGCTGGCGGCTAATTGATTGATTTCTTTGGCCAACAATGAACGAGATTGGTTACCAATTTGATTAAGTTCCGTCTTCGATTTATTGGCCGAAGGCGCACTCGCGCACTTGTGATCGAGCGGTGAGCGGCTTCAGTTGAGCAGGACGCTGACGCTGTCGCCGCGCCCCTCGGCATCGACCACCGACAGGGTGACATAGCCGGGGCCATCGGGGGGCCAACTGGCCTGACGGGCAAAATCGGGCCGGCCAAACGGGGTGCCATTGGCAAAGAAGGTGAAGGGCGGCACGCCGTTGCGAACCTTGACCATGAGCGGGTCCAAAGCGTCACCGCCGGCTCTGAGGTCCACCGTGATGCCGTCGCCGGGAAAGGCGATTTCGGGCGCCGCATCGCGGGCCACCAGACCCGCATCGGGGTGGCGGAAGCGCTGCAGCGGGCTGGGCAGTTCGGTGGTACTGGCCAGAATGGCGCTCTGAGGCGCGCGTGGCAGTGGCGCACGGCGACTGCCCAGTCGATCAAAGGCCTCAAACAGGATCGGGGCGGCGCCGGTAATGCCCGACAAGCCCGGCACGGGCGCGCCATCGGGGCGACCAGCCCAGACCCCGATCACGGTCTTGCCGTCAAAGCCGATGGCCCAGGCATCGCGATAGCCATAGGAGGTACCGGTCTTGTAGGCGATGCGGCCGGGCGATCCGTTGAGCGGTGGCGGCACATCGGCCAGAATATCGGCGACATACCATGCGCTTACCGGGTCCAGAATGGGCGCGCTGAGCCCCTCGGCGGTTGGGTGCGTAATGCCATCGTTCAAGGCGACGGCGTCGCCGCCATGGGCGATGGCGGCATAGACTGAGACCAGATCGCGCAGGGTGATCCCCACGCCACCCAGGCCGACGGCAAGACTGGGCGCAGTATCGCTGGGCAGGCGCGGATCGGCATAGGCGCGGCGCAGACGCGAGACCAGTCGCGCCGGGCCGACCGCATCGAGCACCACCACGGCGGGGATATTGAGCGATTGGGTCAGCGCGTCGTGAATGGTGACGGTGCCCCGATTGAAGCCATCGAAATTGACCGGCACATAGCCGCCAAAGGCGGTGGGGCGATCCTCGATCAGGCTTTGTGGGTGAGCCAGTCCCAGTTCAAATGCCAGCCCGTAGATCAATGGTTTGAGGGTGGAACCGGGTGAGCGGATGGCGGTGGTCATGTCGACATAGCCATCGCTGAGCGTGTCGAACAGGCTGGCCGAGCCGATCGAGGCGAGGATTTCGCCACTCTCGATATCGGCGGCAATAATGGCGACCGAGACATTGGGGTCGATCAGCCTGGCGCGCGCTGCAGCCAGACGTTCAAGGGCATCCTGCAGGCGTTTGTCGACGGTCAGGGCAATGGTGCGTGCATCAGGCTGGGCGCTGACGGCCTGCTGGGCCAGATGGGCGGCCAGCATGGGAAATTCGCGGCGGGCGTCGGGAACGGGTTCGTGTTTGGCAGCGCGGGCTTCCTCGGCAGGCAGGGCGCCCAAAGCCACCAGCCGGTCGAGCACCTTGTCGCGTCCGGCGCGGGCGGCATCGCGATTGCGGTCGGGGCGCCGGGCTTCGGGTGATTGTGGCAGAGCCACCAACAGGGCGGCCTGCGCGGTGGTCAGCCGGCTCGGTTCCTTGCCGAAATAGGCCAGGCTGGCGGCCCGGATGCCCTCGATATTGCCGCCATAGGGCGCCAGCGTCAGGTAGAGATCAAGGATCTGGTCCTTGCTCAGATCGTGCTCAAGCTGGCGCGCATGCACCATCTGGCGCAGCTTGCCCCAGGCATTGCGTGTGGGTTCGCCCTCGATCAGCCGGGCGACCTGCATGGTCAGGGTGGAGCCACCCGACACCACGCGCCCACCGGCGCTGACAAACTGGGTCGCCGCGCGCAGCATGGAGGACCAGGCGATGCCGTCATGGTCGGCAAAGCTGCGATCCTCATAGGCAATGAGCATGTCGAGAAACCGTGGATCGACCGCGTCGCGACCGGTCGGCAGCCGCCAGCGACCATCGGTCGTGGTGAAGGGGCGCAGCAGCAGCCCGTCGCGATCGGTCACCTCAGCCGACACCGCCAGTGTCGCGGGGTCGGGCGTTGCCGGCAGGGTCCGGGTGATTTCGGCAATGCTGGCGCTTAGCTGGATCGTGGCGGCGCAGCCAAGCACAAACAGGCCGAAGCCGATGGCCGTGACCCACCGCACCCAGGGGTGCGGTGGCGCTGGTTCAGCTATTGGCGCGGGCGCGTTCATGGGCCTGTGGCGGTGACCTCAATGGTGCCCGCATCCGTATTGGCCCGGAATTGCGGGCGGTACATATCCTCGACCGTCGCGCCAGGCTGGGTGAAACTGCCGGGGGAGACCGCGCGCACCAGATAGGCAGTGGCGAAGCTGCCGGGGTCCGAATAATAGCGGAAGGCGGCAACATACTGATCGGTCCTTGCCTCGATATGGACGGGATTGTCGAGCTGCAACCAGTTGAAGTCGGCGACACCACCGGCCGACAGATTGGCATTCTCGATTTCAAACCCGGCGGGCAGTGGATCGGCCAGTACATATTGTCCCGAGCCCAGATTGTCGGGCCAGGCGGTCAGCACCACGACCAGCCGTTCATTCTGGCCGATGGGTTCTGCCTGCGGATCGATGGGCGTGCCATCGGGCAGGAAATATTCGCGCTGCAGGATAAAGCCATTGCTGGCAGCCTCGGGCTGGCTGGCCGGATAGCCGGTAACGCTTACCTTGGCCTGGGTTGGTGTGTCGGCCTGATTGGCGATCTTGAGCGGGGTAAACCCCAATTGCTCGAAGCGGCGATAGACCGATCCGGTCAGGGTTTGGCCATTGATGGTGATGGCGCCATCGGTGGTGGCTTCGCCCAGCGCCGCTGCAGCCAGCAGTGTCCAGCTATCGTCCTGGGTTGAGTTGTATTGGGCGCGATCGCGCAGCTTGGCAAGCTGATTGGCCAGCGTGTCGAGGTCAAAACCGGCTGGTTTGAACTCGGCGGCAAGCGCCAATACGCCAGCAGTATCGCGTAGGCGGCTGCCATAGTCAGCGCGATAGCTGGTGCTCGACCCGCTGGCGTTCAGGCTGTCGCGGGCTGCGGCGAAGGCGGTTGCCGCACGGGTCTGATCACCATAAAGCGCCAGGGCAGCACCGAGCTGGGCCTGTGCCAGTGGCGAGCCAAAGGCATCCAGGCGCGCTTCGAGATAATAGCGCAGATCGCCCATGCTGACGCGTCCCGCACGGGCCAGATTATACAACGCATAGGCTACGTCTTCGCCGCCATTGTCGAAATCGCTGGCATAGGCGAGCTGGTTGGAGAGGTTGTCCAACGCCCGGCTCATGGCCTGTTCGGGCACGGCATAGCCCGCCGCCTGCGCACGCAGCAGGAAGTCGGTGACAAAGGCATCAAGCCAGCCATCACCGCCATCAAACGGACCCCACAGGCCAAAGCCGCCGCCTGAATTCTGCTTGGAGAGCAGGTTGGCAATGGCGTCGGTGACCGTGTTGTTGAGGTCTTCGTCACCGGCTGTGCCAATCAACTTGGCGACATCGTTGAGATAGAGCAGCGGCAAAGCGCGGCTGGTGACCTGTTCAGCGCAGCCATACGGGTAGCGGTCCAGCGCGAGCAGCAGGCCGGGCACGTCGAGCCGGGCCAGCGGGCCAATAGCCAGAGTCATGGCGCCGGTATTGGCCATGTAGCTGGCAAAGAAACTGTCATCGACGGTGACGCTGGCATTGGCGTCGATGGGCAGCAGTGTACTGCTGGTCTGCGGCGCGCTGATCGGACGCACGCCCAGCGTCAGCTCCTTGGTCTGGGTACTGCCATCGGGTGCGGTGATGGTCAGCGCGAGTGGCCAGTCGCCAATGGCGGCGCCGGCCAGCCCCAGCTCAAGGGTGGTTCGCGCGCCTTTATCGAGGGTGACTTCGGTGCCTTGCGCCGTGGTGTTGATGCCGGTGCCGGTCGACAGGCTGACGCCATAGGCACCGGCGGCGCCATCGATATTGTTGATCTCGACCAGAAGCCGCGAGGCGTCATCGACGCGCAGGAAGCGCGGTGGGCTCAGGGTGACAACGACAGGATCACGCACGATCACATCGGCCTGGGCATGGCCCACGGCGGTGTCGGTCCAGGCCATGGCCATGACGCGGACCGTGCCGGAAAAGTCCGGCATGTCGAAGGTGACGCTGGCCTTGCCATCGCTATCGAGCTCGACAATGCCCGAATGCAGCGCAACGAGCACCGAGATGGGGGGCGGGTTGCCAAGGCGCGCCGCGCCACCATCGCCGCCCGAGCGCATGGCGCCGGCCATGCCCTGGGTCGGATCGATCAGTGAGCCATAAAGATCGCGAATATCCATGCCCAGCTGACGCTGGCCAAAATACCAGTCGTCGGGGCTTGGGGTCTTGAAATTGGTCAGGTTCAAAATGCCCAGATCGACGGCGGCGACAGCGACATAGGCGGTCTGGCCAGCGGCCAGATTGCCCAGGGCAATCCCGGTGGTGAAACTCTGGCGGGGCAGGGTGGTCTGCGGGGCGTCCATTGAGACGTCCAGCTTGCGGTCGCCCGGTTCGACATCGGCAAAGGCCAGACCCAGCGCGCGCGATGGCATGCGCTTTTCGCCCATATCGGCAGGGCGATAGAGAATGGCGGTCACATAGGCGCCGGGGCCCCATTCGTCGGTGACCTCGAGGTCAACCGTGGTGCCCTTTTTGGGCACGTTGACGGCCTGCATGGCGATGACGCGGTTGTCGACCACCATGACCAGTGCGGTGCCGGCAAACTGCGGATCAAGCTTGAGCCGGGCGGTTTCACCGACGCGATAAGCGGGCTTGTCGAGCGCCACCTGCAGCGTGTCGGGCGTGTCCGACCCCGCATCGGCATAGTAATAGCCGGCATAGAAATCATAGCTCGAGGACGTGGCGCCGTTGCCGGTGCTGGTGACTTCGATCTGATAGCGTCCCCAATCGACATTGGCGCCGATGGTTGCCGGGCCGTCCTGAGGCGTATCGAGCGTGCCGCTGGCGACCGTGCGGGTTGTCGTGATGGGTTCCCACTGCCAGGCGCTGCCATTGCGGTACCACTGATAGGTGGTTTCGAGACGCGACAGGGTCCAGTTCAGGCCGGTCTTGGCCACGGTCTCGCCCTGCGGTGAAACCGCGATAATGTCGAACTGCGCTTCGCTACCCGATGACAGACCGCTGGGGTCGGCGAACACCGGCTTGATGCCGATGCGGTCGGTATCGGCCATTACGGGTCGGGACAGGCTGCGCTCAATGGTGCGACCATTGGTGTCGACCAGGCGCAGCAGAATCTGGGCCTGGAGGGGGCGCGTGGTGGCCTGGACGACCGGCAACACGACTTCAGCCACGGCGTGACCGGATTGATCGGTGGTGCCGACAACGCCAAGGGGTTCGCGCGTGGTCTCCATGGTGTCGTCGAGGCGGCCAAAGGTGTAGCCGGGGAAGCCTTCGAGCGTCTTGACCGGACGGATCACCGCATCGGCCTCGATGTCCAGATCAGGCGCGGTGGCGCCATAGAGATATTTGGCCGCGACGCTGATTTCGGTCACTTCATCGGTGACCAGCGGGGCCTGGTCGGTGGTGCTCAGCTCAAAGGCCAGCCGTTCGGGTTCGAAATCCTCGACCAGAAAGCTGGTGCTGGCCAGCGCATCGGCATTGGGGTCCGAATAGAGCCGCAGCGTCCAGGAGCCGCGCATGGCACCCTCGACCATGGGCAGGGCGGTGAAATAGCCACCAGCTCCCTGATCGCTGAGCAATTGCGTGCTGGCCACCACGCCATCGGGGCGCTCGACTTCCATGATCAGCGGCAGGCCGGACACGGCCGCGGCGCGATCATCGCGCAACAAGGCAGTCAGGAACACGGTTTCGCCGGGGCGATAGACGCCGCGTTCGGTGGTAGCGAACAGGTCGAGCGGGCCAGGTGAAGGACGGCCTTCGACACCGCGATCGGTCAGGTCAAAGGCGGGTTTGGAGAGGTCCAGAAAGGCATAGTCGCCATCGGTCGTTTCAGCGACCAGCAATTGCGGGGCCGCGCCGCCGGTGCCGCGGGCGAGACCGGGGGCAAACCGGGCCCGGCCCGTCTCGTCGGTGGTGGCTTGGCCAAGCACGTCATTATTGACCGCAATCAGCCGCACGGTTGCATTGGCCACGGGTTGGGCGTCGGTCAGGCCACGCACAAAGGCATGCACGCCGTCATCGCCGGCAATGCTGGTCAGGCCCAGATCGGTGATGATGAACCACTGGGTGGCCTTCTCGCTCCAGTATTCGTCGTCGATCTCGCCCTTGATGCGGGCGGTGACCACATAGGCACCGGGCTCCATATTGCCCAGCGCGTCGGCAACGGGAATGGCGGTGGTGGTCAGGATATTGGCCTGACCGCGCGCCAGATCGATTTCGCCGCTCCAGACCTGCTGGCCGACGCGGTCGGCAATGTCCTGGGCGCCATAATCGGTCAGATTGCCCTGAAAAATGCCATCGCGCACGGCAGCGGCGACGCCGCGGTCGCCAATGCGGTAGATTTGCAGTTCGGCCGTATCGGCATTGATCGAGGTGATGGGCAGACCGCCACCCAGACCGGCGGGCATGACATAGGCATTATTGGCAAAGCCGACAAAGGGCGAACGGTCGGGCACATAGATGTCGAGATCGACCTCCTTGCCCAGCGTCTCGCCATCGGCCGAGGGCAGGCCGGCGCGCAGCTTGATGGCATAGCGGCTGCCATGGCTGACGCCCTCCACGCAGATCTGGTCGGCTTCGGTTTCAACCGAGGTCTGGGGCGCATTGGCCACCACGACATAGGCGGACAGATCGGTGCTGCCGAGCGGATCGGAAAACACCGCGCAGATGCGGGGGGCCGCCGCTTCGGCATCGACCACATGATTGACGACGCGGAAGCCATGCTGGGCGACGACGTCTTGCAGATGGGCAGCGACATCATCACTGGGCCACAGTTGCTGGCTCAGCCGATAGGTGGCAATCACCTCGCGCCAGCGCCCACCATATTCCATGCCATTGGCGAGCGCCCGCAGGGCCAGGGCGCGGGCATCGGTCTCCTCGGCCCGCAAAAAGGCATTGAGCGCGGCCGAGACGGCGGTGCGCGCCAGATCGCCGCTATTGTCATTGTCGGAGCCGGCAACGGCTTCGGCGCGGGTCAGGGTGGCAATGGCCAGCGCCTGCCAGACATGGGCGGCATTGGGGTTGATCGCCAGGGCCTGGCGATAGGCGGTGATGGCACCGGCGGGGTTCTGTGCGGCGCTGGCGGCATCGCCATCGGCGACCAGATCGGCGTAACCCACCTTGGGCGGTGGCGCATCGGTCTGGGGCAGTTCATTGGCAAATCGGCGGGCGGCGTCGATCAGGTCCTGGGCCGGGAAGGGGATTTCGGACTGGCGGATGGCGCTCAGGGCAGCCGGGGAGGGCGCGTGTTCGACCGTACCGGATACCGCGCCCTTGAAGGCGGTGGGTTCGCCAACAGCGCCCTTGAGGAAGCACCAGTTGGATTTCTGGTTGAAGGTGAAGGCCTGGCAGATGCGATCATCGGCACAGCTGGCGCTGCAGGCGTCCAGATCGGTATTTTTAAGGATGGCATAGTCATAGCCGGGCAGGTCAGAATCCTGCAGCAGGGTGATATTGGGATCGGCAGCCTGCGCTTGGGCCATACCCAGAGCCAGGATCAGTGCAGCACCCATAAACCGGATAACGCCAAGACCGTGCCGCATGCTGCCCTCCCAAGCTTCATTTGACTGGCGGGGACGATACGCCCGCCCCCATGCCGAGTCCACACACTGCCCCATGCTGGTTTTGGGGTGATGACAGTGGTTTGACACGGGGGCGGCGTGCGAAGCAATTGACCCGCAGGGCTTGGGAGGCATTGCGTGTTGGTTTATGAAATGTTCTCGTCTAGCCGGTGATTCAGACGCAAGCGGGAGAATAGGGATGGAATATCGGTATCTGGGCCGCTCGGGCCTGAAAGTCTCGGTGCTGACCATGGGCACCATGACCTTTGGTGGCTCCGAACGGGTGGGCCATACCGACCAGGCCGATGCCAATCGGCAGATCGATCTGTGCCTGGATGCCGGCATCAATCTGCTCGACACCGCCAATGTCTATAATGCCGGGGTCTCCGAGGAGATGATCGGGGTGGCGTTGCGTGAAAACGGCCGCCGCGAGCGCGCGCTGGTCGCTACCAAGGTGCGCTTCAATATGGGCGATGGCCCCAATGAAGGGGGCCTGTCGCGCCACCACATCATTGCCCAGGCCGAAGCCAGCCTGCGTCGGCTCAAGACCGATGTGATCGATCTCTATCAGGTGCATGAATGGGATGGTCAGACCCCGGTTGAAGAGACCATGGCGGCGCTCGACACGCTCGTGCAGCATGGCAAGGTGCGTTATATCGGCTGCTCGAACTATTCGGGCTGGCACATCATGAAGGCACTCCAGGCTGCCGATAAGCGGCAGGCCGAGCGTTTTGTCAGCCAGCAGATCCATTACACGCTGCATTCGCGCGAAGCCGAATATGAGCTGGTGCCGATCAGTCAGGATCAGGGGTTGGGCATGCTGATCTGGTCGCCGCTGGCCGGCGGTCTGCTCTCGGGCAAATATCGCCGCGATGGCGGCCCTCAAAGCGGGCGCCATGTCGGTGGTTTCCGCGAGCCCCCGGTCTATGACTGGGACAAGCTCTACGACATTGTCGATGTGATCGTGGCGATTGCCGATGCGCGCGGCGTGTCCGGCGCGCAGGTGGCGCTGGCCTGGACATTGGGTCGCCCCGGTGTCACCTCGGTGATTATTGGCGGGCGCAGCCAGGCGCAGTTCGAGGACAATCTGGCTGCCGCCGATCTCAAGCTGAGCGCCGAGGAACGCGCCCGGCTTGATGCGGTCAGCCAGCCGCCGCTCATCTATCCCTACTGGCATCAGACCTTTACGGCCAATGACCGTCTGGGCCCGGTCGATGCCGATCTCCTTGCCCCCTATGTGGAAGAGTTCAAGCGTGGCTGATTTTCTGTTTGCGCCGCATGCGCCCGTCAGTGTGCCGATTGCCCGTGGCGGCCTGTTCGCCGTGCGCCGGGTCTATTGCGTTGGCCGCAATTATGCCGAGCATATTGTCGAAATGGGCAATGATACGCGCGAGCTTCCATTCTTCTTTGCCAAGCCGGCCGATGCAGTTGTGGTGGGCGGCGCGGCCATGCCCTATCCGCCCCACACGAGCGATCTGCATCATGAGATCGAGCTGGTTGTTGCCATTGGCAAGGATGGCAGCGACATCGCGGTGGGCGATGCGCTGAGCCATGTCTATGGCTATGCGGCGGGGCTGGACATGACGCGGCGTGACCTGCAGGCCCAGGCCAAGAAGGCCGGACGCCCCTGGGAAATGGCCAAGGCCTTTGATTGTTCGGCGCCCATCGGCACCATCGAGCCAGCCCAAACCATCGGCCATCCCGACAAGGGCGCCATCACGCTGTCGGTCAATGGGGTGGAGCGCCAGCGTGGTGATCTGGGCGATCAGATCTGGAGCGTGTCCGAAGCCATCGCCTATCTCAGCGGCTTCGTGACGCTCAAGGCTGGCGATCTGATCATGACCGGCACCCCGGCCGGGGTTGGCGCGGTGGTGGCGGGCGATGTTCTCGAGGGCCAGATTGCCGGTGTCGGCAGCGTGCGGACGACGATCGGCTGATGACGGTTTGGTCTCCCCAGCAGGACGCGGCTCTGGTCGCGGTATCGGAATGGCTCAAGGACCGCGACGGCCCGCAGGTGTTCCGCCTGTTCGGCTGGGCGGGCACCGGCAAGTCGACGCTGGCGGTGCATCTGGCGCAGGATGTGCGCAAGGTGCGGTTTGCCGCTTTTACCGGCAAGGCGGCGTTGGTGATGCGCAAGCGGGGCTGCAAGGGCGCCCAGACTATTCACAGCCTGATCTATACGCTGGTCAGCGAGAAGGAAGGCGAGCCGCGCTTCGTGCTCGATGATGAAAGCCCGGCAGCCGATGCCGACCTGATCGTGATCGACGAGGTCTCGATGGTCGACGAGCAATTGGGTAAGGATCTGCTCAGCTTCGGGGTCAAGATTTTGGTGCTGGGCGATCCGTTCCAGCTGCCGCCGGTACAGGGCGCAGGCTTTTTCACTGCTGACGAGCCTGATGTGATGCTCACCGAAATCCATCGCCAGGCGGCGGACAATCCGATCATTCATCTGTCCATGCAGGTGCGTGAAGGCGGGTTTCTTGAGCGCGGCAGCTATGGCGAGTCCATCGTGGTGGGGCGCGAAAATGTCGACCGCGATGCCGTGCTGGAAGCCGATCAGGTGCTGGTGGGCCGCAACAAGACGCGGCTGCAATACAACGACCGGTTACGCGAACTGAAGGGTCTGCCCTTCCACGAGCCCGTGCTGGGCGATCGCATGGTCTGCCTGCGCAATAATGCCCGCAAGAAGCTGCTCAACGGGCAGATCTGGATTGTCACCGAAGCGACGCGGCGCACCAATGGCAAATGGAGCCTGCTGCTGGGGGCCGATGAGGGCAAGGGCGAGGCCAAGGTGCTTACGCACAAGGCGTTCTTTTCGGGCGAAGAGGATGCGATGAGCTGGCCCGAACGGCGGCAGTTCGACGAGTTCACCTTTGGCTATTGCCTGACCGTGCACAAGGCGCAGGGTAGCCAGTGGGACAGCGTCTATCTGTTCGATGAGAGCTTTGTGTTCCGCGAAGAGCGGGCGCGCTGGCTCTATACCGGCATCACCCGCGCCGCCGAAAAGATCACCGTGGTTTCCTAATCCTGCGTGCTGACCGCGTCGGTGGTCCATTCGGCGCTGGTGTTCTGGTCCAGTGCATTGGCCCAGACATAAACGTTCTGCGGATTGACCGCGCCAAAGATGGTGGCAAAGGCGGTGTCGGCGGCGTCACGGCCACAGGCTATGCGCACCATGCCGTCAAGCGTGGCCATCCGCGTTGGGTCGAACAGATACCAACGGTCGCCCAGATAGGCTTCAAACACCGCGTGAAAATCCTGCGGTTCGAGCTGCCAGGCGTAGCAGCTGACAAACCGCGCCGGGATGCCCAGGGCGCGGCAGAAGGTAATGCCGAGATGGGCGAAATCGCGGCACACGCCAGCGCGCGTCGAGAACGTGCCGGCGGCGGTGGTGGCGCTGTCGCTGGTGCCAAACTGGTAATCGACTTCGGCATTGATCCAGTTACAGATTTCCACCACGCGGCCAAAGCCGGGCGCGATATTGCCGAATTCGCGGACGGCAAACCGGGCCAGCTGGTCCGAGGGGCAATAGCGCGATGGATTGAGGAAGGGCAGGGTTTCGAGCGGCAGCGTGGCCACTGGTACCTCACCGATAAAGGCCGGTGCGCGGTGCAGCGGATCGAGCTCGATCTCGGCAGTATAGCGCACATGCAGATAGCCGGGCGGGGCGGTCAGCCGCAGATAGCGATTGCCGCTTTCATGGGCGGTCTTTTCATCGGCCGTGACATTGGGCGAGATCACCAATTGTTCGTTGAGCACCTGCTGGCGCCCCCCGCGCATGGCTTCAATATTGAAGATCAGTGTAGCTGTCTCGAGCACGTCATAGCCGACTTCGCATCCCAGAGATAAACGCACGGCGCATCCTTTATGGTCGGGTGTCAAACGCGGCACCAACGATCTGGTTCATCGAGCCGGCCAAATAGTTGGCTGGAGGATGCGGGCCCGACCAACTCAGCTTGGACCAGTGCGGGCGCAGAACAAAGACAATCTTGCCAGATCGCCGCAATCTTGACCGCTTGTGCGGCCAAGTCAGTCGAATTGCTTAACTTTCGGTCCGCCGTGCCGCTTGCGCATGGGGAACGGATACTCCATTTTATCACTAGAGATTTAGCGGCAACGCTTTTTCAACGCACGCAGGAGACAAGATGCACCACGACACCCCCCTGATCACTACGATCGTCGCGGGTCTGGTGCTGGCCTATATCTTCGGCATGATTGCGCATCGGCTCAAGATGCCACCGTTGGTGGGCTATCTGTTCGCAGGCGTGCTGGCGGGTCCCTACACACCCGGATTTGTCGCCGATCAGGCGCTTGGCGCCGAGCTGGCCGAGCTGGGTGTCATCCTGCTGATGTTTGGTGTGGGCCTGCATTTCTCGCTCAAGGATCTGATGAGCGTGCGCGCTCTGGCCATTCCGGGTGCTCTGGCCCAAATCGCGCTGGCGACCCTGCTGGGGCTGGGTCTGGCGCTGATCCTGGGTTGGGGCGTGGGGGCTGGCCTTCTGTTCGGTCTGGCGCTGTCGGTCGCTTCGACCGTGGTGTTGCTCAAGGCATTGCAGGATCGTCGCCTGATCGAGACCGAGCGCGGTCGCATTGCGGTGGGCTGGTTGATCGTGGAAGATCTGGCCATGGTGCTGGCGCTGGTTCTGGTGCCCGCCATTGCCAGTCTGGGCGGCAATGACAGTGGCGTGCATGATCCATTCGTGTCCTTTGTCAGCCGCATGGCCGGGATTGAGCTGGGTATCTGGGGCGTGCTCAGCCTGACCCTGGTCAAGGTCGCGGCCTTTGTCGGCTTCATGCTCATTGTCGGACGCCGGATCATTCCATGGGCGCTGCATGGCACCGCACACACCGGCAGCCGCGAACTGTTCCGTCTGGCGGTGCTGGCCATTGCGCTGGGCGTGGCGCTGGGTTCGGCACTGCTGTTTGGCGTCTCGCTGGCGCTGGGTGCTTTCTTTGCCGGCATGATCCTGTCGGAAAGCGAATTGTCTCATCGCGCGGCACAGGAAACCCTGCCGCTGCGCGACGCTTTTGCCGTGCTGTTCTTTGTGTCGGTCGGCATGCTGTTTGATCCCATGATCATCATCACCAACCCCCTGCCGGTGCTGGCCACGGTGTTCATCATCATTATCGGCAAGTCTGCCGCGGCGTTCGGCATTGTGCTGCTGTTCAAGCGGCCCATCGCCACCGCGCTGACCATTTCGGCGTCGCTGGCGCAAATCGGTGAATTCTCGTTCATTCTGGCCAGCATGGGCGTGGCGCTGGCCATTCTGCCGCGCGAGGGACAGGATCTGATCCTGGCCGGTGCGCTGATTTCCATCGTGCTCAACCCGGTGGTGTTCTGGGCCATTGATCTGGCCAAGCCAAAGCTGGAAGCCAAGTCGGCACGCCGCAAGGCCGCGCGCGCCGAGCGCAATGGCGAGCGGATTGAACCTGATAGTGTCGAGCCCACCGAAGCGGTTGCCAGTGAAGAGGTCACCGAGGATGTGCTCGAACTGGTCGAAGAAGATGTCATCGAGCCATCGCACAAGACCGGCCACACCGTCCTGGTGGGCTTTGGTCGCGTCGGCAAGGTGGTGGGCGAGAGCCTGCATAGCGCTGGCGCGCCGCTGGTGCTGATCGAAGACACCGACCATTTCGTGGCGGTGGCGCGCGAAATGGGCATTGAAACCGTACTGGGCAATGCCGCCAGCGAACAGGTGCTTGAGCTGGCCAATCTGGCGGCGGCCGAATGCCTGCTGATCGCCATTCCCGACGGCTTCGAAGCCGGTACGGTGTGCGAAGTGGGGCGCAAGCTCAGCCCCTCGATCCGCATTATTGCGCGGGCGCATTCAGTTGAAGAAGAAGAGCATCTGCGCAGCCTGGGCGCGGATGTGGTGATCATGGGCGAGCACGAAATCGGCATGGGCATGCTGGCCTGGCTGCGCGGCGAGCGTGTCGCGCCGGTTGTGGCCGAGGCGGTGGTTGTCGAGCCCAAGCTGGCGCCGGTCGATAATCTGCTGGAGAAGGCGGCCACGACACCTGCCGCGGTGGCTTCTGCCGTCGCCACCACCGATGAGAGCGAAACGCCTGAAACAGCAGAACCGACGACCGAGACTGAGCCTGAAGGCGAAATCCCCGTGCTCGAAGCTGTTGTTGTCGATGATGTCATCGAGCTGGCGCCCCCGGCCGAGCAAGCCGACACACCAGCGTCCCAGGACGATACTGCCGAAGTCACGGGGGATGAGGTCGGCGCGGACGCGGCAGCGGAACTGGATGAGCAGAAGGCCGATGAGGTCAGCGAAGGCGGCCCGGCACCCGCAAGTGAGGATGCCGATACCGCTGAAGACGGGGTGGCGCCAGAGGTGCAGCCCGAGCCCAAGAGCTGACAGCTAGCGGGCGGGCAATGTTGGCTGGCGCTGTATTTTGGCGCAAGCTGGAGGGGTGCGCCGCGTCAGGGCGCAAGGAGTAGTTTGGTTAGATGATTTCGCAAAAGGCCAAATACGCGCTGCGGGCGCTGGTATCGCTGGCACGCGTGGATCGTGGTGAGACCATGATGATTGGCGAGATTTCCAAGGCGCAGTCGATCCCCAAGAAATTCCTCGAACAGATCCTGCTTGAACTCAAGCGGGCCGGGTTCGTCGCCAGCCGGCGGGGCCGCTCGGGGGGGTATGAACTGATCAAGGCGCCCGAGGAGATCATGTTCGGCGAAGTGCTGCGCCTGATCGACGGGCCCATCGCGCCGCTGCCCTGCCTGTCCAAGATTGCCTACAAGAAATGCGCCGATTGCCAGGACGAGGGTGCCTGCGAAATCCGCCACGTCTTCGAGCGCGTGACACTGGCCACCCGCGCCGTGCTCGACAGCACCACACTGGCCGACTCCCTGCGGCTCGAGGATTTGCCGGTTTAGCTCCAGAAGGCACCGATTGTGTCGAGCATGGCGCGGCGCATCTCCGGATTACTCCAGAGCACGAAGCCGCCAATGATCAGGGCGGCCAGCACCGCCAGACCCACGACCTTCTTGAGCAGCGAGAATGCCAGCCAGACGATGAACAGCCCGGCCAGACCAAGGCCGATCAACGTCATATCATCTGTGGGCATTACCAATATCCTGAATAGTTTGGCTGTGGTGCGCTAGCCGAAGACGACGGTCTTCTTGCCGTTGAGCATGACCCGGTTTTCCAGGTGCAGCTTGACGGCACGCGCCAGCACGCGGCTTTCGATATCGCGACCGGCGGCCACCAGATCCTCGGCACTCATGGCGTGGGTGACGCGAGCGGTTTCCTGCTCGATGATCGGGCCTTCATCGAGATCGGGGGTCACATAATGCGCGGTGGCGCCGATGATCTTGACGCCGCGCTCATGGGCCTGGTGATAGGGCTTGGCACCCTTGAAGCTGGGCAGGAACGAATGATGGATGTTGATGACCTGCCCGAACAGCCGGGTCGACAGATCATTGGAGAGCACCTGCATATAGCGCGCCAGCACCACCAGATCGGCCCCGGCCTTCTGGATGATCTCGAGCACCTGCGCCTCCTGGGCGGCCTTGGTGTCCTTGGTCACAGGCAGCAGGTGATAGGGGATGCCAGCGTCCTCGGCGATCTTACGCGCATCGGGGTGGTTGGAAATGATCGCGGCGACGTCCGCATCGAGCCAGCCCACGCGGATCTGGTAGAGCAGATGGAGCAGGGTGTGGTCGAATTTGGAGACCAGAATGACGATACGCTTGCGCTGGCTTTCGCCCACCAGGCTGGTCTTCATTGAAAACCGTTCAATGGGCGCCTTGAGCGCGCGTTCGATGGCGTCGCGGCCCACGCCCTGGGGCGCGGTAAAGGCCAGGCGCATGAAAAAGCGGCCGGTTTCGCGATCCCAGAACTGGTTGGATTCAGCGATATTGGCGCTCAGCGCGGCCAGCTCGGTGGTAACCGCGGCGACGATGCCGGGGCGATCGGCGCAGGACAGGGTCAGGACAAAATTGGCCGCGGACATTGTGCAAACTCCAGAAATCTCGCCAGCGGTATCAATGGCTTGGGCGCTCGCGTCAAGGGTGCACGTCGGGTCAGGCGCGCCGATGCGAAAAAGGGCCGCCCTTGCGGACGGCCCTTTCCGAGCTTAACGGCCTCGAGTGCCGAGGAGATGGGTGCTAGTCGAGATCACTCCCGCTCGCTACCAAATATCCAAGACCTGCTTCGAGAACCACAACCTCAAAAGACACTGGATCACCTCCTATTCGTTCGTTGAACATGAGGGGATGGTGCGCCGATTTTTCGCGTCTGTCTAGAGCGGCGACTTTTTGGGGCGACTGCGCAATTGCACCAGTGTTGCGGCGAACACGCCCAGCGCCACCAGACCGATAATGATGGTGGCCAGCGCGTTGACGTCGGGCGACACGCCCAGCTTGACCTTGGAGAAGATCACCATGGGCAGGGTGGAAGAGCCGGGGCCCGATACGAAGCTGGCGATCACCAGATCATCAAGCGAGAGCGTAAAGGCCAGCAGCCAGCCCGAAATCAGCGCCGGGGCGATGATGGGCAGGGTGATGTCAAAGAATACCCGGACCGGGGTGGCGCCCAGATCCATGGCAGCTTCTTCCAGGCTGAGATCGAGATCGGAGAGGCGCGACTGCACCACGACGACCACATAGGCCATGCAGAATACCGAATGGGCGATGATGATGGTCATCAGGCCGCGCCCGGCAGGCCAGCCAATGGCGCTTTCCATGGCCACAAAAAGCAACAGTAGCGCCAGGCCGGTGATCACGTCGGGCATCACCAGCGGTGCCGAGACGGTGGCCGCCAGGGCGGTGCGCCCGCGGAAACGGCGGAAGCGGACCAGCGCAACGGCACACAGCGTGCCCAGCACCAGCGCAATGGTGGCAGCAGTGAAGGCCACCTGAATGGAGAGCCAGGCGGCGTCGATCAGCTGTGGATCGGCGAAGACCTCGGCGTACCATTTGGTCGAAAAGCCCGACCACACGGTCACCAACCGGTTCTCGTTGAACGAGAAGATCACCAGCGACATGATCGGCGCGTACAGGAAGGCAAAGCCCAATACGGTAGCGGTGAGGAGCAGGCCGTTGCGGCGCATCAATTGGCCCTTTCCTTGTCCAGCGTGCTGTCCTGTGCCCGCTGCAACAGCATGATCGGGATCACGACAACCACCAGCATGGCGATCGCCACGGCAGCCGCGCGCGGCCAGTTGGAATTGGCGAAGAACTCGTCCCACAGGACGCGCCCGATCATCAGCGTGCCGGGCCCGCCGAGCAGGGAGGGAATGACGAATTCGCCGATGGCGGGAATGAAGACCAGCATGGAGCCGGCAATTATGCCGGGTATGGAGAGCGGCAGGGTGATCGAGAGGAAGGTGCGCCAGGGCCTGGCGCCCAGATCGGCGGATGCCTCAAGCAGGGCGCCGTCCAGCTTCACCAGATTGGTGTAGAGCGGCAGGATCATGAAAGGCAGATAGGTATAGACGATGCCGACATAGACGGCGAAATCGGTCTGCATCATCACCAACGGCTCGATGCCAAACAGGCCCAGAAACTGGTTGATGACACCATTGCCGCGCATGAAGCCGCTGAGCGCATAGACCCGCAGCAGGAACGAGGTCCAGAATGGCAGGATAACCAGCATGAGCAGGATATTGCGCCACTGATCGGGCGCGCGCGCCACCGTATAGGCCATCGGATAGCCAATGAGCAGGGCGATGATGGTGGAGATCAGCGCGATCTTGATCGAGCTGAGATAGGCCGCGACATAGAGTGCGTCAGTGAACAAATAGAGATAGTTGTTCAGATGCAGCGTCAGCTGCAGCGTGCCGTCTTCATTGGTCAGCAGCGGCGAATAGGGTGGGCGCCCGAACTGCTTGACGGTCAGCGAAATGCCGAACACCACCGCCAGCGGCACCAGAAAGAACAGGGTCAGCCAGATGGCGGGGGCAAAAATCACAAGCGCCCGGCCGGACAGGCCCATGGCCGCCAGCATGCGTTCAACACCGGACCAGACACGGCGCTTGGGCAGCGGTGTATCGCCCTCAAAGCTGCTCATACCGTCAGCACCGAACCGGAACTGTCGCCCCAGGTCACATAGACCTGCTCATCCCAGGAGATGGCGTCGGGGTTGGATCGGGTGGTGTTGGTCTGGGTCACGCGCAGGCGTTTGCCGCTCTGCAGCACCACGCGATAGACGCTGACATCGCCGAGATAGCCAATATCCTCGACCACGCCCTGGGTGATATTGGCGCCATGGGCGTTGTCGGGTTTTTCGCGGCTGAGCATCAGCTTTTCGGGGCGAATGGCCCAACTCAGGCGCTGGTCGGGGGCGCATTCCACGCCGTGGCCGACATAGATATCGCAGCCCAGTTCTTCGGAGCGGATGCGGATATAGGCGTCCTCATCCTCGGTAACCACGCCGTCAACCAGATTGACCGAGCCGATAAAGCCGGCCACGAATTTGGAGTTGGGGAATTCGTAGATGTCGGTGGGCTCACCGATCATGGCGATTTCGCCCTGGTTCATCACCCCGATGCGGGTGGCCAGGCTCATCGCCTCTTCCTGATCATGGGTCACCACGATGAAGGTGACGCCCAGTGTCTCCTGGATCTTGACCAGTTCGAACTGGGTTTCCTCGCGCAGCTTCTTGTCGAGCGCGCCAAGGGGTTCATCGAGCAGCAGCAGTTTGGGGCGCTTGGCCAGCGAACGGGCCAGCGCCACGCGCTGGCGCTGGCCGCCGGACAGCTGGTGCGGTTTGCGCCGACCATAGTCGGCCAGCTTGACCAGGCTGAGCAGTTCAGCGACGCGGTCATTGATTTCGGCGCGGGGCAGGCCATCGCGCTTGAGGCCATAGGCAATATTCTGCTCGACATTCATATGCGGGAACAGCGCATAGGACTGGAACATCATGTTGACGGGGCGGTTATAGGGCGGGACAAGAGACATGTCCTGACCGTCGATTTCGATGGTGCCGGCGCTGGGTTCTTCAAAGCCGGCCAGCATGCGCAGCAGGGTCGATTTGCCCGAGCCCGATCCGCCCAGCAGGCAGAACAGTTCGCCCTTGTAGATATCGAGCGAGACGTCGGACACGGCGAACACGTCGCCAAACCGCTTGGTGACATTGGCGATGCGGACGAAGGGTTTGGCATCGCTTTTGCGCCAGGGGCGGGTATCAGCGGCGATTTCGGGCTTTTTGGCCATGTCAGTCCTGGTGGTGGAAGCGGGGCGAAGTTGTGGCTTCGCCCCGATTGCAGTGAGCGCTTACAGACCGGTCTTGATGCGGGTCCAGGAGCGGGTCATCAACTCGCTGAATTCAGGCGAGGTGGCCTTGCGCGGGTAGAGCTTGGCGGCGACATCGGCAGGTGGGTAGATCGCCGGATCGTTCTTGATCTCGTCATCGATGAACTCGACAGCGGCCGCATTGCCCGAGGCATAGAACACGTAGTTGGTGTTGGCTGCGGCCACTTCGGCTTTCATCATGTAGTCGATGAACTTGTGGGCGTTGTCGGGGTGTGGTGCGTCACCGGGAATGGCGAACAGGTCGAACCACTGCAGCGCGCCTTCCTTGGGAATGAAGTAGGCCACTTCAACGCCCTGGGCAGCTTCGGCAGCGGCATCGCGGGCGATGAACACGTCGCCGGAATAGCCCACGGCCAGGCAGATTTCGCCATTGCCCAGATCGTCAATGTACTGCGAGGAGTGGAAGTAGCGGACATAGGGGCGCACGCCCTGCACCAGCTCTTCGGCCTTGGCCAGATCGTCAGCACTTTCCGAATTGGGGTCGATGCCCAGATAGTTCAGTGCCGCGGCAAAGATCTCATTGGGTGCGTCGAGCATGGCAATGCCGCAATCGGCCAGCTTGGCGGCCAGCTCGGGCTTGAACACGATATCCCAGGTGTCGATGGGCTGATCGGCGCCCAGCGCTTCGGTAACCTTGCCAACATTGTAGCCAATGCCGGTGGTGCCCCACATATAGTCGATGGAGTGGGCATTGTCGGGGTCATGGGCGGCGGTGCGCTCCATCACGCCGGGGTCCATATTGCCCAGATTGGTCAGCTTGGACTTGTCGAGTTCCTGATACAGGCCCGCCTGCACCTGGCGCTCCAGGAAGAAGCCGGAGGGGACCACGATGTCATAGCCCGAATTGCCGGCCAGCAGCTTGGCTTCGACGACTTCATTGTTGTCGTAGACGTCGTAATTGACCTTGATGCCGGTCTCCGCCTCGAAATTGGCGATGGTGTCTTCGGCGATATAGTCGGACCAGTTGTAAACGTTGAGGACGGCTTCTTCCTGGGCCAGCGCGGGGCTGGCGACCATGAGGGCGCCGAGGGCAAGTGCGAGCGACTTGTTCATCTGGACGGGAGCTCCTGTTGGGGTCGTTTTGGTCTTTTTGGTTTTGGGTGTGCGGCACAGGCGTGCGGCTGGGCATTGGTCCACCCCACCGGGGCAGACGGGCTCGAAAAGCCAGGGCTTATCTTTCAAGGCCCGGCTGATGGGGCGCAAAATCACTCTGCGGTGCAGAAAAGGAGCGCTCGGAAGCGCTGGACAACTCGACTGAACGGGGCCCGGTGGGGGGCGCATATCGATCTGCGGCGATGGCAAGATCAACGATGAAGGTGTTCAGCGAAGTGCCCTTTCTCGGTTCGAGGTAAGCCAAAGCGTAAATTGAAATGCCCCGGTGGACAAGGGATTTACCGCCATGGTCTGCTAGGGGTTGACGCTTTGCCGCATCAGGGCGCAAAACCCGCGCCGACAAAGGCCCGCGGGCCTGCATGACCATAGTAGTGAAAAGCAATTATATGACCGCCAAGGCCTATCTCTCGATCACCCCTGAAGTTACACAGGCATTGGCCGACAGTCAGCCCGTGGTGGCGCTGGAATCCACCATCATCACCCATGGCATGCCTTATCCGCAAAATCTGGAGATGGCCAAAAATGTCGAGGCGGTGATCCGCCAGAACGGCGCCATCCCGGCTACCATTGCCATCATGGATTCCAAGTTCTGTGTCGGGGTGTCGGGCGATGATCTGGAGCGGCTGGCGCTTGAAGGCGGCAAGGCTGCCAAGGCAAGCCGGCGCGATGTCAGCGCGCTGTTGGTCAAGGGCGCCATTGCCGGCACCACTGTTGCCACCACCATGCAGATTGCCGCGCTGGCGGGCATCAAGGTGTTTGCCACGGGCGGTATTGGCGGCGTGCATCGCGGTGCCGAAGAAACCTTCGATATTTCGGCCGATTTGCAGGAGCTCAGCCGCACGCCAGTGGCGGTGGTCTGTGCCGGTGCCAAGTCGATCCTGGATATCGCCAAGACGCTTGAAGTGCTTGAGAGCAATGGCGTGCCGGTGCTGGGTTATGGCACCGATGAATTCCCCGCCTTCTGGGCGCGCCAGAGCGGCCACAAGGTCGATCACCGGTTTGACGATGCCGCCGATATTGCCAAGGTGATTGCCCATCAGGTGGCGCTGGGCATGGGCGGCGTGCTGGTCGCCAATCCGATCCCCGAAGCCGATGCGCTCGAGCCCGCTGCCATTGAGGCGCGGATTGCCGAAGCCATTGCGGGCGCTGAAGCCGAAGGCGTGTCGCGCAAGGATCTGACGCCATTCCTGCTCAAGCGCATCTTTGAATTGACCGATGGCAAGTCGCTGGTCGCCAATATTGCGCTGGTGGAAAACAACGCCAAGGTTGCTGCCAGGATTGCGGTGGCCCTGGCAGCAGACGCGGCATGAGCGGCAAAATCCTGGTCGTCGGGGATGTGATGACCGATGTCATCGTGGTCCCCGAAGGCCCTATGGTCAAAGGCAGTGACCGGCGCGCCACCGTGCGCAGCCGGCCCGGTGGGTCGGGCGCCAATCAGGCGGTCTGGCTGGGTGCCATGGCGGCCGATGTGGTGTTCGCCGCGCGGGTCGGGCAGTCCGACCGGGCCATGTATGAGAACTATTTCCGCGGGCTCAGCGTGGTGCCGGTACTGGCCGGTGACGCCGAGCAACCCTCGGGCGTGCTGGTGACCATTGTCGATACCGATGGCGAGCGCAGCTTCCTGACCGACCGGGGCGCCAATCTCAATCTGAGCGCCGATGATCTGCCCGACAGCCTGCTCGACGAGGTCAGCATGATCATGGTGTCGGGCTACAGCTTTTTTGCGCCCGGCCCGCGTGCGGCGGTGCAGTCGCTGTTTGCCGCCGCCAAGGATCGCGGCATTGCTATCGCGATTGATCCCGCTTCGGTGGGGTTTCTGGCAGAGGTTGGCGCTGATCAGTTTCTGGACTGGACGAGCGGGGCTGACTGGCTGTTTGCCAATGCCGATGAGGCAGCCCTGCTGACCGGGCTGGATGATTATCAGGCCCAGATGGTGGCGCTGGGCGCCCACTTTGGGAATGTCGTGATCAAGCGTGGACGGGATGGTGCGGCGCTGGGCGGGCAGGCCGGTCTGCGCGTCGAACTGCCCGCGCCCAGCGTCACCGTGGTGGATTCCACCGGGGCGGGCGATGCGTTTGCGGCGGGCTTTCTGGCGGCGCTGCTCGATGGCGAAGATGAAGCCTCGGCAATGGCCGAAGGCATCGCTTCGGGGGCCAAGGCCGTGCAGACCATTGGGGGCCAGCCGGGCTAGCCAAATCCCTGGGCCACCGCTACATCTGCGGCCAATCGAGGGAGACAGATATGAGCGGCAAGAAAGTGCGTTGGGGCATTCTGTCCACTGCCAATATCGGCATGGCCAAGGTCACGCCCGGCATCCAGAAATCGGCGCATTCCGAGGTGGTGGCGATTGCCTCGCGCGATCCCGGCAAGGCGCGGGCGGCGGCGGACAGACTGGGCATTGCCAAGGCCTATGGCTCGTATGAAGAGCTGTTCGCCGATCCCGAGATCGATGCGATCTACAATTGCCTGCCCAATCATCTGCATGTGCCCATGACGGTGGCGGCGGCCAAGGCGGGCAAGCATGTGCTGTGCGAAAAGCCCATCGCGCTGAACGCGGCCGATGCCGAAGCCCTGCGCGAGTGCCCGGCCGACCGGATTGTGCTCGAGGCCTTCATGGTGCGGTTCCATCCGCAGTGGGAGCGCGCCCGCGCGATCATTGCCTCAGGCGAGCTGGGTGAGATCCGCTCGATCAATGCGGTCTTCACCTATTTCAACGCCGACCCCAATAATGTGCGCAACAAGGCCGATATTGGCGGTGGCGGCATCATGGATATTGGCTGCTATCCGATCACCGCGGCGCGCTATCTGTTCGAGGCCGAGCCGACGCGCGTGGTGTCGCTGATCGAGCGCGATGCCAATTTCGGTACCGACCGGCTGGCCAGCGTGATGGCCGATTTCGGCGGCGGGCGGCAGCTCAATTTCACCTGCTCGACCCAGACCGTGCCGCATCAGCGGGTGCAGGTGTTCGGCTCCAAGGGCAAGCTCGAGATCATCATCCCGTTCAATGCGCCCGCCGATACGCCCACGGCGATCACCATCGACAGCGCGGCGGCGCTTGATGGCTCGCTGGCGCGGCGCGAAATCCTGCCGGCGGTCGATCAATATACCGCGCAGGCCGAGACTTTTGCGCTGGCGGTGCTGGGCGAAAAGCCGCTGGCCTGGGGCATTGAGGATGCCATTGCCAGCATGAAGGTGATCGACGCGATCTTTGCCAGCGAAAAGAGCGGCGGCTGGGCGACCGTCTAGGCGATCTCGGGGGCAATCAGCCGTTCGCACAGCATCATGATGCCGGCGCGGACGGCGGTTTCGTCGATCAGCTTTTGCGCCACGCCATAGCAGGCGGCCTGGACCAGACGGCTCAGTTCGGTGGGTTCGGCCACCCCGGCCGCGCGCAGGGCATCGACGATCTGGGCATTGGTATTGGTGTCGAGCGCGCGCAGGCGGTCCGAGATGCGGCCATGGCTGCTGAACAGTTCCTGGGCGAAGGGCGAGCCCTCAACGATGGCGGCGATGACGCCATATTTGCCGGCCATGGCGGCGCCGATGCGCCGGGGCAGCGGGCCCGGCCCGGCCATGCCGGCGTCAAAGGCCTCGGTCAGCGCCCCGGTCAGTTCATCGAGAATGCCGGCGAACACGGCTTCCTTGTCGGGATACTGGGCGTAGAGCGTGGCCTTGGCGATGCCGGCCTGGCGGGCAATGGCTTCCATGGTGGTGCCGCGCAGGCCATCGCGCAGCATCAGAAAACGCGCTGCATCAAGGGTGCGACGGCGTTTTTCGGCAGCTCTGGCATCGGCGGCGGCACTCAAAATAAAGGCGCTCCACTTGAACGAACTGAACGAATAACATATCTATCGTTCAATTGATAACGGAGACTGACATGTCTGATCGCGTTTTGCTCACCGGGGTTTCCGGCTTTCTGGGCGGCCATGTCGCTCTCCAATTGCTCAATGCTGGCTACACCGTTCGCGGCAGTGTGCGCAAGCTGGCCAAGGCCGACAAGGTCCGCGCCACGCTGGCCAGAGCGGGTGCCGATATCTCCCGGCTGGAATTGGTGGCGCTAGACCTGCTCAGCGATGATGGCTGGGCCGAGGCGATGGCCGATGTGCGCTATGTGCAGCATACCGCCTCGCCCTTCGTGCTCAATACACCCAGCGATCCGCAGGAACTGATCCGCCCCGCCGTGGAGGGCACGCGTCGCGCCATTGCTGCGGCCCTGGCTGCCAAGGTCGAGCGCATTGTGCTGACCTCCTCGATTGCCGCGATCCAGTATGGCCAGAGCGATACCAGCCGCGCCTTTACCGAGGCCGACTGGAGCAATGTCGACAGCCCCCATATCGGCGCCTATGCCCAGTCCAAGACGCTGGCCGAGCGCGCCGCCTGGGAGATGATGGACGCCGCCGGTCGGCATGATGATCTGGCGGTGATCAATCCGGCGGGGATTTTCGGGCCGCTGCTCGATGAGGATCCCGGCACGTCTTCAATGCTGGTGCAGCGCCTGCTCGATGGCAAGCTACCCGCCGTGCCCAAGCTGGCCATGTCGATGGTGGATGTGCGCGATGTGGCGGCCCTGCAGGTCGATGCCATGACCAACCCGGCGGCGGGCGGGCAGCGCTGCATCGCCTCGGAGGGCACCTATATGATGGCCGAAGTGGGCAAGATGCTGGTTCCAGCCTTTCCCGATCGCCGCGTGCCCACGGCCGAGCTGCCCAATTGGGTGGTGCGCATCGTGGCGCTGTTTGATCGCGATGTGCGCGACAACATGCATGAAATGGGCACCGTCAAACGCGTCGACGGCAAACGCGGCAGCGAACGCCTCGGCCGCCCCCTGATCGGCACCGACGTGTCCAGCATCGCGACGGGCAAGAGCCTGGTGGAACACGGGCTGGTCTAGGATCAGCGCACCGCCATGAAGCGGGATGGCATTGGGTCACTATCCCCGCCATCCCCCTTGCTGGGCCCACCCCTGCGGTTCTATCATCTTGGCGGTGTGGGGCTGTAGCTCAGTCGGGAGAGCGCGTCGTTCGCAATGACGAGGTCAGCGGTTCGATCCCGCTCAGCTCCACCATTCCGATGAAAATCAAGGACTTAGCTAGGGGTTTTGCTTGGTGGGACATCCAAGTGGGACATTTCCTTGTTCATTCCGACCAATTTGCAGCGCTCTCGGCACGGTGTTTTCTATTTCCGATGGGCGCTTCCCAAGCGACCACCGTTGGGCCGCTCACCGTCCTGCATCAAGTTCTCTCTACGCACCCGTGATCCCCAGCAGGCGTTGCGGCTTGCTATCCCTCTGCGCTATCTGGCTCAAAGGCTGATTGAACGGGACACGCAAGGGCTTATGAACCACAAACAGTTGCGCGATCTGGTCCACGGGCATTTTGCCAAGCTGGTTGCCAATGCCAAAACACGCATCGACAACGAGGGTCCATTGTCCGAGTCGATGCAGGCGCAGCTACTGGACAACATCAAGTCGGCCAGCTTCGACCTTGCCAGCGACTTCCCGTTGCCCGTCTTCGCGGAAGTTCCCGCCAATGCCTTCCTAGACCAGGAAGGTATTCAGGAGGGCAGAGAAGCCATCGATGTAGAAAAGCTCGCCAGACTGCTCCTGAGTGGCCGCAAAGCCTATTTTGAGGAGGCGCTTCGCTACAGCAATGCAGCGGAGGCGTTCGAGTTTGCTCCGGCAGCAGTGCGACTGGATGTAGATGCTAAACTTGAGGATTCTGCACTTACGCTAGAACAGTTGGTCGCCGAGTTTTGGAAGATTGCCAAGCTAGAGAACCGATGGACCGCAAAAACTGAAGGTGAGAGGTTAGAGCACATTGAACTGCTCTACGAGCGCTTGGGCAAGGACATTGCAGCTTCCGGAGTTGGCCGCAAGCAGGCCCACATTATGCGTGACACGCTGCGCGACTACCCACCAAATCGGAACATTAGTCCTCTGACACGAGGCAAACCGCTTTTGGAGGTACTGGGGCTGCCGGGTCTCGCCCGGCTGCATCCGCGTACCATCAACAAGTACATGCAGACCTATAGTAGCTTGTTCAACTGGGCGGTGCAGAACGGTCACACCACCTCTAACCCGTTTGAAGGGCTGTCAATTCGTACCAACAAGGTCAATCGAGCAGACCCGCGAGTTTCATTCAACGATCAGCAGCTGCAGACAATCTTGCAAACTGTTTTGGGAAAAAGCGGATCGAACGAAGAGCATCACAAATGGGGAACACTTATCGCCGCATACACGGGCGCTCGCCTCAATGAAATTGCGCAGTTGCATTTGGATGACATTACCCAGGTGAACGGCATCTGGTGCTTTGACATCAACCAGAAGCAGGGCACGACTAAGCGGCTCAAGAACGCGGCTTCCCAACGTGTTGTGCCGATACATCCACGTTTGTTGGACTATGGGCTGATGGATTATTTTGAGCGCATGAAAGCAGAGCGGGCAAATACGCGGCTTTTCCCGCAACTCACCTACAGCAAGTCAGATGGCTACGGCCGCAATCTTGGTAGATGGGTCAACGAACGCCTGTTGCCTGACCTTGGCATAAAGGCCGACAATCTAACCTTTCACAGCTTCCGACACACCATGATCGTCAAACTTGCTGCTGCCAACGTGCCGCAAGAACATATCAAAGCTATTGTCGGACATGATCAGGGAACAACCACGCTAAACACGTACAACCGCAGTGGCTTCCCGCCTAGCCTGCTGATCGCCGCATTGTCCAAAGTTATGTGACAATCATTCGTCAGGGATGTCCCTGATTGCTATGATCAGCGCTTCAACATTCAACCCAATGATGTCGGCGAGCTTCAGCAGTTCGACTAGGTCGACACGCCTACCGCCTTTTTCGATTTTGACGATAATGGGCTGGCTCCAGTTGCCTCCCATTGCCTTTGCTACGTCCACCTGCGTGAGGCCGCTTGCGCGGCGCTGCTCTGCAATGGCGGCTGCATGGCCAGCTTTTGCACGTTGACGATGCCGATGGCGTACAGATGCTTATGTATAGTTCTGAGGTACGCATCAGTAGCAAAGTGCAGTCGATTTTGAAGGCTATGCAGGCTCAGGCAGACCTGTGATCGATGCCATCCTGTAAGGCAGACCGATTGACCAGTGGCCTTGGTTTCTTGTGGCTGGCTGTCTGCTCATATCTTACTGAGCCGTCCTATCATTACCCGGTAGGGCATGAGTTGGCTGGAGTATCCCGGTCCTTTGTTCCAACTGGGAATAACTAGTCAAACTGATACGCCGCAGGCGGGCATCAGCTTGGTTTCAACATTTTCGAGTTCGGCGAAGGTGCATTACCCTGGCAGTTCATCGAGAGGCTGTCGTAGAGCCCGATCCTTTGTTCCAAATACGGGGTATTCTAATCCTCAGACCCTCCCGTCAGCGGACAGTTAATGCCTGAGCACGGTGACTTGGTACGGCGGCCTTGCAGTGAAAAGCGATCCGAAAAGACAGATGCGCCGCAAGAGTTAGTCAAAAACCAGCTCGCCATTTAGGGCGCGTCCTGGCGTGATTTCTGTCGCTCCCATGTCCCACTGCCAAAAATACATGAAGGCGCCTCCGCTGACGCTCTCTGTCAATTGGGGAGGGTATAAATTCGCTCCTTCACATCCCCCAAGCCGTCATTGCGGCCTCCGCCTGATCCGGCGCATTCCTGATCCGCAAAATTGTCTGCCTAGTTAGGTTCACCACCTTGGCGATATCGGATGCCCCTTTGCCCTGGCTCAGCAAATCCTGCACGAGCTGGTATTGCTCTCGGCTGTAGCTGGGCTTGCGTCCACGGTACTTGTCGGCTTGCTCTGAAGCCTTGGCATATTCGATACCGGCTTTCTGAGCTTCTTTAGTGGCTTCGGCTTGTGCCTGCGCTGTAGCTGCCATGAAAGCTATCAAAGCGTCGCGCACTGCCTGTTGGATTGGATCGGTTGTCGTGCCATCAAAGGTCATATTGTTGATAACCGTTCTGATGGTCACGCCCTTAGCTAGGAACTCTTGGATCGTGTCGCACACATCCCGGTAATTGCGTCCCAGCCGGTCAACCCAGCGTACAACCAGCGTATCGCCCTTCCGAAGCATATCGAAAAGCCGCTTACCCTCTGGCCGCTCCCTCAGCTTTGTGCTCAAGCCGGATACCCCGTTATCGGCTATCACCTGATCAATCTTAAAGCCTGCCTGTATGGCCTGCGCTTCTTGATGCTGGATGGTTTGGTCGGCTGTGGAGACACGTGCATAGAGGATGGTCTGCATGGGTATACCTGGCGTGTACGTATGGGTTGCGTACGTTGATATATCTGTACGTTAGATGAAGTCAACCCTTACGGACGCTCCTTGGACCAGTCAGCAGTGTGTACGTTGGGCTATACCTATACGGTCACAAATGGACAAACAGATATACCGGGTCAACGACCTGCTCCCCCCTCCCCGAACAACCTGCGACACATCTGTAAACCCCCAGCTTGATCATTGGCCGTTACCAGAACTCTCACCAGGAGCGAATTCGGATATGGTGCACGGGGGAAAGCAAACAGCCTCTCACGTAAGATACCCGCACGAAAAAATGTTGCGTTTTTGTTCATCACGCCTATGTAGCACTACTGATGCTAGAGGGGTTGATTAATGGGTGTTGCAGACGAGTTCGTCAGTTTTAAGAACCAGTACAATATCGATCAGGATCGCATCGCGTCCATATCGCGCCGTTATCGGCGCATTACTAAGCAACTAAACAAAGATTTCAGATCGCTTGATAGTGAAACTGCCCACAGCCTGTATGTCGGCTCCTACGGTCGAGATACTGCAGCAAGAGGCGTAAGCGACCTTGATGTAGGCTATGTTCTGCCCAACGCGCTGTATGCACAGTACAACGCTTATCAAACAAACGGTCAGTCTGCCCTGCTTCAAGCCGTTCGCAACTCTATTCGCAATACATACCCTACATCCGAGATTGCTGGCGACGGACAGGTGGTGGTTATCAAGTTCGATGACGGCATAAAGTTTGAAATCTTGCCTGTGTTCATAAACACAGCCGGGACTTGGACGTACCCAAACTCGAACTCTGGTGGCTCGTGGCTGGTTTGCAATCCCAGGGCAGAGATAGAAGCGATAAAGACCAGAAACTTGGCAGCAAATCGCAATCTAAAACATCTCTGCCGCATGATGCGGATTTGGCGTGACCACAATGATGTGCCTATGTCGGGCGCACTCATTGACACTTTGGCCTACCAGTTTATCGAGTACTGGGAAAACCGGGATAAATCATTTCTATACCATGACTACTTGGCTAGAGACTTCCTGCGCTACCTCGCCAACCAACCATCCCAGCAGACCTACTGGCGTATGCCGGGAAGTGGTTCCTATGTTTGGACTAACGGCAACTTCCAATCAAAGGCGCTGGTAGACTACAAGTTGGCAGTGGACGCCTGTAACCTTCAGGGCGACGAAAACGCCGTACAGCGCCGAAGGAAATGGAGACTGGTCTTTGGCTCAAAATTCCCAGAATGATCCAGAGCGCTATGCTCTCGAAAGCCAAATTAGGGAGTGTTATGGACGATGTGCCTACACTCATAAAACCCATGAAAAAATGGCAGAGCGCCTGCACGATCGGCACAAACGTGGCAAATGGGCGAACATCGTACTGTCCGCTTTGATTACCGGCGGTGCTGTTAGCGTGATCTTCGCCAAAGGGTCATCGTTCGAGCAGTATGCTGGGTATGCTACGGCAGCGCTGTCCATCCTAAGCTTGATATTCAACGCATATCTAAAGGACTTGGACCCAGGGGCGCTGGCACAGCGTCACCGTGAGGCTGCGTCGGATATTTGGAACATTCGAGAGGCCTACCTTAGCTTGATCACCGATGTGGTTGACAAACAGGCCAACATTGATGAGCTACGGAAGCGTCGTGATGGGCTGCAGCTTGCCCTACACAAAATCTACCATGGGGCACCCCACACCGATGGTAAGGCATATGGAAAGGCCCAGGACGCTCTAAAATACAACGAAGACCTTACGTTTGCCGAAGACGAGTTGGACCTGATGCTGCCTAATAGTCTCAGGCGATCTAACCGCGATGGAGCCCAATGACACAAGGTAATTGGTCGTAAGAGACTACTCGTCAGTCGAGATAGGTTTCCTCAGGACCGTCGCCAAAATTCTAGGGGTGATGTATTTTATCACCGACCTAATGTGCTCTTCTTTGAGTTCATCACCCTCAGCTAACCCTGTTCGCGAAAAGGCCTCTGTTACCCAATCCAAGGTTGCCTTGTCCTGCGACTTCTGATGTGCAAGCTCAGCCAAACGGCTTAGTGCCGATTGCACGGGAGCGAAATTGGGTGGCCAAGGGTCCCATTCTTCAAACATTGGCTGAACAAGGTCAAACGCCTGATCGCCTGTGACAAAATCCCATGTGGCGATATGAAGGGGATTGGAAATAAGACAGCAAAAGCTGTCAGGAGGCGCACCGCTTTCACATAGGTTGAACCTCCAGCCGATTGCTCCAAAAAGACGATAGTAGCCAAACACGGCTCCACCACCATTTGACCCAACACATATATAGTTAGGGTTGGTGCCATACTTTTCGGGAAATGCCGTCCAAGAACGGGTATCCAGCTTTACCTCAGCAAAATCACCGTCAGTGCTCAAAATAAAATTCCGAACGGAGTCATATCGAGCATTCAGGACTTCTTCTGTCCCTACGGCTTTAGACCATAGGACGAGGCATGCCTTTGCCATTGCCTGTTGCGACCGTCCAGTGCCAAACTTGAGTTGCTGGGAGATGGCCGGTGCGGGCACTATCTGGACTTTTTTGTCCTTCAGTATGTCTTGCTTGATTGCCTGTACGACAGCTTCTGACGATTTCCCTAACTTCTTGGCGATGCTCCTAGCCGCGTTCTCGGCTAACGTCTCGGCCTGTGCGTCCGAATAGGCGCCAATGTCAACGTCAACTCTGTCTTCGGTCACCCGTACGTCAAGAGGTCGGTAAGGCCGCATTTTGACCTCCATACCCGACATTAGGTCAAAACGCTCTCCGTCCGTTTGGAGGCCTCTAATCATTGGGGCGTCGTCACCATCACCTGCAGACATGCCGCACATGTTTCTGATGAACGCGACGCTGTCTGCGAGGTCTTTATCTGGACCATTCCCCATGGCCTGATTGCAGGCTGGGCAAATGATATGGCTAACTGTCATGCGTCCGCCCAGCGCATTCAGAAGTACATGCTCAGGCTTCGTTTGCGCACCTATTTGCGACTTGCAAAGTACGCAGATGTTTACGCTGGGCGTCAATGCCATTGGCTCACCTTGGACAACCTACACCTGCTATCACAGGGCGACCTGAATGTCCTTTTGTCCCAGGCTTGCCTAATGTCACCTCCTTTGACAAGGTGAATCAATGAGGTGGGACATTTGTACCACCACCCATCGTACAGAACCCAAGCAATCCGGGCTTCTCAGGCGGTGGTGGACGCCCCGCTCTGCTCCACCATGCTTGCCGGATTCGAAAATGCCGCGAAATTGTTGGTTCGCCTGCGTGGGTTTGTTTGGCAGTGGAGTTGACGTGTGCATCTCGCGCACCGCCCTGAATGCACTGGGTGCGCTTCCATCATGCCTCCGTCTCACCTCAAATGGGCTTCCATGTATTTAATCTGTGCTTGATCAATTCATGAGGCGTGTGCCTAATTCTGTTCACAACGAGTGAATGGCATGCGCTTTATATCAACCGTCATATTGGTCGTCATGGCTACGTTCGGAGTTGTCATTCTGACTCTTCCGGCTCGCGCAGACTTTCGCACGTCTCAAGCTTGGTTCGATTCGCTACCCTTTGACAGTCGAGCAGATCTTCAAGGCAATCTTGTACTGCTTGCACACTACGGCGGTTTGGTGGATGCACGCTTTGGCCCCGGAACCTATACCGCTCTGACCTCATGGCAGGAACGTGCAGGCATTAATCCGAACGGCGTGGCAGATCAAAGTCAGCTTGAGCTAATAGATCAGATGGCTGCCAAAGCGATGAGCGATTTGGGAATGGATCTGGTTGATGATCTTGATGGTCGCTTGGCCATTATGCTGCCGATGGGATTATTGCCGGAGCGAAGAAGTTCGTCTGGGGAAACTAGGTATCAAGGCATAGGTGGTGGATTTAAGGTCCGGACCTTTTGGCGCGATGCAAGTGAAGGCTCACTCGACATACAGTTCCAAGATGCAATCGCTCCGCGCTCTGGTGCTGTTGTAAGCTATAGTACACTAAAGCCAGACCTCTACGTAGTCAGCGGGACATCGGGCGGCAAATATTTCTATGAACTTGTGCACGCAGCGGCTGACGGTTCCGCAGGCTTCAGATTCGACTACGATTCGGAGTTTAAGGAAGTGGGCGGCGTAGCCTCTGTTTTTGCCGCGTCATACTCGGCGCCCACGAACTCAGTCGCTTCCGTTCAGGACCAGGGTACCAGTTCCACTTCCACAAATGCTCCTTTGGCGTCTCCGCCAGATATGCCCGCAATTGGAACTTCGCAGAAGAACAAACAACGAAGTTCCATTCCTGATCAGTCGATGGGAGATGGCATAAATCTATTTGGTAGCTTCATAACATTTGATCAGGCTCCCGAAGTATTGGCTCTAGTAGGCGATATTGGGCCAAAGACGCCACTCGATTTGCGACGAGCCCTAAACTCAATGGACAATCCGTCGATTCTAGCGCTTGCCAGCGACGGTGGGAACGTCGCTAGTGCTTTGATGGTCGCCTACGAAGTTTTTGAGATAGGCCTATCGACGACAATACTGCCTGAATCTGGGTGTTACTCTGCATGCGCCTTCATTTTTCTTGCAGGCAAGGAGCGACTGGCGGAGGGACAACTAGGGGTGCATCAGGTGTGGGGTGAAGACGCCGACGCCTCTTCCGCGCAGTCCGTGGTTTCGGATATTCTTGAGGCCTTCAGTGAATTCCAGGTGCGGCAGGAGGTGACATCGGCGATGCTAAGAACCGTTCCGGAAGAGATGTATATTTTCGACCAAGATGAGCTTTCACTTTGGAAAATAAATACGGATTAGTTGTCCAGAAATTTTCAACCAAGTCGATCCAGCAGCTACTGGCAGTTCAAGAAAGTATTCTTCTAGCGGTTCGCCGCATCAAGGAAGGTTTTTGAAAGAACGCTTGTGTGGGTCACCCCCGCGCCTTCATCTGCCGATCCAGCCCCTCTGAAATCACCGCCTTCATTGCAACGCGCGCTTCTTCGGGGTCGCCGGCCTGAATGGCTTGGGCGATGCGGGTATGGGCCTTGACGGTAGCGGCCATGGCCGTGGGGTCCTTGATGGGCGAGCTGATGGTGAAGGCGGCGGTCAGCGCCAGCTCGACCAGCGTGCTGATCGAGGCCATGAAGGGGTTGGCCGAGGCCTGGGCGATGGTGCGGTGGAATTCGAGATCGGTGCGGGCAAAGTCTTCTGGCGTGGTGGTTTCGCCCATGGCCCGGGCGCAGTCGATCAGTGCCTGAGCCTGCTCATCGGTGCGGCGCAGCGCGGCCAGCGCGGCTGATTCCAGCTCCACCCCGATGCGGATTTCGGCCAGGCTGCGCAGAAAGGCTTCGTCCGGCCCGGTCTCGAAATGCCAGGCCAGCACATCGGAATCGAACAGGTTCCAGCGGGCGCGCGGCAGCACGCGGGTGCCGATGCGGGCGCGGGCCTCGATCATGCCCTTGGCGGCCAGCGTCTTGAGCGCTTCGCGCAGCACGGTGCGCGAGACGGAGAAGCGCTGCAGCAATTCGGCATCGGATGGCAGAATGCTGCCCTCGGGAAAATCGCCGCCGACAATGGCCACGCCAAGCTGCCAGAGCACCTGGGAATGCAGATTGCGCATGGGCACGCGGCCGGCGATCGAGGCAATCAAATCACCCGATGTGCGTGGTCGCGCGGTGCGCATGGTCATGCCGGTATCCTCAGCCCGATGGGGCGGTTGACCTAAGCATGGTGCCATTAGTGTTACAATATGAATTGCCGCCTGCGCGCGGCTCGATGCATGCAAGCGCTGGACAGCGTCGCGCGGCTTGGCCAAGGGTAGCGGCAAAAAGGAGTCGCCCCCATGACCGACCATGTCACACCCGATCAGATCGACGCCGTTCTGGCCCATGTCGATGCCGGGCTCGATACCAGCCTTGAGCGGCTCTATGCACTGCTGCGCATCAAGTCGATCTCGACCGATCCCGCCTTCAAGGCCGAATGCCAGCAGGCTGCCGACTGGATTGTCGGCGAGCTCAAGACCATTGGTTTTGATGCGGCGGCGCACGCCACCGAGGGGCATCCGGTGGTCTGGGCCAAGGGCCCCGAGCAGGATGGTGCCCATGTACTGTTTTACGCCCATTACGATGTGCAGCCGGTCGACCCGCTCCATCTGTGGGACAGCGATCCGTTCGAGCCGGTGCTGAAAACCGATGCGCAGGGCCGCAAGATCATCGTGGCGCGCGGCGCCTCCGATGACAAAGGCCAGATGATGACCTTTATCGAAGCCTGCCGCGCCTGGCAGGCGGTGACAGGTACGCTGCCGGTCAGGATTTCGCTGATGCTTGAAGGCGAGGAAGAAAGCGGCGGCAAGAACCTGCCGCCCTTTATGGAAGCCCATAAGGATGCGCTGAGCGCCGCCGATATCGCGCTGGTCTGCGACACCGATATGTGGGACCGCCAGACCCCCTCGATCACCACCATGCTGCGCGGCATGGTGGGCGAAGAGATCGAGATCACCTGCGCCAACAAGGATCTGCATTCGGGCATGTTCGGCAATGCCGCGCGCAATCCCAACCAGTTGCTGGCCGAGATCATCGCCAGCCTGCGCGCCCCCGATGGCAGCGTGACGCTGGATGGGTTTTACGACGACGTCGCCGAGGTCAGCCCCGAGATCAAGGCGCAATGGGCGTCGCTGGGTTTTGACGAGGCCGCCTATATGGGCGAAGCGGGGCTGTCGATCCCGGCTGGCGAAGCGAACCGCAGCGTGCTCGAAATGCTGTGGGCGCGTCCGACCTGCGAAATCAACGGCATGATCGGCGGCTATACCGGCGATGGCTTCAAGACGGTCATTCCGGCCAAGGCCAGCGCCAAGATTTCGTTCCGGCTGGTGTCGGGCATGGACCCCGACAAGATCCGCGCCGCCTTCCGCCGCCACGTGCAGGCGATGATCCCGGCCGACTGTTCGGTCAGGTTCACCAGCCATGGCGGCGCGCCCGCCATCACCGTGCCCAGCGACGGCACGCATTTGCAGCAGGCGCTGAACGGGCTCAGCAGTGAATGGGGCAAGCCTGCGGTGATCACCGGCTCGGGCGGCTCAATCCCGGTGGCCGGGGATTTCAAGCGCATTCTGGGGCTTGATACGCTGCTGATCGGCTTTGCCCAGATCGACGATGCGATCCACAGCCCCAATGAGAAATACGATCTGGCCAGCTATCACCGCGGCATCCGCTCCTGGGTCCGCGTGCTGGCCGCGCTTGCGGGGTAGGTTGTCTGCTTGTCTCGTCTTTGCGAGGGCGGCGTGACATCTCCACGCCCACCGAAACCACCTCCCCCGCAATGGGGGAGGCCGGCAGGGGTGAAACCCTGGTCTGGGCGTATTGGCTCAGGCGAACATCAGCGCCAGCATGGCGATGACGGCCGGGACAGTCTGGATGAACAGGATTTTCCGGCCCACCGTGACGGCGCCAAAAATGCCGGCAATGGCCACGCAGGCCAGAAAGAACATCTGGATCTGCCAGGCAAAGCCGGGCAGCGGATAGACCAGTCCCCAGATCAGCCCGGCAGCCAGAAAGCCGTTATAGAGCCCCTGATTGGCCGCCAGGGTCTTGGTCTGGGCGGCAAAGTCCGGCTTGAGGTTGAACGCCTTGGCGGCGCGCGGCGTGGTCCACAAAAACATCTCGAGCACGAGAATGTAGATGTGCAGCAGCGCAATCAGGGCGACGAGAAGCGTGGCGATCAAGCTCATGGGACAGGCCTTTTGTGGGGCGTGACGCCGATCGAGCCGAGCGGCGTCCAGGGGGGATTGGCCTCCCTCATCTCACGCCAGCACGGCTCAGAGCAAGCGCGTGAGCCTAATGGTCTTCCTGCGCGTCGGCAGTGCCCAGCAGCCAATACCCCGCGGCCTTGACATATTCAGGGTCAAAGCCACGGTCGTCGGTCAGGTGCGCACGGACCGCCTTGCTCATGGAGGCCTCGCCCGCGACATAGGCATAGGCGACCCCATCGGGGAAGCTGGTGGCCTTGATGCGGTCCAGGATCAGGCTGGTGCTGCCCGCCGGGGCGCCATTGCGATAGACATAGCTCAGGCTGACATCGGCAGCGCCGGGGAAGGGCTGGTGTTCGTCCGGGTTGTCCACCTCGATCACCGCAATCACCCTGGCGTCCTGGGGCAGCTCGGCAATGCGGCGGGCCAACGCGGGGATGGCGGTTTCATCGCCCGCCAGCAGATACCAGTCAAACGCGGTGGGCACGATCAGCGAACCGCGCGGGCCCCCGATCACCAGCTTGTCGCCTAGACTGACCTGCGCGGCCCAGCTCGAGGCAGGGCCATCGCCATGCAGCACGAAATCAATATCGAGCGTGCCGGCATCGACATCATATTGGCGGGGGGTGTAGTCGCGCATTTCGGGGCGCTCGCCCTCGGCGAATTCGGCACCGCGCGGGCCGATCGGCACGATCTTGGGTTCAACGCCCTCGGGAAAGAAGAACGCCTTGATGTGGTCGGCATGGCCGGGCGCGGCAAAGCCGGTCATGTCACCCTTGAAACTGATGCGGCGCATTGTGGGGGTGATGTCGGTCACGCCGGTCACTTCGAGCAGGCGCATACGGGTTTCGTGGCGAACGCGCTGGGGTGCGCGCGGATCAGAGGTCACATCCATGGCTTGTATCCTGATTAATTCAGTCAGGATTTAGCGGTGGCGGAACGGAAAATCAAGGCATGTGCCGCTCGATGCGCACAGTGTGTGCACCAGTTCGGCCCTGATGCTACACCAATCCGAGCATGGCATCCTGCGCCTGGCGCAGCGCAAACAGCCGCGTGGAGGTGTCCGGCTGGCTGTTGAACTGGGTCAGCAACTCGCCCTTTTTGACCGCCGCAGTGACCTTGCCGCCCTCGAGCAAACCGACCGGAACGGCCCTGGCAGCGCGGCTGTCGGCGATGGTCATGGTGTAGCTGCGATAGCAGGTTTCCCCAATGGCATCAAAGGTTTCGCCTGCCTTGAGGTCGCGCTTGGCGACCGCGCAGACCTCGGCAACCGGGCTGGGTAGCGGCACCATGTCGGGCTTGCCATGCAGCATGATGCGGGCGCAGGTCAGCGGCACTTCCAGGCTGGTCAGATGATAGGGCCGGAAGAAGGCATAGTATGGCCCGTGCCCGATATGGAGATCATCCATCCGCTCGATGATCCGCGGGTGCTCCGCCTTGACGATCACGAACACGCCCGGCGCGACGCCCTTGCCGACGGTAAAATCGACCACGCCGCTCTTGTTGAGAATTCCGCCATCTGCCTTTGGAATCAACACCTTGGCCATGTCGTCGCGGTCTGTTCTGGGGCCGTGCATGCCCGGTACGTCGGGCACCAGCCCGGTGGCATTGGCGATGGCGGCCATCTCGACCATGGTCTTGGAGCCATCGACAAACTCGACCAGCATGCGCGGGTTCATGTTCCGGCGCGTCGCCTCGGCGCGATAGTCATCGGGTACCGCATCATGCTTGAGCGGGTTGTTCTTGCCCTTGCCAGCGGCGACGATGGGCAGACCCAAAGCGCTAACAAATTCAATCAGTTCCATGCAGGAGCTGGGTTCATCACCCGCGCCGACCGAATAGACAACACCAAGACGATCGGCCTGTGCCTTGAGATAGGGGCCGATGGTGACATCGGCTTCGACATTCATCATCACCAAATGCTTGCCGTGTTCCATGGCCAGCAAATCGTAATCGGCCGCCACGCCGGGCTTGCCAGTGGCGTCGATGACAACATCAATGTTGGGCGTGGTGACCAGAGTTTCGGCTGAGGTGATGGCGATCTTGCCCGCTTCGATGGCGGCAGTGGCCTGGCTGGGCGAGTCCGCCACGCGGCCTTTTGAATCCTCGCCATAGGCAATGGTCATGGCATCCAGCGCGGTGTGCGGGCGGCGGGTGGCAATGGCCGCCATCTCGATGCCCTGCATCAGCGACATCTGGGTGACCAGGTCGGTCCCCATTTCGCCGGACCCGATAACCCCCACGCGAATCGGCTTGCCGGAGTCGGCGCGCTGGGCAAGTTCGCGCGCCAGGCCAGTGAGGGCGATTGGATTGGTCATGGTGGGTCCGTTCTCGTCTCGTGCCCCTGCGTTACCCCTCAGCCAAGGATCAAGGCAAGTGAAACAGCAGGTTAAGAAGTCAGCGCGCCAGAGGAGAATGAAATCTCCCGCAGCGGAACTTTATTGTCAAAATGACCATATTGCGCGGGTTGAGCGCACCCCGGCTGGGCAATTTTAGCACTTCTTAAACCGTTCGAGTGGAAACTGAGGCTTGGAGAAACCTCCCGGGGCACACGTAAGACATGAGCACTAAGGCCGATAACACCATCGCATTGCCAGCGGTCATCGACCTTGATTCGCTTGACGGCATCAGGGACGGGCTCCTTGACGCCATCGAAACGGGCCCGGTGACGATCGCAGCGAGCGCGGTTGAGCGTGTCAGCACAAACGCGCTGTTCATGCTGATCAGCGCGGCTGAGACGGCCCGGAGAAACCATTTCGAGTTCGCTATTGAACAGCCGAGCGCGGCCATGACCAGCGCAATTGAGCGTCTGGGCCTTGGCGCTCAGTTTTCGGAAATGATGAGAGGATGACGACTTTGCGGGTTCTAACCGTGGACGATTCGAGGACTATCCTCGCCATGCTGCACCATACCTTGAGCAATGCGGGATTTGAGGTCCTGCAGGCTGAAGATGGCCAGCAGGGTCTTGATGTACTCAAGACTGAAACCGTTGATGTGGTGATCACCGACATCAACATGCCGGTGATGGATGGCATCGAGTTCATCAAGAATGTCCGGGCAACCGGTAATCACCAGAGCTTGCCGATCCTGATCCTGACGACGGAAACGTCGCAGGACAAGCGTGATCAGGGCAAGGCAGCCGGAGGGACCGGCTGGATCGTCAAACCATTCGATCCTGAAAAGCTGATCTCCGTCATTCACCGCGTGGTGCACTAACAGCAAGCCCAGAACGGTTGGACTTTCCCGCATGAGCGATCTCGACGACTTCAAAGCCACCTATTTCGACGAATGCTCCGAGCTCCTCAACGAGCTGGAAGAGCAATTTGCTGCGATCGAGGCGGGCGAACGCGATGCGGACCGGCTCAATGCGGTGTTCCGTGCCATCCATTCGATCAAGGGCGGTGCCGGGGCATTCGGCTTCTCGGCGCTGGTGGGCTTTGCCCATGCCTATGAAACCCTGCTCGATTATGTGCGCGATGGCCGGGTTGAGCTGACCGATGATGTGGTGGTGCTGTGCATCCGCGCCAATGATATCATCGCTGACCATGTCAATGCGGCTCAGACCGGGGAAGCCCTGGCGGCTGACTACGGCATGGAAGAAAAGAACCGTTTTGATGCCCTGGCGCGTGGCGACAAGGGCGAAGACGAAGATCTCGGCGGCGAGATGGTCGAGGAATTCGACCTCGATTTCACCCCCGTGATGGTCAATCTTGGTGGCGATGACGCCGCTGAAGACTCGGCGGACGAAACGGCCATGGCGCTCGATAGCGATCTGACCAGTGCGCTCGACGAGACGCCGATTGCAGCCGAACCAGCTGCTGACGTTGCAGACGAAGTGGCGCCCGATGACGCCTTTGATGCGTCGCCGATGCAGATTGAATCGGGCCATTGGGAAATCAAGTTCACCCCGCATCGCGCGCTTTATGCACGGGCCAATGATCCGCTGCTGCTGTTCCGCGAACTGGCTGTGCTGGGCGAATTTCACGTGCGCGCCGTTCTTGGCGACGTGCCACCGCTTTCCGATTTCGAACCGTTTGCCGTTTATTGCAGCTGGGAAATCACGCTGGTTTCATCGACGCTGAACGAAGCCATGATCCGCGAGGTCTTCGAGTTCGTCGAGGGCGATTGCGATATCTCGGTGGCGCAGCTTGGTGCCAGCGTCATGCTGGATGTCGAAGATGAAGAGGCCAGTTCGCCAGCCGCGGAAGCGCCGGCATCAGCGGCCGAACCGGCCAATGATGCCGATGATCTGCTTGCGCTTGCCGATGACGAAGTCGCCGGCCTGCTTGATTTCGATCAGGAGGAAACGCCAGAGCCTACACTGGCCGCGACCGCTCAGGACAGTTTTGAGGAGCCACCGGCTCTCAGCTTTGCCGAACTGGCGGCCTCGATTGCGCCGACGCCGGTCGCCAAGGCGCCGCCGCCACCAAAGCCCGTTGCACCTGCTGCCCCGGCCTCGGCCGAAGGCGAGGAAAGTAGCGGCCGCAGCGTTGGCGTGCAGTCAATCCGCGTTGATCTGGACAAGGTTGACCGTGTGGTCAACATGGTCGGTGAACTGGTGATCACCCAGTCCATGCTGACCCAGCAGATGGATGAGAATTTGCGCGTGCGCTACACCGAACTGGTGCGCGGGCTCGAAGTGCTGGCCCAGACCACGCGTGGTCTGCAGGACTCGGTGATGGCGATCCGCGCGCAGCCGGTCAAATCGGTGTTCTCGCGCATGCCCCGCCTGGTGCGTGAGCTGGCCACTAAGACCGAAAAGAAGATCAAGCTCGAGACGATCGGTGAGAACACCGAAATCGACAAGACGGTGATCGAGCAACTCAGCGATCCGCTGACCCATATGATCCGCAACTCGGCCGACCACGGCATTGAGAGCCCGGAAAAGCGCGCGGCCAACGGCAAGAGCGAGATCGGCACCATCCGGTTGTCGGCCGAGCAGGCTGGCGGCAATATTCTGATCATCGTCGAGGACGATGGTGGTGGCATTAATCGTGAGCGCGTGCTGCAGGTTGCACGCGACAAGGGCATTGTGGCGCCGGATTCCAATCCATCCGAGGAGCAGATCGACCAGTTGATCTTTGCCCCGGGCTTCTCCACTGCCAGCGAAGTCAGCGATCTGTCCGGCCGTGGCGTCGGCATGGACGTGGTGCTGAGCAATATCAAGAAGATCGGTGGTTCGGTGCATGTGCGCAGCTGGACTGGCAAGGGTACGCGGATGACGCTGCGCCTGCCGCTGACGCTGGCTGTGCTCGATGTCATGCTGGTGCGGGTGGGTGGCAGCCCCTATGTGGTGCCGCTGTCCTCGATCGTGGAAACCATTCAGTGCTCGCGTGCCAGCTTTGAGCGCGTGCCCAGCGGTGGTCAGGTGCTGCAGGTTCGGGGCGAATACGTTCAGGTCATCGATCTGGTCGAGCGCTTCGAGCTGGTCTCCGATACACCCGAAGAGAACCGCTTTGTGGTCCTGTGCGAAGCTGAAGGCAGCCACAAGGTTGCTTTGGTGGTCGATGACATCATTGGTCAGCAGCAGGTCGTCATCAAATCTCTGGAAGAGAACTTCCAGAGCGTGGAAGGCGTCGCCGGCGGCACAATTCTGGGTGACGGCAATGTTGCACTGATTGTTGACGTTCAGGGCCTAAAGTCCACGATAGTGCATAAGAATGCAGCCTGAGGGCTGATTGTAAAAGTGTAGGTCGTCCAGAACAGGCGACAGAAAGGCTAGAGACTATGGAAGCGCTTGGTATGCGCGACGAAATCGGCGACAAGGCCGCCGTCGCCGCTCACAATTCCCTGCAGTTGATCGCTTTCTCGATCGGCGAACAGACTTATGGGGTGGAAATCACCACAGTGCGCGAAATCCGCGCCTGGAATGGCGCTACGCCGCTCCCCAACACCCGTGAGTTCGTTCGTGGTGTGATCAATCTGCGTGGCACCATCGTGCCGATCTTTGACCTGCGCGCCCGCTTTGGCGACGGCCCGACATCGCCCACCAAGAACCACGTTGTGGTGGTGATGAGTGTTGGCGACAAATGGGTTGGCATTCTGGTCGACGCCGTCAGTGATATCCTGACCGTGTCGCGCGATGACATCCACAATGTCCCCGAAGGTAATTCGGTTGATACCGAACTGCTCAACGGCATTGTCACCCATGACAGCCGCATGGTGGGTCTGATCGATCTGCACGCAGTGGTCAGCGGCGCCAAGCTGGACGGCTAGTCCGCCCGATATTCGTTATTGTGTTGAAGGGCGCCGCGAGCGCCCTTTTTCGCGTCTGGCCAATGCGGACCCAAAACGCGTTTACCGCGACGCGGCAGCGGCCGGGTGCGGTGGATCAGTCTGGTAATGTGGGGAAGGTGGGCCCTAGTACGTATCGCGGCGGCAAATCAAAAACCAGATCAGCCATTCCGGATAGGCGGTGGGCGGTGCCAGCGCGACTGGCAGACAGATCAGAACAGCTCGGCGTCGCCGTGGTTCTGGTGTGCCGCGATGCCCGAAAGCGAGGGGACGCGAAGTTCGTCAAGCGTCAGGGTCGACCAGATTTCGTTATAGACACTCTCGGGGGCCGATGCTGGCAGCAGCGCAAATTGCCGCGTCGCCAGCGCCATGTTGTGGCACCTTTGCTCGATGCGATCCTGACCCTGCAATGCTGTGATGATGACCGCAACGGCATCGCGCACAGAGGGGTCCTTGTTGAGTTTGCCATCAGCAAGAATCTCGAGAGCCTCGGTGATGCCTTCCAGCATCGAAGCCGATTGGCGCGCGGTCTCGTCGAGTTCTTTGGCGAGTTTATGCAGTGACATACAATCTTTCCCTAGCCCTGAGGTCGCAGACTAACGCGGGATTCCTAAAGCAGTTCTTGCAAAGGACCGTTCTTATTTCATCCTTGGTCTTTGTGGTTAGCGATTGGCTAACGAGTTTACCGCTACGATCGGAACAATAAGGACCACTGGGGTACGAGCGCGATAGATGGCACTGGCGAATTCATTACCGCCCGAATTTGATCGCGGCGTGGTCACGACCGTCCATCAGGGCGACTGTCATGTTTCCAACGCAACGGACCTGACGTTCTCAACGGTGTTGGGTTCGTGCATCTCTGCCTGCGTGCGCGATGTTGTTGCCAATGTCGGTGGGATGAACCACTTCCTGCTCGCCGAACAGTCCGGAGCCGCCAAGGATCGCTACGGCGCATCGGCGCGCTATGGTGCGTTCGCCATGGAGCAATTGATCAACAAGGTGCTCAGCCAGGGCAGCGGCCGCAAGGGAAACCTGGAAATCAAGGTGTTTGGGGGCGGCAAGATCAATGCGGCGCTCGACGATGTCGGGCTCAAGAATATCGAGTTCGTGCATGAGTTTCTGGCAGCAGAAGGTTATACGGCTGCCAGCAAGGATCTGGGCGGCACCTACGCGCGTCGCGTATTGTTCAAGCCACATTCGGGTCGCGCCTTCGTCAAACGCCTGGATAGCGATTCCGGTGCCAATGTGGCGCGCGAGGAAATCGCACTGGCCAAGCGTCGTGTGGTCATTCCGGCACCGGTGGACGATATCGAATTGTTCTGATTGTCGCGCTGGTTGCCCTCCGAGGCAGACCGCGCGCCCTTCGTTTTCCAAGTTACGGCACTAAACGGGTCAGTGGCAATTGTCGCTGGCCCGTTGTTGTGTCTGGCACGTGCTGTATCAGAATGAGCCAAGTGTTCAGCTTCTGACAATCTGCGTTAGCAAAGCCTTTCAAGCAGGTGCCGGCCGATAGATTTGGTTAACCATTGCGCGCGTATGGTTGTTCATGTTGCCACGCGTCCTGCCAACCCCTGTTTCAGGCATGTCATGCCCAGCCTGCGTCTAGTCCTGATATCCGCCGCGATCTGGCTTGGTGCCGGCGCGCTGGGGCTTGGCTTCGCTGGCGCATTCGAGCCTGGCTGGCAGCAGATCAGCTTTGTTGCGGTGCTGGTGCTGATTGCTGTGGTGGCAAGTCTGGCAGTTGCGATCCGTGCCGACATGGCTGCAGCCAATACGCTGGCCGCCATTACCCGCGCGGCAGGTCTGGCAGAACGCGCGGGCGAGGTGCTGTCCATGGGCGAGATCGTTGCTCGCCTGGGCACGCGTCTGGAGCGGGCACATCAGTTCAAGCTGGCAGTTTCGGCCATCCACCAGCCTCTGGTGGTGGTCGATGAAGGCGGGCAGATAGTGGTGGCCAGTCTGGGCATTACGCGGCTTGTTCGCGAAGCCGTCGAGGGGGCGTCACTCGATGCCCTGTTTGGCGAGGGCTATCTCAGTGCGGGTGGTGGCGCGCCCGAGCAAAGCCTGGTGCTGCTGGCCGATCAGCGTTTCGAGGTGCGGCGCCATCCTTATGCAGCGAAACGATTTTTACTTGAGTTTATTCCCGCGGGCACTTTTGTGCAGGACGATGATCTTGATGCCTTTGTTGGGGCGCTGGGCAGCGGCCAGACCGGCTTTCGATTCGAGGCCAAAGCCGTGGCTGCCAACCCGGCGCTGGCAGCGCTCAATGGTGGGCTGGCCGAACTTGATGGCGGGCTGCATCAGCTTGAAAGCCTGATCAGGGCGGGTGGCGAACTTCCCGACGCGCTGGATGGGCCCTTGGGCGCCCTGGCGCAGCAGATCGACGACTTCGCCCGTTCGATGGATGATCAGCTCGAGCAGGAACGCCAGACGCGGGTGCGGCTCGAGGCGAGGCTGGTGCAGATCGGGCAACTGGTCGAGCGGTTTGAGACGCGAATGGCCGCGATCAATGGTGCGGCGGCCGATAATCTCAGCGATGTCCAGGAGGCCAATGCGGCGCTCAAATCGGGCGGTGCGCAACTGCAGCGCGCGCGCACGATTGGCCACAATGCACAGAACCTGGTGGGCGCCGCCGATCAATCTGCCCAGCAGACCCATCTGGTGGTCAGCGAGGTCGACAGAATGACCAGCGAAATCGACAAGATGGTGCAGGCGATCGAGGACGTTTCCTTCCGCACGAACCTGCTGGCGCTCAATGCTGCGGTGGAGGCTGCGCGGGCTGGCGAGAAGGGCGCGGGGTTCGCTGTGGTTGCCGACGAAGTGCGCCAATTGGCCCAGCTGATCAACCGTTCGGCCAAGGATATCCGCGCCGTGGTCAGTCGAGGACGTGTTCAGGCGGAAAATGGGGTCAATGAATCCAAGACCTTACAGAAAATGATTGCCGATCTTGAGGTCCATTTACGCAATCTAAGTAATGAAACCGACACTATTACAACGACCCTGAGCCTGGGCGAGACGGCGATGAGCCGATTGAGTGGGCGAATGGGGTCGTTCGGCGACGTCGCTACAGTCGAAACCCGACCGCAGCGACGCGCGAGCGCTTAGACAGGCGTCCAGTAGGGGCGTCTGGGGCAATTGGGGTAGTCTGTATGGAACAGGGGGAAATCTCCCTTAGCGAACGTGAATTCGCGCGGATCAAAGGCCGCGTGTATCAGGTCGCGGGAATATCGCTGAGTGATGCCAAGCGCACGCTGGTCATCTCACGCTTGTCCAAGATTGTGCGCGCGCTGGGTCTGCCCAGTTTTGACGCCTATATCGATTTTCTCGAGCGCAAGGGAACGGCCCAGGAAGGCCAGGAATTCGTCAATGCGCTGACCACGAACCTGACGCGCTTTTATCGCGAAGACCATCACTTCGATCATCTGCGCAAGCATATCGAGGCGCTGGTGGCATCCAAGCCACGTGGTAGCCGTCTGCGTATCTGGTCCGCCGGATGCTCGACCGGGCAGGAGCCCTATACGATCGGTATGGATCTGCTGGGGGCCTTTCCCGAGCTCAAGCGCTGGGACTTCAAGATACTGGCCACCGATATTGATACGGCCGTGATCGAGAAGGCCGCGCGGGGCATCTATCCCGAAAATGAACTCAACGGTCTGTCGCGCGAACGCGCCGCGCCGTTTGGCAAGCCGGGCGACGGGACCATCGTGATCCCCGAGGCGGTGCGCAATCTGGTGTCGTTCAAGCCGCTCAATCTGATCGGGCCTTGGCCGATGAAAGGGCCATTCGATGCCGTGTTCTGCCGCAATGTGGCGATCTATTTCGACAAGCCAACGCAGGGCGAAGTGTTCGGCCGGTTCAGCAAGCTGATGGCGCCCGAAGGCTATCTCTATATCGGCCACTCGGAAAATCTGGGCTCGGGTGGTGATGGGTTCCGTCTGGTTGGCAAGACCATCTACCAATCCAAACTGAAACTGAACAAGCAGGAAGCGGCATGAGCATCAAGGTCCTTGTCGTCGACGATTCGGCGCTAATCCGTGAAGTCCTGACGCGCATGCTGTCGCGTGACGGGGACATTGAGGTGGTGGATACCGCCACCGACCCCATTGATGCGCGCCAGAAGATCAAGGACCTCAATCCTGATGTCGTGACGCTCGATATTGAGATGCCCAATATGAACGGGCTGCAGTTTCTCGAAAAGCTGATGCGGTTGCGTCCGACACCGGTAATCATGGTGTCGACCCTGACCAAGAAGGGGGCCAGCGAGACCCTGCTGGCGCTTGAACTGGGCGCGGTCGATTTTGTGGCCAAGCCCAGTGCCGAGTTTGCTGGCGGTATCGAGGCGTTTGGTGTCGGTCTGCGCGAAAAGATCCGCGCCGCCGCCAAATCCGATGTTCGTGGTCGTTCAGCCAGCCGGGCCGAGCCGCCCAAGCTGGCCGTCAAAACGGCCGCGGCGCCAAATGGTGCGCTGATTGCCATCGGGGCATCGACCGGTGGCGTTGAGGCCATCCGTGCCGTTCTCTCGCAAATGCCTGCTGACTGTCCGCCAATCGTGATCGCCCAGCACATGCCGCCAGGCTTTACCGGTCGCTTTGCAGCGCGCCTGGATGAAGTATGCGCGATCAAGGTGATTGAAGCCGAAGACCGCATGCCTTTGCTGCCGGGCCATGCCTATGTGGCCAAGGGCGATTTCCACCTGCGGGTGGAGCGTTCCTCAGGCCAGCTCAAATGTCGCCTGACCCAGGACGAACTGACCTCGGGCCATCGCCCCAGTGTCGACATCCTGTTTGAGTCAGTGGCCAAGACCGTGGGCAATATGGCCGTCGGGGCCATCCTGACCGGTATGGGCCGCGATGGGGCGCGGGGTCTCAAGCTGATGCGCGATGCCGGCGCCTACACTGTTGGCCAGTCCAAAAGCTCGGCCCTGGTGTACGGAATGCCGCGAGTCGCGTTCGAAGAAGGGGCCGTCGTCGAGCAGGCGCCGGTCGAAGATATTGCGAGCCGTCTGGCTAACGCCTTGGTACGGCTCAAATCTGCAGCGTAAGGGCCAGGGTATACAATCACTCAATGCGGATTGAGAGATTTGTAACGCTTCTTGCCTAGTGTTTGATGCAAGCCCGGGGTTGGTATTTCCCCGGCACCAGGAAGGTGAATTCGAACATGCCTAAAGCCAGCGCAGTCAGTGTTCTCATCGTCGATGATCAGCAGTCCATGCGCGGTATCTGCAAGTACATCCTCACGCAGCTCGGCTTCAAAGACATCATTGAGGCCAAGAGTGGCCGTGATGCCTTGGGGAAGCTCGAAAAAGCCAATGTCGATCTGATCATTTCCGACTGGAACATGGAAGACATTGACGGGCTGACCCTGCTCAAGGTGATCCGCAAGCATCCGCGTACTCAGGGCATGCCATTCATCATGGCAACCGGCCGTTCCGACAAGGAGCAGGTCAAGGAAGCCATTACGTGTGGCGTGAACAATTATATCATCAAGCCATTCGACGCTTCGACCATGAAGAAGCGTATCGAGGCCGTAATCGGGGCGCTGAGCTAGTTCACCAGCCGCGCCTACTACAAGCCTGAAGTTGAGCCCCCGCCCCCCACAAGGGTCGGGGGCTCAACTGTTTTCCGGCTGCTACGCCGCGCGTAAGAAGTGGTTAATGGAGCAGGAGTATCGTTTCCACAGATCGGCCTGATCCGGTCTGGGGAGGACTGCCGCTATACCCGTCAATTGCCGATGGGGCCCGATGACGCGATTACGCGCCGGGCATGGCAGTCATTGAGGAAAGCTGGAGTGTTCAATGGGATTTCTGCCACAGTTGAAGATCGCCCAAAAGCTGCCACTGGCGCTGGTCGGGTCGGCCTTGTTGGTCAGCGTTGGCGTGGGGATCGCCAGTTACCTGATTGGATCGGCAACGGTCGATCAATTGTCGCGGCGGCAGATCGATACCATTGCCCGAAATTCAGCCTCCGAGCTTGAAGCCTATTTCAGCAGCATTGCCGAGGATCTGGTGATCACCGCGACCACTGAATCCACGCAGACGGTCCTGCGCGACTTTAACATCACCTGGGGTCAATTCCTGACGGCAAAGCCGCCACAGGAACCCAAAGATGCGCTGCAGATGGCCTACATCACCAACAACCCTGACCCGGAGCAGCGCGAACTGCTCGATGTCTCGCTCGAGACCAAGCGGACCAATTACGACTTTGCGCATTCCAAGGTGCACCCGGCATTCCGGCGCCAGCAGGATGCGCGTGGCTATGCCGACCTGATGCTGATCGATCCCGATGGCAATTTGATCTATTCGGTCAAGAAACGCGACGATTTCGCCACCAATCTGGCGAGCGGTGACGGCGCCGCGTCCGGTCTTGGTCGTGCTTACCAAGCTGCAGCTGCCATGACTGAAGCAGGGCAGGTAGCGTTTGTGGACTTCTCGCCCTATGCCGCGGCAGCCGGGGCACCGGAAAGCTTTGTGGCGACACCTGTTTTCAACAACCGCGACAAGCTGGTTGGGGTGCTGGCGGCGGCCCTGTCGACGGCCTCGGTTGACGCGATCATGGCCAAGTCTGATGGACTGGGTGAAACCGGCGAGAGCTTCTTTGTCGGTGCCGATTATCTGATGCGTTCGGATTCCCGTTTTTCCGATACGCCAGACGCCCTGATCACCAAGTTCGATAATCCCGTGATCACCACCGCGCTTGGCGGTACCGCAGCCAGCGGCGTGTCGAGCGATTATCGCGAGATGAATTTGATCCTGACGGCTCAGCCGCTCAGTTTTGGTGGGGTAAACTGGGCCGTGGTGACGGCAATCGGCGAGGACGAGGCCTATGCCCCGATCACCGATATGCGCAACATGATGCTGGCCATTGGTGGCGGCCTGTTGGCTATTGCTGCCATTGCCGGGTACTTCTTTGCCCGCTCGGTCAGTGGCCCGATCAGCCGGCTGACCACGACCATGGAAACACTGGCCGAGGGTGATCTGGCCGCCGAGGTGCGCGGGGCAAACCGCACTGACGAAATTGGCGCGATGGCCCGCGCGGTCGAAGTGTTCCGCGAGAATGGTTTGAAAGTGGCGCAGATGACCGAGGCCGAAGCGGCCCAGATCGTGCGCAGTCAGGCCGAGCGCGCCGCCATGATGCAGGACTTGCAGCGCGCCTTTGGTGCGGTAGTCGATGCGGCCATTGCAGGTGACTTCAGCAAGCAGGTGGACGCTCAATTCCCCGATGATGAGCTCAATACGCTGGCTCGCTCGGTCAATAATCTGGTGGCCACGGTCAATCGTGGCGTTGGCGAAACCGGCGAAGTCCTCGCCGCCCTTGCCAATACCGATCTGACGCAGCGCATGACGGGTGATTATGAGGGGGCGTTTGCCAAACTCAAGGTCGACACCAATGCGGTGGCCGACAAGCTCACCGAAGTGGTGGGCCAGCTCAAGGATACCTCGCGGACGCTCAAGGCCGCCACGGGTGAAATCCTCAGTGGTGCCAACGATCTGAGCGAGCGGACAACCAAGCAGGCTGCCACGATTGAGGAAACCTCGGCGACCATGGAGCAGCTGGCAGCAACAGTGCTGGCCAATGCCGAGCGGGCCAGCGAGGCTTCCACAGTGGCCTCGAGCGTGACACGCACCGCCGAAGAGGGTGGTCAGGTGATGCACCAGGCCACGGAGGCCATGGCGCGCATCACCGATAGCTCGGCCAAGATCTCCAATATCATCGGCATGATCGACGACATCGCCTTCCAGACCAATCTGCTGGCGCTGAACGCCTCGGTGGAAGCAGCCCGTGCTGGTGACGCAGGCAAGGGATTTGCTGTGGTGGCCGTGGAAGTGCGGCGCCTGGCGCAGTCGGCGGCTTCAGCCTCGGCGGATGTAAAGGTGCTTGTCGAGCAGTCGGCGAACGAAGTGCAGGGCGGCTCGCGTCTGGTGGCCGATGCGGCGGTCAAGCTGGAGTCCATGCTCAGCGAAGCGCGCTCCTCCAATGCGCTGATGAACGGAATTGCCAAGGAAAGCCGCGAACAGGCCTCCTCGATTGACGAGGTCAATACAGCGGTCCGCACCATGGACGAGATGACCCAGCATAATGCGGCTCTGGTCGAGGAGATCAATGCCGCCATCGAGCAGACCGAAGCGCAGGCCACCGAGCTGGACCGCATCGTGGACATTTTTGCCATTGATGAGGCATCGGCCAAACAGCACAGCCGGGTGCCAATGGCACCTGCGGCTCAGGCGGCCTCGGGCAATGGCTTTGCCGAAGGCGCACGCGGGCTGCAGAACAAACTCAAATCGGTGGCCAAGTCATACCTGTCCAACGGCAGCGCTGCGGTGGACCGCGACTGGAATGAATTCTAGGGGCGCATAACTGGAGATCACGTAACGGGGCCCGCGGGCCCCGTTGTCATGACGGCCTTTGCAACCGGTTTCGGGCGGCAACCTGACGTTAAGAACCCTTGGCTTAACTTGTCTACCATACAAGTCGACGTGTTTTTTCGTCGGGGGGAGCGAGACGTTTTATGAAAGCCATTTCCGGATTTTGGGGTAACATCAAGCTGACAACGGCGATTGCCGGGCTGGTGTTGATGAGCATCACGGTCACCATCGTGGCCTATTCGGTCAACGGCTATTTTGATCTGCGCAAGCAGTCGGTCAATCAGATGATCGCGCAGCAGGACGCCAATTTGCAGGTAGCCGGCACGATCCTGGAAAAGCGCCTGTCCGGGTCGGTTGTCACCTGGGCCGAGGATGGCTCCATTGAGGCGTTCCAGACCTACAACATCCCGTTCTTCCATGATACTGGCGCCATCGACTCGGTGACGCGCATCACCGACGGTGAAGCCGTGATCTTCGGGCTCGACGCCGAGACCAATCAGTTCATCGCCAAGTCCACCAGCTTTGAAGCCGAAGACGGCTCGCGGGTGATTGATTTTGCGCTCGATACGAGTTCGCCCGAGCACGCAGCACTGGCGGCCGCTGAACCCTATTTCGGCACAGTGACGATGCAGGGTACCCGCTTCTTCGGCGCTTTCGAGCCTATCAGTAATCTCAAGGGCGATCTGCTGGGCGGTTTCTTTGTGGGCAGTGATGCAGCACTCGCCGAGGCCGCCGCCAATAGTGCCGTGCCCGGCATGGTGGTGATGGGGCTGGTCCTGATCGCGGTGATGGGCGCAATTTGTCTGGTGATCACACGCCTGCTGATGCGCCCCATTCCCCGAATCGCGGCAGCCATGGAATCCATTGCCGATGGCGACTTTGCCACCGAAGTGCCCTATGTCACCCGCGGCAATGAGCTGGGCGCCATGGCCCGTGCCGTTGAAGTGTTCCGGGCCAATGGCCTTCGGGTGAGCGAAATGACCGAGGCCGAGGCGGCACGGATTATCGCCGATCAGAAAGATCGTCAGGCGATGATGACCGAGTTGCAGTCCGCTTTCGGTCAGGTGGTTGATGCCGCCGTCGCCGGCGATTTCAGCAAGCAGGTGGAAGTCGAATTCCCCGATCCCGAACTGAACGGACTGGCGCGCAGCGTCAATTCGCTGGTCAAGACATTCAATCGGGGTGTGGTGGGCATCGGCCAGGTGCTGGGCGCATTGGCCAATACCGATCTGACCCACCGCATGGAAGGCGAGTATGAGGGCGCCTTTGCCACGCTGAAATCGGACGTCAATGCCGTTGCCGACAAGCTCAATGAAGTGGTTGGCCAGTTGCGCGAGACCTCGGGTACGCTCAAGACAGCGACCGGAGAAATCCTCAGTGGCGCCAATGATCTGAGCGAGCGCACCACCAAGCAGGCTGCCACAATCGAGGAAACCTCCGCCACTATGGAGCAGCTCGCGGCCACGGTTCTGGAAAACGCCCGCAAGGCCGATGAGGCCAGCCGCAAGTCGCAGACTGTTTCGCACACCGCTGAAGAGGGTGGTGCGGTGATGAGCCAGGCGACCGGCGCAATGGAAAAGATCACCAGCTCGTCGGGCAAGATTTCCAACATTATCGGCATGATCGACGACATTGCCTTCCAGACCAATCTGCTGGCGCTGAACGCCTCGGTGGAAGCGGCCCGTGCTGGCGACGCCGGCAAGGGCTTTGCCGTGGTGGCCGTGGAAGTGCGCCGTCTGGCACAATCTGCGGCCTCGGCTTCGGCTGATGTGAAAGTGTTGATCGAGCAGAGTGCCAGCGAAGTTGCTGGCGGCTCCAAGCTGGTGGCCGATGCCGCTGGCAAGCTAGAGGCCATCCTTGAAGGCATTCGTGAGAACAGTCTGGTGATGGAAGGGATTGCACACGACAGCAAGGAACAGGCGTCTTCGATCGAGGAAGTCACTGTTGCCGTGCGGCAGATGGATGAGATGACCCAGCACAATGCGGCGCTGGTCGAGGAGATCAATGCCGCCATTGAGCAGACCGAAGCGCAGGCCGTCGAGCTTGACCGGATCGTGGACGTGTTCGCTGTTGGTGATGATGGCACCCGCCACGCGCGTGCGCCAGAACGCCATCGCGCGCCCGAGCGCCGTGTTGAAGCGACCCCGGTGCGGCAGAAGGCGGCGGCCAAAGCCTATCTCAGTCATGGCAATGCGGCCATTGATCAGGACTGGAACGAGTTCTGATAGCACCCAGCAACCAAAACGACTTCAAAGGGCGCCCGCTGGGCGCCCTTTTTGATGGCCACGCCAAGTCGATCTGCCGCGCGACGCAGACGTTGCGACGAAAGTCCAAGATGAAAACAGCTCCAGGTACGACTGAATTGCGAAGTGCAATCGTTTGCGGCGCGTTGTGGACAACGAACAGTTAATGCCTGTGTCGTATTTTTGCGGTCTGAGGGTTTGATCTACGGGCGCTGTCGAGCGCCGTTTCAGCCCTGTCCGGGGGGGATTTGACATGCGTAAATTTAGCCAGATTTTTGGCAATATCAAAATGACCACAGCAATTGCGGCGCTGGTCATCACATCTATCATTGGCTCGATTGCCGTTGTCTCGGGGGCGATCTATCTCAATCTTCATGCCCAATCGGTCGTCGACAGCGAATTGCAGCAGGATTCCAATCTGGCCGTTGCTTCGACAATTCTGGAGCGGCGTATTTCCGGCTCGGTGCTGAACTGGGCCGAGGACGGGACGATTGATGGCTTCCAGAGCTGGGCCATCCCGCCATTCTACGACAGTGAAATCATTGACTCGGTGACGCGTGTCACCAAGCAGGATGCCACCATTTATGTGCTGGATTCAGCCACCAACACCATGGTCAGCAAGACCACCAGCCTGACTGCCCCTGACGGCGAGCGCGTCCCGGATATGGTGCTCGATGAAGGCAACCCGGCCTATGCGCCGCTGATGGCTGGCGAACGCTATGTCGGCGAACTGAGCGTCAACGGGGTCGAGTATTTTGGGGCCCTGCAGCCGATCGAGAAAATGAGCGGCGAAATCATGGGTGCCATATTTGTTGGCACGCCAATGGCTGCGGTGCAGGCGACGGCAAATGGTGTGCTCACGCTGATCCTGATCGTGGGCGGTGCGGTTACCGTGGCGCTCAGCCTGGTGGGGCTTGTGGCCTCGCACCTGATCACCCGATCCATTCCACGCCTGGGCGGTTCGATGGATGCGATTGCCGAAGGCAATTTCGAGGTTGATGTTCCCTATACCGAGATGGGCAATGAAGTGGGCAACATGGCTCGCGCCGTCGAGGTGTTCCGCCAGAACGGGTTGCGCGTCAGCGAAATGACCGAGGCCGAGGCGGCCCGCATTATCGTGGACCAGGAAAACCGCCAGAAGATGATGAGCGAGCTGCAGGACGCTTTTGGCGTGGTGGTGGACGCCGCCGTCGCGGGCGATTTCACCAAGCAGGTCACCGTCGAATTCCCCGATCCGGAGCTGAATGGGCTGGCCTCGGGCGTCAACAATCTGGTGTCGACCTTCAATCGCGGTGTGGCGGAAATGGGCGAGGTGCTTGGCGCCATGGCCAATACCGACCTGACCGAACGGATGGAAGGCGACTATGAAGGCGCGTTTGCGACCCTCAAGACCAACATCAATGCTGTCGCTGACAAGCTGACCGAGGTGATCAGTCAGCTGCGTCATACATCGGGCTCGCTCAAGACGGCGACCGGCGAGATCCTGTCGGGTGCCAATGATCTGAGCGAACGCACCACCAAGCAGGCCGCAACAATCGAGGAAACCTCGGCTGCCATGGAACAGCTGGCGACCACTGTGCTCAAGAATGCTGATCGGGCCAAGGAAGCCAGCAGCAATGCCGCGCAGGTTACCCGTACCGCTGAAGAAGGCGGCGAGGTGATGGACAACGCGACGCTGGCCATGGAGCGGATCACCGAATCCTCGGGCAAGATCTCCAACATTATCGGCATGATCGACGACATCGCCTTCCAGACCAATCTGCTGGCGCTGAACGCCTCGGTTGAAGCGGCCCGTGCTGGTGATGCGGGCAAGGGCTTTGCCGTGGTGGCCGTGGAAGTGCGCCGTCTGGCGCAGTCGGCGGCCAGCGCATCGAGCGAAGTCAAAGTGCTCATCGAGCAGTCGGCGGACGAAGTCAGTTCCGGCTCAAGGCTGGTCAGCGATGCTGCCGGCAAGCTGCGCAGCATGCTTGAAGCGGCCCGTGGCAATAACAGCCTGCTGGAATCGATCTCCAATGACAGCCGTGAACAGGCGTCAGCGATCGAGGAAGTGACCACCGCGGTGCGGACCATGGACGAGATGACCCAGCACAATGCGGCACTTGTCGAGCAGACCAATGCGGCGATTGAGCAGACCGAGGCGCAGGCAACCGAGCTGGATCGCATCGTGGAGGTGTTTCAGATCGGACCCCTGCAGGGTCAGGGCGCGCAGCGCGAGCAGCAGGACGCGCGGGCCCTGCAGAACCGTCTGGTCTCTGCTTCTCCTCATCTGGGTACACACGGCAATGCCGCCCTGGCAGAGGATTGGGACGAAATCTGACCGCTCTAACAATTGCACGATGATCGTCCCCGTTATGCCTCAGGCATGGCGGGGATTTTCTTTTGAGGCCAAGTCTTTCAGAATTATTTGTTTGTTGCCAGCACGATAGAACGCTGCTTGCGCGCGCTGGCCGTATTAAACACTCAGTTAATCGAGACCTGATAATTTTGCACATTAATTAGGCGCGACACTTGAGTGCAGCGCGCAGGTATTAGGGCAAATGGTATGATCAAGCGCGTTGGCCAATTCTTTGGCAATATCAAGTTGACCACCATGATCGCCGCTTTGGTGATTTCAGCGATTATCGTTTCGGTGTCGGTTGTTTCGGCGGCGATATACATCAATCTGAGCGCGTCGACCAATGATACGGCGATGGCGCAGCAGATCACCAATCTCAAGGCGGCGGCAACCATTCTTGAGGGCAGTCTGCCGGGCGCAGAAGTGCAATGGGCCGAGAACGGCGATCTTGCCGGGATCCAGACCTGGAGCATGCCGCGCCGCTTTATCGATAACGGGCTGGTGGATTCCATCGCCCGGGTGACAGGCGAGGCTGCCACGATCTTTGGCTGGGATGAAACCGAGCAGGATTTCATCCGCATGACCACGACCATTGAAGATGCCGCTGGCGAGCGCATTCTGGGTACGCCGCTGGGCAAGGATGGTGCTGTCTATAAATCGATGATGGAAGGCGTCACCTATTTCGGCGAGGCTTCGATTGTCGGGCGCCCCTATTTTACCGCCTATCAGCCGATCCTTGATCAGGGTGGCGTGGTTTCGGGCATCCTGTTTGTTGGTATCGACAAGGCTGCGGTTGAAGCGGTGATCTACGATACGCTCAACGTCTTGCTGGTGGTTGGCTTGGCCGCGCTGGTGGTGCTTGGCGCGATTGGCTACATGCTCTCGCGCCTGATGATGGCGCCGGTGCCACGCCTGGCAAAGACCATGAAAATTGTTGCCGATGGCGATTTCGCTGCCGAAGTCGCCTACGCCGACCGCGGCAATGAAATTGGCGAGATGGCCCGGGCCGTCGAGATCTTCCGTCAGAACGGCCTCAAGATGAGCGAAATGACTGAAGAAGAGCGGGCCGCCTCAGTGCGTCGCCGCGAAGAGCGGACGGACATGATGGTGGCGCTGCAGGCGGCGTTTGGCGAAGTGGTCGATGCCGCTATTGCGGGCGACTTTTCCAAGCGCGTGCATGCCCAGTTCCCCGATGAGGAGCTCAACTCGCTGGCGACCAGCGTTAACAGCCTGGTTGAGACAGTGGATCGCGGTATTGGCGAGACCGGCACAGTGCTTGGCGCCCTGGCCAATACGGACCTGACCAAGCGCATGACCGGCACCTATAACGGCGCCTTTGCGCGGTTGCAGACCGACACCAATGCGGTAAGCGAAAAACTCACCGAGGTGGTTGGCAATGCCAAGCAGATTTCGGGTGCGCTCAAGCAAGCCACGGGTGAAATCCTTTCGGGTATGAACGATCTGAGTGAGCGGACCACCAAGCAGGCCGCGACAATTGAGGAAACCTCGGCCGCCATGGAGCAATTGGCTGCGACGGTATCTGAAAATGCCCGCATGGCCGAAGACGCCAACAGCAAGGCACAGACAGTGTCAGGCAGTGCGACCCAGAGCGGCGAGACAATGGCTGAGGCCAATGCGGCCATGGAGCGGATCACCAATTCGTCGGCCAAGATCTCCAACATTATCGGCATGATCGACGACATCGCTTTCCAGACCAATCTGCTGGCGCTGAACGCCTCGGTGGAAGCGGCACGGGCTGGCGATGCCGGCAAGGGTTTTGCCGTGGTAGCCGTGGAAGTGCGTCGTCTGGCGCAGTCGGCCGCCAGCGCATCGGCCGACGTCAAGGCATTGGTGGAGCAGAGTGCCAGCGAGGTTTCCGGCGGCTCCAAGCTGGTGTCCAACGCGGCCAACCAGCTGACCGCCATGCTCGATGCTGTCAACGAGAACGCCGCGCTGATGCAGGCCATTGCCAAGGCGAGCCGCGATCAGGCTTCGGCCATTGACGAGGTGTCGGTTGCTGTGCGGACCATGGATGAAATGACCCAGCACAATGCGGCGCTGGTTGAGCAGACCAATGCGGCGATTGAGCAGACCGAGGCCCAGGCCAGTGAACTGGACCGGGTCGTGGATGTGTTCACCATCGTGGAGGGTGCGGCACGACCGGTGGTCCGCAACTCCAGGCCAGATACAGTGGCGCCGACGGGTATCGTGGACAAGGTCCGTTCGGCGGCGCAGTCCTATCTCAGCAATGGCAATGCGGCGATCGCCAAGGACTGGAACGAGTTCTGATTACCCTACATATCACTGCACGAAAATGGGCGCCGCGAGGCGCCCATTGTCATTTGTGCCCGTCCGTCACGAGTTGGTTTACCGGGGCTTAAGATCAGTGCGTTATTTTATTCTACAGAAGCACTTAAATGGCGCGATGGGAACCGCGCCACACGGTGCGCCCCAATCGAAACTGTCATCAACCGTACGTGGACGCGTCAAACCATACGCAGGATAAAATGCCCAAACTCAGTATCGCGATGCGAATCTACGTTCTGGTTGCACTCGCTTTGATTACCCTGGGCCTGATGGCCTTTATGAGTATTACCCAGTTGAATTCGACCCGTCAGGATTTGCGCCAGGCCGAGTTGGTGTCGATCACCGATTCCGCTCAGTCCATCGTCAAGGCGCAGTTTGAGCTCAGCCAGGCCGGTGGCGCGACCGTTAAAGAAGCGCAATTGGCAGCAAAAGAAGCGCTTCGGGCCATGCGCTATCGCGGCAATGAATACATGTTCGTGTTTGACGATACCGGCGTGATGCTGATGCATCCCATGAAACCGGTACTCGAGAACACCAATCAGCTGGGTCTGGAAGATCCTAATGGCAAGAAAATCTTCCAGGAGATGATCAATGTTACCAAGGCTGACGGCGCCGGCTTCGTCGACTATCTGTGGCCACGAGGGCAGGAAGTCGAGCCCGTCGAGAAGCTGAGCTACTCGACCTATTTTCAGCCTTGGGGCTGGATCATCGGCACGGGCATCTACATCGACGATTTGAAGAGGGCCGCTTTTGACACCATGGTCATGCAGGCAGCCATTGGTGGCGGCATCTCGCTGGTCGTGTTGCTGCTGGCATCGCTGATCGCCCGTTCAATCACCAAGCCCGTCGCGAAGCTGACCGGCACGATGCGCTCGCTGGTTGGCGGGGATTTTGATGTTGAGGTTGATGGTCAGAACCGTCGCGACGAAATCGGCGACATGGCGCGGGCCGTTGAGGTGTTCCGTGAAAATGGCCTCAAGGTTGCCAATATGACCGAGGCCGAGGCTGCGCGTATTATTGCCGAAGAGCAGCAGCGTCGGACCATGATGACCGAGTTGCAGGGTGCCTTTGGTGATGTGGTGGACTCCGCGATTGCGGGCGATTTCACCAAGCGGGTGGATGCGGAATTCCCGGATCCCGAACTGAACACGCTGGCAGGCAGCGTCAACAGCCTGGTGGCGACAGTCGAGCGGGGTCTGAACGAAACGGGCCACGTGCTCAAGGCTTTGGCCAATACCGATCTGACCGAACGCATGACCGGTGACTACAAGGGCGCTTTTGCGGCGCTGCAGTCTGACACCAATGCGGTGGCTGATCGGTTGACCGATGTGGTTGATCGTCTGCGCAATACTTCGCAGTCGCTGCGTACGGCAACGGGCGAGATCCTGGCCGGTGCCAATGATCTGAGCGAACGCACCACCAAGCAGGCTGCCACCATTGAAGAAACCTCGGCCGCCATGGAACAGCTGGCCAGCACCGTGCTGCAGAATGCCGATCGCGCCAAGGATGCCAGCGTCAATGCCAGCAAGGTCACCCAGACTGCCGAAGAGGGTGGTCAGGTGATGGAAAAGGCCAACCAGGCCATGACGGCGATCGAGACCAGCTCGGGCAAGATCTCCAACATTATCGGCATGATTGACGATATCGCCTTCCAGACCAATCTGCTGGCGCTGAACGCTTCGGTTGAAGCGGCTCGTGCCGGTGATGCCGGCAAGGGCTTTGCCGTGGTGGCCGTTGAAGTGCGCCGTCTGGCGCAGTCGGCGGCCTCGGCTTCGGCTGATGTGAAGGTGCTGATCGAACAGTCGGCTGGCGAAGTGGATCTGGGTTCGCGCCTGGTGTCGGATGCGGCAGCGCGACTGACCAGCATGCTGGATGCGGCCCGCGCCAATAACCAGCTGATGGAAGGCATTGCCCGCGAAAGCCGCGAACAGGCCTCGGCCATTGAAGAGGTCACCGTTGCCGTCCGGTTGATGGACGAGATGACCCAGCACAATGCGGCGCTGGTAGAAGAAACCAATGCCGCCATCGAGCAGACCGAAGGTCAGGCGAGCGAGCTCGACGAGATCGTGGCGGTATTCACCACTGCCGGCTCATCAGCCAAGCGCGTCACGCCCAAACTGGCACCTGCGAGCAAGGCGCCACCGAGGGCGGAGGCGCCGGTCCGCAAGGCCGCAGCGCAATATCTCAGCCACGGCAACGCTGCAGTGTCCACGGACTGGAACGAGTTCTAGGGTCGGTCCAGACCAGAGCATTTTCAGTGGGCGCCGAAAGGCGCCCACTTTTTTTTGCGCAGAGCCAGAGTTTACCGGGCTTTAAGGCGGATTCGATAAATTGTTCCCGAGGGGAAATTTAAACGTCGGTGTTCAGCCGGTTCGTGTCAGTTGCGACCCTTGTCGTGAATGTCGCCGACTGCGGTGGGCCCTCGCAACTCAAAGTCTGAACCGAATGCCAAAACTCAGTATCGTCAGCCGAATTTATGCTTTGGTGGCGCTTTCGCTCGTCACCCTGGGCCTGATGGCCTTCATGGGCACCAGCCAGCTCAACTCCACGCGCGAAGATCTGCGCCATGCCGAGCTGGAATCCATCACCGAGGCGGCGATGTCGATCGTCAAATCACAGTACGAACTGAGTGAGTCTGGCGCGGTCAGCGTCGAGCTTGCCCAGGCCGCCGCAAAGGAAGCCGTACGCGCCATGCGCTATCGCGGCACCGAATACCTGTTCATTTTTGATGATGCTGGCCAGTTGGTGATGCACCCGATCGCTCCGCAATTGGAGGGCACCAGCCAGCTTGAGCTGGAAGACCCCACCGGCAAGCGGTTCTTCGCCGAGATCCTCGCCAAGACCAAGGCCAACGGCACCGCGTTTGTCGATTATCTTTATACCCGTGGGCAAGAGGAAGAACCTGTCGAAAAGGTGACCTATGCGTCCCATTTCAAGCCCTGGGGCTGGTCGATTGCGACCGGTATCTACGTAGATGATCTTAAGGAAGCTGCCTTTGAAACCAATGTGATGCAGGGCGCCATTGGCGGCGGTATCTCGTTGATCGTTCTGCTGGTAGCCGGGTTGATCGGACGCTCGATCACCAAGCCACTCTCAAAGCTGACCAAGACCATGCGCTCGCTGGTGGCCGGTGACTTCAGTGTTGAGGTTGAAGGCCAGACACGCGGTGACGAAGTCGGCGATATGGCGCGGGCGGTGGAAGTGTTCCGTGAGAATGGCCTGAAGGTGAGTGAGATGACCGAGGCGGAAGCGGCGCGTATTGTCGCCGACGAAGCCCAGCGCCGCACCATGATGACTGAATTGCAGGGCGCCTTTGGTGAAGTTGTGGATTCCGCGATTGCTGGTGACTTCAGCAAGCGCGTGAACGCTGAATTCCCCGATCCCGAGCTGAACACGCTGGCGGGCAGCGTCAATAGCCTGGTGGCGACCGTCGAACGCGGTCTGGACGAAACCGGTCACGTGCTCAAGGCACTGGCCAATACCGATCTGACCGAACGCATGAGCGGTGAATATCAGGGCGCTTTTGCTGCCCTGCAGTCTGACACCAATGCGGTGGCTGATCGCCTCACCGATGTGGTGGAGCGCCTCAAGAGCACCTCGCAGTCGCTGCGCACGGCAACAGGCGAAATCCTGGCTGGTGCAAACGATCTGAGCGAACGCACCACCAAGCAGGCGGCGACCATCGAGGAAACCTCGGCGACCATGGAACAGCTGGCCAGCACCGTGCTGCAGAATGCTGATCGCGCCAAGGATGCCAGTGCCAATGCCAGCGCAGTTACCCGTACCGCTGAGGAAAGCGGCGAGGTGATGCAGAAGGCCAATGAGGCGATGACGGCGATCGAAACCAGCTCGGGCAAGATCTCCAACATTATCGGCATGATTGATGACATCGCCTTCCAGACCAATCTGCTGGCGCTGAACGCTTCGGTTGAAGCGGCGCGCGCCGGTGATGCGGGCAAGGGTTTTGCCGTGGTTGCTGTCGAAGTGCGCCGCCTGGCGCAGTCGGCAGCGGCCGCATCGGCTGACGTGAAGGTGCTGATCGAGCAGTCGGCTGGTGAAGTCGGCCTGGGTTCGCGTCTGGTTTCCGATGCAGCTGGTCGTCTGACCAGCATGCTGGAAGGCGCTCGCGCCAATAACCAGCTGATGGAAGGCATTGCCCGCGAAAGCCGCGAGCAGGCATCGGCCATCGAAGAGGTCAATGTCGCTGTCCGGCTGATGGATGAGATGACCCAGCACAATGCGGCACTGGTTGAAGAAACCAATGCGGCAATCGAGCAGACCGAAGGTCAGGCGAGCGAGCTCGACCAGATCGTGGCGGTGTTCACAACGTCGGGCTCGTCCGGTCAGCGGATGGCGCCAAAGCCAACTGCTGCACCAAAGGGAGCGCCTCGCGCTGCCGCGCCCGCCCGCAAGGCTGCCGCGCAGTATCTCAGTCACGGCAACGCAGCGGTTTCGGCCGACTGGAACGAATTCTAGACTGATCGAAAATTTGACCTGACAGGGGGCGGTTGTGGATATCCACAACCGCCGTTTTTCGTTTGTTTTGTGATGGTTGGCTGACAAAGCTGAAAGCGCTTCGTTAACCAATAGCTGAGTAGAGTTTTAGACGACATGACCGCGGAGAGGAGCTGCGGGCATGCCTTGTTACAAGGCAGTATTGCCGCAACTCCGGAAGTCTCCATGCCCCAGTTGAAACTTGCCTTCAAATTGCCCGCCATGGTGGTGATCATCGCTTTGGCGACAGGTGCCGGTCTGGGTCTGGCGGCCTATTTTGCTGGCAATGCCATTGTCACTCAGCAGGCTGAGCAGCGTCTGTCGGCGGCCGCGTCAAATGCGACGTCGGCGCTGTCGGCCTATCTCAAGGAAGTCTCCGAGGATCTGACGCTGTTTGCGGGGCGTGCCGAAATCGCTGCCAATATCGATCTGTTCTCCGGCGCCATGCGCTCGCTCAAAGGTCAGGGTGACCCGACTGAGCTGCTGCAGGATGCCTATATTACGCAGAACCCAAACGCCGCTGGCGAACGCCTGCTGCTCGATAGTTCGGACAAGTTGCCGGTCTATGATCTGCACCACCGCGCGCTGCATTCTGATTTCCGCGACCTGCTACTCAAGCGCGGTTACTACGACATTTTCCTGTTTGATACCGATTTCAACAATGTCTATTCGGTCACCAAGGAAGCCGATTTCGGCACCAATTTTGCCGAGAACGGCGGGCCATGGGCTGAATCTGGACTGGGCAAGGTGGTGCGCGCCGCCATGGCCGCAGAGGCCGGTCAGGTCTTCCTGACCGATTTTGCGGCCTATGGTCCGAGTGCGGGAGCGCCAGCAAGCTTTATCGCGACGCCGGTTTACGATCAGGGCTGGCTGATCGGGGTGATCGCCTATCAAATGTCCTCAACCCGTATTGGCGCGGTGCTGAACCGTACGCAGGGGCTTGGCGAAACCGGTGAAATGTTCCTGGTTGGCCAGGACAATCTGGTGCGCAATGACGCGCAGGGCACGCCTGAGAATGACGTGTTTACGCTCAAGCTCGAAGGCTCCGCGGTCACTGCGGCCCTTGGGGGCACGGCGGCAATGGCGCCGCTCGAGCATCATCAGGGCGCTGCCTATGTGGCGGCCAGTGAACCGCTGAGCTTTGGCGGCGTTGACTGGGCTGTCGTGGCGCTTGAAAGCCAGGCCGATATTGCGGCGCCTTCGGCGGGTCTGCGCAATACCATGCTGGGGATTGGCGCGATCATGCTGGTGCTGGCGGCCATTGTCAGCGTGCTGCTGGCCCGCACCATTACCCGGCCTGTTTCGCGCCTGACGGATGCCATGGCCGAGATTGCCGATGACAAGTTCGAGCTGGTCGTGCCCGGTCTCGAGCGCGCCGATGAGCTGGGCTATATGGCCGAAGCGGTCGAAGTGTTCCGCAGCAATGGCCTCAAGATGCGCGATCTGCGCGCGGCCGAGCTGGATATGAGCGACGAACGCGCCGGTCAGGTGCGGGTTATCCAGAATCTGCAGCGCGATATCGGTGTTGTGGTCAGTGCTGCGATTGATGGCGACTTTTCACAGCGTCTGGCGGCTGATCAGACTGACGCCGATCTGCGCCAGCTGGCCAGTAACGTCAACGCGCTGGTCGATACGGTCGACCGTGGTCTGAATGAAACCGGCACCGTGCTGGCGGCGCTGGCCCGTGCCGACCTCAGCGTGCGGATGCATGGCGAGTACAAGGGTGCTTTTGGTCAGCTCAAGTCGGACACCAATGCCGTGGCCGAGCAGCTCAGCGATATCGTCATGCAATTGCGTGACACCTCGGGTGCGCTCAAGACGGCGACAGGTGAAATTCTTTCCGGTGCCAATGATCTTTCCGAGCGCACGACGCGTCAGGCAGCGACTATTGAAGAAACCTCAGCGGCGATCGAGCAGCTCAGCCGCACCGTGCTGGACAACGCCAATGAGGCCGATGCGGCCAGCCGTCAGGCACATTCGGTTTCCGGCGATGCGGAAGCCAGTGGCGCGGTGATGGGGCAGGCGACGGCCGCGATGGATCGCATCACGCAGTCTTCGGCCAAGATCTCCAACATTATCGGCATGATTGATGACATCGCTTTCCAGACCAATCTGCTGGCGCTGAACGCGTCGGTTGAAGCGGCTCGCGCTGGCGATGCCGGTAAGGGTTTTGCCGTGGTGGCGGTGGAAGTGCGGCGTCTGGCACAGTCGGCAGCGTCCGCTTCGGCTGACGTCAAGGCACTGATCGAACAGAGTGCTGTCGAAGTCGATGGCGGGTCGCGTCTGGTGGGTGATGCCGCTGAACGTCTGGTGGCAGTCCAGGAAGCGATCAAGTCCAACGCCCTCTTGCTGCAGGGTATCGCCCGCGCCAGCCGCGAGCAGGCGTCCTCAATCGACGAAGTCACCGTCGCGGTGCGGCAGATGGACGAAATGACCCAGCATAATGCGGCGCTGGTTGAGGAAACCAACGCGGCCATCGAGCAGACTGAAGCCCAGGCCAGCGAACTTGATCGGGTGATCAGCGTGTTCACGCTGGAGCCAAGGGCTGGTGATGAACATGGCTACGCACCGCCACCGCGCCTCAAATTTGCCTCGGGTGGCTAATCACCAGCGCGCGTTCTGAACGACTTAAAGGGTGCCCTTGGGCACCCTTTACTTTTGTCTGCTACCGGCGCCTTCACTGAACATTAACCACGCTGCAATAGCTTTCGTGGTGGACGCAGATCTTATCGCTGCGCAGGTCGCCCTGCGCTTACGGATCGATCGTTCATGCTCAATCCAATGCCGATACAAGCCAAAGCCCACCGGACAGTATTTCGTCCGGCGGCCCGTCATGACGCGCTGGCGGCGCGCATCCTATTTCATAGCTATTCGATTTTCTTGGACCAGTTGACGCGCCAGTGCTTGGCGGCGGCCGGGGGCTGGAGGGCCTGTAATGAATGGACTTTTTTCGCGTATCAACAATGACGAGCGAGCCAAGGTTGACGCGATCATGCGCAGCCAGGCGGTTATCGAATTCCAGCTGGATGGGACGATATTGAGCGCCAACGAGAATTTCCTCGGCGCGCTTGGCTACAGGCTCGATGAGATCGTCGGCAAGCATCACCGTATGTTTGTTGATCCAGACGATGCGAAATCAGCAGCGTACAAGCAATTCTGGAGTGATCTGGCAGCGGGAAAGTTCCAGTCTGCAGCCTATAAGCGGATTGCCAAAGGTGGCCGCGAGATCTGGATTCAGGCGACCTATAACCCGGTTCTGGACAAGGCGGGCAAGCCGATCAAGGTCATCAAGTTCGCCACCGACATTACGGAACAGACCAACCGCGCCGCAGACCATGAAGCGCAGATTGCGGCCATCTCGCGCGTACAGGCCGTGATCGAATTCAATCTTGATGGCAGCGTGCGCAACGCCAATGAGAATTTTCTCCAGACGGTGGGTTATGGTCTCACCGAAATTGTTGGCAAGCACCACAGCATGTTTTGTGACCCAGGCTACGCCAAGTCGACGGAATACAAGCAATTCTGGGAGCGATTGCGTGCCGGCGAATATGTGGCGGCCGAGTTCCAGCGCTTTGGCAAGGGGGGGCGGGAAGTCTGGATCCAGGCGTCTTACAACCCGGTGCTGGATGCACGCGGCAAGCCGGTCAAGGTGATCAAGTTTGCCACTGACATCACGGCCCGCAAACGCGATGAACGCATCTGCGGCGAACTCACCAGCAGTCTGACCAAGATGGCGGAAGGCGATCTGACGGGGCGGATCGATACCCAGTTCTCGGGCCAGTTCGAGCAATTGCGATTGGCCTTCAACCAGTCGCTGATGCGTCTGACCGATATTGTCGTCAGTCTGCGCGGGACATCGAGGGCACTCAAGACCGCGACCAGCGAAATTCTCAGTGGTGCCAATGACCTGTCTGAACGCACCACCCGGCAGGCAGCCACAATTGAGCAGACATCGGCCTCGGTTGAGCAGCTTTCGGCTGTCGTGCTCGACAATGCCAAACGGGCAGCTACGGCTAGCCAGAAAGCACGAGACGTTTCGAGCAATGCCACCCAGGGCGGCGCTGTTATGAAGGATGCCAATGGGGCAATGGCGGCCATTGAGCTAAGTTCAGGCAAGATCTCCAAAATTATCGGCATGATCGACGATATCGCCTTCCAGACCAATCTACTGGCGCTGAACGCGTCGGTTGAAGCGGCGCGTGCCGGTGATGCCGGCAAGGGCTTTGCGGTGGTGGCTGTCGAAGTGCGCCGGCTTGCGCAATCGGCAGCTGATGCGTCCAACGACGTCAAAGCACTGATCGAGGCGAGCGCCAAAGAGGTCTCGACTGGCTCGCGGCTGGTTGGTCAGGCCGCCGAGAAGTTGCTCGATATTCTGAACGGGGCGCAGGAAAGCTCAGCGTTGATCGATTCCATCGCGCAGGCTAATCAGGCGCAGTCGTCCTCTTTGGACGAGGTCTCGATTGCGGTACGTCAGATGGACGAAATGACCCAACATAACGCGGCACTGGTCGAGCAGACCAATGCGGCGATCGAGCAGACCGAAGCCCAGGCCAGCGAGTTGGACGTTATCGTCGACGTTTTCAAAATGTCTGACAGTGCCCCCTCGGCTTCACGCAAGCCACGCTCGATCGCGGCATAGGCAGGGCAGATGCCAACCGGCGCTGTTGCTGACAGGTCTTGTCAGCAGCGGCGTTGGAGGGTGAGATGCGGTCAGTAGCGCCGCGTTCCGTCCAAGCCGGGAGCACCTGTCATGCTGACCACTGTTGTCGACCCGGTCTATTCCGATGATTTTGCCTGCCTGGTGGCGCCGCTGCCGCCCGCCATCGTTGAGCGGACGGCGCGACTGGTTGCAGTGATCGCCGCCCATCCGGGGTTGAGCGGCAAGGTGATGAAGGGCTGGAAGTCGGTCAATTTCCGTCACGCGATTGCAGGGCATGTCTGTTCGGTGTTTCCCCACGATGATCGGGTGTCGCTGTATTTCGAACATGGCCGCCAACTCGACCGGGCAGAGGGGTTGCTGGAAGGGGACGGGCTCAGGAAGGGGCGCTATCTGCGGCTGATGCCCGATGATGACATTCCCGTCGATGCCATCGGCATTCTGCTCAGCGAAGCCATTGCCCTGTTTGCCTGAAGCTGCTTGAACAGCGTCATACGCTGGAGGATGGCATGGCAAAGATTGGCCTGGTGGCGCATGACGACAAGAAGGACGAATTGTGCGTCTGGGCGGCGCGTCACAAAAAGAAGCTCTCTGAGCACCAATTGTGGGGCACCGGTACAACCGGCAGCCGGATCATCCAAGCCACGGGTCTGCCGGTAGGCCTGCTCAAGAGCGGTCCACTGGGCGGCGATCAGCAATTGGGTGCGATGATTGCCGAGGGACGGCTGGACGTTCTAATCTTCTTTATCGACCCGCTATCGGCTCAGCCACACGATGTCGACGTCAAGGCACTGACCCGCCTGGCGACCCTTTACGACGTGATGTGTGCCAATAATGAAGCCACTGCCAACGCTGTGCTGGCGTATCTGTGACCACAACCCCCCGGTTTGCGCTGGCTTTAGGTTGACCGTTTGTCCGCCTTATGAGCAGATGCCGCAAAATCGCCCGGATTAAACCGGGCACCCTTGGCTTCAGGAATCGGGACGGATTTGGTGTCCTCTGACTTGGTTATCGACGTTCGCAACGTCACGAAACATTTCGGCGGCCTCACCGCTGTCAACAATTGCTCGCTCTCGGTGCGGCGCGGATCAGTCACCGGACTGATCGGGCCCAATGGCGCGGGCAAGTCCACGTTGTTCAACATCGTGGCCGGCAATATCGTGCCTGATCAAGGCGCGGTGATCTTTGACGGCGCTGATGTAACCGGCCTGGCGCCGCATGAGCTATTTCGCACCGGCATGCTGCGCACCTTCCAGATTGCGCATGAGTTTTCCAATATGACGGCGCTGGAAAACCTGATGATGGTGCCCGGCGATCAGCCTGGCGAGTATCTGGGCAATGCCTGGTTCCGTCCCGGCATTTCCAAATCCCGCGAGACCGAAGTGCGCAAGAAAGCGCTCGACGTCATCGACTTCCTCAAGCTGGGCCATGTGCGCAACGAGCTGGCAGGTAATCTGTCGGGCGGGCAGAAGAAGCTGCTTGAGCTGGGGCGCACCATGATGGTGGACGCCAAGGTGGTTCTGCTCGACGAGGTCGCCGCTGGCGTCAACCGCACGTTGCTCAATGATCTGGCCGCCAATATCGAGCGGATGAACCGCGAGTTGGGCTATACCTTCTTTGTCATCGAGCATGACATGGATCTGATCGGACGGCTGTGCGACCCGGTGATCGTGATGGCGCAGGGCGAAAAGATCGCCGAGGGCCCGATGGCCGAAATCCGCGCCAACCCGGCCATTGTCGAGGCCTATTTCGGCACCCCGGTGGAGACTGCGTAATGGCGTTGATTGAACTCAAGCACGTCGTTGGCGGGTATGGCGGCGCGCCGATCCTCAATGGCGTGGACATGGCTATCGACCAGTCTGATATCGGCGTGATCGTGGGGCCCAATGGCGCGGGCAAGTCCACCACGCTCAAAGCGATCTTTGGCCTGCTCAAGGTGACTGGCGGAACGATTGAATTTGATGGCGAGGATGTCGCCAATTCGCTGCCCGACAAGCTGGTGCCCAAGGGGCTGAGCTTTGTGCCGCAGGAAAAGAACGTGTTCACGTCCATGAGCGTGGAAGAAAACCTTGAAATGGGTGCCTTCACACGGCGGGACAATTTCGCCGAGACCATGGAATGGGTCTACGAGATGTTCCCCGTGCTGGCCGAGAAGCGGCGCCAGCCAGCAGGCGAGCTTTCGGGCGGCCAGCGGCAGATGGTGGCCATGGGCCGCGCTTTGATGAGCAAGCCGCGTCTGCTGATGCTCGATGAACCCTCTGCGGGGCTGTCGCCGCGTTATGTTATCGAAATCTTCGAGACCATTGTGCGCGTCAATGCCGAAGGCGTCGGCATCCTCATGGTCGAGCAGAATGCGCGCCAGGCGCTGGCATTTGCCTCCAAGGGCTTCGTCCTTGCGGGCGGGCAAAACCGTTTCACCGGCACGGGGGCTGAACTCATCGCCGATCCCGAAGTCGCCAAAAGTTTCCTCGGGGGCTGAGCCGTGACCGAATTTATCTTCTTTCTCAATCAGGTGGTGATTTCCGGCGCCGTGCTGGGCTGCATCTATGCGCTGGGCGCGGTGGGGATCACGCTGATTTTCGGCATTCTGCGGTTCGCCCATTTTGCCCATTCCGAGCTGATGACGTCAGGCGCGTTCTTTGCCTTTCTGCTGGCCGGGCTGTTTGCCAGTTGGGGTATTGTTACGCCCATTCCAACCGGCTTCGTCGTGCTGCCGCTGGCCATGGCGCTGACGGCTCTGCTGGCTCTGGGGATCGACAAGGGCTTTTATGCGCCGTTGCGCAAGCGGGGCGCCAAGCCCGTCATCCTGCTGATCGCCTCGATCGGCGTGACGCTGATGGTGCAGGGCCTGATCCGCCTGTTCTTTGGTGCCGGCAGCTATTCGTTCTTTGAAAACGAGAGCAAGGAAATCTTCCGCATCGATACCAGCTTCCTGGGGTCCACCCGGCCTCTGGTGATGACCGAGCCACAGGTGCTGATGATCGTGGTCACCATCATCTCGGTGCTGGCGCTGCATCTGTTCCTGACGCGCTCGCGTCTGGGCAAGGCAATGCGCGCCATGGCAGACAATGCCGATCTGGCCCAGGTGTCAGGCATCAACACCGCGCTGGTCGTGCGGGTAACGTGGATCGTGGCGGGCGCTCTGGCCTGTATGGCTGGAACCATGCTGGCGCTGGACGTGACGCTGAAGCCCGATCTGGCCTTCAACATCATCATTCCAATCTTTGCCGCGGCCATCGTTGGTGGCCTTGGTCAGGCCTATGGCGCCATTGCCGGTGGCCTGCTGATCGGCTTTGCGGAATCGCTGGCGGTGTTCAACTGGACCATGGTGCTGCGGCCGCTCAACGGGGTGCTGCCGGACTGGCTGCAATTGCCCAATACGCTGGCGCTGGTGCCGACTGAGTACAAGCTGACCGTCGCCTTCGTTATTCTGGTGGTTGTGCTGCTGGTGCGCCCCACGGGCATCTTCAAGGGAGCCTCGTCATGATGCGGCGTTCGCTGACCCTGTTTGCCGGCCTGTTCGTGCTGATCCTGGTGGTCGGCTGGATGATGGGCCTGCCCTTCACCTCAAGCCGGCTGGTGGAAGCCACCGCCTACTCACTGATCGCGCTGGGCCTGAATATCCAGTGGGGTTATGGCGGGCTGTTCAACTTCGGCATTATGGGTTTTCTGATGCTGGGCGGGTTTGCCGTCACCTTCATCTCCTATCCCATCAATCCTGATTTCTGGGGCTCGGATGGCCCCATGATGCTGGGCCGGGCAGCGCTGGCATTCGGCGCCGGTGCCTTGCTGATCTATGGCGCGCGGCGGAGCCATCGTCTTGGCGTGCGCGGCGGCTGGAAGACTTTTGTGACCGTGCTGGCATGGTTTGTTGCCTATTGCCTCTATCGTAGCCAGATCGACCCGGCAGCGGCCTATATTGAAGACACGGCGGGCTTTGTCGGCGGCCTTGGCATCAATCCGGTCGTTGGCTGGCTGTTCGGTGGCGTCCTTGCTGCTGGCGTGGCTTATATCGTGGGCAAGATCGCGCTGGGTCTGCGTACCGACTATCTGGCCATTGCCACGATCGGCATTTCGGAAATCATCCGTGCGCTGATCAAGAACATGGACTGGCTGACCCGCGGTACGCTGACCGTGTCGCCGGTGCCCTGGCCCACGCCATTGCCACAGGATTATCAGGCCAGTGGTGTTGATCAGATCAGCGCGCTGCTGCTGGCGCGCGGTGGCTATCTGGCGCTGGGGCTGGTGGTGCTGGCCGCAGTCATCTGGCTGGTGTCACGTGCCTATGCAGGTCCCTGGGGCCGCATGATGCGGGCCATTCGTGACAACCACATTGCTGCAGCGTCGATGGGCAAGAATATCAAGGCGCGGCAGCTCGAGATCTTCATCCTTGGCTCGGTGCTGATGGGTATCGGCGGAGCCATGCTGGTCAGCTTTACGCAGATCTTTGATCCGTCGAGCTATCAGCCGATCAACCACACCTTTCTGATCTGGGTCATGATCATTGTCGGCGGTGCTGGCAATAATTGGGGCGCGGTCTTTGGTGCGGTGTTGATCTGGATGGTCTGGGTGATTTCCGAACCCCTGGCCAAGGCGATCTTTGAGACCGTCAGCTTCTGGTCCACCAGCATGGGCTGGCCCGAGATCCCGGAAATTGAGTCACGTTCAGCGCAGATGCGGGTGTTCGTGCTGGGGCTGGTGATTACCATCGCCCTGCGCTACGCGCCAAAGGGTCTGATCCCCGAACAGGTGCGGCGCGAGGGCTAAGGCCCTGGCGCGCCCGCTACGCGCGGGCACTCACCCAAAGCCAGCTCGTTGGCAGCTTGTCATAGCCGCTGCCAGGGCGTGCGCTGATGCTCAGGCTTTGCCAATTGGCGGCCGCTTGGAAGTGGCTCTCAAGCGTGGCTTGGTCGGGATAGTTGTAATAGCGCCCGAACTTATCACGACCTTCGCCAGTACCGGCCTTGAAGCTGGAAACAAACAATCCGCCTGGTTTGAGGGCGCGGTGAATCCGCGTCAGATCCTCGGTGAGTTCATCTGCTGGTGCGTGCAATAGGCAGGCATTGGCCCAGACCCCGTCGTAGCAGGCGGTCGCTGCCAATTGATCAAAGCGTATAATGGAGACGGGCTGGCCGATACGGCGTTCCGCCTCGGCGGCCAGTTCTGGCGAGCCGTCGGTAGCATCAATCGCGATGCCTTGGCCCAGCATGAAAGCGGCATCGCGGCCCCCGCCTGTGCCCAGTTCAAGAACCTTGGCGCCAGTGGGCAATGCAGCAATGAAATCAAGCAGGTTCTGGTCGGGCTCGTCCGAGCCATGCTGGGCATAGGCCGGCGCGGTCTCGGCATAAAACTTCAGCGTTTGGGCGTCCGCCATGACCTTGCTCCAAAACAAAAGGCCCGGGCTTACTGCCCGGGCCTTCGTATTCATACAGGTTGATCGGAATTAGTCGATCAGGCCCTTTTCGACGAACTTGCCGCCTTCAACGGTGAGCTCGACAATGATGCCGTCAACGTCGCCTGCTGCGTCAAAATCGAGAACGCCACCGGCGCCTTCATAGTCGATGTCGGTGCCGGCCTTGATCAGCTCGACAGCCTTGCTCCATTCGCCGGGCAGGATCTTTTCGCCGGGTGCGGAAGCAACTTCACGCAGGGCAGCGGAGAGACCTTCGCGCGAAGCCGAACCGTTCTTCTCGATGGCCAGAGCCATCAGGAAGGCCGCGTCATAGGCCTGTGGGGCATAGGTTGCGTTGGCGGTGAAGCCGTCGCTATCGAAGCCGTTATAGATGTCGACGGCTTCGCCGCTGGGGGCGCCAGCGCGGGTTGCGATCAGGCCATCAACCGAAGCGGCGTCGATGCCGGTGAGCAGGTCGTCGCCAACCATGCCGTCGCCACCGATATAGGTGGTGAAGTTGCCGGACTCGACTGCCTGACGCAGGATCGTGTTACCCGAAGAGTTGGCATAGGCCAGGATCACCAGGTTCTGCGAGGCAACGAGGTTGCCCAGCTCAGCGCGGTAGTCAGCCTTGCTGTCTTCGTGGGAAACGTTGGCTGCAACAGTACCGCCACCGGCGGTGTAGGCAGCTTCCAGCGCTTCAGCGAAGCCCTTGCCGTAGTCGTTGTTCACGTAGGTGACGGCAATGTCGGTGATACCCTTGGCCAGCAGCAGGTTGGCCAGCTTCACACCCTGGAGCGCGTCCGAAGGGGTGGTGCGGTAAACGAGGTCGTTGTCCTCGAGGGTGGTCAATGCTGGTGCGGACGATGCTGGCGAGATGAACACTACGCCGCCGGACAGACCCGAACCGTTGAATGCGCCAATAGTTTCGCCGGTGCACAGAGCACCCACAATACCGGTGACGTTGTCGGTGTTGATCAGCTTGTCGGCAGCAGCCGCAGCAGCGGTTGCGTCGCATGCGCCGTCAGCGGAGATCAGGTTCAGTTCGCCGCCTAGGATACCGCCCTGTTCGTTGACCTGCTTCACGACCAGTTCAGCACCAGCGAAGATAGGTGGAGTCAGCGATTCAATGGGGCCGGTGAAGCCGCCGATGAAACCGATGGTCGCGCCGGTGTCCTGTGCGATGGCTGGCGCTGCTGCAACCAGAGTGGTAGCGGCCGCCGCCAGGGTCAGCGTTTTCTTGAGATTGAACATGTACGTCCCTCTGCTTGGTTGTTCCGTGGAGCGGCCCTTGCTTGGACCGTCTTGCCAGGCGAAACAACGCGTAAAAGGGGGCGCAACCCGCGCCCCGCTGGGCAGACTGTTGCACATATCGGGCTGGTGAGTCACCGGGTATCGCGCTGATATCGGCGTGGTCGTTGCTGTTGCTTAACGGGGGCGCTTTTTGCATAGATTGAACAGTTGAAGGGGAGCGCGTGGTGCACACAGCAGGCCGAACGAAGTTTGTCGCATTGCTGTTGCTGGGTCTGATGAGCGCGCCGGCGCTGGCGCAGTTCACCGTGCTCGATCAGGCGCAGGACAATCTGGGGTCGGGCGTGACCGACACGAGCACGCCGCCGCCCTGCGGAACCCAGACCATCAGTATCGCCAGTATGAACTGGCCGTCGGCGCAATTGCTTGCCGAAATCCATGCGCAACTGCTCGCCGAGACATACGGGTGTGCTGTGCGCGTGACGCCTGGCGATCTGGCGTCGACCGGCTCGTCCATGGGCTCAAGCGGACAACCGGCCGTAGCCCCGGAGATGTGGCCAACCCGCGTCGCCGATGTGTGGAACACGGGTATCAGTGCGCAGATGTTGCGCCCGGCGGCCTCCACCTATGTCGAGGCAGGTTTTGAGGGCTGGTTTGTCGCCAATGCGATTGTGCAGGCCCGCCCGGCCTTGCAGCGCGCAGCCGATCTGGCGGCGGTGCTGCCCATGCTCAATGCTGGCCGGAAAGTGCAGTTCATTTCCTGCCCGGCGGACTGGGCCTGCGCCGTGATCAATCGCAATCTGCTCGCGGCCCATGGGGTGAGCGAAATGGTGGAACTGGTCGAGCCGGGAAACCGGTTCGAGATGGACTCCCTGATCGCCGAAGCAGTCAGCCTGCGTGAGCCAGTGCTGTTCTATTACTGGCAACCCAACGCGGTTCTGGCGCAGCTGGATCTGTTTGCGCTCGATATGGGCGAGTACGATGCCGAGGCTGCCAAATGCCTGGCGCAGCGAGTTTGTGCGACGCCGCAGCCCAGTGCCTTTCCGCCGGAGACCGTTCTGGTAGCGCTTAGCGAGTGGGTGTTCACCGACATTCCGGCGATCGCGGGCTATTTTCAGCGCAGCAGCCTGCCGCTGGCCGAGATGAACGCCTTGCTGGCCCAGCTCAATGCGCCGGGCGCGACGGTAGCCGGTGTGGCCGAGAGATTTGTCGCAGAACGCGACGATATCTGGCGAAACTGGACAGGGGCTGGCGCGCCATAATGGTCAAGAGCGGCCGGCGGGCAGATGTCATCGCTGTCATTGCTCTGTCACAGAGCGCGGCTAGTTTGTCCGGTTCTGTAGCCGTTTCCGTGTAACTGTTTGGTAAATAACGGCTTTTATTGTATGACTTTACGGATTGTTCACCTCTGAGGGCCAGTTTTGCGGTGGACCCGGCTGTATCGGGCCGGACCGGATAACTTTGCCATGCGCCGCAACCCTGCGCTTTCCAGAATTCTCGACGGCTATCGCAGTATCGCGATCGTGGCCGCGATGGTGGTCATTGCCATTTTTACGGGCAGCGTGATGGCGCTGCTGGGCATGATGCCCAGCGTGGGCGTGACACTGCCGGTTGCCTCGCTGATGTGTGGTGTGCTGCTGCTTGGGCTGCTGGCGGGTGGGCACCGCATGGTGCGACTGCGCATCGCGGCGGCCAGCCAGGCGTCCTATGATGTTCTGGCCTCGGTGCATCGTGATGCACTGACGGGGCTGGCTACCCGCTCGTTCTTTCTCGAAACGCTGAACAACGAAGTCTACCACGGCTCCAAGCGGGCGGTGGGCTATCTGCAGCTCGATATGGACAATCTGAAAATTCTCAATGATAGCGCGGGTCACGGCGCCGGTGATGCGGCGCTGGTGCATCTGGCGGCAACCATTCGCGAAATGCTGCCCGATGCGCTGGTTGGCCGACTGGGTGGCGATGAGTTCGGCATTGCGGTGTTCGGGCATGACAATCGTCCGGCGCTGCGCCGGCTAGGCGAAGAATTGCTGCGTCGGCTGGAGCGGCCCGTTGGCATTGCAGGGCGCCCGGTGCGCCTGGCTGCCACGATCGGGATTGCCCTTGCCCCGCTAGATGCCACCGATGTCGACGAGCTGATCTCCAAGGCAGATCTGGCGCTCTACAAGGGCAAGCGCAGCGGTCGCAATGTGGTGGTGCCATTTGATCCCGACATGCTGGGCGACGAGCGTCATCGGCGTTTTGTAGAACGAGAATTGCGCGCCGCGCTGCTGCTTGACGAGCTTGAGCTGTACTATCAGCCGGTGTTTGATGCAGACCGCAAGGTCCGCTCGCATGAGGCGCTGGTGCGCTGGCGCCACCGGGTACGTGGCATTATCTCGCCGGCCCAGTTCATTGCCATCGCCGAAGAGAGCGATCTGATCGACAAGGTCGGCGAATGGGTGGTACGGCGGGCCTGCATTGATTTGCCGCAACTGGGCACGCCTGTGGCGGTCAACGTGTCGCCAGCGCAATTGCGACATGCCGATTTTGCGCCCCGCTTCGCTGCCCTGCTGGCACAAAGCAATACCGACCCCGCCAGCATCATTGTCGAGATCACCGAGACCGTGCCTTTGCAGGCCAGGGGAATCGAACTGGCCAATGTCGATGCGCTGCGGGCGCTGGGCGTGCGGATTGCCATTGATGATTTCGGCGCTGGCCACGCCAGCCTGCAATATCTGCGCAGCTTCAGTTTCGATGTGATCAAGATAGATCGCACCTATGTGTCCAATCTGGGTGATAGCCGGATCGACGCCATCATTGTTTCGGCCATCTGTGACATTGCGCGATCACTGCCCGTTGATGTGGTCGCCGAAGGGATCGAGACCGAGGAGCAGTTCGCCCTGCTGCGCGAGGCGGGCTGCACGCGGTTCCAGGGTTTTCTGCTGGGACGGCCGCGTCCGCTGGACGAACTGCATGTCGCCAGCGCTGCCTGATCATCCCTTTGCCAGTCACAAGTTGACAGCTTGGCGACAGCTTCTGCGTTGTCGCAGTTGCGTCACGTGCCAGCGCACGGATATAAGGGGCTGGGGAAGCCTTTGCTGGCAACGGGAGTAGTGACTTGGACTTGAAGCGGATCAACGATCACGTCAGCGTATCGGGGCAAATTCGGCCCGAGGACGTCGCAGCGCTCAAAGCCGCGGGTTTCGTCGCCATTGTCAATAATCGCCCGGACGGGGAATCCCCCGACCAACCGGCAGGCGCCGAAATCGAAGCGGCAGCAAAAGAGGCCGGAATGGCCTATCACAGCATTCCGCTGGGACGCGAAGGCGTCTCTCCTGAAATGGTAGAACAGACCAAAGCTGTGCTCGAGGGGAGCGCAGGGCCGGTGTTCTGCTATTGTCGATCGGGAACGCGTTCGACCACCCTGTGGGCGCTGAGCCAGGCTGGACAGCGTGATGCCAGTGAGATCATCGCGCAGGCGGCTGATGCCGGCTACGATATGAGCCATCTCGCAGGCCATCTGAGCCGCCGTTAGATAACTTTTTTCGCCGGCGCAGGCGGGAAACCGTCCGTGCTGGATGCATATAGCTGAGCCGGACCGTCAAGGTCCTCCACCCCTCCTGCTCGGACGGACATAAATGACCATCAAGAAAATTCTCGTCGCCAATCGCAGCGAAATCGCCATTCGCGTTTTCCGCGCCGCCAATGAACTTGGCCTCAAGACGGTGGCCGCCTATGCCGAGGAAGACAAGCTGGCGCTGCATCGGTTCAAGGCCGATGAAGCCTATCTGATCGGCAAGGGCAAAGGGCCGGTCGAAGCCTATCTGCAGATTGACGAATATATCCGTATTGCGCGGATTTCAGGCGCCGATGCGATCCATCCCGGCTATGGCCTGCTCTCGGAAAGCCCCGAGTTTGTTGACGCCTGCGAAGATGCGGGCCTGATCTTTATCGGCCCCAAGGCGCAGACCATGCGCGATCTGGGCAATAAGGTCGCTGCCCGCAACATGGCCATCGCCTCTGATGTACCCGTGGTGCCGGCCACCGAGCCACTGCCCGACGATCCGGCCCTGATCAAGTCAATGGCCGCCGAGATCGGCTATCCGCTGATGCTCAAGGCAAGCTGGGGCGGCGGTGGTCGCGGCATGCGCCGGATCATGGACGAATCCACGCTGCTTTCGGAGGTGTCCGAGGGCAAGCGCGAGGCCAAGGCGGCGTTCGGCAAGGACGAGATGTATCTCGAAAAGCTGGTCGAGCGGGCCCGCCATGTCGAAGTGCAGCTGATCGGCGACGATCATGGCAATCTGGTGCACCTGTTCGAGCGCGACTGCTCGGTGCAGCGACGCAATCAGAAGGTGGTCGAGCGCGCGCCGGCCCCCTATCTCAGCGACGAAGTGCGCAAGGATCTGACCGATGCCGCGGTGCGGCTGGGCAAGGCGGCCAATTATCGTGGCGCCGGCACGGTCGAGTTCCTGATGGATGCCGATACCGACAAGTTCTACTTCATTGAAGTGAACCCGCGCATTCAGGTCGAGCACACCGTCACCGAAGAGGTCACCGGTATCGACATCGTAAAGGCGCAGATTCATCTGCTTGATGGCGCCGTGATCGGCACACCAGAGTCGGGCGTGCCCAATCAGGCAGACATAAGGCTGAACGGCAATGCCATCCAGTGCCGGGTGACGACCGAGGATCCCGAAGAGAATTTCATTCCCGATTATGGCCGCATCACCGCCTATCGCGGCGCGACCGGGTTCGGCGTGCGGCTCGATGGCGGCACGGCCTATGCCGGTGCCATCATCACCCGGTTCTACGATCCGCTGCTCGAAAAGGTGACCTGCTGGGCGCCGTCGGCCGAAGAGGCGATCGCGCGTATGCATCGCGCCCTGCGCGAATTCCGCATTCGCGGCGTGTCGACCAATCTGGCGTTCCTTGAGAACATCATCACCCATCCCGATTTTGTCGAGAACCGCTACACAACGCGTTTCATTGACACCACGCCCGAGCTGTTCAACTTCAAGCCGCGCAAGGATCGTGCGACCAAGCTGCTCAGCTATATCGCGGATGTGACGGTCAATGGTCATCCCGAAGTGCGTGACCGGCCCCGCCCGCCTGCCGAGGCAGCCGAACCCATGGTGCCCGAATTTGGCGTGCTGACCGAGATCGATGGTAGCCGCCAGGTGCTTGAGCGTGACGGTCCGGCCGGTCTGGCGCAGTGGATGAAAGACCAGTCGCGGGTGTTGATCACCGACACCACCATGCGCGACGCGCATCAGAGCCTGTTGGCCACGCGCATGCGCAGCTTCGATATCACGCGCATTGCCCAAGCCTATTCGAACGGCCTGCCCAATCTGTTCAGTCTGGAATGCTGGGGCGGGGCGACGTTCGACGTGTCGATGCGCTTCCTCAACGAAGACCCCTGGGAGCGCCTGGCCAAGGTGCGCGAAGGCGCTCCCAATATCCTGACCCAGATGCTGCTACGTGGCAGCAATGGCGTGGGCTACACCAATTATCCCGACAATGTGGTCAAGTACTTCGTAGCTCAGGCAGCCAAGGGCGGTGTCGACATTTTCCGCGTGTTCGATTGCCTGAACTGGGTCGAGAACATGCGCGTCTCGCTCGATGCGGTGGTCGAGGCAGGCAAGGTGGCCGAGGGCGTGATCTGCTATACCGGCGACATGCTGGACCCCGATCGGGCCAAGTATGATCTGAAATATTATGTCCGTCTGGCCAAGGAGCTCGAAAACGCTGGCGCGCATGTGCTGGGCCTCAAGGATATGGCGGGTCTACTAAAGCCTGCTGCGGCCAAGAAGCTGATTGCGACGCTGCGCGAAGAAATCGGTCTGCCGATCCATCTGCATACCCATGACACTTCGGGTGCGGCGTCAGCCACGGTGCTGGCAGCGGTAGATGCCGGGGTCGATGCGGTCGATGTGGCGATGGACGCACTGAGCGGTACGACCAGCCAGCCAACGCTCGGCTCGATCGTGGCAGCGCTGCGTGACGGTGACCGCGACCCGCTGCTGGACGCCGGGGCCATTCGCCAGATCTCGTTTTATTGGGAAGCGGTGCGGACGCAGTACCGCGCCTTCGAGAGTGATCTCAAGGGCGGCGCGTCGGAAGTCTATCTGCACGAAATGCCCGGTGGTCAGTTCACCAATCTCAAGGAACAGGCCCGCTCGCTGGGACTGGAAACGCGCTGGCACGAAGTCGCCCAGACCTATGCTGACGTCAACCAGATGTTCGGCGATATCGTCAAGGTGACGCCAAGCTCCAAGGTGGTGGGCGACATGGCTCTGGCCATGGTGTCGGCCGGCCTCAAGCGTGCAGATGTGGAAGACCCCAATCGCGACATCGCCTTCCCCGATTCGGTCGTGGGCTTCTTTGCCGGCGATCTTGGACAGCCTCCAGGTGGCTTTCCGCAGGCGCTGCAAAAGAAGGTACTCAAGGGCAAGGAAGCGCTCACCGAGCGCCCGGGCTCCTATCTCAAGGATGTTGATCTTGAGGCCGAGCGCGCCAAGGTCGCCGAGGAAGTCGGTCACGAGATCGATGATTACCGGCTCGCCTCCTATCTGATGTACCCCAAGGTCTTCACCGATTTCGAGAAGACCCAGGAGCTTTATGGTCCCACCGAGGTGTTGCCGACGCCGGTCTATTTTTACGGGCTGAGCGAGGGCGACGAGATTCTGGTCGATATCGAGAAGGGCAAGACGCTGGTCCTGCAATATCTCGGCCGGGCGCCGACCAACGACAAGGGTGAAGTGCGCGTGTTCTTTGACCTCAATGGTCAGCCGCGCACCATCGTGGTACCCGATCGCCTCAAGGCCGGGGATATCAAGGTGCGTGCCAAGGCGGCGCTGGGCGATGCCAAGCAGGTGGGGGCCCCGATGCCGGGCGTTGTCTCGTCCTTGCATGTCAAGGAAGGCCAGAACGTTGCGGCGGGCGATGTGATCTGCTCGATCGAAGCGATGAAAATGGAAACTGCCATTCATGCCGAGACGGATGGCGTGGTCGCCGAAGTGCTGGTCAAGCCGGGCGATCAGATCGACTCCAAGGACCTGCTGGTCCGCTTTGAATAGACAAAAGGCCCGGAGAGATCCGGGCCTTTTTCCTGTCAGCGGACGTTGAGCTGGACGCTGATACTGCCGTCGCTTTCGAGCACCAGAAACTGCACGTCGGCGATATCGCGTCCGCCCTGGGCGCGCACCACGCTAAGCGCTTCGTCGCGCGTGACGCGTTGACTGGTTAGGGCCGATTGGCAGAAGCGGCCGTCCTTGGCCAGCAGGGTGGGCTCGCTGCGTACGATCTGGGCAAAACGGCTGGAGCGGACCGAAAAGAAAGTTACGAGGAACTGGGCAAAGATCAGCAGGGCCAGCGCGACAGCCCCTTCAGCCAGCGCGATCGATTCCTGGAGCAGAATTGCCGACAGTGTCGAGCCCAGAGCCACGGTGACGACAAGATCAAAGGCATTGAGCTTTGCCAGCGTGCGCTTGCCCGAAATGCGCAGGAACAGCACCAGCACGATATAGGCCAGCGTGCCGACGATCAGGGTCCGTACGATATCCTGCATGTCCTGAAAGAACATTTCTGACCAATCCATGGCGGCCTCCGCTGCAACAACAAAAGGACACCGGGTGAGCGGTGTCCTTTGTATGCAACGTCAGAGCGTCGGGAAGGTTCAGTCCGGCAGCGGCCCGTTTCTAGCGGCGCCGCGCGGTGCCATCGATAGTGGGGCCGTTGCGGTCATTGCGCTCGCGGTGATCGGCGCGGGCCTTGATGGGCAGGCGCGCCACGATCCAGCTGACCATCAGCGGCACCAGAATGATGTCATCAACCCAGCCCAGGAACGGGATCAGATCGGGAATCAGATCAAACGGGTTCACCAGATAGAACGCCACGAACGCAGTGGCGGCCTTGAGGTGGAACGGTGTTTCGGGGGCAAAGAAAGCCTGCCAGAGTTGGACAACTTCCTTGCGGAACAGAACGATACGGGGGAGGAGCGTTTTGAACATGATCTATAAATGGTCAGTGCTGGCGCAGGTTCAAGATCGCGCTGATCACATTATTGCATATCAAAGACTGATGAGCCCGAGTGGCGCTCTTAGTTGCGATCACGCAAGCGTAACATTGCTCTTCTAGCCTCGGCAGCCTATTTCTCCGGTGAGAAAGCAAGAGGTGTTTGATGGCTGGCCCGGCAATGCGCAGGCAATCAGTTGGTGTCAATGTTGGCGGCGTGATGGTGGGCGGTGGTGCCCCCATTGTCGTGCAGTCCATGACCAATACCGATACCGCCGATATTGATGCGACCGTCAAGCAGGTCATGCAGTTGTCGCGCGCCGGCTCGGAAATCGTGCGCATCACGGTGGACCGCGACGAGTCTGCGGCGGCCGTGCCGATCATCCGCGACCGGCTGGCGGTGCTGGGCTATGACGTGCCGCTGGTGGGTGACTTCCACTATATCGGCCACAAGCTGCTGACCGATCACCCAGCCTGTGCGGAGGCGCTGGCCAAATATCGCATCAATCCAGGCAATGTCGGCTTCAAGGCCAAGCGTGACACGCAGTTCTCGACCTTGATCGAGCTGGCGCTGAAATATGACAAGCCAGTGCGCATTGGGGTGAACTGGGGTTCGCTCGATGAAGAACTGCTCACCAGACTGATGGATGAAAACGCCGCGGCCGGGAGCCCGTTGGGTGCTGCTGCCGTGCAGCGCGAAGCAATCATTCAGTCTGCGCTGATGTCAGCCCAGCGCGCCGAAGAGATCGGGCTGGGCCGCGACAAGATCATCCTGTCCACCAAGGTCAGCGATGTGCAGCATCTGATTGCGGTCTATCAGGATCTGGCGGCACGTTGTGACTATGCGCTGCATCTGGGCCTGACCGAGGCTGGCATGGGCACCAAGGGTGTGGTGGCGTCCTCGGCCGCGCTGGGCATTTTGCTGCAGCAGGGCATTGGCGACACGATCCGGATTTCGCTGACGCCCGAGCCGGGTGGTGATCGCACCACGGAGGTCAAGGTGGCGCAGGAATTGCTGCAGACCATGGGCTTCCGCCAGTTCGTGCCGGTTGTGGCAGCGTGCCCGGGTTGCGGCCGCACCACCTCGACCACCTTCCAGTCGCTGGCCAAGGATATCGAAGAGCATCTGTCGAGCTCGATGCCCGAGTGGAAAGAGCGCTATCCCGGCGTCGAAACGCTATCGGTGGCGGTAATGGGCTGCATCGTCAACGGCCCCGGGGAATCCAAGCACGCCAATATCGGCATTTCACTGCCGGGCACGGGCGAGACACCTGCTGCACCTGTGTTTGTCGACGGCCAGAAGGTTGCCACGCTGCGCGGGGCCGATGTGGCGGATCAGTTCAAGGTGATGGTGGCGGACTATATCGAAAAAAAGTTCGGCACCGGCGAACAGAGTGCCGCCGAGTAGCTACTCGGTCGGCACCGTCGGCGGCAGATCAGGCGCGTTTTGCGGCACCGGATTGTTCTCCAGATCCGCGATCAGCGCTTTCATCTCGGCAATCTCGCGCACCTGCGCCTCGATAATGTCATCGGCGAGTTCGCGCACCCGCGGATCGCGGATATGGGCGCGACTGCTGGTCATGATGGCAATGGAGTGGTGCGGGATCATGGCCTTCATATAGTCGATGTCGCTGACGGTTTCCTGGCTGCGGACCAGCCAGAGCGAGCCGGCAAACACAGCAATGGCGCCCACGAAAATGGCGATATTGGCGGTACGATTCTTGTACATTGCGAGCATGAACGCGAGCATGATGATCGCCATGACGGCGCCCATGAGCAGCGCCATCCACATGCGGGTCTGGCTGAACAGAATATGATCGAGCGCGAAGGTGTTGAGGTACATCAGGCCGAACATGACAATGGTGGACACCACGATCATGGCGGCAAAGCGCATATAGGACATGGGCGTTCTCCTTGTTGGTGACCCAACGAGTGAGTGCCCGCTTGGTTCAGTCCCTAGGGACCACACCTGACCAGCTAGCCGGTCGTCAGCCTATCGCGACCGCTCGATTTGGACGTGTAGAGCAGCTGATCGGCCCGGTCGTAGATGGTGTCGAGGTCTTCGCCCGAAGTCGGGCTGGTGGCGCCGATGCTGATGGTGAGGGGGGCAGCCTCGCCGGGTGACAGAGCGATATCGCTGACGCGCCCGCGCAATGCCTCGAGCACGGGGCGGGCACGGTTCATATTGCAGTCGTAAAGCAGCAGGGCGAATTCCTCGCCGCCAAGGCGGGCTGCCATATCCATGGGGCGGCGTGCCGCCTGGTGGATCACACTGGCCACCTGGCACAGTGCAATGTCGCCAGCGGCGTGGCCGTTGCGGTCGTTGAACGCCTTGAAGTGATCGATGTCGATAATGGCCAGGACGATCTCATTGCCGTTGCGGGCGGCATGGGCAATGGCAGTATCGGCGTGGTGCTCAAACAGGCGTCGATTGGCCAGATCGGTCAATGGATCGGCCTGGGCTTGGCGCGAGAGAATCGCCGTGAGCAGGAACTGGTGACGATGCGCGCGCTCGCGCAGATAGGCGCCGACAGCGCCGACAGGGACAGCAATGAAAAGCATGACCACCTGCCCCAGATGCTGGGTGAACTGGCTGGTGTCGAGCCAGATGATACCTGCCAGTGTGGCGACCACAGCGGGGATCAGGGCGGCGATCAAAGCGGCGTAAAAGGTCATGGCCAGCGGCAGGAAGGCGGCCATCACAACAACTACCAGAGCCGTGTCAGCGGCCTCCATGCCGTGCGATTTGTAGATGACGGCATTAAGCGCGGCGATCAGACCGACAACCGAGAAGACCCAGAAGGCCACAGCGCCCACCGGCAAGCGCTCACGTAGGGGCGTGGACACTGAAATCAGGGCCATGGCGAGCACGAGCAGGACACTCCAGCGGCCAATCAGCAGCAGCCACATATCGGCATAGGCCACACCCTGATTGAAAACGTCGAGCCGGATCAGGTCATAGACGACAAAGCCGGTCCAGATGAACAGGGCGAGCCAGGCGCAGATAATGGCGGGGCCAAGCTGCTCCCTGCCAAGGCTCTGTCGGTATTCGGCTTCAAGTGCCGGCTCGAACCGCAAGGCGCCAAACCCGTCGCTGAGTTGACGGGCATGGGCTTCATCTGGCGCTGGCTGAGACGCCAAAGCGTCCTGGCTGGTCAGGGATTGTAGCACGGCGTATCTCCACGCACCGACCACTGGACAGATCGGGACGGGCACAAGCTATTGGCAGGGCATTGCCAACAGGTAAATTAGTGTTGTTCTTGAGGTGGTTGGCAGGCATCCACCCACTGATCGCCGCACAATTGGGCGAGCTGGTCGACCGACATGCGCACCGAGGCGTGGGTGTCGCCGCCCGCCGGTATCACCAGATCATAGACCTTGAGCGACACATCGAGCCGAATGGGGAGTGGACCAGGCAGACCAAAGGGGCAAACACCACCGACCCTGTGGCTGGTCAGTTGCTCGACCTCTTCGGCCCCCAGCATGCGCGGCCGCCCGCCAAAGGCAGCCTTGGACTTCTGATTGTCGAGCCGGGCGTCGCCACGGGTCACCAGCAACATCACCTCGCCGCCGACGCGAATGCACAGTGTCTTGGCTATCTGGCCGGGCTCGACGTCATGCACGATCGCGGCGGTCTGCACGGTGGCGGTGGAATCGGTGGTTACCTCGACGGTGAGGTCGGGCGCGCGTTTGGCGAGGTCATCAGTGACGGATTGCAGGCTCATCGGCATACTTTCAGAACAGGCGGGCGAGGCGGTCTTGATAGTCCTCGCGCGTTTTGTAATGCACAGGCGTGGTCAGCGCCCGGCGCATGAAATCGGGATCGATCTCGCGTCTTCCGTCAAGCGCCATCATTTCGGCCACCGTGATGCGCTCACCAGCAAAGGGCTCATGGCGCACGGGCTCACCGGCATGGAAGGCGCCTTCCTTGATCACCCGGCAATAGGCGCCGGGGCGGCCTGCCTGATGAAAGCGCTTGGCGAATCTGGGGTCACCCATGCGGGCGGCAAGAACCATGCAGGGGGTGCGGTGTGAGGTCACCTCAAGCACCACTTCATCGATGATGAAGCGGTCACCAATGGCGACCTTGCGTCCTTCAACGCCGCCAATGGTAAGGTTCTCGCCGAACACGCCCGGGCCGATTTCGGCATCCAGTTCCTTGGACCACCAGTCATAGTCGTCGCGAAAGTACAAATAGACCGCCTGATCCTTGCCGCCATGATGCTTGCGGTTGAGAATGGCGTCGCCAACAAGGCCGTCGCGGGTGATGGCGACTTCACCATCAATGGGGCGCTTGAAAATCCCGGTCTTGGCTGACTTGCCCGGAATGGGTTCGGGTTGACCGATATTGATGCTGGCAATGATGGCCATGGCTAGTTTTCCCGGCTGGCGAAATATCGCGCTGTTGCACGCAGCCCGTCGGCCTTGGGGCCAAAGGTGCGTAGCGCTGATAACGCCGATGTCACGGTATCGTTCAGGTGCTGGCGCGCACCGTCAACGCCCAGCGTGGTGACCAGGGTCTGCTTGCCCAGCGCTGCATCCTTGCCGGTGGCCTTGCCCATGGTGGCCGCAGAGGCCGTGACGTCGAGAATGTCATCGGCTAGCTGGAAGGCGCGACCGGCCGCCTCCGCATAGGCGGTCAGCACGGCGAGGGCGCGGGCGTCGGCCCCGCCCAATATGGCCCCCATGCGCACGCTGGCGCGGATCAACGCGCCGGTTTTCATGGCCTGCATGGTAGAAATATCGTCGCCGGAAAAGCCGCCCTGTTCTCCCTCGATATCGCGCATCTGGCCACCCACCATGCCGCCGCCGCCTGACCCCTGTGCCAGTTCACGCACGAGGGCGATGCGTACGGCCGGGTCGGGATGGCAGGCCTGGTCGGCCAGCAAATCAAAGGCGTGGGTCAGCAGCGCATCGCCGGCAAGAATGGCGGTGGCCTCATCGAAGGCCTTGTGTACCGTCGGGCGACCCCGGCGCAGGTCATCATCATCCATGGCGGGCAGGTCGTCGTGGATCAGCGAATAGCAGTGCACCATTTCAACGGCGAGCCCGGCAATCAGGGCGGCATCGGCGGGCACGTGAAAGATCGCGGCGGCCTGACGAACCAGCAAGGGGCGCAGGCGCTTGCCGCCTTCCAGGCTCCCATGGCGCATGGCTTTGACCAGTGTATCGGCGGCCGGGCCCGGCCCCGAAAGCTGGGCAACGCTGAGCCGGGTGCCCAGCACTATTTCCACGGCCTTGGCGCAATCGGTCATGTCGGCAGAAAAATCATACATGTTCTGTTGCTAGCCGGTTTGGTGGCGGGGCGGCAAGTCACCTGAGCAAGTGAGCGCACTGCACGAGCTTCATGGCTGTCCAAAGCCGATAATTGTGCCTTTCGTGCGCCTATCTTGATGGCTATGGAATGGCCATGGCACGACGCAAACTCAAAGGCATCTGGGCGCTGCTGCGCAATCTGGGCATTGCGCTGGCCGTGGTGATTGCCATCCCGATCGTGCTGACGCCGCTCTATCTGGTGGTGAACCCGGTTTCGGTGCCCATGGCCTCACGGCTGCTGACTGCGCGGCCGATGGAACGCCTGTGGCGCAATATTGATGACATCTCCGACCGGCTCAAGGCGTCGGTGATCCTGTCCGAGGATGGGCAGTTCTGCCGCCACTGGGGTGTCGATGTAGGGGCGCTGCGCGATGAGGTTGAGCGCTTCATGGCGGGTGAAGATGCGCGTGGCGCCTCCACCATCACCATGCAGGTGGCACGCAATCTGTTCCTGTGGAACCGGCAGAGCGTGGTGCGCAAGGCGCTCGAAGTGCCGCTGGCGGTCTATATAGATCTGGTGCTGCCAAAAAAGCGCATCATGGAAATCTATCTCAATATCGCTGAATGGGGCCCTGAGGGGCAATTCGGCATTGCTGCGGGGGCCGAGCGCGCCTTTGGCATTGAGCCGCAAAACCTGGACTGGCGCACGGCCACGCTGCTGGTGACGGCGCTGCCCAATCCAATGTTGCGGCAGCCCGGGCGACCCTCGGCAGGCATGGTGCGAATTGCGGGCATTATCGAGACCCGGGTGCGCGAGTATGGTGCGCGCGCCAGTTGTGTAGGCAAGGACGGGCAATTGGCGCTATAAGGCTGGTGTCGGGCGCCTGTTTGCACTCTTGTTGGATTTGTCGCGCGGAGTCGCCAACAACCCTCTAGCCAAGGGGCCAGAGTTGCTCTATAGAGCCCACCAATCCCTTCAGAGATAAGTCTCTGGGCCGCTCATTGGCGGCGCAACGATATTGAATTCGGAGTACCGACCATGGCAGTGCCAAAACGAAAGACCTCGCCGATGAAGCGCGGCTTCCGCCGCTCGGCCGACGCTCTTGCGAACCCAACCTATGTCGAAGACAAGGATTCGGGCGAGCTGCGCCGTCCGCATCACGTCGACCTCAAGACCGGCATGTATCGCGGTCGTCAGATTTTTGAAGTCAAGAAGTAGTTCTTGAGCCTGGCAGCGCCATGCGCTCCCTTCTGATATGCAAACGGCCGATCCTGTAACGGGGTCGGCCGTTTTTCTTTGCCTTGCCGCCATGAGGAGCGGCCCAATTTTCCGGAGTTTGCCATGACGATGCGCGTTGAATCGGACACTATGGGCACCATCAATGTGCCTGCCGACAAGTATTACGGCGCCCAGACGGCGCGCAGCCTGGCCAATTTCGATATTGGCGGCGAGAAGATGCCCAAGGAAATCGTCACCGCGTTCGGCATTCTGAAAAAGGCCGCGGCACTGGCCAACCACAAGCTGGGCCTGCTTGATGAAGCCACACGCGATCTGATCGTTGCGGCGGCTGACGAAGTCATTTCGGGCAAGCTCGAAGCCCATTTCCCGCTGGTGGTGTGGCAGACCGGTTCGGGCACGCAGTCCAACATGAACGTCAATGAGGTGATCTCCAACCGCGGCATCGAAATGGCCGGTGGCACCATGGGGTCGAAAAAACCCGTGCACCCCAATGACCACGTCAATATGAGCCAGTCGTCCAACGATACCTATCCAACCGCCATGCACATTGCAGCGGTCGAGGCGGTCGAAGGCTATCTGCTTGAGCGCGTTGGCCTGCTGCGCGATACGCTGGCCGCCAAGGCCGAGCAATATATGGATGTGGTCAAGATCGGGCGCACCCATCTGCAGGATGCAACGCCGCTGACGCTGGGTCAGGAAATTTCCGGCTGGGTTGCCCAGATCGATTACGCGCTGGCCAATATCAAGGCGACGCTGCCCCAGCTCAAGGAACTGGCGCTGGGCGGCACGGCCGTGGGTACGGGTCTGAACGCGCATCCCGACTATGCCGTTGCGGTGGCCAAGGAGATCGCCACGCTGACCGGACGCGATTTTGTGACCGGTCCCAACAAGTTTGCCCTGCTGGCCGGCCACGATGCCTTTGTGGGCTCTTCGGGCGCCCTCAAACAGCTTGCGGTCGCTTTGATGAAGATTGCCAACGACGTGCGCTGGCTGGCCTCCGGCCCGCGTTCTGGTCTGGGTGAAATCACCATTCCGGAAAACGAACCCGGTTCGTCGATCATGCCGGGCAAGGTCAACCCGACCCAGTCCGAAGCCATGACCATGGTTGTGGCGCAGGTGATGGGCAATGACGCAGCGGTTGGATTTGCTGCCAGCCAGGGCAATTTCGAGCTGAACGTGTTCAAGCCCGTGATTGCCTACAACTATCTGCAGTCGGTACGGCTGCTGGCTGATGCGGCCAAGTCGTTCAACGATCACTGCGCAGTGGGCATCGAACCGGATCGCGCGCGCATCAATGAACTGGTCAACAAGTCGCTGATGCTGGTGACCGCGCTCAATCGCAAGATCGGCTATGACAATGCCGCCAAGATCGCCAAGACCGCGCACAAGAATGGCACTACGCTGCGCGAGGAAGCCATCGCCCTGGGCCTGCTGACCGGCGAAGAGTTCGATGCCGAGGTCAAGCCAGAACAGATGGTGGGCCCGCTCAAACTCAAGAAGTAGGGCCCCCGTTACAGTCTTGAAATGCCGGAAGGGGCATGCGGGCGCGTCCTGCATGCCCTTTGCGCTTTCAGACAGGTCTGGCATGGTGCGCTGCCGCCAGTGGAGAGCCCTTCAATGACCGAGACCGTGATGATGCCCACCCATAATGCCCCACGCCGCAATGGACGTTTCATCCCGCCGCTGCTCAGCGTGCCGTTCGTACTCTATAACGTAGTGGCGTTTCTGTTCTTCGCTGGCGTGCCGCAGGGCTGGGAGCAGGGGTTGTTTCTGATCCCCATGGTGTCCGGCACGCCCTGGGCGATCACCGCCGGCGATTTCCTGCTGGTGATTGGCATCATCATGCTGTTTTTCGAGGTGTTGAAATCCACCAATAGCGGGCGCAATTCCATTGTCGAGCATATGCTCTCAATGGCGCTGTTTGTCGCTTTCCTGGTCGAGTTCCTGCTTGTCGGCGCCGCCGCGAGTTCAGTGTTCTTCCTGCTCATGGTCATGGCGCTGATCGATGTTGTCGCCGGTTTCACCGTCTCGATCACCAGCGCCGGGCGCGATGTGACGATGAATTAGTCCTCAGGCCACAACCGTTTTCCGGTATCCAGCAGGCATACGCTTGACCGCGATGTTGGCGCCGCTGGCGTACGCACCGATGGCGCCTTCGGCACTGGTGCGGCGGCGAGCGCGTTGAGGCGCCATATTGGCGCGCGCTGCCAGCAATTGACTGACAAAAGCAGCACCGGTCTGGGTGCGTTTGAGCGAAGGACGTGGGCGCGATGCTTCGATCAGCATGGGGAGCCCGGGTGTATGTGTCTCATTAACGGCCATAATCGCCTCGTTTGTCTCGAAACGGGCCGGAGTGTCTCAAAATGAAACAGAACAACTGGCCCTATACCCCCTAAGGGGCAATCGGTATGCCAGATGATAACGGTTTGTTAATGATTGGGGATGCGAACGCTGGGCGTAGTTAACATTAAAGATTCGTGAACAAGGGCTTTGCAAAGCTGAAGACGCGCAAAAACGGCGCCCCGAAGGGCGCCGCTGGCAGGCTCAGATAATGGAGTGGGTAGCGCTAGAAGTTGTCTTTGCCCTTGCGGATCGCGGCAAACACCTCGGCGGGGTCGGCGCCTTCAAGGCCATAGTGCCTGGCCAAAGCCGGCTCGTCGGCCCGCATGAAGGGGTTGGCGGCCTTGTCCTCACCCAGCGGGAAGGGAATTGTCGGCTTTCCAGCAGCCCGCAATGCTGCGACCTCATTGGCGCGCTTTTGCAGTGCGGTGTTGTCGGGGTCGACCGAGAGCGCGAATTTGGCATTGCTGGCGGTATATTCGTGCCCGCAATAGACGAGCGTGTCGTCGGGCAGGGCGCGCAGTTGCATGATGCCTTCCCACATCGGGCCGGGCGTTCCCTCAAACATACGACCCACACCCAGTGAGAACAATGCGTCGGCACTGAACAGGTGCTTGCCGACAGGATCGTGGAAAACGATGTGACCCAGTGTGTGTCCGGGCGTGTCGTAAATGTCGAAGCTTGTTTCGCCCAGCGTGACCGTGTCGCCGCCGGCCACCAGTACATCGAGATCGGCAATCTTGTCCGCCTCGGCCTTGGGGCCCACCACGCGGGCGCCAAACTCGGCCTTGAGTTCGGGAATGGCTTCGACATGGTCGAGGTGGTGGTGGGTGATGAAGATATCGGTAAGATCCCAGCCGCGACGGGCCAGGGCCGCCTTGATGGCCGCGGTTTCCGGGGCATCGATGGCGGCGGTGCGGCCGCTCGCCGTATCGTGCACGAGATAGCCGAAATTATCGTCTCGCGCGCCAAAGACATCAACGATCACAGCCACTGCACTACTCCGAAAAAGAACCAATTGGTTGAAAGCTAGGGAGCGCGAGACGACATGACAACCAGCGATTAGACAAGTCCGGGGGAAACCGGCAGAGTTGTGATCATGACTGCAGACGTCAACCGCCTCATTGCCTTCTATAAAACGCCTCTGGGCCGGATCTGCCGGGCATTGGTGCGCGAGCAGGTTATGGGGCTGGCCGACGATGTGCGCGGCAAGCGCGTGCTGGGGCTGGGCTTTGCCACCCCCTATCTGCGCTTCACCCTGAGTACGGCCGAACGGGTGCTGGCTTTCATGCCCGCACGGCAGGGCGCCTCGGCATGGCCGCGTGAGGGTCCGTCGCACACGGTGCTGTGCGATCCGCTCGAAATGCCGCTGACCGATGCAGCGATAGACCTGACCATCGCCATTCACGCCATGGAACATGTGGCAGATGCCGAAGAGCTGATGCGCGAACTGTGGCGGATCACTGCCCCCAATGGCGACCTGATCCTGGTGGTGCCGCGTCGGCGGGGCATCTGGGCGCAGCGCGACAATACCCCGTTCGGACAGGGCAATCCCTATTCGGGCGGACAGCTCGACAGATTGCTGCGCGAATTCGGCTTTGTACCGGTGGCGTGGCGCGATGGCCTGTTCCTGCCGCCGTTTCAGAGTTCGCTGGTGCTCAAGTCCACCCGGTTGTTTGAGCGTGTCGGTCGGCTGTTCGGGCCGGCCATGAGCGGGGTGATCTGTGTGCGGGCGCGCAAGCAGGCGTTCCCGGCGATTCCCCGCCGCAAACGCGCGGAGCGATTCGTTCGCGTGCCCGGTATGAGCGCGGCAACGGCGCGGCAGGGCTGAGGCGGGCGTGCCACTGTGCCGTTCCGGAACAGTTGGGGCCGATCTGGCAGCGCCGTGTTCAGCCTTGATCCAAAAGGGGAACGAACAGGGGGCGAATCGAGCGTTGTGCACAATGCTCGTTCGTTCACGGCGATATATGGTGTGCTTGAATGGGGCTGACCACTAGAGCGGCTGCTTCGTCGCGCTGGATCCCGTCGCACGGCCGAAACCGGTTCATCTTGGTAACCAAACCCTTAATTTCGGGCAAAATCGGACAAAGATTGCTGTCTGGTTCCGTGTGAAAAGACGAATTAACTCAGCCCATTAACAGTTCAGGCCCACCAATTGGGGGCCTGAAAGCGATCTGTTAGCAAAACAGCGATTGACCGTCCCGAAGCGGGACTTACCTGCGGCCTGTCGGGCGCTAGAAACGCATCCCGGTCAGCACCATGGATAGATCGCCCATATTGGTGCCCAGCAGCACGCGATAGGGGATGAAATAACCGGTCGGGCCCAGCGGAGCATACCAGATGATAATGCGATCACTGTCTGCTAGGTAATTGGTGATCTCGGAGCTGGTGAAGTGGCCCGAGACAGGGCTGTAATCGACCGAGCACAGCACAACCGGGCCCTGATAGCCCGTGCGGGCCGAGGTTGCCTTGTCGGTGCCGGCAAAGCGCATGGCAATGTTGAAGCGTTCGACGCCGGTGAAAATGCCGACGCGACGATCGCATAGCGATTTGTCGAGCGCCCCGCCCTTGAAGACAAAGGCCGACAGAAAATCGCTGACCCCGGTCAGGTGCCGGCGCTCCAGCGGAACGCGGTCATAATTATCAAGAATGGGCGGCTCGACCTTGAACGAGCCGACATCGCGACCCGAGAAGGTCACGTCCACATCAAAGGTGTCGCCATTGGCCCTGGTTTCAAGACTGAAGGCGCGGGCGGCCAGCCGATTGCTGGTGGAACTGCCCGAGGCGCTGGCCTTGGCCGTGCCGCTGGCAACCATGGCGCCCAGCCCGGCCACATTGGCCGAGAGGTCCAGGCTGTAGCGCGACCCGTCATCGGTCAGGTCCACATTCATGGTGGCTATATTGATACCACCCAGGGTCAGCACATAGCCGGCCTTGGCGTCGATTTCGGCGGCGCTGGTGGGCAGGCTTGCGAACAGGGCCAGTGCGGCAAGGGTGGCAAATCTAAACTGGGTCAAGGTCGGGCGTCTCTGCAATGGGCGGCGCGAATCAGACTAGGGTTCGAAAGTGCCGTCTGGAATGGTCCTGTGCAAGCCGCTCGCGCTGGATTGAGCCCGCGTTTGTCTTGACGGGGCCCCGCATATTCTCTAAAGAGCCCCCAGATTTCAGGACAAGATAGGCCTGCTGCAGGACACGTTCCCGCAATACAGGCCTTTGCAACAGGATAGAAAACCATGGCACGGCGCTGTGAACTTACTGGCAAGGGCGTTATGGTTGGCAACAACGTTTCGCACGCTCTCAATCGTACCCGTCGCCGGTTCCTCCCGAACCTGCTGAACGTGACGCTGATTTCGGAGGCACTCAACCGCCCCGTCAAGCTGCGCATCTCGGCTTCGGCCCTGCGTACCGTTGAGCACCGCGGTGGTCTGGACGCCTTCCTGCTCAAGCAGAGCGACGACACTATGTCGACGCTGGCTCAGGGCCTCAAGAAGGAAGTTCGCGCAGCTCTGGCTGCCTAAGCGAACGCCTTCATCGACGAATTGACCGCGTGGGGTTATGCTCCACGCGGTTTTTGTTTTGTGCCAATCTCGGCACATCCCGCCCCGGTCTGATGCTGGTTCGCGGTTACATAGAGGTGCATTCTGATGCTGGCTCGTTTTTCGGTGGCTCTGGCCGCCATGGTTGCGGTTGTCGCGGCCTCAAATTTTCTCGTTCAGTTCCCGGTCGATATCCAGATGGGACCGATCCATCTCGGTGATATTCTCACCTGGGGTGCGTTTACCTATCCGGTAGCGTTTCTGATCACCGATCTGACCAATCGCACCTTTGGTCCGGCCCGGGCCCGCGTGGTTGTGATGGCCGGTTTTGCCGTTGCCGTGCTGATTTCGATCTATCTGGCAACGCCGCGTATCGCCATTGCCTCTGGCACGGCGTTCCTGACCGCCCAGTTCCTCGATATCTCGATCTTTGACCGGTTGCGCACCAGCGTGTGGTGGAAGGCCCCTGTGGTCTCCTCACTGATCGGCTCGGCGATCGATACGGTGATCTTCTTCTCGCTGGCCTTTGCGGCCCCCTTCGCGGTGCTCGACAGCCTGTTTGGCCGCGAAGATGGCTCGCTGGCCTTCCCCGCGCCGCTGCTGGGCGTTGGTCCTGAGGTTGAGCTGTGGGTGTCGCTGGGTCTGGGCGACTTCCTGGTCAAGCTGCTGCTCGCAGCACTGCTGCTGGTGCCCTATAAGAGCATCAGGGACTGGCTGGCCGGCCGTGAGGCTGTCGCAGCCTAGATCACAGGTGAGAGGCGGCTGAAGCGATCAGTCGCCTTCGCCGGGCGCTTCGGAGAAGTATTTCTCGAACTTGCCGGATTCGCCGTCCTTGTCCTTGGCCTCTGGCAGCGGATCGCGCCGCTCGGTCAGATTGGGCCAGACGGACGCAAACTTGGTGTTGACCTCGAGCCAGTGATCGAGCCCGCTTTCGGTATCGGGCTTGATGGCCTCTGCCGGACATTCAGGCTCGCACACGCCGCAGTCGATGCACTCGTCGGGGTGGATCACCAGCATGTTCTCGCCCTCATAGAAACAGTCCACAGGACACACTTCCACGCAGTCGGTGTACTTACAGGCGATGCAGTTATCGGTGACGATGTAGGTCATCTAGGCGGCAATCCCGAACAGGAGCCCGGTCCGCACAAGGGGTCGCGGCGGGGCAAGTCTCAACAGTTCGGTGCTAAACTTTTTTTCCGTGCCCTGCAAGGCTGGCGGGTGGCAGGGTTTGGCGTGATTGGCACCCTAGAAGGCAAAATTTATCAAGCGCTTGGGCTGGACCAATGCCGAAACACCAGATCTTCGGGGTCCTGACCCCTGGCGTCAGGGTCGTGCATGGCGCCCATGCGCCGGGCAAGCGCGATCGAGCGCGTATTGTCCTGGTCGATATAGCTGACCAGATTGGGTAACCCCAGATGCTCAAACGCCCAGTCGCGCAGCCCGACTGCTGCTTCGAAGGCATAGCCATGCCCTTCGTGGCCAGCATAGACAAACCAGCCCAGTTCCTTTTCGGGAAAAAGCGGGCCGTGATTGATGCCGACCTCGCCGACGCAGGCTCCGGTGGCGCGTCGCTCGATCATCAGGCAGCCATGTCCGAATAACTGCCATTGGGCCACATCATTGCAGAACATGCCCCAGGCGGCGCGCCCATCAAAGGGGCCGCCCATATAGCGTGCGCGCGGCGACGCCATCAGCTCAGCGTAGGCGTGGAAGTCCGTATGGAGCGGCGGGCGCAGGATCAGCCGCTCAGTCTGCAGCGTGGGGATGGGTTTCATCGCTCATCCTGGGTGCCGCGCAGGCGGTCAGTCTCGCGCCGTTCCTTTTTGGTGGGGCGACCGGCGCCGTCATCGCGCGGAGCGATGGCAGCGTCATAGGGCGACAGTTCGGCTTTGGGCAGGGGTGGCGGGGAGAGGTCTTCGTAGAGTCCCTGAGCCTCGCTGGCTGGGCCGCGGCGGGTGCCGGGATCGATGATGCGCCACACCGTGATACGATTGTGCAGTGACATGGTCAGCACATCGCCGGCGCCGACCTTGTAGTCGCTGCGCTGGGTGGGTTCGGAATTGATCCGGACACTACCTGCTTCGATGAATTTCTGGGCCAAGGTGCGCGATTTTATGGCGCGCGCAAAGAACAGGAACCTGTCGAGCCGCACCTTGCGGGCGGCGGGCTCGACAGGCCCCCCCAATTGCTACTTGGCCTTGCCGTCGCGCAGGGCGGCAAGCTTGGCGAATGGGCTGTCGGGATCGAAAGCCTTTTCGCGCTTTTCTTCACGCGGCTGCTGGAACTTGGCGCGCTCACCCTTCTGGCTGTCGGGGCGGCGATTGTCGTTGCGACCACGCCCTTCGGGCTTGGCCTTGGGATTGAGGTGCTGGGCCTTGGTCAGGTCCTGCACTTCGCCCTCAGGGCGCCGCTTGGATGGCGTGCTGCGCTGACGCTCACCCTCGGGCCGGCGACGGCTTTCATGCCGCTTATTGTCCGGACGCTTGCCGCTGGGGGACCAGATCTCATCGTATTCTGGTTCTGCTGGGGCTGTCTCGCCTGCCGTGGCTGCTGTTTCCGGCGCATCCTCGACAATGGTGGTGGCGGGAATGGGCGCCGTCTCAGCCGGTGTTGCGGGGGTGGTGACTGCCTCGAGAGGCGCCTCATCGGTGGCGTCTGTCGAGGCGGGATTGTCGGTCAGAGTTTCCTCAAGCGCGGGCGCTTCTGCGCTGGCGTCGGCAGGCACTACAGGTGCTGCAACCTTAGGCGTGCGTTTGACGCGATAGCCAAGCGAGCTCAGGATCGAGGCAAAATCTTCGCCCGAGCAGCCCAGCAGTGAGGTCATTTCCACGGTGACGCGGAAGCCGTTGCCCTCGGCTGCACCAGCGGGCAGGTCGCCCTGGCTGCGGGTTGGATCAAGCGCAATGAGCGGACGGATGATGTCAGCCAGACGTTCGAGAATGTCGACCCGGACGGCGCGCTTGCCAGCAACCTTGAAGCCGGCAATCTCATACAGGCGCGTATCGACCTCGGGATCGACCACAAAGCTGGTGCGGCCCGAGAGGACGATATGGGGAATGTCGGTCACGCCAGCCTGGCGGATGCCGCCATTCTTGAGCGCAAACAGAATCAGTGCCAGCTCGCGCGGGGCGGGCTTGAGCGAAAGCGGCAGATAGATGTGATAGGCGCCGAACTTGATGCCCAGCTTACGCATCTTGCCGCGGACGTCCTGATCGAGATTCTTGACCTCGTCGGCAACCTGCGGACGCGGGATCAGGCCCAGATGCTCAAACAGCTGGAACGCGATGCCACGTGCCGTGCCATCGAGATCGGCTGGAGCCTCAAGCGCCATGACGGGTTCGAGGATGGTGTTGACGTGGTGGCGCAGCCACAGGCTGAGACGATCCTGCACACGTTCCAGATCCGGACCGGTCAGGGTTTCGTCAGCCAGGATCAGAATGCGCGGCCGATAAAGGGTCTCGCCCTCGATCAGTTCGGCGACGATGTCGCCCTTCCAGCGCAGGCGACCGTCGGTGGCCAGCACAAATTCTTCATTGGGCGCGCCAGCCAGGCGTTCGGCCCGGTGGTGTATTTCGGGCGCCACCACTTGATCGGCGGCGGCGCGCAGACCCTTGGTGTCGGCGTCGCCATCATTGCGCGCCAGGGTGAAACGGAAGCCTTCGAGCGTGCCGATGAGGTGGCCTTCCAGCCGTACTTCGCCGCGCTCATTGATCTCGGGAGATGCCATACGTTTGTCTTTCAGGTGACGAAGCAGCACGCTGGTGCGCCGATCGACGAAGCGTTGAGTAAGCCGCTCGTGCAGCGCATCACTCAGTCGGTCTTCAATGTCTCGGGTCTTTTCGCGCCAATGTGAAGGGTCTGCAAGCCAGTTTTTGCGGTTCGCGACGAAGGTCCATGTTCGGATCTGCTTGATCCGGTTGCTCAAAGTGTCGATGTCGCCGCTTGCATTGTCGCAAAAGCGGACCTGCTCGGCAATCCAATCTGCGTTGACCTTACCATGCTTGACTAAGTCAGAGTAAATACGGGTAACGATTTCACCGTGATTGGCCGGTGAAATGCCCAGATAATCAGGGATTTGGCAACATTCCCAGAGCAAACGCGCGCCGTCCAGCCCACGCGCCAGTTTGCCGGCTTCATTGCGTGAGACAAATTCGAGCGCGCGTTGATCCTTGGCGATGGGCACTCGGGCCAATGTGCGGGTGTCCGACGTCGCTTCGAGACTGTTGAGCAAGGCGGGGATTGACGAATAATCCAGCCGATTGTTGCGCCATTGCAGCACTTTGACGGGCGCAAAATCGTGGGTTTCGAGCGCCACGACCATTTCTTCGTCGAATCCCTGAGTCCCGCCGGTCACGCCAAAGCTGCCATTGCGGGCGTGACGACCGGCGCGGCCGGCGATCTGGCCGAGCTCGGCGGGGGTCAGTGGGCGGCTGGTATGGCCGTCAAACTTGCTGTCATCGGCAAAGGCCACGTGGTGGATATCGAGATTGAGTCCCATCCCGATGGCGTCGGTGGCGACGAGAAAATCAACATCGCCATTTTGGTAGAGTTCAACCTGAGCATTGCGGGTGCGCGGGCTCAGGGCGCCCATCACGACTGCTGCGCCGCCACGCTCGCGACGGATCAGTTCGGCAATGGCGTAAACCTGCCGCGCCGAAAAGGCGACAATGGCCGAGCGTGCCGGCTGGCGCGAAATCTTCTTGGAGCCCGAATAGGTCAAGTGGCTGAAGCGGGGGCGGTCAATGATCTGGGCATGGGGCAACAGGCTGCGGATCACTGGCGCCATGGTGGCGGCGCCCAGCAGCAAGGTTTCGTACATGCCGCGCGCATGCAGAATGCGGTCCGTAAAGACGTGACCGCGGTCAAAATCGGTTGCGGTCTGGATTTCGTCAATCGCCAGACAATCCACACGGATATCGGTGGGCATGGCCTCGACCGTGCAAACCCAATAGCGCGGCTTGGCGGGAACGATACGTTCCTCCCCGGTAATCAGCGCCACCGATTGCTCTCCCACCCGTTCAACAACGCGCTGATAGACCTCACGCGCCAGCAAGCGCAAAGGCAGGCCAATCATCCCGGTGGGATGGGCCAACATGCGTTCAATGGCAAAATAGGTCTTGCCGGTATTGGTGGGGCCAAGGATCGCCTTGACGGATTGGGCGGGCGCGGAGGTCATTTCGCATCAATGTAAGGGGTCGTTGCGACACTTGCGAGTGGTTCACGCAAATGTCCCAAGAAAGGACAGCATACAGGACCTTTGTGTGGCAGGTCTTAAGTCTTGGAACAAGGGGCGAACGAAACGGAACCGAATCGGCGCGAATCGGATAATCCGGCTTCGTTCACGGCTAGGGGTGGTGGGTGTACAGCGCCAGCACACACAAGAGCCGTCGAGTTGGGCTGAAATGACACAAAGACGGCCCCGATTGTCTTCAACTTCCCTTATAGCTGGTAAAGATCGGGCTCTTAGCGGTGTTTGTGACCAGAAGCTTAACGGCACTGCGCCGGATTTTTCTGCGGCGTTTTTGCCTGTACGCCCGCCATTGCTGGGCTGGTTGCGACCATCTTCATCATAAAGCTGATTGACGTCCTGTTCCGGGACAGGCGCCTGGTGGTGCTGCAGGGGAGCGGACGCGACGAGAAGCGCTTTGCCATCTTGGTGCAGTTTGACTATGGTCCGCGCGGTTTTTCAGCCCAGAAATGGCATCATGTCAGACGATATTCGCCCCGTCCCGCAGCCCGGTATTCTTGATATCGCGGCCTATCTTCCCGGCAAGTCAGGCGCAGCGGGCAGCAATGCCGTCAAGCTGTCGGCCAATGAGTCCCCGCTTGGCGCCAGCCCCAAGGCAATTGAGGCGTTCCAGTCGGCAGCAGCGCAGCTGGAGATCTATCCCGAAGGCTCCTCCAAGATCCTGCGCACGGCACTCTCGGAAGTCCACGGCGTGGATGCGGACCGCATTGTGTGCGGCAATGGATCGGACGATCTGCTGCATCTGATTGCCCAGTGCTATCTGGGCGAAGGCGATGAGGCGGTAATGAACCGCTATGGGTTTTCGGTCTATCCGATCATTACGCGGGCCGCCGGTGCGCGCATCGTTCTGGTCGATGAAATCGATTATACCGCCGATGTCGACGCCTTGCTGGCAGCGGTCACGGCCAAGACGAAAATCGTCTGGCTGGCCAATCCGAACAATCCCACAGGGACCTATCTCAGCGATGCAGAAGTGCGGCGGCTGCATGCCGGCCTGCGCCCCGATATCCTGCTGGTGATCGACAATGCCTATGCGGAATATGTGACTGCCGAGGATTACGAAGTCGGCCAGAAGCTGGTGGCCGAGGCCAATAATGTGGTCATGGTTCGGACCTTCTCGAAGATGGGACTGGCAGCGGCCCGTATCGGCTGGCTTGTCGGTTCGCCCGAACTGGTCGATGTGCTCAACCGTGTGCGCGGGCCGTTCAATGTCAATCTACCAGGGCAGTTGGCCGCGGCGGCAGCAACGCGCGACACTGAATTCACCGCGCGTCTGCAGGCGCATAATGCGCAGTGGCGTGACTGGATCGCCCAGGAGCTGGATTCCAACCACATGCATGTGGTGCCCAGCCAGGGCAATTTCGTGATGGTGCTGTTCCCCGACGCCGAACATGCCCGGCTGGCTTTCGACACATTGGCCGAGCGTGGGCTGATTGTGCGCGAGATCGGGCCGTCCTATGGCATTGAGGCGGGGCTGCGCATCTCCATTGGTTCAGAGCAGGCGATGCGTGGCGTTGTCGGCATTCTCAAGGCATTGGTCGAGATTTCATGAGCGTTCATTTTCGCAAGCTGGCCCTGATCGGCATTGGTCTGATCGGTTCTTCGATTGCTCTGGCCGCGCGGCGGCAGGGGCTGGTCGAGGTGATCTCCATTGCCACCCGCAAGCAGGATACGCTGGATGAGGCACGCGAATTGGGGCTGGGCGATATCTATACGCTTGATGCCGCCGAAGCCGTGCGCGGCGCCGATCTGGTCATCCTGTGCACGCCGGTGGGGGCTTATGAGAGCGTGATCAAGGCGATTGCGCCTGCGCTAGAGCCGGGTGCCATCGTTTCTGATGTCGGTTCGGTAAAGGGCCATGTGATCAAGGCGCTGGCGCCGCACATCCCTGAAGGTGTCAGCCTTATTCCAGGCCATCCGCTGGCAGGCACCGAGCATTCGGGACCCGCAGCCGGGTTTGCCGAGTTGTTCACCGGGCGCTGGTGCGTGCTGACCCCGACCGAGGATGTCGATCCGGCACAGACCGAAAAGCTTGCAGCATTCTGGCGCGCCATGGGTAGCCAGGTTGAAGCCATGGACGCGGCCCACCACGACATGGTGCTGGCCATTACCAGTCATATTCCGCATCTGGTGGCCTACAATATTGTAGGCACAGTTGCCGATCTCGAAGCGGCGACACAGTCAGAAGTGATCAAGTTCTCGGCTTCGGGCTTCCGCGATTTCACCCGTATTGCCGCTTCCGACCCGGTGATGTGGCGCGATGTGTTTTTGACCAATCGCGATGCCGTGCTTGAAATGCTGGGGCGGTTCACCGAGGACTTGAGTGTGTTGCAGCGCGCCGTTCGGACGGGCGATGGCCCGGCGCTCGAAGCCATGTTCACCCGCACTCGTGCCATTCGCCGCTCGATCATTTCGGCGGGGCAGGAGACGGCTGCGCCAGACTTTGGCCGGCCGCATGAAGCGCCGCCAGCCTCGCCCCTACCGATTGTGCGCGAACATGGTGGCGGCGACGACGCCTAGGCAGGCGGTGGCCTAGTAGAGCGGGGGCAGGGCGGCGATGGGTATCAGGCCCGAATAGATGCCGCCGGACCGGAAGTTGATCTGGTTGGCATAGGAGCCGTCAGGTGCCGGGGCGCCCAGTACCAGCGTGCGCCAGGGTTCTTCAAGCAGCGGACCGATACGTTCGGCCACCCCGGTCGAGGCAATGGTGATCTGACCATCGATCTGGCCCTGCGCGTCGAGTGCCAGTGCGCCCGCCGCATCCAGCGTCGAGTCGGCGTCAGTGCCGCGCACGGCGATGATCTTGAGCTGGCCATCGGCAGCCTGCAGGCTGGGCAGCAGATTGGGATCGCCCCAATTGCGCACGTCATCAGGCAGCCCGGACAGTTCGAGCTGCACTTCGGCATTGGTGTCGCTCAGGGTCAGGGCGGGATAGGCCAGATCATTGGCCAGCATGTAACCGGCCAGCGCAGCGGTCTGGCGCTGTGCGTCGTGCTGCTCGGGAATGTCAAACAGGTGCAACTCGACCAATGGGGTCGCCGCGATCTGGCTTTGGCCAAACAGCGTATCGGACCACACCACATCCCTGGCCGAAACCGATGCGCGGGCAATGCGCCAGTCGGACAGGCGCACACTGGCTTCGAGTGTCGACCAGGACACGCTATTGCGCGTGCCGGTAAAGGTGTCGCTCACCTGCAGCGGGCCAAGGGCTGAAGCCAGCATATGGGTGGGAGCATAGACGCGGACGGATGCGCGCAGGCCGGGCAGGTCGAACACCATGTCGCCGCTGACGATGCTGGCCTGGGTGCAGTCGGCGTCGAAACGGAAGGGAAAGCCACCCACATCCAGTGTCTGGCAGGTGATCTGCGGGCTGGTGAGGCCGTCAGCCTGCGCCTGGGCGGCGATCTGCTGTTTGACCAGACCGGCCAGAACGAGCCAGGCAAGGCTCCAGGCCACGACGACGGCGAGCACGACACTGCCCAGAATGATGATTCGTTTCTTCATGGCTGGCACTCTTAGCGGTGGGGATGGCAAAGCGCTATCGCATCATATGGCGCCGGGGTGGTGCAAACCGGGTCGCCCCTGAAATGCAGGGCCGCTATCGCTGGATGGCAATTGTCTTGGGCGGCAGGTTTGCCTAAGTTTCTGGTCAGGATATGGCAATGACAGAACACAGCGACGAGAATACAAACTGGGTCTTTGGCTACGGTTCCCTGATCTGGAATCCCGGCTTTCCCCATATTGGTGCGCAACAGGGGCTGCTGCGCGGCGCGCATCGCAGCCTGTCGATCGTTTCGCATCATCATCGCGGTACGGTGGAGCGCCCCGGTCTGGTGTTTGGTCTGGCGCGCGGTGGTTCATGCCGCGGCATGGCCTTTGAGGTGGCTCGGCATGACTGGGCCGATGTGCAGGCCTATCTTGAAGAGCGTGAACAGGTCACGGCGGTCTATCGTGATGTGATGCGGCCGGTGCATCTGGCCGACGGGCGGGCGATCCGGGCGCTGACCTTCGTGGTCGACGAGCGTCACGAACAGTTTGCCGGCAAGCTCAGTCTGGAGCAGCAATTGGCGATGGTGCGGGCAGGGGTTGGCCTGTCAGGGCGCAATATCGACTATGTGCTCAATACGGCGACGCATTTGCAGTCACTGGGCATAACCGACCGGCAATTACAGGCGCTTGCAACAATACTGCGCGAGGAAGATGCCGCGGCGGCCTAGGCCGCCTGCGCTTCAGGGAGCGGTTCAGCGCCCTCGAGATCCCAGATTGTGGAAAGTCGTTCGGCATCGGCGCCGGGGGTCAGCAGGCGGAACACGCGATCTGCGCAATCAAGGGCCAGACGGAACCGGGAGCGGCTGAGTGGATCGTTGACCAGTTCGCTGGTCGAGCCCACCCACAGCACATGCGCGCCCTTGGCGATGATATAGAGTTCGGCATCACCCATGCAGAAATGGTCGATATTTTCGCTGGCCAGATCATAGGCGCGGCCCGAACGGCCCTGCCAATGGCTGTGGCGGCCAAAATTGTGACTGACGACTTTGCTGTAGTTCCCGGCCATATCACGCCATCCTGATAGCGAGCATTGCATTAGAACAAAAATAGAACAAAATGCAATCTATGTCAAGCCCGGTGCAGGCTTGTATCTATATCTATGGTTCTGTTCGCTTCGGCCGTCAATATATAGTGCTTATGCGTCGGGTGTCGCGGCTTTCTTGAGGGCATCGAACTTGCTCCGAAGATCGGGCCCGATCGGGCGCGACAGACCTTGCGCTTCAGCCTTGAGGGCCAGTTCGTTGGACTGTGATTCGATGGCTTTTTTGAGTCGATCCATAAACACGTCGGGGGCCAGGCCCGCTTCAATGGCGGGGAGGAACTCAGCTTCGGCAGTGCCGGGCCAGATAACGGGGCTGTTGCGGCCCCAGAACAGGCCAGAATTGAGCGCTACGGGCACCACGGGCACATTGAGTTCCATATAGAGCCTGACGATACCCTGGCGGTAGTCGGCGGGCGCCAGGGCAGCGCGGCGGGTGCCCTCGGGGAAAATGACGATGCGGCATCCGCGCTCAATGGCGGCGTGGGCCTGGCGCATCATGGAGGGGATGGCCTCGGCGCCCTTGCGGCGGTCAACCTCGATACAGTCGAGCGAGCGGGCGGCCCAGCCGAAGAAGGGAATGCGCATCAGCTCCTTCTTGACGATATAGGCCGGGCGACCGGTATAGGGGAACAGAGCAAAGACGTCCCAGTCGCTCTGGTGCTTGGCCGCGATGATGCAGCCGCCCTCGGGGATATTGTGCTGGCCGCTGACCTTGGTTTTGACGCCGGTGAGCCAGCGCAACAATTGCAGGCTGGAAGCGCACCAGTAGACCGCGATGGCCCAGCTGGCCTTGGTGCGGCCGGTGATCAGCGCAATGGTGCCCAGAATGATGGCGACGATCGCGGTTTGACCGATGAACAGCGCATAGAACACTGCGGTACGAATTGCCTGAATGACCACTCGAAAAATCTCCTTCGGCGTCCTGCCGCTGTCAGCGTCATAACGGGCAGAAGTGCTTTTGGCGAGGCGTTTGCTGGCGTTTGTGGCCAGAAGCGTCGTGGTTCAGGAGGTCTGGGCGAGGTAGCGCCGGACCGTGTGGCGCGAGGTTATGGCGGTCAGGGCAGCGATCACCGGGATGACCGCTGCAATCGAGATCATGCCATCAAGGCCCAGCGCAAAGCGCCCGAACAGCACGCCGACCTGGGTACCTGCTTCGCTGGAGAGCATATTGCCCGCAGCGGTGCCCACCAGAACGAAGAACAGCAATGCGGCGACCGCGCCAAGCAGGCCGCCCTGCAAGCCAATCGAGAGAAAACGCCCCTGAAATTCGCCAGCGATGAATTTGTTGGAGGCGCCAATATAGTGCAGCACGTCAACAATTTCACGGTTGGTCGCCATGGCGCCGCGGGTGGCAAAGATGATGGCGAGCACGGTCGCCGCGCCAATCAGCAGCAGCACCAGCAGGCCTGAGAGCACAATGGTGCCGGCCATGGTGTTGAGCTGCTGGCGCCAGACGGCGTGGGTATCGAGGCTGGCCCCGGTGACGGCTGCCAGATTGCGCTCGAGCCCGGCAATATCGGCATCCTGCGGGTCGGCGAGCTGCACAACGACAAGCCGGGGGATTTCGATCGCTGTCAGATCAAGCCCGGCGCCAAGCCAGGGCTCAAGCAGCTTTTCGCTCTCTTGCAGCGTCAGGGCGCGCGCCGAGGCGACACCTGGCGTGGCCTGCGCCAGTGAGACGGCGGTGCGCAGATTGGACTCCATCACCTCGCCCTCGACGGGACGGATCTGGATGGTCACTTCGCGACCGACGTCGGCCGACCAGGCGATGGCAGATTTCTGGACCAGCACAACGCCACCCAGAGTGACCGCCGAGAGAAAGCCCATAATGGTGATCATCAGCAGCAGGGTGCGACCGGCGACGCTTTTTTCGGGGACGATGGGGGCGGCGCCGACGCGGCGTGGCAGCAGAGCCAGAATGCGCTCAATCATGAATGGCCAGCTCCCCATTGCTCAGCAGCATGCGTGGATAGTTGAACTTGTCGAGCAGCGGCAGTTCATGGGTGGCCAGAATGATGGTCATGCCCAGCGTCCGGTTGAGTTCGGCAAACAGGTGCACCAGCCGGCTCGACAGATCGGGGTCGACATTGCCGGTGGGCTCATCAGCCAGCAGCACTTTGGGCCGGGCGATCACGGCGCGTGCAATGGCGGCACGCTGTTTTTCGCCGCCCGAAAGCAGGGATGGCGGGGCGTTCATCCGTTCGCCCAGTCCCACCCATTCGAGCAGCTCGGTGACATTGGGGCGATATTCGCTCTCGGGCTGACCCAGCACGCGCAGTGGTAGCGCGACATTTTCAAATGTGGTCAGGTGATCGAGCAGGCGGAATTCCTGGAATACGATACCGATATGACGGCGCATCTGCAGCAGGCGGTCCTGGCTGAGATCGCTGACGTCTTCGCCAAACATGGTGACGCGGCCGCGCGATGGCTTGAGCGAGAGCAGCAGCAGGCGCAACAGGCTGGTCTTGCCGGCGCCCGATGGCCCGGTCAGGAAATGGAACGAGCCCGGCTCCACTGAGAAACTCAGGTCACGCAGTACCTCGGGGCCATTGCCATAGCGCAATCCCACATCGGAAAATTCGATCAAGATTGCAGGCTCCCACTTGCTCGGCTTGGTTCAGGCGAATCAGGCATTGGCCGCATCATAACAGCGGCGGTGGTCTGATGCGGCACGCGGACCTGCTTGGCCGCACCAAAGCGGCATAAATGTGGTGGATTTCGTGTGGCGGCAGCGAGGTTTGAGGAGTCTTAACACCCTGCCGCTAATTTGAACGACGTCATTCCCTTGTTCTGCGTCATCAGTCTGGCCTCATGATCATTTCCTGTCCCCATTGCCAGACCAAGTATCAGGTCACCTACGAGGCTATCGGCTCGGCTGGCCGCAAGGTGCAGTGCGCCCATTGCCAGCAGGCCTGGGACCAGGGCCCGATCCCCAAGGACGAGCCGCCGCCAGAGGTCAAAAAGGCCGAGCAGGCGATCAATGAAGACGGTCTCGATGATGCCATGGGCGTCGAAGAAAAGGCTGCAGCGGCGCTGACGGCGGCCGCGGTTGCCGCCAAGGCTGAAAAAGAACGCGTGGCCAAGGCTGAAAAGGAAAAGGCGGCCAAGGCCGCCAAAACCAAAAAAGCCACCGATAATGAAGATTCCGCTCGCGGTCAGGCCGCGGCAGGCAAGCTTGATCCCGCCATTGTACGCAAGCGCCGCAAGGCGTTTTCGGATGGTGAGGATCGTGGTGAGGAAGAGCAGCCGCTGACCCGCTTGCGCCTGGCGCTGCGGATCGTTGGCGCTACAGCCCTGATCGGGGTTCTGGGCTTTGCCTATTTTGGCCGCGTCGAGGTGGTACAGCGCTTCCCCGCCATGGCCGGGGTTTATGACGCCGTCGGGCTGGGCATCAATGTGGTGGGGCTGGATTTTTCCGACGTCTCGACGCTGCAGACCCTGCGCAATGGCAAGGAAGTACTGATTGTTTCCGCTCAGATCGTGGGTCGCTCGCCGACCCCGGTCAAAGTGCCCGCCGTGGTGGTGACCCTGCTGGGGCCGGATGGCGAAGGCGTCTATCAGTGGAGCGTTCAGCCTTCCGTGCGCGACCTGATGGCGGGCGAACGCTCGACATTTGATACCCAGCTCACCCTGCCGCCGGGCAATGCCTCGCGGGTCCGCCTCAGCTTCGCCGGCGGCTCAGGCGCCAAGGGCCTGTCCAGCGGCAAAGCGCCGACCCCGGCCGCTGCCAATCACGGCCCGGTTACAACTGATCCTGCTGCCGCCGATCATGGCGCGCCAGCCAATCCCGCTGCTGAAGCGGCCGCCGAAACCGATCACGGCGCCGCCGCCGTTCCTGCAAACGCCAGTTCGGAGCATCATTGATGGCCCGCATTCTTGTTGCTGAAGACGATCCCTCCGTTCGCGCCTTTGTGGTGAGCGCCCTGACCATGAAAGGCCATGAAGTCGTGGCTGAAGAGGATGGGGGGCTGGCTGCCGAGACTGCCGATGCGGAAAATGGCCGTTTCGATTTGCTGTTGAGCGATATCAAGATGCCCATCATGGATGGCATCGCCCTGGCGCTGGACGTCGCGGCCAAATATCCCGACATCATCATCGTGCTGATGACCGGTTTTGCCGATCAGCGCGAGCGGGCTCATGGGCTCGATGCGCTGATCTACGATGTGATCGTCAAGCCATTCACCCTGGCTGATCTGCTGGCCAAGATCGACGATGCCCTGGCCGGCAAACCGGTCGAGGTGCTGTCGCTGGGTCGGCAGGCGCGCGAGAGCTAGACCCAGTCGGGTACGCTATCCATGCCAATCAGTTCGTCCAGCGACTTGCGCGGGCGGATGACATGGAACTTGTCGCCGTCCACCAGCACTTCGGGGATGAGCGGGCGCGAATTATAGGTCGAGGCCATCACGGCGCCATAGGCGCCAGCGCTCATGATGGAGAGCAGATCGCCTTCCTGAACCCCGGCAATGGTGCGCCCCTTGGCGAGGTAGTCGCCGGTTTCGCAGACCGGGCCCACAATATCGGCAGTGATCGGGGGCAGGTTTGAATAGGTCACCGGCACCACATCATGGTGGGCTTCATAGAGCGTGGGGCGCAGCAGATCGTTCATGGCCGCATCAACGATGATGAAGCTGGTGCTGCCTTCTTTGACGTATTCGACCTTGGTGACCATGATGCCGGCATTGCCCACCAGCAGGCGGCCCGGTTCGATCACCAGGGTGCAGCCGAGCTGGCCGATCTTGTCGCGGACCACCGAGGCATAGGCCTCGGGGTGCGGCGGGGCTTCCTGATCATGATGATAGGGAATGCCCAGACCGCCGCCAATATCGATATGACGGATATTGTGACCATCAGCGCGCAGCTCGGTGACCAGTTCGGCCATCAGGCCGAAGGCATTGCCGAAGGGTTCCAGATCAGTGATCTGGCTGCCGATATGCATATCGACACCGACGGCCTCGACGCTGGGTAGCGCGGCGATGCGGGCATAGACCTCGCGGGCCCGGGCAAAGGGAATGCCGAACTTGTTCTCGGCCTTGCCGGTCGAGATCTTGGCGTGGGTGCGGGCATCGACATCTGGATTGATGCGCACCGAAACCCGGGCGGTCATGCCCATTTCCGAAGCGACCATGGAGAGGCGCTCAAGCTCGGGTTCGCTTTCGAGGTTGAAGCACTTGATGCCGGCGGTCAGGCCGCGGCGCATTTCGGTGATGGTCTTGGCGACACCGGAAAACACGATCATTTCGGGCTTGATGCCGGCGGCAAGGGCGCGTTCGAGCTCGCCCAGTGATACCACATCAGCGCCAGCGCCCTCCGAGGCCATCAGCTTGAGCACGGCCTGATTGGAATTGGCCTTCATGGCGTAGGCCAAAAGGGTGGGAATGCCCTCAAAGGCAGCTTTGACCACCCGGACATGGCGGCGCAGCGTAGCGCTGGAATAGACGTAAAAGGGCGTTCCGACCTTGTCGGCAAGTTCGCTCAGATTGACGTCTTCAGCATAAAGCGTGCCGTCACGGTGTTCGAAATGGTGGACCAAGGTGCTGCCCTCAAATGTGTCTGGTGCCCGCCATGGCCGGCGCGGCGCGCCAGGGATCATCGGGGGTGTTCAGGAAATTAGCGCCCGAGGTCTAAGGCAGACGGGCACAAAACGAAAGCAAGACTTATCGATCCGGCTCATAAGCGGCTTCGATCAGCTGGGCGACGAGCGCCTGCAACTGCCACAGATGGGGATCATGAATGCCCACATCCTCGAGATGCTTGACGGTTGAGTAGAGATACTCGGCCATCGATCCGCGATTGCCGACCGCCTTGGCGAGCACTTCGGCGATCTGTTCGGGGGACAGGCCGGTGACATAGCGACCGGAGTGGCGATCCATGCAGAAGGTCAGGGCGCGGATGGTTCGCTCGCCGGTGCGGGCATTGACCCAGCGGGGTGGAAAGGCCGAGGGCAGCCAGCCCATTTCGCGTTCCAGCAATTTGGTCATGCACTGAGCCAGCCGATCGGGTGGCAGGCGATAGAGCACGCCATTGCAGGCGCCGCCGCGATCGAGTGCCAGCATCAGACCAGGGTTCTGTTCGGAGCCGCGGAAGCGCGTGTTCCAGCCCAGACAGAAGGCGCGGTGCCAGCCATGGACCAGCGCGGTGCGCATTTCAACGAAATCGCAGGCCGGCTTCCAGATCAGCGAGCCATAGGCAAAGACCCAGACCTCGTCATTGGCGAAGGGCTCGGGTCCCAGCAACTGGGTCAGGGTCGCCGCATGGTCTTGGGGCGTTGCGCTGTGCATGCCCTGGGGCGGCGGCGGCATCTCGTCGGAAATGACGTCAGGCTGCAGATAGGCGACGTGACGCTCGGTGAGCTGCATCTGTCGCGTTCTGCCAGCCATAAGTTCGGATCCAAATCAGTCGGTTGCAGCTCAAAATATGCCGGGGCGCAGACTATGCAACCCCGCCATCACCATGGCCGCCATGCTTCTTGCGGGCGGGGGCCCGGGGTTCGTGCGGCTTGCCGGTCAGTTCGGTTTTCCAGCGCGCCGCCTGGATCAGCACATTGGCGGGCGCGGTGCCGCCATAGCTCTGGCGGGCCGCCACCGAAGCCTCGACAGTGAGCACCTTGTGGATGCGGCTATCGATGCGCTGGTCGATGGATTTGAAATCCTCAATGGTCAGCCCTTCCAGGCCGCAATCTTTCTTCTCGGCCAGTGCCACGACCTGTCCGGTAATGTGGTGGGCGTCGCGGAAGGGAATGTCGAGTTCGCGCACCAGCCAGTCGGCAATATCGGTGGCGGTCGAGAAGCCGGCAGTGGCCGAGGCGCGCATCTTGTCGCGATTGGCGATCATGTCGCCGACCATGCCGGTCATGGCAGCCAGCGACAGCGACAGGGAATCAAGGGCGTCGAAAGCGACTTCCTTGTCTTCCTGCATGTCCTTGGAATAGGCGAGCGGCAGTCCCTTCATCACAATCAGCAGCGAGTTCAGCGCGCCGACAATGCGCCCGATCTTGGCGCGTACCAGTTCGGCGGCGTCAGGATTGCGCTTCTGCGGCATGATCGAGGAGCCAGTGGTGAACTTGTCGGACAGTTTGACGAAGCCGAACTGGGCCGAGCTCCAGATCACCATTTCCTCGGCAAAGCGGCTCAGATGCATGGCGCAGATTGCGGCAGCGGCCAGCGTCTCCAGGATGAAATCTCGATCCGAAACGGCGTCCAGCGAATTGGCGGTGGGGCGATCAAAGCCGAGCTTTTGCGCGGTCATGTCGCGGTCGATCGGGTAGGGCGTGCCTGCCAGTGCCGCCGAGCCAAGCGGGCTTTCATTGAGCCGCTTGCGCGCATCGATCAGCCGGCCGGCGTCGCGCCCGAGCATTTCGACATAGGCCAGCAAATGGTGGCCAAAGGTCACGGGCTGGGCGTTCTGGAGATGGGTAAAGCCGGGCATGATGGTTTCGGCTTCGTCTTCGGCCTTGGTGGCCAGCGCCAGTTGCAGCGTCGAAATCTGGATGACCAGGGTATCGATGGTGTCACGTACATAGAGCTTGAAGTCGGTGGCGACCTGATCATTGCGTGAACGGGCCGTGTGCAGGCGACCGGCGGCATCGCCGATCTTTTCGCGCAGCCGGCTCTCGACATTCATATGAATGTCTTCGAGTGCCCGCGAGAACGTGAAGCTGCCGCCCTCGATTTCGGCGAGCACCTCGTTTAGACCGGCAATAATGCTGTCGCGGTCTTCCTGCGTCAGAATGCCCGTCTCGGCGAGCATTGTGGCATGGGCGATCGATCCGGCAATATCCTGGCGGAACAGGCGCTGATCGAAACCGATCGAAGCGTTGATTTCCTCCATGATGGCGTCGGGGCCAGTGGCGAACCGGCCGCCCCACATCTTGTTGCTCATCGAATACCTCGGAGACCTGTTATGACCGATACCCATGCGCCTCGCCCCGGAGCATCCAGCCGGGTTCGGCTGCTGGTCACGCTGGGGGTGGCGGGATTGGCGGTAGCTATAGCGACGTGGGTCTGGCTCGGCAATGCCGGGGTGGCCAAGGAATGCCCGGTGCAGCCAGAGGCGGCTGCGGCCATTGACGCGGCTGCTGTTGGTGAACTGGCAGCGCTGAATGGTACCGGCGAGGGGCGTGGCTATGCGAGCCTGAGCTTCAAGGATGCCGCGGGCGCCGATATGAGCATTGCCGACTTCAAGGGTAAGGCGCTGCTGGTCAATTTCTGGGCGAGCTGGTGCGTGCCTTGCCGCGAGGAGATGCCCGCACTTGATGCGCTGGCGACCAAGTATAATTCGGACAGTTTCATGGTGCTGCCCATCAATCTCGATATTGGCGAGAACGGGCTGGCCAAGGCCGAAAAATTCCTGGCCGATAACGGGTTTGCCAACCTGCCGCTCTATGCCGACAACACATTTGCGGCCTTTGATCGTCTCAAGCAGCAAGCGGTCGCGGTTGGCCTGCCCGCGACGCTGGTTCTGGATGAGCAAGGGTGTGAACTGGCTGTGCTGCAGGGCCCTGCCGAATGGCATACGCCGGACGGCGAAGCAGTCGTTGAAGCGCTGCTGGCGCTGGCCAACTAGGCCAGGGCGATCAGGCCTGCTTGTCGATCTTGAGGCCCTGACCGGGTGGCGGCGGGGCCAGCGTGGCCTGTGTGAGGGTATTGAGCAGTTCGGACTGCATGTCGTGCTGCTTCTTGAACACGGCGATCTGGACGCTGTTCTGCGTCTGCGCGGTGTTCATGGCCAGCATTTGGGTCGAGAGATCGGCGTTCATACAAACCGCCTTTCATGGTTGTCCGGATACCCAGACTAGCGTTCAGGCGTAAACAAAGTTTTCGGCTGTGGCGGAAATTGCGGTGGTTTTGCTGCCCCCGCGCTTAACGCGTCCTTCACCATCCCGTCAGGATTGATCGCTGTGGGGGGAACCTTCACCCATTGCTTACATCTGCCGTTCCACAGTGCGCCAACGATCTAAAGTGGCGGGGGAGCCATGTTCGCACAAGCCATGTTCATCGCTCTGACGCAGAGCATCAGCCTGCTGGCGCTGATGGCGATTGCCTTTGGTGTGGTCGAGCGACAGGCATGGCCCCGCACCGTGAGATCGGTCGTTCAGGGCGCTATCTTTGGCATCGGCGCCGTGGCTGCGATCATGGCCCCGGCCCATATCGGCTCGGGTGTGATGGTTGATGCACGCGGCATCATTATCGGCTTTGCCGCTGCCTTTGGTGGCTGGCCGGCAGCCGTTGTGGCCATTGTGATTGGTGCGGGCTATCGGCTCTGGCTGGGTGGCATGGGCGCTGTTCCGGGCGCTGTCGGCATCGTCATGGCTGGCGTGCTGGGGTTGAGCTGGCGCTATTTCCTGCGCCCCAAGGCCAGCGTGCAGCCGCGCCATCTGGTGGTGCTGGGGCTGGTGGTGTCCTGCTATCTGCTGACCGGCATCGCCATGGGCTATGCGAGCATTTGGGGTCTGGTGAGCGTGATCGGCCCCTATATGGTGTCGACCTCGGTGGCCGGCGCGGTGCTGCTGGGCCTGTTCGTTGAACGCGAATTGCGCCAGATCAAGCGTGAGGAACAATGGAAACTGCGCGCGCTGACCGATCCGCTGACGGCGCTGCCCAACCGGCGCGGTTTTGAGCGCGGCATGAGCGGGCTGCGCACGTCCGACAAGGAAGCGGCGCTGATCGCCATCGATCTGGATCACTTCAAGCGGGTCAATGACACTTATGGCCATGCGGCGGGCGATTACGTGCTGCAGAAGGTGGCTCTGGTGCTGCGCGGCAGCCTGCGCAATCGCGACCTGCTGTCACGACTGGGCGGCGAGGAACTGGCCGTGCTGTTGCCCGAAACCGATCTGGAACTGGCGCAACTGATTAGTGAGCGGCTGCGCCGTGCCATTGAGAATGTCGAAATCCTCTGGGAAGGCACCTCCATTTCCATCACCGCCAGCTTTGGTGTAGCGGTGGCGCAAGGAACATTGCCGATGGACGAGATGTTCCAGCAGGCCGATGAGGCGCTCTATGCTGCCAAGCGGGGCGGTCGCAATCGGGTGGTGTTTGCTACCGGTGATGCGCTGGTTCTACCCGAAGCGGCAATGGTCGGGTCGGCGCCGCAAAAGCCCGCCAAGCCGTTTGTGGAACGTCGCCGCTCCAATGATGAGCCGCACGCGGCCTAGTGCAGCGCGCCTGGGCTTCAACCCTTTTTCACATCGCCATTATTGCCGGGCACCCATAGCACGTCCTTGGTGCCATTGGCATTGGCCACGCGCGAGAGCACAAACAGCAGATCAGACAGCCGGTTGAGGTAGCGTACTGCCTCGGGATTGGTGTCGGGCTCGGCTGCGGCCAGTTCAACGGTAATGCGCTCGGCACGGCGGGTTACGGTGCGCGCCACATGCAGCGCTGCCGACAGGGGCGAGCCGCCCGGCAGCACGAAGCTGGTCAGGGGCGTCAGGGTTTCATTGTAGATATCGATCTGCTTTTCGAGCGCCTCGGTCTGGACCGGACGAATGCGCAGCGAGGGATACTGGGCGTCCGCTTCATCGGCGCCCGGTGTTGCCAGATCGGAGCCGACATCGAACAGATCGTTCTGGACGCGGCTGAGCAGCTTGTCGATCTTGGGCTGGTTGGTCGAGTGCAGGCGGGCCATGCCGATACAGGCATTGGCCTCATCAATGGTGCCATAGGCTTCCACCCGCAGATCGTATTTGGGGCGGCGCGGGCCACGGACCAGACCGGTGGTGCCGTCATCGCCGGTCTTGGTGTAGATGCGGTTGAGCTTGACCATATCCGATTAGCCCTGTCCGCCGCCGCCAAAGAAGAACAGCGCGCCCATCAGCAGCACCAGGGCCACAGCCTGACCCATAACCCGCAGGCGCATCAGCCGCTGGCTGGTATTGCCCGGTCCGCCCTTGAGCATGTTCCAAAGCCCCATGCCGAGCACGACGACCACAAAGATCAAGGCGAGGGCGATGGCGAGATTGAGCACGGTTTCCATGATAATCCTACTGATCAGTTTCTAGCTGTTCATATACGCAACGAGACCGTCAGCCAGAGCATCATAGATGGCACGAATTCGGTGCGAGGTGTACAATTCCTTGTGTGTGGTAAGCCAGACGGGCAATGGCGGAATGGCCAAATCCACTGGCAGGGCGACCATTCCGGGCGTGTTGCGCACCAGATGGGCCTGACCGAACCCTATACCGAGCCCGGACTTGATCAACTCCCACTGGTGCGGCTGATCGTCCGAACGCAGCGGAAAGTTGTCGCGCGATATCGTGTAACCGAGCCTTCTGGAATGGGCGATGATGGCGTCGGAGCTGTCAAAGCCAACGATGTCGTGCTGCCAGAAATCCTCGATTGCGGTGGGACGACCACGCCGCGCCAGATAGCGTTCATGGGCGGTTGCGATAATCGGGATATCACCCAGATGCCGGGTCACCAGTTCAAGCTGGGTGGGGCGGAACATGCGTATGGCAATGTCGGCCTCGCGCATCAGCAGGTTCTCCGAGGAATCGGAGGGAACCGTCTCGATGGCGATATGGGGATAGTGTGTGCGAATGCCGACCAGTATTTCGGGCAGCACATAATTTGAGATCATGGCGCTGGCGGTAATGCGGACTGTCCCGCGCGCCTGGGTCTGGGCGCCATCGGCGATCATGGAGGCTTCCGCCAGCGCGGTCTGGGCGCGGGTAATGGGTGCAAGAAGCTGCAATGCGGTCGCGTTGGGCTTGAGGCCGGACAGGCTGCGTTCAAACAAGGGCAGGTCGAGCTGGCCTTCGAGCGTTTCGATGTGCCGGCCAATCGTGGGCTGGCTCAGCTGCAGGGCGCGTGCGGCGCCCGAGAGCGAGCCATGCTCGATCACTGCCGCAAAGCTGCGCCACAAGGACCAGTCCGGCTCTCTATTCATTTTTGAATATCAAATCTAGAAAAACGCCCAATCGCCATAAATAATTGTAAGGGGCATTATCTGTTTCAGCAACCATGCAGGAGCAGAAAATGAGCAAGGGTAAAGTCACCGTTCTGGGCAGTAACGGTCATATTGGTCACGCGGCCATGCTGGCCTTTCGGGATGCGGGCTGGGATGTGACCGGGTTGGGCCGATCCAATCGCCGGCCTGTTGGCGGGACGCATTTCATTGCTGGCAATGCCGACCATCTCGGCGTTGTGCGCGATGCCATTGCGGATGCCGACGTCGTCGTGCACGCGCTGCACCTTCCCTATGATCAGTGGGGCAATGGCCGCGCCGAAGCGCAGTTGCAGGTGGTGATCGATGCGTTGGGTGATAGCGGCAAGACGCTGCTGTTTCCCGGCACGATCTATAATTACCGGGCCAATGACCGCACCGTTTCCCCCGCAACGCGGCAAAGCGCGGAAGCGCCGCGCGGCGAAATCCGCATCGCCCTGGAGGCCATGTTGCGCGCCGCCGCTGCAGAGCGCCGGTTTCAGGCGATCATTCTACGTGCCGGAGATTTTTACGGCCCGGGCAATCGGGGCGAGTGGTTCGAACAGGCCATGCTGATGAATCTGGGCAAGGGCAAGATCCATCACATGGGCGATCTGGCGCTGCGCCATAGCTGGGCCTATCTGCCCGATCTGGCACGCGCCTTCGTCGTGCTGGCAGAGCGCCGGGCAATGCTGGACGGTTTTGAGAACTTCCACTTTGCCGGGAACTGGATCTCACACGGCCAGATGATGGACGCGATTGCCCAGGCGCTGGACCGCCCGGTTACGGTGTCGCCAATGCCCTGGTGGGTGCTGCGAGCAATCGGACTGGTTAATCCGGTGATGCGCGATATCTATCGCATGCGCTATCTCTGGCTCAACGAGATGGAACTGGTCGATCCCCGGCTCGATGCTATTGTCGGTCCCGATTTCGCAACCCCGTTCGGGGCGGCCGTTGCCGCCACAGTGGGGGAATTGATCGAGAGCCGGAAGGCTGCGTGAGGTGACGACCATGGAAAACCAGATCACCCCGTCTTTCGTCTTGTGGCAGCGTGCCGAGGGCGCGCTGGTGCTGATCGCGGCGCTGGTTGTGTTCTGGCATATCGATAGCGGTCTGGTCTGGTGGAGCGCAGTGCTGCTGTTCTTTGCGCCAGATCTGAGCTTTGCCGCCTATGGGCTGGGGCGCGGTGTCGGCGCAGCGATCTACAATCTGGTGCATGTCTATGCCTTTGGCCTGTTGCTGCTGGCCGCGGGGCAGGTGCTGGCAATGCCACTGCTGGCAGGGCTTGGGGCGCTCTGGCTTGCCCATTCAGGCTTTGACCGGGCGCTGGGCTATGGGCTGAAGTCAGCAGAGAGCTTCTCGAGCACCCATCTGGGGCGTATCGGCAGGCATCGTTGAGCGTGTTGCGGCGCTATAGCCCCAGGGTGCGGCGGACATCAGCGGGTGTCCAGCCCTGGTCACGCAGGCTCGCCAGTGATGGCGAGCCTTTTGATTTGGCCAGCTTCTTGCCGGCATCATCCAGGATCAACCGGTGGAAATTGTAGATCGGTGTGGGCAGGCCCAGCAGCATTTGCAGCAGCACATGCAGATCGGTCGCCGCTTCCATGTCGCGGCCCCGGGTGACGTGGGTAATGGCCTGGGCCGCATCGTCGACAACAACGCTGAGGTGATAGCTGGTCGGTGTGCCCTTGCGCTGCAGCACCACATCGCCCCAGCGCTCGGGCCTGGCATAGCGGATTTGCGGGCGGTCGGTAATCAGGGGGCCAACCACCGAAAAGGTCAGCATGCCGGCACGCGCCATCGCGGCTTGACTGTCGAGCCGGAACTGGACCGGATCGCCGCGCTCAAGCCGTTCGATCTGCTCGCCCCGATCAAGGTGTCTGCAGGTGCCGGGATAAAGCGGCGCACCGTCGGGGTCGGTCTCGGTTGCGGCCTCGGCAATCTGGCTGCGTGAACAAAAACAGGGGTAGAGCAGGTCCGCATCGCGCAGATGGTTGCCGGCGTCTGCATAGACATCCAGGCGCTCGGACTGCAGCATGACCGGCGTCGGCCAATCCAGACCCAGCCAGGCAAGGTCGGTATAGATGGCGTCGACAAATTCGGGTTTACACCGCTCGAGGTCGATGTCTTCGATCCGCAGCAAAGTGGTGCCACCCAGCGCTTCGGCGGCGCGCCAGGTCACCAGCGCCGAAAAGGCGTGACCCAGATGCAGCCGTCCATTGGGGCTGGGGGCGAAGCGAAGAACGGGATTTTTGGATGGATGTTTCGACACAGACGCCTTCTAGCATGATGGCAATTGTTCCGTCACCGCGTCTGGATAGCGCGGCGGCCATTGCCGAGCATATCAAGCTGCTGGTTGCCGTGGACCCCCGGCTGACACCGGTGTGGGAAAAGGCGGGCACCGTACAACCGCGCATCACGGCGCCGGGCTTTGCCGGCATCGCCAAGGTGATTTGCGGGCAGCAGGTGTCGGTGGCCAGCGCGCGTGCGATCTGGGCTCGGTTCGAACAATTGCCGGGCGCGCTGGAGCCACAAAGCTATCTAATCCTCAGCGAGGAAATCGTGCGGGCCAGCGGGTTCTCGCGCAGCAAGTTTGCCACCGTGCGGGTGATTGCCGAGGCGATGGTGGCTGGCGCGCTGGATTTCGCGCATCTCGAAACCCTGCCGGCGGCCGAGGCGGTGGCCTATCTGACGGCGCACAAGGGCATCGGGCCTTGGACCGCCGAGGTTTATCTGATGTTTTGCGCGGGGCACCCTGATTTGTTTCCGGCCGGCGATCTGGCGCTGCTCAAGGCGGTCGGCCATGGGCTCGGACTTGACGCTCGTCCGACGATCAAGGACATGATCAGCATCGCTCAGGACTGGACGCCCCACCGCTCGGCGGCGGCATTATTGTTCTGGCGCTATTTCGCTGTGCTGCGCGACCAAGAAGGAATTGCCCTGTGACCAAGCTCTCCGGCCCCATGCTGCCCCCCAAATCCGGCGGTGTGCCGACGCAGGCCGTGATCCTGCTGCACGGCTATGGCTCCAACGGCGCCGATCTGATCGGTCTGGCACCCTATTGGCAGGATATTCTGCCTGACGCCATTTTCATCGCGCCCAATGCCCCCGAGCGTATCGAGGGGCTGGCCGAGGGGTTTCAGTGGTTCGGCATCGACTTTGACGGCGATCAACTGGCCAGCCGGCAGACCGGCTGTGCCAAGGCGCGTCCGGTCCTGCTCGAATTTCTGACCGATCTGTGTGCCCAGACCGATATTGCGCCCCAACAGACACTGCTGGTCGGGTTCTCGCAGGGCACGATGATGGCGCTGCATGTGGGGCTGTCGCTGCCGCAACAATTGATGGGCATCGTCGCGTTCTCGGGCAGCTTCCTGCCGCCCGCCGAATTTGGTGCGCCTGAACTGGCCAAGCCCCCGGTGTGCCTGGTGCATGGCGATGCCGATACGGTGGTTGCGCCCGAGCGCAGTGCCGAGGCCGAAACAGCGCTCAAGGCTGCTGGCGTGGCAGTGGACTATTACGTCAGCCCGAACACCGCGCATGGCATTTCCCCGGATGGGCTGGAGTTTGCCAGCAAGTTCATCGCCAGGATCGCCGGAAAATAACGACACGCTCCCCGCTTCACAGCCCTGACACAAAGGGCTTAGTATAAAGGGGATATGGACTTACTCGATTCCCTTTTCGGGAGACTCAAGTGACCATCCACGTGTCGCCTGAGGCCTGTCCCGCGCTGGTACTGAACGCCGACTTCCGGCCGCTCAGTTACTACCCCCTTTCGCTCTGGTCCTGGCAGGATGCGATCAAGGCGGTGTGCCTGGACCGGGTCAATATTGTCAGCCATTATGACACCGTGATCCACTCGCCCAGCTTTGAGATGCGTTTGCCCAGCGTGGTGTCGCTGCGCGACTACATCAAGCCGGCACGCAATCCGGCCTTTACCCGGTTCAACGTGTTCCTGCGCGATCGCTTCACCTGCCAGTACTGCGGTTCGCGCGAGGATCTGACCTTCGATCACGTGATTCCGCGCTCGAAAGGCGGGCAGACCACCTGGGAAAACGTGGTGGCCGCCTGTGCGCCGTGCAATCTGCGCAAGGCCAATCGTATGCCCAGCGAGATCAGGATGTTCCCGCATCAGGCGCCCTACCACCCCAGTGTGCACGACCTGCACAATAATGGCCGCTCATTCCCCCCCAACCATCTGCACCAGAGCTGGCTGGACTATCTCTATTGGGATATCGAGCTGGAGCCCTAGACCTTGCGGGTGTGGCGCATCTGAGCGACGATCGATACGATCAGCAGGGCCACCATGGCCAGCGAAATCAGCGCGTTGAAACCGGCCAGGGATATGCCCAGAAAGCGGAACTGCACGACGTCGCAGCCAATGACCGGGGTCATGTTGCTCAGCGCGTCGAAATCCATGGCATCGCCCACACCCGTGCAGGCGGTCGGGCCGGGCCAGAAGCCCCATTCGACGCCAGCGTGATAGCTGCCCATATAGACGCCCCAGGCAAAGATCGCGGTGACGATGGCCATGGCGACATACCACACTTTGAGCGGCAGGCGGTTCCACAGCACCATCACGCCGAGCAGGATCGGCAGGCCAATATAGTAAGCCATGCGCTGCTCGAGGCAGAGTTCACATGGATAGAGGCCGCCAATGATCTGGCTGCCCCAGGCGCCCAGAATAGTCGCCAGACCCAGCACAAAGGCGAGCGCTGCCGATTTCTTGTCGAGCGGGTGGAGGATCGATGCAGCCATGGAACGGGTCTTTCAGGTGACGCTTGAGACCCGCGCTGATTAGCCTGCGATTGCGGCAAAGGCCAGACGGGAACGCGGTTTTGATCAATCGCCGGGCAGGCTGATGCCCAGTGCCTGCCGCAGGGCGATGGCATTGGCGGGTGCGTGCAGCTTGTCCTCATGCACGAAATAGGCAAACACGTCGCCGCCCGCTGCGGTCCAGTCGCCAATGGTGCTCGCCCAGTCGGCAATGTCGGCGGGCTGATAACCGGTCGCAGCATTGTGGGCCGGGCCCTGCAGGCGGCAATAGGCGAAGTCGGCGGTTAGCGCGCGGGCCGGGCTTTGCGCGGTGTCGGTAATCACTCGTGCCACATTGTGGCGGGCCAGCAGATCATTGACGGCGGGGTCGTCAAAGCTGGCGTGGCGCAGCTCGATGGCGTGGCGCAGTTGCCCCACATTGGTCGCGTCAAGATAGGGCGCATGCTTGATCCGCTCATCAGCCTTTTTGGCAAGCGCGATATAGTCAGGGATGGTGTGGGGCAGCATGGACAGGAAATTGTCCAGCACCTGGGCATCAAAGCTCAGATTGGGGGGCAATTGCCAGATGAAGGGCCCCAGCTTGTCCCCCATGGCCAGCGGGCCGGACGCCAGGAAATTGGCTAGCTCGATCTCGCAGTTTTTTAGCCGCCTGATGTGGGTGACCAGTTGCGGACCTTTGAGCGAAAACACGAACCCCTCGCGGGTCTGCTCGGCCCATTTGGCAAAGCTGGCCGGTTTCTGGTTGCCGCGGAAGGTGGCGTTGATCTCGATGCTGCCCAGGCGCGAACTGGCATAGGCCAGCTCGTTTTTCTGCACCAAGCCGTCGGGATAGAAGGTGCCGCGCCAGGGTGCGAACACCCAGCCTGCCGTTCCGGTGCGTGCGATGCCTGTCCTGCTCATGGGTCACCCTCTTGAATTGGCTCAGGCGCCATAGTGGCTAGTCCTGCGCCTTTCTCAAGGCATATTGGCCCAGCAAGATGCTGGCCAGCACGATGATCATGCCCAGTGCCTGGGGCAGGCTGAGCGTTTCGTTGAGGATCCACCAGCCCAAAACTGTGGCGCTGAGCGGGCTGAGAAACCCCAGCAATGACACCGCGCTTGGGTGCAGCCGCGCAATGCCGCGGATCCAGATCAGATAGGTCAGGGCGGCGCCGATCAGCCCCAGATAGGCCAGTCCCATCAGATTGGTCGGGGTGATGGTACCCCAGTCGGTGCTGGCCAGCGGCAGGAAAGGCAGCAGCAGCAGGCCGCCGGCGGTCAATTGCCAGGCGGTAAAGGTCAGGGTGGATACCGGTGGCTTCCATTTGCGGCTGAGCACGGTGCCCAAGGCCATGGACCCCGAACCGAGCAGGCCGGCGGCGACGCCGACCATGTCAAGCCGGGCGGCTGGCGACAGGATGAGCAGGGCGACGCCGCCAATGCCGATGGTGACGGCGATGACCGATAGCGCCCGGATGGGGGTGCCGAGCAAAGCGCGGGCGGCAAAGATCACGATGAAGGGCTGCAGCGCGCCCATAATGGCTGCAACGCCACCGGGCAGGCGATAGGCCGCCACAAACAGCAGGCTCCAGAACAGGGCAAAGTTGAGTGCGCCCAGCACCAGCATGCGCCCGATCCAGCGACCTTTGGGCAGGTCCCTCACTATCAATAAGAGCAGCAGGCCAGCGGGCAGGGCGCGCAGTACCGCAATTGTCAGCGGGTCCAGATTGGGCAGCATCTGGGTGGTGACAATATAGGTGCTGCCCCAGATCAGGGGCGCGGCTGCGGTCAGGGCGATATCGGCGAAGCGGGTCACGGCACATCCATTTATCTTGACCTCAAGATACATGGATTAATCTTGACATCAAGATAAATTCGGGATGGCATGTAGGCATGGATGATGTCGACAAAATCAGGGCGCAATGGGCCCGCCAATGCCCAGATCTGGATACCGCGCCCATGGGGCTGATCGGCCGTCTGGCTCGGGTATCGCAGCATATGTCACAGGCCATGGCGGCCAATTTTGCCGCTCACGGTTTGAGTAGTGCGGGTTTTGATGTGCTGGCGACGCTGCTGCGGTCCGGACCGCCCCACGCGCTGTCGCCGGGGCAGTTACTCGCCACCATGATGGTAACATCAGGTACGATGACCAATCGTATTGATCAGCTTGAAAAGGACGGTCTGGTCGCCCGCCAGCGCAGCCTCGCCGACAAGCGCAGCTATGCTATTGGCCTGACCGAGCGCGGTCGCGCAGCCGTCGAGGGCGTGTTGGCGGACCATGTCAAACTGCAGGCTGATCTGGTGGCGATATTGCCCGAGGACGAGCGGGTGCAACTGGACGGTTTGTTGCGCAGCTATCTGGCGCGCATTTGAGGGCAGGGGCCGCCAGAAAAAAGGGCTGGCCGAAGCCAGCCCATAGTTGGGTGTTGTGTTGACCCGATTTGGTCGGGCACTGACTAGAACTTGTAGTTCACACCTGCACGGACGACACCGAAGCGCTGGGTGATGTCCTGATTGCCGATGGGCAGGCCGTTATAGGTCTGGGTGCCCAGATCGACGTAAAGATACTCGGCCTTGACGGTGATCTTGTCGGTGGCTTGAGCTTCCAGGCCGACGCCCAGCGTCCAGCCCACATGGGTGGCGGATTGCGAGGTCACCACATTGGCCGGATCGGTCAGGCTGGCGCTGCCCCGGCCGGCTGCGATACCGCCGGTGACATAGGGCAGCACGGTGCCAAAGCTCATGCCGGCACGGCCGCGCACGGTGCCATAGAAATCCACACCCGATTTGAACTTGCCGGTGGCGCCCAGATCTTCTTCATAGCCGATGGAGGCGAACTGCAGGTCGCCTTCGGCGCCCAGCACGAAGCCGCCCATATCCATATTGTAGCCAGCCTGACCGCCCAGCTGCCAGCCGCCGGTATTGCGTTCGGTGGTAGCGCCACCAGCCACGTTCTGGCGCGCGCCGGTGCCCCAGCCATAGCCAGCGTTCAAGCCAGCGTAAAAGCCGTCCCAGCCCGAGGCAGGGGAGGGGGAATACAGGGGGCTGGTGCCGCTGTTCCAGCTCAGATCAGCGGCGTGCGCTGCGGGGGCGAACAGCATCAGGGCAGCAATGGAAAGAGCCTGGCGCTTCATGGAAGACCTCGTCGGAAATCGCGTGATGAAATTTCCGCTAAAATGCGACGCGATCCATTAACGTTCAGGTAAGGAACACGGTTAACGCCACAGCGCCAAAGCATGGCTGCGATCACATTTATGCGCGCCGCGCAGAGCTGACGCAAAACCGGCGACGTGACCCATCAACGGCCGGGCATCTCAAAAACAGGGGGAGAATGGTGCCCTCCGCCGGACTCGAACCGGCACGCCTCGCAGCGGAGGATTTTGAATCCTCTGCGTCTACCATTCCGCCAGGAGGGCACGGAAAACTCTCTAACCCAGGTCGGGTTGCGCTGCAACTGGCTGTGTGCGGGTTTAAGCGGCGAGCAGCAGGCGGGCGAGATAGACACACAACACGCCGGTGGCCATGGCCGCAAACAGGTTGCGGGTCACGACATAGACCAGGGCGGTCGCGGCGGCAGCGATGATTTCGGCCGGGCTGCCGGTGACCAGCGCGGGTGCTACCAAGGCAGCGAGCACGGCACCGGGGATATGCTTGAGCCATGCAGCGGCAAAGCCGTGCTGGGGCAGGCGATTGGCGAGCAGCAGGCCGCCGGCCTTAACTGCAAAGCTGACCAGCGCCATGCCGGCAATGGCGTAAAGGGCTTCGGGGCTAGTCCACATGACGCACCTTGTCGGCGATGGCGCCGGCCAGGCTGCCAACAATGCCGCCAATCAGGATGTGCCAACTGCCATCGAGCAGTCTGGCGGTGATGATGGCCGTCAGCGCGGCAACCGCCCAGGGCAACAGGTCGGCTCTGGATTTCCACATGCCCAGCAGCAGCACCAGAAAGGTGGCGGTAAAGGCAAAGTCGAGCCCATAGCGGGCGGGGTCGTCAATGGCCGAGCCCAGGATATGGCCGGTCATGGTGGTGGCCATCCAGCAGGCATAGGCCAGCGCGCCGCCGCCGAGCAGAAAGGCGACGCTCCCGCGCCCCTTTTTCATTTCCAGTACGGTCATGGCCCAGTTTTCATCGGTCACCAGCGCCATCATCAGGGCGCCCTTGAGGCCGGAGTCCGGCTTGAACAGCGGGCGCAGCGTGGCGGTCAGCAGCAGGTAGCGCAGATTGACGATCAGCGCGGCAAGGATCAGCGCCCCGATGGGCAGGGTGGCTGGTGTTGCCGTCCACAGATCCAGCGCCACGAACTGGGCGGCACCGGCAAAGACCAGCCCGCTCATCAACATGACTTCGAGCAGGCTCAGCCCGGCACCGCGCGCCAGCACGCCCCAGACCATGCCATAGGCGGCCACAGAAATGATCACGGGGATGCAGGCGCGCGCACCAGCATAAAACTGGTCGGCAAATGTCTGGTCGGTCGGGGCGATGGCGCTCATGGGCCCAGCCATAGCGTCCCGGCGCGGTTCGCGCATCGCAAAATCGTGCCGGCGGCGATGACAAGTGGTGATGGCCCTCATTGGCCAGCGTGATAGCGACATGGCGATTGACGCCTTGTGGTGGCGGGCCTAGTGACGAGGCCGGTCGGACCAGATTGACTGTTGCTGGCCGTGGTCCAAGAGCGGTCTGAAACGTATTGAATTGGCGCCGACCATCAGCATTGTGCCTGATGGCGTTGCAGCGTCAGGTTCCCGGAGCTTTTTCATGACAGTGCAATCTCGCCCCCTCTGGCAGCGATTTGCCGTCTTCCTTGTGCCGCTGATGGCGGCCAATATCCTGCAGGCGCTTTCGGGCACGGTGAACGCGATCTATGTCGGGCAGCTGGTGGGCGTTGATGCGCTGGCCGCGGTAGCGGTGTTTTTTCCGATCCTGTTCTTCCTGCTCAGCTTCATCATCGGGCTGTCTTCGGGCTCGACCGTATTGATTGGTCAGGCCTGGGGCGCGCGCAATCTGGTCAAGGTCAAGCAGGTGGCCGGCACGACATTGTCGGCAGCCATTGCGCTGGGGCTGGTGGTCTCGCTTGTCGGCGGGCTGTTTACCGAGCAGATCATGGCGGTGCTGGGCGCACCGGAAAACATCCGGACCCTGGCGGTGGGCTATGCGCGCATCATGCTGATCAGCATGCCGGGCTTTTTCGTTTTCATCGTGGTCACCTCGGTGCTGCGCGGGGTGGGCGATACCATCACGCCGCTGTTCTCGCTGATCCTGTCGCTGATGGTCACCATGGTGGTGACCCCGGCGCTGATCCTGGGCTGGGTGGGGCTGCCACAGCTGGGGGTCAATGCGGCCGCGGTGGCGTTTGTCTGCGGCTTCCTGACGGTGCTGAGCTTTCTGCTGATCTATATGCGCGCCCGCAAGATGCCGCTGGCGCCTGATGCGGTGCTGCTGGGCGCCATGCTCAAGCCGGACTTCAAGCTGCTCGGCCTGATCTTGCGGCTTGGCGTGCCGGCCGGGCTGCAAATGGTGGTCTCGGCGGTTTCGGGCATTGTCATTGTCGGGCTGGTCAACCGCTTCGGCTCGGAGGCCACTGCGGCCTATGGCGCACTGGGGCAGGTGATGAGCTATGTGCAGTTTCCCGCCATGTCGATCGGCATTGCTGCATCGATTTTCGGGGCGCAGGCGATCGGGGCGGGTCAGATCGACCAGCTGGACCGGATCACCCGCACCGGCTTCGTGCTCAACCTGATCATTACCGGTACGCTGGTGCTGATGGCCTATCTGTTCAGCGAACGGCTGGTGGCGCTGTTCATCACCGATCCATCGGTGATCGCGGTCACCGAAACGCTGCTGCATGTGGTGCTGTGGAGCATTGTCGCCTTTGGGGGCAGCGTGGTGTTTTCGGGCGTGATGCGCTCGAGCGGCACGGTGCTGGCGCCCATGGCGCTGTCGATGGCCTGCATCCTGCTGATCGAGCTGCCCGGTGCGGTCTGGCTGAGCCAGACGAGTCTGGGGCTGACCGGTATCTGGGTCGCCTATGCCGCCAGTTTCCTGATGATGCTGGTGCTGCAGGCTGGCTGGTACTTCTTTGTCTGGAAGAAAAAGACCATTACTGCATTGGTTTAGACCCTTTCGCAGCACGTTCAAAAGGCCCGGCATTATCCGGGCCTTTTTTTGTGGACTTGACTCCACTGGAACCAAGTAAGATAACTTACTTAGTATTGGAGGCATGGCATGGCAGCACGGGCAAACAAGAGTGAGGCACTTTGGAAAGCGGCGTCGCAGGTTGCCTATGAGCGCGGCCTGGCTGGGCTGACGCTGGCCAATGTGGCCGAAGCGGCCAAGATGCCGCTGGGCAGCCTCTACTATTATTTCAAATCACGCGACGACATGGTCGACGCCGCGGTGGGGAGGATCCACCGACGCTTTGAGCAGTTGCGCACGGAGTGGGACGGGCTGGGCGATTCCCGGCTGGCACTGCGCGCCTTTGCCAATATGACCGCCGAGCAGACCGATAGTCTGGCGCGCCATGGCTGTCCCATCGGCACGCTGGTGGCACAACTGGGCAAGAAGCAGCAGGCCGGTACGGGCGATGTCGGGCAAGTGTTTTCCCAATTGTGCGACTGGGCCGCGGGGCATTTTGTCAATCTGGGGCTGGCGCCCGAGGCGGCCCGTCTGGCCGGGCGCAAAATGGTGCGTGATCTTGAAGGCGCCGCCATGCTCGCCCACGCCACTGGCGACACCGATCACATCAGTGAGGTGGTGTCCGAAATTTTGCTGCAGATCGATCAACACGCAGGAGGAACCAGTCATGACTGAGATCAACACGGTGCTGGTCACCGGTGCCACGGGCTTCCTGGGTGCCCATATTCTGGCGGCCCTGCGTGACAGGGGCATCACCACCATTGCGGCCTGCCGCTCCCCGGAAAAACTGCCAGACTGGTTCGATGGAGCGGTTCGCCAGGGCGATCTGACCGATCCGGGCTATCGCAAAAGTCTGGTCGAGGGTGTCGATGCCATCTGCCATGCGGGCACCTGGGGAGCCTTCTGGGGCCATGAAGATGAGGAGCGCCGGCTGTTCCTTGAACCCACCATGGATCTGATCGATCTGGCAGCGGAAGCGGGGGTGGGGCGGTTCCTGCTGGCCTCGACGCTGGTGGTGGGCCAATTGCCAGGCAAGGGGGGCGAAGTCGATGATTTCAGTCCCATGCGCAAAACCGGATTCTGGCCGCACCTGGATATGCTGATCGATATTGATCACCACATGCGGGCGCTGGCCAGCCCTGTCAGCGGCATGGTCAATATGCGGCTGGGCCATTTCATCGGACCGGGCAATCGGGTGGGCTTTGTGCCCGCAGTCATTCCGCGGCTCAAGACACGGCTGGTGCCGTGGCTGGGCAATGGTAAGGCGCGCATGGCGCTGGTGACCGGCGAGGATATGGGGCAGGCCTTTGCCCTGGCCGCAACCACGCCGGGTCTGGCGCCCTATGAGAGCTTCAATATCCATAGCGGCGCGTTGCCCAGCCTGCGCGAGGTGTTTAGCCATATCGCGGCTGTGGCCGGGGTGCCCAAGCCGCTTTATGCGGTGCCTTACTGGGCGGGCTATCTGTTCGGGGCGCTGATGGAGACGCTGCCTACCCGCACGCCGTTTCTGACCCGCTCGCTGGTGCATGTCAGCGAAGACTGGAACACCCCCATAGAGCATGCCCGCTCGGCACTGGGCTACCGGCCCAGCGGGGATTGGCGACAAGCCATCACCAGGGCGGTTGAAGAGCGTCGCAAGACTGGATTTGCCTGGCCGGCACTGACGCAGGCACTGGCCTAAGCACTGGCCTAAGTGTGCCGCTTGGGCACGGGAGAATTTTATGACGAGACTGGTTGAGGGCGCGCGCGCGCCGCATTTCGACACTGTGGACAGCTTTGGCGAGCCGATTTCGCTGGCGGCTTTGCGAGGGCGCAAGGTGATGCTGTCGTTCTATCGCTACGCGGCCTGTCCGCTCTGCAATATGCGGGTCAATGCCATGACCCGACGCCATGCCGAATGGGCTGCGCAGGGGCTCGAGGTACTGGCGGTGTTTCAGTCCTCGGCCGAGGAAATCGGGCGCTATGTCGGGCGCCAGGATGCGCCGTTCCCCATCATTCCAGATGCGCCCATGACCCATTACCGCCGTTTTGGGGTGGAGAAGAGCTGGGGCGGGTTCTTCATGGCCAGCCTCAAGCTGGACGTGGTGATCAAGGCCATCATGCGCGGTTATTTCCCGACCAGTTTTTCTGGCCCGCTTAACCGGCTGCCGGCCGATTTCCTGATCGACGAGAATGGTCGGCTGGTGCGGTGCTATTACGGCACCGATGCCGCTGATCACCTGCCATTTGAAGAGATCGATGCCTTTGCAGCCAGCCAGGGCGCCAGCAGGCTGATCGCGGTCTAGCTGACGTCAGCGTTTCCAAAAACATATGGGCACCAACCGCGTGGTTGGTACCCATATTGCATTTTGACGCCGGCTTGTGCCCGAGGCCTGGCCTAGAACTGGCCGTGGCAGTGCTTGAACTTCTTGCCCGAGCCACAGGGGCAGGGCGCGTTGCGCGACACGCCGACCAGCAGGGCCGGATCGATGGGCTTGAGCGACGGATCGCCGCCCGTGGCACCCAGCGAATCGGCGACGGTATCGCCACCATCGGCGTCGTTTTCACCGGTCAGCGGATCGATATGGGTTTCGCGCAGGGCGCTCAGATCAGCTGTCGGCGGCGCGACGGGGCGGGGCTGCAGTTCGACATGGCTGAGCTGCGTGGTCACCAGCTCGCGCAGGTTTTCCAGCAGGCTCTGGAACAGCTCATAGGCTTCCTGCTTGTATTCGCTGAGCGGATCGCGCTGGGCGATGCCGCGCCAGCCCACCACCTTGGACAGGTGATCAAGCGTGACCAGATGCTCGCGCCACAACCCGTCAATGGACTGCAGGACGATGGATTTTTCTACCTGACGCATCACGGTTGGGTTGGACGAGCCAGCCGCTTCCATGGCTGTGATGGTGCGGGCTTCCTTGGCGGCAGCGTGTTCGTCAGCGGCAGCGAGCAGGCGCTCGGTGACGATTTCGGCGTCGATGCCTTCCTCGGCTGCCCACTCAATGACGGGTACGTCGATATTGAGATAGGTCTTGGCGGCTGCCTGCAGCTGCTCGGCCTTCCACTGCTCGGGATAGGAGCGGGCGGGGATGGCCTTGGACACGATATTGGCGACCACGTCGTGGCGCATATCGATGACGATTTCGCTGATGTCTTCGGCGTCCATCATTTCGAGGCGCTGTTCGAAGATCACCTTGCGCTGATCGTTCATCACGTCGTCGTATTTCAGGATGTTCTTGCGGATATCGAAGTTGCGCGCCTCGACCTTGCCCTGGGCGCGTTCGATGGCCTTGGACACCCATGGGTGGGTGATCGATTCGCCCTGTTCCAGTCCCAGCTTGCCGAGCATGGAATCCATGCTGTCGACCGGGAAGATGCGCATCAGGTCATCCTGCAGGCTCAGGAAGAAGGCGGAATGGCCCGGATCGCCCTGACGGCCGGAACGACCACGCAGCTGGTTATCGATACGGCGGCTTTCATGGCGCTCGGTGCCAATCACCATCAGACCGCCAGCGGCCAGCGCCTTGGCTTTTTCTTCAGCAATGGTGCGCTTGATCTCTTCGATCTTGGCCTCGCGTTCGGCGCCTTCAAGATCAGCAGCTTCCTTTTCGATGCGCATTTCGAGATTGCCGCCGAGCTGGATGTCGGTGCCGCGACCAGCCATGTTGGTGGCAATGGTGATGGCGCCGGGCAGACCGGCATCGGCCACGATGTGGGCTTCCTGCTCATGGTGACGCGCATTGAGCACGTTCATGGTGCCGACATTCTTCTGGCGGAGCAGTTCGGCCAGCATTTCGGACTTTTCGATCGAGGTGGTGCCTACCAGCACGGGCTGGCCGCGGTCCTGACATTCCTTGATCAGATTGGCGATGGCCTCGAATTTTTCCTCCGCGGTGCGGAAGATGGCGTCCTCGTCATCGATACGCTGCACCGGCACGTTGGTGGGGATGGTCACCACGTCGAGCTTGTAGATATCGGCGAATTCCTCGGCCTCGGTGGCGGCGGTACCGGTCATGCCGGCCAGCTTGTCATAGAGGCGGAAATAGTTCTGGAAGGTGATCGAGGCCAGGGTCTGGTTTTCTGGCTGGATCTTGACGTGTTCCTTGGCTTCAAGCGCCTGATGCAGGCCCTCGGAGTAGCGGCGGCCCGGCATCATGCGGCCGGAGAACTCGTCGATGATCACGACTTCGTCGTTGCGGACGATATAGTCCTTGTCCTTGCGGAACAGCTTGTGGGCCCGCAGCGCCGAATTGGCGTGGTGCACCAGGGCGACGTTTTCCACGTCGTACATGGAATCGGACTTCAGCAGCCCATCCTCGGCCAGCTTGGCCTCGAGCTTTTCAATGCCGGCATCGGTGAAGGTCGCCGAGCGCTGCTTTTCATCGAGCTCGAAATCGCCCTCTTCGATGATGGGCATCAGCGCGTCGATAGTGGTGTAAAGCGTAGAGCGATCCTCGGACGGACCCGAAATGATCAACGGCGTGCGCGCCTCGTCGATCAGGATGGAGTCGACCTCGTCGACGATGGCAAAGGCGTGGCCGCGCTGCACCATCTGATCGCGGGTATATTTCATGTTGTCGCGCAGATAGTCGAAGCCGAGCTCATTGTTGGTGCCGTAGGTGATGTCGGCAGCGTAAGCCTGCTTGCGCTCCATATCGGTCATGCCGTGCACAATGGTGCCGGTGGTCAGACCGAGGAAATTGTAGATCTGGCCCATCCAGGCGGCGTCGCGCTTGACCAGATAGTCGTTGACGGTGACCAGGTGAGTGCCCTTGCCGGTCAGGGCATTGAGATACATGGGCAGGGTTGCCACCAGCGTCTTGCCTTCACCGGTGCGCATTTCGGCAATGCCGCGCTCATTCATCACCATGCCGCCGATCAGCTGCACGTCGAAGTGGCGCAGGCCAAGCACGCGCTTGGAGGCTTCACGCACCGTGGCAAAAGCGGGGACGATCAAATCGTCGAGATCAGCGCCCTTTTCGAGCTGCGCCTTGAACTCGGCAGTGCGGCCCTGCAGCTGCTCGTCGCTGAGTTTTTCAAGCTCGGCTTCGAGTGCATTGATAGCGGTGACTTTGCCCTGATAGCGTTTGACGTGCCGATCCGATGTAGACCCGAAAATCCGCCGGGCGAGCGCAGCTAGTGCCATGTGTCAGGTCCTTCGATTTACTCATCGGGGGCGCGGTCGGGGGTGCGGATGGGCCCCGCCAGGCCATCGTCAGCGCGATGAGAAAGCCTTTCCGGCTTTGAATTTATGTATCCCCGCCGGGCGGCGGAAAAGCGCGTGAGATGTAAGAGCGGGCCCTTGTCTTGTCAACGTCGCCGAAATCAGCGACACCTGCCTTGGCCTGCCGGAATCCGGGCAGAAACGGGGCTCGGAGCCCTTTGGTTGCTGACGAAATGGGGCGTGGCACAATTTGGCCGCCTTAGGGTGTCAGCCAGCCAAGCAAATATTCAATGGCACAATCTGCCAGTCACCAACGCGCCGGGACGCGCTGCAACAGCGCCGGCCAAGGAGATCGACCCCATGAAATTTTCCCCCATGCGCCTCGCCTGCACCGCTGGCGTGATTGCCGCAATGATGGCTGGCACCGCGCTGACGCCGTCCATGGCGCAGGACGCGCCGGCCGCTGTCATGCCCGAAACCGTGGTGGCCACGGTTGATGGTTCGCCCATCACCGAGGCCGATCTGGGGTTCGCCGCCGAAGATCTGGCGCAGGAGTTGCAGCAGATGCCTCCAGAGCAGCGCAAGCCGTTTCTGGTGCGGGTGCTGATCGACATGAAGGTGATGGCCAAGGCTGGCGAAGCAGCCGGCATGGCTGACACCCCCCTGTTCAAGCAGCGCCTGCAATATCTGCAGGACCGTTCGCTGCGCCGCGCCTATTTCGCCGAGACCATTGCCCAGGGCGTGACCGAAGAAGCCGTGCGCGCTGAATATGACAAGCTGGTTGCCGACTTCCAGCCGAGCCCGGAAATCCGCGCCAGCCACATTCTGGTGCCGACCGAGGAAGAAGCCCAGGCCGTCAAGGCCGAGCTGGATGGCGGCGCTGACTTCGCCACGCTGGCCAAGGACAAGTCGATTGATCCGGGCGCTGCCAATGGCGGCGATCTTGGCTTTTTTGGCAAGGGCATGATGGTCGCGCCGTTCGAGACGGCCGCTTATGGACTGACCGAGATCGGTCAGGTGTCCGAGCCCGTGCAGAGCCAGTTCGGCTGGCACGTCATTCGTCTGGAAGAAAAGCGCGATTCCGCCCCACCAGCGTTCGAGCAGGTGGCCCCGCAGCTGCAGCAGCAATTGCTGATGACCACATTTGACGACACGGTTGCCAAGCTGATGGAAGGCGTGGCGATCGATATTCCGGATGCCGAGCTGTCCGCTGCGGTGGACGCACAGACCGAAACCGAAGCACCAGCGCAGTAAACCTGGTTCAGGTCCCGGGGGCGCTGAGCCCCCGGACCATCTGCCGGGCCACCTGCCGCAATCTTGCCGGGTCCCGTTCGAGCCGCTCGGTGAGCAGGCGCTGCCAGATAAAGCCCGCCACCATGTCGGCGGCCAGTCCCACATCAATATCGTCGGCCAGCTCGCCCCGCTCCACGCCCCGCGCGAAGATCGTGCCGGTCTGCTTGCGCCGTTCGCGGGCATATTCGGCCAGTGCCGCTGCAGCGGTGGCGTCGCGCTGGGCCTCGGCAATGACGTAGCGAAAGATCTGGCCAGCGCCGCTATCGCCCCAATGGGCAAAAATTCCGGTCAGGAAAACCAGCAGGTCCTCTTCAACTGACCCGGTGTCGCTGTGCACATTGGCGGGCTTTTGCCGATGATAGACATCAAGCAGCAGGGCTGTCTTGTTGGGCCACCACTTATAGATGGTGGGCTTGCCGGCGCGGGCGCGCTTGGCCACCGCCTCGATGGAAAACCCGGCAATGCCGGCTTCGGTCACGATGGCTTCGGCCGCCATCAGAATGGCGGCCTCGGTCTCGGGACTGCGGCGGGCGCCGATGGAACGGCGGCGGTCTTCGGGTTCGGGCTCTGGCGTGCTCATTGGCACAATATCGGGCAATTCGGTACCGAAGAAAAGGACTTGAACGAAACGTGTCGTTCCGTTACATAACGAAACGTACCGTTTCAATTGGGAGATGACAGATGTCTCTTGCTGCCCGCCTTCGCCTGACCCTGATGATGACCCTGGCCGTCTATCCTGTGGTGACGCTCTATCTTTACGTTCTGATGCCTCTGACGACTGGCTGGACCATCTGGCAGCGCAGTCTGATCCTGGTGCCCATGATGTCGGCGACAATCGTGCTGGCCGTGGTGCCGTTCATTAATCGCCGCTTTGGCGCCTTCATCGCGGGGCGTCAGCCAGCTGCCTGACGAGGCAGCCCTGGGCGTCAGGGCAGACGTCCCCTTCAGCTTCCGGCGCGGGCTATCTCGCGCCGTCTTGCGAATGGCGCATGTTTGGGGCACACCAAAAGCCTGTCTGCTCGCAACAAGGTTCCGCCCGATGGCCCATCCGGTTTCTCCGCTCGCTCCAAAATCCTATCCGGAACTGCCCGCCATTGATGGCGTGCGCTTTGCCACTGCCGAGGCGGGCATCAAGTACAAGAACCGCACCGATGTGCTGCTGATGGCCTTTGACGCGGGCACCACGGCGGCCGGGGTCGTCACCAAATCGAAATGCTCGTCAGCGGCGGTGGATTGGTGCAAGGCCAATCTGCCCGGCGGCCTGGCGCGCGGCCTGGTGGTCAATTCGGGCAATGCCAATGCCTTTACCGGCGCCAAGGGCGCGCAGAGCGTGGCGCTGACGGCCGAACTGGCCGCCAAGGCGCTGGGCTGCAGCACCGCTGAAATCTTCCTGGCTTCGACCGGAGTGATCGGCGAGCCGCTTGATGCCAACAAGTTCGAAGGTGTGCTCGATACCATGGCGACCCGGCTGGGCGATGGTCCGTGGATGGACCCGGCCAAGGCCATCATGACAACCGATACCTTCCCCAAGCTTTATGGCGCGATCCTTGAGATCGACGGCGTCGAGGTCAAGATCAACGGCATCGCCAAGGGCAGCGGCATGATCGCGCCCGATATGGCGACCATGCTCAGCTTTGTGGTCACCGACATGCCAATTGCCGCGCCCGTGCTGCAGGCCCTGCTGAGCCGTCACGTAGCCACCAGCTTCAATGCGGTCACCGTTGATAGCGACACCTCCACCTCCGATACGCTGCTGGCCTTTGCCACCGGCAAGGCGGCGGTCGAGCCGATCGAGAGCCTGGATGATCCGCGCGTCGAGACCTTTGGCGAAGCGCTGCGTGATGTGCTGTTTGATCTGGCCATTCAGGTGGTGCGCGACGGCGAAGGCGCCACCAAGCAGGTCTCTGTGCATGTCGAGGGAGCGGTCGACGATGCCAGCGCCTTCCGCATCGCCAAGTCGATTGCAGATTCGCCGCTGGTCAAAACTGCCATTGCCGGGGAGGACGCCAATTGGGGTCGTGTGGTGATGGCTGTGGGCAAGGCGGGTGAGCCCGCTGATCGCGACAAGCTGTCGATCCGCTTCGGTGATCTGCTGGTCGCCAAGAATGGCGAGCGCGCCCCGATCTATGACGAGGCAGCCACCAGCGCCTATATGAAGGGCGAGGATCTCGAGCTCACCGTCAGTCTGGCGCTCGGCGAGGGGCGGGCCACGGTCTATACCTGTGATCTGACCCATGGCTATATCACCATTAATGGCGACTACCGGAGCTAGGCATGACATTGCCCAGTGCTGCGGTGTTCGAGCAGGCCGGGCTGAAGGCGTGGCCGGGGATCGAGGTTGAGTGGGACGGCGCCTGGGTGCGCCGGGCCACCAATGGCTACACCAAGCGCGCCAATTCGGTGCAGAGCCTCGACATTGCTGATGACGCCAATGCACCCGCCCGGCTGGCGGCCGCGATCGACTGGTTCGGCGCCCGTGGCCTGCCGCCGGTGTTTCGCATCACGCCATTGGCGGGGCCCGGCATGATCGCGGCGCTGGATGCCCAGGGCTGGGGCAGTCTTGACGCCAGCTATCAGTACGCCATGACGCTGGCGCCGGGCGCGCCCGAGCCGGGTGGCCAGACCTATGATGTGTTTGATCCGGACTATCTGGCGATCCACCAGCGACTGGCAGGTTATTCCGAGGCCCGGCAGGCCGGTCTTAAGGGGCTGCTGGCGGTGCTGACCGTGCCGGCGCGTGGCATTGTGCTGCGCAATGATGCCGGTGTGCCGGTGGCCTCAGGGCTGATGGCGATTGCCGATGATATTGTGGTCACCGGCAATGTGGTGACCGATCCCGGCCAGCGCCGCAAAGGCCACGCCGCCGCGATGATGCGGACGGGTCATGCCTGGGCCTATGGGGCCGGGGCGCGGATTGCCGCGCTCAATGTGCAGGCCGACAATGTCGGGGCGCAGGCGCTCTATCAGGGCCTGGGCTACGCCTATCAATATGATTATCACTATCGTGTTCCGGGGGGCTTATGAGCCAATCCATTCTGCTCGTGGTCGCCTGTGTGCTGGTTGATGCGGACCGGCGCGTACTGATTGCCCAACGCCCGCCGGGCGGCTCCATGGGCGGGCTGTGGGAGTTTCCGGGCGGCAAGGTCGAGCCGGGCGAGACGCCCGAAGCCGCGTTGATTCGCGAGCTTGAAGAAGAGTTGGGCGTGTCCACCAAGACCGCCTGTCTGGCACCGCTGTCCTTCGCCAGCCACTCTTACGAGAAATTTCACCTGTTGATGCCAGTTTACGTCTGCCGAAAATGGCAGGGTACACCGGAGCCCAGGGAGCATACCGCACTTAAATGGGTGCGGCCGCAGGCCCTGCGGGACTATCCAATGCCGCCGGCCGACGAGCCGCTGATCGCCGCCCTGTGTGATCTGCTCTAGCCCGTTGTGGGGGTCACGCTTCTGGAGAGCGAGCATGCTGAAGGCGAATATTACGGCGTTCATCGATGACGAATCGGGCGCAACGGCAATGGAATATGCCTTGCTGGCAGCGCTGATCGGGATCGCCATCGTTGGCACATTCGCCACGCTCGGCAACGGGCTGCAGGGCCTGTTCAACAATGGCGCGGCCAATTCAATCAGCAGCGGCGCCAATTCCCTGAACTAACAGTCGAGCAGACGCATTATTGCAGCGTCACGACCTTGTACTGCTCGCCGACCGTAACGGGGTCGCCGGGGTAGAGGTCGTTGATGATGTAGAACAGATCGCTGCCCCGACTGAGCGCGCTCATCTGGCGGGCCAGTGAATCGGCGGTGTCGCCAGCCCTGGCCGTGACGATGCGGATTGCCACCTTGCGAATGCCCGAAATGTCGCTGGCCGTGGTGCGGCGGAAGCTTTCCAGCGTGGAGGCGGCACCCTGGGCAAAGCGGGTGCTGTCGGCCTTGGCGGCAAAGATGAAGCGATAGACCTGGCCATCCAGGCGCATTACCGAGACGCGGAAGAACCACTGATCGGTCTGGGCCAGACCGGTCGCCATCTCGATGCCGTTATGGATCTGGCTGGAGACGCTGTCGGTCTTGAGGCCGGCGATCCAGCCCGATTTGAGATAGTCGGTCAGCGCCACGTTGGGCTGCACATCGGCGCTGTCAAAGCGCACGGCCTCGCCATCGCCCGCCACGCCGACAACCGCGCTCTGGGAGTTCTGCAGCGTATAGCCCTGCGGCACGGTGAAGGTGAATTTGGATGCCGGATGTACGAATTGGCGGCCAATGATCGAGCCCTGGGCGGGGCTGTCACCAAAGGTCAGGCCCGCGATCGAGGCCAGATAGCCGGCGCGGTCGACCTCACCCAGGCCCGGCTTGCCGAACATGGAGCGGGCGGTGTCGATGGCCTTCTGAATGCGGGCAGGGGTGGAGGGATGGGAAGACAAGAAGCCCTCATTGTCCTTGCCAGCGCCGGCCGAGAAAGTGGCAAAGCGGCTCATCACGCCCAGGAAGCGGGCGGCGGCCTGCGGGTCATAGCCCGCCTTGCCGGAAAACTTGATGCCTTCGCGATCGGCCTCGAGCTCCTGGCTCTGGCCGAAGGCGGCCAGCGACTCGCGGGTGCGGCTGGCGGTGGCGTCGGTGGAGGTGTCGCCACCGAACACGCTGGTAATGACGCGGTCGACAATGGCGGTGGTGCGGGTGCGATCGGTGCGGGCCCGGGCATGGCGCAGGGTGACGTGGGCGATTTCATGGGCCAGCACGGCTGCCAGTTCGCTGGTGTCGGAGGCCAGCGCCAGGATGCCGCGCGTTACATAGATATAGCCACCGGGCAGAGCGAAGGCATTGACCTCGGAGCTGTCCAGAATGGTCACCTGGAACTGGGCATTGGGCTGGTCGGCAGCATCGAGAAGGCGGCCGACAATGCGGGCCACCATGATTTCGGCGGGCCGGTCGGAATAGACCCCGCCATAGGCGGCGATGATGCGCGGGTGTTCGCGTCGGCCGATCACCGCGTCATCGGGATCGGTGCCTTCGGGCACCACGGTCGGCGCAGGGCGGTCGCCGGTCTGGCTGACCGCAATATTGGAGCTGGTCAGGGTCGTGCAGGCGGCAAGCGCCAGCAGCGACACGGCCATCAGCCCGTTGCGCAAACCCTTCGCGATATGCCCCTTGCCCATCATCGTGTCGCCAGAACCTCAAGCTGTTCGGGATGGGTAATCTCGATGCGTGGACCATCCCGGTCATCCACCCATCCTCGTATGCGCACGAACGCCCCTTCGAGCACCAGCGGATCAACGCCGGCCGCCTTGAACAGTTTCAACCCGGGCGCTTCAATCACGGCGGTGAAGTCTTGCTTCCAGATCCGGCCAAAATTGAGGTAAGCCCGCCCGCCGCGATGCTCGGCGTGCAGAATTCTGCCTTCGACAAGTTCGTAATGGCCCGCCTTGGTGAGCAGGTCACCAGGCGCGTCCGCCGCACGCACGCTGTAATAGGGATCGCGCCAGATGCCAAGGCCAGACAGACGGGCGCGGCCCTCGGCAGCGAACAACAAATCGAGACATTGACGGTTGTCTGGGAAGGAATAGACGCGGGCCAGTCCCATGGCGACCATGGCGTGCTGGGCCCAGGTGGGCCCGTCCGGCGTGTCGACGAAGACATGGGCCAGCTGGCGGTCATAGCGGTCGATCTTTTCACCGCCATAACCCAGCTGCACCGTCTTGTTGAGCACCATGACCTCGAGGGCGGCCTTGGCCTCGGGACCCATTGGCCAAGTGTCAAAGCCATCGCGGCCCAGTGGCAGTTTTGGTGCCTGGGTGCCGATCATGCGCACCACCCGGCCATTATTGAGCACGATGGTGTCGCCATCGGTGACTTCCACGACCGTGCCGCCCGCCACCATGTCCAGTGCGGGACAGGCGATGGTTGCGGTGGACACCGATGAGAGCGCCGCGAGCGTGGCAAGCTGGACGAGACTGGTATTGAGCAAATCGGGCCCCGGAAAGATTTCGTTCACCATGCACCCAAATACGGCAAAAAATCATTACCATGCGTTCATGGCTTCAAAAGCCTGTCAGCAGCGCCCCGGCTCGGTTGAGCCAGAGCGGTGGCGCTGGTAAGAGGGGCGGGTTTTCAATACCGCATTTTTCGGAGCCGTTCCGCTTTGTCGATTGTCCGCCGACTTGCCCTTGTGGCGCTGCTTGCCCTGCTCAGCCTGGGTCGTGCACACGCCAATCCGATGCTGCTGGTCGATATGGACACGCTCGAAGTGCTCTATGCGCAAGAGGCTGGCCAGCCCTGGCATCCGGCCTCGCTGACCAAGATGATGAGCGCCTATGTCACCTTCGAGGAAATTGCCAAGGGCAATATGACGCTTGATACCCCGGTGGTGCTGTCCAAAAAAGCAGCCGGTCAGGCGCCCTCCAAGACCAGCCTGCCCGCGGGCAGCGGTCTGACCCTGAAAGACGCGCTCTACATCATGGTGGTCAAATCGGCCAATGACGTTTCCATGGCGATCGCGGAAACCGTGGGTGGCAGCGAAGCGGGGTTTGTCGCCAAGATGAATGACGCGGCGGCACGCATGGGGCTGACGGCGACCCATTTCACCAATCCCAACGGGCTGCACGATCCCGACCAGTACACCTCGGCGCGTGATCTGGCGGTGCTGGCGCTCTATATCCGGCAAAGCTTTCCGCAGTATCTGCCGTTGTTCGGCACCGATGTTGTGCGGCTGGGCAAGGCCAATCTGGAATCCAATAACAGCCTGCTGACCAGCTTTGCGGGCACGACGGGCATGAAGACCGGCTTTGTCTGTGCCTCGGGGCTGAACATGGTGGCCACGGTCGAGCGCAATGGCCGCAATCTGATGGCCATCGTGCTGGGCGGCTCGTCTGCCCGCGAGCGCAATGAACGGGCGGCGGAACTGATCCTGCGCGGTTTTTCCGGCGCGGTGCGGTCGACCGGCCAGCAGGTGTTGACCCTGGCCAATAATCCGGGCGTGCCACCGGTCGATATGCGGGCCCAGATCTGCGGCAAGGAAGCCAAGGCCTATGTCGCGGCGCAGGAAGCGGCCTTCCCGATGGGACTGACGGGCCAGCCCAGCTATCTCAATGATGTGGTGCCGCCGCGCTCTTATGTGGCAACCGATCTGGGGCGTATCGCGGTTGGCGTCAGCCTGCCGCGCCCACGCCCGGCGCATCTGCCGCAGTTCGCTGCGCCGGTCAGCGCTGAGGCCGTTGCAGGCGATTTGCGGCCCAGCCTGGCGGCTGCCGCGACCAATGCAGCGCCGTTCCCGAGGCCGCGTCCAAACAACCTCTAGGGCTCAGCCCTTGATGATGGTGAAATTGATGGCGTTGTCTTGGGTGACGAGGCTGCACTGATGGCCGTTCTGACGGCAAAACAGCGGGATATCGATCTTGGCCATCGGGTCGGTGGCCAGAACGTTCAGCGTGGCGCCCGAGGCCATGGCCTCAAGGCGCTTTTCCATTTTCAGCACGGGCAGGGGGCATTTGAGCCCCCGTGCATCAATGATCTCAGCGGGCAATGACCAGCACCCAGTGCGTGCCATAGGTCGAACTGCCGTTGAAGCTGACAGCAATACCGGCCCGCGACGCGTTGCCGGTCAGGCCAGCGGCATCAGCGGGATTATTGCGCCAGCCTGAAAAGGTCTCGGCAAAGGTGGCGTATCCCGCGCTCAGCTTCATGCCGGCCAGATCCTGCGGGGTCTGTGGTGGGGTGCCGGTGCGGGCATATTGATCGGCCAAGGCCTGCGCGGTGCCGTCCAGCCCGGTATCATGGCTGAGGGCCGCCAGGCCCTTGGTGGCGCGATAGGCGTTGATCATGTCGATGGCCTGGGCGCGGTCGAGGCTGGCGCCGGGCTGGTCCATGCGGGCCGACAGGCCCGGTGCCAGCGCGGTGGCTGAGCCACCGCCCGCCATGCCGCCCATGGAGCAGGCCGAAATGGTCAGCGCGGCAAGAAGCGCCGCAAGCGGCAAGACGGCTGGTTTGAAATTACGCAGAGCGGGCATGAAACTGTCCTGAAAGGCAAAAGTGGCTGGCAGGCCGATATAGCCGCACCAAGGCCAAATCATGGTGTGCAGCGGTGATACACCACTGCGATTGCTGAGGAATGAATGCACGACCGCAGCGAAAGGCGCCTAGGGCGTGTGCGGCTCATCGAGCCGGGCCATCAGGATGATGTCCTCGAAACGTTCGTCGATATATCGCGCCCTGCGTTTGCGGCCTTCCTCGATAAAGCCCAGACGGCGATAGAGGCTGATGGCTCTGGCATTGCTGCCGTGAACCTCCAGTTCAATGCGGCTCAGCCCGATCTGGCGGGCACGAGCCAGCGTCGCCAGCAGCAATTGGCTGCCATGCCCCTGGCCGCGCCAGGCGGGCAGAAGACCCATCCCCATGCTGCCGACATGGCTCTCGTAGTCGCCATCACTGCGCACGATATCGCACCAGCCGATCAGCGTGTCATCGCAGATTGCCACAAACTGGGGGTGGCCATGGGCAATATTGCTGCGCACAAAATGGGCGGCACCATCGGGGCTGGGGCCTGCCATGCGGCTGAGATAGCGCCGCTCTCTGGCCACCAGATCCACCGCAGCGCGAAAACCTTCAATGTCACCTTCGGTGATGGGCCGTATACTGACCTCGTGCGCCATCCTTGCTGTCTCCCCTCCTGCTGGCTGAGCACTATGCCCCAGACGCTGGCGCGGTCGAGCGCAAAAATGCAGGCGGGTGTCTGGGAGGGGTGACCGGACCGACGTCTGGCGCGACACCGCAGTCACGTCAGTGGTGATCTCGGCGGGATTCGAACCCACGACCCCAGGATTAGGAATCCTGTGCTCTATCCGACTGAGCTACGAGACCACGCCTTTCCGATAGCAAATGTGCGGAAATAGCGAAACCCGTATGGTGCTGGCATCGGCAAACAAAAAGCAGCCCCGGTGGGGGCACAGTGGGTTCGGGCATGCCGCGCGAACCCACCATGGCGTCGTTGCGCCTTTCTTGCCCTAGACCGGCAGCATCAGCGTGGTGGCGCGGGTCACGCTGGCGCTCAGCGGCAGATCATCGGAAGACTGGCCCAACCTCAGGGTGAAACTGCCATTCTCGAGCAACCAGTGTTTGGACTGGGGGCGGAAAAAGGCAAAGGCGCGGGCGTCCAGTCTGAGGGTGAGCTGGGTGCTCTGGCCCGCCTTGAGCCAGGCCTTGGCAAAGGCCTTGAGTTCCTTTTCCGGGCGCGGGTCGGACGCCTCATCGTCGCATACATAGAGCTGGACCACGCTGGCGCCATCGCGGGGCCCGCTATTGGTCAGGGTGACGGTCACTGTCACGGCGCCATCGGCTTCAAAGGCGGTATCGTCCACCTGCAGATCGCTCAGGGTGAAATCGGTATAGCCCAGGCCAAAGCCGAAGGGGAAAAGCGGCTTGATGCCGTGCCTGTCATAGTGGCGATAGCCGACAAAGATGCCCTCTTCATAGCGCACCTTGCCGTCGAGGCCGGGATAGATTTCGGCATCCTGGCTCTGGGTGGGGTTATCGCTCCAACGGGCGGGGAATGTCTGGGGCAGGCGGCCGGTGGGTTCGGTCGCGCCCGTGAGCACATCGGCAATGGCATTGCCCGCTTCCTGGCCGGGATACCAGGCCTGCAGCAGGGCGGCGACCGAGCCGATCCAGTCCATTTCCACCGGGCCGCCAGTCTGCAGCACGACGATTGTGTTGGGATTGGCCTTGGCAATGGCGGCCACCAGCTCGTTCTGGCGACCAGGCAGGGTGATCGAGGGCAGGTCGCTGCCTTCGGTGTCCCACTCGCCGCTGCGGCCAATGCAGACGATGGCGGTCTCGGCGCTGGCGGCCAGCGCGGCAGCCTCGGCAATGGCCTGGTCGCCCAGCGGCAGCCCGATACCGGCGGCAAAGGCGGCCAGCCCCAGCGTGGCAAAATCCTTGGTGGCAAATTCGATCACCACCTGATGGGCGCGCCCGGCTTGCAGCTCGACTGTCCCCACCACCTCGTCGCAGCCCTCTTCAAAGAAGGTGCGGCCCTTGGTCCAGTTGGTCCAGGCATCGGCGATCAGTTCGCCATCAACAAACACCTTGGCAAAGCCGGCAGCATAGATGCCGACGCGGTGGGTACCGCTGACTTCGGGGGTGAAGCTGCCGGTGATGCGGGCAGAAAAATGCATCGGATCGACCTTGCCCTCGGCAACATGGCCAATCCAGAAAGCCTGCGCCTCTTCCTGGGTGCCGATATGGACCGGGGCGCCCTCAAGCCGTTCATTGGCGAAATACGCCACCTGCAGATCGCCGCGCAGCAATGGCTCAAAGCGGTGATTGGTGCAGCCGGGGGCGTAGCGCAGGCGCTCCTGGCCCAGTGCGTTGATCAGTCCCTGCCAGGGCGAGATGCGATAATGGGCGTTGAGCTGGGCGCTGCCGCCCCCCATGATCTGGGCGGTCTTGGCATTGGGGCCGATCACCGCAATGGTGCCATCGCCCTTGAGCGGCAGAATGCCGTTATTCTTGAGCAGCACGGCCGCCTCGGCGCCGGCACGGCGGATAAGGGCACGGTGCTCGGGTCGGTCATTGGCGTGCTCGACAAAATCACGGTGGTCATCGAACGAGCCGACGCGCTGCATCAGGGTGAGCATATCGACGACGCGCTGGCGCAGGGTTGCCTTGCTGACCGTACCGGCGTTGACCGCATCGATCAGCTTGTTGCCGCGATCGCGGGTCGGGCCGGGCATTTCCAGATCAAGGCCGGCATTGACCGTTTCGGCGGTCGAGTGCGAGCCGAACCAGTCGGACATGACGATGCCGTCATAGCCCCATTCGTCCCGCAGGACGGTGGTCAGCAACCAGTTGTGCTCGGAAGTGAAGGTGCCGTTGAGCTTGTTGTAGGAGCTCATCACGCCCCAGGTGCCCGCCTTCTTGACCGCCCATTCAAAGGGCACCAGATAGATTTCGCGCAGGCTGCGCTCATCGATCTCGCTGGAAATCGTGGTGCGCTCGATTTCCGATTCATTGCCGGCAAAATGCTTGATGGTGGCGCCGATGCCCTGGCTCTGCAGACCGGTAATATAGGCGCTGGCCAGTTCGGCGGTCAGGATCGGGTCTTCCGAATAGCATTCGAAATTGCGGCCATTGGTGACCGAGCGGTGGATATTGACCGTGGGGGCCAGCAGCATGTGGGCGCCCTTGGACTTGACCTCATCGGCCAGCGCCACGCCGACCTGTTTGAGCAGATCGATATTCCAGGTCGCGCCCAGCGCGATGCCCACCGGGAAGCTGGCCGATTTGACGCCGCCGATCAGCGAGCCGCCGCCGCGCGCGCCATTGGGGCCGTCGGTGACGCGCAATTTGCCGATGCCGAGACGATCAATGGCGGGCACCGACCAGAAATCTTCGCCCGAGAGGATGGCGACCTGTTCGTCCAGCGTCATCTGGTCGGCTAGCTGTTCGATGCGGTCAGTCATGGCAGGCCCCTATGTGTCTGTGGTGGCCTCCACAGATCGCACTGTCCGGGGTCGTGTCAATTCGCCCGGACAGGCAGATCAGTCGAAAAGTCAGCGGGGGCTGATTGGCGCCTTTTTGGTGCGGCCCCAGACGATAAAGAGCGAAAGGGCCAGCAGGACCAGATTCATGGGCAGTACGCTGAACTCTGCACGGCTGATATGGACGCCCATGGCGAGGACCTGAATGACCGAGAAACCAACAGCGGCCAGCGGCGTCAGACGCGGCAGGATGCGGGTCAGCGCGGGCAGGATGAGGCCGATGGCGCCGAGCACTTCCACGGTACCGATAAAGCGGGTCAGCATTTCGGGGTAATCCAGTGCGTAGCTCATGCCCATGGCGCCGAGGGCTTCCATGGACTGGGTGAGCTTGTTGAAGCCGGCAAAGCCGTACATCAGGGCCAGAAGCGCCTGGGCAACCCAGAGGCCGATATTCCATCCATTGCGGCCGGTGGCGCCGTTGGTCGTGTCCGTCATGTTGTATCCTTATGGCAGGTGCGACAACTGCGCCCTAGGCACAGAAGAGAACCATGACTATATTTGTGCCTAAGGAACGACAAGAAGGCACATTCATGTCACTGCAAGATGACGAGTTCAAATCGCTGCAAGACACCTCCAAATCATCTAACTGCACGGCCATGTCCGATGTGCTCAACCGGATTGGTGACAAGTGGAGCGTGATGGTTGTGGGCATTCTGGGTCATAACGGCACGCTGCGCTTTAACGAGCTCAAGCGCATGATCAATGGCGTCAGCCAGCGCATGCTCACCCTGACCCTGCGCAATCTGGAGCGCGACGGTCTGGTGACCCGCACCATCTATCCCGAGGTGCCGCCGCGCGTGGAATACAAGCTGACCGAACTGGGCAAGACGCTGCAGCAGCCAATCAACGCGCTGTGGAACTGGTCCTCGGAAAATCATGGCTCGATCATGGATGCCCGGGCCATCTATGATGCGCGTGAGACAGCTGTGGCCGCCGAGCCGCGCAAGGTCGCCTACGTCCGCAGCTGATCGGGCACGCCTGATCGCCACGGATTTGCCAATGCCGGACCAATGCGATCTGCTGGGTCGGTATTGGCAACGCGCCATCCTCGCCTCGGCGACCACACCAGTTGGAGACGGCGATGAAGCTGTTCGATCACCGCCTGCGCACGGCCTCTGCGCAACACGCCGCCGCCGTGCGGCATTATGAGCTGGCCCGCACGCTGGTTGAGTTTCTGGCGGCTATCGCCTTCATCGTCGGCAGCGTGCTGTTTTTCTATTCCAGCCTGCTGTTCGCCGGCACCTGGCTGTTTCTGATCGGCTCGATCCTGTTTGCGGTGCGCCCCAGCATTCGCCTGATGCTCGAACTGCATCTGATGCGCCTGCCCGTCCCGGCAGAATTTCAGCCTCTGGGCATGACGCAGCAGAGCGCATCAGACAGCGCATCTGCCCGATAATGATCACGCGCCAGGCGCTGGCTGAACAACTGGCCGGGTTCGGCCTTGTGTCTGGTGATGCTGTGCTGGTGCATGCGGGGCTGCGATCCATTGCCCCCATTCTGGGCGGACCGGATAGCTTGATCGGTGCGCTGGCTGACGTCGTGGGACCGTCCGGCACAATTTTGGGCTATTGCGACTGGCAGTTCGATGATGGCGTGATTGATCGGGCCGATTTGCGCGCCCATATTGCCCCCTTTGATCCGGCCGCCTCCCGGTCGATCCGCGACAATGGCGCCTTTCCTGAACTGCTGCGCACCAGGCCGGGGGCTCTTCGGAGCGCCAGCCCGGGCGCCTCATGCGCGGCGCTGGGTGGCCGTGCCACCTGGTTCGTGGCCGATCACGCGCTCGACTATGGCTATGGGCCGCAATCGCCATTCGGCAAACTTGTTGCCGCCGGTGGCAAGACATTGCTGCTGGGGGCGCCGCTCGACACCATGACCTTGCTGCACCATGCCGAGCATCTGGCCGACATTCCCGGCAAGCGGATACGTCGCTATGAGACGCCGATCCTGGTCGATGGGCAAATAGTCTGGCGCTGGTTTGAGGAGTTCGATACCGGCATTCCGATTGTCGACGGGCTGGCCGATGACTATTTCGCGGATGTCGTGGAGGATTTCCTCGCCACCGGACAGGGCCGGCGCGGGCTTATCGGGTATGCGCCATCGGTACTGGTGGAGGCTGCCCCAATGGTGGAGTTTGCCGTCAGCTGGCTTGAATGGCGCTTCGGGCGTTCCTGAGGCCGGGATTGGGCAATGGCTGGTTTCTGACCATATCAGGGCCGCATTGTCAGGCGATCCCCGGGCTGGATCATGCTAGGGGTCTGGGACAACGGAGAGTGTTGCTGTGGCAGACGATTGGGCCGTCAAAGGCGTTTCACGAGATGACGAGCGGCTCGTGCCGGGCGACAGTGGCGCTAAACCGGCCCCTCAGCCTGTGGCCGCACACCGGTCAACGGGTCTGCCCTTGAGCAGTCTTGTCAGTATGGCGGTGGGCGTGATCGGTCTGGCGGCGCTGGGCGCCTCGGCCTGGGTCTATGCCGAAACCCAGCGCGACATCAAACGGGTCTCCACCGATATTGCGCAGATCCGGGTGAGCCTGGAGCTGTTCGGGCGCCAGCAGGGCGCGGGCAGCAGTGCGACCAGCGATGATGGCGCCTTGCTTGATCTATCCAACCGGCTGGCGGTGCTTGAAGCCGAGCAGCGCATGGGCGGGGCGGCCACAGCCGTTTCGAGCTTGCCGGGCCTGCCCAGCGCTACCGCCGAGACCCCGACCATTGCAACGGGCGGCGACTGTCTGCCCGTGGGCATGCGGTTCATGGTGTCGGCAGGGGATGTCTATCCGGTATGCGGCACCAGCGGCACGGTGGGCATTGCCGCGGTCGATGATGGCTATATCACGCTGTCGGATGGCACCATTATTGCGCGCGGCGGCACGGTGGGCCTGCCCAATACCCAATGCATGCTGGGCGTTGTGCCCAGCGATGGCGGTGGGGTGAGCGACTACGCAGAAATCCGCGTCGTCTGCTGATCGATAAAACCTAGCGGGCGAGCCGGGGACGGGGCACGGGTGCGGTCTTGCCGCTCATGACCGGGGTTACCTCTTCGCCGCCAAACAGGCCGCCCAGACCACCAAACAGATTGGTGACGGCGCCATTGACTGCGCCGTTGACGGCCTCGCTGCGCTCCTTGAGCGCGGCTTCCTCGGCGATGCGCCGTTCGGTCGCCGCCAGTTCGTCGGCCACAGCTTTTTCGTCGGCCAGCAATTTGGCTTGCAGCGCAGCGCTGCGGGTCACGGCAGGGCAGGGGCCGGCGGCATTGAGCGCACCGCCACCACTGGCGTTGAAGATGTACTGGCGTTCGCACACATCCCAGGCCGGCGGCTGCTTGTTGAGCTCGAACAGGTCGTAGCCTTCCTTGATGTCCTTCCAGAAATTGAGGTGCTGGCTCTTGGCCTGCTTTGCCAGGTTGGTCGAGGTCATCTTGAAGGGGAAGATCTGCAGCTGGAAGCTGGAATTGCCGCCCTTGAAGCTCTCGCGGGCCAGCGCATAGATTTCGGCAATGCCGTGATCGGTCATGGCGTAGCAGCCGCGCGAAGAGCAGTCGCCATGCACCATCAGATCCGAGCCCGTGCGGCCATGGACGCGGTCGAACTTGTTGGGAAAGCCGGTATTGAAGGCCAGATAATAGTTGGACTTGGGATTCATCAGGCCCGGCGTGATCGTATAGAACCCCTCAGGGCTCTGCCGGTCGCCTTCCTTGATCTTGGGGCCCAGATCGCCCGAGAAGGCGCAAATCTCATAGGTGCGGAACAGCTTGAACTGGCCGGCACTGGTGCGCTTCCAGACTTCGAGCGACTGCTCCTGCTTGAAGATGCGGATCATCATGGCTTCGCCGGGTGACGAGCCCATGGATTTGAGCGCCGAGACGACGCTCGACTGCAGCGGCTGGTTGTGCCGGTTGCTCGATGATTTGGGCAGGAAGCCACCACAGGCAGCCAGGCCGAAGACGACCCAGAGCAGAATGATCGCAGAGCAGATTTTACGAAGAACGGTGGCGGTCACGATGGCGCGGCCCAATTGCGAGAACAGTCGCTGACCTTTAGGGGCCAGTGGTTACCCAAGCATGAGAATTGCTGGTGAATGAAGTCTTACCATGGGCCAAAATCCCCAGCTAGTCGGGCCTGATCACACAGATGTGTGGGCAGGGCCCTCGCCCGTATGGGCAAAGGCCAGCGTGCAGACAGGCTTAAAGCGCGGTGCCGATGGCCATGAATTTCTCGCGGCGGTGCTCGCGCACTTCGAGCCGGCTCTTGCCCGAAAAATCGGCCAGGAACTTGGCAAGTGCCTCGCGGGTCGAGGCCATGACCGCCTCGGGATGGCGATGGGCGCCGCCGGTGGGCTCGGGAATGATGCCGTCGATCACACCAAAGCCGAGCAGGTCGGCCGAGGTGATCTTCATATTGGTGGCCGCATCCTGGGCCCGGGCCGCGTCACGCCACAGAATGGTGGCGCCGCCTTCGGGCGAAATGACCGAATAGATGGCGTGTTCGAGCATCAGCACGCGGCTGGCCGTGGCAATGGCAATCGCGCCGCCAGAGCCGCCTTCGCCGATGACGATGGCGATATTGGGCACGCCCAGTTCGAGCGATTTTTCGGTGGAGCGGGCAATGGCTTCGGCCTGACCGCGCTCTTCAGCGCCAATGCCGGGATAGGCGCCAGCGGTGTCGACGAACGAGATCACCGGAATATTGAACCGGTCGGCCATTTCCATGATGCGGACGGCCTTGCGATAGCCTTCAGGCCGGGCCATGCCGAAATTGTGCTTGAGCCGGCTCTCGGTGGAGTTGCCTTTTTCCTGACCCAGAACGGCGACAGGCTGACCATTGAAGCGGCCAAAGCCGGCCTGAATGGCAGAGTCTTCGGCAAACTTGCGATCGCCAGCCATGGGCTGCCATTCGGTGATCAGCGTCTTGATGTAATCGGAGAAGTGCGGCCGCTGCGGATGACGCGCGACCTGGGTCTTCTGCCAGGGCGTGAGTTTTTTGTAGATTTCCACCAGCGCCTCGTCGGCGCGGCTCGACAGGCGGTTGACCTCCTCGTCGATGCTGACGGCCTGATCGGTCGCTGCAAGAGACTTGAGCTCGGCGATCTTGCCTTCAAGATCGGCTACCGGCTTTTCGAAATCGAGATAAGACTGCATTCCACCTGCCCGTTAGGGGTCACATTTCTGGACCCATGCATCAGGGCCGCTGCTGTCGCGCCCTAAAGTGGCCGGAAAGTGACGATGGCGCAATGGCAAGTCAAGCGGAGTCACAGCGATAGGCGCTTTGTGGGGCTCGATGCTAACAGTCTGTTACCTGATTACCCCCAGATGTCATGACTGGTTGAGGGGGTGGTGGGTCTCCACCAGGGTGCGCAGCTTCTCGTCCAGAACATGGGTATAAATCTGGGTGGTCGAGATATCGGCATGGCCGAGCAGCATCTGTACCACGCGCAGATCGGCGCCGCCGGCCAGCAAATGGCTGGCAAAGGCATGGCGCAGCACATGAGGGGCGACACGGGCCGCGCCGATCCCGGCCAGCCCGGCCAATCCCTTGAGATCGCGGGCAAAAACCTGGCGCGACAGATAGCCGTCGGCACCCTTGGCGGGGAACAGGAAAGGGCCCGGCTCCAGCGTTGCCAGATAGGTCTTGATGGCATCGCGGGCGCGATCGTTGAGCGGCACGATGCGCTCCTTATTGCCCTTGCCGGTGACGGTGATGAAGCTGGTGTCGCGCATTACCGCGGCGCGGCGCAGGCTTACCAGCTCGGAAACGCGCATACCGGTGGCATAGAGCAGTTCGAGCAGCACATAGAGCCGCAATCCCCCCGCCTGCTCAGCGGGTGACGTCTCTGCATTGGCTTGGCTTTCTGCGGTGGTGAGCAGTTTATCCACCTCGGCCACCGAGAGCACCTTGGGCAGGGCCCGGCGGCTCTTGGGGCTGGCGACAATGCGGGTGGGGTCATCGCCGCGCAGATTATCGGCGCACAGGAACTGGTGGAACTGGCGGATGGCAGACAGGCGGCGGGCACTCGAAGAGGCCGACAAACCCTGACTATCGAGCCCGGCGAGATAGGCCATGACCGCCTCGCGGTCGCTCTTGAGCGCCGTTTGTCCCCGCCCGGCCAGAAAGGCCGCATAATCATCGAGGTCGCGGCGATAGGCATCGATGGTGTTCTTGGCCGCACCCCGTTCGGCGCTCATCATTTCAAGAAATGATGCGACCAGATGGGTGCCGCTCATTGGCCGGTGGTCTGCGGGGTGGCGGTGTCGGCGCTGGCCGGTTCGGTGCTGCCGGGCAGGGCCGGCGCGCCGCCATTGAGCAGGTCGCGGGTGGGGATGCGAATGGTCACCTGTTTGGGCTCGGGCTCGACAAAGGCCACCAGGGCGAACATGCCCACATAGACAAGGCCTGCCAGAAACAACAGCGTGATGATGAGGCGGATCAGGGTCGGCATGAGGGTCCACTAAACTGCATTTGCCGAAAATATGGCAGTAAATGGTTTCATTTCCGTAGGGATAAGGCAATGGCGCGCTAGTTCTTGACAGCGACGGCGCAGGCGGGTTGATAGCGGCCATATCAGGAGTGCCACTGCTTGACCCGACCCGATCCGGCATTGCGACAGGCCCGCGCCGAGGAGCTTGCCGAACTATTGGACGGCCGGCCGCTGGTGCTGGTCGGCATGATGGGCGCCGGCAAAACCACTGTCGGCCGCCGGCTTGCTGCGCGCCTCAACCGTCAGTTTCTCGACAGCGACGAAGAGATTGAAAAGGCCGCGCAGATGAGCGTGCCCGAGATTTTCCAACAGCGCGGCGAGCCCGAATTCAGGGCCGGCGAAACCCGGGTGATTGCCCGGGTGCTCAAGACCCGGGGCGTTGTTCTGGCGACGGGCGGCGGGGCTTTTGTCAATCAGGAGACCCGCGCGCTGGTCAAGGCGGAAGCCATTTCGGTCTGGCTCAAGGCCGAGATCGGTATCCTGTTCGATCGGGTGTCGCGGCGCTCCAACCGCCCCCTGCTCAAGACGGCCAATCCGCGTGCGACGCTGGAAAAGCTGATCGAGGAACGCTACCCCATTTATGCCGAGGCCGATGTTACCGTGACCAGCCGCGACGTGCCGCAGGAAGCGGTTGCCAGCGATGTGGTGCAGGCGGTGCTGGCCTATCTCAAACAACAGGACACCTGATGGCCGATTTTGCGCACACCGTTCACGTCGGCCTGGGCGATCGGGCCTATGACATTCTCATCGGCGACCGGCTGATCGATGACGCGGGTGCGCTGCTGGCCGAACGGTTTCCGGGGCGCCGCTATGGCATCATCACCGATGACAATGTCGCCAAGGCGCAATTGCCACGGCTGCTGGCCTCGCTCGATGCCGCAGGGTTGCCGCACAGCGAAATCGTGCTGCCAGCGGGCGAAAGCACCAAGTCATGGGATATGCTGGGGCAGGCTGTCGAGGGCATTCTGGCCGCCCGTCTGGAGCGCGGCGATCTGATCATCGCGCTGGGGGGCGGGGTGATCGGTGATCTGGCCGGCTTTGCATCGGCGATTGCCCGGCGCGGCATGGGGTTTGTGCAGATGCCGACCTCGCTACTGGCGCAGGTCGACAGCTCGGTGGGAGGTAAGACCGGCATCAACTCTCCGCATGGCAAGAACCTGATCGGAGCGTTTCATCAGCCAAAACTGGTGCTGGCGGACCTGTCCACGCTCGACACGCTGTCGCCGCGACAGTTCGCGTCGGGCTATGCTGAAGTGGTCAAATACGGCCTGATCGACGATGAAGCGTTCTTTTTCTGGCTCGAAGAGAATCAGGCGGAAATCTTTGCTGGTGGTCCCGCGCGCGGCGAAGCCATTGCACGCTGCTGCGCCCACAAGGCGCGCGTGGTGATCGAGGACGAGACCGAGCTGGGCGTGCGCGCACTGCTCAATCTTGGGCACACCTTCGGCCATGCGCTGGAAAAGGACACCGGCTATTCAGATCGCTTGTTGCATGGCGAGGGCGTGGCCGTCGGCATGGTGCTGGCGCACGGCTTTTCGGCCCGGCAGGGTCTGGCACCGAGCCAGGACACCGGCCGCATCGTGGCGCATTTGAAAAAGGCGGGTCTGCCCACCACATTGGCTGAGGTGCCCGGCACGCTGGGCAGCACAGAAGCGCTGATGGCCGCGATCGCCCAGGACAAGAAAGTCAGCCGCGGCGCGCTGACCTTTATCCTGACGCGCGGCATCGGGCGGGCGTTCATCGAAAAAAATGTCGACCCCAAAGCGGTCTCGAGCTTTCTTGACGATATGCGCGGCTAGTCTTTGTCTGCTACAGGGTATGGCCCTGCCGATGGCAGGACTTCGATGGCGAGGGCGTGGACGCGATCCTTGAGTTCGCCATCAAGCGTTTCCATGATCGCGCGGTGTTGCGCGACGCGGCTGAGCCCGTCAAAATGGGCGGTCGCGATTCTGACACGAAAGTGGGTTTCACCCCCTTCACGCCAGCCGGCATGACCATGATGGAGCATCGACTCGTCGATCACATCGAGGAAGGCAGGAGTAAACCTGCTGGAGAGCTTGGCGGTAATGGTGTCTTTAGTGGACATCGGGCGGGCACTTTCTAACTGATCCAAGGCAAGTAACTAGGCGCAATGAAATCCCAATCCAAGCTCTTCGATAACATTCGCATCCGTCCGCGCCGGGAAGAAAAGCCCGCGCCCATTGAACATGTGTGTGAATGGGAAGGTTGTGAAAAGGCCGGCGAGTACAAGGCCCCCAAGGGCAATCGTACCGAAGGCAAGCGCAGCGAAGCCGAGTATCACCGGTTCTGCCTTGAGCATGTGCGCCACTACAATACGGCGTTCAACTTCTTTGCCGGCATGGAAAAGGACGAGCTCAACGAGGCGCTGACCAAGCCGCCCAAGGCCGAAAGTCGCTCCAGCTTTGCCACCGGCAATCCCGGCGTGCGGCCTCGCGCCGCTGCCACGGCCGGCATGCGGCCGGGCGATCGCTATGGCGATCCGTTCGGCGTGTTCGCCAAGTATCGTCACCGTCAGGCGCAAAAGCCTGCCGAAGAACGGGTCAAAGCGCTCAATGAAAACGATCGTCGTGCGCTTGAAACGCTTGGCATTCTGGGCCAGGCCAAGGCCGATGAGATCAAGAGCGCCTACAAGACCCTGGTCAAGATTCATCACCCCGACGCCAATGGCGGCGACAAATCGTCCGAGGAACGTCTTCGGACCATCATCGCGGCCTATAGCCATTTGAAGAAAATGGGCTTTGTCGGCAACTAGGCCTGCCGGTTCGGTGGCTACCGTCCCTGCGACATTGCTGCTATAGAGCGCCCAAGTTTTTCTGTCCCTCCTGTCTCGATTTCGCCAAGAGCTTTGCCATGACTGACTACACCAATCTGCCCGACACCGAATACTCGGCTCGGGAGCTGTTCGGCATCGACACCGACATGAAGGTGATGGGTTACAAGGAAGCCAATAGCCATGTGCCACCGATCGATCCGGACTATCTGTTCGATCGCAACACCACATTGGCAATTCTGGCCGGCTTTGCCTTCAATCGCCGCGTCATGGTGCAGGGCTATCACGGCACCGGCAAATCGACCCATATCGAGCAGGTTGCTGCGCGGCTGAACTGGCCGCTGGTCCGCGTCAATCTCGACAGCCATGTCAGCCGTATCGACCTGGTCGGCAAGGACGCGATCGTGCTCAAGGACGGCAAGCAGATCACCGAATTCCGTGACGGTATCCTGCCATGGGCCGTGCAGAACAATGTTGCGCTGGTGTTTGACGAATATGATGCGGGTCGTCCCGATGTGATGTTCGTGATCCAGCGCGTGCTCGAAGTGGCGGGTCGTCTGACCCTGCTCGACCAGAACCGCGTGATCGTACCGCATCCCGCGTTCCGTCTGTTCTCGACCACTAATACGATTGGTCTGGGCGATACATCGGGCCTCTATCACGGCACCCAGCAGATCAACCAGGGCCAGATGGACCGCTGGAGCCTGGTCACCACGCTGAACTACCTGCCACATGACAAGGAAGTCGGCATCGTTCTGGCCAAGAATAAGGCCTATGCGGCGACCGAAGCGGGCAAGAAGCTGGTGGGCAATATGGTGCGCCTGGCGGACCTGACGCGCTCGGCCTTCATGAATGGCGATCTGTCCACCGTGATGAGCCCGCGCGCTGTCATCACCTGGGCCGAAAATACCGAGATTTTTGGTGGCGATGTCGGCTTTGCCTTCCGCCTGACCTTCCTGAACAAATGCGACGAACTTGAACGCCCTGTCGTGGCCGAGTTCTACCAGCGCGTCTTCGGCGAAGATCTGCCTGAATCATCAGCCAATCTGGCTGTGACGGTCTAAGACAAGAAGGCCCCCTCACCCGGCCCGCTCGGGCCGACCTCTCCCCCAAGGGGGAGGTGCAGGGGGTCCGGCATTTCTCACTTCTCCCTTGGGGGAGCGGTCGCCGCATTCGTGGCGGGTGAGGGGGCCTTCCCCCAACCGACGAGCATTTTTCATGGCCAACCCACCGCGCAACAAAGCCAACAAGCCCGACCAGACGCAGATTTTCAAATCGGCGATGGGGGCAACGGTGCGCGCCATCGGCGCCAAGCCTGATCTGGAGGTGACATTCACCTCGGATCGGCCCCTGCTGACCTCGGACAAGGCACGTCTGGCCAATCTGCCCCGGCTGCCGACCCGCCGCGATATCGCCATTGCCCGCGGGCAGGGCGACGCCATGGCGATGCGGCTGGCCAGCCACGACCCCGAATCACATCGCAAGCGCTCGCCGATGGATCCCACGGCCCGTGCGGCGTTTGATGCGCTCGAGCAGGCCCGCGTCGAGGCGCTGGGCTGCGTGCGCATGCCCGGCATGGCCGCCAATATTGCCGAAATGCTGGAAGACCGCCTGTTCCGCGGCAATTTTGCCGAAGTCGACGACAAGGGCGATGCGCCTATTGCCGAGGCGCTGGGCCTGCTGCTGCGCGAAAAGCTTGCAGGTGTGCCGGTGCCGCCATCGGGCCATGCGCTGGTTGATCTGTGGCGCAAGGAGATCGAAGACAAGGGCGGCAAGTCGCTCGATGATCTGCTGACGCGCTACGAAAATCAGGACGAGTTCTCCAAGGTGGCCAAGATGCTGCTGCGTGATCTCAATCTGGTGCCAGAAAGCGAACTCGAGGATCCCGCCGATTCCGACGAGAACGATGGGGATGATCAGGAGCCTGATCAGGGCGAGAATTCCGAGCAGGCGCCCGAGCAGGGCGAAGGCGAGAACGACAGCCAGGACAGCGATCAGGACGAACAGACCGGCGACAGCGAAGAAGCTGGCGATGTGGACGGTATTGAATCGGATATGGCCGATACCGATGAGGACGCGGCTGCCGATGCCGGCGAAGACGCCCCCATGCCGCCCCCCGGCAAGGAGGGCAGCAATGAGCTCTCCAACCAGTTCAACTACAAGGTGTTCACCAACAAGTTCGACGAGATCGTCAAGGCGGCCGAGCTGTGTCCACCCGATGAGCTCGATCAGTTGCGCGCCTTGCTCGACAAGCAGCTGGAGAGCCTAGCCGGCGCTGTTGCGCGGCTGGCCAACAAGCTGCAGCGTCGCCTGATGGCCAAGCAGAACCGCAGCTGGCAGTTCGATCTCGAAGAAGGCCTACTTGATACGGCGCGCCTGACCCGTGTGGTCACCGATCCGATGCAGGCACTCAGCTTCAAGGTCGAGAACGATACCGATTTCCGCGACACCGTGGTGACGTTGCTGATCGACAATTCGGGGTCGATGCGCGGTCGGCCGATCACCATTGCGGCGATCTGCGGTGATATTCTGGCGCGCACGCTGGAGCGCTGCGGCGTCAAGGTCGAGATTTTGGGCTTTACCACCCGTGCCTGGAAGGGCGGTAAGAGCCGTGAGGCCTGGCTTGAAGCAGGGCGTCCGGCCAATCCGGGGCGCGTCAATGATGTGCGCCACATCATCTACAAGGCTGCCGATGAGCCATGGCGCCATGCCCGGCGCAATCTGGGCCTGATGATGCGTGAGGGTCTGCTCAAGGAAAACATCGATGGCGAGGCGCTCGAATGGGCGCGCAAGCGCCTGATGGCGCGCCCCGAAGCGCGGCGGATCATGATGGTGATTTCCGATGGTGCGCCGGTCGATGACAGCACCCAGTCGGTCAATGCCGGCAATTATCTCGAGGCCCATCTGCGTCAGGTGATCGAAGACATCGAAACCCGTTCGCCCATTCAGCTGGTGGCTGTTGGTATTGGCCATGACGTGACGCGCTATTATCGCCGCGCCGTGACCCTGCTTGATGCCGAAGAGCTTGCTGGAGCGCTGACCGACGAGCTGGCAGCGCTGTTCGATGAAGAATTGCCGCCACAGTCACGTCGCCGCGGACGGTGATGCAACGGACCCTGGCCACCATCGCTGTCGCGCTGCTGGCGGGGTTGTCGCCCCTTGAGGCAGCCGAGGTTGCGGTCAGCGCGACCCAGATCACCAGCTTTGGTGACACCGGGCTGGATGGTCGTGTGGGCCGTCTGGCGTTTCGCGGTGGTCTGGCGTTGGTGGCGCAGGATGATACGTTTGGCGGGCTGTCCGGCCTGACCACGACCGGTCCTGACCAGCATGTCAGCTTCGTTACTGACCGGGGCAGCTTTGTGGCTGGACAGCTGGCCTATGACGATACCGATCGCCTGTTCGGGCTGATCGGGGTCACGGTCGAGCCGATCCGCAATTCCAAGGGCGATTCGCTGCCGCGGCAATACGCCAAGGACGCCGAGAGTATCGACACCATCTATCGCAGCGGCATTCCGGTAGGGGTGCGGGTGGGGTTTGAGCATTTGACGCGGGTAGCAGATTTCGCGCTGACCGACGGGGTGCCGGGTGGCGCGGCGCGCGAAGTGGAATTGCCCGGCTGGCTCGATGATCTACGCACCAATGGTTCGCTGGAATCGGTGTGCATTGCCCCACCAAGCTCCCCCATTGCCGGCTCGACCCTGCTGCTGACCGAAGATCATGATGACGGCGCGGGCAATCATGCCGGCTGGCTGCTGGGGCAGAACGACAAGGGGCCGATCAGTTATGCAGTCAGCCCGGTGGTGTATCCGACCGATTGCGCCTTTTTGCCCAATGGCGATCTGCTGGTGCTGGAGCGGGGCGTGTCGATGCTGACGTTTTCGATGGCGCTGCGGCGCGTCGCGGCGGCCGATGTGCGCCCGGGCAGTGTCATGACAGGCGAGCTTTTACTGGCTGTCAGCGGCAGTGCCATCGACAATATGGAAGCGCTGGCGGTGCATCAGGCACCCGATGGCGAGACGCGGATACTGATCGGATCGGATAATAATTTCAATGACTGGCAGCGCAGCCTGCTGCTGGAATTTGCGCTGCTCGACTAGTGTGTTTTGGCGGTCGGCCAGAGTGCGGTTCTGGCGAAACACGACTGCCATAGTGGCGAATAGGCCACTGATTCGTAGTTTTTGATTTTGCTGATTTTTTGTGCTATGGTGAGCCCATATGCAGTTCAGCTCGTCACCCAACCCGTGCCTTCAGGCACGATTTTTTTGACAACATCGTAGGATGCGTGCGCTCCGGAACAAGCGGGTCCGGTGTGCGTGGGGTTGTGCTGCGCGCGGCGTTCCGTTTGGACGCCAATAAGTAATGATGGACGGTCCTTTCCGCGAGGAACTGTCCGTTGGGGCGTCAACAAGGAGTTCCATGAATATGGTAGCCAAGAAGTCACAGCAGCGACTTGGGTTCAAGACGGGCGAGTTTGTCGTCTATCCGGCGCATGGCGTCGGCGTCATCGTCTCCATCGAGGAACAGGAAGTCGCCGGTTTGGTTCTCGAGCTGTTCGTGATCAGCTTTGAACAGGACAAGCTCACCCTGCGCGTCCCCGTCGCCAAGATCAAGTCCGTTGGCATGCGCAAGCTGGCCGACGAGGATATGGTCGCTCAGGCGCTGACCACCGTGACCGGCCGTGCCCGCGTCAAGCGCACCATGTGGTCGCGTCGGGCCCAGGAATATGAAGCCAAGATCAATTCGGGCGATCTGATCGCCATCTCCGAGGTCGTGCGCGATCTGTATCGCTCCGAAGAGCAGCCAGAGCAGTCCTATTCGGAACGCCAGCTGTTTGAACAGGCGATGGATCGGATGAGCCGCGAAATCGGTTCGGTCAACAAGTTGACGCTGACCGAAGCTGTGCAGCTGATCGAAAAGAACCTCGCCAAGTCACCTAAGCGGACCAAGGACGCTGCGGCTGAAGGCGACGAGGAAGCTGCCGCCTAAGCGCGCAGATATCGACTGAAATAATCAGAAGGCCGGTGGAAACACCGGCCTTTTTGTTGGTCTGTCAGACCTTGCCCAGTACATCGCCCAGGCGCGACGTGGCGCTGCCGGGCTTGAGCGGTTGCTGCTGGCTTTCATGCGGCGCCCAGCCCGAGAGCCAGACGATTTCGAGCGTGGCACGGATACGGCCATCGGGGTCGGCATCGCGCTCGGCATAGGCCTGGGCGGCTGCGGCCAGCAGGGCCGGGCTGGCCAGCCGGCGTGAGCGATCCACCAGTGGATTGGCCGCACCGAGCGCCTTGAGTTCGGCCATCAGCGCGAAGGGGGTGGGGTAGCGCACGACATGGGTTTCCACATCGGCCACGGGCAGCGCCAGTCCGGCGCGCTGCAACAGCCCGCCACCATCGCGCACCTGCAGCATGGGGGCGACACGCGCCGAGGCGCCGCCAAATATCTGGGCATCGGCGGCCAGAAAGGCCTCGCGCAATTCGGTCAGGGTTTCCCCGCCCAGTGCGGCGATCATCAGCAGGCCATCGGGGGCAAGCCTGGCCCGCAGGCGCGCCAGATAGCCGGGCACATCATTGATCGCCTGCAGGTGCAGGATCGAGACGATCAGATTGAAATCCTCCCCCTCGAGCACCGGTACGTCGTCCTGGCCGCCAAAGGCGGCGTGACGCTGATAGCTGAACCGGGCGCTGGCGGTCTGGCCAAAGGCGGGGAGCTTGTCGACGTCGGGTCCAATAATGGCGGCCTTGGGGAAGTCGCGGATCAGCGCCGCCAGCCGGTCTTCAAGATCGGCCAGCACCAGATCGGTGACGAAATCGCCCGGTGCGCTGCGGCGCGCCAGATGCTGGGCAATCAGGGCTGAATCGAAAATCGCGGGGGTCTGAATCATGTGACTTGCGGCCGTTTCAGGACATGGCACTATGGAAGGCGTTATGGAGAGCGCCGACGAGCTTGTCAAAAGCGGGGCATGGCGCCGACACCTGAGGCAGGGTGTGCGGTGGCTGGGCCGTGGTCTGCTTGATCTGGTCTATCCCCCGGCTTGTCTGAATTGCGAGGCGCCCATGGCGTCGCCAGATACGTTGTGCCCACAGTGTTTTGCCCGGTTGCGCCCGATCACGGCGCCACTCTGCCCGCGGCTCGGGCTGCCCTTTGAGGTGTCGCTGGGCCCCGATGCCCTGTCGGCCGAGGCTCTGGCTGATCCGCCACCCTTTGGGCGGGCACGCGCTGCGGTGATCTATGATGACATCGCTGGAACGATCGTGTCGCGGCTCAAATACGGTGATCGACCCGAACTGGCGCGGTTCTGTGCGCGGCTGATGGCAGGTGCCGGGCGTGAGCTGTGGCAATCAGATCCCGTTCTTGTGCCGGTGCCATTGCATCGCGCCCGACACCTGTCGCGGCGCTATAACCAGTCGGCGGAATTGGCGCTGCATCTTGGACAACTCACCGGACTGCGTGTCGACACCGCTCTGGTGCGGCGCACGCGCAAGACCCGGCAGCAGGTTGGGTTGAGCGGAGACGGACGACAGCGGAACGTTGCCGGCGCCTTTGCCGTTGATCACGAGGCGATGGTGCGGGTCACCGACAGGTCAATTGTGCTGGTCGATGATGTCTATACCACCGGCGCCACAACCAAGGCGGTTACCCGCGCTTTGCTCAATGGCGGTGCCGGCTCTGTCGATGTCCTGACTTTCGCCCGCGTTGTCATTGGTGCGGAGTTACCCATATAAGAGCAAGCACCCGTATTCATGGGAGAATTTTGAATTGGCTACCATCGAAATCTATACGACGCCGACCTGCCCGTTTTGCCATGCAGCCAAATCGCTGCTGGCTGAAAAAGGCGCAGACTATACCGAGATCAACGTGCTGGACCCGTCCCTGCGCGAAGCCATGATGCAGCGCGCCCATGGTCGCCGCACGGTGCCACAGATCTTTATCGATGATGCCCATATCGGCGGCTATGACGATATGGCGGCGCTCGATCGGCGCGGTGGCCTTGATCCGCTGCTGACTCGCTAGGGATTGCCCGGGTGAAGATAGCGGCGATTCAGATGCGCTCGGGTGCGGACCCGTTGGCCAATATGGCGGCGCTTGAGCCCCTGCTGGCCGAGGCCACGCAGGCGGGCGCGCGCTATGTGTTGACGCCCGAGGTGACGATGGCCTTCGCGGAAAACCGCGCTGGCCTTGCTGCCGTGGCATCGCCTTTTGAAGATGACCCGCAATTGGCGCGTGTGGGCGAACTGGCCCGGCACCATGGTATCCACATTCATATCGGTTCGCTGGCCGTGCCGCTCGATGATGGCCGGTTCGCGAACCGGTCGGTGCTGTTCGGGCCCGATGGTCAAATCGCGGCGCAGTATGACAAGATCCACCTGTTCGATGCCACCATTGCCGGGCTCAATGCCTATCGTGAAAGCGATACCTATCGTGGCGGCGAGACGGCGGTAACGGCGCCAGTGGGCGATTTTACGCTCGGCATGGCGATCTGCTACGACATGCGTTTTCCCAGGCTGTTCAATGCCCTGGCCAATGCGGGCGCCTCGCTGATGGCGGTGCCAGCAGCGTTTACGGTGCCAACCGGGCAGGCGCACTGGCATGTGCTGCTGCGCGCCCGGGCGATCGAGACAGGCTCTTATGTGATTGCTGCGGCGCAGGGCGGACAGCACGCCAATGGCCGGGCTACTTATGGCCATTCCATCATTATCGACCCCTGGGGTCGGGTCGTGGGCGAGCTTGATCATGACCAGCCCGGCGTGCTGGTGGCCGAGATTACGCCGGAGTTGGTCGCGGATGCGCGAGGGCGGATTCCCGCTCTTGCCAATGAAAAAACCTTCGCCACGCCGGCCGCGTTGCCGCGCTAGGTCAAAACCAGCTATTCTGCTACAGCCGCGCCATAGAGGCGCTCGAGAAGTTTTGCCGTGATCCAGTATTCCCTCCAATGCTCACAAGGCCACCGGTTTGACGTCTGGTTCAGGAACGCTGCAGCGTTTGATGAGCAGAAGACGCGCGGTCTGGTGACCTGCGCGGTGTGCGGCGATGGCGATGTTGAGAAGGCGCTGATGGCGCCCGCCGTGGCCCGTAGTGACGGCGACAAGGTTGTGGTCAGCGCCGGTCACCCCGAGGCCACCAAGATCCGCGAAATGCTGCGGGCCTATCGCGACAAGGTCACCAGCGAAGCCGATTATGTCGGTGACAAATTTGCCGAAGAGGCGCGCAAGATCCATTTCGAAGAGGTCGAGGCGCGCGGCATTTATGGCGAGGCGACGCATGACGAGGTCGCCGGGCTGGCAGAGGACGGCATCGAGTTTCTGCCGCTGCCGGACCTGCCTGACGAACACAACTAGTTCCGAGCGCCATTCCTGGCGCGACCATGCGGAGAATTCAATATGACAGTTCTGGACGCAGCCCTTGCGGGCACGTTTTCCATTGGCGGTGATCTGACGATCAATCGCCTCGGCTTTGGCGCGATGCGGATCACCGGCCCGGGTATCTGGGGGCCTCCGGACGATGTCGAGGGCGCCAAGGCGGTGCTGCGGCGACTGCCGGAACTCAATGTCAATTTCGTTGATACCGCCGAGAGCTATGGCCCTTTCGTTAGCGAAGAGCTGATTGCGCAGGCACTGGCACCCTATGGCAAGGGGACGATCGTGGGCACCAAGGGTGGGCTGACCCGCACCGGGCCCGGCGAATGGCACCATGTGGGGCGCCCTGAATTTCTGCGACAGGGCGCGGTGCTGAGCCGCCAACGGCTCAAGGTCGATGTGATTGATCTGTGGCAATTGCACCGGATCGACAAGCAGACGCCACGCCAGGCGCAGTTCGAGGCGGTCGCGCAGCTCAAGATGGACGGGATTATCCGCCATGCCGGCCTGAGCAATGTCAGTGTGGACGACATCAAGGAAGCGCAAAAATACTTCGACGTCACCACCGTGCAGAACCTCTACAATTTTGCCAATCGCGACAGTGAAGACGTGCTGGAATACTGCGCCGCCAATGGCATTGGCTTCATTCCGTGGTTTCCGCTGGCCGGTGGTGAACTGGTTGAAGGCCATGCGGATGCGCGCGCCATCACCGAAAAGCACAAGGCCTCGCCAAGCCAGATTGCCCTGGCCTGGTTGCTCAAGCGCTCGCCGGTCATTCTGCCCATTCCGGGTACCAGCAAGGTGAAGCACCTTGAGGACAATGTGGCGGCAGCCGGCATCGAACTCAGCGACGCGGATTTCGCGACACTGGATCAGATCGGCAAGAAAGGTTGAGGGGTTTTAGGTCGGTCCGATAGGGAGGGTGGAATCCCCGCTATCGAACCTAACCAGCCGGCAATCTTGGCAGACCGCCTTCGGCTGAGCGTGCCTCTAGCACGCGATAACAGGTGTGTCACGAAAATGTAGCAGGGGCCCGCGGATTGATCCGCGGGCCCTTGGTTTTACTTGTCCAGATCACCGAGATCGCGCACGGCGCCGCGCGCGGCAGAGGTGGCAAAGGCCGCATAGGCCCGCAGTGCCTGAGTCACATTGCGCTTGCGCGGCTGGGCGGGCTTCCAGCCCAGCTGATCCTGATCATGGCGGCGCTGGGCCAGCTCATCTTCGCCAACCAGCAGGGTGATGGAGCGGTTGGGGATATCGATCTCGATAGTGTCGCCTTCGCGCACCAGACCGATGGTGCCGCCCTCGGCCGCTTCTGGCGAAACGTGACCGATGGACAGACCCGAGGTGCCGCCCGAGAACCGGCCATCGGTGAGCAGGGCGCAGGCCTTGCCCATGCCCTTGGACTTCAGATAGCTCGTTGGGTAGAGCATTTCCTGCATGCCGGGGCCGCCGCGCGGGCCTTCATAGCGGATGACGAGCACGTCGCCTGCCTTGATCTGGTTGGTCAGGATGGCCTTGACGGTATCGTCCTGGCTCTCGAAGACGCGGGCTGGTCCGGTGAATTTGAGGATCGATTCATCAACGCCAGCGGTCTTGACGATGCAACCATCGATGGCGATGTTGCCCTTGAGCACGGCGAGGCCGCCATCCTTGGAATAGGCGGCATCGGCCGAGCGAATGACGCCGCCCTGGCGATCCAGATCCAGCTCGGCCCACCGGTTGGACTGACTGAAGGCCTGGGTGGTGCGCACGCCGCCGGGGGCGGCCATAAAGAAATTGCGCACGCTTTCAGAGTTGGTGCGGGAGATGTCCCACTTGTCGAGCGCATCGCCAATGGTCGGCATGTGAATGGTAGGCTCGTTGCGGTTGATCAGGCCGGCGCGGTCGAGCTGGCCCAGAATCGCCATGATGCCGCCGGCACGGTGCACGTCTTCCATATGGATGTCGGCGATGGCGGGCGCGACCTTGGCCAGCACGGGGACACGGCGGCTGAGCGCATCGATATCGTCCATGGTGAAATCGACACCGCCCTCATGGGCGGCCGCCAGAATGTGCAGCACGGTATTGGTCGAGCCGCCCATGGCGATGTCGAGCGTCATGGCATTTTCAAACGCAGCCTTGGTCGCGATCGAGCGTGGCAGCACCGACGCGTCGTCCTGCTCGTACCAACGCTTGGCAATGTCCACGATTACGCGCCCGGCCTCTTCAAACAGGTGCTTACGATCGGAATGGGTGGCCAGCGTCGAGCCATTGCCCGGCAGGCTGAGGCCGAGTGCCTCGGTCAGGCAGTTCATCGAATTGGCGGTGAACATGCCCGAGCATGACCCGCAGGTGGGGCAGGCCGCTTCTTCGACAGCCTGGACCTCTTCGTCGCTATAGGCGTCGTCGGCGGCCATCACCATGGCGTCGACCAGATCGAGCGACTGCAGCTTGCCCTTGAGCATGGCCTTGCCGGCTTCCATCGGGCCACCCGACACGAACACCACGGGGATGTTGATGCGCATGGCGGCATTGAGCATGCCGGGGGTGATCTTGTCGCAATTGGAGATGCAGACCATGGCGTCGGCGCAGTGCGCGTTGACCATGTATTCCACCGAATCCGCGATCAGGTCGCGGCTGGGCAGGGAATACAGCATGCCGTCATGACCCATGGCGATGCCGTCATCGACCGCAATGGTGTTGAATTCCTTGGCGACGCCGCCAGCCGCTTCAATCTCGCGGGCCACCAATTGACCCAAATCCTTGAGATGGACATGGCCGGGCACGAACTGGGTGAAGGAATTGACCACGGCGATGATGGGCTTGCCGAAATCACCATCCTTCATCCCGGTGGCGCGCCAGAGGCCACGCGCGCCAGCCATATTGCGGCCATGGGTGGTGGTACGGGAACGATATGCGGGCATTGCGGGGTCCTCGAAATTCAGTGCACCCAAAACGGGCTAAGGCGCGGTTGATGCTGTTTAAACCCATTCCAGCATTGGATCAATCGAAAACCGTACCGTACCGTACGGTACGGCTGACATTGCCGTGATGATCGCGACGTGATCAGGTGGGGCGCTGACACGGCCCCTTTTGGCGCTCATATACGCCCTCACTGCATCGAAATCGCGGTCCGGGCGTTGGTCAGCCAAACACACAGGAGAGCTCTGATGAACGACGCGCATAGGAGTTTCCGGCAGGTGCCCGTTGGCGCCACAGTGCCGCAGGCGGTTACCGTGGGGATTGAGAGCGATGGCGGTGCTGGCCACAAGGCTGCGGTCTGGTGGGATGCGGTGGCCGATGTGGACGCCGATGAAGCCGAATTTATCGATGTCGCTGCTGCACTGGACGCTGCCGAGGGCGCACGGGCGCTGCACGGATTTTCCGAAGTTGTTGTTACCCTGCAGGACGGCGTGAAATGGCAGGCCGGCTGGGGCGAATTGCGCCCCCTACACACTGGCAATGAACCGGTTGGCGATATTAGCGGTGTTGGCCTGAGCGAGGAAGAGAGCTTCGAATTGGCCGCCGATATCGAGGCTGAGCGCGACGCCTAATTATTGATGGAGAGGATGCCCCATTGCGTCTGTGTGCAACTGTCGTCGAGACAGGCAAGGGTCATCCACAGGGCGCCATTGCCAAAGCCGACGCCTTCGCTGGTCACGATCAGGTCGGCATAGTCCTGCGCTGACAGCGCCTCGATGGTTTGAGGGGTCAGCAGGCTATCGAAATTGTCGACCAGATCCTGCGCCGCAAGCACATCATAGACCTCGCCATTGGCGCGAACCGTGAGCGGATAGAGACCCAGATCGGCAATGGTTGTGGGGTCCCCGAACAGAAAAGCGTCCTGCAGCAGGCCAAAGGCCTCGCCAAACGCTGTCGCCTCGCCGTGCAAATCCTCGATCCGCGCCATCACCTCTTCTTCGCTTTGCGCGAAGACGGGGGTGATCAACGCGACGCTGATGATCAGGGCAGTGACAAGGAGTGTGTGGCGCATCATGGCTCCGGGCAAAGTTGCGCCGCCATCATAGCGCATCAGCGGCGGCGGGAATATAGCGTCCAAATCTTGCCGGATCAGGCGGCGGGGCGCTGGGCCATCACCATGTAATTGATCGCCATGTCGCGCGATTTGCGCCACTCATCGGCCAGCGGGTGAAATACGACACCGGTTTCCGCGGTGACCTCAAGCCCGTTACGGGTGATCAGCGCCTTGACCTCGTCGGGGGTGAGGAACTTGTTCCAGTCATGGGTGCCCACGGGCAACCAGCGCAGCACGCGTTCAGCGCCAATAATGGCCAGCGCATAGGCGCGGGCGGTGCGGTTGAGCGTGGCTGTCAGCATCAACCCGCCGGGTTTGACCAGATCGGCGCAGCTCTTCATGTAGAGCGGCACATTGTCGACATGCTCGACCACTTCCATGTTGAGCACCATATCGAAGGTCTTGCCTTGGGCGGCCAGGGCTTCGCTGGTGGTGGCCTGATAATCGATATCGAGGCCTGACTTTTCGGCATGCAGCCTGGCGATGACGATATTGCGTTCGGCGGCATCAATGCCGGTAACTGTGGCGCCGAGCCGGGCCAGCGGTTCACAGAGCAGGCCGCCACCACATCCGACATCAAGAATGCTCAGTCCCTCAAAGGGCCGC